>ENA-ORXB01000075-ORXB01000075.1-sediment-metagenome-genome-assembly--contig:-NODE-75-length-260203-cov-7.096711_pt1 | contig 260203 bp, 243 predicted proteins | sample MGYA00237863_ERZ511475 | MGnify/ENA primary metagenome ERZ511475 (study PRJEB26305, sample SAMN06343858) | sediment metagenome | isolation source: hot spring sediment | place: Canada: British Columbia...
AGGGTTGGGCTGTTCGCCCATTAAAGCGGTACGCGAGCTGGGTTCAGAACGTCGTGAGACAGTTCGGTCTCTATCCGTCGTGGGCGCAGGACGCTTGCGGGGGGCTCCCCCTAGTACGAGAGGACCGGGGGGGACGGTCCGCTGGTGTGCCGGTTGTCGTGCCAACGGCAGTGCCGGGTAGCCAGGACCGGAACGGAGAAGCGCTGACCGCATCTAAGCGCGAAACCGGCCCCAAGATGAGGCGTCCCACCTCGAGATGAGGGTAAGGCCCCAGCGAGACCAGCTGGTGGATAGGCGGCAGGTGGACACGCGGCAACGCGTGCAGCTAAGCCGTCCTAATGGCCGAGGGCTTGGCCCGTGCCCGCCCACTCCCTGCGGGTGCAGGGTGTGGTGGGCCGGGTCGCGGAGCACGGCACATCGGGTGAGCCGCTCCGCGTCTGACCGGAATGAGGCGCTTGTGACCAGGATGGCCATGATCGGCGCATCCCGCGACGCTCGCCTCTCCCCTCACCGCCTCGCACGCGATCTTCAGATTCAAGCTGCACGGTGCGGCTTGACATTCGGTCCGCACCGCTCATCGCGGGATGGAGCAGCGGTAGCTCGTCGGGCTCATAACCCGAAGGTCGGGGGTTCGAATCCCCCTCCCGCTACCTGAGGCTCGGTGGTTCGCGCGGGGTGGACCCACCCGTTCCCATCCCGAACACGGTCGTGAAACGCCCCAGCGCCGACGATACTGCCCGGGCAACCGGGTGGGACAATAGGCCACTGCCGGGCTCCCATAAGGCCCTGGCGGGATCGCCCGCCAGGGCCTTTCCCTTTGTTCCTTTGTTAAGGGATGTCTGGCCGCGCCGGCCGGCCCACGAGCGCACCTTCATCCGCTGGTAGCGGTGCGGCCATCCACACCCGCGTGCCCCGGCCCGGCCCACCGGTGATGCGTAGGGTGATGCCGGCCGCGGTCGCCCGCTCGCGCATCGTGCGCATCCCCATTCCTCCATCCGCCCCCGCGCTACCTGCCGCCCGCGCCGCCTCAATATCAAAACCCCGACCGTTGTCCTCCACCATCACGCACAACTGCCGCTCCGCCACCGTCATGGTCACCACCACCTCCGTGGCGTGGGCGTGCTTGGCGGCGTTGTTCAGCGCCTCCTGGGCGATGCGAAACAGGGCGGTCTCCACCTCATCCGGCAGCCGAACGTCGGCTTCGGCCGAACCCACGAACCGGACCGGCAGGTCGAATCGTACTCGGTAGGAGGCGGTCAGCCGCTCCAGCGCCGCGGCCAACCCCTCCTCGGCCAGCACGCTGGGTCGCAACTCGAACAAGAGGGCCCGCATCTCCGTGAGAGCCTGCTGCGCCAGCGTGCCGATCCGCTCCAACGTGCCGGCCAGCGCCGGGGCACCCTTCTCATGCTGTGTTTTGGCGGCGCGCGCCAGCATCCCCAGACTGAAGAGCGATTGCGTGACGGAGTCGTGCAGGTCACGGGCCAGGCGCGCGCGCTCCTCCAGCACGACCGCCTCATGGCTGCGCTGCTCCAGGCGCGCGTGCTCGATCGCCAGCGCCGCCTGGTTGGCCAGCGCCTCGATGAGCGGTACATCGTCAGGGTCAAACCGGCGCGCTCGTGTGTCCCCCACCCACAGCACGCCGATGGAAGTGCCGCCGACCCGCAGCGGTGATACGACGAGGGCGCGCACCCCGGCGGCGACCGTGCGCGCCTGACCCTCTGACACCACCGGCCATGCCGTGTAGTCCTCCACCACCACCGTGCGGCCCGTGGCGAACGCGCGACCGGTTGCGGTGCCCTGGAGAAAGGTGGCCGTGATCTCCTGCTCCGGCACCTCTTCCTCGAAGATCCGCTGCAGCTCTCCCTCCGCCGCCACGGCGCGGATGAGGCGCCGGTCCGGGTCGGCCAGCGCCACCATCGCCATCGGGGCGTCGCACAGCCGCCGCGCCGCCGCCACGACCACCCGCAACACCGTCTCCAGGCCGCTGCTGGCCAGGAGCTGTTCCGTGATCTGGGCCAGCGCGGCCAACCGCTCCACCTGGCGGGCGGCCGCCCGTCGCGCTGCCCGCTCCTTCTCCACCAGGCGGGTGTTCTGCAGGGCCACGCCCACCTGGTTGGCAAACGCCTGGGCGAGCCGCACCTCCCCCTCGCTGTAGAGGCGCTGGCGGCGGTGATAGAGGGCGAGCATCCCCATCACGGTGCCGCTGGCGTCGAACAGGGGCAGGCGCAAGGCGCTGACGATCCCTTCCGCCGCGATCGCCGCACCCAGGGCCGGGTCGCGTTGCCGTGCTGCGGCCTGGTCGTCGGCCGTAAACAACGGCTGGCCGGTGCGCCGCAGCTCTTCGAACAGCACCCCGCTCTGGCGCTGGGGGGTGCTGCGCAGCGTCTGGCGGAAACGGTCAGAGAGGCCGCGGGTGGCGGCAGCACGCAAGGCACCGGTGTCGTCGAGCAGCCAGACCGCACACCCATCCGCCCCCAGGGCCGCCATGGTCCATTCCACCAGGCCGTGCAGCAGCATGTCGGTATCGCGCGCTGCGGCCACCCGCGCGGCGATGTGCTGGAGCGTCTGCGATTCCTCCAGCAGGCGGGCGTGCTCGAGGGCCAGGGCCGCCTGCCGGGCGAGCACCTCGAGGGCGGACAGCATCGGCGCCGGCGGGCTGGATCGGAGAAAGACGGCCAGCGCGCCCGTCACCCGCTCCCCCACCAGCAGGGGAAAGCCGGCATAAAAGCGCAGCCCATGGCGGGCGAACCACTCCGCGCGGCCGAAGCCGCTCGTCGGCGTGATCGGGTCGATCACCACCACGCGCTGCTCGCGCACCGCGCGGGCGATGGGGGCGTGCGGTGTGCCGGTGGACATGGCGATGCGCTCCCCAGGCAGCGCGCTGTCTTCGCCCAGCCCGCTGCTGGCGCGGAGGTGCAAGGTGTCGTCCGCCGGGTCGTACAGCCAGATACGGGCCAGCGCGACACCGAACTCTTCCACCAGGCCGGCCGTGAGGGCATGGAGCACCCCTTCCCGGTCGGCGTTGGCCGTGACGCGCGCCATCACGCGCGCCAGCGCTCCCAGCCAGTCGCCGGCGCCCTCTTGCGGTGGTGCTGGGTACCAGACGGTCACATGGGGCTCCTGGGTGGCACGCACCGACCCGGCCCACTCTGGCCCTTCGCCGGCGTGGCCCTTCTGCCTAAGACGCCGGCGCAACGGTTCGCCACGTGATCGAAGCTCGCAAATGCGTGCGGGCCTGTCAACCGCCGCACCCTGATCAACGCGTGCCGCGGGAGGGATTTGCGTACCGGGGCGCAGAGCCGGCGGTGCCCGCTGATGCGCTATGCGCCGTCCAGCAGTTCGAGCAGGCGACGGCGCTGGATCTTACCGGTGGCACCGCGCGGGATCTGCGGCACGAACCGAATCGCCTTGGGCACTTTGAAGTCGGCCAGATGCTCACGGGCGAAGGCGATGAGGTCCGCCGCCGAGATGCTCTGGCCCGGCTTGAGGGCCACGATGGCCTCCACCTCCTCGCCGTAGACCGGGTGGGGCACCCCGATGGCCACCGCCTCGGCTACAGCCGGGTGGCGCAGGAGCACGTCGTCGATCTCCATGGGCGTGATCTTCTCGCCGCCGCGGTTGATCAGCTCCTTGATGCGGCCGTGGAGGAAGATGTAGCCGTCGGCGTCGATGCTGCCCTGGTCGCCGGTGCGGAACCAGCCGTTAGTGAAGGCGGCGGCCGTGGCCTCCGGGTTGCGGAGGTAGCCGCGCGTGACGTTCGCGCCACGGATGGCTACCTCACCGGCCGTGCCGCGCGGCAGCTCGTGGCCGTAGTCGTCCAGGACGGTGACCTCCACGCCGGTAGGCAGGCCCACGGAGCCGCTCTTGCGGATGCCGGGCGGCAGCGGGTTGGTGGCGATCTGGTGGGCGGCCTCGGTCATGCCGTAGGCCTGGAGCACCGGCGCCTCGAAGCGCGCCTCGAAGGCCGCCTGCGTGGCCGGCGCCAGCGCCGAGGAGCAGGAGCGCACAAAGCGAAACCGGGGCGGCGGGCCCTGCAAGTACTCGTCCGCCGTGTTGAGCAGGATGGTGTGGATAGTGGGAACCGCCGTGTACCACGTGGGCCGGTAGTGGGCCACCAGCGGCCAGAAGCCGGAGGCGGAGAAGCGACGCGGCACTACCACGCTGCCGCCCACCACCAGGGTGGCCAGCACGCTGGCCACCAGCCCGTGCACGTGGAAGAGCGGCATCACGCACAGGCTGATGTCCTCCGCCGTCAGGGCATAGGAGTGGGCCACGTTGTGCGCCGAGGTGAGCAGGTTGCGGTGGGTGAGGGGCACGGCCTTGGGCCGGGAGGTGGTACCGGAGGTGTACAGGAGGAGGGCATCGTCATCGGGGCTGGGTGCACCGTGCGCCGCCGCCGCGGCCACCGCCGGCCCTTCCACCGTGCAGCCGCCGTGCTCGGTAAACAGCAGGCGGGCGCGGCGGTGTGGCAGGGCGGCGCAGCCGACGATGCGCTCGGCCACATCTGGGGTGACGATCACCAGCGTGGCGCGTGAGTCCTCCAGGGCGAAGTCGATCTCCTCCGGTTTGAGCTCCGGGTTAATCGGCATCGCCGCCGCGCCGGCCGCCAGCACGCCGAAGAAGGCGAACAGCACCTCCGGCCCGTTGGGCATCACGATGCCGACTACGTCCCCCGGGCGCACGCCGCAGGCGCGCAGGCCGTCGCGCACGGCGTGCACCTCATCCATAAAACGGGCGTAGCTGATCGTCAGATCGTGCGCGGGGCTGTACAGGGCGGGCGCGGCGCGCTGCCCGCACTCCAGCAGGCTCAGCAGGTTATCGTTGGCCATCGCTGCCCTCCCGGCCCTGTCGCTCCGCGAAGCGACAGGGCGTGATGACGCGCTCACCGCGACCGGGCGGCGGTGCGGCCGGCCTCCGTACGCGGCAGTTCCTCCGTCAGGTACTTGTGGATTGCCTCCGCGGCGCGCCGGCCATCGGCCAGCGCCGTGACCACCAGGTCGGCGCCGTTGACGGTATCGCCGCCAGCGAAGATGTTGGGCCGCGAGGTGCGCATCGTCTCGCGGTCCACCTCCAGCAGCGCCCACCGGTTGGCCTTGAGCCCCTTGGTCGTCTTGGGGAGCAGCGGGTCGGCGTTGTAGCCGATGGCGACGACGACGGTGTCGGCCGGCAAGATGAACTCCGAGCCCGGCACCGGCACGGGCCGGCGGCGGCCCGATTCGTCCGGCTCGCCCAGTTCCACCCGCTGGCACTCGACGCCGGTGACGCGGCCGTCCTCGCCCACGATGCGCAGGGGGATGGTCATCCACAGGAACTTGACCCCCTCCTCGCGGGCATGCCGACGCTCCTCGGCACGGCCCAGCATCTCCGCCTCGGTGCGCCGGTACATGCAGGTGACCTCCTCGGCGCCCAGGCGGCGGGCGGTGCGCACGCAGTCCATCGAGGTGTCACCGCCGCCGATCACCACCACGCGCTGCGCCGGCGGGAGGGGCTGTCGCAACCGCTCGGGGAGCGCCTCCGGCGGCAGGTTGCCGCGCACCAGGTACTCCGTCGCCTCGAACACCCCGTTCAGGTCCTCGCCCGGGATGCCGAGCTTGTTGCCAACGCCAGCGCCCGTGCCGATGAAGGCGGCGTCGTAGCCCTGGGCGAGGATCTCGTCTAGGGAGATATCCTTGCCCACCCACACGCCGGTGCGGAACTCCACGCCGATGTCCCGCAGGTAGGCGATGTACTCGTCCACGATCTCCTTGCGCATTTTGAAGTTGGGGATGCCGTAGACGAGCACGCCGCCCGGCTCTGGCCAGCCCTCGAACACCGTGCAGGTGTGGCCGCGTTTGGTCAGCTCCTCTGCCACCGCTAGCCCGGCGGGGCCGGAGCCGATGATCGCCACGCGGCGGCCGGTAGGCGGCGCGATCGCCGGCCTGGGCCAGCCGCCCAGCAGTTTGCGCTGCTGGTCGGCCACAAACGCCTCCAGTTTGCCGATGGTCACGGGTGGTTGGTAGGAGCCGTCCGCGCGGATGGCAAAGCCGACCACGCACGCCCCCTCGCACAGCTTCTCCTGTGGGCACAGCCGCCCGCACATCTCCGGCAGGTTGGAGGTCTGCCGGAAGACGTTGGCCGCGCTCAGCACGTCGCCCACTTCCAGGAAGGCGAGCGCGCCGGGGATATCGTTGTGCAGCGGGCAGGCCTCCTGACAGGGCGCGGCCGGGCACTGGATACAGCGGGCCGCCTCGATCGTGGCGTGCTCCAGGTCAAAGCCCAGGTAGGCCTCGTCCCAGTTCTTGATCCGCTCCTCCGGTGACTGCTTGGGCACCGGCTGCACGGGGATCATCAGGCGTTGGTGCGTTAGGTTTGTCATAGAGGTCTACCTGCTCCGGCTTGCGGGATATCGGCGGCCCGGCGTCGTCGCGCGCTGCTGGCCGGATGATACGGAACCGCTCGCCCCCGAACAAGCAACCCGTGCGGTCAAGCCGGTGGGGCGGATGCGGGTACCGGCGGCGGTTGCCGGCGCCGGCGGCGCGGGGTGACGCGGAGCCGCACGGGGATCGCCCGGCCGTCGCGGATGCGAAAGGCCGCGATCTCCGGGCGCGCGGGGTGACGCTGGGCAAAGGCGTGGGCGCGCTCCCACTCCTCTTGTGACATACCCCGGTAGATGAACGGCTGCCGCGGGGCGCGCAGCGAGATGAGCACGTAGACGATGTCCCCCAGGAAGGGGTTGGCCTCGGTGATGTCCGTCGGGCTGGGATAGGGCTGGGTGTGCGTGTGCGAGTGGTAGATGCCCACGATCTGCCAGCCGCGCGCGCCGATGGCGTCGTCCGCCTGGCGCTGGCTGTGCGGCTCGGTCTGGTAGCGGAAGGGGCGCTCCTCCGGTGGCGCGCCGTTCACGCACGGGAACACGCCCAGTACCCGGTCGTCCACGCCGGCCAGCAGCCCCCAGCACTCGTCCGGCGCCTCACGGCGGGCGTGGGCGATGATCTCCTCGACCAGGTCGCGGGGGATGCGCACCTCACCTGTGGGAAACGCGGTCATCGTTCTCTAGCGTAGGGGAGAAGCGCCCGCGTGGGCAACAGGGGCCGGGCCGTGGCGCTTGATCGTCGGCGGTGGACGGGTCAAACTTGAGCGTCCGGCCGGTGCGCCGACGAACATCGCCTGGCTAAGGGACGCCGGCGGTGGCGGAGGGAGGCCCATGGTGGCGGTGGAGCAGGAGTTCGACAGCTACGTGGGGAAGGACCTTGGTGTCCAGCAGGTGGCGGTCACGCCGGAGCTGGTGCAGCGGTACATCGATGCCGTGCTCGACGACCACCCCTGGTACCGCGGGCCGTCGCCGTTCGGCGGCCCGGTGGCACCGGCACTGGTGCTGCACAGCGCGCCGCACCGGTTCGGCGGCTGGTATCTGAAAAACCGCTACGGCAACCTGCATGCCAAGCAGGAGTGGTGGCTGTTCCAGCCCATCCCCGTGGGGGAGATCGTCACCCTGCACGCCCTGATCACCGATCGCTATACCAAACGTGGCCGCGACTACGTGGTGAACGAGGTGACGATCAGCGCGGCCGACGGGCGCATCGTGGCGCGGGTGGCCTCGCATCAGAGCTTTTTGCCCGAGGGCCAGACGCAGGGCATCGTGGTGGATAAGGAGCGAGAGCGGGCGCCGGGCCGGCGGTTTGAGGTCCAGGCGGACGAGGTGCTGGAAGAGCTACCGGCCGTGCGCAAGCTGGTAGACGAGGCCATGTGCCAGCGCTATAGCGGCCCGGCGCGCAACTACCACAACGACCGGGAGGAGGCGCGCAAGCTGGGCTTCCCGGACATCGTGGTCCAGGGCACCATGTCCACTTGCTTCATCTCGGAGCTGATGACGCGGCGCTTCGGCCCCGGCTGGTGGCGCGGCGGGCGGATGAGCGTGAACTTCGTCAACATCCTGTGGGTGAACGAGGCGGTCACGGCACGCGGCATCGTCACCGCGCGCACGCCGGAGGGCGAGCGGGTACGCCATCACTGCCGGGTGTGGGTGGAAAAAGAGGACGGCACCAAAGTCACCATCGGCACGGCCAGCGCCGTGGAGGGCTGGTAGCCCTCCGGCCGGGCGTGCGCTGCCGGAACGGGGTATGATGAGGATGGAGGAGTGGACACCGATCTGGCTCTCGGTGCCCGTACGGACCACGAAATGAGGTGACCAATGGTACAAGCCCGCAGTGGAGGGCGAAAGAAGGACACGATTGAAGTGGAGGGCGAGGTCGTGGAGGCGCTGCCGAACGCGATGTTTCGCGTCGCCCTCGCCAACGGCCATGAGGTTCTCGCTCACCTCTCAGGCCGAATGCGGGTGAATTACATCCGCGTCCTGCCCGGTGACCGTGTGCTCGTCGAGCTCTCCCCGTACGATCTCACGCGCGGCCGGATCACGTACCGCTTCCGGTGAAGCGGCCGGTCGGCGCCCGTGTCCGGCTCCACGCCGGTTGCCCATCGTCTCGCCGTCATCGCTGCATCCGGCTGTCCGTTACGCGCTGGCGCTCCCCTTCACGAACGGGCGCCGCACGACGCGCGCGGGCACGATGCGGTCGCGCACCTGCACGCTGATGCGGGTGTCCGGCCTGGCCAGGTGCACCGGCAGGTACCCCATGCCGATGCTGGTGCCCAGCGTGGGGGAGTAGCCGCCGCTGGTCACCGCGCCGACCGGCTCGCCCTCGAACAGTAAGCGCTGGCCGTGGCGGAACAGACCGCCGCGCTCTTCGGCCACAAAACAGGTCAAGCGGCGGGTCACGCGCCCGCGCAACTCGAGGAGCGCCGGGCGGCCGATGAAGTCCTCGCCGTCATCGAGGCTGACCACCCACCCCAATCCCGCCTCGTAGGGGTTGGTCTCTGGGGTGATGTCCTGGCCGTAGAGCGCCAGGGCCGCCTCCAGGCGCAGCGTGTCACGCGCGCCGAGGCCGCAGGGGACGACGCCGGCGTCCAGGAGGGCGTCCCACAGCAGCCGCCCGGCGTCCACCGCGGTGACGAACTCGAAGCCGTCCTCGCCGGTGTAGCCGGTGCGGGAGACGGTGGCCTTGTGGCCGGCGACGGCGATCTCCGTGATCTGCCGCCGCCTCAGGCGGTCCGCGATCTCGTGGGACAACACCGCGCCGAAGGCGTGCCGGGCGGCGGGGCCCTGCAATGCCAGCATCACCGTCGTCTGCTGGCGGTCCTCCAGGCGCACGTCCCAGCCGGGGCGGATGTGCTCCCGGATCCAGGCAATGTCTCGTTCAGCAGTAGCGGCGTTGGGGACCAGCATCCAGCGCTCCGGGCCGAGGCGGAAGGCGTAGGGGTCGTCGAGGATGCCGCCGGCCTCGTTGCACAGCAGGGTGTAATGTCCTTCGCCCGGTTGGAGGGCCTTCACGTTGAAGGTCAGCACCCGCCGCAGAAGATCGGCGGCGTGGGCGCCGGTGAGAAACAGCCGCCCCATGTGCGAGACGTCGAATAGGCCGGCGCGCGTGCGCACCGCACGCGCCTCCTCGACGATGCCGCGGTACTGGAGCGGCATCTCCCAACCGGCGAACGGCACCATGCGCGCGCCCAGGGCCAGGTGCTGATTGTAGAGAGCGGTGCGGCGCAAGGCGCTCATGGCATCTCCGGCCCTACCGGCACCCATGTGGGTCGTCCATTCGCCTCGCGCAGGCGGCCGGCGCCGGGGTAGGGGATATGCGGGCTGAGCAGCAGGCCGCCGCTGCTCAGCGCCTGGCGCACAATGCGCTTCTTGGTGTCCATCGAGACCAGCGGCAGCACGTCGAAGGCCGACACCCAGGCGGTGCGTTCCAGCTGAGCCACGTGCTGCACCAGATCGCCCAGGTAGACCGCCGTCTCGCCGCCGGCGGCGATCACCACCGCGGCGTGGTCCTGGGTATGGCCGGGCGCCGGTAGGAAGCGGATGGCACCGGTGATCTGGTGTTCACCCTCGACCAGCTCCAGGCGGCCGCTCTCGGCCAGGGGCAGAAGGTTGTCCGGCAGGTAGGTGGCGCGCGTCCGCTCGTTGGGGTGGGTGGCCGCCTCCCACTCACCGCGCTGGATGTAGTAGCGGGCGTTGGGGAAGGTGGGAATGGCGGCGCCGTGCACCTTGGCCGTGTTCCAGCCGCAGTGGTCAAAGTGCAGGTGGGTGTTGACCACGATGTCCACGTCTGTCGGGCGCACGCCCAGCGCGGCCAGGCCGTCCAGCAGATGCCCGTAATCGCCTGGGTAGAGCTTCTCCCGGCGGGCGGGATCGATTTTGTTGCCCACGCCGGTGTCGATAAGCACGGTGCGGCCGTCGCCGCGGACCAGCAGGCAGTTCAGGGCCATGGGGATGCGATTGCGGGCGTCCGGCTGACCCACCAGCGGCTCCCACAGCTCGCGCGGCACCAGCCCGAACACGGCGCCGGCATCCTGGAGGAAATAGCCGTCAGAGACCACGTCGATCCGCAAGTGGCCGATGTGATAGCGTGCCCCGTTCATGCCGCTCTCCGTGTCCCTCACGATAGGGTGCCGTCGAGGGGGCGTCAATCGCGCCCGCCCCTCACCTGATTGCAGGAGGTGCGACCGGTACGATGGTACGGGTTGGCTGCCGGCTCCCTCGTGTTACGATCCATTCCAAGACAGAGGCCTTGGGCGCCATGGCGCCGATGGACGACGAAACGCCATGAGCCAGCGCGTGCTGCCGGCTTCGTCACCAGAGATGCTCCGCCCAGAGGCGCCGCGCCGCGACACGGTCACGCGGGCCGGCGCGGTCGGCGGCAGCCTGCTGGTGGCGGGGGCGCTGGTGTACGACATCCTCAGCGGGGTCTGGATCGGCCGGGCCGGGTTGCACCTGGTGCTAGCGCTCGTCGCGGTGGTGGTGACTATCCCGGTCGCGCGTCGGGTGCGACAGATGCACCTGGTGGTGCTGTACATCTTCGGCCTGTTCATTTACACGGTGCTGCGCTCCTTCGCCGACCAAACCGCCATTCCGGTGCGCGCTGAGTACGTCATCAAGATCGATCGCCTGCTCTTCTTCGGCGTGGAGCCCACGCGTTGGTTGCAGGCGCGCTTCTTCGATCCGACCCGCATCCACCTGCTGGACTGGCTAACGGTGCATGTGCACTGGTCGTACTTCGCGCTGCCGCACCTGACGGCGGCGGCCGTCTTCATCTGGCGGCGGGAGCTGTTCGCCCGCTACGTGGCGCTGGTGTTGGGCACCTTCTATGTGGGGCTGGTCGTCTACTTCCTGGTGCCGACGATGCCGCCCTGGCTGGCCGCCGACGCCGGCATCCTGCCGGGCGTGTCCCGCGTGATGGACTTCGTCGGGGGACGGGTTGACCGGGAGACGTACCAACGGTTGTATGACGCCCTAGGCGTGCCCAACCCGGTGGCGGCGATGCCCTCGCTCCACATGGCGATCACCACGGTCCTGTTCTTGTTCGGGCGCGGTTTGAGCCGTTGGTTGGGCCGAGCGCTGGCCGTCTACGCCCTGTTGATGGGGTTCTCGCTGGTGTACATGGGCGAGCATTACGTCACCGACGTGCTGGTCGGCGCGGTGATGGCCGTCTGCGTGTACAAGGCCGTGGTGCGCCTGGTGCCGTCGCGTCTGCAACCGCAGCGTGCCCGCCGTTCCCCGCGCTGAGCGCGGCATCCGGGCCCGCGCCCGTTCTCTCGCCGCCCTGAACGCGCTATCGTGCGTCCGGATACGCTGCATCGGGGCCATAGACTGTGGCTGAGCGCGCCTGGATGCTGGTCGTGCGCGTTAACGGGCACCATCACGCCTTTCAGAGCGAGCTGGGCCGCGACACGGCCCGCGATCGCGTCCTCCGTGCCGACCCTTTCCGCGCGGCCAACACCTCCTGCTCCGTGCTGCTGCGGGACGCCGAGAGCGGGCAGATCGCCTTGCACCTCCTGTTCGACGTGGGCCTGGGGGTGGTGAATCGCCTGTTGGAGTGGGCGGCGCGCGGCGGCCCCCAGCGCGTGGATGCCGTCTTCCTCACCCATCCCCACCTCGACCACTACGCCGAGCTAGACCGCCTGGCCAACAGCCTGCAACGCGCCCGCCGCCTCCGAGGTGATGAGCCCTGGCGCCTGCCGGTGCACTGCACGGCGCCCTGCGCGGCGCAGGCGTTTGGTGAGCGCGGCGCCTTCGCCTGGCTGGCCGTTCCCGGCCGCCACGGCCGCATCACCCACCACCCGGTCATACCCTGCCAGCCGGTGCGCTTTTCGGTCGAGGGCGAGGTGGTGACCGTGACACCGGTGTCGGTCTACCACGGGCCGACGGCGCCCGGGGCGGTGATCTACGTGGTGGAAGGGGCGGGCCGCAAGGTGATCTTCGCCTGGGACATGCTGCGCGTGGTGGAGGAGCCGGCGGAGCCGTCCGAGGCGGAGCGGGCGGCGCACGTGACGGCCCTGCCCGTTGCCCAGGCCGGCCTGGTGCGGGGGGCGGACCTTCTCTTTCTGGACGCCAACACCTGGCTGCCCCACCCCTCCACCGGGCACCTGTCCATCGTGGAGGGGTTGGCCCTGGCTCGTGCCTGGCGCCCCCGTCGCCTGTACTGGACGCACTACGGTGGCCACGAGGACCTGCTGCCCGCCGAGCCGGCCGTCAACCCCGTGCTGGAGCTGCCGGACGTGCAGGTGCACCGACCGCTCACCGACCCGGAGCTGCACTGGTTGGCCGGCTACGTCTCCCGCGCCTTGGGCATGGACGTGCGGTTTGCCTACGAGGGGATGGTGGTGCCGGACACCGAGCCCTGGCCGGAGGCGGCCGCCGCGCGGTTCGGGTGACGCTCGGCCGCCTCGTTCCTGGCCCGCTCCACCACCGCCGCTGGGTCGGCCGTGCGGAAGGCGGTGACGTCGTCCTGGTGTTTGAAGATGCAGCCCAGGGTCTCGTCCACCACGGCCGGGTCCAGGGCGTTGCGGTGCAGCGTCACTAGGGCCTGGGCCCAGTCGATCGTCTCGGCCACACCGGGGCGCTTGTAGAAGTCGCGCTCGCGGATGATCTGCATGAAGGCGCAGATCTGGGCGGCGAGCTGCTCGTTGATGCCGGGCACCTTGGCCAGCACGATCTCCAGCTCCCGCTCAAACGAGGGGTAGCCGATCCACAGGTAGAGGCAGCGGCGCTTGAGGGCGTCGTGGATCTCGCGCGTGCGGTTGGAGGTGAGCACCACGAACGGCGGGCGGGCGGCGCGGATGGTGCCCAGCTCCGGGATGGTGATCTGGAAGTCGGAGAGCACCTCCAGCAGGAAGGCCTCGAACTCCTCGTCGGCGCGGTCCACCTCGTCGATCAGCAGCACCGGTGGGTTTTCGCTCTCGCTGGCGATGGCCTCCAGCAGCGGACGGCGGATAAGGTACTCCTCGCTGAAGATCTCGCGGCCGAGGTCGCGCGGCGCGGCATGGTCGACCTCGCCCATCTTGATGCGCAGGAGCTGCTTGGGGTAGTTCCACTCGTACAGGGCGTGGGAGGCGTCCAGCCCCTCGTAGCACTGCAGGCGGATGAGGCGCGTGTCCAGGATGCGGGCGAGCACCTTGGCGATCTCCGTCTTGCCCACCCCGGCCTCACCCTCGAGAAACAGCGGCTTGCCCAGTCGCTGGGCGAGGAACACCGTGGTGGCGATGGCGCGGTCGGCAAAATAGCGCTCGCGGGCCAGCGCCTCCTGGATCGACTCGATCGAGGCAAACGGATCGCTCACCGAAGGTCCCTCCCGGACGCCATACCGCATGGACGGGGCGGTGCGCCCGGCCCTCACCCCGGGCCTACCCGCCCCGGCGGGGCCGGTGGCCACCCCTCTCCCGCTCGCGGGAGAGGGGGTTGGGTGGTGAAGGCGAGAGCTACGCCTCCCCCACTTCCTTCTCGTTGGGGCTGCCGATTCGTTCCACGAAGACGTCCATCACGCCGCCGCAGATCTTATCCTCGCCGTCCATGGGGTTGGTGAGGTCTACCTGGACGATCGTGGGGCGGCCGGTGCGCAGGACCTCGAGCGCCTTGAGGCGTACCTCCCCTTCACCGCAGCCGCCGCCGATGGTGCCGAAGAAGCTACCGTCCGGCCGTACCACCATCTTGGCGCCGGCTTTGCGCGGCGTGGAGCCGCGCGTGCGCGCCACGGTGGCGAGCGCGATGGGCGTGCCCTCGCGCAGGGCGCGTGCGATCTCGGCATACACCTCGTTGCTCATCGGGCTGTCTCCTGCCGGAACCTGGGCTCCATCTCTATCGTAGGACGGGTGCGGGCAAACGGGAAACGCGCCACGTCCCCGGCTCATTCCACGATGGTCGTCTCGCCCGGGGTGGTGATGGAGATATGGGCCATGGGCGTGTCGGCCGTGGCGCCGTGCCGGTGCGGCTCGCCGGGCGGGATCACCACCACCATGCCGGGCGTGACGATGTGCTCCTCCGTCTCCGTGGCCAGGACCCCCTTGCCCTCGGTGATGAGCAGCACCTGCTCGAAGGTGTGGGTGTGCATGCGCGTGCGCGCCCCGGGGCTGAAGCGCACCACGGTGAGGCGCACGTGCTCGCTCACCTCGTCCAGCAACGGCTGCGTCTCTACTTGCCCGATGAAGATCGGCCGGTTGGCCGGCTGCGCCGGCACGTCGTCGATGCGGATCACCCGCACGGGCTCACCCTCCTGTGGTGTCGTCCGCACCAGCTTAGCGGGCGGGAACGCAAGCCGGGAGGGGCGCATCCCTTGCCCGCGGGTATTTTATTACTACTAAATGATACGGTGATGCTGTATAATTGAACCAACCGCGGCGCCGGCGCCGCCCCAAACGAGGGATCATGCAGTCCGCCACCCGCGCGCCCTTGCGTCGCGCCTTCCGTGCCTTTCGCAACCCCAACTATCGCCTCTTCTGGTTCGGTCAGCTCGTCTCCCTGACGGGCACCTGGATGCAGTCCGTCGCCCAGGCGTGGCTGGTGCTGCGGCTCACCGGCTCGCCGCTGGCCCTGGGCACCGTCACGCTGGTGCAGACCACGCCGTTTTTGCTCTTCTCCCTGTTCGGCGGGGTGATCGCCGACCGGGTGCGCAAGCGGCGGCTCCTGCTGGTGACCCAGACCGTGATGGCGCTGGACGCCCTTACCCTGGCCACCCTCACCGTCTCCGGCCGGATCACGCTGCCCCTGATCTACGTGCTGGTAGGGTTGATGGGCCTGGCCAACGCGGTGGACAACCCCACGCGGCAGGCGTTCGTGTCCGAGATGGTGGGGCCGGACGACCTGCCCAACGCGGTGGCGCTCAACTCCACGCTGTTCAACGCCGCGCGGCTCATCGGTCCGGCGCTGGGCGGCGTGACCATCGCCGCGGTGGGCGTGGCCGGCTGTTTCTCTTTGAACGCGCTCAGTTTTCTGGCCGTGATCGGCGGCCTGCTGCGCATGCGCCCGGAGCGCTTCTTTACCGCGCCGCGACCGGCGCGCGGTCACATGCTGCGCCAGATCGGCGAGGGGCTGCGCTACGCCGTGCGCACGCCGGATGTGGCCTTGGTGGTACTGCTTATGGCCGTGATCGGCACCTTTGGCTACAACTTCCAGGTGATCATGCCCCTGCTGGCGCGATTCGTGCTGCACACCGGCCCCGCCGGCTTCGGTGCCCTCACCTCGGCGGTGGCCGCCGGCTCGCTCATCGGCTCGCTGGCCATCGCCTACACCGGTCGGGCGCGCTGGCAGACGCTGCTCATGGGTGCCGCCGGCTTCAGTGTGTGCCTGCTGGCGGTGGCCCTCTCCCACGTCTGGCTGGTGAGCATGGCCCTGCTGGCGGCGCTGGGCCTGTGTAGCATCGTGTTCACCGCCACGGCCAACACCCGTCTCCAGCTCACCACGCCCCCGCACCTGCGCGGCCGCGTGATGAGCATCTACAGCCTGCTGTTCATGGGCTCCACCCCCGTGGGCAGCCTGATCATCGGCACGCTGGCCGAGCGTCTGGGCGTGCAGCCGGCCGTGGCCGGCGCGGCCGCCCTCTGCGGCGTGGGTGTGCTCGCTAGCCTGGCCTACGCCCGGCGCGTGCGCCACCGCCTCACGCCCGATGCCGCCCTCACCCCCGCCCCGCCGCGCGCGCGTTCGGCCTACGCCGGGGGTGGGGCCGGCCGCGTGTCGGGGCCGTAACGCCCCATGTCAGCGCCATAACGTGTCGGGTGTGCCCGCGCGCGAGGAGAACCTTAGGGGACGTGGTCACCATCCTGGGCCGCGGCAGGGCGGCCTGTCGCCCCTCCGCGCGCTTGCACGTTCTTGACGTTTTTCGGACTGGGAGCACACTGGGTGTGCCGTCGGCCCAGCCCGCCACGGCCGGCAATCCACTGGGGAGGCTCTCGTCATGCCTGTCCGTTCTCCATCCATCGCGGCGTTGCAGGTTGCGGCCCAGGAGTTCGGGTTCGATCTCACCGATGAGGAGCTGGCCAGCTATCGCGGCCTCATGGCCGGGGTGCTGGCCTCCTATCAGCGGCTGGACCAGCTCACGGAGCCGTTGCCCCCGGTTCGCTACCCGCGCGCCAACAGCTATCGCCCCTCGCCCCAGGAGAACCCGCTCAACGCCTGGTACTGGAAGTGCTCGATCAAAGGCGCACCCAGCGGCCGCCTGGCCGGCAAGCGCATCGCGGTCAAAGACAACGTGTGCGTGGCCGGCGTCCCCATGATGAACGGCTCGGTCGCCCTGGAGGGGTACGTGCCGGAGTTCGACGCCACGATCGTCACCCGCATCCTGGACGCGGGCGGCGAGATCGTGGGCAAGGCGGTGTGCGAGCACCTGTGCTTCTCCGGCGGCAGCCACACCGCCGACACCGGCCCGGTGCGCAACCCGCACGACCCCGCGCGCTCGGCGGGTGGTTCCTCCAGCGGCAGCGCGGCGCTGGTCGTCGCCGGGGAGGTGGACCTGGCCATCGGCGGCGACCAGGGCGGCTCCATCCGCATCCCCAGCTCCTACTGCGGCGCCTACGGCCTCAAGCCCACGTACGGCCTGGTGCCCTACACCGGCATCTTCCCCATCGAGCTGACGCTGGACCACGCCGGCCCCATCGGTGCCACCGTCACGGACGTGGCCCTGCTCCTGGAGGCGATCGCCGGCGAGGACGGGCTGGACCCGCGCCAGCGCAACGTGCGCGTCGAACCCTACAGCCAAATGCTCACCGGCAACGTGCGCGGGCTGAAGATCGGCATCGTGGAGGAGGGGTTCGAGTGGCCCGGCCTGTCCGAGCCGGACGTGGACGCCGCGGTGCGGGAGGCAGCACAGCGCTTCAGCAGCCTGGGCGCCGAGGTTCGCTTCCTGTCCATCCCCATGCACCGCGACGGCATCCACATCTGGAACGCCATTGCCGTGGAGGGCGCCACGACGTTGATGGTGCGCGGCAACGGCTTCGGCACCAACTGGAAGGGACTGTTCGCCACCTCGCTGCTCACCGCCTACGCCCGTGGCCGCCTGACGCACGCCAACGACCTGTCGGACACCGTCAAGCTGGTGGCCTTGCTGGGTCAGTACATGCAGGACGCCTACCACGGGCGCTACTACGCCCGCGCGCAGAATCTCGCGCGTACGCTTACCGAGGCGTATGATGAGGCGCTGCGTCAGGTGGACCTGCTGGTGATGCCCACTACACCCATGAAGGCCACCCCCATCCCACCGGCGGATGCGCCGCGCGAGGTGTGGGTGCAGCGGGCGCTGGAGATGATCCCCAACACCTGCCCGTTCGACGTCACCGGTCACCCGGCGATGAACGTGCCCTGCGCCAAATCCAACGGCTTGCCGGTGGGGATGATGCTCGTCGGCCGGCGCTGGGAGGATGCGACGGTGCTGCGCGCCGCGCACGCCTTCGAGCAGACCGGCATCTATCAGGTGCGCCCGGCGGCGCGCGTGGCCGTCGCCTGACGTCCGTGCGCTGAGCCGAGGCGTGTGATCTCGTCGATAACGGGCACGGCCACCGTGGCGGCGAAGAAGCACCGGCCTCCCGCCTCACGGGGCCGTGCCCCCTGTTCAACAACGAAGGCGCCACTCCTTTCCCCCGGCTCAGGCTCGGTGCCGCGCGGTCCTGGGACGTGACGAAGCACGGGACCCCCAACCGGATCGGGAGGTTGACCTATGACCGTCCCCGGTCACGACCAGGCACCGATGGCGCCAACCGGCAACCGGATCCTCGACAGCCTGCCGCCAGCCGAGCGCGCCCAGATGCTTCCCAAGCTGACCCTGCTGCAATTGCCGTACGGGCAGCAACTGTACGGGTTGGGCGCGCGTGTCACTCACGTTTACTTCCCGCAGACGGCCCTCATCTCGGAGCTGGTGGTGCTGAGCGACGGTCGCCAGATCGAGGTGGCCGCCATCGGTCGTCACGGCTTCCTCGGGCTGCGGGTGGCGATGGGGGTGGAGATGGAGACGCTCGTCTCGGTGACGCAGGTGCCCGGGGAGGCGTGGGCAATGGAGGCGATGGAGTTCCAGGCGGCGCTGGCGGCCTTGCCCGGCTTGCGCCGCCTCGTGGCGGCCTACGGTGTGGTGCGGTTCATCCAAGTGGCGCAGTTCGCCGCCTGCCACGCGCTGCATTCCCTGCGCCAGCGGTGCGCGCGCACCCTCCTGGAGGTGAGTGACCAGGTGGGCGCCGACGACTTTTTCATCACGCAGCGGTTTCTGGCCGCCATGCTCGGCGTCCATCGTCCCAGCGTGACCGTGGCGCTGCGCAGGCTGCAGTGGGCGGGACTCATCAGCTCCCGCCGCGGGCGCATCCGCATCCGCCATCGGGCGCCTTTAGTGGAGATGGCGTGCGAGTGTTATCGCTTCATCATCGCCGAGACCAACCGGCTGCTCGGAGGGGCGGACGCCCGGTCCAGCGTGAGCGACTACCCGTTCGAGCGAGGGTCAAATGGTGCACATTCGTTGCAGGTGGAGAGCCAGAAGCTCCCACCTCCGGCCAAGCCGAGGTTGTCTGCGGCCGGAGGTGAGAGCCGAACCTGTGGAGGAGCAAGACGCGATGCCGGTGCCTCAGTCTGCGGCCGCGCCCTCCACGGTCCGCAGGGCGGGTTCCGCGCCCGCCCGCCGGGACAGCGGCAGGGTCAAGTCGGCCAGCCAGTAGGCGGCGCCCACGAACAGCGCCCCGCCGACGATGTTGCCCAGGGTCACCGGCACCAGGTTATGGACGAAGCCGGCCACGGACACACTCGAGGTGTGCGTCTGGAACAGGCCGATGCCGAGCAGGGTCATGTTGGCCACGCTGTGCTCGAACCCGGCGCCGATGAAGGCGAACAGGCACCAGAAGATCATCACCAGCTTGCCCGCCTCGCTGCTGGCGCGTATGGCACACCACACGGCGAGGCACACCAGCCAGTTGCACAGCACCCCGCGCACGAACAGCGGGGTGAAGGCCAGGTTCATCTTGGCCGCCACGACCTTCTCGATCACCTCGCGGTGGGGCGCCCCGGCCAGCACGCCGCTGCGCGCCACTAGCCAGGCCAGGGCCAGTGAGCCCACCAGGTTGCCCACAAAGCTCACCAGCCAGATCGCGACCAGCGCCCGGGAGGAGATACTGCGTCGCAACAGGCCGATGGTCATCACCATGTTGTTCCCGGTGAACAGCTCCGCTCCCGCGAACACCACCAGCGACAGGGCGATACCGAAGGAGGCGCCCATTGCCAGTTTGGCCGTGGCCGAGTCGGTCGCCAGGAGCGGTGCCCCCACGGCGAAGATGAGCACGATGCCGAACCCGACATAGATGCCGGCCAGTAGCGACAGCACGAAGTATCCCAGCGGCCGCGACTCCAGGTGTGCCGCCTTCGCGCGCGCCGCCTCCGCCACGCTCACCAGACTACCGCCGATCACGCCGCCACCTCCTTGTCCGCCTCGCCCACGCGCTCGTCCGCCGTGGGCGTCGCCCCCACCGTCGCGGCCTGTGCCCCGAGAAGGGCCGCCGTGACATCAGGAAGATCCTCGAACAACACGTTCTCGTGCACCCGCACCGCCAGGCGACCGTCCTCGCCCAGCCGACCGCCGGCGAACACGTGCACCGCCTCTACCACCTCCTCACCGATGCGCACGTTGGCGCCCAGCAGGCCGATGTCGGCGATGTGGTGCTTGCCGCAGGCGTGGATGCACCCGGAAATGTGGATGCGCGTGCCCGGCGGCGGCTGCACGCCCCGCGCCTCCAGCGCTCGCGCCAGCTCCACCGCCCGCGTCTTGGTGTCGATCAGGGAGAAGTGGCAGTAATCGTTGCCGGTACAGCACACCAGGTTGCGCCAGATGGCGGGCGGGTCCGGCTGCAGCTCGCGCAACAGCGGCTCCTCCAGCAGCCGCGCCACGCGACGCGCGGGCACGTGCGGCAGCACCACGTTCTGGTCCACCGTCAGCCGCACCTCGCCCGCGCCGTAGGTGTCCGCCAGCCGCCCCAGCTCCGCGAGCTGCTCGGCGCTGATGCGCCCCACCGGCACGTGCAGGCCGACATACACCAGGCCGGGCTGGCGCTGCGGGTGCACGCCCAGGTGGTCGCCGGCCACCCGCCGCGTCTCCGGACAGCCGGCGCGCGGCAGCGCTCGCCCCAACCGCTCCTCCACGGCCGCGCGCAGCCGCTCCTCGCCCCATTCGGCGATCAGCCACTTGAGGCGGCTCTTGGTGCGCTGCTCGCGCGGGCCGTGGTCGCGGTAGACGGCCAGGAGGGCGAGCGTGAACGGCACGACCTCCTCGGGTGCCAGCCAGGCGTCGAGTGGGGTGGCCAGGCGGGGGCTGGTGCCGCCCATCGCGCCGCCTACCAGCACGTTGAAGCCCACGCGCCGCTGCCCGTCCACCACCTGGGTGGCCGGTAGGAAGCCGAGGTCCTGGGTTTGGGCGTGGCCGCAGTCCTCACGGCAGCCGGCCAGCGCGACGTTGAACTTGCGCGGCAGGTTGCTGTACTCGCGCCGGCCCAGCCATGCCCGCTGGAGCTCCCATAGGAGCGACGTGGTGTCCAGCACCTCCTCGGCGTCGATCCCCGCCAGCGGGCAGCCGATCAGGTTGCGCACGTTGTCCATGCCCGTCTGCAGGCTGCTGATGCCCACCGCCGCCAGCCGACGCAGAATTTCCGGGATCACCGGCAGCGTCAGCCAGCGGAGCTGCACGTTCTGGCGGGTGGTCAGGTCGGCGGTGCCGTGACCGAACTCGCGTGCGACCTCGGCCAGCGCTCGGAGCTGGACGGCGGTCAGGCGGCCGCCCGGTGTGCGCAGGCGCATCATGAAGTAGCCCGGCGTCTGCTTGCGGTGAAAGACGCCGTACCACTTCATGCGGTCCAGGTCGTCCTCCGGGATCTGCTCAACGGGGGTGCTTTCAGCGGCGTAGCGCAGCAGGTCGGGCCAGACATCCAGCCCGTCCTTGGCCGCCTTCATGGCCTCGAAGCGGTTCATCCGGTACCCTCCGCGGGTGGTTGCACGCCGCGCAGGATACCGGGGATGCATTACGCGCCCGTTCCCGCTTCATGACAAGTACGGCACAGTTCTGTGACGCTGGCGTTACGGGTGGCTGAGCGTCGCCGGTCCCGGTCGCTGGGAACAGCGGCGCCGCCGGACTGGGCGCATCGGGCTGCCCAGGCCCGTGATGCCCCCGACAGGACGCTCAGGCGGCGAGTGGGTCTGTCCCGATCCGGGACGGGCCGGTGTCGCCGGCGGGCAGGTCGAGGTGAGCGGGGTGGTCCGGGCAGGCCTGATGGAGCAGGGTCCGGGCGAGAGCGCGCACCCGCTCCAGCACCTCACGCGGCGCGGTAGGCGGCGCGTGGCGGGTGTAGCTGACCAGGCAGCGCGGGCAGCGCACCGTGTCCTGCCCCGGCCCCGCCGGGGCGCCGCGGGTCCACCGCTCGGCGATGGGGGCGGCCGCCCCGGCCCCTGGCAAGGCCGGGGTAAGCTCCGGCACGGGGTCTCGGTGGGTCGGGGCGGCCGGCCGATGTTCGGGATGCGCCTGAGCCATGGCCAGAGCGCCGCGTCCCAGGGCTATCTCTACCAGTTGCGCGTAGGTGGCGCCGTCCTGGGGAAAGATCGCCGCGGCCATGGGCATGCCAGGCAGCGCGCCCCGCAGGCGGGCGATGAGGTCGAGGGCGGCGCCGCGGTCCATCTCGGGTAGGAGCAAGGCCAACGCCGGTGCGGTGGTGGCCACCCGACCGACGCGCTCCCAGCGGCCAAGGTGCCGACCCACCAGCCGACCCGCGTGTGCCAGGTCCGCCACCCGCTCCACTCGCACGGCCACCACTGCCAGCGGGCGCCCGTACCGCCGCGCCCGTGCGATCTCTTCCTCCGCCGCCGCGGCCAACGCCGGTGGGTCGAGCACGCCGTCGCCGGACGGTTGCGCCTCACGCTGAAGGCAGCCGGCGGCGGCCACGGCCGCATGCTGAAGCAGTCGCACGAGCAGTGGGACGGGCGTCGGGTCGGGCAGCAGGGCGAGCAAGGCGCCCGATGGACCGCCTGTGCCCCTGATGGGTAGGGCCACCGCGTGGGGAGCTCCCAGCCGCTGGGTGAGCTTCGCGCACGCCTCGGTCCCCCAGGCGGCGCCCAGCAGATCGGCCAGGGGTTGGACCGTACCGGTCATCGGGAGGGCGAACGCGAACGGCCCGAGCGACACGCCGAGGCCGCGCAGGTCCATCGGTCGGGGCGTCGGGGCGACGTCCCACAGGGCGGTGAGGTGCCAACCCTCAGTGCCGGCGTCACGCATCAGGCTGCCCAGGTGGCAGCGCAGGCCGAGGCGGCCCGCGCCTCGCACCAGGGCGTCCATGACCCCGGCAAAACCGGTTTGGGTGTGCAGTTCAAGCAAGACATCCGACAGGAGCAGCGCGGGCGAGGCAGGGGCGAGGGTCATGCCACACCTCACGACGACTCATGACGACTGAACGTGCCGCCCGCACCGCGACCACGCGGCGGGAGCGAGGCGTCGGTCAGGGCTTCCGGGTCAGGCTCCTCCGGGATCGGGTGCTCGCGATCAGGCTCAGCGCCCGGTATCACCGAAAGTATCGGCACGGTCACACCCACGGTTGATACGGGTAATAACCGACTGGTACCTCGTGCCCCCCTGAAATGCCCGCGCGCGGTCGTGCGGCTCCCCCGCCCGGTGCTCACCCCCAGCGTCCCGGCCTTCGTTCGAAGGCCAGGGTAAGGGTTGGGCCGCCACGTTAACCGCCCGTTCACGGTCGCTTAACGTCCCCGCAATCCGCCCTTGCTACCCTGGAGCCGCTTGTGAGCACGCGCACATTCGACGTCGCCCGCCTCGGCCGAGCACGTCGACCGGGGTGAGCGGCGCCCGTGGAGGGAATCAATGCTCGAACGGGCAAGACATGGACCGCACCCGACGGTGGCGATCGTTCACCCCGCGCCGGAGGCGGCGCTCGAACGCTACTCGCTGAGCGAAGGGCTGCACGGCATCACCCACAGCCAGCCCGTGCGCCGCGCGGTGCTGGCCCGGCTGGCGGCCGACCCCCGCGCCCGCCTGACGCTGGCGGTGGCTGCGGACAGGATCGTGGGCTGGGCGGCGGTGGCGCCGTCCTTCGGCCGCTGGCGGGCGTTGCCGGCGGTGCGGGAGATCGGGCTGGAGGTGGCGCGCGAGTGGCGTGCCGGCACACGGCTCGCGCGGGCGCTCCTGGGCACGGCCCTGGCGGATCCCCGCACGGAGGAGGAGGTGTTGCTCGCCTTCGCCCTGCCCTCCTCTTGGGACCTGACGTACAAACGCGTCCACCCCGCCGTGTATCGGCGCATGATCGCCATGGGGCTGCGCCGGTACGGCTTTGTCCCCCTCGCCACCGACGACCCCGAGGTCTGTAGTGTGCCGGAGGCCGCGCTCTTCTTGCGTGCCGGCGCCCGCGTGTCCGCCGCCGTGCTCGACGCCGTCTTGGCCGCGCGTCTGCGCACGGCCGTGCGGCCGTCACAGCGAATTCACCTGCCTGTAACAGCGGCGTAATGCCTGACCGCTACCGTGGCGGTAGCCGGCACTCCACTAGAGGAGGAGCGAGGAACGAGGAGTGAGAAGTGAGAGGGACGCGGGACTCCTCTCGCTCCTCACTCCTCGCTCCTTAACCCTGCTCTAGGGGGTGAGGGCCTTGAAGAATGAGCGGTGGCGAAGTGCTGCTCCGCTCGTTCTCCGCCCTGTTCCTGCTGACCCTAGAGGAGGCAGGCCGTGGCTGCCAGCCGACACGACGCCCTGGAGCCGGGGTTGCGCCAGGCGGTGCTCGCAGGTCCGGCGGAGGGCAGTGGCGCCGCGCTCGCGGCCGGGCTTACCCGACTGGGCGTGGACGCGCGCGTCCTTACCTACACCGACCCGGCCTTTGCCACGCGCCTGTTCAGCCCCCGCCCCGGCCTGGTGATCGCGGATGCCACCACGCCGGCCGCCGTGCACGCCGCCCACGCGGCACTGGAGCCGCTGCTGGCCGAGCTTCGCGGGTTGGCGGTGCCGGTGCTGGCTGCGACAGGCTCGGTCAGCCTTCCCCCCTCCGACCTCCTCACCCTGGTGGATGATATCCTTCTGCCACCGCACCAGGCGGAGGAGGCGGTGCTGCGCGCGGCGCTGGTGGCGCGGCGGCGCGGGCTGGCCGGGGCACACCTGCTGAGCGCCGGACCGCTGACCATCGACGTGGAGGGCTTCCGCGCCTGGCTGGCCGGCCGCCCTTTGAGCCTCACCTACACGGAGTTCCAGCTCGCCCGCTTGCTGCTGCTCAACCGCGGCAAGGTGCTCACCCGGGAGATGCTGCTCACCAAGATCTGGGGGTACAACTATCTGGGTGGCCTGCGCACGGTGGACGTGCACATCCGCCGCTTGCGCGCCAAACTGGCCGCCGAGGCACCGGCGCTGATCGAGACGGTGCGCAACGTTGGCTACCGCATCGCCGAGTGAGGGATGGCCCGGGGAGACGCTCATGAGCGCGGTCCTTCACGTCCGGCTCAAACGAGTTTACGAGCCGGTTGAGCCAGCGGATGGCGCCCGCTTCCTGGTGGAGCGGCTGTGGCCGCGCGGGTTGCGGCGCGAGGACGCGCACCTCACCGCCTGGCTGAAGGACGTGGCGCCCAGCCCCGAGCTGCGCCGCTGGTTCCACCACGACCCGGCCCGCTGGGAGGAGTTCCAGCGGCGGTACCGGGCGGAGTTGGCCGAGCCAGCGAAACAGGCGCTCGTGCAGGAGCTGGTGGCAGCCGCCCGGCGCGGGCCGGTCACGCTGGTGTTCGCCGCGCGGGACACGGAGCACAACGCCGCCGTGGTGCTCAAGGACCTCATTGAGGAACTGGCCGCAGCGGACGAAGGGGTTCGCTGACCCCTTCAGGGTAACCCTCCCCGCAGAGGGTGCCCGAGCGCGATTAAGAACATCACACTCTTACCGGCCGCGTGGGGGGCGAAGAAGGCGGTCACGTCGTCGTCGAAGAAGGTGAGGCCGGTGGCGCCCAGCCCCAGGGCGTACGCCGCCAAGTACAGCCGCCCGGCCGTGATCGCCGCCTCGAGCTGCGCCGCCCGGTAGCCGCGGTTGCCGAAGCGGGCCAGCACCGGCTCCAGGTCGCACAGGAAATACACGTTCACGGCGGCGTCCGCCGCCAGCTCCTGGCCCAGCGCCAGCTCGCCGGCCGCGGCGCGGAACTCGCCCGACTTGAGCCGCTCCAGCGCCCCGACGGCGCCGGCGTCTGCCCCAAGCTCGCCAGGGTGAAAGACGTAGACGCCGGGCGCCAGTCCGTCTACCGCGTGCACGATCAGGTACACGTCGTTCAGCGCCAGGCCGGTGTCGGAGAGGCAGTCGGCCGGGACGCCGCGCGTGGCCCGGTCCAGCATGGTGGCGAACTGGGCGGCGGTGATGGGCCTGCGGGCGAACCGGCGAGCGGAGCCACGTCGCCGGATCACCGGCTCGGGCGGGTCGAACGGCAGCGCTGCTGGTGGAAGCGGCGTGAGCGGCACCAGCGGCCCCGCCCCCACTCCCTGCCCCCTGCCCGTGCCCTCAGCCCGACCCTCACCCCCATCCCCTCTCCCGCTTGCGGGAGAGGGTGCCGAGCGCAGCGAGGCGGGTGAGGGCGGGCCGGGGGTGAGGGCGCGCGCGGCCTGCCCGCGCCAGGCCGCGGCGTCCGCGCCAGAGGCCAGGGAGGAAGCGGCATGTGCCATCTCGATGAGCGAGTAGCGCACCTCACGCGCCGAGAGGGGCTGCACCGGCAGATGCAGGGGCGCAAGCGGCGGCGCAGGGGGTGGGGCCCCCGTGCGGCCTAGCGCCACCAGGCTCACCGCCGCCTCGCGGCGTGCGTCCACGTCCAGCAGGCGGTTCACCGCCTCGTCCGCGAAGCCCAGCACCAGCCGCGCGGGCAGCTCCTGGGCGGCGGCCACCGCCAGCAGGTTGGCGAGCACCGTGCCCGTATCCCAGAAGGTGTGTCGATAGGCCCGCGCCTGGTACTTCCAGGCGTTGCGCCAAAAGGTGCTGGTGGAGATGACCACCACCGGCGCGAGCGCCACCGCCGGCTCGGCGCCCGTCGCCCGCACCAGCACGTCGCGGTAGTCTCCCGCCCGCAGCCGACGCAGGGCGTGATCATGGGCACCGTAGTGGTAGAGACCCGCTTCTAGGTCGGGCAGGTCGGCGCAGGCGAGGTACAGCTCCACGTGGTAGAGCGCGCCGGTGCAGGCTGCCGCCCGGAAGTGCATCACCCCACCCGGGTAGCGCAGCCGCTTGGTCACCCCGTTAGCGTAGAAGCACAGTCGGGCGAGCGTCGCCAGGTCGGGAAGGTGCATGCCCCCCAACCCGTCCCCGGTACGGGCGATGGCCTCCAGCAGCGGCAGCGGCGACGGTGGCAGGTCGCGCGGCGAGGGCAGCGGCAGTGGCGGCAGCGACGTGTAGAGCTTGTACGGAAGCGGCTGGTTGGCCCAGTCCAGCGTGAACTGGCTCCTATACACGCTTTCATAGGAGTGCTTGGTGGCCTCGTGGTAGCGGCGGGCCGCCTCAGCGTCCCAGTTCTGCATCCGTGCGCTCATGGCTGACCCTCGCGGTGCCACGTGTCGCTGGCGCCGCTCCTCGCTTATGGTACGCCGCGCGAAACGCCTCGGCGCCCGTGCCGCGTTTCACCTGTCGCAGGGCTTGTGTATGCTGTCGCGGGAGGTTAGGAGGCCCATGACCGACTGCACCATCCCATGCGACGCGCGGGCGCTGGTCCGCGCTCGGCAGCGGCGCTTCTTCTTCGCGGAGCTGCGCGTGCGGCTCCCAACGCTGGGTGTAGCCCTGCTCCTGGTGGCGCTGTCCCCGTTTGTGCTGCTGATCGAGCCGCTGGCAGCGGCGGTGCTGTGCCTGTGGGGCCTGGCGGCCATCGTTGTGGTGCTGGCGCAGGCCTGGCTGGGGGCCGCGGGTCCTGCCCGGGCCGGGATGGTGGATGAGCTCCGCGGCCTGATCGCGGCCAACGCCGAGCGCGTCCATCCGCCGCGGTTGGCCGAGCTGCGCGCCCGTGCGGCCGCCTTGCAACCGGACCGGCCGTACGGCGCGCTCGCGGTGACCCGCCTGCTGCAGGACCTGCGTGAGGCCACCGGCGAGGCCTGGCGCTGTCGCTGCGCGCGCCGTCTGCCCACCTCGCTGGCGTTGTAGGTGCAGGCGCTGGAAAGCGGGCGGCGCGGATCTTCGGGCGTGCCCGGGCGCTCCTTTATCCCGTCGCCGAGCCCCTTCGCGGCTCTCCCCTGTGCGAGCACCGGCGGCCAGCGGGTCAGGGCAGCCGGCGGTCCAGCCGCCGCACCACGCCCGCCGTCCCGTCCACCTCGATCCAATCACCGGTCTGGATCTCACGGCAGGCGATCTTGGTCGCCACGACGCAGGGGATGCCGTACTCGCGCGCCACGATGGCGGTGTGCGACAGCGCCCCGCCGGCGTCGGCCACCACCGCTGCGGCGGTGGCGAACAGCGGCGTCCAGGCGGGCGAGGTCATCGGACAGACCAGGACCTCGCCCGGGGCGAGCGCGTCCGCCTCGTCCAGCGTGCGCGCCACCCGCGCCGGCCCGGCGGCCACGCCCGGGGCGCCGGGCACGCCGCGCAATACCGTCTGCCCGGCGGCCGGCTCGGCGCCCACGCCGAAGAAACCGGCGATGAGCGGGTCGGCCGCCAGCTCCGGCGAGAGCGGCGTGCCGATGGTGGCCGGCGGGCGTCGTCCCCACCAGAAGGCCCGCTCCGCCCGCCGCGCCGCCACCCGTTCCGTCCAGTCCGCAGGGCGAGCGGACGAGGGGGCCAGGAGGGCGTCTCGCAGCTCCGCGCGTGTCAGGTAGAACACGTCGTCGGGCTGGGCGATCCGGCCGCGCGCCGCCAGCCGCCGGCCCATGACCAGCAGGGGCACGCGCAGGGCCGTGAGCCCCATCTGGTCGATGTAGAAATTGTGGTCCTCGGAGAGCACGGGGTAGGCGCGGGCAGCCGTCAGCGCCTCGGTGAACGCAACGCGGGTCGGTCCGTCCGGCAGGCGGGCGAGCACGGCCGCCGTGCGTTCCTCTCGCTCGGCGGCGGCGCGGCGCAGCTCGGCCTCCGGGTCCGGGTGGCCCTCCTCGATGTACCGCCGCAGCCGGGCCAGCAGCGGGCCCGGCGCCTCGCGCAGCGACGGATCAGACAGCTCCCAGCCCTCGGTCCGCCAGCCGTAAGCGTCTAGGTACGCGCGCAGGGCGGCCGGCGCCGCGTCCATAGCCGGCCCTTGAGCCGGCGCGTGGCGCAGGAAGCGCTGCACCTCCGCGTCCTGGGCTAGGCGCCAGAGGGCGGTGGCCGTCTCCACCGTCTTGTTCGGCAGGCCACGCAGCAGGGCGTGCGCCTCCGCCGGGTTGGCGCCCGGGAACAGGCGGGCGTAGAGCTCCAGGAAGGCGTTCAGGGCCGCCATCGCGGGCACCAGCACCAGGTCGTGCAGCTCCCAGTGGCGGACGCGCAGGGCGTACAGCTCGTCCAGGGCGGCGGCCAGTGCGGCGTCGGGTAGCGCCTCCCACTCGGTGAAGCGCATGCGGTTCAGGCTGGCCTGCACCTCGGGCAGCACCTCGGCAGACCAGAAGCGCGCCACGTCCCGCATGCGCGGCGCGATGAAGGCGCGGTGCTCGGCCACCCGTTGGGCGCGGTCGGCCGGGATGTCGAAGCCGAAGTAGACGAAGCCGTTAACGACCTTGACGTGGTAGGCGGGGAAAGGGCGGCGCAGGGCCTGGGCGGCGCGGGTGAAGCCCTCGGCCATGGCCGGCAGTTCCAGTGTGCCTGAGAGCGGCGTGGTCGGGTGCGGCCAGTGCGACTCGTCCCAGAACCAGAAGCGTTCTCGCTCCCCCGGCGCCCAGGCGATGGGGAAGTCTGGTACTTGTGCGTGCTCGTTCGCCTCACTCACCGCGTGCGCACCACCAGCTTGTCCGCACCGGATTCGACACCCCACACCTCGCCCGGGCGACCCAAGAGCTGGCGCACGTTGCCGATCGGGCTGGGCAAGACGTCGAACGTGTTCCGCTCCGGGACGAAGCGTACCAGGGCGTTGGTGCCGAGCTTGCTCCGCCAGACGGCGTCCCGTTGTCCACGTGGGCGGCCGTAGGCCCGGGGCCGCTCACCCGGTAGGCGCCACACCCGCCGGCGCTGGTGCCCGGATCGTACACGCCGCCTGGCCGACGTTCCACTCCCTCGCCCAGGTGCGTCCGGGTGAGTCGGCCCACACCCGCCGACCGTCCCGCCGGTGCGTGGGTGGCCCGATCACGGCAGCCGCGCCGGTCTCCAGGTCGACGTGGGCGATGTCGCTGCCGGCCAGCGGGGAGAAGGAGACGGAGCCGGCTGGCGCGGTGGTGATGCCGTGACGGCCAGGGCCCTGGGAGGCATCGTAGCGCCGCAGCGTGTCGGCGGCCGGGCCCAGCCGGCCCAGTTTCCCGCGGCGCTGGGCGGTGTCCCACACCGTGCCGTCCGGCATGGGCACGACATCGGCGGTGCTGAGCCCGCCCTCACCCCCGCCCCCGCTCCCGCGGGCGGGGCTGAAGGTGAGGGTAGGTAGCCGAGCGGAGCGAGGCCGGGGCAGGAGCGGCGGCCGACGCTGGGGGTCTCGCGGTCGCCGATTATCCACCGGTATCGGCGTGGCGGGCTCCTTGCACCCCGCGGCCAACGCGAGGGTGAAGGCCAAGGGCAGCGTCATTCAGCAGGCCGCGGCGCCCCCTTTCCCCCTGATGTAGGGCTTCAGGTCATCGCTGGCGCCTTCGAAGTTTACGGTGGGTAGGAGCGACAGGGACCACCATGCAGCGATGGGTCAACCTGGGCCTGGCGGCGGGCGTGCTGCTCAACCTGGTGCTCGGCGTGCTCGCCCTGCGCCGGGCGCACGTCTCCGAGACCCGCCTGCGCCCGAACGTGCCCTCCAGCTTCAACCCCACGGTGGACACCCCCCGCGTCGGCGCCGGCAGCTCCATCGACCCCCTAGCCACCGTGATCGGTGACGTGCGCATCGGCCGCCGGGTGATGGTGGCGCCGTTCGCCTCCATCCGCGGCGACGAGGGTCAACCCATCCGCATCGGCAGCCGCACCAACATCCAGGATGGGGTGGTGATCCACGCCCTGGTGACCGAGGATGGGGGCAAGGTCAACGAACGCAACCTGGTGGAACACAACGGCCGCACCTACGCCGTGTACATCGGCGATGAGGTCTCGCTGGCGCCCCAGGCGCAGGTGCACGGCCCGGCGCTAATCGGCGACCGGGCCTTCGTGGGCATGCAGGCGCTGGTGTTTCGGGCGGAGATCGGCGAGGGGGCGGTGATCGAGCCGGGGGCGAGCGTGATCGGGGTGAAGGTGGCGCCCGGCCGCTATGTGCCGGCGGGGAGCGTGATCACCACCCAGGCCCAGGCCGACGCGCTGCCGACGATCACGCCGGACTACCCGTACCGGGCGATCAACGACGCGATGGTGCACGTCAACACGCAACTGGCCGACGGCTACCTGGGCAACGGCCGCACAGACCCGGCGCGCACGCCGGCCGCGGCCCGGGAGCGTACACCGGCCCCCCGTGAGGAGACCACGCCCACCCCCGGCCGTCGCCTGGGCGTCACCGCCACGCCGCCAGCGCCGCTGTTCACCACACCCGCCGCGGGTGCGGTCGGGCGGCACTGACCGTGGCAGCGGCCCACCCGGCGCTAGGACAGGACGATGGAGGCCATTGACTCCCTCCGTGCCCGCCTCTCCCTGGGTATCGCTGTAGCCGCGGTGCTGGTGGCCATGGGCGCATTGGTCCTGGCCTCGCGTGCGGCCGGCGAGCGCGATCCGGCCCGCCGGCTGCGGGACGACGACCTGGCGGTGGTCGAGAGCGTGGCGGAGGCGCGCACGCTCGTCCTGCGCCTCCAACTGGCCGTCGCCGCCGCGGCGGCGTGGCCTGCCGACCCGGCACCGGCGGACCGCTTCCGCGCCGACGCCGCCCGCCTGGCCGATGAGCTGCAACGGCTGCGCCTGTACGCCGGCGACCGCGCTGTGACGGATGTGGCCGACGACCTGGAAAACGCCGCACAGCGCTACCGGACGGGCGCGGAGGGGGTGTTCGCGGCGGTCGCGGCTGGGCGCGGGGAGGAGGCGAGGGCCCGGGCCGCGGCGCTGGAGCAAGCGGAATCCGCCGGGTTGCGCGAGTTCGCCGAGGAGCTGGCCACGCTCACCGCCACGCGGGCACACGCGCGGGCAGAACGGATCCAACCCACGGGCCGCCTGTGGGCGCTGCTGGCGCTGGCAGCCGGCGCCTTGGTGCTGGCCGTCGAGGCGACGCTAACCGCGCTCGCCGCTCCGACAGCGGCAGCGCCGGTGGCATGGGGGTTTGTTCGCCGGCGCCCAACCAGAAGCGAGCCGGCCGAGGCGCCACCAATCGATACGGGCCCCACGCCGATCCGGCCCGACGGCGGATCCCCGTCGCCCGCGTTCGCGGGAGCGGCTACGGGAACGGTTCCCGGCACCGGAGATGCGGATACCGAAACGGGCGCCGCGGCGCACCGGGAAGACGCCGCCTGACGCCTCACCGCTTCCGGCCTCAACCTTGACTCCCGCGCGGGGATTTATCGAACATCTGATCATATTCCACATCGGACACAACCGGGCACGAGCATAGGGTGGTGGACGGGGAGACGCCGGGCGAGCGCATCGCGCGGCTGGTCGCGGAGGGCCGAATACCGTCGGCGGCGGTCGAACGAGCGGTAGGGCTATGGCAAGAGCGGTTGCACGCCGGCGTGCGGATGCCCAACGGTGAAACCGTCCAGATCACCCTCGATGACCTCTTTCACGTGCTCGTTGATGACCGCATCTGGCGCCGCCCAGAGCGGATCGCGACTGCCCTTGTCCATGTCGTGGCGATCCGTCGTGCCCACAGCGGCCGCCGACAGGCGTTGAGCCAATGGACAAGGATCAAGCGTTCAGTTTGCTATCATCATCCTGACGGGCGAGGGCCGGTTATGGTCCCTGCACATCGTTGATGAGCGACGAGCACAGCGATACGCCCGCGGCGGGGGCGAGGTGCTATGGCAACGGTCGCAGCAACCGTAGAGTGGACGGCCGAGATCGACCGGTACGTCCTTTGGGCGGAGCCGCCGGCTGCCCGCGTCGCCCCCGAACCGGTTGCAGACGGCGTGGTTCTGCTCCTCCTTGAACTCGATGATCAAGGCCGCGAGACGGGTCGGATCGCTGGCCTGGCACTGCCGTTGCTGGAGTTTGACCGCAGGCAGGAGCTGTCGGCGCTCGACGTGCTGTGGCGGCTTCCCGGGCAGGAGCCGCTGCCCTTGCGCGAGCTGCTCCAGCGCGAGCAACGCCGCCTGCGCGCGCAGGCCGGAGCTGCCTTATAGATCGGCCAGGAGGCCGGCCGCCAGCGCCGCGCGGCGGGGCAGGCTCTCCACGATCACGTGCTCGTGCGCAGCGTGCGCGCCCTCCCCTTCCGGCCCCAGGCCGTCCAGCGTGCCGATGCCGAGCGCGGCGGTGAAGTTGCCGTCGCTAGCGCCCCCGGTGGCGCCCTCCCGCAGGTCCACGCCCATCGCGGCGGCGATGGCGCGGGCGCGCTCGAACAGGGCCGCCGTGGCCGGGATGCGCTCCATCGGTGGGCGGTTGAGGCCGCCCTCCACCCGGATGCGCGCCCCGGCCAGCACCGGCGTGAGGCCGCGCAGCGCCCGGTCCACCCGCTCCGCCTCGTCGGCGCGGGCCACGCGCACGTCCACCTCCAGCTCGGCGCGGGCGGCCACCACGTTGGCGCGCGTGCCCGCCCGCACCACACCCACGTTCACCGTGGTGCCGCGCTCAGGGGCGTTGAGCGCGTGGATGGCCAGTACCTGATGCGCCGCCTCCTGCGCCGCGCTGATCCCCTTCTCCGGCTCCACGCCGGCGTGCGCCGCGCGCCCCTCGATGGTCACCGTGTAGCGGCCCACCCCCTTGCGCGCCGTCTTGAGGGTACCGCCCGGCAGCGGCGACTCGAACACCAGCACGCAGGCGCTCTGTCGGGCCAGCTCCTCGATCAGTGGGCGGGAGGTGCGGCTGCCCGTCTCCTCGTCCGAGGTGAACAGGGCCCACAGCGGGCGCCTGGGCCGACCGGCCAGCGCCCGCAGGGCGTACAGCAGGCAGACGATGCCGCCCTTCATGTCAAACACGCCGGGGCCGCGGGCCAGGCCGTCTTCCACCCGGAAGGGATTCTCGGCCAGGCTGCCCAGGGGCCACACCGTGTCGTAGTGGCAGAGGGCGAGCACCGGCGCGTCTTCGACCTGGCCCGGCACCCGCAGCAGCAGGTGGTCGCCCGCCCCTTCCTGGCAAAAGCGCTCCACCGGCCCGAAGGACGCGAACAGCTCCGCCAGGTGGTCCGCCATGCGGCGCAGCCCATCCGGGCTGTCCGTGGGCGATTCGATGGACACCAGCTCACCCAGGGTGGCCACCATTTCGTCCAGCTGCTGCTCCAGCGCGGCGCGCGCCGCTGATGCTACCGATGATCCCACCGGGCTACTCATCGCCTGATCTCCTGCCAATGTTAAGCGCGCCCCGCCGCGCCCGGGCCAGTGACCGCCGCGTTCAGTCCCAGGTGCTCCTCGCGCACCAGGGCGGCGCGCAGCCGTTCCTCCACCACCTCGTGCCCGAGGCCGGGCCGGTCCAGCGGCACCGGCATGATCCCGCGCTCGGCCACGATCGGCGGCTCCACGATGTCCTCGCGGTAGCGTTCGTGGTAGCTGGAGATATCGCCGGGCAGGGTGAAGCCGGGCAGGCTGTTGATGGCCACGTTGGCGGCCCGGCCCACGCCGAACTCGTGCATGCCGCCGCACCACACCGGCACACCGCGGGTGCGGCACAGGTCGTGCACGCGCTTGGCCTCGGCCAGCCCGCCCAGGCGCGAGACCTTGATATTGATCACGCGCGCGGCGCCCAGGTCCAGCGCCTTGCGGCAGTCGTCCATGGAGTGGATGCTCTCGTCAAGACAGATGGGCGTGCGCAGCTCCCGCTGGAGCGTGGCGTGATCGATGATGTCGTCATCGCCCAGGGGCTGCTCGATCATCATCAGGTTGAACTGATCGAGCTCCTTGAGCACGGGGATGTCCGCCAGCGTATAGGCGGAGTTGGCGTCCACCATCACCGGGAGATCCGGGTATTTGGCGCGCACGGCGGCCACGTAGGCCACATCCCGTCCCGGCCCGATCTTGATCTTGATGCGCTTGTAGCCCTCCGCCACGGCGCGGTCCACCTGCTCCACCAGCCGGGCGGGGGTCGGCTCAATGCCCAGCGACACGCCACTCTCGAAAAACGGCCGTGCCTCGTCGCCGCCCAGGGCGCGGGCCACGGAGACGCCGTGCGCGCGGGCGTACAGGTCCCAGCAGGCCATCTCGATGCCGGCCTTGGCGAAATTGTTGCCGCGCACCTTGGCCCAGAAGCCCCCCACCTGCATGGGGTGTTCCCACGGCTGGCCGAGGAGGGCCGGCGCGAGGAAGTCGCGCAGTATGTGCCAGCAGGTTTCCACCGTCTCCGGGCAGTAATACGGGTCGGAGGGGCTGGCGCTCTCCCCCCAGCCCTCGGCGCCGTTCGCCGTGCGCAGGCGCACGAGGATATGCTCCAGGTGGTCCTTGGTATGGCTAGAGGTGGTGAAGGGCCGCACCAGCGGCAACCGCGCGAGATACAGGTCCACACGCGCGACGGTGAAGCTCATGGCGGTCTCCTCCCGCTCGTCTGAAGGGCGAGTGCCTTCATGGTACTCCGGGCGGGCTCGCGCGCGGGAGCCGGTGATGTGCCCCTCTGAGTCACCTGGAGTATGCTGGGTCCGCCCATCTCTGGCCGGCTTCCGGGAGGCATGCGATGCCCGTGCCCCCAGTCGAGCACACGGTCACGGTCAACGGTCTGCGCCTGCACTATCTGGCCTGGGGCGAACCCGCCCCACGCCGGCTGTTGCTCCTCCACGGCAGCCAGGGGCATGCCTGGCTGTGGCAGGACGTGGCCGCGCAGCTGGCGCACCGCCGGCAGGTGCTGGCGCTCGACCTGCGCGGCCACGGCGACAGCGCGCGCCCCGATCCCCCCTCCTACCGCCTGCGCGATTACGCGGATGACGTGCGCGCGCTGGCGGCCGCCCAGCACCTGGAGCCGCTGGTGCTCATCGGCCATTCGCTGGGGGCGCTGGTGGCGATGCTCCTGGCCGGCACCGGCGCGCTCGCACTGGCCGGCGCCGCCTTCCTGGATATCGAGGCGGCGCCCCCGTCCTATCAGGCGGAGCATCTGAACGCCGCCGGGGCACGGCCTGTCCCGCGGTTCGCCACGCTGGTAGAGGCGGTCGAACGCGAGGCCCGCTCTCTGGTCGTCACCGTGCCGCGTGAGCGTCTGACCCGGCTGGTCGCGCAGGGGCTGCGGCCGCTGCCGGAGGGAGGGTTTGCGCCCAAGGCGGACCGAGAGGCCCTGCGCCAGTTCGAGCAGGTGGACCTGCGACCGTTGCTGCCGCGGGTGGCCTGCCCGGCGCTGGTGATGCGCGGGGCGGAGAGCCGCGTCATGCGCCGCGAGGCGGCGCTGGCGATGGCGTCGTCGTTACCCCTGGGCCGGTTTGTCGAGGTGGCGGAGGCCGGCCACCAGCTTATCCTGGAGCAGCCCGCGGCCACGGCCCACGCCCTGGCGGCATGGCTGGACGAGATCGGCGCTTGAGCCCGAGACGGCGCCGCCAATGGGTGAGAGGCGCGGAACGCCAGCCCATGGACGGGATGGGGGGAGGAGGCAGCACAGATCCGCAGGGGCTTGAACTGGCCGTCGCGGGTCACGGCCCATGGTGGTGCCGCTGCAGGGGTGTTTGCCCTGCTGGTGAACCCGTCGAGCCGGTGGTCGCCGGCTCTGCCTGCCAGCGCAGCACGGGCCGGCGGGCGGCGGTGGCCTCGTCCAGGCGGGTGAGCGGCGCCGTGTACGGCGCGCCCTTCACCAGCTCCGGCTGCTCCTCTACCTCACGGGCGATGGCCAGCAGAGCGTCGCAGAAGGCGTCCAGTGATTCACGGCTCTCCGATTCGGTGGGCTCGATCATCAGCGCCTCCTCCACGATCAGGGGGAAGTAGATCGTGGGCGGGTGGAAGCCGTAATCGATCAGCCGCTTGGCGATGTCGAGCGTGCGCACCCCTTTAGCGCGCTGGCGGCTGCCGGAGAACACCACCTCATGCATCACCCGCCGGTTGTAGGGCAGGTGGTAGGCACCGCGCAGCCGTGCCTGCACGTAATTGGCGTTCAGCACCGCCGTGCCGCTCATCTCCCGCAGGCCTTCCAGGCCCAGCGTGCGCAGGTAGGCGTAGGCGCGCAGCAGCACCCCGAAGTTGCCGGCGTGCAGGCCCACCCGGCCGATGCTGCGCGGCGGCGTCACCGGCCGGTAGAGGCCGTCGCCCTCGGAGCGCTCGATGTGCGGCGCGGGTAGATATGGCAGGAGGTGCGCCTTGACGGCTACCGGGCCGGCGCCCGGACCACCGCCGCCGTGCGGGGTGGCGAAGGTCTTGTGCGTGTTGATGTGCCAGGCGTCGAAGCCGAGGTCGCCTGGGCGGACCCGACCGGCGATGGCGTTCAGGTTGGCGCCGTCGCCGTACAACTGCGCCCCAGCAGCGTGCACCAGCGCGCTGATGCGCTCAATCTGCTGCTCCCACAGGCCAAGCGTGTTGGGCAGCGTGAGCATGAGCGCCGCGGTGCGGTCGTCGAGGGCTGCCTCCAGGGCGGCGAGGTCCATGTTGCCGTCCGGGGCGGTGGGGATGCTCACCACTTCGAAGCCGCACATGGCGGCCGTGGCCGGGTTGGTGCCGTGGGCGGAGTCGGGCACCAACACGCGCGTGCGCTCGGCGCCGCCGTGGTCGCGCAGGTAGGCACGGACCATGAGCATGCCGGTCAGCTCACCCTGCGCGCCGGCCATCGGCGCCAGGGTGACGCCGTCCATACCGGTGACGGCGGCCAGCAACGTCTGCAGCTCGTACAGCAGGCGGTAGGTGCCCTGCGCCGTCTCGGGCGGCTGGGCCGGGTGGACGCCGGTAAATCCCGGCAGCCGTGCCAGGTCCTCGTGCACCTTGGGGTTGTACTTCATCGTGCAGGAGCCAAGCGGGTAAAAACCGGCATCGATGGAGTAGTTCAACCGGGAGAGGGCGGTGAAATAGCGCACGAGGCTGAGCTGGTCCAGCTCCGGCAGACGCAGGCCATCGCGCCGCAGGCCAGCGTCCGGCAACTCGGCCGGTGGCACGTCCAGCGCCGGCAGCGATACCCCCTGCCGCCCCGGCAGGGAGCGGTCAAAGCTGAGACGGTCGCCGATGGTATCGCGATGCGCCTCCGCCGGCATGGGCGCCGCTCCTTCGCGTATCTCTGTCTCCCCATAATGGCGGTGAGGACAGACAAAGGAAAGAGGTGATGCCCACGCTCGGCAACTAGCCCTGGCGAGCAGGCCCCCCGCCTCGCTGCGCTCGGCACCCTCTCCCGCCGGCGGGAGAGGGAAGCCGCGTGCGGGAGCGGGGCCGGAGGTGAGGGCCGAGGGCGTCGACCATGGCGGGCCCGATGGCCCGAACGATGGCGCGACCACGCTCGACCGCCGATTCAGGAGGTAGGACGTGCGGCAGTCCGCACGCCACCCCGACGCCGGCACAGCCGGGGAGCCGCGCCTGGACCGGTCCTCGGCCTTACGTCAGGTCCTCGGGGCTCAGGGTGAACAGGGCCACGGCGTCGTAGCCGGCGGCCCGCTCGCGGTCGATGCCCCCCTCGCCACGGTCGATCACCGTCACGATGCGGAGCAGGCGCCCGCCGGCGCGGGCAATCTTCTCCGCCGCCGCCAGCGCCGCGCCGCCGGTGGTGCACACGTCTTCCACCAGCGTCACGGCCCGGCCGGCGATGTCTCCGCCCTCGATCAGGTTGGCGGTGCCGTACTCCTTGGCGTCCTTGCGCACGATGACGAAGGGGATACCGGTGTGCAGCGACACGGCCGTGACCAGCGGCACGGCGCCCAATTCCACCCCGGCTAACCGCTCCGTGGCTGGCGGTACCAGGGCGGCCACCGCCGCCGCCACCCGGCGCAGCAGCTCCGGCCGGGCCTGGAAGCGGTACTTATCCACGTAATAGTTGCTGACCTGGCCGGAGCGCAGGGTGAACGTGCCGCGCAGCACCGCCGCGGCCAGCAGGTCGCGCTTGAGCGCCAGGTCCTCCTCGCTCACGGGTGTCGTCTGCTCACGGTCTTCTCGGCGCATGCCTCGCCTCGGCTCGTGCCCCGCCGATCGCAGGCTACCGGTTGCCGGCGGGCAGCACAAGCGACCCATCGGTGTTGCCAACGATCCGGTTCCAACCGGGACTGCCCCCAAACGGGTACGACCGTTCTGGCTTAACCGAACCTTGACCAGAGGCAAAGGGGGTGTCTATGATAGGGCGCCAAACCGCGCCAGGAACGGGGCGCGTTGAGCGCGTTGAGGAGGGATGGCGTGATGGCTGGGAGGCAAGAATACCCCATCCGGCGGTGGAGCCGACGCTCGGTGCTGCGGATCGGCGTCCCGGCGGCAGCGGCCTTCCTATGGGCGTGCGGCGGCGGAGGCGAGAAGAAGGCGGCGGAACAGACCGCGGCCGCGCCCGGCCAGCAGGCTGGAGCCGCGCCGCCGACCGGCCGGCCGATCAAGCTGGGCTACATCAGCAGCCTGAGCGGCACCGGTGCCGCCTATACCACCCCAGAGCTGGAGGCGATCAAGATCGCCATCGAGGAGATCAACACCAAGGGGGGCGTGCTGGGCCGGCCGCTGCAGGTGATCGCCCGCGACGACAAAGGGCGGCCGGACGATGCCCGCCGCGAAGCGCGCGACCTGGTTGAGCGCGAAGGCGTGTTCTTGCTGATGGGGGTTATCAGCAGTGCGGTGGCGCTGGCCGTCTCCGAGTACGCCAAAGAGGCAGAGGTGCCCTACATCAACACCATCGCCCAGACGGCGGCGCTCACCGAGGAGAAGGGCCACAAATGGGTGGTGCGAACGGCCACCACCCACACCGGCACCGCCGGTCGGGCGCTGGCCAAGGTCTTCTCGGAGAAGCTGCCGACGACGCTCAAGAAGTGGTACGTCATTGGGCCGGATTATGAGTACGGGCACCGGGTGGTGGAGGACTTCTGGGCCCTGTTCAAGAAGCTGCGTCCTGATGTGGAACGCATCGGCGAGCAGTGGCCGCCGCTCGGCGCGGGGGAATACTCAGCCCAGATCAACGCGATCCTGGCGGCCAAACCCGACGCCGTGTACAGCTCCCTGTGGGGGAACGACCTGGTCGCTTTTATCAAGCAGGCCAAGGGGTTCCGGTACTTTGACCAGGTCCAGCACACCGGCTGGGCCCAGGCCGACCCGGACGTCACGGTCCCCCTGGGCGATGACTACCCCAAAGGCGTGTGGACCGGCACGAACTGGGGCTTCTGGCTGGTGAAGAACCCGGAAACCGAGGCATTGGTTAAGACCTACCGCGATCGCACCGGCGGCGGCTTTCCCTACGCCGGCACCGGCCTCGGCTACACCGCGGTGTACATCATCAAGACCGCGCTGGAAAAGGCGGGGGCCGTGGACAAAGAGAAGTTCATGAACGCCCTGCGCGACCTCAAGTTCAAGGCGATCTACGGCGACCTCACGGTGCGCGGCTGTGATGGACAGACCTACGGGCCGATCTTCGTGGGGATGGCCGAAAAGGTGCCGGGGCAAACCTTCTACGGCATCGTCAACGCAACCGTGGTCACGCCGGAAAGCTTCCCCGACCTGGCGCTGTCCTGCCAGGCGATAGAGGAGCTGCGCAAGAAGAAGTAGCGTCGGGCAACCCATCGGCGCCGGGGCAAGGTGCGACCCCGGAACGGGCCGCACCCGCCACCGGCGTCGTGTACCGCGCGGAGACACGCATGGCCAATCTCATTTCGCAGTCGCTCACCGGCCTGGCCTTCGGGCTGGTGCTGTTTCTGGTCGCCTCGGGCTTGTCACTCATCTTCGGGGTGATGCGGATCGTCAACTTCGCCCACGGGGCGCTGTACATGTTCGGCGCCTACCTCACCTTCGAGGTGACGACCCGACTAGCGGACACGCCGGGCAAGTTCTTCCTGGCGATGCTTGCGGCGCCCGTCGTGGTGGCCGTGCTCGGCTTGTTGATCGAAATGCTCCTCTTGCGTCGCATCTACCGGCGTGAGCTGCTCGACCAGCTCCTGCTCACGTTCGCGCTGGTGTTCATCGCCACAGACGTGGCACGCATGATCTGGGGCTCCGACTTCAAGTCGGTCAAGCCGCCCGGCTTCGTGGACGGGTCGGTGGCGGTGCTGGGTCGCTCCTTCCCACAGTATTACTTCATGGTTTGGGTGATCGCGGCGGCGATTGCGGTGGGGTTGTGGGCCTTCCTCTACAAGACGCGCGCCGGCCTCATTTGCCGGGCGATGGTGCAGGACCGGCAGATGACGGGTGCGCTCGGGGTGAACACCGCCCGCGTCTACACCGGTATGTTCACCTTGGGCGCCTGGCTGGCCGGACTGGGCGGCGTGCTCGTCACCCCCATCCGCTCCATCTCGCTGGACCTGCCGGCCGAGTCCATCATCCAGGCGTTCATCATCGTGGTCATCGGCGGCTTGGGGAGCGTGTTCGGCGCGCTGGTCGGGGCGGTGTTGCTCGGGCAGATGAACGCCTTCGGCATCCTGGTGGCGCCGCGGTTCGCGATCGTGTTTCCCTTCATCCTGATGGCGCTGGTGCTGATCGTGCGCCCGTTCGGGCTGTTCGGCCAGCGCGAGATGGAGTGACGGCATGGCACGGGCACAGGCTCGCGATACCCAGCCCACGCTGTCCCTGCGCCCGACCGCCCGGCGGTGGACGGTCTACGCCGGCTGGGGTGGGCTCGTGGTAGTCGGCGTGGCGCTGCTGGCGTACCCCCACATGGTCTCCCGGTTTCAGGTCTCATTGGCCACGGAGGCGATCTACCTGGCCGTCTGGGCGCTCAGTCTGCACCTGATGCTGGGCTACCTGGGCATGCTGTCCTTCGGCCACGCCGCCTACATCGGCCTGGGCGCGTACACCGTGGCGCTCCTCCTGCGCAAGACCGACATCCCCTACGGGGTGGCGTTCCTCGCAGCGCCGGTGGTGAGCGCCATCGGTGCGGCGGTGGTGGGGGCGTTGTGCATCCGTCTGCGCCACGCCGTTTACTTCGCGATGCTCACACTGGCCTTCGCCCAGATCATCTACACCGTGACCTTCCAGTGGTACTCGTTTACCGGCGGTGACAACGGTGTGGTGGGGTTTGGCCGCAACATTCCGGCAGCCCTGCGCACCAACCCCACGAACCTGTACTACTTCTCCCTGGCCGTGGGGGTGGTCTGCCTCGCCCTCATCTGGCTGATCGTGCGATCGCCGTTCGGGGTGATGCTGCGCACCATCCGCGAGAACCCGGAGCGGGCAGAGGCGATCGGCGTGCCGGTGCAGTGGGTGCGGTTCCTCACGTTCGTGCTGGCCGGCGCCTTCGCCGGCGTGGCCGGGGCGCTGCTGGCCACGTTCCAGCGCGCCGTGTTTCCCGACACGCTGCACTGGTCGCGCTCCGGGGAAGTGATCATCATGGTGCTGCTGGGCGGTATGGATCACTTCCTCGGCCCGGTAGTAGGCGCGGTCGCGTTCCTGCTCTTGAACAAATACAGCACCGAGTTTACCCAGTACTGGCAGCTGCTCATCGGTCTGGTGCTGCTGGCGATCGTGCTGGTGTTCCGCGGCGGCATCCTCGGGTTCGGGGAGGATGCCTGGCGGTTCATGGCCCGCCGCCTTGCACGGCCCGTGCACGGCCAGACCGCCCCGCCAACTGAGCCCGTGGCCACCGCGCCCGCCCGGGAGGAGCCGTCATGATCCTGCAAGCACGTGGGTTGCGGAAGGAATTCGACGGTTTCGTGGCCGTCGGCAACGTGGACCTCGACGTGCAGGAGGGCAGCCTGCACGCCATGATCGGTCCGAACGGTGCCGGCAAGACCACGCTGTTCAACATGCTCACCGGCCACCTGGCACCCACCCGCGGCACGATCACCTTTGCCGGGCGCGACATCACCCACCTGCCGGCCCACACCCGTTGCATGCAGGGGATCGTGCGCTCCTTTCAGCGCACGCATATCTTCCCCAGGCTAACGGTGTTCGAGAACGTGCAGGCGGCGGTGTTGTCCCGCCGCGGCCAGCGCTTCACCATGTTCCGGCCGGCGCGTGGGCTGTACCGCGACGAGGTGTACGCCATCCTCGAGGAGGTGGGGCTGAGCGAGCGCGCGGACGAGCTGGGCGGCCTCCTCTCCCACGGCGATCAGAAGCGGCTGGAGTTGGGGATCGTGCTGGCCCTGGCCCCCAGAATCCTGCTCCTGGATGAGCCCACAGCCGGGATGGCGCCCCGGGAGAAGTTCGCCACCATGGAGCTGATCACGCGCATCGTGCGCGAGCGCGGCCTGACCCTGTTCTTCACCGAGCACGATATGGACGTGGTGTTCACCAACGCCGACCGCATCACCGTCCTCCACCAGGGGCGGGTCATCGCCGACGGGGCACCGGCCGACATCCGCGCCGACCAGGACGTGCAGCGCGTGTACTTCGGAGATTCGGAATGGCTCTGGAAGTCGTTGCGGTCAACACCTTCTACGGGCTGAGCCATATCCTGTTTGACGTCTCCCTCCGCGTGGGCGACGGCGAGGTGGTGGCGCTGCTGGGCCGCAACGGCGCCGGCAAGACGACCACCATCAAGACGATCATGGGCCTCGCGCCGCCCCGCTCCGGCCGGGTCGTGTGGCACGGCGAGGACATCACCGGCCGCCAGCCGTTCGAGATCGCCGCCCGCGGCATCGGCTTTGTGCCGGAGGAGCGGCGCATCTTCCCCAACCTCACGGTGCGGGAGAACCTGGAGGTGGGCATCAAGCCGGGCAGGGACGGGCGCCGTGCTTGGACGCTGGAGCGGGTCTACACCCTCTTCCCCCAGCTCAAAGAGCTGGAACGGCGCAAGGGCGGCTACCTCTCCGGCGGTGAGCAGCAGATGCTCACCATCGCCCGCACCCTCATGGGCAACCCGGACCTCCTGCTCTTGGACGAGCCCTCCGAGGGCCTGGCGCCGACGGTCGTCGAGCAGCTCGCCCATCAGATCCGCGATCTGAAGCGGGAGGGCGTCTCCATCCTGCTGTGCGAGCAAAACTCCGCCTTCGCCCTGGCCCTGAGCGACCGCGCCTACATCATTGAGAAGGGCGTGATCCGTCACGAGGGCCCTGCCGCCGAGCTGCCCGCGCACCCTGAGATCATGCGCGCCTTCCTAGCGGTCTAACCCGCGTCTCCAGCGCTGAGCGAGGTCGGCCACGCGGCCGGCCCTCACCCCGGCCGGCCCGCTGTGAACATCGGTACCAGGACTCAGTGGGCCGGGAGTGAGGGCGGGGCGAGGGCTCGGGCTAGCGACTCCCGAGCCGGCACCCCCCCTCCTTGCGGCGGCGGCTGCGGACTCACCCTCGCCCCGCGCTCGACCCCAGGGGCAGTTTCTGCTGCTGGGCGTCGGTGTGTGGAAGGGTGGCTCAACGCCCAGCAACGCAACCCGTCGGTTCTGCAGATCGTCTACTGCCGCCACACGGCCGCCAGCACGCGGCGGAAGTTGCCGTAGCAGATGCGCTCAAGGCGATCGTCGCTCCAGCCGCGGTGCTTGAACGCGCGCAGCAAGACCGGCAGGTGGGCGGCGTCCTTGAGGGCGCGCGGCACCTCGGTGCCGTCGTAGTCGGAGCCGATGGAGACGTGGCGGTCGCCCACCAGGTTGATGATGTGCTCGAAGTGAGCCAGCACCAGCTCTAGCGGCGTGTCGTCGTTGTGCCGGTCCATGTCTGGGCGCAGGAAGGCGTTGGCGAAGGTGACGCCGATGGTGCCGTCATGCTCGGCAATGGCCTTGATCTGGTCGTCGTCCAGGTTGCGCACGTGGGGCGAGATGGCCTTCACGCAGGAGTGGGTGGCTACGAACGGACGGTCGATGACGCGCACCAGGTCCCAGAAGCCCGCCGGGTTGAGGTGGGAGACGTCGAGGAGGATGCCCAGGCGGCCGCACTCCTCCACCAGCCGGAAGCCCGCCTCGGTCAGCCCGGCGGTGGGCTGTGGCCCGCGGAACATCACGCCGTAGCCGAAGATGGTGGGCCGACTCCAGACCAGGCCCAGCGAGCGCAGCCCGGCCTCGTAGAAGACGCGCAGCTCCTTGAGCGAGTAGGAGATGGGGTCCGCGCCCTCGAAGTGGAGGATACCGGCGAAGGCCCCCTCGGCCAGGGCCTGGTCCAGCTCCGCCACCGTGCGCACCACGCGTACCTGCCCGTCCGAGCGGTCGCAGATGCGCAGGTAGTCGTGCAGCTCCTGGATGGCGTAGCCGACGGCGTTCTGCTCGGCACGCTCGTTGGACAGCCAGATGGAGACGAAGGCACCGCCCAAGCCGCCGCGACGGGCACGGGGTAGGTCCACGTGCCCCCTGTCGCTTTCTTCCAGGAAGTCCCGTTTCTGCGCCGGTAAGGCGGTGATGAAGTCCTCGTGCCCGTCCAGCACAGGCGGAAACTCACGCTCGGATGCCATGATGTCGGCTCCTGTCTTGCCATCTGGATGGCTCACCCGCCTTCCCAGGCGCATGACGCCACGGTGTCACCTTCTCAAACCGCCGAGCCGCGCCCGGTCCCCACCGTGGCGCGTACCCGTCGTGCGTCGCGTCTGCCGGCCCGCGCCCGTTAGAAGTGGTCGCCGCAGAACGGCCGGTGCCGGGTGCGCAGCATCATATCCCAGCGCTCGAGCGCATCCGGCTCGTGCGCATCGAGCCGGCCCATGCGTGCCGCCTCAGAGGCGCTGATCTGGCCGAAGAGCAGGAGAGCCAGGGTGTGTACCGGCAGCGTAAGCTCTGGCGTCTCGCTCGTGCGCCGCACCTCCGTCTCCACGCCGCCGGTCTCCAGCCGCCAGCGACCGGCGTTCCAGGGGCATAGCTCGTCGATCACCGCGAACCGCAAGGCGCCCGGCGCGGCGTAGGGTCGGGCGGGCAGGGCGCGGGCTACATCCACGATGCGCGCCAGGATGCCGTCGCGGGCGGTGGCGCGCAACATGCGCGGCTCCAGCAGCAGGTGCGGCAGGGGATCGTCGGCCGGTACCGTGCCCCAGGTGAGCTCGCGCACCAGGTCGAAGCGGGCCAGGTGCTCCCACAGGGTGCGATAGGCGGCCGGCGTAAGCCAGATCAGCTCGCGCACGTCCAGCGCCTGGTTGGGCCCCGGCGGCGGGAAGCCACCTGGACCGGTGGTGTAGATGACATACCCCAGCGGCTCCCCGTCTTCCTCATAGACGACGAGGCTGAGGGTGTGGCCGGCGGGCGGCTCGGCCAGGACGCCGTACTCCCACATGGCGCGGGAGCGGTGCAGATCGCCGGTGCGCGGGGCGCGGAAGCGCTTGAGCAGGGCGTTGAGCAGGCCGCTTTCGGCGCGCGTGGCCTCGCGCAACCGGCCGCGCGTGGGCGTGGAATGGGCGAAGGCCAGGTAGCGCGGCTCCACGCGGTAGCTGTAGTGCGTGCTGACGATGCCGTAGCCGAACCGTTGGTAGATGGCCGCCAGGGAGGCGTACAGGATGGCGATGGCCGGCCCCTCCTGCTCGTGCAGCAGGCGAAAGTCCGTTTCCATGATGGCGCGCAGGTGCCCTCGCCGCCGGTAGATGGGCAGGGTGCTGACGGTGGTGACCCCCGCCACCGGCGTGGAGGCACCGTTGAAGTACATCTGGAACGGCCAGCGCCCGTAGCAGGTGGCCAGCTGCCCGTCCTCGAAGGCGCACAGCGTCCACTCCGGGCGCATGGCCGCGAACCGCTCCGGCGGCATGGCCAGCGACAGGCTGCAGATGCGCACGAACTCGGGCATCTCCTCGGCCTCGACCGGGCGCACCGTGAGGCTCATGGCGTTCCCCCTCAGCGCAAGAGTGATGCGGGGATGGTATCAGGGCGTACGGTGTCCGGCAGCTTGTACCCGCGGAAGATGAGATAGCCGACGAGGATGCTCAGGCCGGCCACCGGCCCCACCAGCCGGAGGCCAAGCGGGTTCTCGGCTGTGCTACCCAACGCCAAAAGCCCGGCCAGGATGAGGGCGTGCAGGGCCTCTACGCTGCCCTCGATCAGGTTCTGCGTGCCGTAGTACATCGCCTCCCGGCGCATGCCGGTGCGGATGGCGTCGTAGTCGATGATGTCGGCCATGATCGCGTTGGGGAACACGAACACCCCGGCCATGCACACCCCCACAGGGGCCAGGAACAGCAGGGCCTGCGCCAGGCGCGGCACGCCCGGCACGAAGCCCATGAAGAACAGGAGCGGCAGGTAGCAGGCGCCCAGCAGCATGGTGGTGGCGTAGACCCAGGCCTTCCCCCGCCGCAGCGCCAGGCGATACACCACCGGCAACGACAGCAGCACCACGCCGATCGGCACGGCGGCCAGGATGGCGGTGTAGGTGCCGACCCGGCCCTCGGGCGGCCGGATGATCGCCTCCACCACGAACGGCAGGGCCGCCGTCATGAGCGTGATACCCATGTTGAACAACACGAACGTGGGGAGGAAGTACAGGAACTGGTCGTTGCGCAACGTCCAGCGGAACGCCTCAAGCACGTGCAGGCGCGCCGGCTCCACGTCGAGCCGGGCGTGGCGCCAGGCGCCGACCAGGGCGAGGAAGCGGGACAGCAAGGCAAGGGCGGCGACGACGGCGCCCATGACGGCGAAGCCAAATCGGTCGATGATGGGACCGGTGAAGATGAGCGCCACCACCGCGCTCAACGTGCCGAACACCACCTGCCAGGTGACGATGCGCACCCGATCCGCGCTGCGCGGTGCAATTTCTGGCAGCAGCGACTCCAGCGGCCCGCCGGAGAGGGTGCCGCATAGGTGGAAGGCGGTGACGACCACGAACAGGTAGACGGCGTTGAGGGCACTCACCCCATCGACGGGGGGGATCCAGAGCAAGAAGAAGAGCAGCGCCCACGGGGGGGTGGCCAGCACGATGAACGGGATGCGTCGCCCCCAGCGGGTGCGCGTGCGGTCGCTCCAGTAGCCGACGAGCGGGTCGTCGAGCGCGTCCAGCACCGTGGTGACGGTGAGAATGGTGCCCACCGCCCACACCGGCACGCGGGCCGGAATGTCGGCGCCCTCGCGGTTGGCGGCGTAGAAGAAGAACAACCAGGCCGCCATCGCCCGCGAGACCAGGTTGCCCGAGAAGCTGCCGAAGGCGTAGAGGAGCGCGTCGCGCCGGGGCAACGCGGGCCGCAGGTCGGGGGTCATGGCGCACCGTCACGCCGGTTGGCCGGTAAACTGCCGGGCGAGCGCCGCCAGCAGCTCGTAGGTGCGCGCGGTGCTGCCGCCGCGCTCGACGGCGAAGGGGCTGCCGCTGAAATCGGTCACGCCGGCCTCGGCCAGGGCGCGGAGCTGGGCCTCTACCTCGGCCTCGGTGCCGACGATGGCCACGTCGGCCGGGCCGCGTGCCCCGCCGCGTTCCAGCGTGGCGCGGTAGGAGGGCAGCTCACCGTAGCGGGCGAAGATGATCGCGGCCGCCCGCCGGGCGGCGTCGGCGTCGTCGGTGACGCACACAGGCAGACCGGCCACCACCCGCGGCGCGGGCCGGCCCGCCTGAGCCGCGGCCGCGCGGATGGTGGGCACGGCCACGTCGCGCAGATAGGCGAGGCCGCCCATCCAGGTGGCGGTGCCGTCCGCCAGCCGACCGGCCAGGCGCAGCATGGCCGGGCCTAGCGCGGCGACCAGCACGGGCGGTTTGGGGGCCTCGGCGATGGTAAGCTGGGCCGACACCCGGTACAGCTCCCCCGTGAACTCCACCGGCTCCTGGGCCAGCAGGCCGTTCAGCACCGTCAGGTACTCACGCATGTGCCGCAGGGGGCGTGAGTAGTCGAGGCCGAAGCGGCCCTCGATCACCACGCGATGGCTGAGGCCGATACCCAGCGCTAGCCGACCGCCGGTGGCCGCCTGCACGGTGAGGGCCTGCTGGGCCAGCGCCACGGGGTGGCGCGGGTAGGTGGGCACGACGAAGGTGCCCAGCTCGACGTGCTCCGTCTCTCGCCCGGCCAGCGCCAACACGGTGAGGGCGTCGAAGCCGAAAATGTTGGACACCCACACGGAATGAAAGCCCGCCCGCTCCGCCCGCTGTGCCTCGCGCACCAGGGCGGCCAGCGTGGGCCGCTCTCCCGACACCGCCAGTCCCAGCCCGATCCGCATCCGCGTACCGCCTCCCTTGAGTGTGCCCTGCCGGGCCGCCCCGCCAGATCGGGGGCCTATGCTTTCATCCGGGACAGGGCGAGTATAGCGGAGCCCGGCGCGTCGGGCAGCCTGCCTCAGCCCTCATGGGTGTTGGGTGCTGGGCCAGCCCTCATCCCAACCTGCGGCCGCCGGTCCTCACCCGCAGCCGTCACCCGCCCTTCGGGCCCCCTGCTCAAGGCAGCGGCCAGGGCCGGCTGGGCATCGCAGCGGCTCCTCGCCAGCGCGCACACCCGCTGGGTGGGCGGGGCGGTCAGCCGGGCGCTGTCCCAGTCGTGCAGTGTGGCATACACTCGCGGTGCGGGGTGAGGGCCCGGTGGCCCTAGGCCGTGGTGAGGACCAGGCTGCGAGGAGATGCCATGCACATCGAGACGCTGGCGGTGCACGCCGGCCGCGCGGTGGACCCCGCCACCGGTGCGGTGACACCGCCCATCTATCTCTCCACCACCTTCGAGCGGGACGCCGACGGCGGCTACTCGCGCGGCTACGTGTACACCCGCTCCGGAAACCCCAACCGCGCCGCCCTGGAGGCCTGCCTGGCGGCGCTGGAGGGCGGTGCCGCCGCCGCGGCCTTCGCTTCGGGCTCCGCCGCCAGCGCGGCCGTCTTCCAGGCGTTGGCGCCCGGCGACCACGTTCTTGCCCCTATCGACGCCTACCACGGCACCATCCGCCTCCTACGGGAGGTGTTTTTGCCCTGGGGGCTGGCGGCCACGTTCGTGGATATGACCGACCCGGACGCGGTGCGGCGCGCCCTGCGCCCCACCACCCGCCTGGTGTGGGTGGAAACGCCCTCCAATCCGCTGCTCAAGATCACCGATATTGCCGCCATCGCGGCGATCGCCCACGCCGTTGGCGCGCGCTGCCTATGCGACAACACCTGGGCCTCACCGGTCTTGCAACGGCCCCTGGCGTTGGGCGCCGACCTGGTGCTGCACGCCACCACCAAGTACCTGGGCGGGCACAGCGACGTACTGGGCGGTGCGGTGATCGCCCGGGAGGCGGACGCCTTCTTCCAGCGCATCCGCCTCGTGCAGACCAGCGGCGGTGCCGTCCCCTCTCCGTTTGAGTGCTGGCTCACGCTGCGCGGCATCCGTACCCTGCCGCTGCGCGTGCGTGCCCAGGCAGACGCGGCCCTGCGCATCGCCCGCTTCCTGGCCGACCATCCGGCCGTGACGGCGGTGCATTACCCCGGCTTAGAGGGCCACCCCGGGCATGCGGTGGCGGCCCGGCAGATGGCGGCCTTTGGGGGGATGCTCTCCTTCCAGGTGGCGGGCGGCCGGGATGCGGCCCTGGCGGTGGCCGCACGGGTGCGCCTGTTCACGCGCGCCACCAGCCTGGGCGGCACCGAGAGCCTGATCGAGCACCGCGCCTCCATCGAGGGGCCGGGCACGAGCACGCCGGACGACCTGCTCCGCTGCTCTATCGGCCTGGAGCACCCGGACGACCTCATCGCCGACCTGGCCGCCGCCTTTGGCTGATGCCGCTCACGCCAGGCCGGCCGCCCAGGCCACGGCCACGGCCGTCGCGGCGGTGATGGCGGCCAGCCGATCGGCGTCCAGCGTATCCGGCGTGTCCGTGGGCCGGTGGTAGTGCGGGTTGCGGAAGTTGGCGGTGTCCGTCACCAGCACGGCCGGCACCCCGGCCAGCCAGAAGGGCAGGTGGTCGCTGCGGGCGAAGTTCAAGACGGCCGGCACGGCCGCTGGCAGCAGCCGCCCCACCCATGGCAGGTCCATCGGGGTGCGCAGCAGCAGGGAGGCGTGGACGCCGGCCAGATGGGCCAGCCCGGCGGCGAAGGCCGCGGCCAGCCCGGTGGCCGGGCCGTTGTAGATGAGGGCCGTGAAGTCGCCCCGCCGCTGCCGGGCCTGCACCCGGCGGTACTGGCCGGGGTAGAGGAGGTCCAGCCCCGGCGGCACCACCTGACTGCCGGGCGCTGCCGCCGTATAGGCCACCGACTCCAGGTTGATGAGGCCGTGCACGGAGCGCTCGCGCCACAGCCGCACGCCCAGCGCCCGCGCGCCGAAGAAGCCGATCTCCTCCATGTCCGTGGTGGCCAGCACCACGCTGCGGTGCAGGCGCAGGGGTGCCAGCAGGCGCGCCAGCTCCAGGAGCGCCGCCACCGCCGCGCCGTTGTCATCCGCGCCAGGCGAGTCCCGCACCGTGTCGTGGTGGGCGATGACGGCTACCGCCGCCGGCGCCCGTCCCGGCTTGACGGCGACGATGTTGGCACCCTCCAGGCGCGGGTAGGCCACCGGCCCGTAGTCGCCGTGGTCCCGGTAGCCGTGGGCGTCGGTAAAGGTGAACGGCTGACGTTCGGCTGACCAGCCGGCGGCGCGGAAGCCCTCCAGGATGAGGGCATCGGCCGCAGCCATCGCCGCCGGCGTGTGCAGCCGGCTGCGTGGGCCGGGCAGCGTCGCCACCAGCGCCCGCAGCCGCGCGCGGTCCACGCTCGCGGCCGCCGCGTCGGCCCAGGCACGGAGCCGCGGAGGGAGCTCCGGCAGCGGCGGCTCGCGCGTGGCGGGCAAGGCCGGCAAGAGCGCGCGGGCAGCGTGGCCGAGCCGCTTCCGCAGGCCGACGCCCCCCGCCAGAAGCGCGTTCAGCCCTGCTGGCATCGCCGCAGCACCTTCGCGAGGGGCCGCCCGGCCGATCGCCGTGTGGTCCGCATGTCCCGGTCGGTGCGTCACAGTCGTGCGTCACAGTCGGAAGATACGCTCCGCGTTGCGGTGGCGCACCGCCTCCGCCACCGCGCCGGGCAGGGCGTTCACCCGGGCCAGGCAGCCCGCCATATCGCCGATGTTGTGCGGGTAGTCGGAGCCGTAGAGCAACCGGTCCGGCCCGGCCACGTGCAGGCACAGGGCCAGGGCCTCCGGTGTGTAGCAGACGCTGTCGTAGTAGATGCGGCGCAGGTAGGCGGAGGGCTGCTCGGCGATGCGCTCGCGGCAGGCCGGCATCATCTCATGGCAGCGGTCCAGCCGCCCGGCCAGGTAGGGCAGCGTGGCGCCGGCGTGAGCGGCGATCAGTTTGACGTTCGGGTAGCGGTCCAGAAAGCCGTCCAGGATCAGACGGGTGAAGGCCAGGGTCGTGTCGATCATGAAGCCGACGGAGGCCACCAGGTTGTAGACGGTCATGTCCATGGCGTCCACCCCCGGCGGGGTGGTGGGGTGGACCAGCACCGGCAGGCCGCGCCGGTCGATCTCCGCCCAAATCGGCGCAAACAGCGGGTCGGTGAGCGGTGCGCCCTCGATGTTGGCCAGCACCATCACCCCTACCGCCCCCAGCTCGTCGCAGGCGCGGGCCAGCTCGTGCAGGGCGTCGTCCGGATACTGCCAGGGCAGGCTGGCCAGGCCGCGGATGCGGTTCGGGTGGGCCCGCTGCAGGGCGGCGATGTGATCGTTCATCAGGCGTGCGGCGGCGTAGCTCGTCTCCCGTCCGCCCCAGTACACGTTGGGGCAGGTGAGCGACAGGATGGCGAGGTCCACGCCCGCGGCGTCCATCGCTTTGAGGCGCTCCTCGATGTCGAACATGCCGCTGGTGAGGGTCATGAACGGCGCGCCGTTGCGGTGCACGGCCGGGCCGCCGGAGCGGTCTACCTTGACCTCGTAGGTCGGCCCGCCGTGGCGGCTGAGCAGGTCGAGGTAGGCCTGGTTGAGCACGTGTGTGTGGACGTCGATGACGGTCATGGCCTCCTCCCGAGACGGCTGCTGCTTGGGCCCTCACCCCCGGCCCCAGTGGACCCTCACCCCGCCCGGAGTCTACTCCGACAGCGTCGGAGGGCACCCCTCTCCCGCGTGCGGGAGAGGCCGGTGGTGAGGGTAGCGGCTGTGTGGCGTGCGCGGCCCAGGGTAGTCGATGGCTGCGGCTTGGGCAAACGGCCGGGCGTTGCCGGCCGGCTGGCGCGCCCGTAGGCTGAAACGTGGGCCCCCTGAGCCGGGGGCGCCCAGCGTGGTCAGGGCACGCGGCCCGTGCGCGGCGGGTCTGCCCCGCGCTTTAGCCGGGGGCCGGCTGGCCGGGGAGGGGAGCGGTAGAGGTGGAGGGAGTGCTGGACCGAGTGCGGTCCGCCTGCGCGGCGGTGGCGGCGCGCGCCCGGCACGTGCGCATCGACACGACAGCCATTCCGGCCTACGCCGCCGCGTTGCCGCTGGAGGAGGCCACGGCGCCGACGGCGGACCCGGACTACTTCTACCTGGGCGATGCCGAGGCCACCCTGGCCTACGTGCTCACCCTGGACAGCATCAACTTCGGCTCCGGCTATTTCCCCCACCTGCGCAAGCTGCCGGGCCGCTCCGGGGCGCGCACCATCGCCGCCCACCTGCGCGCCCATTTCGCCGCCCACGGCCCGTTCACGGCCGCGAAGCTTGCGGCGCTCACGGCGGCGGACTGTACCCGTCTGTTCGGTCAGGAGCCGGACGGTGGCCCGGTGGATGAGCTGATGGCGCTCTTCGCGCGGGCATTGAGCGACCTGGGCCGCTTCCTGCTGGAGGGGTACGCCGGTCGCTTCGCCGGGCCGGTGGAGGAGGCAGCCGGCTCCGCCGAGCGGCTCGTGGGTATCCTGGCGCGGATGGCGTTGTACCGCGACGTGGCGTCCTACGACGGGCTGGAGGTGCCCTTCTTCAAGCGGGCGCAACTCACGGCGGCGGACCTGGCCCTGGCGCTGGGCGGCTGCGGCCTGGGCGCCTTCCATGACTTGGACCGGCTGACGATCTTCGCCGACAACCTGGTGCCGCACGTGCTGCGCTGCGATGGCATCCTCCGCTACGCCCCTTCCCTGGCTGCCCGCATCGAGGCCGAGGAGCCGATCCCGGCCGGCTCGGCGGAGGAGGTGGAGATCCGGGCCTGCGCCGTACACGCCGCCGAGCTGATCGTGACGGCGGTGCGGCGCGCCGGCCGGGCCCTCACGGCGATGCACCTGGACTACCTACTCTGGAACCGCGGCCAGCAGCCGGCCTACAAGGCCCGTCCCCGCCATCGCACGCGTACGGGCTTTTACTAGCGATCGACACGGCCCTGGGAGCATGACCATGGTGGAACGGGCTTTTGTCCCCCATAACGCCGCCGCGCGGGCGCGGCTCGAGGCGCTGGCCGCGCGCCTGACGGAGGCCGATTTCCAGCGTCCCATTGGTCCGGATTGGACGGTGACGGCGGCGCTGGCCCACCTTTTGTTCTGGGAGCGACGAGCGCTCATTTTGCTGGACGACTGGCACGGCGGGTGGGTCACCTCCTCATCCATCGACCCGGAGGTCGTCAACCGTGCTGCCCTGCCCGAGTGGGCGTTACTACCCGGACAGACGGTGATCGAGCGGCTCATCACCGTGATGGCCGAGGTGGACCGACGCCTGGAGGCGCTGGACGACGCCACGATCGCGGCGATCCTCACCACGCACAGCACCATCGCGGTGGACCGCTCGGCACACCGCCACGAGCACCTGGAGCAGGTGGAGCGGGCGCTGATGTGACCGCCTCGGTAGGTATCGACGTCGGTGGTGCGATGCGCTACACTGGGCGCACTCCTCCGCCGCGGAGAACGGAGACGGGTTCACCTCCGTTCCCCGCCTGACCATCTGCAACCCTCACCGTGGGCCGCTCGCCCCCAGGGAGAAGGCCATGGCAGAGTATGGGGCGGCGGCCTGCGCGGCCTGTGGCAGCGCGTTGCGCCCGGACCAGCGCTTCTGTCCCATCTGTGGAACCGCTCTCTCGCCCGCCCGGCCGGTGGAGGTGATCTTCTCCCTCCCCGCACCGGCGCCCGCGTCCCCCGAGCACGAGCCCGCACCCCTGGTTCAGGGAACCCTCACCCCTCAGAGGAGGAGTGAGGAGCGAGAAGCGAGGAGCGAGAGGAGCTCGTATCCCTCTCACTTCTCACGTCTCACTCCTCATTCCTCACGCGGTGGTGAGGGCGGGCGGCCGCAGGCTGGGGTGAAGGCGCTTCCTGGGCCCGCCTACGGGCTGATCGCTTTTCTGCTCGTCGGTGGTGGGACAGTGGTGGCGTGGGCCGTCGCCCTGGGCGATGACATCCCCGCTTTCGCCACCGTGCTCGATTTCAAGGTCACGCTGGCCACGGCGGTCCTGCTCCTGGCCGCCACGCAACTGGTCACCGCGGCCGTCTTCTACGGCTGGGTACGCCCGCCCTGGCCCTCGGCCGACGCCGCCACCTTCGTGCACCGCTGGAGCGGGCGCGGGCTGCTCGTGGCGGCGGCGCTGGTCACCGTCTACTGTGTGAAGGACATCGGCCCACAGGCCGAGCCCGTGCGCGTGGCTCTGCACTCCATGGCCGGCAGCGCGGTGTTCCTGGTGGTGGCCGCCAAGCTGCTCATTCTGCGCGGGGTGCCGCGCCTGTCCGGCCTGGTACCGGTGCTCGGCGCCACGGCGGCCGCCCTGTTCGTGGCGTTGTGGCTGACGAGCGCCCTGTTCACGCTGCGCGCCCGCGCCCAGGGCTACACCACCACCGAGACGGGCGCCGCGGTCGCCATCGTCAGCGACCCACAGACCATCGGTCGCTTCGCGCCCCTGTTGGTGCGGGTGCGCGTGGGTCAGGCCGTGCAGTGGGTGAACCAGGACAGCGCGCCGCACAACGTGGTGTGGGACGGCGGCGGCTTCGACTCGGGCGTTCTGGTCACCGGTGCCGGCTTCCGCTGGCCCGCCCGCCAGCCCGGCACCGTCACCTACCGTTGCACGCTGCACCCGCAGATGGCGGTGGCCACCGTGGTGGTGGAGGACAAGTGAAGGGGAGGGGCGCCATGCGCGGCGTGCTGATGCTTCTCGTGGTGCTCGCCCTCGCGGCGAGCGGATGGTCGGGGCGGGCTGCCGCCCGACAGCAGGGCGCGGCGGTGCGGATTGTGGACTTCGCCTTCCAGCCGGAAAGCCTCACCGTGGAGGTGGGGGCGACGGTGACCTGGAGCCAGGCCGGGCAGGCGCCGCACACCGTCACCTCAGAGACGCGGCTGTTCGACTCCGGCCGCCTGGCCGCCGGTCAGACGTTCGCCTTCACCTTCACCACCCCGGGCACCTTCGCCTACCGCTGCGAGGTGCACCCGGCGCGCATGGTCGGCACGGTGGTGGTGCAGGGCTCTGCTGGCGGGCCGCTGCCGCCGGGCAGCGAGCTGCGCGGCGGCCAGGGCGAGGCCGTCTTCGGCGACGCGCAGGCACGCAGCAACCAGGTGCACCTGGTGATTCAGGGGGTGCAGCCGCCGGCCGGCGCCGCTGCCACCGTTTGGTTGGCGGCGGGTCCCGGCGGGCCGCAGCGCCTGGGCACGCTGGCCCTGGACACGCGCGGCAACGCCACCTTCACCTACACCGACGGCCAGCACCGCAACCTGATCGCCTTGTTCGACCGCATGACGGTGACCGCCGAGACCGGGACCGGCGCCCAGCCGGCGGGCACGGAGCTGCTGCGCGGCGAGGTCAACGCCGCGGCGACGGTGCACATCCGCCATCTGCTGGCCGGTATCGAGGTTACGCCGAAGAGCACCCCGCTGGCCACCGGTCTACTGGAGCAGACGGCACTGGCCGCCGAGCACGCCCGCCTGGCGCGCGCCGCCGTCCAGAACAACGACCTGGCCGCGGCGCGCCTGCACCTGGAGCACGTGGTCAATATCGTGGAGGGCGAACGCGGCCCCAATTTCGGCGACCTGAACCACGACGAGCGACGGGACAATCCCGGCGACGGTTTTGGCGTGCTCACGTACGCCGAGCTGGCCATCCAGCACGCGCAGCTCGCCATGGACGCCGCCCCGCGCGATGAGACGGTAAAGCTGCATGGCGGGCATGTGATCACCTCTGTGCGCAACGCCGTGGGCTGGGCGCGGGAGGCACGCGACCAAGCCCTGCCCCTGTTCCGGGCCGGCAACGGTGCCGCCTTGCGGCAGCCGGTAGACGGCATCGCCGCCCTGCTCAGCCAGGCGCTGGAGGGTCGCGACGTCAACCGGGATGGGCGCATCGACCCGGTGCCGGGTGAGGGGGCGGCGCACACTGCCTACAACCACGCCCAACTCATGGCTTCCATCACCCTCACCGCGGCCGCGGTCGTCGCCCCGGCGCCGGCGGTGACGCCGGCCCTGGCCCTCACCCCCGGCCCCTCTCCCGTAATCGGGAGGGGGGTGGCCGAAGCCAGTGGCACCCGCCTGGTGCTGATCGCGCTGGCGGGCACCGCCGCCTTCTTGCTGGTCCTGGTGCTGGCCGCCTGGCGCCTGGGCGGCCGCCGGGCGCGCTGACTCGGCCGGTGGGGCCAGGCAGCGGTGCGCCCTCGCAAGGCCGACGCGGTCGCATGGCCTTCCCCTGGGCGCGTCCGAGGTGCGCTGGCTGGAAGGTCGCGCACGAAATGTGGAGCGAGGAACGAGGCGGTCCGCGCCCCCCTCATTCCTCGCTCCTTGTCCCTCATCCCCTGTGGGGCGCCAGCGCTAGTGGCCGCGGAACAGGAGCCAGTCGCGGTGGGGGATGTGGCGCCCGGACCAGCGCTCGAACTCCACCACAAAGGCGCGCTCGCCATCGGCCAGGTGCGGTGCCAGCCAGTCCCGGATCTCGGCCGGCTCGGCGGTGGTGTAGACGAGGTACACCCGGCCGTGCAGGTGGCGGATGTCGTCGGCCGGGATGTGGGCCCGCAGCACCTCCTCGATCAGGGCGCGCAGGTGGCGGTCCGGCGACCAGGCGCTGACCAGCTTGAGCGTAGGCACCGGCTGCATCGTGCGCCTCGCGCGCTCACGCGCCCAGGTATTTTTGGAACCAGGCGATGCACTTGGGCCAGGCGTCCTTGGCCGCGTGCTCGCGGTAGCTGGGCCGCCCCTCGGTCATAAAGGCGTGACCGGCGTTGGGGTAGGTGTGGAACTCGTGCGGCTTGCCCAGGCGCGTGAGCTCCGCGTCCAGCTTGGCCACGTCCGCCGGGCTGGGGTTGGGGTCCTCCTCGCCGAACAGGCCCAGGAGCGGGCACTGGATGCGGGCGGTGAGGTCGAACGGGGCCGGGCCCTCGCCCCAGGGGACGAAGATGTTGCCGCCGTAGAAGATGACGCCCGCCTTCCACACCTCCGGGGTGTTGCCGGCCATGAGGTAGACCACGCGCCCGCCCATGCAGAAGCCGGTGATGCCCAGCCGCTCGGGATCTACCTCCGGTAGGGTCTTGAAGTGGGCGGTGGCCGCGGTCACATCCTGCACGATCTGCACGTCGCGCAGGCGACGCAGCCGGGTCATGGCATCGTCGCTACTGTTGGGGTCCTCGCGGTGGTAGAGGTCGGGCGCGATGGCGGCGAAGCCCGCCTCGGCCAGCCGGTCCGTCATGGACCGGATGAAGTCGTCCACCCCGCCGGCGTGTTGGCAAACCACCACCCCCGGCCGGCGGCCGCCGCCCCCCGGGAGCGCCACGTAGCAGCGCATCGCGCTGCCGTCCACCATCACCGTGTCCCATCGGCTCGCCATCGACTTCCTCCGGCATCAGCGTGTGCGCGTCCCGCGCGCTAACTCCTTCGGCATGGTAGAACATACGCGACACGGCGTGTCACGGCCACCCGTTTGGGTGCAAACGGCCGCGCGGCACAGGGGGACGGCGATGCCGGTCACGTTTGGCGTGTTCGACTGGATCGACCACAATGGGGCGCCGCTGCACCAGCTCTATGAGGAGCGGTTACAGCTGGTGGAGGCGGCGGAGGCGGCCGGGTTCTACTGCTACCACGTGGCCGAGCACCACCAGACGCCGCTGGGGATGGCGCCCTCGCCGGCGCTGTTTCTCGCCGCGGCCGCCCAGCGTACCCGCCGGATTCGCCTGGGGCCGCTGGTGTTCCTGCTGCCGCTGTACTCGCCGCTCCGCCTCATCGAAGAGGTGTGCATGCTCGACCACTTGACCGGCGGGCGGTTGGAGCTGGGCGTCGGGCGCGGTGTCTCACCGTATGAGTTGGGCTACCACGGCGTGGATGCTTCCCGCTCACGGGCCATGTTCCAGGAGGCGCTGAGCGTGCTGCTGGCCGGGCTGACCTCGGAGCGGCTCACGCATGAGGGCACGTATTACCGCTACCGGGATGTGCCGATGGTGCTGCGCCCGCTGCAGCGGCCCTACCCGCCGCTCTGGTACGCCACCAGCAACATCGAGAGCGTGCCCTGGGCGGCGGAACGCGGGCTGCACATGGTGGGGCTGGGTCCGGCATCGGCATATCAACCGTTCGTGGAGCGGTACCGGGCGGTGCGGGCGGCGCCGCCGGACGGCGCGGTGCGCCTCAACCCGCACGTGCCGGAGCCGTTCATCGGCATCAACCGGCAGGTGGTGGTGGCGGAGACGGATGCGGAGGCGCTGGCCATCGTGCGCGCGGCGCACCCCCGCTGGGCGGACAGCTTCACCAGGCTGTGGCGCGCGCACGGGGACGAAACGTACACCCATCGCGTGAATCTGGACGCCAACCTGCGGCACGAGACGATCATTGCCGGCTCGCCGGAGACCGTGCGCGCGCAGGTGGCGCGGTTGGTGGAAACCACGGGCTGCAACTACGTGATCTGCGCCTTCGCCTGGGGTGAGATCCCGCACGCGCAGGCCCTGCGCTCGCTACGCCTGTTCGCGGCGGAGGTGATGCCGGCGTTTCAACGGGTCGGTGTGTGAGCTGCCGACCCTCACCCCCGACCCCTCTCCCGCACGCGGGAGAGGGGTGGCCGAAGGCCGGGGTGAAGGTGCAATCCAGATCATGAGGTGCGTTCCATGACGGTGGAGCGGGAGTACCGGCACCTGCGCGTGACGCGCGCCGTGGACGGCTTCGTGGTGGTGGTGGAGATCAACCGGCCCGAGGTGCTGAACGCCATGAACACGGCGATGGGGGAGGACTTCATCGCCTGCTTCGACGCCCTGCACCGGGACCGGAGCGTGCGCGCCGTGGTGCTCACCGGCGCCGGTGAGCGCGCCTTCTGCGTGGGCGCCGATCTCAAAGAGCGCGAGGGGATGACGGACGAGGCGTGGCGGGCGCAGCACGTGATCTTCGAGGAGGCGGCGCACAAGCTGCTGCGCTGTCCCATGCCGGTGATCGCGGCGGTGGAGGGGTACGCCCTGGGCGGTGGCTGCGAGTTCGCCATCATGTGCGACTTCATCGTGGCCGGCGAGACGGCGGTGTTCGGGCTGCCGGAGGTGACGCGCGGCATCTTCCCCGGCGTGGGTGGCACGCAGCTCTTGCCGCGCATCATCGGCGCGCCGCTGGCCAAGGAGCTGATCTTCACCGGCCGGCGCATGGACGCGCGGGAGGCGAAGGCGGCGGGACTGGTCAATCATCTCGTGCCGGCGGGACAGGCACGGGCCAAGGCGCTGGAGATCGCCGCCACCATCGCCCAGAACGGCCCCATCGCCGTGCGCCAGGCGAAGAAAGCCATCGCCTGGGGGAGCGAGACGGACCTGGAGACGGCGCTGGTGCTGTCCATCGAGGCCTACAACAACACGGTCACCACCGAGGACCGCATTGAGGGGGTGCGCGCTTTCAACGAGCGCCGCCCGCCCCGCTTCCAGGGGCGGTAGCCGGCTCTCTGCGTTTCCTGCTCGGACGAGCGTGAGGCCGGCCGTTTCCTCGCGTCGCCCACGCTCCCGCCGGGCGGCGGTATGCGTACGATGAGGGCAGAAGCGGCCCCGTCTCCGTCGCCCGGCTGAGCGGGGTGCCGTGCCACGAGCGAGGAGCTACGCGATGACAACGGTGCTGCCGAAACCTGCCGAAGAGCTGGAGGCGATTCGCCGCGGGGTGCGCGAGCTGTGCAAGCAGTTCCCGGACCAGTACTGGCGCGAGCTCGACGACCGGCGCGAGTACCCGGAGGCGTTCGTGCAGGCGCTCACCAAAGCCGGCTACCTGGCCGCCCTCATCCCCCAGGAGTACGGCGGCGCTGGCCTGGGCGTGACGGAGGCGGGGGTGATCCTGGAGGAAATCCATCGCTGCGGTGGCTACGCCGCTGCCTGCCACGCCCAGATGTACATCATGGGCACGCTGTTGCGCCACGGCAGCGAGGAGCAGAAGCGCCGCTATCTCCCCAAGATCGCCTCCGGCGAGCTGCGTTTGCAGGCATTCGCGGTGACGGAGCCCGACTCCGGCTCCGACACCACCCACCTCAGGACTACCGCCGTGCGCAGGGGCGACCGCTACATCATCAATGGGCAGAAGGTGTTCATCTCGCGCGTGCTCCAGTCCGACCTGATGCTGCTTTTGGCCCGCACCACGCCCCTGGACCAGGTGAAGCGCAAGACCGACGGCCTGAGTGTGTTTCTCGTGGACCTGCGCGAGGCGCGCGGGCGCGGGCTGGAGGTGCGGCCGATCCGCACCATGCTCAACCACGCCACCAACCAGCTGTTCTTCGACGACCTGGAGGTGCCGGCGGAGAACTTGATCGGCGAGGAGGGCCAGGGCTTCCGCTACATCCTGGACGGGATGAACGCGGAGCGGATCCTGGTGGCGTCGGAGGCCATCGGCGACGGGCGCTGGTTCGTGGAGCGGGCGGTGGCGTACGCCAACACGCGCGTGGTGTTTGACCGGCCCATCGGCCAGAACCAGGGGGTGCAGTTTCCCATCGCCAAGGCGCACATGGCTGTGGAGGCGGCGGACCTGATGCGCCTGCGCGCCGCGGCCCTGTTCGACGCCGGCCAGCCCTGCGGCGCCGAGGCGAACATGGCTAAGTACCTGGCCTCAGAGGCGGCGTGGGAGGCGGCCAACGCCTGCATGACCACCTACGGCGGCTACGGTTTTGCCGCCGAGTACGACGTGGAGCGCAAGTTCCGCGAGACGCGCCTCTTGCTCACGGCGCCGGTGTCCAACAACCTGGTGCTCGCCTACGTGGGCCAGCACGTGCTGGGCATGCCGCGCTCGTACTGAGCGTCGGTCCGCTCCCGCTCGCGGCGGCTGACCTTACGGCCACACCTCACAAGATCGCGATGGGAACATGCGGTGCGGCGCCGCTTGACGGCGCTGCGGTATGCTACAGTGAAAAGCAGGTGACTCTTCTCTCTTCTATCCCTCGGTAGCCCCGGCTCCCGGAAGGGGCCCTCACCGGCGGATCGATGACCGAAGCGTTGCCATGTTCCCGCGGAGGTCATGGTCCGTCCCACCCACATCGGCAACCGCGTCCCAGCGCGGCCACGGCACCCAGGCACACCGACCGGTGTGGCGCGGATGCTGCCAGCGCCGATGAGGCCGGCCCGGCCCGTGACCTCGTGCGGAGATCTCCGCATCGCCTCAGGCGAACCAGAAAGGAGCACACCATGGTTGCAATTACGGAGCCGGCCGGCGCGCTGCTGCAGCGGCTGCAGATCGAGGCCGCACTGCCCAACCCGCTGCGCATCGTGACGGCGGATGATGGGTTCGTGGTGGGCGTGACGCCGCCCGCGGCGGACGATGAGGTTCTGTACTACGAGGGCACGCCCGTGCTGCGCATCGCGGCCGACGCGTCCGCTGCCCTGGCCGGCTGCACCATCGCCACCCAGGACACGCCCGAGGGGCCGGTGCTGACCATCCTGGTCTCGGAAGGGCTGGGGGAGGACGAGGACGAGGACGAGGACGACTAACCGTCCTCGTCCTACCGGAGCCCGCCGGCGGCCGTACCGCTGTGTGCGGCGAGGTCCCGCTCCGCCTCAGCGATCACGCGGGGGTGGGAACGGGTGAGCCATGCCCGCGTGCGGGCGATGATCTGCTGCCGGCGGGCACTCAGCAGCCCCGCCGCGGTGGCGGCCTCTACCTCATCCTCGTCCTCCACGCGTAGACGCCCATCCGGCGTCACCCACAGGTCGAGGAGGAGGTCCGTGTAGGAGACGTGCGTCGGGGTGATGCGCACCGCGTCGACCACGTCGAAGCGGTACACGATCACGGCGCCGTCCGGGCCGGTGATGCGGTACAGGTTGTAGTGCCGGCTGGCCCAGAAGAAGCCGATGGTGAAGCTACCGGTGGGGAAGTAGAACTCCCCCGCACGGCGGGGGCCGCCATGCGCGAACCGCACGATGGCCAGGCGCCGTGACACGGCGATACGATCGCAGGTGAAACGCTCACGCCGCCCATCCAGGTGGCGTTTCGTTTCCAGGATGACGGCGGTCGCGTGCAGGGCCCCGCTCCGGTGCGGCCGGTCCACGGCCGCCCGCCTGTATCTTGGCGCCTACCTCGCCGGACCGGCAAGGCCGCCGGTCGCGTGGCCGGGGTACGAAAGGTCTAGCCGTGCGGTAGGCGTGGTCCGTGGTAGCCAGTCGATGGTTGGAGGTCGTGCTGGCCGCCGCGGTCGCCTGGTGGCGTGGATAACCGCTTCGCTGGTTGCATAGAGGCGCCTTCACACCCCTTGCTCGGCCGTCGGCTCTGTGCGGCCCAGCTGAAGGTGCATTCCCCAACCCCACCGCCGCGGCAGGACGCCCCGGAATTGGTGCGGCGTCGGCGGCGGGCGCCAGCGCCGGGTCCACCCTCACCCTTGGCCCTCGGCTGAAGGTCGGCCCTGCTCCCGTGCCGTGGCCGGAGATAGGGAATAAAGGGGCGTCTGTCGCCGCCCTCGGAACGGAGCAAGCCCGGACAGGCGGCGGATCAGTGTCGGCAGCAGGCCGAGGACGCCGTCCGGCATGAGGTACACTACCACCAGGAGTGCCAGGCCGATGTACAGGCCGGACTGCGTGCTATACCGCCCCAGCGTTTCCGTCAGGTAACGGAAGCCGGTGGCCCCCGCGAACGGGCCGAGCAGGTAATCCACCCCACCTACCAGGGCGTAGACCAGGCCGTTGAGCGAGTTCGTCAGGCCGAGCAGGTCCTCGGAGACAAACGACCGTTGCAAGGCGAACAGCCAGCCGGCCACGGCTGCCACAAACCCGGCCAGGAAGGTGAGCGCCACCCGATACTGGTTGACGTGGTAGCCCATCGCCGCTGCCCGCTGCGGGTTGCGGCCGATGGCGCGCACCGCCTTGCCCGCCTGTGAGGCGAGCACGTACCAGCACAACAGCACGCAGGCCACCACCACGCCCAGGGTGAAGTAGTAAAACCCCGTCCCAAACAGGGGGCTGAGCCCGAAGGAGACCTTCAGCCCGCCTTTCACGATCAGGCCGTTGTCACCGCCGGTCAGCTCCGGGGCCAGGCTGGGTACGCGCCACATGGCCATCGTGGTCAGGAAGGTGAGCATCAGGTACTCGATGCCGGAGGCCACCACCGCATAGATGGCGAACACCACCGACATGGCCAGGCCGGCGCCAATGGACGCCACAAGCAGCGGCAGTGGGTCGTGTACGCCGTGCTGGCTGAGGATGGCCACCGCGTAGGCGCTGGCGCCGAAGGTGGCGCCGATGCCGATGTTGAACAGGCGGGCGTAGCCCACGATCAGGGCCACGGAGAAGGCCAGCAGCCCGTAAATCAAATAGCCGGTGGCCTGCTGCGGCACAAAGCCGCCGGCCAGCGGCGGGTACAGCGCCAACACCACCAGGGCGACGATCAGCGCCGCCTCGCGCAGCCGACGCAGCCAGCGGGTCGTGCCGCGGGCCGTCGTGGGTGTGGTGGTCGCCGTCGCCATCGTCCTCCTCCCCTTACAGACGGACCAGCGCGCTCTGGCGGCGCGAACGTACGATGAGCAGCAGGATCACCAGGCCCAGGGCGATGATCTGCACTGTCACCGGCCGCAGATGGATGGAGCCCAGGGCCTGTACCTCACCGAGCAGGATTGACACAACTGCCGCGCCGCGGAAGTTTCCCATGCCTCCGGCCACCACGATGATGAAGGCGTTCAAGATCACGTCGTTGCCGACGGTGGGGTAGACGGCGACGATCGGCGCCAGCAGGCTGCCGGCCACCGCGGCCAGGGCCGCGCTGGCGATAAACGCCAGGGCGTACACGCGCGGCACGGGCACGCCCATGGCGGCGGCCATCGACCGGTTCTGCGCCACCGCCCGGATCCAGATGCCGTACTTGGCATAGCGCAAGAAGAGGTAGCCGGCGGCCAGGATGAGCGCGCCGGCGGCGATAATCGCCAGGTTGTAGACCGGGTAGCGCACGCTGCCCAGGGGGATCTGGGCGGCGATCGGCGGTTGCACCAGGCGGGTGGCTCCGCCGAACAGGTTGGTCGCTTCCTGCTGTACGATCAGGCTCAGGCCGAGGGTGGCCAGGATCACCAGGGCGTGTGGGCGGTCCAGCAGCGGCCACAGGAAGGCCAGGAGCGTGAGGCCGCCGGCCACGCCCACCACCACTGCCGCCAGCACCACGCCCAGCAGGAAGTTGCCGGTGCGGTCCACCGTGAACCACAGCACGTAGCCGCCCAGCATGAAGAAATCGCCCTGGGCGAAGTTGACGATATCCAGCACGCCGAAGATGAGGGCCAGGCCGGAGGCCACCAGCGCCAGGGAGAGGCCCACCACCAGCCCGTTGAGCAGTTGCAGCAGCACCTGGTCCATCGCTCAGGCCCCCACGCCGAGGTAGGTCGCGGCCAGCTCGTCCGGACTGCGGAACTCATCCGGACGGTAGGTGCCGACGATCACGCCCCGGTCCATCACGTACAGGCGGCTACAGGCCCGGCGAAGCAAATCAAAGGAAGCGTCCACCACCAGCACGCCCATCCCCTCGCCCGTGGCCTGCACGAGGGCCTCGGTGATGAGCTCCACGTTGAGGGGCATGAGGCCCTCGCTGGGCTCATCCACGAGCAGCAGGGTGGGCCGCGCCGCCAATCCACGGGCCAGGGCCAGCATCTTCTGCTGGCCGCCGCTGAGCGTGCCCGCCGGTTGCAGCCGCCGCTCCTTTAGGATGGGGAACAGCCGGTACGCCGTCTCCAGGAAGCGCCCCTGGTCGACGTTGCCTAGCAGCAAGGCGCCGATGCGCAGGTTCTCTTCCACCGTCATCGCCGGGAACACCGCCCGCTCCTCGGGCACGTAGCCCAGGCCGCGGCGGGCGCGAAGGTGCGCGGGCAGGCGGGTGAGGTCGGTGCCGCCCAGGAGCACCCGCCCTTCGGTGCGCCGGACCAGGCCCATGATCGCCTTGAGGGTGGTGGTCTTGCCCACGCCGTTGCGGCCCACGAGCCCCACCGCCTCACCGCGGCCCACCTGCAGCGACACCCCCTGCACGATGTGGCTCTTGCCGTAGTAGACGTGCAGCGCCTTGACCTCAAACATCGCGGACCCCGCGCAGGAACACCCGTTGCACCTCTGGCGTCTGGAGCACCTCCTCCGCCGTCCCCTCCGCGATCTTGCGCCCCTCGCTGAAGGCGGTGACGCGCGTCGCCACCTCGCGCACCAGGTGCACGTCGTGCTCGGCCATGACGATGGTCGCCTTGCGTGCTACCGCCGGCAGCAGGGTGCCTAGGTGTTGGCGCTCGTGGGCGCTCATGCCGGAGGAGGGCTCATCCAGCAGCAGCACCCGCGGCCGGCCGCCCAGCGCCATCGCGATCTCTAACTGGCGCTGTTGGCCGTGCGCCAGTTGGTCGGCCGGCACCTCGGCCACGTGCTGGAGGCCGAGCAGGTGCAAGAGCTCCCAGGCGTAGGCGAGGTCGTCCGGCCGGCTGCGCAGGCGGAGCAGGCGCCACAGCCCGCGCTTCGCCTGCACCGCCAGCAGCACGTTGTCCAGACAGGTGAAACCGGGGATCACGCTGGTGAGCTGGAAGGAGCGACCGACGCCGGCCCGCGCGCGCACGTGCGGGGTGCTGGCGCCCAGGGGCCGGCCCTCAAACCAGATCTCCCCGGCCGTGGGCAGGAGCTGACCGCCCAGCAGGTTCAGCACCGTGGTCTTGCCGGCCCCGTTCGGCCCGATGAAGGCGTGAATCGCTCCCGCGTGGATGTCGAGGTCCACGTTGTCCACGGCTTTGAAATTGCCGAACGTTTTGGTCAGCCCGCGCGCCGCGAGCACGACGCCCGTGGGCGCGGACCGGTCATGGGTAGAAGCCACCGCCTCGGTTCTGGATTGCATGGCACCATAGCCGGGTAATGCTGGATGGCCTCACCACCCCTTCCTCAGTTCGCGGTGAGGCGAACGGGCGGAGCGGCGGATAACATCACCGGCGCGACAGGGAAGCCCGCTCGGCACGGCCACGCGTGCCGGATCCACCGTCGCGCCGGCCCGTGATTGCGCTCGATTATACCCCTATGCGCATCACGTAGGCCAGCGGGGGGTGAAGACACCCGGGCGGCACGGTACAGTGGAGAGGCCGCGCCTGCCGAGTGCAAACCAGAGGAGGTGCGCCGCAGCGATGGCCGCGATCGACGATCTGCTGGTGAACAACCAGCGGTACGTCGCCACCTTCACCGGTGGCGGCCTGGCCGCGCCCCCGGCGCTGCACGTCGCCGTCGTGACGTGCATGGACGCCCGCATCAACGTGTACGCCATCTTCGGGTTGCACGAGGGGGACGCACACGTGATCCGCAACGCCGGCGGTGTGGTGACGGACGACGTGATCCGCTCCCTCTTGATCTCCCAGCGCCTGCTCGGCACGCGCGAGGTGCTGGTGATGCACCACACCGGCTGCGGGATGCTCACCGTCCGGGAAGAGGACCTGAAAACGCAGATCGAAATGGAGGTGGGCATCCGACCGCCGTTCGCACTGGAGGCGTTCGGCGACTTGGAAAGGGATGTCCGTCAGTCAGTGGCGCGGATCAAGGCCAGCCCTTTCATCCCCTACAAGGACCAGGTGCGCGGCTTCGTCTACGATGTCGAGAGCGGCCGGGTGCGCGAGGTGCGCGTCTAGGGTCAACCCTTCCGCCCTCGCGCGCGTCGCCCCGGCCGGCGGCCGCTCACGCCGGGTCGGGGGCCAGGAACTCCAGCACAGCCCGGTTGAACGCCTCGGCGCGCTCGGCCGGCACGTCGTGCCCGCAGCCCTCGAACACCAACAAGCGGGAGCCGGGGATCAAGCGGTGCGTCTCCTCGCCCATGGCCAGCGGGTTCACCGCGTCCTCCCGCCCCCAGATGATCAGCGTGGGCGCCGTGATGTACGGCAGCCGCCGGCGGGTGTTGTATCGGGCGCGGGTGAGCGGGTCGGTCATGTGCGCCATGACCTTGCGGAACGCCTCGATCCAGTCGGCATTGGCCAGCTTTTTCCGCTGCTGCGCCATGAGCCGGTCCAGGTCCACCCCTTGCCCGCCGAAGCGCCGCTCCAGCTCCTCCCGCACCTGCTCCTCTGTGGGCGGGTTCCACTGCGTCATAGTGGGCAGGGGGCGGGTAGCGGTACCGCCGCTGGCCACCAGCACCAGCTTGTCCACCCGCTGTGGGCTCTCGTAGGCCAGCAGCGAGGCGATCCAACCGCCCATGGAGTGGCCCACCACGTGGGTGCGGGCCAGGCCCAGGGCGTCCTGGACCTCCCGCACGTGGTCCACCAGATAGGCGAAGGAGTAGGCGGTGGGCAGGCGGTCGCCCAGGCCCCAGCCCAGGCAGTCTAGGGCCAGCACGCGCAGGCGCGTAGCCAGGGCCGGAATGGTGAGCCGCCAGGAGTCGGCGTCGCTGGTGTAGCCGGCGCCGTGCAGCAAGATGACGGGTTCGCCGGTGCCCGCCTCGAGCAGCCGGGTCTTGCCGTGGCTCAGCTCCACGTAGCGCTCGGTGATGGTGGCAGCGGTCATGCGCTCCTCCTCTCTTCCGCCTGGGCGGTCGAGATCCCGATGGGACGGTATACTTGAGCCAGCACCGGTTGACGGCATCGTGAGGGCGAGATCATCCCGACTAGGGCACCCCGGCAGGCCGACCTGCTGTCGCCCTGCGCCGGCTTGCCGGGGCGTGGGGCCCGGTCCTGCGGCGGGGAGCCTGGTCTGTCGGGGCGGGAGGTCGCGATGCTGACTTTCGAACAGCTCCACATCTTGCGCAAGGTGGCGCGGGCGCGCACCTTCACCCGCGCCGCCGACGAGTTGGCCCTCACGCAGCCGGCGATCTCGCAGCGCATCCGGCGGCTGGAGCAGGCCCTGGGCACGGAGATCTTCGACCGCAGCGCCAGGGGGCGCGAGGTGCGCCTGACCCCCGCCGGCGAGCGCGTGCTGCGTTTCGCCGAGGAGGTGCTCGACCGGCTCGAGCAGCTCCAACGCGACCTGGAGCGCGATCGCGCCGCCCGCCGCCACGCGGTGGTGACCATCGCCTGCGATACCTCCGGCGTCAAGGCGGTGCTGCCTGCCCTGCTGGCCGCGTACCATGTCCGCTGCCCCGAGGTCCGCGTCAACCTGATGCACCGGCCGCGCGAGGAGATCAACACCACGGTGGCCGCGGGCGAGGCCGACCTGGGCCTGCAGCTCTCGCCATGGGTGACGGCGCGCTTCCGATCGGTGTCTATCCTGCGCGACCGCATGGTCCTGCTGGCACCGCCGGGCCACCCCGTCCTGACCGAGCCGGAACGCCGACAGGCGCGGGTGCGCAGCGCGGCGTTCGTGCTCGCTGCCCCCGGCAGCCTCAGCCGTGAGGTGGCTGAGGCCTGGGCCGCGGCCCAGGGCATCGAGCTGGACGTGGTGCTGGAGTCGCGCAGCATGGACGCCGTCAAAGAGGCGGCCGCCCACGGCTTTGGCCTCACCATCCTGCCCGAGCTGTGGGTGGTCAACGACCTGCGCGAGGGCCGCCTGTGCATCGTCCCCGTCGAGGGCCTGCCCCAGGAGTTCGAGGTCTGTCTCATCGCCGATGCCGGCCGCACCCTCTCCCCGCCGGCGCGCGCCCTGCTGGAGGTGGCTCGGGAGGGGCGCTGGCGGGAGCGGCTGCCGGCCTGGCCGCCAACACCCGTGCTGAGCGACGAGTGCTGAGTAAGGGGGTGCGGGCGAATGGCACGTGGCGGTGGCGCCGGAGCCACGTCACGTCCGGCTCTGCAGTTGGAAGTACCGGTACTTGCGGCGTGCCTCGTCCAACCGCATCCCCTCCTCGGTGATGGCGCGGCGGATGCGCTCCTCGGCCTCGTTGATCTCCAGCGCCGCGGCGATGATCTCGTCCTCGCGGTCTTGCGGCAGCACCACCAGCCCGTCGGCGTCGCCGAACAGCAGGTCGCCGGGGGTGACGCGCACCTCGCCCAGGGAGACGGGGATGTTGTAGCCGTCGGCCTGCACCCGGTCCTTGCCGGTGCGCATGTAGGTGCCACGGCTGAAGATCGGATAGCCCAGCTCCAGGCTGCGGGACGAGTCGCGGCACACACCGTGGATCACGGTGCCGCCCAGGCGGCGGCGGTGGGCCATGATCGTCAGGATATCGCCCCACACGGTGGCGTCCAGCAGGCCGCCGTTGTCCAGCACCACCACGTGGCCCTCGGGCACGTCATCGATGTAATCGCCGACGCTGGCGCCCTTGGTGCCGGGGGCCACCGGGATGGTGCGCACCGTGTACGCCCGCCCGATCAGCCGGAAGGAGCGATCCAGCGGCTTAATGCCGAACACCTGCGTGGCCATGCCCAGGCGGTCCAGGGCATCGCTCACCGTGCTGGTGCCGAGCTGCTTGAGCGCCTCGATGTTCTTGTCAACGGTCGCGGTCATCGCCCTTCGCTCCTGCTCACCATCGTTTCGTAGGTGTGGTCCATCACCTGGCTGACGGGCTGTCCGGCGAGCACGGCGCGCGTCATCGCCGCCTCGCGGGCGGCGATGGCCTCGGCGGTGGCGATCACTTCCTCGGCCCGCTCGGCGGGCACGAACACCACGCCGCTGCCATCGGCCAGCACCAGGTCGCCGGGCTGCACCGGCACGCCGGCGATCGTCACCGGCTGGTTGAACGATTCCTCCACCGCGCGGCCACGGGCGGTAAGGGGCACGGCCGTGCGGGCATACACCGGGAAGCCCAGGGCACGGCTTTCGTCCACGTCGCGGCAGGCGCCGTCCACGATCACGCCGCGCACGCCCTTCACCTTGGCGGCGGTGGAGAGGATGCCGCCCCAGCCGGCCGCGTCTTCCCGCCCCTGGTGGTCCACCACGATCACGTCGCCGGGCGCGGCCGTCTCGATGGCCGCCGTGCCCAGGTGGCGGGCGGCGGGGGCGCCGCCCCGGGCCGGCCCGAGCTTCACCGTCACCACCCGGCCGGCGATGCGCTCACTGACGGTCAGCGGCCGGATGCCCAGCGCCACACCGAGCAGACCGAGGCGGTCGAGCGCGTCGGATACGGCGCAGGTGTCAAGCGCCGCCAGCCGCGCGACAAGGTCGTTGGTGCTCATGGACCCTCTCCCTGGTCCTGCTCGTCCGGCCCGGCGCCGTCCGCGCGGTGCCGGGCGCGGGCAGGTTTTAGGTTCCGATGGCCTCCGGGTAGTGTCAACGCGCGCTTGCCCTTGCCCCGAGTGCACGTCCCGCCCATGATCGGGTCGCGCCCGCCGTCCTGGGGCGGTCGGGCGGCAACTGCGGAGAAGGCAGGGAGTGAGGAGGGCGCATGATCCTCATCACCGGCGGCATGGGTTTCATTGGGCTGCACACGGCTCGCCGCTTCCTGGACGTGGGCGAGGAGGTGGTGATCACCCGCTTCCGGGCGCGGCGCGAGCCCGATTTCATCCGCGACGAGCTCGGTCGGCGGGTGCAGGTGGCGGATCTGGACATCACCGACGGCGCGGCGCTGCAGGCGATCGTCAAACAGCACCGCGTGGACGGCATCGTGCACCTGGCGGTGCCGGGCCTGGGGGCCCTGCCCCCGGCAGAGGAGTACCGCGCCAACATGGTCGGCCTGCTCAACGTGCTGGAGGCGGCGCGGGAGGCCGGCGTGCGCCGCGTGACGCTGGCCAGCTCCATCGCCGTGTACGGGGGGCTGCGCCAGGGACCGTTCCAGGAGTCGGCGCCGCTGCCGGTGGCGTCTACCAGCCCTACCGAGGCCTACAAGAAAGCCTTTGAGGTGCTGGGGCTGCACTACGCCGACCGCACCGGCCTGGACGTGGTGGCGCTGCGCATCGGCGGCATCTACGGCCCGCTCTACCATTCGATGGCCAACCTGCCCAGCCGCATGTGCCACGCGGCCGTGCAGGGCCGGCCGGTCGATTACACCGGTGCCCGCGGCGGCGAGCCCTACGCCGAGGACGCGACCGACTGGTGCTACGTCAAAGACTGCGCGCGCGGCATCCAGCTCGTGCATATGGCAGAACGGCTCTCGTACCGCGTCTACAACCTGGGTGGCGGCCGTGCGGTGCGCAACGCCGAGCTGGCCGCGGCGGTGTGCAAGGTGGTGCCGGAGGCGCAGATCAGCCTGCGTCCCGGCTCCGGCCCGCGCGCGGCGCGCGATGCCTACATGGCGCTGGACCGCATCCGGCAGGACACCGGCTATGAGCCGGCTTACGATATCGAGCGGGGCGTGGCCGAGTACATCGAGTGGCTGCGTCATCACCCACAGTGAAGGGGCGGTCAGCCGCCCAACTCCGCTACCAACGTCTTGCGAGCCTCGACGATGCGCGCCAGTGCCTGTGCCGGGGCCAGGTCCGGCGGTGCGGCGATGCTCAGGTGGGTGGCGCCCACACCGACGAGCCGCCGCGCTTCCGCCACCCAGGCGGCCGGCCCGTCCGGACCGGCGGTGAGGCGCGCCGTCAACCCGAAGGCGCTGGGGTCGCGCCCGGCGTCGGCCACGTACCGCCGCAGGCGGGGCATGATCTCGCTCGGGTCGCCCAGGGGGATCCAGCCATCCGCCAGGCGTGCGGCGCGGCGCAGCGCTCGCTCGTCCGTGCCACCCATCCAGATGGGGATGGGCGCCTGGGGCAGCCGGTTTAGGCCCACGCCCTCCAGGGTGTGCCAGCGACCGTGGAAGGTGACGAACGGCTCCGTCCACAGCCGCCGCAGCACCACGATCTGCTCTGCCAGGCGCCGGCCGCGGGTGTGGAAGTCCTGGCCCGCGGCCTGGTACTCCAGCGGGTTCCAGCCCACGGCCACCCCCAGCTCAAAGCGGCCGCCGCTGAGCAGGCTCAGCTCCGTCGCCTGCCGGGCGACAGCGACCGTGGGGAACAGCGGCAGGAGGAGAACGCTGGTGCGAAAGCGCAGCCGCTCAGTCGTCGCCGCCAGGTAGGCAAAGAGCGTCAACGGCTCGTAGAACGGGCCGGCGTACATCATCGCAGGCCGGTCCGGGAAGCGCCCCGGCTCGGTGCTGAGCAGGTGTCCACTGACGGTGAGGTAGTCGAAGCCCGCTCCATCCAGCGTCTGGGCGAAGTCTCGCAGCGCCGCGTGGTCCATGGCGGCGACCAGCGGTAGGCTCGTGCCGTACTTCATAGCCCCCTCCCGGTGCGTCTTGCTCCCTGCCCGCGCTATGCCGGGGCGCCGGCCAGGGCCCGCGCCCGGGGCAGCACCGCGCGGCCGAACCAACGGATCTGCTCCGCCGTGTCCTCGGGCGGAAACTGGAGGTGGAAGGTATCCACGCCCGCCTCGCGGTAGGCGGCGATCGTCTCGAGGATCTGGTCCACGGTGCCCACCAGGCCGGCCTGACCGCCCGGCATGGGGTGGTCGGCGAAGGCGCGGTGGATGCGCTCCACCTCGGCCGCGCTCTCGCCGATGCCGCCGGCGCCGTTGAGCGCGCGGCGGATGGTGGCCGGGTCTCGCCCGGCCTGCTCGGCCGCCGCCTCAAGCTGCGCTACCAGCCCGCGCAGCTCGTCCAGCGAGGACGGCCAGCCGCGGTTCTTGAGCCAGCCGTCGGCGATGCGGCCGGTGTAGGCCAGCATCTGCGGCCTGAGGGCGCCGATCCAGATGGGGATAGTGCCGCGCACCGGTCGCGGCGGCGCCTGCGCCTCCTGCACGTGGTAGATCCGGCCGTGGTAGGTGAAGGAGGGGTGCGCCCAGAGACCGCGCAGGATGTGCACCGCCTCGCGCAGGGCGCGGAAGCGCTCGGCCGGCGGGCCGAAGGGGATGCCGTAGGAGCGGAAGTGCGCCTCCTGGGCGCCGGCGCCCAGCATCAGCTCCACGCGGCCGCCGCCGGTGATCACGTCCAGCGAGGCGGCCATCTTGGCCAGGAGCGCCGGGTTGCGAAACGGCACGTTGAGCGTGGAGTGGGCGAGGATCACGCGCCGCGTGAGCACGCCCACCGCCGTGGCCACCGTCCAGGCTTCTAGGTTCTGCTCCGGCGGGCGATCGGAGAAGGTGACCGTGTCGAAGCCGGCCTCTTCAGCGGCCTGTGCCTGCGCCAGCACCTCGGGGAACGAGGGGCGGCGGATGTTCACGCCGAAGCGAAGGGGATTTTTCGTGGCGGCCATGATCTGCTCCCTCCCGACTGTCCCTGCTCATGCGCCGCGCGAGCGGCCGCGCCGGCCGGACGGGATCGCCTGACCCGAGCGGCGGCGGTCAGCGCGGCCCGCCGATGAGGTTCAAGAGCGCCTGCCGCCCCTCGACCTGGACGGCGTGCAGGGCGCGCGCCAGTGCCGTCGGCACCTCCTCCGGGTCCTCCACCCGCTCGCCGTAGCCGCCCGCTGCCCGGCAGACCAGCTCGAAGTCCAGGCTGGGCGAGAGGTCGCTGAAGGGGAAGGTGCCGGTGCGCACCGCCCAGCCATCCGGGTAGACGCCGCGGGTGGCGCCGGCCACCGCGCCCCACTGGGCGTTGTTCCAGATCAGGAACAGCACCGGCAGGTTCATGCGCCGCGCCACCCAGTGGGCGGCGGTGGGCACGCCGAACATGTACGAGCCGTCGCCCACGCAGGCGATCACGGTCTTGTCCGGCGCGGCCAGCTTGGCGCCCAGGGCCGCGCCCAGCCCCCAGCCCAGCACGCCGGCCGTGGAGACGCCAAAGAAGGTGCCGGGGGTGCGCAGCGTGAGCTGGGTCACGTCGATGCCCAGCTCGTTGATGATGATGGTGTCCTCCGTGCGCACCCGCTCCAGGCAGGCGGTGACCCACGCCTTGTCCAGCGGCCGCTTACCGCGTCCGGCCTCGGCGCGGGCGCGGGCGGCGGCGCGCAGGCGCTCGTGTTCAGCGGCCCAGGCCGCCCGGCGCTCGCGCACCGTGGCCGCGTCCAGCGGCTCGGCCGCCACGGCGTCGGCCAGGGCGGCCAGCGCCAGGCTGGGTGCGCCGGTCAGGGCCACGTGCACGGGGAAGCCGCGCACCGGGTAGCGCGCCAGCAGCGGATCCTGGCCGACGGCGATCACGGTGGTGTCCGGGTCGGGCTGGTGCCGCTTGGGCGTCCAGGGCACGTCCGTCTCCAATACCAGCACCACGTCGGCGCCCGGTAGGTGTGGGCCGATGTCCGTCGGCTGGAAGAGGGGGTGGTCGCCAGGGAAGTTGACGTGGGTGGGGGCGGCGTCGAACACCGGCAGGCCCAGCAGCTCGGCCAGGCGCACCAGGGCCGTCACCGCCGCTGGATCTTTGCCCAGCGAGCGGGTGACGGCCAGCGGCCGCCGCGCCCGCGCCAGCAACCGCGCTGCCTCCTGCACGGCGGCGGGAGCCGGCACGGTGCGGCCGGGCGTCATGCGCGGTCGGTCGTCGTAGGTGAAGCGCTCGCGCTCCTCGGCCAGCACCTCGCGGGGGAGGGTGAGGTAGACGGGGCCGGGCGGATCGGCCTGGGCGATGGCCAGGGCGCGGTCCACCACGCCTTCCAGGTCGGCGCCGAAGCGCAGCTCGTAGTCCCATTTCACCCACTCACGCACCATGCTGCCCTGGTCGAACGACTCCTGCGCCCAGTGGATGGAGCCGTCGCGCGAGCCGCGCAGCGCGCCCTCGCTAATGGGGGTGCGGCCGGCGGTGAACAGCATGGGGATGTGGGCGCGGCTGGCGTTGATCAGACCGCCGGTGGCGTTGGCCGTGCCAGCGATGGTGTGCACCATCACCGCCTGCGGCCGGCCGGTGACCATCGTGTAACCGTGGGCCATGGCCACGGCGGTGATCTCGTGCGGCACAGTCACCGGTTTGGGCACCGGTTGCTCCGTGGCCATGCGCCGCGCGTAGGCGTCGATCAGGGGGCCGAAGTCGGTACCGCCGTTGCCAAACAGGTATTCAATGCCGCGGGCGACCAGCAGCTCCAGGTAGGCGTCAGCGGTGGACTCAACGGCGACCTCTCGTCTCACGGACTCCTCCTCACGGCAAACGCCCGGCGACGGCCCGGAGGCCGCGTGGGCCGTGCCGCCGCCGAGCGTTAGCATAGCGCATCACTGCCTGAGGCCGCGGCCGGTCACCCCTGACCAGTCTGGCCGGTGTGACCGGGCGTCGCATCGGCGCCGAGCCCCAAAGTGCTCCGGCCGCGGTTTGTGGGTGCCCCATAAGGCGTGCGGCGCGCCGGGGATGCGGGCTACGGCACCTCGCCGTGCGGCAGCGGCCGCGAGCAGAGGTCCTTGATGCGGGCGATCATGTCGCTCTGGTCGTAGGCGCGCAGGAGGTTGATGCGGTTGCGGTTGGGGTCCCCGGCGTGCCAGTACTCGTAGATCTCCTGACGCATGCCGAACGATGAGGCCGCCAGCTCGTGCGCCAGCCGGAACAGGCGCGACTTGTAGGCGACGTCGACGTTCTTGCCGCGCATGTACTTGTCCAGGTAGGGGCGCAGCTCCGGGTTGGCCAGATCGTTCTCGCTGGGCTGCATGATCATGCCGGAGCCGGCGATCTCGCGCAGGAGCTGCACCATGCGCTGGGAGGTCTGGGTGAACCAGATCTGCATCGCCGGGTTGGGGGCCAGCGACCAGGAGCCGTCCTCGGTCTGGAAGGCCTCGTGCTCGACCCCCTCGAGGGCGTGCCGCCACATCTCGCAGTAGGTGACCATCTCGCCCAGCTTGGCCGCTACCTCACGGTACTCGATCACGCCGATGGCCTCGGCGATAAGCGTGGCGACCGCGGTCATCAGCCGCATGCGCGTATGGATGCGGCACAGGTTGGCCCAGCCCAGGAAGTTGATGTGCCGCCGCGTGTACATGTCCACCAGCGGCGACGGGTCGTACAGCATGAACAGGCGGTCCCAGGGCACGAGCACATCTTCGAAGAAGAGCATGCAGTCCTGCTCGTCCAGCATGAGGAAGGGGTGGCCCCAGGAGCCGAACCAGCGCGACACGGGCTCACGACAGAGGATCTTGAGGCCGGGCGTGTTGGTGGGGATGGAGAAGGCGAGCACGAAGCGGGGGTCGGCACGGCGCATGAAGGTGGCCGAGAGGGAGACGTAGGTCTCGTTGCTGACGGCGGCGGCGGTGGCCAGTTGCTTGCCGCCGCGCACGATCACCCCCTCCGGTGTCTCCGCCACCACGTGCAGCGCCACCTCCTCGCTCTCCGGCACCTGGCGCCACTCGTTCTGGGGCTGCTCGCTGCGGTCCACCTGCGGGTCGCCGAGGGCGTGGGTGAGGAACAGGTCGTGCTCCATGCAGTAACGATAGTAGTTGACCGCGTTCTCACCGAAATCGCAGTGGGGGTTCTTGACCGCGCTGAGCGCGTGCCGGCGTTGCACCAGCGAGATGATGTACGGGGCGAGGATGTCCGGGCTGCGGCCGAGCTGACCCCAGGTGAGCTCGTTCCACAGCTCGCTGTTGCGCCGCTTGCGGCGCAGGTCCTCCGCCGAGCGCGGGATCAACCAGGAGAGGCTCACGCGGTTGCCCGTCTCCGGCGAGATGAAGGTCATCTGGTCGCGGTACTGCTCCGAATGTTGCAGGTCGTACACGCGGGCCAGGGCCTGCACGAAATCCTTGAAGGCGGGATGGCTGGGGACGTCCTTCACCCGCTCCCCGTCGATCCACACCTCACGTCCGTCACGCAGGCTCTCGATGTAGCGGGCACCCGTCATCGCCCCCTGCGCCTCGTTGACCGATAGCACCATGGCTCCTCACTCCTCCCGTGTTGTGCTGCTGGTCGGCGGATCGGAAACGCGTGCCGCGGTGCGTGTGCGCTGCGTCGATGCCGGCCTTCTCGACTGGTTGCATGATAGCATGGCGTAGCATACTACAGACGAGATAAGAATAGCGGAAGTACGGCAAATAATCGAGCCACAAACAGGTTATATCCTTATAACGACAAACTTTAGGTGCGAGGGTGTGAATTGTCGCTGAACGCGCGATCGTTGCCTGTCACCGGCCGCGGCGCACGGGACTTCCATCTGGCGGCGGTATCGGTCATGCTATGGAGCGATCATCATCGTACGACCTTCGGCGTCCTTGTGCCCTCCGGTCCACCCTGGTCTCTGCCTCTGACCCACGGGCACCCCGGCCCCCATCCCGCCGCCGGGAGAGGGGGGTGACCGAGTGGAGGGAGGCGGGGGTGAGGGCAGGCCGGATGAGGGGCGGGGGCTGCCAACGCGCCCGGGTCGGGACCATTCTGAGGTGGATGCCATCACCGCGATGACCGCCACACCACTGCCGCTGGCCAACGTGCGTGTGCTCGATTTCTCCTGGATCGTGGCCGGACCGCAGGCCACGCGCATCCTGGCCGACTTCGGCGCGGACGTGATCCGGGTGGAGTTCGAGGGCCGCATGGACTCCATCCGCCTGGGCATGCGCGACCCGAACGCCCCACCGGAATCGCCCGACGCCTCGGGCATGTTCAACAACTTCAACCGCAACAAGCGCTCCATCACCCTCAACCTGCACCACCCGGAGGGCCGGGCCCTCTTCCGCCAGCTCCTCATGGTGTCCGATGTGGTGGTGGAGAACTTCAGCGCCACGGTGTTCGAGCGGCTGGGGTGGAGCTGGGAGACGATGGCGGCCATCAACCCGGGCATCATCTATCTCTCCCTCTCCGGCTATGGCCATCTGGGGCGGGACCGCGAGTACGTCACCTGGGGACCGACGGCGCAGGCCGTTTCCGGCCTCACGGCCATGTCCGGCCTGTCCGGGCACGAGCCGGCCGGGTGGGGCTACTCGTACCTGGACCATACCGCCGGCTACTACGGCGCCGCGGCCGTGCTGCTGGCCCTGCACCACCGCAACCGCACCGGCCAGGGCCAGTACATCGACCTGTCGCAGATCGAGACCGGGATGGTGCTGGCCGGGCCGGCCATCCTGGACTACGTGGTCAACGGCCGCGGCTACGCCGCCGCCGGCGGGCGCATTGGCAACCGCTCCCGCCACCCGCGCGTGGCGCCGCACAACACCTACCGCTGTCGGGTGGACGGGCCGGATCCGCACGGCCTCGGCCGTTGGGTGGCGATCGCCTGCTTCACGGAGGCGGAGTGGCAGGCGCTGGTGCGGGTGATGGGCGCGCCGGCCTGGGCGCGGGAGGCGCGCTTTGCCACCAACGCCGCCCGCGTGGCGCACGAGGACGAGCTGGACGCCCACATCGAGGCCTGGACCCGCGCGCGCGACGCCTACGACGTCATGCTTGCCCTGCAGGCGGCCGGGGTGCCGGCCGGCGTGGTGCAGCACGCCGCCGACAAACAGGAGCGCGACCCGCAGCTCCGCGCCCGTGGCTTCTACCCGGAGGCCGACCACCCCGTGTTGGGCCGGCACGCCTTCGAGGGGATGCCGGTCACGGCCGCGCGCACGCCGTGGCGCCTGCGGCACGCGGCACCCCTCCTGGGCGAGCATACGGAGGCGGTGTATTGCCACCTGCTGGGCCTGAGCCGCGCGCGCCTGGCGGCACTGCGCGCCCAAGCCGCGGTCTAAGCAAAACGCGAGGATAGAACGTTCCGATAACGTGCTACCTGGCTTCCACGGATGTTCCGTCAGCGTCCATCGTGATGTACTATCAAGCCAAGGTGTTATCAGCCGTAGAGTGGGAGCGCTGGGTGGAGGTGTAGGCGGTGGATCCAAGATTGCGGTTTCAGCTTGACCGGAGTATCCCCATCCCCCTGCATTACCAGCTTCGTCAGCAGCTGCGCGAGGCCATCCAGGAGGGACGACTGCGGCCGGGCGACGCCCTGCCAGCGGAGCCGCAGCTCGCCGAGCTGGCCGGTGTCTCGCGGGCGACCGTGCGACAGGGGATCGAGGAGCTGGTGCGGGAGGGCCTGCTCCGCCGGTTGCGCGGGCATGGCACCTTCGTGGCCGAGCCGCCACCGGCGCCACCGACGGAGCCGCCTGCCTCGCTGGTGCTGGGCATCCTCCAGCAGATCGCGCAGCAGCCGGCGCGCGTGCAGCGGGTGGCGCGACAGGTGCCGCCGCCCGATGTCCGCGCCGGCCTAGGCCTGGGGGAGAACGAGGAAGTCGTCGAGATCGTGCGCACCTGGTCGCAGGCGGATGGGCCGGCCATCCTGGAGCGGGTGTACGTGCCGGGTGTGGAGGTGGCCGACATCGCGCAGGCGGCAGCCGAGGACCGAGCGCTGTACGAGCAGATCGAGCGGCAGCGGGGGGTGCGTATCACCCGCGCCGACACCGTCCTGCGGGCCTGCGTCCTCACGGTCGACGTGGCCGAGCAGCTTCAGGTCGCGGGCGACACCACCGGTTTCCAGGTGGAGCGGCGCACGTACGCGGACGACACGCTGGTGGAGTTGCGGTACACCTATGTCGCCAGCGCCCGCTATAACTTCCACGTGACGCTTTCGCGCAGTCAACTCCTGATGACCAGGACCTGATCGGTGCCGCGCCACGGCCCGCTGGCGTCAGCGGGCCGTTGTCACATGCTGAGGGCCGCCCACCGCTCGGCGATCCGGCCGTGGTCGAGGCGGTAGATGGAGATGCCCTGCATCGTGATGCCGCCGTTCAGGTGGGCGAGGGCGGGCGCCGCCTGGCTCATGGTGTGGATCGTCCAGCGCACGGCGACGCGGTCGCCCTCGGCGATGAGGTCGTCCACCGCGATGTGAAACCCGGGAAAGTTCTGCCGCACGAGGGCGAACAGCGCGGCAAGCGCCGACTCGCCCAACAGTCCCTGCAGATTCATGGAGTGATCGACATAATCGTCCGTGACCAGGTGGCGGGCCCGCTCCATGTCCAGGCGGTTCAGACACTGGTAGAGCTCCTGGATGAGCGCCTTGTTGGTGCGCGTCGCTTCGTGTTTTCCCGCCCCCATAGGGATCCCCACCCTCGCCTGTCGGCGTAGCCCCTGCTCGCGGCGGCCGGCAGGGCGCTTCACTGCACGATATCCCCACCCCTCATGGACGCGCTCAACCCTTGGACGACCGAACGGTAAATCAAACACCCGGACGGCCGGTGAGGGGTGAGGGAGCGTGAGCGGCATGCTAGCCGATGTGGGCCGCGCCGTCGCCCTCCTCGAGGTCTACCTGCACGGGTTCCAGAAAGCGCACCACCAGGTTGTAAAACGCGATGGTGAGGGTAAGCTCAACCATCTGCTCCTCGTCGAGGAAGGCCCGCACCGCCTGCCAGACCGCGTCTGGCACGCGGATGTCACGGGTGATCGTTTCCGCATAACGGATGACGGCGCGTTCTTGCTCGGTGAACGCGGGGTGCCGTTCCCACACCGGCAGGCCGGTGAGCTGGGCGTCGGTTACACCGGCCTGGCGGGCCAGGGTGAGGTGGTGCACGTACTCGTAGACGGCACCGGTGAGCCGCCCGACGGTGAGAATGGCCAGCTCGCGCAGGCGCGGGTCCAGGCGCGTGCGATAGCGCAGGTCGCTGCCCAGGCGCATGAACTGGTGCAACAGGCGCGGGCTGTGCGCCATGGCGCGGAAGATATTGCCAACGCGCCCGCTCTCCCGGCTCAGGTTGTCAAACAGGTAGCGGTACTCCTCAGGCAGGTCCTCGCGGTCACGGTAGGGCAAGCGGGCCATGGGCATCCTCCAACGGTAGGGACGTGCTCCGCTTCGGTGTACCACAGCCGTCACGCAGCGCCAAACCGGCCTGCACGGTAGACTCCGACCGAGAAACCGGCCGTCCACACCTCACAACACACCGCGCGCCCCATGGCCGGTGTTCGAGGAGGGGTATCGAATGCAGCGGCAGCGCGGTCACGCGCGGTTGGGCTGGAGCCGCCGGTTTCTCGGCGCGGGAGTGGCAGACGTCAGCGCCGCCTTCCTGGCCGCCTGCGGTGGCGGCAAGGAGATGGGTACGGGTAACCCCGGGGCTGGCCGGTCGCCTCAGGCCCCGCGCGGTTCCCTCACTCCCTCGGCCTCATGGTTAATCACGCCTTAACACCTTTGGAGACGGCGGTGCTATGATGCGCCCGGATAGGACCGGGCCGACGTGAGGATGGACAGACGGCGCGCCGCTTCAGGGTGGTGGCGCGCACGCCGTATGTGCCGTCGGGTCGCGGTCCGGAGATGCTGGGGAGGGCGTCCCATGACCACCACCTCCGGTACCTTGACCGCCCCGCTCGGCCGGCTGCGCCGCGCCGGCATCCGCGGACTTGGCCCCTGGCACTACGCCTCTTTGCTGGCCGTGCTGATCGTGATGGCGGCGGCCGGCTATGCCCTGTTCGCCGCCATCTGGGGGACCGGCCAGCGGGCGGCGCCCACGTACTCCGTTGGCACCGCCACCCGCCAGACGATCGCCTCCGTGGTCACCGCCTCCGGCACGGTCAGCCCGGTGCGCCAGGTGAAACTGTCGTTTGCCACGGCCGGCCGAGTGGCCCGGCTCATGGTCAAGCAGGGCGACACGGTGGAGGAAGGTCAGGAGTTGGCGGTGCTGGACACCACGCAGCTCCAGGTGCAGCGCGACACCGCCGCCTCCCAGCTCGCGGCGGCCCGCGCCCGCCTGGAGGCCGTGCTGGCCGGCGCCACGGCCGCCGACATCGCCCAGCAGCAACAGGCGGTCACGACGGCCCAGGCCAGCGTCGACCGCGCCAAAGCGGCGCTGGACAAGGCCCAGGCCGACTACGACAAGCTAGTGCGCGGTGAGGACCTCACCCTGCGCTCCGAGTGGGCGGCGCTCAACCAGGCGCAGGCCGCCTACCAGCAGGCGCTCACTGCCTATACAAACAAGCTCAACCCCAACCCGCAGGATGTGGCCGCCGCGCAGGCGGCCGTCAGCAGCGCCCAGGCGGCCTTAGACGCCGCCCAGGCCAAACTGAACCAGCTGCTCAACCCCAACCCGCAGGACGTGGCCGCCGCCCAGGCGGCCGTGACCAGCGCCCAGGCGCAGCTCGATGCGGCCAGGGCCAAGTATGCGTCGGTGGTGATCGGCGGCACGCTGGCAGAGGTGCAGGCCGCCCAAGCCGCCGTCGACGCCGCCCAGGCGCAACTGGATGCGGCCCTGGCCAAGCGCGGCACCGTGTACGCCGCGGCTACCAGCACCGAGGCCGACCGCGCTGCGGCCGACGCCGCCGTGGTGCAGGCGCAAGCGGCCCTGGCCCAGGCCAAGAACAACCTGGCCAAGCTCCAGGGCCAGCAGAGCGGCACCGATGTCGCCGCCGCCGAGCAGGCCGTGCGCGCCGCGGAGACCGCGCTGGCCACCGCCCAGAACAACCTGACCAGGCTGCTCAACCCGGCCCCCGGCGATGTGGCCGCCGCCCAGCAGGCCGTGGCTCAGGCCCAGTCCCAGCTCGACACGGCCCGCGCCAACTTGGACCGGCTCGTGAACCCCAGCCCGACCGACGTCGCCCAGCTCAAGGCGGCGCTGGACAGCGCCAAGGCGGCGCTGGACACCGCCCAGACCAACTGGGACCGCCTGGTAAACAAGGTGGACCTCAACTTGCGGCCGGAGGCGACGGCGCTGGCCGCGGCCCGGGCCGATTACACCAGCGCCCAGGCGCAGCTCACCGCCGCCCGCGCCCGGCTGGCGCAGACCCTGGCCGGACCGTTGCCCACCGACGTGCAGCAGGCGCAAGAGGCCGTCAACCAGGCCGAGCTGGCCCTCAAGACCGCGCAGTACAACCTAGACAACGCCACGCTGCGCGCCCCCTTTGCCGGGACGGTGGTGCAGGTGAACGTCAACGAGGGGGACCAGGTAGGGGCGAGCACTGCCGTGGTGACGCTGCTGGACCCCAACCAGGTGCGCATCGATGCCACCCTGGATGAATCGTCCGTGGCCCGGGTCAAGGCCGGTCAGCAGGTGCTGGTCACCTTCGACGCCCTGCAGGGGCAGGCCTTCCAGGGGCAGGTGGTCACCGTCACGCCGGCCGGCGTTAGCCAGCAAGGTGTGGTTACCTTCCCGGTGACGGTGACGTTCAACCCGCGCGGTGTGACCATCCCCACCGGCGCCACCGCCACCCTGCGCATCGTCACCGAGCGCAAGGATGGGGTGATCGCCGTGCCCAGCCGGGCGATCAAGATCCAGGGCCGCACCCGCACGGTGGACGTGATCCTGCCCGATGGCCGCATCGAGAATCGCCCCGTGCAGGTGGGCATCACCGGCGACAACGGCCAGGTGGAGATCGTCTCCGGGCTGCAGGAGGGCGAGCGGGTGGCCATCCCGATCCAGCAGCGCACCGGACAAACGACCGGCACCTTCGGCGTCGGCGGCCTGCCCGGGCTGGGTGGGCCCGCGGCGCCCGTCCGGCGGTAGGCGTACGGGCACGGGCTGCGCGGCTGGTGGCAACAGGTGGCGGCATGATCGTGCTGCGTGATGTAACCAAGGTCTACCGCATGGGCACCGTGGAGGTGCATGCCCTGCGCGGGGTGTCGCTGGAGATCGGGGACGGGGAGTTCGTGGCCATCATGGGGCCGTCCGGCTCCGGCAAGAGCACGCTCATGAACATCCTCGGCTGCCTGGACGTGCCCACCAGCGGCTCCTACCTGCTGGACGGCGTGGAGGTGGCCGGGCTCACCGACGACGAGCTGGCCGTCATCCGCAACCGCAAGATCGGGTTTGTGTTCCAGTCCTTCAACCTGCTGCCGCGCCTGTCGGCCGTGGAGCAGGTGGAGGTGCCGCTGGCCTACGCGCGCGTGCCCAACCGCCGCAAGCTGGCCATCGCCGCGCTGGAGGCGGTGGGCTTGGGCGATCGGTTGCACCACAAGCCCACGGAGCTGTCCGGCGGCCAGCAGCAGCGGGTGGCCATCGCCCGCGCCCTGGTGATGCAGCCCAGCATGATCCTGGCCGATGAGCCCACCGGCAACCTGGACAGCCGCTCCAGCGAGGAGATCATGGCCCTGTTCGCCCAGCTCAACGCCCAGGGCATCACCGTGGTGTTCGTCACGCACGAGCCGGATATCGCCGCCCACACCCGCCGCGTGCTGCACATCCGCGACGGGCAGCTCGTCTCGGACGAGCGGCAGCAGCCGCGGCCGGCCGCTGCCGTGCTGTCCGAGGACGCGGCCACGCTGCGCCTGTGGCGAACGTCGCCCAACGGCGCGGCCGGCGAGGAGGAGGCCGGCCCGGTGCGCGCGGCGGATGCGCGCGAGGAGGGGACGCCGTGATCGCGGAGAGCGTGCGCATCGCCCTGCGGGCGCTGACGGCCAACAAGCTGCGCACGGCGCTGACGATGCTGGGCATCGTGATCGGCGTGGCGGCGGTGATCGCCCTGCTCGCCATCGGGCAGGGCGCCTCCTTGGCCGTGGAGTCACGATTCGCGGCCCTGGGCACCAACGTGATCTACATCGTGCCCGGCCAGCAGACCCTGGGCGGCGTGCGCAGCGCCGCCGGCTCGGCGCCCACCCTTACCTACCAGGATTACCAGGCGATCGCCGCCTCGGATGCCGTCCCGGCCGTGGCGGCGGTGGCGCCGGAGCGCGGCTTCTTCGGGCAGGTGATCGCCCAGGGGTTGAACACCAACACCCGCATCATCGGCACCACGCCCAGCTACCAGGATGTGTTCAACTTCTACCCGGCGCGGGGCGAGTTCTTCACCGACGACGACGTGCAGGCCAAGGCGGCGGTGGTGGTGCTGGGCGCCACCGTGGCGCAGAACCTGTTCGGGGACGCGGACCCCATCGGCCAAACGATCCGCATCAACGCCGGCGGCAGCTCCGCCAACCTGCGCGTGATCGGGGTGATGCAGCCCAAGGGCGGCACCGGATTCTTGAATCGCGACGATCAGGTCTTCCTGCCGATCACCACCGCCCTGGCCAGGCTGCAACGGGCGCGCACCGCCACCGGCGGCGACCTGATCAGCTCCATCGACGTGCAGGCGCGCAGCCAAAAGGAGATCACCGCCGCCATCGACCAGGTGACACAGGTGCTGTTGGCGCGTCGGCGTAGCCCGGACGACTTCCAGATCCGCAACGTGCAGGACCAGATCGATGCCCAGAAGCAGGCGTCGCAGACGCTCACCATCCTGTTGGGCGCCATCGCCGGCATCTCCCTGGTGGTGGGCGGCATCGGCATCATGAACATCATGATCGTGTCCGTCACTGAGCGGACGCGAGAGATCGGCATCCGTAAGGCGGTGGGGGCCAAGCGGCGCGATATCCTCCTGCAGTTCCTGATGGAGGCGCTGGTGGTGAGCGTGATCGGTGGCCTTATCGGCATCCTGGCCGGTATTGGCACCTCGTGGTTTGTGGAGGGCAAACGGCTCAACGGTCAGGAGATCCAGACGGTGGTGGTGCCGGGCTCGATCCTGCTCGCCTTCAGCGTCTCGGCGGCGATCGGTCTGTTCTTCGGCATCTACCCGGCCTCGCGCGCCGCCCGCCTCAACCCGATCGAGGCGCTGCGTTATGAATGACCCGCACGAGTCGCCCAGCGGGTGACGGTTGCCGCGGAGGTGGGCGGAACCCCCACCCTGCCCTAGGGGTACCCCCTCCCGCACGCAGGGGGGGATGGGGTGAGGGCTCACCCGCGACGGGCCGGCCTTTACCACGCATCGCGAGGGAGCAATCGTGCGCAACACGTTTTCCGTCCTAGTGGCTCTCGTCGCCGTCTTCGGCCTCGGCCTGGGGATGGCGTTTGGCGGCGGGGTGCTGTACGGCCGCACCACGGCCGCGCCCGCCCCGACCGCGGCCACCGCTGCCGCCGCGGCGAGCAGCCTGGGCGGGCTGAGCGGCGCCGGTGGCTTCGGTGGCCTTGGTGCCGGCGGTGCCGGCGGAACTCAGACGGCGGGGGCCACCGGCCGCGGCGGCCTGCTGGTAGGCGTGATCGAGAAGGTGGAGGGGAGCACCCTGACCGTGCGCACCCCGCAGGGCACCTCCACCGTGAACCTGGCCGCCGACACCGAGGTCCGCCAGACCGTACCGGCGCAAACGGCGGACCTCAAGCCCGGCCTGACGGTGACGGTGACAGGGACGGCGGGGGCGGACGGAAGTATGCAGGCCCGCACGGTGACCATCACGCCCGCGGGTGCCGGCGGCACACCCGCGCCCGGCGCCGGCCGGCCCCCGGCCACGCCCACGCCCGGTCGCTAGCTCGCGGCCTGCCCCGCACGCTCCCGGTCGCGCCGGCGCCCGTTTCGCGGTAGCATCCGCGCGAAGGGAGGTGCGGGACCATGCAGTACGCCACGCTCCAATTCGAGGTGCGGGACCACGTCGCCACCATCACGCTCAACCGCCCGGAGGCGGCCAACTCCATCAACGCCGAGGCGGCGCGGGACTTTATGCACGCCGTCCTGCGCTGCGACGACGATCCCGACATCCGGGCCGTTGTGATCACCGGCGCCGGGCGCATGTTCTGCGCCGGCGGTGACCTGAAGAGCTTCGCCGCCCAGGGCGAGCAGCTCTCCTATCACCTCAAAGAGATCACCACCTACTTCCACGCCGCCGTCGCGCGCATGACGCGCATGGACGCACCGGTGATCGCCGCCGTGAACGGCGCGGCGGCCGGCGCCGGCATGAGCCTGGCCATGGCCTGCGACCTGGTGCTGGCCGCCGAGTCGGCCCGCTTCACCATGGCCTACACCCGCGCCGGGCTGACCCCGGACGGCTCGGGGACCTACTTCCTGCCCCGTCTGGTGGGCCTCAAGCGGGCGCTGGAGCTGTGCCTGACCAACCGCACGCTGACCGCGCAGGAGGCGCTGGACTGGGGGATCGTCACGCGGGTGGTGCCGGACGCGGACCTTATGGCCGAGGCGCAGGCCCTGGCGGCGCAGCTCGCGACCGGGCCCACGCGGGCTTTTGGCGCCACCAAACGGCTGCTCCAGCAATCCTGGACGACGCCGCTGGAGACCCAACTGGAGCACGAGACGCAGACCATCGCCGCTATGGCCCGCACCGCCGACGGGCGCGAGGGGGTCGAGGCCTTCCTCGCCAAGCGGGCACCGGCCTTCACTGGTCGTTGACCCCGGCCAGGGCTGGGGCAGGGCCGGGGCAGGCCAGGGCTGACCGCTAGGCGTCACCCTGACGTGACCGGCGCTCACCCGGGGAGGCTGCGAGCCGCGACGGGCCATCCGGTGTGCCCGGCCCTGATACAGCCAGGGTGCATCCGTCCGCTCGGCGGAACACGTACCATCGGCGAAGGGCGCAAGCGACTGCCGATAGACAGAGCTTATACCCATCCCGTTTAAGATTGACAGGTGGTAAGATCGCGCGCCATGCTGAGCATGCAGCGCCGGGAGGAAAGGTAAGGAGGCGCTGACGTGAGGAGGGAGAGGACCGATGGATAGCCGAAACCGTTGGATGGCTGGGATCGCCCGTGGTCGCCTCACGCGCCGACGGGCGCTGGTGCTGGGCGGCGCCGCCGGGTTCCTGGCGGCGTGCGGTGGGGGAACGAAAGAGCAGCCGGCTGCTCGGGCGACGGTGGCACCCGGCGCGCAGCCGACCACGGCCGCCGTGGCGGCCGAGGGAACGCCCAAACCGGGCGGCACCTACACCTGGGCGGACAACGGTGACGTTCCGCTGGACCCGACCAACAACCCCACCTACCGGGCGCAGGACCTGGCCGGCTTTACCTACAGCCGCCTGCTCAAGTTCAAGACCGGGCCGACACCGGAGGTGTTCTTCAACTACGAAGTGGTGCCGGACCTGGCCGCCTCGTGGGAGCTGACGAACGACGGCCTGCAGGTCACCTTCAAGCTGCAGCCCAACGCCACCTTCCACAACAAGCCGCCGGTCAACGGCCGCTCGGTCACCTCGGAAGACGTCAAGTTCTCGCTGGAGCGGTTCCGGGCGGCGCCCAAGAACACCAACCGCAACGCGTTTGGCTCCGAGCAGAACAAGCTGGTCATCGGTCTGGAGACGCCGGATGCCCAGACCGTCGTCGTCAAGCTGGCCAAGCCGTATGCGCCCATCCTCAACCTGTTTGCCAACCCGCAGTACCTGTGGATCCAGCCCAAGGAGATGGACACCGGCTTTGACCCGGCCAAGGACCAGATCGGCAGCGGGCCGTGGGTGTTCGAGCGGCACGAGCCGGACAAGCAGATCGTCGTCCGCAAGAACCCGAACTACTTCATCAAGGACCGGCCGTACATCGACACCGTGGTGCGGGTGGTGATCCCGGAGACGGCGCAGCAGATCGCCCAGTTCCAGGCCGGGCGGTTGGACCTTCTCGGCGTGCCCGCGCAGCAGAAGGCGGACGTCGAGCGCACGAACCCCAAATCCCAGATCGTCACCTACATCCCGACGACGTACACGTTCATTGCGCCGCAGCTGCGCGGCAACTCGCCCTTCCGGGACGTGCGCATCCGCCGTGCCATCTCCATGGCCATCGACCGCAAGAGCTGGGTGGACCTGTTGTACATCGGCCAAGGGTTGCACTATCTCAACGCGGTGCCGGCCTCGATGGGGAAGTGGTGGCTGAACCCGCAGGGGCCGGACGCCGGCCCGGGCGGGCAGTGGGTCAAGTACGACCCGAAGGCGGCCCGCGACCTGCTGCGGGCGGCGGGGGCGGAGAACATGCCCCTGCGCTTCATCTTCACCAACAACGCCTACGGCGACGTGTTCAACCAGGGCGCGGAGGCCACCGCCACGATGCTCAAGGAGGCGGGCTTCAACGTCACGATCGTGGTGCAGGATTACCTGCGGGAGTACATCGACGCCAGGGGGACGTTCTTCGGCAACTACGAGGGGGTGTTCTACGGGTTGCAGACGCCGTTCACCGACCCGCACGACTACCTGTTCAACATGAACCACCCTGGCTCGGCCCGCAACCACATCGGGCTGGATGACCCGAAGCTCACCGCCATGATCGATGACGAAGAGCGGACGCTGAATGAGGCGGAGCGGGTGAAGAAGGTGCACGAGATCCAGCGGTACTGGCTGGACCAGATGTACTACATCCCGGTGGCGGTGGGCTACGCCTACCAGTTCCGCCAGCCGTGGCTGAAGCGCCAGTACTACAGCGGCTCCTTCGGCTGGGCCGCGGAGGCCTTACTCGACGCTTGGATCGACAAAGGCTAGCCACGGACTGGCCAGGCGTGTGCGCTTGTTCCCGGCATGGGGAGGGGCGGTGTGGCCTGTCGCGCCGCCCCTCCGCTGTTGGCGCTGTTACTCCGTGATGACCAATTCGAGCCGAGAGTACGCCTCGCGCAGCGCGGCCTCCACGGCGTCCGGTGAGCCGCCGCGGGCGAAGATGAAGCCCAGGTAGCGGTCGCCCTCCGGCGGCGGCATCACGCGGTCGCCGAGCGGGATGGTGAGGGTGATAGCGGTGATGCCGGGCACGGCGCGCGCCGCATCCAGCCCGCGCACGGCGCCGAGCACCCCGGCACGGGGGATGGGGATCATCATCACGCCGGACGGCCGGCGCTGGTGCTCGGTGTGGCTGATCTCGGCGCCGACGGCGTGCAGCAAGATGAGCTCCTCCAGCGAGCGGCCGCCGCTGAACTCGAGCACCGTGGAGCACAGGCCGCCGATGGAGCGGGCCGCGATCTCCACCACCCACGCCCCCTGCGCGTTGAGGCGCACCTCGGCGTGCACCGGCCCCTCGCGCAGGCCCAGTGCCCGTGCCGCTGCCGCCGTCGTCTCGATCAGCGCGCGCTCGTGCGCCGGGGACAGGCGCGCGGGGGTGACGTAGATCGTCTCCTCGAAGTACGGCCCCTCCAGCGGGTCGGGCTTGTCGAACAGGGCGAGGACCTGGAGCTCGCCGGCGGTCAGGATACCCTCCAGGGCCGTCTCTGCGCCTGGGATGTACTCTTCGACGAGCACGTGGCCGGCCTCATCGCCGCCCATGGCCGCCACCTCCGGCTCGGCCAAAATGGCCCGCACCCGCTCCGCAGCGCGCACAAAGTCGACTTCGTCGTCCGCGCGGATCACCCCGCGGCTGGCCGAGAGGAAGGTGGGTTTGACCACGCACGGGTAGTGCAGGCGCCGCGCCGCCGCGGTGAGGTCCTCGTCCAGACGTACGAGCGTGAACCAGGGCGAGGGCACGCCGGCGTCTGCCAGCAGGCGCCGCATGAGGTACTTGTTTCGGGTGGCGCGTACGGCCTCCACGGCGTTGTGCGGGATGCCCAGCGCTGCGGCCGCCATCGCCGCGATGAGCACCGTGTCATCGTCCACGCCCACGATGGCGTCAAACGGGCGCTCGCGCGCCTCCGCCACGATCTGCGCCGTGGCGTGCGCCGGATCGCGGAAGTCCAGGGCGAGCGTCGCCCCGGGCTTGGCCACGGCCTGGGGTCGCTCGGAACCGACAACGACCTCCGCGCCCAGCCGCCGCGCGGCGCGCAGGAAGGCGCGAGCGCGATAGGTGCGCGTGGCCATGAGCAACAAGATCCGGTGCATTGCTGTCTGTCCAGGGTGCGCCGACGCCCCATTCACGAGCGTAGCACGTGCCCGGGCGCTATGATGGGGTGGCGATGAGCCGGAACGCCGAGATCGCCGCCCAGTTTGACGAGATCGCCGACCGCCTGCTGCTTCTGGGCGAGGGCTGGTTCAAGGTGCGCGCCTACCGGCGTGCCGCCGAGGTGATCCGCACCGCGTCCGAGGACGTCGCTACGCTGGCCGCCGAGGGGCGGTTAAAGACGCTGCCCGGCGTCGGTGACGCCATCGCTCAGAAGATCAGCGACTACCTGGCTACCGGCCACATCCCCCTCTTGGACCGGCTGCGGGCCCAGACCTCGGACGACGAGCTGGCTCTTCTCCGCGCTGGCCTCGCCCCGGCCCAGGTGCGTGAGGTGCGGGAGAAGGTCGGTGTGACGGCACCAGAGGCGCTGCAGGCCGTGCTGGCACAGGGCAAGGCGGCGCTCTCTGAGAAGACCTTGGCCGCGCTGCGGCAGGCGCTGGCCAGCAATGTGGGGGATGGAACCCCGCCGGTGTGAGCCCAACGCCGCCCGTTGGCTACTGGAAGTGGGGCAGCACCTTGGTGGCGAACAACTCCAACGAGCGCTTGAGGACCTCGTTGGGGAGCAGGCTGATGTACTGCCAGGCCACCAGGTAGTCTACCGGCGCCTGCTTGAACAGCAGGTCGAGCTGCTTGGTCACGGTCTCCGGCGAGCCCACTAGCGCCAGCCCGCGCTCGTACAGTTGCGCCGCGGTGAGCGGGCCGGCCTCGCCGGGGGCGGTCAGGCCGCGATCGAACCCAAACGGCCGGAACCACGCGCCACCCACGAAGGCCCCGCTCTTGGCGTGGAGCTCCCGCGCCTCTTCGTCGGTAGGCGCCACCACCAGGTCGCGCAGCAGGCCGAGCCCTTCGCCGAACGCCAGGTCACGCCCGGCGGCGCGCGCCTCGTCCTGATAGGCGTGGTACAGGTGCAGGCGCAGGGAGACGTCCACGGGCGAGAGGATGGGCATGATCCCCTCGCGGGCGCACCAGCGGATGGTGGACTCGCTGAATGCGAACGGCTGCATGAGCGGCGGGTGCGGTTTCTGCAGCGGGCGGGGGGCGATGCCGATCTCGGTCAGCCGGCCGTGCTCGTCCACGCCGCGCCCCCACTGGCGTGTGGCCGCGATCTCCCACGGCACGCCCTCAGGCGGGATAGTCCAGAAGCGGCCGCGGAAGCTGAACGTCTCGCGGGTCCAGGCCAGCTTGACGATCTGGTAGAACTCCTCAAACGCCTCCCGGTTTAGCCGGTCCACCTCGCTCTCGTCCGAGAGGGTGGCGCCCACCCGGTAGGGTTGGGCAAGCGTGTCCACCCAGCGGCGCTGGTAGCCGCGGGCAAACCCGGCGAAGGCCCGCCCCCCGGACATGTGGTCCAGCATGGCGATGTCCTCCGCCACCCGCAGCGGCGAGGAGGCCGGCAGCACGATGCCGAGCTGGCCGACGCGGATGCGCCGGGTCTGCATCGCCACGTACAGGTCGAGCAGCACCGGGTTGTTGGAGATCTCGAAGCCCTCGATGTGGAAATGGTGCTCGGTAAACGCCACCGAGTCGTAACCAAGCTCATCCGCTAGGCGCACCTGGTCCGACAGGTCGGCGAGCATCCGCTGGTAGGCCTCGTCGTTCTGGCCCACCATACCCCGCTCGATCTCGGCCCGCGTGCCCGCCGACGGTAGATAGAACAGCCCGACCTTCACCACGCACCTCGCCCTGTAACCCGCCCCGCACGGCGGCGTCCCGATCGTAGGCTGACCAGATGGGCAGGTCAAACCGGCAGCCACCGTGGCCGTAAGCCGTTCGTCGGCTACGATGGCAGCGGTGCCGGATCGCACGGCGCAGGAGGCCGGATAGCAGCATGACGCGCGTGGTGTTTATGGGCTCGCCGGACTTCGCGGTGCCGGCGCTGCGCCGCCTCATCGTGGACGGCTACGAGATCGTGGGCGTGTACACGCAGCCGGACCGCGAGGCCGGTCGCGGCCGGGTGCTGACGCCGCCACCGGTCAAACGGGTGGCGCTGGAGGCTGGCCTGCCGGTGTTCCAGCCATCCAGCCTGCGCCCCGAGGAGGCGGTGGAGCAACTGCGCGCCCTGCGGCCCGACGTGATCGTGGTGGCCGCCTATGGCCAGATTCTGCGCCGCGCCGTTCTGGACATCCCGCCACACGGGGCGCTCAACATCCACGCCTCCCTCCTGCCGCGCTGGCGCGGCGCCGCGCCCGTGCAGGCCGCCATCCTGGCCGGCGATGGCGAAACGGGCGTGTCGATCATGCTGATCGATGAGGGCCTGGATACCGGGCCGGTGCTGGCCCGGCGGGCCACGCCGATCTCGGAGTTCGACACGGCCGGCACTCTGAGTGAACGCCTGGCCGTGATAGGCGCCGAGGTGCTGGGAGAGGTGCTTCCCCGCTGGCTGCGCGGCGAGATCACCCCGGAGCCGCAGGACGAGTCGCAGGCCACGTACGCGCCGCGCATCGAGAAGGAGATGGGGCGCTTGGACTGGGCGTTGCCGGCCGTGGATCTCTGGCGGCGGGTACGGGCCTTCAACCCCTGGCCCGGCGCCTTCACCACCCTCCGCGGTGAGATCCTCCGTATCCATGAGGCGTGGCCGATCCCAGACGGCCTTGAGGTGCCGGGCACCGTCGTGCTGCTCACCGCTCAGCAACGGGCGGCCGTGCCCCCCGAGCGGCCGCGCCCGGCGTTCGGTGTGGTGTGTGGGGCCGGTATCCTCGCCCCGCTCAAAGTACAGCGCGCCGGTAAGCGCGTCCTCTACGCCGAGGAGTTCCTGCGCGGCGAGCGGGGCCTGATCGGCGCCCGTCTCGGGACGTAAGGGTCGGGCGACTGGGCCGGAACCGCGTCTGCTACACTGAACCTGAGCATGCCCTCGTCGCCCCTTGCCGCGGGGTGTGAGACCTCATCGGAAACGCCTGTGCGCCCGCGTGATCTCCTGGACTACACGCCTGAGGAACTGCGTGATCGGCTCACCGCCTGGGGTGAGCCATCCTATCGTGCCCGTCAGGTGCTTCACTGGGTCTATCGGCGCCTCGCCACCTCCTACGAGGCTATGACCGATCTGCCCACGGCGCTGCGTGCCCGGCTGCGAGCCCAGCTGCCGCTCCATGTGCCGGAGGTGGCCGCCGAGGTGGTCTCGCCCGACGGGGACACGTGTAAGGCCCTGCTGCGGCTACACGACGGCGTCACCGTGGAGACGGTGCTCATGCGCTATCCGGCCACAGAGCACGGTCGGGCCCGCAACACGGTGTGCGTGTCCACCCAGGCGGGCTGCGCGATGGCGTGCGTCTTCTGCGCCACCGGCCAGCAGGGGTTCGTGCGCAACCTGTCCGCCGGCGAGATCGTTGCCCAGGTGCTGCACTTCGCGCGCGAGCTAGCCGTGGAGGGGGAGCGGGTCACCAACCTGGTGTTCATGGGTATGGGTGAGCCGCTGGCCAACTACACCCAGACGCTGCGCGCCGTGCGTGCTCTCCAGCACCCCGAGCAGTTCGGCCTGGGTGCGCGCCACATGACGCTGTCCACCGTCGGCCTGGTGCCGGCCATCCGCAAGCTGGCCACCGAGGGGTTGCAGGTCGGCCTGGCGCTCTCACTACACGCGCCGGACGACGAGCTACGCCGCGTGCTGGTTCCCACCGCCCGCTTCACCATCGCCGAGATGCTGGCCGCCGCCCAAGAGTGGTCCGACGCCACCGGCCGGCGCTTTAGCGTGGAGTACGTGCTCATCGACGGCGTGAACGACTCGGTGGAGCAAGCCCGCCGCCTGGCCGAGCGGCTGCGCGGGCTGCGCTGCCGCGTCAATCTCATCCCGCTCAACCCCACCGCCAACCCCGTCATCCGTCGCTCGCGTCGGGCGCGCGTACTGGCCTTCGAACGCGAGCTCCGCGAGCGCGGCATCACCTGCACGGTGCGCGTGGAGAAAGGGGTGGATATCGCCGCTGGCTGCGGCCAGCTCCGCGGCGCGGTCGAGGGCCGTCATCCCCCGGCCGCCGCGCCTCTCCACCCGGCGCGTGAGGGCCGTGCGGCCAGCGGCCAGATCCCGTCGACCGTGTCCGTCTGACGCGCTCCAGCGCGCTGGCGTGCCGCCCGGGGCGAGGTCGTATACTCGGGACGTCATGCGCCGTCAGCACGCCACCCGGCGTCCGTTCGCACAGGCACCGCCCGCTGTCCCTGCGTCTGCGCCTTTGCCTGCTGCACCCGCGGTCCGGAGACCGGCGCTGGCACGTGGGGCCCGCGCGGCAGCCGCGTCGCTGCTGACCCTGGCAATCGCCGGCCTGCTTGTCTATTTCCTGCTCACGCCGATCGCCCCGTTTGCCCGGCATGTGTACGCCAACGAGGTGCGCCGGCAGATGGTCATCGGCGGCGTGCTGCTCGGCTACGCTGTGTGGCTGCTCTGCACGCGGCGGCTACCCCCGGTGAAGCCGGGGCTGGACCTGGCCCTGCTGGCGCTGGCCCTGGCCAGCACGGCCGGGGTATTGGGCTCAACCGACCGGCGCCTGAGCTTAGAGTCGGCGCTGGTGGTGGCGCCCGTGCTGCCCCTGTCCCTGATGCTCGCCGATCCGCGCCTGGCGCCGTCCGCCGCGGTGCGCCGGGGCGCGCTGCTGGCGCTCATGGTGGCGGCCCTGTTCGCGTTGGCCTCGGTCTACCGGCAGTGGCAGGAGTGGTTAGCACTGGTGCGCGCCGTGGACCCCGGCCTCGGCCGGGGCGCCACGTTGCTCCCGCCCACGATGCCGCGCGTGCGGGGGGTGGGTAGCCACCCGAACGTCCTCGGCGCGGCCTTCGCCGTGGGCCTACCCCTGGCCCTGGGGGCGCTCGCCGATCGGCGGTGGGAGCGCGTTCTGGCCGCCGCGAGCCTGGCGCTGGTGCTCATGGCCCTGTTCTTCACCCTCTCGCGCACAGCGTGGGTCGCGGCGCTGGTCGGCGCGGCGGTGACCGGCCTCGGCCTGCTGCCTACCCGGCGGTGGCACCGGGCCGCACTGGCGCTGGGGCTGAGCGGAGCGCTCGTGGCGCTGCTGCTCGTCCTGTTCGCTTTCGCTACCGGCCATGCCCGCCCGGGATGGCTATTCCGCGATTCGCTCGACCCGCGGGCGGAGATGCGCCGTGTGGGCCTGGCGCTGTTCCGCGAGAACCCGCTCACCGGTGTCGGCCCCGGCCAGTATGTATCGCGGTACGCGGAGCACGGCGGCGCCTACCCGTTCGCGGCGGTGCACAGCCACAACCTGGTCGTACAGGTGGCGGCCGAGTACGGGCTCCTCGGCCTGGCGGCCGGCGCCCTGGCCCTGGCCATCGGGGCGGTGACGCTGTTTCATACCTACCGGTCGAGGACCGTTGAGGGACGGCGTGCCGCGGCGGTGGCTACCGGTGCCCTCGCCGCCCTTCTGGTCGACGGCCTGGCCGAGTCGCCGCACCTCTTCCCCGAGGTGCTGCTGGTGCTGGCCGTGCCGTTAACCCTAGCCGTGCGCGCCCTTCCTGGCACTAGTGCGGTCGCGGTGCCGCCGGTTAGGAAGTTTCGGCGGTTAGGATCCGTGGTGCGAAAGGCTGTGCCCCTGCTCCTGCTCGCCGGCGGGCTAGCGCTCATCCCCTGGTGGTGGCGGGTCGACCGCGCGGCGGCGGCGCACGAGCGCAGCACGCGCGCCGCCACGGCCGGCCGTTTGGACGAGGCGGTGGCAGAAGCCGGTCGCGCCGCGGCATGGGATCCGACGTTCGCCGCCTACCGGTTTCAGCTCGGCGCCGCGCTCACGGCCCGCTACGTTGAGCGCGGTGACCCAGCCGACCGGGCCGCGGCGATTGACGCCTATGAGCGGGCGCTGCGCCTGCACCCGCGCAACGGCGCCGCCCTGGTGGATCTCGCCGCCCTACGCCTCGAAGCCGGCGATCACGCCGGTGCCCGGGCGGCGGCCGAGGCGCTGTGGCCGCTCAGTCGCGGCGATCCGCTCCTCCAGCTCGCCTACGCGGTGATCGTTCAGCGAACCGGCGATGCCGCGGAGGCGGTTGAGACCTATGCCGGCCTGCTGGCACTCGACCCGACGTTGGCGCTCACCCCCTTCTGGCACAACGATCCGTTCCGTCAGGCGCGCTACGAGGAGATCGTCGAGCGGGCGCTGGCACGCGTGGCGGAGATCACCGGCCCCGGGCCCGCGGCGGAGGCGCGCCGCACGGCGATCCGCGTGCTGAGCGGTCGCGCCTCGCCGGACCTCGACACGGTGCGCGCGGCTGCCGCCGATGCTCCGGACGACGTGGCCCTGCACGTGGCGTTGGGTCGGCTGCTGCTGGCGGCGGGCCAGATGGAGGAAGCAGGTACGGTGTTGCGAGCTGCCGTCGCCCGCCAGCCCGACTCCGCCGACGCCCGCGCCGCGCTGGGCGATTGGTACGCGGCGGTGGGTCGGATGGCGGCCGCGCGGCGGGAGTGGCTGGCCGCCGCCTACCTGGGCGACGTGCGTGCCGGTGACGCGCTGGGCCAGTCCTTCCCGCCGGGGCAGGTGCCCTCGGCGGTGATATCGCTGCAGCGACAGCTGCTGGAGCGGACAGCCATCACCCGCTTCTACCTGCTGTTCCAGACGTTTCGGTTCACCTTCTTGCGGCACGAGCCGGTGCCCATCATCACCCGCGGCGACTGGCTGGACGCCCTGCCCATCGAGTACCCGCAGTGGCAGGAGCACCTGCAACGCTGGGAGGCGGAGCGTGGCGCACGCTGATGAGGCCGCTCAGGAGCCGAACGAGAGGGCGCGGATGGGGAACATCGACGGCCCCCTCGTTCGCTGCGCGCGGCCGCCGGTGGCGATCGTCACGGTCAACTACAACGGTGGTCGGTTCATCGGCGAGTTCCTGTGCTCGGTGGCGGCGCTTGACTACCCGGCCGTGCGGCTCGTGGTGGTGGACTGTGCCTCCCGCGACGGCTCGCCGGACCTTATCGTCCGCCTGGCCCCGGGGGCGGTTCTCATCCGTTGCACGGACAACCTCGGCTTCACTGGCGGTGCCAACTTGGGTATCCGCTGGGCGCTGGCGCGCGGCTTTCCCTACGTGCTACTGCTCAATAACGACACGGTCTTCCCCTCAGATCTGGTAAGCGCGCTCATAGCTCGTGCCGGGCCACGCACGCTGGTAGTGCCGCGGGTGCTGCTGCACGGCACGGCGGGACTGATGGACGACACCGTCGGTGAGTTTGACCTGCGGCGCGGCGTGTGGCGCAACTGGGTGTTCGGGCGGCCGTGCCCACCGGAGCTGTCGCGCGAGCGGGAGGTGGCGATGGCCAGCCTTTGCTGCCTGCTGGCGCCGGCGTCGGTGTTCCGCCACATCGGCCTGCTGGACGAACGGCTGTTCATGTACTACGAGGATTTCGACTTCATCCTGCGCGCTCGCTCGGCCGGCTACCGCATCTGGTACGTGCCCAGGGCGACGGTCTACCACCGGAAGTCGGCCTCGAGCGGCGGCGGTGAGACGCCGTTCAAGCTCTACTACGCCACCCGCAACCGGGTGGCGCTCCTGCGGCGGCACGGCTCCCGCGTGGAGTTCCTGCGTTTCACCCTGGATTTCGCCGTGACGCGGCTCGTGCGAGCGGCGCAGTACGCAAGCGCGGGCCGCACCGACCTGGCCGTCGCCATGCTGCGCGGCTGGCTCGACGCCTACCGCGGCCGCATGGGCTGCACCTTTCCGCCGCCGGGCCCCATACAGACGTGAGGCGGGGGAGAGCTATGCGCATCGCCGTGGACGCCACCGCCATGCCGGCCCGCCGTGCCGGCGCCGGCGTCTACACCTACCACCTCACGCGCGCCGTGGCCGAGGCCCTACCAGACGGCGATACGCTCCTGGTGTTCGACCGGCACGGGGCGTTTGCCGACGTGGACAGCGGCACGCGCGTGGTCGTACGGGCGGTGGCGCTGACGGGGCGGATGCGGCGCGCGCTATGGGAGCAGAGCGCGCTGCCGCTGGCCCTGCGCCAGGCGCGGGTGGACGTGTTCCACTCCCCGCATCACACCATGCCCGTGACGCGGCTCGGCTGGCGCACCGTGGTGACGGTGCACGACGTCACCTTCCGGTTGCTCCCCCGCCGGTATACCCTGGCCCGGCGCCTGTACATGCACGCGGTCACGGCCCTGGCGGCGCGCCTGGCCGACGCGGTGATCGTGCCCACGCGCGCCGTGGCGGCGGATTTCCTGCGCCTGTACGGCGGCCCACCGGGGCGGGTGTTTGTGGTGCCGGAGGCGGCGCCGCCTGGTATGCGGCCCATCGAGAGCCGGGCCCTGCTCGACGAGGCACGGCGCCGCCTGCGCCTGCCGGAGCGGTTTGTGTTGAGCGTGGGCACGCTGGAGCCCGGCAAGAACCGCGCCACCCTCCTGCGCGCGGTGGTGCAGTTGCGGCGTTGGGGGCTGCCGCACGCGCTGGTGATCGCTGGCCAGCGCGGCTGGGGCGACACCACGCCCGAGCGCCTGGCCGCCGTGCTCGGCGTTTCGGACAGGGTGCGCTACCTCGGCTACGTGGCGGAGGCCGACCTACCGCTGCTGTATAACCTGGCCGAAGCGTTCGTGTTCCCGTCTTGGCGCGAGGGCTTCGGTTTGCCACCGCTAGAAGCGATGGCCTGCGGCACGCCGGTGGTGGCGTCGGACCGGCCGGCTATGCCGGAGGTGCTGGGGGATGCGGCCTTGTATGCGCCGCCGGAGGACGCGCGGGCCATCGCCGCCACCCTGACGCGGGTGCTCACCGACGCGGCGCTACGGGAGGAGCTGCGGCACCGCGGGCTGGCGCAGGCGGCGCGTTACTCCTGGGCACGGACGGCGCAGGAGACGCTGGCCGTGTACCGGTGGGTGCTGGCTCAGTGACGGCCGTTGCCTGCGCTCCCTGCGGCCAGATAGCTTGAAGAGTGATGGCCGCCCTCGACCTCTCGGTGGTGATCGTCAACTACAACAGCCTGGACTACGTCCGCCGCTGTCTGACCTCCCTGGATGAAGGGGCGCGCGGCTTGGCATGGGAGGCGGTGGTGGTAGACAACGCCTCCCGCGAGCCGGGCGTGGAGGCGCTGCCATGCGCGTTCCCCCACGTGCGTGTGCTGCGGCGGACGCGCAACGACGGTTTTGCGGCGGGCGCCAACGCCGGCATCCGCGCCGCCCGCGCCGACGTGGTCTTTCTGCTCAACCCGGACACCCGCGTCATGCCGGACGCGGCGGGCACGTTACTGCGCTACCTGCGTACCCACCCGGACGTCGGCATCGTGGCCCCCAAGCTGGTTAATCCGGACGGCTCGCTTCAGCTTTCCTGTCGCCGGTTTCCCACGCTCTGGGCCGGCCTGTTCAACCGCTACTCGCTGCTCACGCGGCTGCTGCCCGGCAACCGCTTCTCGACGGCTTATCTGATGACCGACTGGGACCACGCCTGCGCGCGTGACGTGGACTGGGTCTCCGGCGCGGCGATGATGCTCGGTAAGGTCGCCCTGGAGCGGGTCGGCGGCTTCGATGAGGGGTACTTCTTCGCCATGGAGGACGTGGACCTGTGCCGGCGGGTGCACGACGCGGGCCTGCGGGTGGTCTACCTGCCCACGGCCGTGGTGGAGCACCGCATCGGCGGCAGCTCATCCACGGTGCCGGCGCGCGCCCTCATCGCCCGGCACCGGGGCATGTGGCGCTATTATCGGCGGTACCTACGGCGCGGTCCGCCCCTAGATGCGCTGGTGGCGGCCGGCATTGCTGCCCGGTGCGTCCTGCACCTTGGCCTCCTGGTCGCGCTCAGGGCCCGGCGTCGGCTGCCCGGCCGATTCCGCCAGGGAGAGGGCGAACAGGAGCAAGGGGCTTGAGGCTGTGCCCCAAGGTGCTTTGCTCGTATCCGGCCGCCCTTGACCACCCTCTCCCGGGCAGCGGGTCAGGGCCGCGAGGGAAGCCGCGGGCCGGCTATGAAACCGCCTCCACCCCAGATTGGGTTTCTCTCACAAGGCCGAGCCGCAGGGCGGGGCGCGCAGAGGTCGGTGCCCCGCGGCTTCGCAGCGCGGCGCGCAGTGGCGGGCTCCAGCCGCGCCACAGGATGCCCAGGCAGCAGCCAGCGCTAGCCGCGCTGATGGCCGCCCACAGACACAGGCCGCCGACCCGCGCCCAGGCGATGGGCGCCAGGCTGTCCGTGAACCACGCGAACCCCCATATGATGCCGCCGAACCCCAGGTAGACGGCTATCACGTAGGCGCCCGCCGCGCTCAGATAGGCGACTGCCCACCGGCGAGCGCCGATCAGGGCCACCGGCACCAGCCAGGACAGCCAGTGCACCCCCCAGCCCGAGGCCGCGGCGTAGACGGCGCCGATCACCAGGGCAATGCGGTCGCTATCGCGGCGCAGGTAGAGGGCAGCCGCGTAGCTAAGCGCGAGCGCCCCGAGCATCACCCACGGCCCCAGCTGCGCCGCTCGCGCGATGCCGGCCTCATGGCCGGCGGCGCGCACGAGCAGCTCGCTGAAGCCCCAGGTGCCCAGGTAGCCCTGGTACGTCAGCGAGGTGTGCAGGGCGCGTAGGGCGCCGCCGGGAATGCGCACTTCGTACAGCGCCAGGCACAGGAGCACCGGCAGCGCGGCGCAGATTACGAATAGCCCCCGTCGCCGCGTCCCGCGCACCCGCACCAGCACGAGCGGCGCCAGGAGCGCGGGCCACGTCTTCTCCGCCACGGCCAGGCCGAGCAAAAGCCCGGCCAGCGGGACCGTCCACCGACGCGGGCGCACGGCCAGCACGGTGCGAGCGCCGATGAGGAGGGCGGCCGGGATGGCATCGAACTGGCCATGGTACGCCGTGACCAGGAGGCTGATGGGGTTGAGGGCGTACACCATGCCCAGAGCGGGTGCGCTGTATCGCCGCCCCTGAGCGGCAGCCGCCCAGGCGACCAACGCTGCAAGGACGGCGTCGGCCGCAATCGTCGGCAATTTGACCACGAACGCAAACGGCAGGCCGGTGTGCCCGGCCAGCCAGCCGGCACCGGCCAGGAGGTAGAGGTGCAGGGGCAGGTACGGGTAGCGGCCGGGCAGGTCGTAGACGTCCTGGTGGCGGGCCACGGCAGCTGCTACCAGGCGGTAGGACTCGATGTCCCAGCGCACCAGGGCCGTGACCGGCAGCGGCAGGGCGGCCGGCAGCAGCCGCACGGCGAGCGCCACGAGGGCGGCCCACAGGCAGGGGCGGCGCATCTGGGCCAGGCGGGCGCGCACGGGCGGTAGCCAGCACACCAGGCAGGCGATGGTGGCGAGCAGACACCACGCGACGGCGAGACCGGCGGGGAGGTCCACCTGTCACTCCACAGAGCCACGGAACGCCGGTCGGGGGGAGGGGACCGCCGGTGTGCGGCACACGAACCGCGGGGCGGCGGGCGCCGTCGCGGTGGGTGTGCAAGCCGTGCCGGGTTTGAGTTGCCGCGCCGGGGAGGGTGGCGCGGGCTACGGTTGGCGCGGGGTACGCGTCGCCGCCTCGTCGCGGTCCCCGCCTGTTCCCGCGGCTGAGGGGTGCGCACCCGTGCTGCGCATCAGCCTGCCACGGATGCGCTGCGCCGTCAAGCTGGTGAGCAGCGTTTCGTGGTAACGCAGCCGCGCGATGAAGGCCAGCACCAGCACTGCCACGGTCAGCGCTACGAGCCACACCCAGACGGTGCCGCGCAGCAGGTGCAGCGCCACGGCGGCGGCCGCAAACAGCGCGGAGAACGCGTACAGTGAGAGCGCCAGGCGGCGGGGACCGTACCCGAGCATCCGCTCGATGCGGTGGTGGATGTGGTCCAGGTCGGCGTGGAAGGGGTGGCGGCCGTTGAGCAGCCGGCGGGTGAAGGCCAGGGTGATGTCGAGCAGCGGCACCATGAGGGCCACGGCCGGGATGTAGAGCGGCACGCGGCCCGTCTCGTCCACGAAGCCGGAGATGGAGAGGGCGCCCAGCAGGAAGCCGAGCAGCTGGGCGCCGGAGTCGCCCAGAAAGCGCGAGGCGGCGGGGAAGTTGAAGGGCAGGAAGCCACTCACGGCGCCGGCCAGCGAGGCGAAGAGGATCGCCACCAGGGCGTGGTCTAAGTCCCAGGCGATCCAGGCCAGGGTGGCCGCCGTGAGGGCCGTGATCCCGGCTGCCACCCCGTCGTGCCCGTCCAGCAGGTTGACGGCGTTGGTTACCAGCCACAGCCAGGCCACGGTGGCGGGCAGGTCGAAGGCGCCAAAGGCCAGGGTGTTGCCGCCCGGCAGGGAGACGTCGCCCAGACGGTAGCCGAGCGCGTACAGGATCACGCCCGCGGCAAGCTGGGCGGCGGACTTGGCCGCCCAGCCCAGCTCCCGCACGTCGTCGATGTAGCCGAACAGGAAGATGATGAACGCCGTCGCCACCAGGCCGCCGATCTCGCGCCCCTTGGGCAGCACGAAGTTGCCGACTGAGGGCGTGAGCAGGGCGGCGACGAACGGCGTCACCGCGAAGGCGCTGAAGATCACCAACCCGCCGATGCGGGGCTTCTCTGCGCCGCGCTCGCGCTCCCCCTGTCGGCGATAGCTGCCGGCGCCAGCCCGCAGCCGCACCGCCGGGGTGAGCCCAAGCGACAGCACGGCCGCCACGGCGAAGGTCACCAGGTACGGGAGCACGCCGCTTCTACCTCTTCGAGACGCCGTTGCCAGGTCACAGGCACCATAGCACGCAGCGCGCGGACCCGACCAGCGGGAGATGGTCAGGAGCGGAAACGGCTGGCCAACACCAGCCCTTTCTCCACGGCGCGGGCCAGGGCGTACCGGGCGGTGCGGCTGAGGAGGTCCGGCGCCCGCCACCACTTACCCCGCGCGATGGCCGCACCCCGCCCCTTGCTCGCTGCATCCCGTCGACAGAAGGCGATAAGCGGCGAAAGCTGCCGCTCCCAGGCCAGCTCCGGCTTGAGGGCGCGCAGGTTGTCCTTGCAGCGTTCGTAAAACGCCCGGTCCTCGATCAGGCGCCAGAGCGCCGCGGTCATGGCGTCCACGTCCCGCTCCGGCACGGCGAGGCCAAGCTCTCGCCGCTCGATCAGCTCGGCGATCACGTCGCCGCGCGTGCACACCACCGGCGTCTCCGCCCAGAGAAAGTCCACCAGGCGAGTGCGGTAGGAGAAGTGCGTCTCCAGGTTGTCATAATAGGCCGACACGCCGATGTCGGCCTCGGCCATATACCGGCCGCTCAGGTCGTAGGGGAGCCAGCCCTCGTTGAACAGCACGTTCCGGCCGAGCAGCCCCAGCTCGCGGCTGAGGGCATAGGCCTCATCCACCGTGGCGCCCGGGTCGAAGCCGCTGACCGGGTACCGGGTGCCCAGGAACAGGAGCTTCACATCCGGCCGCCGCTCCACGATGCGCGCCACGGCCCGGATCACCGTCAGCGGGTCGTACCACTTGAGGATGCCGCCGTTCCAGAGGATAACCGTGTCGCCGCGCTCGACGCCGGGGAATACGCCCTTGAGCACCGACTCGGTCGGCTCAGACGGCGCGACTGGGTCGGGGCGCACGCCGTAGGGGGCGGTGTCTACCAGGGCGCGCAGGGTGTTGTCCCGGTCGTACACGGCACCGGTCACCAGTCCCAGGCAGCTCATCATCCCCAGCCAGGCGTCGCGCTGGCGCTCGTTGGCGCAGATGACGAAGTCGGCCATGGTCAGTTGCAGGTTCAGATAGGTGCGCTGGCTGTCCAGCCAGGCCTGGCGCACGGCGGGGGTGACGTGCTCGCGCCGGTACTCCAGCCCCTCGATGAGGAAGTTGGTGAAGAAGTCCATCACGAAGCGGCGACCGAAAAAGGCGGGCAGGGTAGTAGGGGGAAAGCCCTGGGAGATGACCACGTCGAAGGCGAACACCAGCCGTGGCAGCGAGCGGGCCGTATAGCTCACCACCTGAAAGGGCGCGTCCGGATCCAGGTCGGTGGGGCCGGGCACCGCCAACACGACCTCCGATTCCGGCAGGGCGCGGGCCAGCACGCGGGCGATGTTCAAAGCGCGGATGCCGGGGCTGGACATCATCGAGCCGGCGCTGGCCTTGGCCAGCACCAGCACGCGATGGCGCGCGGCCGCGGGATACGCCTCACGGCGGGCGCCCGTAGTCCTACCCCGCGATGGCGGCCAGCCCATCGTCTCACCTCACCAGTTTGGTGATGCCGCGCCACAGCAGGTAGCCGGCTGCCCGACGCAGCAGTGGCAGCAGGCGCTCGCGCTTCGGCACGGCGATGGGCCGTGGGTTGCGGCAGAACTCTACCAGTTCGCGCAACGTGCAGTCCCAGGTCATGCCGGCTTTGACGGCGCGCAAGTTGGTGCGGCAGCGGGCGTAGAACTCCTGGTCGTCCAGCAGGCGGCGCAGCGCCGCCACCACGGCGTTCACATCGCCCTCCGGGGTGACGATGCCCAGGCCTCGCTCCTCGACCATCTGCGCCAGCACGTCGCCGCGGGTGCAGATGATGGGCAGCTCCGCCCAGATCAGGTCTAGGAAGCGGGTGCGATGGGAGTAGTGCGTTTCAGCGTTGTTGAAGTAGGTGCTCAGGCCCAGGTAGGCGTCCCGCAGGTACGCCTTGACCTCCTCGTAGGGCAGCCAGCCGCGCACGAAGAACACGTGGCGGTCGGTGAGGTTCAGCGCCGCCGCCGTGTCGATGGCGGCCTTGAAGGTCGGGTTCTCTTCCAGGAAGCCGGGGTCCGGGTACTTGCTGCCCATGAAGACGAGCTTGACGTCGTCCCGCTCGTGGCTGAGGGCGTGCACGGCACGGATGGCGGTGACCGGGTCGTACCAGCCGACGATGCCGGCGTTCCAGAGGATGACCTTGTCCGTGGGCCGGATGGTGGGGAAGGCAGTGCGCAGCGGGCTCGGGCCCGGTTCCGGAAGCGGATCCGGGCGGATGCCGTGCGGCGCCACGGCCACCAGACGGCGCAGGGTGGGGTCGGCGTCGTAGACGCGGCCGGTAATTAAGCCAAGGCTCTGCAGCATCCCCAGCCAGGCGTCGCGCTGGCGCTCGTTGTTACAGATGATGAAGTCGGCGGCGGTGAGCTGGTAGTTGATGTACTGGCGTGCCGTCTCGTACCAAACCCAGCGCTTGCGGTAGTTGCGCTGCGTCTTGCCGACCTCCATCCACTCCATGGCGAAGTTGGAGAAGAAGTCCAGCACGAACACGCGCCTGAGAAACGCCGGCAGGCTAGCCGGCGGAAAGCTCAGGGAGACGATTACATCGTGCTGGTAGAACAGCTTAAGCAGCGACCAGCGGCCGTACCGCACCACGCGGAAGCCGGGCTCCGGCCGCACATCGCTGTAGGCGGGCACGCCCAGCGTGACCTCGGCCTCGGGCAGGTGCCGGCCGAGCACCTGCGCCATGTGATAGGCGCGGATGCCGGGCGCCGACATGCGGCTGCCCACGATGGAGCGGCTCAGGACGAGGATGCGCGTTCGCGGACCAGGTATCGCAGCACCGTTGGCGTGAAGATAAGCAGGGACAAGGCCGTGGAGGCGATAGTCGCCACCGCCGCCCCGTTGTAGCTGTACCGCGGAATAAGGATCAGGTTCAAGAGCACGTTGGCGGCCGTGGTGCCCACCGACAGGACCAGCACCTTGCCCAGCTCATCGCCCGAGTACAGCAGCATGGTGTTGGCCGTGTCCACAAAGATGAGAAACACGGCCACGGCCAGCAGGCGCAGCACCTCGGCGCTGCGCGCGTACTCGGCGCCGTACAGCAGGTGCACGATCGGCCCGGCGAAGGCCAACAAGGCCACCATCACCGGCAGGCCTAGGGCGGCGAGCACGGCCAGCACGGTGAGGTAGGCGCGGCGCAGCGTGGCGCGGGGGCCCACGTGCAGGCGGGCCAGCGCCGGGAACATGGCCGCCACGATCACCCCGGGCGCGTCCGTGACCGCGTCCAGCAGCCGGTAGGCGGCCTGGTAGATGCCGTTTGCCTCCGGGCCGCGCATCCAGGTGAGCATCAACGAATCGATCCGGAAATAGACCACGCCCAGTGCGCCGAGCAGCGCGTAGGCGTAAGAGCTACGCAGCGCCCGCCACCAGAAGGGCAGGGAGGCGCGCGGGTGTGGCAGGGGCTCGCGCCGGCGCCACACGGCCAGCAAAAAGAGCAGCGGCGGCAGGTTGGCCAGGGTGACGGCCGTGACCGTGCCCATCACGCCGGCGCCGGCGGCCAGCGCCGCCAGCACGAACAGCGTCGTGGCCACGCTGGACAGCAGCGTGAACAGGGCGGCGATGTGCATCTCCTCGCGCGCGGTGAACACCGATGCCAGCGCCCCCGCCACCGCGCCGGTGAACAGGCTGGCGCCGGCCACGGCAATGGCCACTAGCCGCTCCGGCGTCGAGCGGGTGGCCAGGGCGAGCACCAGCATGAGCGCGTAGGCGACGGCGGCCAGGGTCAGGCGCAAGGCGGTGATCTGGCCCAGGTAGGCGTCCGCCACCGCGCGGTCGCGCGCCACGTCGCGGATGAGGAAACGGCCGAGGCCGGCGTCTGCCAGGATGCCGAAGTAGGACGTGTAGGTCATGACGAAGGCGTACGTGCCGAAGTCGGCGGCGCCCAGGGAGCGGGCGAGGAGTGTACCCACCGCAAAGCTGAGTAGGCGCACGCCCCCCTGCGAGAGCAGAAGCCAGAGGGCGTTGCGAGTCGCCCGGCGGAAGGTGGCGAGGAGGGAGGCGTCCTCCCCCTCCCCTGGCTCTGCCGTCACCCCTCGGCGGTGACGCGGGGGGGAGCCGGCCTTCGATGAATCGTCTTCACCGATATGGTGGAGCGGAGGGGCCGTGGGCGCAGGCTGCGGCACCGGCGCGTCACTCATGTGTCTAGGGTACCCGAGGGCGGACGGCGGAAAAGCCCCTCCGCCCTGTTCCGAAGCCGGCTGGGGCCGGTATACTCGGACGGGGCCGGGTGCCTCGGCGGCCGGTGCCCGGGGGATCGATGGAGATGGCAGTCGTCCGGCTGGACATCGGCTGTGGCCGCTCCAAGTTTAAGGGCACGCTGGGCGTGGACATCGTTGCCCTGCCGGGCGTGGACGTGGTGGCCGACCTCACGCGCGGCCTGCCCTTCCGGGACAACTCCATCAGCGAGATCTACACCTCGCACACCCTGGAGCACGTCGACAACCTTCCGGCCGTGATGGAGGAGCTGTGGCGGGTGTGCAAGCCCAATGCGCTCGTGCACATCTGGGTGCCGCATGCCTCCTGCCCGTTTGTGACCTGGATCGACCCCACGCACAAGCGCGGCATGACGATCGAGACGTTTTCGTACTTCAATCCGGCCACCAACCACCTAAGCTATTACTCCAAGGCCCGCTTCGAGATCGTGCACGCCCGCCTCAACCTGAGCACGATCGGCATGCGCCGGGCCGGGTTCCGCCGTTCGCGCGGGCTGTTGGCGATGATCGTGGAGGCGGTAGCCAACCGCAGCCGCGCCTGGCAGTACCGCGCCGAACGCTGGTGGGGCCCGCTTATCGGCTTTGATGAGGCGCGGGTGGTGTTGCGAGCCATCAAAGAACCATGAGGAGGGGTGTTGCCGGGCTGGGGCCCTCCCGGCCCGGCCGCTGCTGGAGGGCAAGATGACGGTGCAGAAACCGCGAGTGACGGTGGACGACTGCGTGCTGACGGTGCCGCGTCTGGCCGACGACGACCGGGCGCGGCGCACCTGCGACGTGTTTGGGGAGGCCACCCCGGGCGATATCAACATCACCTGGGCCTATCCCGGGCGCATCGTGGCCTGGCACCGTCACCAGCGCCAGACGGACCACTGGTACCTGATCAAGGGTCACCTCAAGGTCGGGCTGATGGACGACGACCGCAACGTGCGCTGGGTGTACCTGAGCGAGACGCAGCGGCGCACGCTGTCCATCCCGCCCGGCATCTGGCATGGCTACATGGTCCTCGGCAACGAGGAGGCGATCCTGCTCTACTACATCACCGAGAAGTACAACCTGGAACAGCCGGACGAGGAGCGGTTGAGCGTGGAGGCCGCCGGTGTGGACTGGTCGGTGCCGATCAAGTAGGCGGTCGGCGTCCGCAGCATGGCGGGGGCGGTGATGAGCGGTGAGCGTCCGCCGGCCCTCACCGCACGTGGCCGAGGTGAGGACCGGCCCCTGGTGCTGGTCACGGGCGGCGCCGGCTACATCGGCGCGGTGCTGGTGCCGATGCTGGTGGCGCGCGGCTACCGCGTGCGCGTGGTGGACCGCTTCTACTGGGGCACCGCGCCGCTGGCGGCGGTGCTGGATCGGGTGGAACTGGTGCACGCCGATGTGCGTACCCTGCCGACAGACGCGCTGGACGGCGTGGACGCGGTGGTGCACCTGGCCGGCCTGTCCAACGACCCCACGGCTGAATGGGCGCCGGAGGCCAACTGGCAGCTGAACGCCCTGGCCACCGAACGCCTGGCCGAGTTCTGCCGCCGCGCCGGGGTGCGTCGCCTGACGTACGGCTCATCGTGCTCCATCTACGACGGCCTGCCCCCCGGCAAGGTGTACGACGAGAACGCCGAGGTGCAGCCGCGCGGCGCCTACGCCACCTCCAAACGGTACGGGGAGGAGGCGCTGCTGGCGCACGCGGGGTCGGACTTCTGCCCAGTCATCCTCCGTCAGGCCACGGTGTACGGCTTCTCACCGCGGATGCGCTACGACCTGGTGGTGAACACCTTTCTCAAAGATGCCCTCTCCCGCGGGCGCCTCTCCCTGCACGGCGGCGGCTGGATGTGGCGGCCGCTGGTGGACGTCACGGACGTGGCGCGGGCGCACATCGCCTGCCTGGAGGCGCCCGAAGAGACAGTGCGGGGGGAGATCTTTAACGTCGTGCACGACAACTACCAGATCCGCCAGCTTGCCATGCTGGTGGCCGGTTCAGCCCAACTCTTCGGTCATCCAGTGGCGCTGGAGGAGGCGCCGCTGCCGCCCCTGGTGCGCGATTACCGCTGCTCCGGCCAGAAGCTGCGCGAGCGCCTGGGCTTCGAGGCCACTATCACACCTCTGGAGTCCATCGCCGACATGCTGCGGCGCGTGACCGAGGGCGGCTACTCCGATTTCGACCACCCGCGCTTCTACAACATCGCCTGGATGACGCTGCTCGCCGAGGTGCAGCCCTTCCTCGCCCCCTTCGAGCGCGTGATCTGACGGCGATGTGCGTCAGTCCGTGTGTCAGCGGGTGATGCCGGACTGCTTGAGGCCGGCGATCTGTTCCGGGTCGTAGCCCAGCTCGGCCAGGATCTCGTCGGTGTGCTCGCCCAGAGCGGGGGAGGCGCGCTGGGCGCGGGTGGGCGTCTCGCTCATGCGCACGATCGGCCCCACCATCCGCACCGGTCCGGCCAGGCGATGCTCCAGCTCCACCACCAGGTCGTTGGCCTGCACCTGCGGGTCGTCGAACAGCTCCTCGACGAAGCGCACCGGGCCGCAGGGCACGCCGGCGGCGTCCAACAGGCGAAGCCACTCCGCGGTGGTCCTGGTGGCGAACAGCGCCTCGGCCTCCTGTACCAGGCGCTCGCCGGCCACGCGGGCCGCCTCGCTGGTGGGGTCCCAGTTCGGGTCCTCAAAGCGCGGGTCCTTGAGGCCCAGAGCGGCGGCCATCTTGCGCCGCAGGCTGTTGGAAAGGCAGCCCACCGCGATGTAGCCGTCGGCCGTCTTGTAGGTGCGGTAGTAGATGTTGCCCACCGTTTGGAGCGGGCGGGCGTTCATCTGCAGGTTCGCCAGCTCCTCCCAGTCGGCGCCGCGGGCGCGGGCCTCGTTCAGGGCGCGAAGAAAGTCGGGCATCCACTGGGCGTCATAGGCGTCCACGCTGGTGAAGCGGCTGGTCTGGATGGCGAGGGCGGTGGCCAGCAACGACGCCTCTACCTTCTGCCCGCGACCGGTCCGCTCGCGGGCGTAGAGGGCGGCGCAGATGGCCCAGGCCATGGTGATGCCGGTGGCGAAGTCGGCGGCGGCCAGCGCCGGGACCTGCGGCACGCCGTTCAGGGTCTTGTTGTGGGCGGCCATCAGGCCGGTCATGGCCTGAATGACGATGTCGTAGCCGGGACGATAGCTGTCCGGCCCACGGCGGCCAAAGGCCGTGTTCTCGCAGTAGATGAGGCGTGGGTTGAGGGCGGCGAGCGTCTCGTAATCGATGCCCATTTTGGCCGGCACGTCCGGTCGGTAGTTGACGATCACCACGTCCGCCCGTGCTGCCAATTGCTGGGCGATGCGCTGTCCTTCTGGCTTGGTCAGGTCCAGGGGCAGGCTGCGTTTGCCGCGGTTGAGGGAGATGAAGGTCTTACTCTCCAGGGGGATGAATTGGGCAAATACCCGCCACGGCTCGCCCTCTGGCGGCTCGACCTTGATCACGTCCGCGCCCATATCCGAGAGCAACATGCCGCAGAACGGCGCGGCGATGATCTGGGAGAACTCCACCACGCGCACCCCATCGAGCGCACCGACCATGCCTCACTCCTTTTGCACCGCTCCATCGCGCCGCCGCACCACGCGTGCGGGCACGCCCACTACCGTGGCCCCGTCCGGGACATCACTGAGCACCACCGCGTTGGCACCGATACGCACGTTGTTGCCCACGCGGATGCCGCCCAGCACCTTGGCGCCGGTGCCGATAAAGACGTTATCGCCGATGGTCGGCCCGGCCACTGAGCCGTTCACGCCGATCGTCACCCAGGGGGCGATCACGCACTGGGCGCCGATGCGCACGATGCCGTCCACCACCACGTTGCCGTGTGGCAGGTAGAGACCGGGGCCGATCTCCGTGTGGTCGCCCAGGTTGACGTTCCAGCCCAGGATGGCCAGCCGATCGCACAGCGCCGGCAGCACCGGCACGTGATGGCGGCGCAGCCAGCGCTTCAGTCGGAAGAGCACCACGGCCAGAATGCGTGAGTTGACCATCAGGCCGGCGCAGATCCAGAGCTGACGCCACAGGGGCTTGCCCGAGAGTGGCTGCCAGCGGTTAGCGGCGGTCCAGGCGAAGTCGCGGCTGATGTCGTGGAGCAGACGGCCCACAGCCCGTCCCTGCGGCCCATCTCCCGGATTCTCTCCGGCAACGGAGAAAGCGCGGAGATGGGTGCGGTGTACCAGTGATAGCCCGCCCGGCGGCTGGTGTCAAACCGGGAGTCGCGCGCCCTGGACCGGCCCGGGCGAGGGGCGAGGAATGGGTTGGGATCCCCAGGTGAGGGTGAGGGTCGGCCGGGGCCGACCCTCACCCATCGCATCCCTCGCCGAGCGGCTCGCCGAAGCTTAGCGCTCGCGCCAGGCCTTCATTACGTGTGTGTACGGGAACCACACCGTGGGCCGATAGTTCTCGATCGCCGGGTCCCAGAAATACGTGCGCGTGTCGGTACTGAAGTAGATCTCGTACTGCTCCTCCGCACAGATCGTCTCGATCTCGCGGATCAGCTTCTTGCGCTCGTTGACGTCGAACTCCGCCCGCTGTTTGTCCAGCAGGCTGTTGAGCTGCGGGTTATTGACATAACTCAGATTAATGCGCCCCCGCTTGCCGCCCGGCTCCATGTACAGCCGCTCGGTGAGGTAGTCAATGTAGTACGGGATGGCGCGCGGGCTGTGCCCCACGCCCTCGTACTGTCCCTGGTAGGTGGTGCTGATGTACTGGGCATAGGGTTGCTGGCGGTCGATGACGTTGACGCCGATCTCCTTCCATTGCGCCTGGGTGAGGGTGGCGGTGTCCACGTAAGCCTGGGTGTAGACCGCGGCGTCGGCATGCCACCACTCGAACTCCAGCTTTTCGTACCCGGCCGCTTTGAGGAGCTGCTTGGCCTCCTGCGGGTTGTACTCCCAATACTTGGCCGCCGGGCCGAGGTCTTTCACCTGCCGTGCCCACTCCGTGAACCCCACGAACACGATCTGGTCCGGCACCCCCTCGCCCTTGGAGATGGCGTCGCGGATCGCCTTGCGGTTAATGCCCATGCTGAGGGCCTGGCGCACGCGCTTGTCGTTGAACGGCGGCTTGTCCGTGCGCAGATAAATGTAGCCGCCGATGCCCTGCGTCTCCTCGAACTTGGCGTCCGGCCGCTGGCGCTTGAGCTGATCCCGCTCCTCGGGCAAGAACAGCCAGGTGAGGTCTACGGAGCGGGTGCTGAAGTCGGCCACCCGCTTGGCCACATCGGTGACGATGAAGACCTTGACCTCGTCAAAGTATGGGTATGGCTTATCGTAATACTCCGGGTTCTTCTTGAACGTGAGACTGACGCCGGTCTGGTATTCGGTGTGGATGAACGGACCGCTGCCCAGCATCTTGGTGGCAGCTTCCGGGCTCTCGGCGTGCTCACGCGGCGAGATGTACGAGGCTAGGTTACCGCCCGCGATCTGGATCGTGTCCGCGTAGGGGAACTTGGTCTTCAGCACAAAGGTCTGCGGGTCCGGCGTCTCCATCTTGTCCACGAACGCCCATGTAGTCTTGTGCACGGATTTCTCATAGTTGAGGTAGCGATCGATCGCGTAGCGAACGTCTTCGGACGTGACATCGCGCCCGTTGTGAAACTTGGCCTTCTTGAGCTTGAACACGAACGTGGTCTTGTCCGGCTGCTCCGGCATGGCCTGCGCCAGGTCTGGCTCCATGGTGAAATCGGTCGGTGCGTACTCCGGAGTGCCGTTGCGGAACCGCACCAGCCGGCTGTAGGACAAGCCGTTCAGGTAGGCGTTGATGAAGCTCGTCTGCGTGTAGGGGTCGAGCGAGGGGGGCGGCGCGCTGATCTGGAACGAGAACGAGCCGCCTGGTTTGGGCTGTTTGGCCGTGGTGGGCGCCGCCGTGGCGGCTGGTAACAGCCCTCGCTGCTCGCCCGGGGTTTCCTTCTTCTCGCCGCCGCCGCACGCCGCGGCGAACGCGGCGGCCGCGGCGCCCAGCACCCCGGCGCGCAACGTCGTCCGACGGCTGGCCCGCCGCCGGAGCCAGTAATTCGAATCGGTGCCCATGAGTTCTCCCTCCTCTCAAGATGCGTGGAGCTTTGTTGCCGGACCACGCGGGCGCCGATGGCCACAAAGTGCCCACCGCCCGTGCGGTCCGGTCCTTCCACCCTCCCTCATCCCTGACCGCGCAGGCGCGGGTCGAGCACGTCGCGCAGCGCGTCGCCGAACAGGTTGAAGCTCAACACGGCGATGCTGATGGCCGCGCCCGGCATGACGGCCGTCCACCAGGCAGCCTGCCAGAACTGGCGCGTGTCCTGGAGCATCTTGCCCCAGCTCGGCTGGGCATCGGTGGAGACGCCCAGGCTGAGGAAGCTCAGCGCCGCCTCGGCCAGAATAGCGTTTCCCACCTGGATGCTGGCGATGACGATGATCGGCGCCACCACGTTGGGCAGCACGTGGCGCAGCATGATGCGCAGGTGGGAACTGCCCAGGGCGGCCGCCGCCTCGACGTACTGTAACGTCTTGATGCTCAGCACCGCACCGCGCACGATGCGAGCCGTAGCGGGCATGATGATGATGCCGATCGCCATGCTCACGCTGACAAACGATGGCCGGAACACGCTGAGCACGAACATGGCCAGGATGAGCGGCGGAAAGGCCATGATCGTGTCCATTAGGCGGTTCATGAGCAGGTCCACCCAGCCGCCGCTGTAGCCGCTGATGAGGCCGACGAGCGCGCCTGACAGGGTGCCCACCAGCACCGCGCTGAAGCCCACACCCAACGACACCCGGCTGCCCACCAAGATGCGGCTGTAGATGTCACGGAACAGGTTGTCCGTGCCGAACCAGTGCTGGGCGGATGGAGGCTTGAGCCGCTGGGTCCCGGGTTTGGCCGGGTCATACGGCGCGAGTTGGCGGGCAAACACCGCCACCAGCACCAGGGCCACGCAGATCAGCCCAGCCAGCGCGCCTACCGGTTTGCGCCGGGCGAGGCGCCACAACGCGGCCGGACCACGCCGCCCAGCGCGCAACTCGGGAACGGGGACCTCACGGGGAATGGCGGTAGTGGTCATAGCGGCTCAGACGCGGCACGGATCGGCGGGCAGGCGCACCACACCCACACTGACGGCCGCGCGGTTCCCTCCCTCTCCTCTAGGCGTACCGGATGCGCGGGTCAATCCATGCGTAGCTGATGTCAACCACCAAGTTGATCAGCACCAGCGCCGTGGCGAAGAACAGGACCAGCCCCTGCACCTGCGGGTAGTCCTTCAGCAGCACGGCGTTGAGCGCCAGCGTACCCAGGCCCGGCAGGCTGAAGATTGACTCCAGCACCACTGTGCCGCCCAGCAACACCCCGAACTGGATGGCGAACAGGGTGATAACCGGGATGAGCGCGTTGCGCAGGGCGTGGCGAAAGACCATCGTTCGCTCCTTGAGCCCCTTGGCGCGCGCCGTGCGGATGTAGTCCTGACGCAACACCTCGAGCATGGAGGAGCGCGTGAGCCGAGCCAGGCTGGCGCTGAGCGCCAGGCCCAGGGCGATGGCGGGCAGGTAGAGCTGGTGCAGGTTCTTGAGCGGGTCCTTCCAAAAGTCCACGTATCCCACGGGTGGGCTATAGCCCCACCATCGCGCCGGGAACACGATGAGCATGGTGCCCAGCCAAAAGCTGGGAATGCTCAGCCAGCCGATGGTGAGGAAGCGCAGGACGTAATCGATGGGGCTGTCCTGCTTGACGGCCGAGATGACGCCAATCGGGATGGCCAGCGTGAGGGCAAAACCGGTGGCCAGCAGCGTCAGCTCAAGGGTGAGGGGGATGCGCGTGCGGATCTCACCCCACACGTCGCGCTTGCTGATCAGGGCCTTCCCGAAGTCGCCGCGCAGCACGCCGCCTATGTAGTGCAGGTACTGCACCACGGCCGGACGGTCCAGCCCCAGTTCGTGGCGGATCACCTGGCACTGACGTTCGTCCACATCGCTGGTGGCCAGCACGATCTTGCACACGTCACCGGGGATGAGGCGAACCGCGCCGAACACGATCACGCTCACCGCCCAAAGCACGAGCACGGTGAACAGGAGTCGCTTGGTGATGTACTGGGCCACGGCCCTCCCTCCGCGGCAGCCATCAAGCGGCACCGGTAGGGGTGCGATTGTCTCACCGGGAGCATGGCACAACGCCACGCCTACGACAAGCCGGTCTGCCGTGCGGTCGGCCCGCAGGGGGCTGAACCATCGGCGGTCCAGGCGATACACTATTCGCTGGCTCTATGACGTGCCGACCGCGCGACACAGGCGGCCCTTGCCCGCACCCAATTGGCATCCCGGTACATGGAGGCGGTGATGACGGAACAGGTGCAGCGCTGGCAGGAGCTCGCGCGCCAGCTTCGCATCGACAGCATTCGCTGCAGCACGGAGGCCGGCTCCGGCCACCCCACATCCTCCCTCTCCGCGGCCGACTTGATGGCCGTGCTGCTGGCCGCGCACCTGCGGTACGATTTTGACCACCCGCGCAACCCTGCCAATGACCACCTGATCTTCTCCAAGGGCCACGCCTCGCCGCTCCTGTACGCCCTGTTCAAGGCGGCCGGCGCCATCAGCGACGCCGAGCTGCTGACGTTTCGCAAGTTCGGCAGCCGCCTGCAGGGCCATCCCACTCCGGCCCTGCCTTGGGTGGAGGTAGCCACCGGCTCCCTCGGCCAGGGCCTCCCCATCGGCGTGGGGTTGGCGCTGGCCGGCAAGTACCTGGACCGGCTGCCGTATCGGGTGTGGGTGCTGGTGGGGGACAGCGAGACCAGCGAGGGCTCGGTGTGGGAGGCCTTCGCGCTGGCCGGTCACTACCGCCTCGACAACCTGATCGCCATCATCGATGTCAACCGGCTGGGCCAGCGCGGCCCCACCATGCTGGGGTGGGACACCGCCACCTACGCACGCCGCGCGCGCGCCTTCGGCTGGGAAGCCACGGAGATCGACGGCCACGACCTGGCCCGCATTGATGCGGCCTACCGCTGGGCGGCGGAGACGAGCGGCGCGCCCAAGGTCATCATCGCTCGCACGGTCAAGGGCAAGGGGGTGCCCTTCCTGGAGGATAAGCCGGGCTGGCACGGTAAGCCGCTCTCCCGCGAGGAGGCGCAGCGGGCGCTAGCCGAGCTGGGCGAAAGCCCGCGCCTCACCGTGCGGCCGCAACCCCCGGAGCCAGTGACCGTTACCCCGCGCCCGGCGGGCCCCCTTAGCCTGCCCGTCTACCCGGTCGGGAGCGAGCTTGCCACGCGGGTCGCCTACGGTGAGGCGCTGGCGGCCCTGGGCGCCGCCCGGCCGAACGTGGTGGCCCTGGACGCGGAGGTGAGCAACTCCACCTACTCGGAGAAGTTCCAGGCGGCGCACCCGGACCGGTTCTTTGAGATGTTCATCGCCGAGCAGCAGATGATCGCCGCAGCCGTGGGGCTGCAGGTGCGCGGCTATGTCCCCTTTGCCTCGACGTTCGGCGCTTTCCTCACCCGCGCCTACGACTTCGTCCGCATGGCGGCCATCTCCGACGCCAACCTGTGCCTGGTCGGCTCGCACGCGGGCGTCTCCATCGGCGAGGACGGGCCGTCACAGATGGCGCTGGAGGACCTGGCCATGTTCCGCGCCGTGCACGGCAGCACCGTCCTCCACCCCTGTGACGCCAACCAGACGGCGCGGCTGGTGGCCACGATGGCCGACCTGCCGGGCATCGTCTATCTGCGCACCCTGCGCAATAAGACGCCGGTGATCTACCCGCCGGGCGAGCACTTCCCGGTAGGCGGCAGCCGGGTGTTGCACCGGTCGGAAGCGGACCAGGTGACGATCGTCGCCGCCGGTGCCACGGTGCCGGAGGCGCTGGCCGCTTACATGGCGTTGCGCGCCGAAGGCATCAACGCCCGCGTGATCGACGCCTACTCCATCAAACCCATTGACGCGGAGACGCTGCGCCAGGCGGCGCGGGAGACGGGGCGGATCGTGACCGTTGAGGACCACTGGCCAGAAGGCGGCCTGGGCGACGCGGTCCTGGAGGCCTTCAGCGGCTGGGACGGACCGCCGCCGCGGGTGGTCAAGCTCGGCGTGCGCGTGATGCCCGGCTCCGGCACGCCGGAGGAGCTGCGGGAGGCGGCCGGCATCAGCGCCCGCCACATCGTGACGGCGGCACGGACCCTGGTGACCGGCGCCGTGCCAGCCGCGGGGGCGTAAGGTGAACGAGGCCAGGCCGGACCGGCGTGAGCACAAGCCGGGTACCGGCTCAGGAGTACCGTTCCTCCTTCCACGGGTCGCCGTGGATGTGGTATCCGTAGGTCTCCCAGAAGCCGGGTCGGTTGCGGTCCATGAACTCCAGACCGCGCACCCACTTGGCGCTTTTCCAGAAGTACAGGCGCGGGACGACGAGCCGAAGTGGCCAGCCGTGCTCGGGCGTGAGGTCTTCCCCGTTCGCCGCCCAAGCGAAGAGCACGTCCGGCTGGTCCAGCTCCGCCAAGGGCACGTTGGTGGTGTAGCCACCGTAGCTGTGCACCATCACATACTTGGCCTCCGCTTTGGGGCGGATGCGTGCCAGCACCTCTCGGAACGGCACGCCGTGGAAGACCATGTCGAACTTGCTCCAGTGGGTCACGCAGTGGATGTCACAGGTGACGTCTACCTGGGGCAGCGCGCGGAACTCCTCCCACGTCCAGCTTACCGGCTCCTCCACCAGGCCCACCACCTGGAACTTCCAGGTGGCCGGGTCGAAACGGGGGATGGCGCCGTAGTGCAGCACCGGCCATCCCTCGGTCAGGCGCTGGCCAGGTGGCAGCCGGTTGCCGTATCGCGCCCGTTCCTCGCGCTCCTTTCGCCCGAACAACTCCGTCGCCACCGCCCATGCTCCCTTCACGCTGTATGCGTCGCTCATCCGGCTCGCGTCCGTCTGGTTCCGATGGTATGCCAGGGGCTGCCACCCAGCAAGCAACCCGCTGCCCGGCGCCGGCCCGGCCGTATGCTACCATCGTGCCGGTGGGCCTCGCCTTGTGCCGCGACGCGCAGGATAGTGCCATGGCGCAGGAACTGGTGCTGGCCGCCGACCGATCCGGCGAGCGGCTCGACGCCTATTTGGCGCGTGCCGTGCCGGACCTCTCCCGTTCCCACGCGCAAAAGCTGATCGAGGCCGGCCGTGTGCTGGTCAACGGCCGTCCGGCCAAAGCGGCCCTCCGGCTGGCTCCAGGGGACGAGGTGCGGGTGCATTTGCCCGAGCCCCAACCGGTAACGCCCGCACCGGAACCGATCCGCCTGGAGGTGGTGTACGAAGACGCGGACCTGATCGTGGTGAACAAGCCGGCCGGGCTGACGGTGCACCCGGCGCCGGGGCACCCGTCGGGCACGTTGGTGAACGCGCTCCTGGCGCACTGTCCGGATCTGTCCGGGATCAACGGGGAGCTGCGTCCGGGTATCGTCCACCGACTGGACAAGGATACCAGCGGGCTGCTCGTGGTGGCCAAGAACGATCGGGCACAGCTGGCCCTCAGCGAGCAATTTGCCGGTCGTGAGGTGCTGAAGGCCTATCTCGCCCTGGTGGAGGGGCGGCCGCAACCGGCCGGCGTGATCGACGCGCCCATCGGCCGCCACCCGGCCCAGCGCAAGCGCATGGCCGTCCTCGCCGAGGGCCGACCGGCCCGCACCCGGTACCGGGTTGTGGCCCAGTGGGATGAGGCAGCGTTGGTGGTGGCCCTCCTGGAAACGGGACGGACGCACCAAGCGCGTGTGCACTTCGCCGCCATTGGCCATCCGGTTGTGGGTGACCCGGTCTACGGCCGTCGCTCGCCCCTGGTCGCCCGTCAGTTCCTGCACGCCTGGCGATTGGGCTTTCGCCATCCGCGCACCGGCGCGTGGCTGGAGTTCGAGGCGCCGCTACCTGAGGACCTGCGCTCGGCACTGGCTACCCTGCTCCAGGGCGAGGGGAGCGGGCGCGTGGCTGAGCGGATCGCTGCGCTGCTACAATCGGCACGGGCGGCCGTGGCCGCCTTGGTCGCACCGCCGGCCGCTGCAGGTCCAGCAGCGGGACGAAGGGAGGCCCCATGAGCGTACGCGTGCGGTTTGCACCCAGCCCCACCGGTGAACTGACGGTGGGTGGACTCCGTTCCTCGCTGTTCAACTACCTGCTGGCCCGCCACCATGGTGGGACCTTCGTGCTGCGCGTGGAGGATACCGATCGCAGCCGCCTCACACCGGGTGCCTTTGCATCATTGCTGGAGGCCCATCACTGGCTGGGGATCATGTGGGATGAGGGCCCGGAGGTCGGGGGGCCGTACGCGCCGTACTTCCAGTCGGAGCGCCTGAACCTGTATCAGGCCTACGTTGAGCGCCTGATGGCCGGCGGGCACGCCTATCGCTGCTACTGCTCCGAGGAGCGCCTGGAGCGGCTGCGCGCCGAGCAGCGGGCGCGGCGTCAGCCCACCCGGTATGACCGCCGCTGCCGGCATCTCTCGGCCGAAGAGCGGGCGGCCGCCGAGGCGGCAGGAACGCCCTTCGTGGTGCGGTTTGCCATGCCCCTTGATGGGGAGACCGTGTTGCACGACGCCATCCGCGGCCCGATCACCTGGCAGAATGCCTCCTACGACGACCACGTGCTGCTCAAATCGGACGGCTACCCGACCTACCACTTGGCCGCCATTGTGGACGACATCGAGATGAAGATCACCCACGTGTTCCGGGGTGAGGAGTGGCTGCCCAGCACACCGCGGCATCTCCAGCTCTACTACGCCCTAGGGGTCGAGCCGCCGGTGTTCGCCCACCTGCCGGTGGTGCTGGGCAAGGACCGCAAGAAGCTCTCCAAGCGTCACGGTGACACCAGTGTGCGCGCCTACGCCGAGGCCGGCTACCTGCCGGACGCCATGTTCAACTTCCTGGGGCTTCTGGGCTGGTCACTGGACGACAAGACGGTGATCATCTCGCGGCAGGAGTTCATCGAGCATTTCAGCATCGAGCGCATCGTCAAGAGCCCGGCGCTGTTCGACCTCGACAAGCTCAACTGGCTGAACCAGCAGTACATCCAGCGCCTGTCGCTGGAAGAGCTGGTGGACTACTGCGTGCGCTGGCTGGAGCGCGACCTGCCGCCGGCGGCGCCGCGCCCGGTGGACCGCGCGCGGGTGCGGCGCATCGCCGAGGCGGTGCGTACGCGCATTACGCGCTTCGACGAAGTCGCCGGGCTGACCTGGTACCTGTTCGTACCGGGCCCGCTGCGCTATGACGCCTCGCTGCTCCTGGGGCGGCGAGGCGAGGGCGACCCGGCACAGGTGGCGGCCACGCTGCGGCTCCTGCGCGAGCACCTGGCGGGGCTGGAGCCCTGGGAGCGGACGGCGATCGAGGCGCTGTTCGACCGCCTGGTGGTGGAGCACGGCATTAAGAAGGGGCCGCTGCTCATGCCGCTGCGCGTGGCCTGCAGCGGTGGTACGGTGTCGCTGCCCATGGACGTAACGCTGGAGGTGTTGGGGCGGTCGGAAACGCTGGCGCGCATCGACGACGCGCTGCGACGGCTGGCTGAGCTTCCGGCGGTGGCCGCCCGCTGAGGCCACGGGCGGGGTGGTGGTGCAACGGCGCACCGCGTTTGACGGGGTTGGCGGCGGAATGGTAGGATGAGAAGGAGTTTTGGGGACTCGTCTAACGGTAGGACAGCGGACTCTGGATCCGTATGTGGGGGTTCGAATCCTCCGTCCCCAGCCATCCCCTGGTTTTCGTGGCGCATTCGTCTAGCGGCCTAGGACACCGCCCTCTCAAGGCGGAGATCGCGGGTTCGAATCCCGCATGCGCTACCCCCCGCCCCCGGCTCTGCCGGGGGCGGATTGTCTTTGCTAACGAAGGGTAGTGCGAGCGTGCATCAGGCTCTAGGGATGGCTATGGTATCCTGGTGATGGCCGGTTGCCACCCCGGCATGCTGAACGGGCCCGCTGGTGCGCCGGGGCGAAAACGGTAGATCTCATACTGAGGCGTGGTGCAACGGTAGCACAGCGGACTTTGGATCCGCTGATCCTGGTTCGAATCCAGGCGCCTCAGCCACCCTCTCCGGCGTGCATGCGCCCAACCCCGTCATGCTCGTTATCGGGTCTCTTCCATGCTTCGGCAGGCTGCCCACGCTCTCGGCCGAGCCTACTCTTTGCCCACAGCGGAGACACCCCCTGAGGAGCGCTGATGCCCGTTCGGATGGCCAACCGCCCGCTGCGCTCGTGACACGGGTGACCCACTGGGCAGCCTCTCAGGCGGGAGGCCCACACCCTTGGGCCACGGGCCCACCCACTTGGCGCGTCATCGATAGAGCGGTCGGACGCCACCGAGCCTACCGGCCAAGCTTGACAGGATGGCCGGACCGATACATGCTCTCTGCATCGCTCGCCGGGCCGGACCGTCGCGCCGCTCTGCGCAGCGACGCCATCTCTCTGCACCCCTCTTGGCGTCTAGGTCCACCGCCCGGTCTACCAGCGGTGCGCGCGGCCTGAACACGGACCGCGTCGCACACGCCGCAGCGGTTTGGAACCCACGAAGGGATGTCCGGTCCGTCCGCATCCCGACAGCGGTGGAAAGGACACATGAGTGGTAGCACATCCTCCCCAGCCGATGACGTCGTCACCGCAACCATCGGCGGCCTCCTGCACGACATTGGCAAGCTCTGGGCCCAGGTACACGGCCGCGACCGCCGCCATGCCCATTGGGGCTGCGACACGCCGCACCGCCGCTTTGACGAGTGCCGCTGCCGCCAGCAGTTCCGCTACGCCCATGCCCCACTGGGCGCCAACCTGGTGACGGAGCTGTTCGGCCCGGCATCACCCTACGCCGAGCTGGCCGCACAACACCACGCCACCGTCACCGACTGGCGTCTGGTCCGCTACGTCCAGCGCGGCGACCAGCTTTCGGCCGGCGAGCGCGACGAACAGTACGACGCGGACGGCGACCACCCCGGTGCTGGCGAGCCACTCCTTCTCTCGCCCCTGGGGAGCGGCACCCAGCCCTTCCGCCTTGCTCCCCGCGCCCTGGCGGAACCCTGGCCACCGGTGCTAGAGCCCCCGGCCGCCGGCAAGGACGTTGGTCAGTCCTACGCGGCGCTGGTGGAACGGGTGCGGGCCGCCGCCCCCGCGGTGCGTCCCCTGACGGGCGATGCGCTGGTCGACGCCGTGCTCGGGCTGGTGGAGAACACCGCCTCCCTCGTCCCCTCCGCGTTCTGGAACACCGTGCCCGATATCAGCCTGGCAGCCCACCTGCACCATGCCGGCGCCTTCGCCGGTGCCCTAGCCGCCTATGGCGACCCGGAGGCGGACCCCGTCGCAACCCTGGTGATGGGCGACCTCTCCGGCATTCAGGCGTTCCTTCATCGGGCCGCCTCGGCGCGGGCCGCCCGACAACTGCGCGCCCGCTCCTTCTACCTCTCGCTCCTGTCCCTGATCGTGGCCCGCACCGTCGCCCGCCGTCTGGGCCTGACACCGGCCAACGTGCTCATGGCCTCCGGCGGCAATTTCGTGGTCCTGGCCCCGCCCGGCGCCACTACGGTCCTCGTGCGGATCGCGGCCGAGGTCAACGCGGTGCTGCGCCAGGCGCACGGCCCAATCTTGGACGTCGTCCTCGCCTGGACGCCGGTGGCCGCCGACGAGACGCGCCGCTTCGGCGAGGTGATGGACCGCGCCCGACAGGAGCTGGCCGTGGCCAAGCTGCGCCGCCGGGAGGCCGCCGTGGACGCCGCGCTGTTCGCGCCAAAGGGGCAGGGCGGCGTCTCAGCGGCCTGCGACGCCTGCGGGGCGGACGACGCGCGGCCACGCGGCGAGGACGAGCAGCTCTGCGACCTCTGCGCCGGTCTGGTCGAGCTGGGCACCCGGCTGCCGCAGAGCGCGTTTCTCACCCTTGAGCCCGGACCGGCCGACCCCGCCGCCGACGGGGACTGGCGCCGCGCCTTCGCCCGGCTGGGGTGGCACGTGGAGCTGTGGGAGCAGCAACCACCGCCCGCGCCCCAGCGCTCGCTCATCGCGCTGGACGCGCAGGCCCTGGCCGAGGCGCCGCACGCCCGCCTGCTCGTGACCGGGAAGTACGTGCCCACCACTACGGTGGATGGCCGGGTGGCGGTGGTCGATTTTGAGCAGCTCGCCCGCCGCGGCCCGGGGCGGCCGGTGCTCGCCTGCGCCAAGCTGGACGTGGACAGCCTGGGCGCCTTCTTCAGCGCCATGGGGCACGCGGGGCGGAACACACCCGCTCGCATCGCCTCCGCCTCCCGTTTCCTCTCTTTATTTTTTGAGGGCTACATCGACGTCCAGGCCCAGGCACGGCCGGCTCAGGACATCTACCTTATTTATTCAGGAGGCGACGACGCCGTTCTGGTCGGCCCCTGGGCGGCGGTGATCGCATTCGTGCGCCAGCTGCGGTCCGAGTTCGACCGCTGGACCGGCGCCAACCCGGACCTGCACTTCTCCGCCGGCATCGCGCTGGGGGCAGAAAGCCGGCCCGTGATCCTCGCCCTGCGCGAGGCGGAAGACCTGCTGGCCCTTGCCAAGGCCCAGCCCGGCAAGGACCGCTGTACGCTGTTCGGCATCCCCTTCCGCTGGGACGACCTCACCCGCATGGGCAAGTGGGAGCAGCGGCTCGCGGCGCTGGTGCGGAGCGGGGCACTGGCCCGCGGGCTGCTGCACACGCTGCAGGCGGCGTTTGAGGCGGTCGATCCGGCCGACCCGCTCGGCCGGCCCCGCTACGGGCCGCCGCTCTGGCGCGTGCCGTACCGCTTCCGCCGGGCAGCCGAACGCAACCGCACCGGCGCCCTGGGCGCAGAACTGGTGGAAAAGCTAGAGCAGGAGCTGCTCCGGCCCGGCGGGGCGGCGCGGCTGGCCGTGGCTGCCCGCCTGGCCGAGTGGCGCACGCATCAGGACGAGCGGCGTATCCAAGACCAGCCAGAAGGAGGACGATAGCCCAGACCCAACCACCGCGACCATCGCAGCGACCCGGCCCCACCTCCCGGCAGACCGGGGCGGATGGGGTTGCCCTGAGCGAGGACGATGCCCGCCGCATCGTCGAGGAGGGCGATGCCGAGCGGCTTGTCACGATGGCTGCCGAGCTGGGCCCCCGGCTCGGCGTGAACCTCACGCAGCTGCGGCGCTTCTTCGGCGAGGTAAAGCGGATCGAAATGCTCTGGTCGCAGCCGGGGGCGGAGGACCGCGCGCGCCGGCGCGCCATCCTGCTCGAGCCCCGCTTGAGCTACCAGGTGCAACGGCAGACCCAGGTACGGGCGTTGCGCAACGTCTTGCAACCCTGCCTGAAGTTCGCGGCGAAGGACCGTGACCGCTTCCAGCGCTTCGTCGAGTTTTACGAGGCGCTCATCGCCTACGCGCCGCGCACCACGCAAGGAGGACGCGAATGACCACCGCACCGCTCACCGACCGCCCACCCCGTCTGGAGGCCGTGCTCGTCCTGACGGCCACCGTCCACTGCGACACCGGCCTGCGCATCGGCGCGGCCGAGTCCACCGTCGCCATCGGCGGGCTGGATAACCCGGTGATCCGCAGCCCGCTCACCGGCGAGCCGTACATCCCCGGCTCGTCGCTCAAGGGCAAGCTGCGCTCGCTCCTGGAGCGGCGTTACGAGCTGCGCCAGAACTGGCGCATCGACCGCGTGTACATCCACGTCTGCGAGCAGGAAGCGGACTACCGCCGGTGCCCCCTCTGCCCCGTGTTCGGGATCGCCGCGCCGCGCGACGCCCGCTGGTTCTGCCTTGCCCGCCTGCGCATCCCGGACGTGGCGCTGACCGATGAATCGCGCGCTCAGCTTCAGGAGAAGGCGACCGATTACCCGTACACCGAGGTGAAGACCGAGGTGGCGATTGACCGGCTCACCTCGGCCGCCGCGCCGCGCTCCATGGAGCGGGTGCCGGCCGGCGCCGAGTTCGGCCCGGCGCGCTTCACCCTGTTCCGCTACGCCGGTGACGACAGCCGTCAGCACTTCAGCCTCTTGCTGGAGGGGCTGGAGCTCCTGGAGGCCGACTACCTGGGCAGCTCGGGCTCGCGCGGCTCCGGGCGCGTCTCGTTCCGGGACATCTCGCTGGAACGGCTCGACTTCCCGGCCGGGGGCGGGCTGCCCGCGCGCACCGCGCTCACCGACACGCCCTTCCCCTCCCTGCGCGAGCTGGTCGGGCGGTTCGAGGCGCTGGCCGCACGGCTGGCTGGCGGCGCGTAGTGACGCAACGGTGCGACGATGGCCGAGTTCACCGCCACGGCGACCTTTCTCCTGGAGCCGGTGGGCCGCTTCCGCTTCGGCAGCCACCCGGCTAACCCCGGCCACCTGGACGCCCTGCCGGCGAGCGACACGCTGGCCGGCGCCCTGCTGTGGGCGGCCGCCCTGCTGCACGACGACGTCGATCAGCTGGTTGAGCGCTGCCGGGCGGGTGACCCGCCGTTTCTCCTCAGCTCCGCCCTCCCCCACCTGGACGGCCGCACACCGTTTGTCCCCCGGCCGTACCGCCTGCGCCCGCCGGCCGGTGCGGGGATGCCCGCCCCGCCCGGAGATCAGCCGGAAACGGAGCGCAAGGCCATCAAGCGCGTGACCCACGTGGAGGTGGGGGCGCTCCCCTGGCTCGACGGGCAGCCGCTGGACGTGGCGGTGTGGGGGCCGCTCCTGTGCCAAAAGCCAGCGCCGGCCGTGGGCGACCCGTGGGAGCGGGCCACTATCCCCGGCGTCACCCTGGACCGGGCCTCCGGCGCCTCGGCGCTGTACCACCACGCCATGGTGGCCTACGCGGGCGGCGGCGCGGCGCGGGCAAGAACGGCGCACCGGCAACGCGTTACCCGGGCGCCGCGTCTGCGCTGGGCGGTGCACGTCCTCGCCCGGGACGCCGCCATGCTCGACCTCATCCACCGCTGGCTCTCGCTGCTCGCCCTTACCGGCATCGGCGGCCGGCGGTCGCGCGGGGCGGGCACGTTCCAGGTGGAGCGGCGCGGGCCGGCCCTGCTGCCGCTTGCCGCCGAGCCGCGCGGCCCGCTGCTGTCCTGGGTCTCGCCCCGGCCGGACGAGGTCGAGCGCGGCCTGTTCCACCCGGAGCGGCGCTTCGGCTACCGGCTGGACGAGCGCTTCGGCTGGATCAGCTCCCCGTTCTGGCTGTCGGAGCGCTCGCTGCGTGTGCTCATGGTGGCCGAGGGGTCGTACCTGTCCCCGGCGCTGCCCGCGCCCGTGGGGCAGCTGGTCGACGTCACGCCCGGCGATCCGGGCCCGCGCCACCGCGTCTATCGCTTCGGCTTCGGCCTGTTTGTCGATGAGGAGCGCCTGTCATGAGCGCCATGAGGACGCCGCTCGTCACCGCCTGGCGGGTGACGCTCACCGTGCAGACCGCCCTGCACATCGGCGACGGTGCGCGCCTGCGCGAGGGAGCCGACTTCGTACTGGAGGGCGGCAACCCGCCTCGCCAGGCCCGCCGCATCGACGTCGACCGGGCGCTCACGTTGATGACCAACCCGGAGATCGCGCAAGCGCGTGACGGCATGATCGCCCGTGCCCTGGGCGAGGCCCGCCGCGCGGAGGCTACCCTGGCGGTGCTGGACCTCTACCGCATGGGCGGAGATGCGCGGCCCGGTGAGGTGCTGGCCCTCATCCGCGACGCGGACGAGCGGCCGTACATCCCCGGCTCCAGCCTCAAGGGGGCCATCCGGACCGCGCTGTTACGCCGCCTGATCGCGGCCGGAGACACCGCCGCGCTCGCCGAGGCGGCCACCCGGTATAACGGGGCCAGCCAGCTCGAAGAGGACGCCTTCCGCACCGGCCAGCTCCCGGGGCGGGACGCGTCCGGCGCCAACCGCGACCTGCTCAGGGTGGTGCGCGTGAGCGACCTGCACCCCCCGCCGCGGCGGCCGCCCACGGTGGCCTTCGTGGAGACGCAGGTGCGCCGTGTGGACCGCCCCAATGAACCGGTCCAGTCCGTGTGGGTGGAGGCGGTGCTGCGCGGCGCCGGGTTCGTGGGCACCATCGCGCTGGACACGCGCCTTTTGCGAGAGTGGCAGGCCAACCGCGAGGTGAAGGAGCTGTTTCACCGCCTGCCGGAGGTGCTAAGGGAGGACGGGCGCGACACCCTCCAGGCGATGGCCGAGTGGGCGGGGGAGAACGGGCCGTTCACGTGGTGGGTCCCGGTGGCCGCCCGAAGCCAGAACTGGCTGTTCCCGCTGGGCTGGGGCACCGGTTGGCTGGCGCACACCATCGGCCCGCTTCTGCCGAGCGACCAACGCCGGACGCTCGCCAACCGGCTCAACCTGGGCCGCCGACAGGCGCCCATGAACGTTCCCTTCCCCCGCAGCGCCAAGGTGGCCCGCGTGCCCATCAACAACGGTGTCCGCGAGGTGCCCCTGGGCCTGGTCTCCCTGCAATTCACGCCGCTACCAGGCGGCGATACCGGGGGTGGGCCATGATCGAGCTTGCCCGCCTTGAATTCCGTTGCCGGTGGGAGCAGGCGCCGCCGGCCAACCACCTCGGCCGGGCGCTGAACGCCTGGCTGTACGGCGCCCTCGCCCGCTGCGACGAGCGCCTGGTGGACGCCCTGCACGACGGGGCGGGACACCGCCCGTTCGCCGTGGCGCTGGTGTCGGAGCCGCCGGAGGAGCACCTGATCCTGTCTGGCGGGCCGGCGATCGCCCACCTGTTGTCCGATCTCGCCCAGGGATTGCTCAGGGAAGGGCGGCTGCTGCTCGACGGTCGCTGGCTGCGCGTCGAGGGGCTGGTGTCCGCGCGCACGGAGCGGTTCGCCACCCTGGTGCAGCGCCACCTCCTGCGGGCCGCCGCCCCCGTGCCGGTGCGGCTCACCTTCCGCACGCCCACCACGTTCCATTCGCGCGACCGCACGCTGCCGCTGCCGGTACCGGACGTGTTGTTCCTGTCGCTGCTGCAGCGGTGGCAGGCCTGGGGCGGCATCGATCTGGGCCCCGGCGCCGAGGCCACGATCAGCGGGTGCGCGGCGATCCGCCGCCACCGCCTGCAGTCGGTGTCCGTGCAGATGGAAGGGCGCTTTGCCGCCTTCGTGGGGATGGCGGAGTTCACCCTGGTGCGGCCCGAGCCCGGCTACGCCGGATTGCTCGCCGCCCTGGCCGCCTTCGCCGAGTTCGCGGGGGTGGGGCAGAAGACGGCCATGGGCATGGGCTGCGTGCGCGCCGAGCTCCTTCCGCCCGCCACCGCGCGCCCACCCACCGCGACGGCACCCGCCGCGCGGGCGGCCGGACCCCGTTTCACGCCCCGCCGTGACGCGGCGCGAGCCGGTCCCGACCGCGCACATGTGAAGGGGGAGGTGCCATGACCGAGCACGAGACCGAGGCCGAGGCCGAAACCGGCGTGACGGCCCTCATCGCGACGATCGGCGAGCGGGACCCGGACGGGCGATCACGCCGGGCCGGGGCGGACATCCCGCCCGCCCCGCTCGACCCCGACGACCCCATCGACCAGCCCACCGGCCCGCTGCTGTGCGCCCGCCTCCACCGCCCCGGCGCGGTGTACCTGCTCGCCACCGAGGGCGTGCGACTGCCGGCCGAGCTGACGCGAGAGCGCATCGCCGCCGAGCTGGGCGTCACGCCGGCCATCACCTGGCTAGCGGGTGACCACGCCAGCTTCGACGACATGCAGGGCGCGGTGGAGCGGGCGCTGCGGGCGGTACGGCAGGAGCTGCCGGAGCGGGCGCGGGTGATCGTCTGTCCTTCCTCGGGCACGCCGCAGATGGGCCAGGCGCTCACGATCGTGGCGATGTTCCTGTTCCCGGGCGCCTCGTTCGTACAGGCGCTCGACCCACGGTACGTGGCGGGGATGGCCGAGCGGCTGCGGCCGTTTGACCCGCGCGCCACCCGGGTGCGCTTCGGCCTCGAGCGGGCCGCGCGGGCGCTCGTGGAGGGGCACTGGGCCGTCGCCGCCGACATCTTCATGGCGGTGCGCTCCTTCGAGAGCCGGGTGGTGCACGAGTACCAGCCGACGATCGTGGCGGCCTGGCGCCTGGCACAGGGCATGCGGCTGGCGGATGACTTCAACTTTGGCGCCGCCGCCTGGGCACTCGAGCCGGGGCGCGGCACCGGGTTTCGCACCGAGCTGGACCGCCTCAAGCAGTGGTACGGGCACCTGGAGAGCGGCGGGCAGGGTCATACCGACCGCCCGCGCGAGCTGGCGGCGATGGCGGACCGGCAGCGGTGCATCCGCGCCTTCAGCCGGGCAACGGTGACGGCGGCCATGGCCTGGGAGACCATCCTCACCGTAGCCCTGCGCACGCGGTGTGGCCTCAACCCCGATGCGTTGCAGGAGCAGCAGCTCGTCCGGCTGTCGCCGGAGGTGCGGGAGCGACTGCGAAAGGTGGGCGACCGCCACTACCGGCTTGAGGGCCAGCGCCTGCGTCGGCAGGCGTTGGAGGAGCTGGACGTCACCGCGCGACGGGTGCTGGCGGAACGGGGCCCCGCGCTGGACGAACTGGTGGAGATGCGTAACCAGCTCGTGCATACCGGCAGCCTCGCCGGCTACGACGCCGACGCCGTCATCGGGGCGGCCCTCGACGCGTTGCACCACGTGTGCGCCGCGTTGTCCTGGGGGTCGTGGCGCACGGCCCCCACCGCGCCGGAGCCGCTCCGCGCGCTCGCCGAGCGCATGGTGGGCCCGTGGCTCCCCGGGCCAGGCGGCTGAACGGAGTGGGGGGACGCGGTGCCATGCGCATCGTCCATCTTGGCGAGCCGGGGGGTGAACTGCGGGTGGAGGGTCAGCGGCTGCTTGCGGTGCGCGGCCGGGAGGTGGTGGGCGCCGTGCGCCTACCCCAGGTGCGCACGCTGGTGCTGCACGGCTCCTACCACCTGAGCGGGCCGGCGGTGGCCCGCCTGCTCACGGCGGGGGTGGAGGTGGTGTTTCTGACCAGCGACGGCCGCTACCGGGGCCGGCTGGAGACGGTGCCCTCCACCGCCGCGCTGCTGCGCACCACCCAGGCGAGCGTGGCCGGGCACGCCGGCCGGCGCCTGGGGTTGGCGCGGGCGGTGGTGCGCAACAAACTGGAGTCGCAGCGGCGGGTGCTGCGCGCCCTGCGGCGGGAGCCACCCGCGGCGTGGTGGCAGGCCGTGCGCCTGCTGGGCGCCGCCACCACGGTGGCCGAGCTGTCCGGCGCCGAGGGCTGGGCTACCCGCGCCTACTTCAGCGTGCTGCGCGCCGCGCTCCCCCAGGTGCGGGACGAGCCGCGCTGGCGGCGTCGGCGGCGGCCGGCGCCGGACCCGGTCAACGCACTGCTGTCGTACGGGTACACTCTGCTGCTGGCCCGGATGCACACGGCGGTGCTGGTGGAGGGGCTGGACCCGTACCTCGGCATGCTGCACGTGCCCGGGCGGGCGCGGCCCTCGCTGGTGCTGGACCTGATGGAGGAGTTTCGCGCGCCGCTGGTGGATTTCACGGTGGTGCGGCTGCTGCGTCGTCTGTCTACGAGCGATGAGAGCTGGTGGGAGCCGGCCGAGCAGGGGGTGCGGCTGTCCTGGGAGGTGCGGCGGGACTTGATCGCGGCGTTGGAACGGCGGCTGAACGCGCACACACGGGATGTCATTCGGGGAGGGCGAGTGCCGTGGTGGCGTCTCATCGAGCGGCAGGTCGAGGCGTTCGCCCGCGCGCTGCGGGCCGGGCCGCAGGCATATCCGGCGGCGTCGGCGGTGAGCCGGCGGGCACGGACCCGCGGTTGAGCACCTACGTGGTGGTGGCGTACGATATCGAAAGCAACGCGCGGCGGCAGCGGCTGGTGCGATTGCTGGAAGGGTTTGGCGAGCGGGTGCAGCGGAGCGTGTTCGAGTGCGACCTGAACGGGCGGGAGCTGAGTCAGTTGATCGCCCGGCTGCGGCGGTTTGCCCGGCCGGAGGACGCCATCCGCGTGTACCGGCTACCGCCGCACGTGGCGGCGGCCACGCTCATCTTGGGCGGGCGGCCGCTTGTCAAAACAGACGATGTTCTAATAATATAGCATGGCACGGCAGCGGTGGCCATAGAGTTGCACACCCCAAATCCCCTTCGGGGGACTGAAACTTCACTCTCTGAGCGAGCCATGTGGCCGAGCCCTGGTCGATCCAGGTTGCACACCCCAAATCCCCTTCGGGGGACTGAAACTCGTTCACGGTGAAGAGAATGAAGATCACCGCGACTGCCTCGCGGGTTGCACACCCCAAATCCCCTTCGGGGGACTGAAACCCTATGTCCTCTCGAACACGGGTTACCGCCGCCTCGATAATCATCGTTGCACACCCCAAATCCCCTTCGGGGGACTGAAACCTCACCGGGCGCGGGCGCCGGTACGCGCCTGATGGCCAGGTAGATCAGTTGCACACCCCAAATCCCCTTCGGGGGACTGAAATCACAGCAGAATTCCATCACCGTGTGATAGTTCACGGTGATGCCGGCCTGTGTTGCACACCCCAAATCCCCTTCGGGGGACTGAAACTCGATCAACGCCCGGCTGCGCATGATGCCCTGCCGCTGGACGTTTACGTTGCACACCGCAAATCCCCTTCGGGGGACTGAAACTGAATGTGACCACATAGTTCTGGAGGTCGTAGGCCATTAGCTGTTGCGTTGCACACCCCAAATCCCCTTCGGGGGACTGAAACCGCGCTTCAGCGGCTCAGCGTAGCGAACCATCGTATTGATGCGTTGCACACGCCAAATCCCCTTCGGGGGACTGAAACGCCAACTCGGCCAACCGCGATGCGATGTCGGCGAGTGTCTCGCGCACGTTGCACACCCCAAATTCCCTTCGGGGGACTGAAACGTGTGCGGCACGCATAGGTGGCCGGTGGGGCGATCGCGGAACCAAGCGGCGAGCGCCCCGTTAGGGTATGTGGAACGGACCGCTCGACCGCTTGCACGCTCACGGCGGGAACGGCCGATGGGTTTGCCTTCAATGCCCTCGCCCCGGCAGTCAGCCGAGGCTGTGCCGCAGGTTGTCTGAGGAGCCCACCGTGGCAGGCGGCGCGAGCTCGCCCGACCCGTTCGGCAAACGCCGAGATGTTGCGGGCCACCGGAGGATAGTGGTCGCCGGAGGGGACGGCGGTGCTGGCCGCGCCGTTCAGGGCTTTCCTACCCTCGGCTCCGGCGGGGGCGGGCCCTGGCCCCTCTCCCATTTACGGGAGAGGGGAAGCACGTCGTTCTGATGCGCTTTGCCGGCGCCAGACCCCCCTCCCCCGCGCGCGGGGGAGGGGTGCCCTCCGAGGCTGTCGGCGTAAACTCCGGGCGGGGTGAGGGCCAAAAGCCAAAAGGCATGAGCGCCGACGCTCGCAATAGTCTCACAAAAGTCAAGTGCAGACGCCGCCCGCGCCTCCGGCGGCGCCAATGCCACCTCACCGTAGCCACACCCGCCGCGCCACGCGGCTCACAAGCCGCAACTTCGCCTCCTGCTCCACTGGCGTGAGCGGGTTGCCCTCCAGGGCGGAGTTGAACCCGCACTGCGGGCTCAGGGCCAGCCGCTCCAGGGGCACGTACCGCGTCGCCTCCTGGATGCGCTGCTCAACCACCGCCTCGTCCTCCAGCGTTCCGCTCTTGGTGGTGATGAGACCCAGCACCACCGTGGTGTGCGGTAGGACATAGCGCAGCGGGCTCAAGTCCCCCGCCCGCGGCGTGTCGTACTCCAGGAGCAACGTATCGATGTTGGTCAAGCGCGGGAACAGCTCGGGCGCCAGCACGTCGTAGCCGCCCGCCGCCGACCAGATACCGCCAGGGCCGTTGCCGCGGCAGATGTGCAGGGCGCGGGTCACACCGCGGATCCCCTCGAACACCGAATTGTCGATCTCGGCATCGACGATCAGGTTGGCGTGCAGGTCGTGCCCCTCCGCCTCAAACTGGGCGCGAAGCTCGGCATCGGTGTAGATCTGGCCGTAGTTGGGGGCGTCGAGCTGGATATAGTCGCAGCCCAGACGCAACAACCGCTTGACCACCTCCTCCCGGATGTAATCGCGCACATCGCGCAGGAAGTCGTCCACTGTGGGGTAGGCCGTCCGCGAGTGTTCCGGGTGCCAGAACACGCGGTGGTAGCTGGGCGCGGGGAAGGTGTACTTCGTGCGCCGGCGGGCGTGCGCTTTGAGGAACTCGTACTCGTCGGCCACGATGTCCCGCTCCACGCGCAGCCTGCGCGTGACTACCGCCCGCTGGCCCGGCCGCTGCACCGGCCGCCCCCGGCTGTCTCGCCACCCCCGGATCCAGCCCGGCCCGAGATTTGAGAAAAACTCGTACCCGGAGACGGGCGGCCGAAAGGCGGGGTCCTCCTCGCGCAGCGGGATGGACGCGATCCACGAGGCGCGCCGCATCTCGCCGTCAGAGATCACGTCCAGGCCGGCCGCCTCCTGCAGGGCAATGGCCTCCAGCACCGCCTGGTCCTCCGCCGCGCGCAGGGCGGCCGCGTCGGTCCGTCCCTCGCGCAGCGCCTGCCGCGCCGCGCGCAGATAGCCCGGCCGCAGGAGGCTGCCCACCACCTCCGCGCGGGCAATCCCCACCGATGGATGCGCCGTCATTGCTTTTCCCTCCCTGCCATGCGCCCGCGCCAATCGGGTGCATGGGTTGTGGCCCGGTCGGTGGTAGAATACCTCGCGCACGGAGCCGCCGACCCGCCCTCACCCCCGGCCGCCCCTCACCCCGCCCTTCGGGCACCCCTCTCCCGCATGCGGGAGAGGGGCTGGGGGTGAGGGCCGAGGGCGGACTCCACCGCGTTCGAGGGAGGTGACCGCATGCCCGTCATGTACGAGCAGCGCGGCCCCGTCGGCATCGTCACCCTCAGCCGACCGGAGGCGCGCAACGCCTGGGGCGAGGACTTCAACGAGGGCATCGCCCGCACCTTCGCCGCCATGGAGGAGGACGACGCGGTTCGCTGTGCGATCCTCACCGGCGATGAAGCCGGCCGCGCCTTCTCCGCCGGCGCCAACCTCAAGGACCCGCGCACGCACACCGTTAGCTCTGTGGCGGACTTCATCAAGGGTCTGCCCCGGCACCGCTCCCACCCGTTCGAGGTGCTGTCGCGCTTTCCCAAGCCGCTGATCGCCGCGGTGAACGGCTATGCCGTCGGCATCGGCGCCATCATCACGTTCTGCTGCGACCTGGTGGTGGCGTCGGAGCGAGCGGAGTGGCGCCTGCCGCAGGTGGCGCTGGGCATCCTGCCCGCCTACGGGGGCGCGGTGCGCCTGGCCCGCTGGGTGGGCCGCGGTGAGGCGATGAAGCTGGCGCTGGGCTTCCCGCTGCCGGCCGCGGAGGCGTACCGCATCGGCCTGGCCCAGTGGCTGGTGCCGCACGAACAGCTCATGGACCAGGCGCTGGCGGTGGCCGAACACCTTGCCGCCCTGCCGCCCCTGGCCGCCCGCCTGGCCAAGGAGTCGCTGCTGCGCGGGATGGATATCCCCAACCTGGCCGATGCCGCGCACGTGGACCTGTACCGCTTCATGGCCCTGGAGCTGACCGAGGATAAGGCCGAGGGGCACGCCGCCTGGCGCGAGCGGCGCACGCCGGTGTTCCGCGGCCGGTGACGCCGGGCGACGCTCCCCCCGGCACATGACCGCTATCCGCTCAACCGCGGCCTCCGGCCGCCTGAACCCACGGAGGACGAGTCGATGCCCTGGCGCGAGAGCTTTAACGTCCCGCCCATGCTGCACCGCAACCCCATCCCCACGGCCACGCGGGTGGGGAACATGCTCTTTACCTCGGTGATCGCCGGGCGCGACCCCGTGACCGGCGAGGTGCCGGACTCGCCCGCCGAGCAGGCGGCCAACGCCTTCAAGCTGCTGGGCATGATCCTGGAGAAGGCCGGCGCGACGCCCGAAGACGTGGCGCACGTAACGGTGTTCCTCAAGGACGACAGCGCCCGCCCGCACGTCAACACCGCCTGGCTGCAGATGTTCCCGGACGAGCACAGCCGCCCGGCGCGGCACACCATCGTGCTGGAGAACCTGGCCGGCCACGTGCAAATCGAGGCCGTCGCCGTGATCCAGGGCGGCCGGTCCGTCTGACCGCAGCCCGTGGCGAAGGCCCGCTTCGCCGCCCGACGGTCGCGGTCCGGCCCCTGCAGTGCGCGCGGGCGTTCGCTGGGGCCGTGGTCCAGCGCCTGCCGGCGGTGCGCCCTCGTGCGCCCGGGCGGCCGCGCCGGCTCAGGCGGCGCCGGTCACGGCCTTTTGGATGTTGGTGGCGAACTCCTTGACCATGGCGTCCGCCTTGCGCCGGATGAGCGGTTGGCCCAGCTCGGCCAACCGGCCGGAGAACTGTACATCGGCGGCGATGAGCAGCTCCGTACCGGCGGGCGTGAGGTCGTTGAGGTGCGCCTCGACCTTGGCCACCACGCCGGCGCCGATGCGCCGGTCACGCCCCTCACCGGTGAGGCGCCAGCGCTCGCTGTCCCGCTCCAGGCGGGCCGTGCCGCCGATGCGCAGCGCCAACGGGCCCACCCGCACGGCGACTCGGCCCTCGTAGGTGTCGTTGCCCACCGCGGTCAACTCCTCCAGGCCGGGCAGGCAGCGGGCCGAGCGCGGCACGTCGTCGAGGAACGCCCGCACCGCCTCGCGCGGTGCGGCGATGGTCACGCGATGCTCGAACTTCATGACGACAACCCCAGCACGCGCATGAGAGCCCGGCGGGTGAACACCACAGCCATGTCGCGTTTGTAAGCGGCCGAGCCGCGAAAGTCGTCCAGGGGGTCCACCTGATCGGCCACCTGCTCGGCGGCGTCGCGCACCAGCGCGGGCGTGGCGGGCTGCCCTTCCAGGGCCTGCTCCACGGCGGTAGCGCGGATGGGCGTCGGCCCGGCGGCCGCCAGCGCCACGCGCACGTTACGGCAGATCGCACCGTCGCGCTCCACTTTGGCCGCGACGGCCACGGTGGCGTAGTCGTCCTCGGTGCGCGGCAGGAACTTGAGGTACGCGAACATGGCCGTGGGCGCGGGCCGCGGCACGATCACTTCGGTGAGCAGCTCCCCCGGCTGAATCACCGTCTCGTAGTAGTCGGTGAACAGCTCGCGCACCGGCACGACCCGCTCGCCCGCGCGGGAGACCAGGCGCACGCGGGCGTCGAGCACCATGTAGGCCGGCGGCGGGTCCTGCGCCGGGTCGGCGTGGGCGAGACCGCCGCCGACGGTGGCCATGTTGCGGATGCGCACCGTGGCCACCTGCCGGTAGACGTCGCACAGGAAGGGGGCGAAGCCGCGCACCAGGGGCGAGGTTTCCACGTCGCGGTGGCGCACGAGCGCGCCGATGTGCAGTTCGTGGTCCTCGGCCTGGATAGCGTCCAGCCCGGGCACACGGGCCAGGCTGACGAGGTGGCCGGCGCTGACCAGGGACTGCTTCATGAGCACCACGAGCGCGGTGCCGCCGGCCATGGGCCGCGCGTCCTCGCCGTACTCCTCCAGCAGGGTGAGCGCCTCCTCCAGCGATGATGGGGTGTGGAACTGGAAGTCGTGCACCTTACCCCCTCACCTCCGCTGCCCGTTTGATGGCGTCCAGGATTTGGTAGTAGCCGGTGCACCGGCAGAGGTTCCCCATCATCCACTCTTTGATCTCGTCGTCGGTGGGATGGGGGTTGGCGTCCAGCAGGGCCTTGGCGGCCACGATCTGCCCGGGGGTGCAGATGCCGCACTGGAAGCCGCCGCACTCGATGAACGCCTGCTGCAATGGGTGCAGGCGCTCCCCGTCCGCCAGGCCCTCGATGGTGGTGATCTCCGCCCCGTCGGCCTGCACGGCCAGGGTGATGCAGGACGCGACGGGCCGCCCGTTGAGCAGCACGGTGCAGGCGCCGCACACGCCCACGCTGCACGCCTCCTTGGTGCCGGTGAGGCCGAGATCGTAGCGCAGGAAGTCGACCAGTGTACGGTACACGGGCACGGTGGCCTCGCGCGGCACGCCGTTGACCGTGACCCGGACCGTGTGCAGGGTGGTGGTGACCAAGGGGCTCTCCCTCCTTGTGCCCGTTCGCTCGTTCGTTCCGTCTCGTCGCAGGCGGCGGCAGGAGGCAGGCGCGGTCTGCCCCCTCTTTCCTCACACCGCTCAGCCCTTGGTGGTGTCGTTCTGCCGGAGCGCCCGGTACACCTTCTCCGCGGTGATGGGCAGATCACGGATGCGCACACCGACGGCGTCCGCCACCGCGTTGGCAATGGCCGGCGCTACCGGCGTGCACGGCCCTTCGCCGATGCCGCGGATATGGTACGGCCCGTCGCCGTGCTCCGAGGGCAGCACCACCGTCGTGAGCGGCGGCATGTCGCGCATCGTGGGCATCTTGTAGTCACCCAGGGAAAGGGTGGTGACGCGGCCGTCTTCTACTTTGATCTCCTCCATCAGGGCGTAGCCGATGCCCATGGCGATGGCGCCGTTGATCTGGCCGTGGAAGCCGATGGGATTTACCACCGTGCCGGCGTCGTGGGCGGTCGTGAACTTCTGCAGCTTCACCTCGCCCGTCTCCGGGTCGACGGCCACCTCCGCCACCTGGGCGACGAACGCCGTGGTGTGCGAGCGCGGCACCTCCACGTGCGCGCGGCCGCGCACCGGCTCGCCCGCGCGCGCCACCAACTCCTGCCAGGCGATGGCCTCGCCGGTGTCCGTGCGGCGCACCGCCCCGTCGGCGTAGGTGAGCGCCTCCACCGGCCACTCCAGCTCGCGCGCGGCCAGGCGCAGGAGCGCCCGCTTGACCTCCTGCGCCGCCTCGTAGGCCGCCGTGGAGTTGACATAGGTGCCGCGACTGCCGGCCAGGCCGGAGTCAGAGGGGACGGCGTCGGTGTCCCACACCTCCACGCGCACGCGCTCCACTGGCACGCCCAGCTCCTGCGCCGCCACCTGGACGATGGTGGTGTACTGACCGGTGCCCTGGTCGAAGATGGGTGTGCCCACTACCACGCGCCCGTCCGGGTACAGCGCGATCTCCGAGGTGCCTTCGCCCGCGCCGGTGCCGCGTTCGCCGATGGCCACGCCGCGCCCCACGTAGGGCGGTTTGGGCTCGTGGTAGCCGGCCGCGTCCAGCGCCGCCTGCAGCGCCTCGCGGGCGCGCACGTGCTCCAGGCGCTCGCCCCAGGGTGTCTCCTCGCCCTCCGCGATCAGGTTCTTCATGCGGAATTCGGCCGGGTCCATACCGATGCGCCGCGCGATCTCGTCGATGTGCGACTCGATGGCGAACACCCCTTGCGGCTCACCGGGGGCGCGTACGAACCCACCGGGGATGTTGTTCGTGTAGACAAAGACGGAATCGATACGGCAGTTGGGGATCCGGTACGGTCCCGCCGCCTGGTTGGCACCGCCGATGGTGCCGTACGGCTTGAAGGCGGCATAGGCGCCGGAGTTGACGATGTACTCCACCTGGTGGGCGGTGATCGTGCCGTCGCGCTTGACGCCCGTCTTGAGGCGCACGATCACGTGGTGGCGCGGGTTGCCGGCCATGAACTCTTCCAGGTAGTCGGAGATCATGCGCACCGGCCGACCGGTGGCCTTGGCCAGGTAGTAGGCGATGGGGGTGAGGCGGGAGTTACCCTTGCCGCCGAAGTCGCCGCCGATGTAGGTGGGATGAAAGACGATGCGCTCCTCCGGGATACCGGCCGTGTGCGCCAGCGCCGCCCGCGTGAAGTGCGGCACCTTGTTACAGTGCCACACGTGCACGCGGCCGTCGCTCGGATCGATGTACACCAGAATGGAGTGCGGCTCCAGGTGGCCCTGCGACTGGCGCTGGGTGACGTAGGTGTTCGCCACGATCAGGTCCGCCTCGGCGAAGCCGCGCTCCACGTCGCCCCGCTCCAGGTGGGTCCGGTGGTGGATATTGGAGGGCCGCTCCTGCTTGTAGCGGAACCCGACGTAGGAGTTGAAGTCCGGGTGGAGGATGGGCGCATCGTCGCGTAGCGCCTCCAGCGGGTCGAAGACGGCGGGCAGCTCCTCGTACTCCACCTCGATGAGGTCCAGGGCCCGCTGGGCGATGTCCTCGTCCTCGGCGGCCACCGCCGCCACCCGCTCGCCGGCGTAGCGCACGCGGTCGTAGGCCAGCACCGGCGCGTCCTTCACCCCGCGCCCCCACAGGCCGCCATCGCGCGTGTCGGCGCCGGTGATCACGGCGTGCACGCCGGGCAGGCGGCGCGCGGCGCTGGTGTCGATGCGCACGATACGGGCGTGGGCGTAGGGGCTGTGCAGGGTCTTGCCCCACAGCGTGCCGGGCAGAGCGATGTCCGCCGCGTAGCGTGCTCTACCGGTTACTTTCTCGACGCCGTCTACCCGAGGCGTCGGCCTGCCGATGCCGTACTCGCTCATCTCCTCCTCCCCGCGCTGTCGTCCCACGCACAATGCGTCCTTAATAGATAACCGACGCCGATGCAATAGTCATCCGCGGCAGGCGAGGGGTACGGAGACGGGCCCTCACCCCCTGCCCCCTCTCCCGCACGCGGGCGAGGGGGGAGGACGGCAGAAACCCCCTCCCGCGAACGGGAGAGGGTGGTCCGGCGAAGCCGGACCGGATGAGGGCCAGCCGAGCAAGGGCTAGCCGGGTGAGGGCCAGCCCAGACGGGCCCTCACCCCCTGCCCCCTCTCCCGCACGCGGGCGAGGGGGGAGCTGGCGCCGACGCAGGGCGTTCGCCGAGAGCAGGAAACCCTCTCCCGTTAACGGGAGAGGGTGGCGAGCCGCAGGCGAGCCGGGTGAGGGCCTGCCCGGCGAAGCACGTTTGCGGGCGCTCCCCTCTCTCGCCTCGCGGGAGAGGGGTTGGAGGTGAGGGCCGGGGGCCGTGGCCATGGGCAGGCCTACCCGGCGCCACCCCGGCAGCACGGCCGCTGGATGCGGCGGGATGTCGTCCCTGCTATACTGGATTATAGCGATGAAGCTCGCCTGTCCCTGCACCCCGTGGACCCAGGGCAGGGGCAAACCGCCCGCACGGGCTGATGGCTTCTACCATCCGCGGTAGAGGCCGTTTTCTTTTGCCGGCCTCCCGCTCATCGGGGGGAACCGCCATGCAACACGACGGGCACCGCACGGACGGCCCGGCCGCCTTCGCCGCCGCCGTGAGCGCGAACGTGGGCCGGGTGCTGGTGGGCAAGACGGAGGCGATCGAGCTGCTGTTGGTCGCCCTGCTGGCCGACGGGCATGTGCTCCTGGAGGACGTGCCCGGCATCGGCAAGACGACGCTCGCCAAGGCCCTGGCCCGCTCCCTCGGGTGCACCTTCCGCCGCATCCAGTGCAGCCCCGACCTCACCCCGTCCGACATCCTGGGCGTCGCCGTGTACGACCAGCGCACCGCCGTCTTCACCTTCCACCCCGGCCCCATCTTCGCCCAGGTGGTACTGGTTGACGAGATCAACCGGGCCACGCCGCGCACGCAGTCGGCCCTGCTGGAGGCGATGGAGGAACGCCAGGTGACCGCTGAGGGCGAGACCCGGCCCCTGCCATCCCCGTTCCTGGTCATCGCCACCCAGAACCCGATCGAGCTGGAGGGGACGTTCCCGCTGCCCGAGGCGCAGCTCGACCGCTTCCTGCTGCGGCTGCGGCTCGGCTACCCCACCGAGCCGGAGGAGCGCGCCCTGCTGGCCCGCTTCCGCGCGGAGAACCCGCTGACCACGCTTGCCCCCGTCACCGACGCCGAGCGCCTGGTAGCCGCCCAGCGCGCCTGCCGGCATGTCTTCGTGGAGGCCGACGTGGAGGACTACCTGGTGCGCCTGGTCCGGGCCACCCGTGAACATCCCCTGGTGGAGCTGGGCGCCAGTCCACGGGCCACGCTCGCCCTCTACCGCGCGGCGCAGGCGCGGGCCGCCCTGCACGGTCGCGACTTCGTCCTGCCCGACGACGTCAAGGCGTTGGCGTCGGCCGTCCTCGCCCATCGCGTGCTGCTGAGCGCGCAGGCGCAGCTCCGCGGCCGGGGCGCCGAGCAGGTGATCGCGGAGATCGTGGCCCAGATCCCGGCACCGGTAGAGCCGGAAGAGGAGATGGTCGCGGGCTGAACGGACGGTCGCCACGGGGGCGGCGATGCTCAACCAGGCCTGGCTCACCGTTACCGTGCTGGTGCTCCTGGCCGGCCTGCTCACCCGACAGGGCGGCCTGCTCATTGCCGGGCTGGCCCTCGTGCTGGCCGAGGCAGCCTCCTGGGTGTGGGGGCGGTATGCCCTTACCGGCGTGGCCTACGACCGTGTGCTGAGCGAAGGGCGCGCCTTCTTCGGCGAGCAGGTCACCCTCGACGTGCGCACCGAGAACCGCAAGCTGCTGCCGCTGGCCTGGCTCGCCGTTGAGGACGAGTTTCCGGAGCCGCTGCGCCTGGCGCGTGGGCGAGCGTCGCCCTCGCACAAACCGCGCCGCGCCCTTCTGTACAACCTGCTCACCCTGCGCTCTACGAGGTGGTGTGGGCGCGGGTGCTGGCCGTCTTCTTCGGCCGCGCCCTTCTGTACAACCTGCTCACCCTGCGCTGGTACGAGCGGGTGACGCGCCGGTACATGGTGAGCTGCACGGCCCGCGGCGAGCACACGTTCGGGCCGGCCCGGCTGCGCACCGGGGACATCTTCGGGTTTGTGGAGCGGGAGGTGGAGGTGCCGGGTGTGCACCGCCTGGTGGTGTACCCCCGGGTACTGCCGGTGCGTGGGCCGGGGATCCCCTCCCGGCAGGTGCTCGGCCCCCTGCGTGCCCGCCGCCGGATCATCGAGGACCCGCTGCTGGTGGCCGGGGTGCGCGAGTACCTCCCGGGCGACAGCCCGCGCCGCGTGCACTGGAAGGTCTCGGCCCGTACGGGCACGCTGCACACCAAGCTGCTGGAGCCGTCCACCGACACCGACTTGCTCCTGTTCCTGAACGTCAGCACGGTGGATCCGCCCTGGCTGGGCGTGATCGAGGACCGCCTGGAGCTGGCCGTGATCACGGCCGCCTCCCTGGCCCAGCAGCAGCTCGCGGCGGGTAGGCCGGTCGGACTGTTCGCCAACAGCTCGCTGCGCGGTGGCGACCAGCCCGTGCGCATCCTGCCCGGCCGCAGCCCGGAGCAACGGGCGCGCATGCTCGATGCCCTGGCCTGCGTGATCCCGTTTGAAACCGTCTCCTTCCCGGCCTTTCTGCAACGGGAGGCGCGCAACCTGCCGTGGGGCGCCACCATCGTGGCCATCTCCGGCGTGATGAGCGAGGCGCTGGCGGCAACCCTGCTGCGTCTGCGTCGCGCCGGGCGCAGCGTGGCGCTGGTGCTGGTGGGCGACGACCACGAACGGCCGGCCCTGCCCGGGGTACCGGTGTGGCTGGTCCGTGGCGAGAGGCAATGGCGTGAGTGTGAAACGCTGGAGCTGGTCTGAGGCGACGTGGTTGCTGGTCGTCGCCCTGCTGGCCGGCAGCGAGCTGGCCTGGGCCTACCTGGTCCTGGCGTGGTACAGCCGCCTACCGGCTACCGCCTTCGCGCGCACGGCCCTCTCGTGGCCGGCCGCCGCGCTGCTCCTCGCCCTGGCGGTGGTCACGGCGCGCCGCCTGCTGCGCAGCCCTTGGAACGAGCAGCGGGCGGCCGCGGCCGTGCTCGTGGCCGGCCTTCTGGTGGTGCCGACGACGGTGTGGCTGGAGTACGGCCATCGCCCGCCGCACGCGACCGACGTGCTGCGCCTGCCCGATCGCCTCGCCCACGCGCCGGCCGCCGCCTCCGCCTTGCTGTTCGGGGCGTTTCTGTGGTGGCGGGGCGCGGCCATCGCGCGCAGCCCGTTGCACTTCGATGACGCCTACGAGCGCCTGGTGCTGGGCGTGGCGGCGCTCATCGCCGTGCTGGTGTTGGGCGCTGCCACGGGCGCGGCGCCCGACCACGCCGTGACGGCCGCGCTGGTGCTCCAGTTCTTTGCCTGCATCCTGCCGGCGCTGGCGATCACCCGGTTGGCAGATATCCGACGCCAGCGGGTGGTCGATGCTGCCGGACCGATGCTCGGCCGGGAGTGGCTGACGGTGCTCGGCCTCACCGTGGCCGGCATCCTCGCGATGGCGGTGCTCCTGGCCGGCACGGTGTCGGCGGACGTGGCGCGGGCGCTTACCGCGGTGATGGACGCGGGTTCCATGCTGCTCATCGTCCTCGTGTACGCCGTGCCACTGCCGATGGGGCTGGTAGCCGCGGTGGTGATCTGGCTGCTGCGCGGTCTGCTCGCGCTGCTGGGTGGGGCCACCCACCGCCACCGCAGCCGCTGCCCTCACTGGATGAGTTCCGGCAGCAGGCCAGCACCACAACGCACCACCTGCCGCCTGTCCTGCTGCTGACGGGTAAGTGGCTGCTCCTGGGCTTCGTGCTGGCGGTCGTGGCGGCGGTGATCGCGCGCGCCGTGTTCCGCTACCGCCGCGGCCCGGATGAGGAGTACCACGAGGTACGGGAATCGCTGTGGCCGAGCGGCGGTCTGCTGTCCCTGATCGGCCGATGGCTGCGCCGGCTCCTCCAACGCCTGGGTGGGCGATGGCGCCGGGCGACCACGCCGGCGGCCGCGCCAGTCCCGGCGGCCCGTACCGCGGACCCGGAGGCCCGGACAGTGCGCGCGATGTACCGCGCCTGGCTGGCGGCCGCGGCGCGCCGTGGTCGCCCCCGCCGGCCGCCGCAGACGCCGGCCGAGTTTTTGGAGGAGGCCTTCGACCTGGTGCCGGACGGCGCGACCGAGCTGGTGACCCTCACCCGCTTGTACGAGGTGGCCCGGTACGGCGTCCCACCGCTACCGCCGTCCGTGACGGCCGAGGCGCAGATGGCCTGGGCGCGGTTGCGCGACCACCTGGCGGTGTCCCGATCTGGGACCGCGGCACCGAGCAGGGAAGATAGAGATGGAGCGAGGTGACGCTCAGGGCGTGTCTGGCACGGACGGCTCCCCGCACGCCGAGGCGCTGCCACCGTGCGAGCTGCGGCGGGTAGAACGCACCGCCCATGGGCGCGACGTGATCTGCGGCGCCGCCGATGTCGTATTGGGAGAGCTCGGCCGCGATGACGCCGCGGTGGCCGCCGTGTGCCGAGCCTGCCCGGTGCCGGCGGCGCTGACGGACCGCTGGGCCTGCCTGCACCTGCGGCCGATCCGCTTCCTGGAGGATGGACAGTGGCAGTCGTTTTTCAGCTGCCGCTGGTTCTACGGCCTCAACCCACGGCGGCAGGCGCGCTCCTTACAGGGGCAGTGCTACGGCTGCCCGTACTGGTTTCCGCGACCCGACGTGGCGCTCATCCCGGGCTACTGGGAGGAGACGCGCCAGATTTGGGCCACAGTGGCCGAGGCGCGGGGCTCACGCCCGCCCAAGCCCTCATCCCCAGCCCCCTCTCCCGGTCACGGGAGAGGGTGGTCCGGCGAAGCCGGACCGGGTGAGGGCCAGCCAGGTAAGGGCCTGCCGGTGGTGAAGCTCCGCACGGGCCAGAGACGGGATACGGGCGTCAGGCCGACGACCGGCATCTGGCGGCTGCTGCACGCTCTGAGGAGGGGACGACCGACGCAGGAGAAGGAGGCCTGATGCTGCACCTTGAGGTTCCTGGCCTGGGCACCCTGCACCTGCGGCACCTGGTGCTGGACGTGAACGGCACGCTGGCCCTGGACGGGGAGCTGTTGCCGGGCGTGCCCGACCGGCTGTACCGCCTACGCCAGCACCTCAACCTGCACCTGATCACCGCCGACACCCACGGCCGCCAGGATCAGATCGACCGCCTCCTGGGCCTCACGGCCGTGCGTCTGGTTCCCGGACAGGCGGAGGCGGAGCAGAAGGCGGAGTTCGTCCGCTCGCTCGATGACGAGGGGGTAGTGGCGATCGGCAACGGCGCCAATGACACGCTCATGTTCCGCAAGGCCACGCTGGCCATCGCCGTGCTCGGCCCGGAAGGGCTGGCAGCGGTGGCCCTGCGCGAGGCCGATGTGCTGGCGCCGGACATCCTGGCGGCGCTCGATCTACTGCTGCATCCGGGGCGGCTCATCGCCACCCTGCGGCGCTGAGGCCGCTCGTCCTGAGGATCTGGAGGGACCGCGGTGAAGCCCCGGCGACGGCCAAGCCGCCACCTCGTCTACTTCGCCCTTGTGGACGCGCTCGCCGAGGCGGGCTGCCCGGTCTGCACCCTTGGGCTGCGCGCCGTCGAGCGGTATCTGGACGGTCTTGCCTACGAGCAGGTGAACGATCCGGGGGTGCGGGCCGTGCTCCGCGATGCGCACGGGTTCTGCACGCGCCATGCCTGGCAATTCGTGGACCTACCGCACTCGCACCTGGGCACCGCCATCATATACTGCGACATCGCCGCCACCCTGCTGCGCGGGCTCACGCACCGCCCGCTGCTGTTGCCGTGGGCCGGACGGTCCGCGGCCGTGCGGGCCGGGGCGCTGGTCCCTCGCCGCACGTGTCCCGCGTGCGCGGTGCTGCGCGAGGCCTCGGTTACGGCGTTGCGTGCCCTGATCGACTATCTCGACGCCGATGACCCGGAACTGCGCCGTCGCTACCAGACGGCGGCCGGTCTCTGTCGCCCGCACCTGGCGGCGGCGCTGCCGCTGGCGCGTCGAGCGCGCACGTGGGCGATGCTCACCACCACCGCCGCGGCGGCGCTGAACGCGGCGGCTGAACCGTCCGTTGCCACCACGGCGGTGGTGGAGCTGGTGGCCGGGAAAGAGGGGGCCGTATCGACCGTGGCGGCCGAGGAGCAGGGGAGGGGCCGCACGAACGCTCGAGATGATCGCAACCGTGTATGCCCGCACGAGTCGCGCGTCGCGTGCCCGGCGGTGTTGCCGGCCGCTTCCACTACCGGGCGGGATGTGCCGCCGTCGGACGGCGGCTGTCTGGCGTGCGCCGGCGCGCTGGCCGCAGCCGACGACGTTTTGCGCCGGCTGGCAGCGGAGCCCGGTGCGCACCGTGCCGGCGCCGCGCCCAGCTCGCTCTGCAACCGCCACGTCTGGCGGCTGGTGCGCGTCACCCGGCTCACCGGCCAGCGTGCCGTGGAGGATGCCCTGGCGGCGCTCCCGGTTCCCGGTGCCGTCCCTCAGGGGACGAGCGGTGGTGCGGCTGGGCTGTGCCGGCTGCCCAGGCACGGATGGCGGCGCGACGTGACGCCGGACGGACGGTCGGGCGGCGTCTGCCTCGTCTGCCGCGCCGAGGCAGCGGCCGCGCACCGAGCGCTCACCGGGGTGGGGGAGACCGCCGGTGTCGAGGAGCTGCCGTGGTGTGTGCCGCATACCCTGCTGGCCGTGCCGGCCGTGCCGCGCGGCCTGGCGCTTCGCCTGTTGACCGCGCAGGCGGCCCAGCTTGCGCGGCTGATGGCGGACCTGGATCGGGCCATTCGCAAGCACGACTACCGCTTCCGGGATGAACCGTGGGGGGGCGGCCTACGATGCGCCCCGCCGGGCAGTGGCGCACATCGCCGGGGCGCGCGGGCTGGCGCTGCGGGAGCGCTAAGCGCGGGACTCGCGATGGGGGGAGAACGATGCAGCGCGCGGGCAGAGCCAAGAAGGTGACGATCTTCGTCGGCCATCCGGCCGGTGAGCCGGGTGGCACGCCGTATCTGCGCATCCTGGAGCGGCTGAAGGCCGAGGGGGCGGCGGGGGCCACGGCCTTCAAGGCGATTGCCGCCTTCGGGGCGCGGGCGCACGTCCAGGCGGCGCGCCTGGCGGAGATCGTGCCGGACCTCCCCGTTATGATCGTGTGGATCGACACGCCGGAGCGGGTGGCGCGCATCCTGCCGCACATCCGCGCCATGGTGCGTGAGGGGCTGATCGCGGTGGAGGAGGTGGATGTCCAGCTCTACGCCACCACGGCCGTACCCGATCTGCCCCCTGCGGTCACGGTCGCGGACGTGATGACGCGGGAGGTGGTCACCGTCCGCCCGGATACCCCGATGCGGGAGCTGGTAGAAGACCTGGTCAACCGCCCGTTCCGCGCCGTGCCCGTGGTGGACGAGGAGGGGCGCGTGGTGGGTATCGTCACTAACGGCGACCTGGTGCGGCGGGGCGGCCTGCCTGTGCGGCTTGAGCTGTTGCAGACGTTTGACACCCCTGCATTGCACGCCCAGCTTGCGCGCCTGGCCGAGCCCCATCGCGAGGCGCGTGAGGTGATGACCAGCCCGGTGGTGACGGTCCATCCGGAGATGGACGTGCGCCACGTTGCCGAGCTGATGGTTCGCCGTCGGCTCAAGCGCCTGCCCGTGGTCGATGAGGCCGGACGTCTGGTCGGTATCATCAGCCGTGTGGACCTGCTGCGTACCGTGGCCGACGCGCGGGAGGGGCCGCTTGCGCCGGAGCGTTATCCCCCACACGTGCCGGGCACGGCGCCGGTGCGCACCATCATGTCCGCAGAGGTACCGGTGGTGGCCGCCGACGAGCCACTGCCGGAGGTGGTCAACGTCGTCGCCTCTACCCGGCTCAACCGCGCCGTAGTGGTGGACGAGCGGCGGCACGTGTTGGGGGTCATCACGGATGCCGAGCTGATCGAGCGCCTCACGCCGCGGGCTCGCCCCGGCGTGCTGTCCGCGCTCATGCACCGCATCCCCTTCGTGCCCGGCAGCCGCGAGGCGGAAGAGACGCTCCGCCACACCACCGGCACCCGCGCCCGCGATCTCATGACGCGGGACATCGTCGTGGCCAGGGAGGACGAGCCGGTGCGCGAGGTGCTGGGGCGGATGCTCCAGCAGGGCAAGAAGATCGTGCCGGTCGTGGACGAGCGGGGCGCGTTGGTGGGGATGGTGGACCGGGCCGACCTGCTGCGCGTGCTCGTTGAGCCCTGAACAAGGTGCCCTCACCCCGCAGGAAGTGCTGAGTGCTGAGTGGGAGCCCCGCGCGCCCGGCCCTCACCCCCGACCCCCTCTCCCGCGTGCGCGCGGGAGAGGGGGCACGGCAGAAACCCTCTCCCGTGAACGGGAGAGGGTGGCCGAGCGGAGCGAGGCCGGGTGAGGGCGAGCCCAGACCGGCCCTCACCCGCCCCCCACTCCCCGCTCCCGCGTGCGCGCGGGCGCGGGGGAGGCTGACGTGAGCAAAGCGCGGTCGCGGAGCGCAAAAACCCCCTCCTGTGAACGGGAGAGGGTGGCGAGCCGCAGGCGAGCCGGGTGAGGGCCGGCCGGGTGAGGGCCCGCCCCCTGTACCGCCGTTCATCCGTTCATCGCTCAGCACTCATCGCGCAGCACCTCCCGCTGGCAGCACGCAGCCTCCTGGGGGCCCAGCCACGCTCAGGGCCGCGCCAGCAGCCACGGTGGCAGCACACGGCAGGCGAGGCGTTGCGCTCCGGTCCACCACGGCACGGCCCAGGCGGCCAGGCTCCCGACACCCATTCCGATGAGCGCCCCAGCGGCGATATCCACCGGCCAGTGGACGCCCACGGAGATCCGCGCCAGGCCGATGAGGGCGCCGATCACCACCAGAGCGGTGCCGACCAACCGTCGCCACCAGAGCACCGTGTCGGCCACGCCGAAGCTTGCCAAAGCGTGATCGCTGGGCAGGCTGCTGTCGGCGGCGTGCGCGATCAGCAGCCGGGTGTTTGGGTCGACCACGAACGGGCGCGCCTCGGGGTGGAGCGCGCGGACCAGCGCCCGCACGAGGAGCGCGCCCGCGGCGGCCACCACCGCCGCCACCACCACCCGCTGGTTGGCCGCCCGCGCCGGCCCCGCCGCCGGCCACCACCACAGGGCGATGAGCGCGATGCCGACGGCGGCGATCAGGTAGGTGGCCCCGGCACGCATGGCGCCGTCCAGCAGCGCGTTGTGCCCGGCCCAGCCGTTGATCAGGTGCTGCAACTGGGCGTTCATGGCTGCCTTTGAGTTGCCCTTGTGTCAACAGAGTGTAGCGTCCGGTGGCGGCGCCCCGGCTGCCAGGGCTCATGCCCCGGCGGGACCTCGGCGGTGGTGCCCTCCGCTCAGGGGCCGCGGTCGCTGCCCGAACCCGCGCCGATCGCGAACAGCAACAGCATGGCGGCGCCCGTCAAATAGAGGGATGGGCGCAGGCCAAACAGGCGGTGATGGGCCACCGCCATGAGGGCCAGAATGGCCAGGAACGCGGCACCAACCACCGCGGTCCGTGCGACGGGTGGCATCGCCCCCTCCCAGGAGGTGCCGTCAGAGCCCCGTATGCACGAGGCCGAAGACCAGCACCGCCAGCACAACCAGGGTGATCGCCACGAACACCGGGTCACGCTCTTCGACAAACAGCCAGACGGTCATCGCCACCCGGCTCATCGGGGTGAGGATCAGCAGGAGCACGCCGAGCTGGATGACCGACACCGGCTGCCCGTCAAGCGCATGACGGATGAGGTCGCCCGGATGTACCGGCAGGGGGCGGCCGTCCTGGAGGCGCAGGGCGGCCAGGGACACGGGATCGCTGGCGGCCGCGCCTCGCGCCAGCAAGAGCACGAGACCCAGGGCGATCACGGCGCCGGCGAGTACCACCCCCACCCGTAGCACATGGCTGATCCAGAGCTCCATGCGCGAGCCGCCCGGTGCCGGTGCGTGCCCGCGGCACCGCTGCTCGATACCCGGCGAAGGCGCCGGCGACTGGGGCACCGTGCGGGATGACCCCCGCGCAAACTGCATCACAGCACCCCCATACCACGCAGGAGCATTTCCACGGCCAGGACGGCGAGCACGGGCAGAAAGACGCGGCGCAGCGTCACATTGGAGATGTGCGCCAGGAGCCTGGCCCCCAGCGTCGCTCCCACGAGCACGCCCAGCGCCACCGGCGCGGCCAGGGAGGGCGCCACGTAGCCGCGCCAAAAGTACACGCCCGCGCTGGCGGCGGCCGTAACCCCGATCATGAAGTTGCTGGTGGCGGTGGAGACCTTCATCGGCAGGCGCATGGCGGTGTCCATCGCCAGCACCTTGAGCGCGCCCGAGCCGATGCCCAGCAACCCGGAGACGAGGCCGGCCACGTACATCATGGCGAACCCCAGCGGCACGCGCGTCACATGGTACGGGACCCACGTCCCCCGAGCCCTGTCTGGGTAGCAGCTCGCCAGCCGCAGCCGTGCCGCCAGCCCGTCGTCGCGCACCCCGACAGGCAGGTCTTCGCCCCACTTCTGCACGGTTGGCAGAATGGAGGCGAGGAGGATGAGGCCAAACAGCACGTACAACACCGGTGCGGCGAGGTGGGTGGCGACGAGGGCGCCGCTCAGGCCGCCCAGCGACGTCGCCAGCTCCAGGAAGATGCCGACCCGCACGTTGGTGAGGTGGTCGCGCACGTAGGCCGCGGCGGCGCCGCTGGAGGTGGCGATCACCGACACGATGCTGGCGCCGATGGCCAGACGGATGTCCAGCCCGAAACCGATGGTGAGGAGCGGTACGATCAGCACGCCACCGCCCAGGCCAACCAGCGACCCCACCATCCCCGCGAGGGTCGCCGCGACCAGCAGCGCCCCGATGAACACCAGCGATTCCCCGCTGTCCCGGTTGTCATGTACAAAACAAGTATAGCAGGCATAAACCAGACATATCAAGCGCCTGGGACGGGGTGCCGATGTGGCCGACCGATGGCGCCGGTCGCAGGGAAGGGAAAGGACAGGAGCAGTGACCCAGCAGGAACGGCGCGACGCGGTGGTGGCGGACATCGCGGCCGCGCTGGACCCCACCCAGCCGCTGCCGCTGTATGAACAGATCGCGCAGGCCCTGCAGCGGGCGGTGCAAAGCGGCGCCCTGCCACCCGGCACCGCCCTACCCCCAGAGCCGGAGCTGGCCCGCCGGCTGGGGGTCAGCCGCCAGACGGTGCATCAGGCCCTACGTCAGCTCGCCCGCCGCGGCGTCCTCACCCGCCGGCGCGGGGTGGGCACGTTCGTGGCCGAGCCGTTCATCGAGCAGCCGCTGGGCGGCCTGTACAGCTTTGTGCGCACGCTCACCGCCCAGGGGCGCCGGCCCGGCACCCGCCTGCTGGGCCAGCGCCTCACGGTGGACGAGCGGGCGTCGCCGCTGCTGGCGGGCGCGCCGGACGCCCTAGTCCTCGAACTCAGCCGCCTGCGCCTGGTGGACGACGAGCCCTTCGTGCTGGAGACCGTGTACCTGCCGGCCGCCTGCGCCGACCGCCTGCCCCGTGAGGCGCTGGCCGAGGCGCCGCTCTATGAGCTGCTGCGCACTCGCTGCGGCATCACGGTCACCCACGCCGAGGAGACCTTGCAGCCCGTCACCCTCACCCGCACGCAGGCCGCGCTCCTCGGCCTGCCGGCCGGCGCCCCCGCCTTCCTGGTGGAGCGCACCGGCTTTGCCGGTGAGCAGGCGGTGGAGCTGCGCGTGAGCCTCATCCGCGGCGACCGCTACCGCTTCCGCGTGCGCCTGGAGGGCCCGGACCTGGCCGCGCAGCCGGAGTAGCCGAGGGGCGGCGCGTTGACAGCGCCCGGGACCTGCCCTACAGTGAAGGAGAAGGGACCAACGCGACAGCCGCATACCCGGTGATGAGGCTCACCGGGCCGGGCGGCCAGCCCGGCGGACCGTCAGCACGCTGACTGATGGCCTCTACCAGCGACGGCGGGTAGAGGCCATTTTGTGTTCTCCGAGGGTGCTGATCATGGATAACGCCTATGCCGTTGCCGCGTTGTGGGTGGGGCTCGCCTTCCTGGCGGCGATGATCGCGGGCTGGACGGGCCTGTCCGTCTCGCTGGCCGAGATCCTGGTCGGCGTGGCGGCCGGGAACCTCCTGCACCTCAAGACCACCGAGTGGATCAGCTTTCTGGCCGGCTTCGGCAGTGGTCTGCTTACCTTCCTCGCCGGCGCGGAGATCGAACCCGGTATCGTGCGCCGCCACTGGCGCGAGACCTTCGCCATCGGCCTGCTGGCATTCTTCCTGCCGTTTGCGGGCGTGTGGGCCTTCGCCTACCTGGTGGCCGGCTGGGGGCTGCGCCAGGCGGAGATCGCCGGTATCGCCCTGTCTACCACCTCGGTGGCCGTGGTGTACGCGGTGATGGTGGAGAGCGGCTTCAACGAGACGAATCTGGGTCGCATTATCCTCGCCGCCTGCTTCATCAACGATCTGGGAACGGTGCTGGCCCTTGGTCTGCTGTTTGCCAACCGCAACTGGTACCTGCTGGCCTTTGTGCTCGCCACCGCGGTGGTGCTGCCCGTCGCGCCGCGGCTCACGCAACTGGTCATCGCCCACACGCGCGGGCGGGTGAGCGAGCCGGAGGTCAAGTTCGTGCTGTTGCTGATGTTCTTCCTCGGCGGGATCGCCAGCGCCGGCGGCAGCGAGCCGATCCTGCCGGCCTACCTCATCGGCATGGTGCTGGCCGGTACCTTCCTGCGGGAGCGCACCCTCGTGCAGCGCATGCGGGCCATGGCCTTCAGCATCCTCACCCCGTTCTATTTCATCCGTGCCGGTACGTTGGTCTCCCTGCAGGCGATGGTGGCCAGCGTCGGGTTGATCGCCGTGTTGCTGGGCCTCAAGGTGGCCACCAAGTTCGTCGGCGTGCGACCGATCACCGCCGCCTTCCGCTTCCCGCAGCGCGAGGCGATGTACACCACCTTGCTGATGAGCACCGGCCTGACCTTCGGCACGATCTCCGCCCTGTTCGGTCTCACCCACGGGGTGATCGACCAGCGCCAGTACACGATCCTCGTCACGGTCGTGGTGCTGAGCGCCTTCGTGCCAACGCTCATCGCCCAGCAGTTCTTCAAGCCGGACCTCGCGGCCCACCTGGCAGTCGACGCGGCCCGGCGCGTCCCAATAGGGGCGCCGGCCCCAGCCCTGCCGGATGAAGCCGCCGACTCGGCCTGACCTGAGGGTGGGGGAACGATGATGTTCAAGCGAATCTTGGTGGGGTTGGACGGCTCGGCCGGCTCCAAGCGGGCGCTGAGCGCCGCCATCCGCCTGGCGGCGGAGCAGGGAGCCGAGCTGATCGCCGTGTCGGTGGAGGAGCGCCTCCCCCATTACGCGGCCATGGTGGGGGAGGTCGAGGAGGCCAAACAGCAGGCCAACGAGTACTTTGCCCGCGTGCAGCGTGAGGCCTACGACCGGGCCAAGCAGGCCGGCATTGAGCTCCGCTGCGTCACCCTGGCCGGGCACGCGGCCCAGCGCATCGTGGAGTACGCCAACGCGGAGAAGGTGGATCTGCTCGTGCTGGGCCACAGCGGCCACACCGGCGTCTGGGGCCAGTTTCTAGGCACGACCGCCGACAAGATCGTGCGGCACGCGCCGTGCAGCGTGCTGATCGTCCGTTGAGGAGGAGATATGCCCGGAGAGACCGCGGCCACCGTGCGCGGGTTGCTCACCGAACCGCAGGAGCGCGCCCTCGTCACCGGCGTGCGTCGGCTGCGTGATACCCTGGACGAGCTGGAACGCCTGCTGGCCGTCGGCACCGACGCCGCGCCGGATATCGACCCCGCCGATGCCTTCGTCCTCCGCGAGGCGATCGCCGACCTTCGCGATCGCTTGGTGGCCCTCTCCCGGCTGCTGGGCGTCGAGGCCCCGCCGCGCTCGGCCCGTCGCGCGTTCGCCGCGCTCGCCTCCGCGGCCTGGACGGTGGCCGAGGACCTCCATCCCAGAAAGTTGACCCGGTACGGGGCGGTACACTCGGAGGCGGCGCGCCTGCTTGCCCCACACCTGGAGGCCCTCGCTGCGGGTTTCCTGCGGCTTACCCAGCGCGGTGAGCGCCCGAGCGGCGCCACCGCGGCGGTGGACACGCCTCCACTCGACGGGAGGGAGCACCCAGAGGAGGATGGAAACGGTGGAGCCGAACGCCGGAGCACCGGGCCATGACCGGCTGCAGGCGCGCCTGATCGTCGAGCAGCCGGCCGGGCCTCACAACCGCTACCGCATCGACCCGCGCGCGGGGACGGTCGTGCTGGAGGCTGTGGAGGCGAACGCGCCGGTGCGGCCGTTTGAGCGGGGCCGTCTGGCCGACACCCGCGGCCCCGACGGTCGGCCCCTGCGCGCCGTCATGCCCGTGCGGGTCCCCACCTTCCCCGGTTGCATGGTGCCGGTCTACCCGATCGCCGCCCTTCAGCCCGTGGGGCAGCTTGCGCCGCTGGTCGTGGCCGTGCCGGTTGCGGACCCGACGCTGGCGCCGCTGCGCGCCCTGGCGGAGCTAGATGAGAACCTGCGCCAGGCGATCCTGGCCGAGGCGCCCACCGCCGAGGTGGTCGAAGGCGCTGTGGCAGAGACACTGGTGCGCGGCGGCATCGAGGCGGAGCTGCGCGCACGGGCTGCCGCCCAGCGCCCGGCCATTCCCGCCTGGAAGGCGAGCGACGTGCGCCCGCGCTACGCGGGCGGTCGTGAGCTGGAGCCGCACACCTACGCCGAGCGGGCGGTACCGCTGCTACCGGCCCGCTTCCAGGAGTACATCGCCCGCGCCCTCCTGCCCGAGGAGCGCATCTTGATGTTCATCCACCGGCCGGTGACGGAGACCGGCGGCTTCCGGCTGCGGCGCACCAAGCTGCGCGAGGGCATCTTCGTGCTCACCGACCGCCAGGTGATGCTGATGACCGACACGGTGGAGCCGGATAGCACCATGGTGCATTGGGGCTTCATCGCCCGCGTCAGCGCCGTGGAGCGGGTGACGGCGGTGCAGGCCCGCGTGCAGGGCACCCTGGCGCACCTTGTGGTGACGCTGGCCGCCCGCCGCGGCGCGGAGACGGTGTCTTTCGCCTTCCCTGCCGCGTTCATGCCGGCGGTGGAGGAGGCGGCGGCCTTGATTGCCGGCTTCATCCCCGCCGCCGACACGCGCGCCCTGCGGCGGTGTTACCCGCGCGATCTGCCGGTGGAGCTGCCCAGCCTGGCGACCGTGCAGGCCCAGATGCAGGCGCCGACCTGGGCACGGGACTACCTGCCGGACGAACGACCGTTGGCCTGGGCGCGCACGGAGGGCGACCGCGAGCGCGCCGCCGTCGTGGTGGGGGAGCGACGGGTAGTGCTGGACGGCGCGGACAAAGCCGGCCCGTTGCGCATCGCGCTGGACGACATCACGTCCGTGCAGATGACGCTCGCCCTGGTGGCCAGCGGGCTGGAGGTCGCGGTGGCCGAGGGCGAGGCGATCCGCCGGCCGGCGCTGCGCTTCCCCTACCCGGCGGCGGGTCCGTTTCTGACGGCCTTTACCGCTCTACGGCATCTGCTCGGCCCGCCGCCGGAGCGAGGCTAGCGGGGAATCGGCGCCGTGGTTCATGGTATCGTGGCATGTGCGCCGGCGACGGCCGTCGGTCACGGCCCTCAATCTACAACCGGAGGCGAGGACGATGGAGGAAGCCGCCACCACCGGACCCGTGCCCGGCGCCGTGGCCCCCGCCCCCAACCGCCTCACCCGAGCCGCCGCCCTGCGCTTCGTCGTGTTGCTGGGTCTGGTCAGCCTGCTGGCCGACCTGACCTACGAGGGCGCGCGCAGCAGCACCGGCCCGTATCTGGCCCTGCTCGGCGCCAGTGCCACCGCCGTGGGCATCGTGGCCGGCCTGGGCGAGCTGTTCGGCTACGGCCTGCGCCTGGCCTCCGGCTACCTCGCCGACCGCACCGGCCGCTACTGGGCCACCACCATCGCCGGCTATACCCTCAACCTGCTGGCCGTGCCGGCCCTGGCCCTGGTCGGGCGGTGGGAGCTGGCCGCCCTGCTCATGCTGCTGGAGCGCACCGGCAAGGCGCTGCGCACCCCCGCCCGCGACGCCATGCTCTCCCGCGCCACGACCCTGACCGGGCATGGCTGGGGCTTTGGCCTGCACGAGGCCATGGACCAGGCCGGGGCGCTGCTGGGGCCGCTCGTGGTGGCTGGCGTCGTTGCCTGGCAGGGTGGCTACCGGGCGGGGTTTGCCGCCTTACTGGTGCCGGCCCTGTTGGCCCTGGCCGTGTTGCTTCTAGCCCGAGCCCGCTACCCCCACCCGCAGGCGCTGGAGCCGCTTACCCCGGACCTGCATCCGGAGGGTTTGCCGAGGGTCTTCTGGGTGTACCTAGCGGGGGCAGCGCTGGTGGCGGCCGGCTTTGCCGACTTTCCCCTGGTGGCCTTTCACTTCGAGCGGGCGGCGGTGCTGCAGCCGGCGCTCATCCCCCTGGTATACGCGCTGGCCATGGGGGTGGACGCGGTGGCCGCGCTGATCCTTGGTCGGGCGTTCGACCGCGTGGGCCTGCCGGTCCTGGCGGCGGTGACCATCGTGACGGCGGCGTTTGCACCGCTGGCGTTCCTGGGCGGGGCGGGGCTGGCCGTTCTGGGCGTGGTGCTGTGGGGCGTGGGGCTGGGGGCGCACGAGTCAATCATGCGCGCCGCGGTGGCGACGATGGTGGGGGCGGCGCGGCGGGGGACGGCGTACGGGCTGTTCAACACCGGCTATGGCCTGGCGTGGTTTGCCGGCAGTGCCCTTATGGGCGTGCTGTATGACGTGTCCCTCTCCTGGCTTGTGGCCTTCTGCCTGGCGGCGCAGCTGGCGGCGGTGCCGCTGCTGCTGACCGCCGGTCGCATGCACGGCCCGCGCCCGGCCTGACCCGGGGATGGCGTCCTCGCTGCCCCTCGGCGCGTGTGGTGCGCGTGGGCTCGCCACAGGGTGGGCGGCACGGGGTTCCCTTTACCTCACGCCAGCAGGTCGTCGGGTATGCGCTATTTCTGCCCATCGTGCTGGACGGAGATCGACGCCGCACCGCGACGGTGCCCGGCCTGTGGGGCCGACTTGAACCGGTTCCATGAGCTGTCCTACGAGGACAAGCTGCTCCTCGCGCTGCGGCACCCGGTGCTCGACCACCGACTGATGGCGATCGTCATCTTGGGCCGGCGGCGCAGCGAGCGCGCGGTGCCGTTCCTGCGCGCCTTGCTGGACTCCGAGGACAACGTGTACGTGGTGCGGGAGGCGCTGCGGGCCCTGGCACGTATCGGTGGACCCAGGGCGCAGGCGGCGTTGCAAGCAGCTACCAGTCACCAGGCGCGTCTGGTGCGTGACCTGGCCAAAGAGCTGCTGGCCAGCCATCGCCCCCCACCTGAGGCGGCAAGGGGTTACCACCGGTGAACCGTAGTACCCGGCTGCAGTGGGGTGCGGAGGCCCTTCCCTCGCCCCCATCCCCTCTCCCGCACGCGGGAGGGGGTGCCCTCCGACGCTGTCGGAGGAGGCTCCGGGCGGCGTGAGGGCTGGCTCGGCCCGGGACATCGAGAGGGGCGGCGCGCCACGCGTCCCGCCCGGCGGCATCCCGCGGCCTCAGTGCGCCGGCGCGCCTCACGCCCGCACCCGCTGGATAAGCGCATCGATCCCCTGCGCCAGCGGCACATGCTCGCTCTCACGAGCGGTGCGGCGCTTGAGCTCCACCGCCTCCCGTTCGAGCGTGCGCGGGCTCACCGTCAGGCGCCAGGGCATGCCCAGGAGGTCGGCATCGTTGAACTTGACCCCCGCCGACTCGTCGCGGTCGTCGTACAGGGTGGGGACCCCGGCCGCCCAAAGCCCTTGATACAACCGCTCCGCCGCCTCGTGCACCGCCGGCCGGTCTAGGTTCAGGGCGACAAGGTGGACGCGGTAGGGCGCCAGCTCCTCGGGCCAGATGATGCCGCGCTCATCGTGGTTCGCCTCCACCGCGGCGGCCACGATACGGCCCACGCCGATCCCGTAGCAACCCATCACCAGCGGGCGGCTCTTGCCTTCGGCATCCAGATACGTGGCGCCCATCTTCTCGCTGTAGACGGTGCCCAGCTTGAACACGTGGCCCATCTCGATCCCGCGCCGCTCGTGCAGCGTGCCGGGGCAGAAGGCGCAGCGCGCACCGTCCCGCGCCAGGGCGATGTCGGCGACGATGGTCGCCTGCCAATCTCGCCCATAATTGACGTTGAGGTAATGCACATCGGGCGTGTTGGCGCCGGCGATCAGGTTGGGGGAGTGGACGGCCGAGTCGTCGGCCACCACGGTGACCCCTTCCAACCCCACGGGTGAGGCCGAGCCGGCCACCAGCCCGTGCGCCTGCACCGCGGCCTCATCCATCAGCTCCAGCTCCACCGCCTTGAGCGCGTTTCTGAGCTTGGCCTCGTTCACGTCCAGGTCGCCGCGGATGGCCACGAATACCGGTTGCCCGTCGGCCTGGTAGAACACGGCCTTAAGCGTGCGCGCGTGCGGCTGTCCGGTGAAGCGCGCCAGGTCATCAATGGTCCTCTGTCCTGGGGTGGCCAGCCGCTCCAGGGGGCGCGGCTGCTCCGGGACGGCCGGCGGCTTGTGGAACACCGCCTTCTCCGCGTTGGCGGCGTAGCCGCAGCCGTCGCAGATCAGGGCCGTGTCCTCGCCGATATCGGTGAGGAACAGGAACTCCTGGGAGTCCTTACCGCCGATGGCACCCGAATCGGCCTGCACCGCCACCACCGGGATGCCGCAGCGCCGGAAGATGTTGTGGTAGGCCTGCACCATCGCCTCGTAACTGCGGTCGAGCCCCTCCCAATCCGCGTCGAAGCTGTAGAGGTCCTTCATAATGAACTCGCGCACGCGCACCAGGCCGCCGCGCGGGCGGGGCTCGTCCCGAAACTTGGTCTGGATCTGGTAGATACGCTGGGGGAGGTCGCGATAGCTCTGGATGTTGCGCCGGGCCAGGTCGGTGATCACCTCCTCGTGCGTGGGACCGAGGGCCATCCACCGATCGCGGCGGTCTCGCAACGCGTATAGACCGGTGAAGGTGTGCCAGCGGCCGCTCTCCTCCCACAGCTCGCGCGGCTGCAGGGCTGGCATGTGCACCTCCTGCCCACCAGCCGCGTTCATCTCCTCGCGGATGATCGCCTCCACCCGCCGCACGATCTCCCAGCCCAGGGGCATGAAGGTGTAGATCCCCGCGGCCAGTTGCTCCACGAGCCGGGCGCGCAGCAACAGCGCGTGGTTCGCCGTTTCTGCCTCGGCCGGGGCCTGGCGCAGCGTTTTGCCAAACATCCTCGACAGGCGCACCGGTCCCTCCTCCACGGTGCCGAAATTGAGAATCCTTGTGATCACTTACAATACGCAGGGACGCAGTTGAGGGCAAGCGCACGGGGTGTTCGCCCGGACTACAGCTCGGCGTCTGGGGCCAGCACCGGCGCCTCGGCCGGCAGCACCTCCGGGTACTTGAGGCCGCTGCCGGTGTTCAGCAGCAGCACCCGCGCGTCGCCGGTGAGCCACCCCATGTCCCGCAGGCGCACGGCGGCCGCCAGCGTGGCCGCCCCCTCGGGGCAGACGAGCAGCCCCTCCTCCCGTGCCAGGCGCTCCACCGCGTCCAGGATTTCCCGGTCGCTCACCGCCACACAGGTGCCGCCCGTTTCGCGCACCGCCCGCAGCACGATGAAATCGCCCAGCGCCTTGGGCACGCGCAGGCCGCTGGCCACCGTCGCGGCGTCTGGCCAGAACTCGGACTCCTCACGGCCCTGCTCCCACGCCCGCACCAGCGGCGCGCACCCCTCCGCTTGGACGGCCACCAGCCGCGGCCGCGCCCTCTCCGGCAACCATCCGAGTGCGCGCAGCTCGGCGAACGCCTTCCACAGACCGATGAGACCGACGCCGCCGCCGGCCGGGTAGAGGATGACGTCGGGCGGGTTCCAGCCGGTCTGCTCGGCGATCTCCAGCCCCATCGTCTTCTTGCCCTCGATGCGGTAGGGCTCCTTGAGGGTGGAGGCGTCGAACCAGCCGTGGCGGGCCACGGCCCGCGCCACGATGCGGCCGGCGTCGGAGATGAGGCCGCGCACCAGGCGCACGTCGGCGCCGGCGGCCAGCGCCTCGCGCACGTTTATGGCCGGCGCGTCGACGGGCATGACGATGTGGGCGCGCATCCCGGCGCGGGCGCCGTAGGCTGCCCACGCCCCACCGGCGTTGCCGGCCGTGGGCATGGCGAACTCCCGCACCCCAAGCTCCCGTGCCCGGGACACACCTACTGCGGCGCCTCGCGCTTTGAACGTGCCCGTGGGGTTGAGCCCTTCGTCTTTGAGGCTGAGCCCCGGCAGGCCCAGCGCCTTTCCGAGCCGCGCGAGCGGCAGCACCGGCGTCCACCCCTCCCCCAGCGTGACGGCGTGCGCCGGGTCGTCGAGCGGCAGCAGCTCGTGGTACCGCCACAGGCTCGCCGGCCGGCCGACGAGCATGTCCGGGCGCAGGTGAGCTGCCACCAGGTCCAGGTGATAGCGAACCAGGAGCGGTGAGCCGCAATGACAGAGGTTGTGCAGCTGCCGGGCGTCGTGCCGCGCGCCGCAGCGGGCGCACTCCAGGTGCGAGACGAACGACATCCTCCCCTCCGAGAGGTGCTAGCTGCGATAGGCCCGCATCAGGTCGTGGAACCGGCCTCGGCGGGGGCGAGCACGCCGTGGGCGCGCAGCACGCGCAGCGCCTCGGCGAGCAGCGGCTCCGGCTCGCGCTGGTCGATCTCCAGCGTGCGCGCGGCATCGGGCGGCAGGGCCGCGGCGATGTAGCTCCAGTCCACGTCGCCGTTGCCCGGCGCGCGGTGATCGGTGATGCCGTGCACGTCGTGGAGGTGGGTGCCCACCAGCCGCGGCGCCAGCGCGGTGAGGACGGCGCGCGGGTCGAGCAGCCCCAGACGTCCCTGCACCTCAGCGTGTCCGACGTCATGCCAGTACCCGACCTCGTGCGGCGGGTAATCGGCCAGGAGGGCCAGGGTCTCCTCGGCGGACGGGATCTCGTGGTAGTGGAGCCGGTTCTCCAACCCGATGACCACACCGCGCGCCGCCGCCTCCCGTGCGATCTCGGCCAGTGAGCGCCGGGCGGCGGCCAGGTGCAGCGCCACGGCGCTAGCTCGCTCGCGGTGCGCCTCGGCGCGCGCGACATCCGCCGCCGCGCTCGCGATCTGGCCGGCGTGGTACAGCTCGCGCAGGTGCCGTTCAGCGGGCAACATGGCCGGCAGGCCGCCGAGGTGCACCACCACATAGCGCGCGCCGACGGTTGCCGCGTAGGCGATAGTGCGCAGCGTATGCGTCACCGCCTCGCGGCGCTCGTCTTCATCCGTGGAGGCCAGGTTGAGGCCGCCGTTACTGCCGCCCCGGGCGGGCACGCGCGGCGCGGGCGCGTGCAAACTGAGGACCGGGAGGACCTCCTGGCGGAGCAATGCCGCCAACCCCTCCGGGCCGGTGGAGTGGCTCACCTCGATACCGTCGTAACCTGCTGAGCGGGCCACTCGCGCGAAGGCGACGAAGTCCGTCGCGAAGCGCTCCTGCTGAGCCCACATGGTAGACAGGGCCACGGCCGTCATCGTACCCTAGCGCGTCGCTCCCTCTCCGTTGATGATGCGGAGGATATCCCAGTAGGAGATGACCACCACCAAGCAGAGCAGCACCACGAACCCGGCCAGGTGGACGAGGGCCTCTTTCTCCGGCGGTACACGCTTGCCGCCGCGCAGGATCTCCACCGCCACGAACATGATGCGGCCGCCGTCCAGCATGGGTAGCGGCAGCAGGTTGAGGACGGCCAGGTTGATGCTGAGCAAGGCGGCGAGTTGCAGCAGGGCGACCCACCCGGCCTGCTTCACCACCTCCCCGGTTACCTGGGCGATGCCGATCGGCCCGGCCACCTGCGGTGCGGTGCGCTGGGCGATCCAGGAGATGATCTGGTTGCGGGCCAGCACCAGGGTCTCGGCGGTGGAGCGAACGCCCTTCGGCACCGCCTCCCAGATGGGGTACGAGCGCCGCTCAACCGGTTGCGCGCGCTGGGCGCGCAGCACCCGCTCGCGGTACTGCTCGTCGCTCTCGTCCGGGTCCTGCGGCCGCACCGGAACATTCCCCACCAATGGCGCCAGCGTGATGCCCGTTGGCCCTTGACCGGGCGGCGCCGCCCACCGGGCGTAGACGCGGACGGTCACGATCTCCGAGCCGGCGCTGCGCCCCGTTGGGCTGGCGATGGACCGCCGCAGCGTCCATGTCATGGTCTTGCCCTGGTAGAGGTGGACCAGGTAGCTGACGTCGCCCGTGTTTTCCACCTCCCGGCCGTTGATCGCTAGGATGAGGTCGCCCGGCCGCACGCCGGCCTCTGCGGCGGGGGAGCCGGGCCGCACGTCCACCACCACGGCGCGGCCCACCGGCACGTCCTGGGGAATGACGTACACCAGCGTGAACAGGGCCACCGGCAGGAGCACGTTCATCAACGCGCCGGATGACAGCACGATGATGCGCTGCCAGGCCGGGCGGGCGGCCAGGCTGCGCGGGTCAGACGGGTCCTCCTCGCCCAGCAGCCGCACAAACCCGCCCAGGGGCAGCAGGTTGACGGTGTACTCCGTCTCACCGATGCGGCGGCCCCACAGACGCGGGGGGTAGCCCAGCCCGAACTCCAATACCTTGACGCCGAAGGCCTTGGCCGTGGCGAAGTGGCCGATCTCATGCACGACCACCAGCACCACCATCACGGCCAGAAAGGGCAAAAGCTTGTAGATCAGGACGTCCATGAGCGCTGCACTTTCCCAGTGCTGCCCGGCCGGCCCGCGCCGAGCGGAAGGGCGATGCCCTCGCGTTCCACTACCGGCCGTGGCTCAGCTGACATGGGCCAGCACCGCACGCGCCTGCCGCCGTGCCCAGGTGTCGGCCTCCAGCACGGCGTCCAGGTCATCCTCAGGTCCCGGGGAGTGCGCGGCCAGCACCCGCTCGATGAGCCGCGGGATATCGGTGAACCGAATGCGGCCGGCCAGAAACTCCTCCACCGCCACCTCATCGGCGGCGGCCAGCACCGCCGGATAGGTACCGCCGCGGCGGCCGGCCTCCATGGCCAGGGCCAGGCAGGGGTAGCGGGCGAAGTCCGGCGGGGCGAACTGGAGGGAGCCCAGCGCCGCCAGGTCCAGCCGGGGCACCGGGCAGGGCAATCGCTCGGGATAGGTGAGCGCGCACTGGATCGGCAGACGCATATTTGGCAGGCCAAGCTGCGCCTTGACGGAGCCATCGCGGAACTCGACCAGCGAGTGCACGATGCTCTCGCGGTGCATCACCACCTCGATGCGGTCCACCGGCACGTCGAACAACCAGCGCGCCTCGATGGTCTCCAGTCCCTTGTTGAACAGGGTGGCGGAATCGACCGTCACCTTGCGGCCCATGGTCCAGGTGGGGTGGCGCAGGGCTTCCTCCGGGGTGACGGTGTCCAGGCTCTCCACGGGCCGGTCGCGCAGGGCGCCGCCGGAGGCGGTGAGGATAAGCCGCGCGATCCCGCCGCGCGCCTCACCCCACAGGCACTGCCAGATGGCGGAGTGCTCGCTGTCCACCGGGCGGAGCTCACCGCCGCCCTCGGCCGCCGCGCGGGTGAGCACCGCCCCGGCCATCACGAGCACTTCCTTGTTGGCCAGGGCCACGGCCTTACCGGCGCGCAGGGCGGCCAGCGTCGGCGCCAGGCCGGCTGCGCCAGGCGTGCCGACCAGGACCACATCCACGTCAGGATGGGCCGCCATGGCCTCCATGGGCACCACGTGCGCGCCGGCCAGCCGGCCTGGGTCCAGCGCGGTATCGGCGCAGACAAGCGAAGGACGGAACTCGGCCACCTGCCGGTACAGCAGGTCCGTGTTCCGTCCCGCCGCGAGCGCCACCACGCGGAAGCGCCCGCCTAGGGCCCGTATCACGTCCAGCGTCTGGGTGCCGATCGACCCGGTCGAGCCGAGGACCGCGACGCCGATCACCCGCTGATCCATTGCACCACCCAGTATACCACCGGGGCGGTGAACAGCACGGAATCGAGGCGGTCCATGGCGCCGCCATGCCCGGGAAACAGCCGGCCCAGGTCCTTCACCCCCAACGAGCGCTTCAGGAGCGACTCTGCCAGGTCGCCCGCCTGCCCTGCCACCGCGACCACCGCCCCCAGCGCCAGCCAGAGGGCGAGCGGCCGGTCCAGACCGAGGACTACACCCAACGCCCCGGCCGCCAACGCGCCGGAGAGAAGGCCGCCTACGGCCCCCGCGATGGTCTTCCCCGGGCTGATGCGCGGGGCGAGCTTCGGCCCGCCCACCAGCCGGCCGAGGGCGTAGGCGCCGGTGTCGGTAGCGAAGGTGGTGAACAGCATGAGGAGCACCCAGTCCCGTCCGTCGGTCGCCTGGCGGAGCAGCACGATATGGCTCCCCAGCACGCCGGGGTACAGCGTGGCGCCCACCGCCGTCGACCAGCGGGCAAAGCCCCGGTTTACATCGGCGCGCAGTACCTCGACCAGCAGCGTTAGTGCGATGAGGCCGGCCACGACCAACGGGATGGTGTCCCGCCCCAGCGCGGCTGCACCCGCGATGGCGCCCGCGCCCAGGACGGTGCACCAGGCGAGTGGGTCACGACGGCCGATCCCGGCGGCGCGCACCAGCTCGTACGCGCCCAGCGCCAGGAGCACGGCCGCGACGGCCACGTAGACGGTGCCACCTAGCTCAATCACGACCAGCAAAGTGGGGATGCCGACCGCGGCGGTGGCCAGGCGAGCTGGCAGGTCGGATCGGGAGGCGCTGGAGTCCACTGGCACAGATCGCTGATGCGCGCGTCGGGCCACGGTAGCCCTCAGCCGGACGGCGCGACGGTGGCCAAGGCGCGTTGCCGCCGGCGGGCGGCCCGGGCGGCTGCGTCGGGCACGCTGCCGAACTTGCGCGTGCGGCGGGCGTACTCGGCCAGGGCCTTATCGACCTCGGCGGGGTCGAAGTCCGGCCAGAACACCGGCGTGGAGTAAAACTCGGCGTAGGCCGCCTGCCAGAGCAGGAAGTTGGACAGGCGCATCTCGCCGGCGGTGCGGATGATGAGATCTGGGTCTGGGATGCCGGCGGTGTAGAGGTAGGAGCTAAGGAGCTGCTCAGTCACCGCCTCGGCTGGCACGCCGTCGCGCACGATGCGTTGCACCGCCCGTACGATCTCGTCGCGGCCGCCATAGTTGAAGGCCACGCACACCGTCATGCGCGTGTTGTGCTTGGTCAGCTCCAGCGCATGGTGGATCTGGTCGCGCAGGGTTGGGGGCAGCGGGTCCAGGCAGCCGATGTGCAGCAGCCGGATGTTGTTCTTGTGGAAGTTCTCCACCTCGTTTTTGAGGGCCAGGGCCAGCACGCGCATGAGCGCGTTTACTTCACGCCGTGGGCGCGACCAGTTCTCGGTGGAAAAGGCGTAGAGGGTGAGGTACTCCACCCCCCGTTGGGCAAATCGCTCGATCACGCGGCGGATATTCTCCGTGCCGGCGCGGTGACCGGCCTGGCGCGACTTGCCGCGCGCCTGGGCCCAGCGGCCGTTGCCGTCCATGATCACCGCCACGTGACGGGGCACCGGGCTGCCCTCCGGCGCCGAGGCGGGTATTGGTTGGTTCACCATGGCGTGTGCCACTCCCGAGAGCGGTTGAGAGCTGCTGAGGAGGCGGCCCGATCAGACCTCCAACAGCTCCGCCTCTTTTTCCTTCCCCAGCTTGTCGATTTCGGCGATGAACTGGTCCGTCAGCTTCTGTAGCTGCTCGGTGGCGCGGCGGGCTTCATCCTCGGAGATCTCGTGGCTCTTTTCCAGCTTGCGAATGTCGTCGTGAGCGTCGCGGCGGACATTCCGCACCGCGACGCGGCCCTCCTCCACCCGCTTCTGCACCTGGCGGGCCAGTTCCTTGCGGCGTTGCTCGGTGAGCGGTGGGAGATTCAGGCGTAACACGTTACCGTCGTTGACCGGCGTCAGGCCCAGGTCGGACTTTTGGATGGCCCGCTCGATGGCCTGCATGGCGCTGCGGTCCCAGGGCTGGATCACGATCAGCCGGCTTTCCGGCACCGTGACGGTGGCGAGCTGGTTGATCGGCGTTGGCGTGCCGTAGTAATCGACGCGGATGTGGTCGATCAGGCCGGCTGAGGCGCGGCCGGTGCGGATCGCCTGCAGGTCCTTGCGCAGCGCCTCCACCGCCTTTTGCATCCGCTCGCGCGCGTTGGCGTGGATCTCCTTGAGCGTCGGCATCGGCCCACCTCATGCTCCGACGAGTCCTGCACGTGCGATGTGCGGCAGCGCGATTGTACCGCAGCGGCGGTTACTCTCCTAGGAGGACCGTTTCCCGGTGGCTGATGAGGGTGCCCCCGGACTCACCGGTCACCGCGCGGACGATGCTGTTCTCAGCGGCGATGTCAAAGACCACGATCGGCAGGTCGTTCTCCATGCATAGAGAGAGGGCGGTGGAGTCCATCACGCCCAGCCGGCGGCTGAGCGCCTCGATGTAACTCAGCCGGGCGTACTTGCGCGCGCCGGGCACCAGGCGCGGATCGGCCTCGTACACCCCGTCCACCCCGTTCTTGGCCATGAGCAAGACCTCCGCCCCGATCTCCACCCCTCGGAGGGCGGCGGCCGTATCGGTGGTCATGAAGGGGTTGCCGGTGCCAGCGGCGAAGATGACCACGCGCCCCTTTTCCAGGTGACGGATGGCGCGCCGGCGGATGTACGGTTCGGCCACCGCCTGCACGGTGATGGCGCTCTGGGTGCGCACCGTCACGCCGACGTACTCCAGCGAGTCCTGCAGTGCCAGCGCGTTCATGATGGTGGCCAGCATGCCGGCGTAGTGGGCCGTGGCGGCCTCCATGTCCAGGGCCTCGGCCATGGCCTCCCCCCGCCAGAAGTTGCCACCGCCCACCACCACCGCCACCTGTACGCCCATGCCCACCACGCTCTTGATCTGGTGGGAGATGCCCTTCAGGGTCGCGCTGTCGATGCCGAAGGCGGCTTTACCCATCAGCGCCTCGCCGCTGAGCTTGACCAGCACGCGCCTATACTGCGGCTGCGCCACACCCGCACCTCACCGGGCCGCCGTTAGTCCTTTCCCAATTCGTACCGCACGAACCGCCGCACGGCGACCTTTTCGCCCGTACGCGCGCTCACCTCGGTGACGAGCTGGCCGATCGTCTTGCTCGGGTCGCGGATAAAGGGTTGCTCGAGCAGGGCGACCTGCGCCGGGTCCTCGTCGCTGTCGGCGGGCATCTCGTCGCGCGAGAGGTACTTGGGGCTCATGGACGCGATCTGCTGGGCGATGTGGCGGGCCAGCTGCCGGAAATCGTCCGTGCGGGCGACGAAGTCCGTCTCACAGTTCACCTCGACCATGGCGCCGATACGCCCTTGGTGGACATAGGCCTCGATCACCCCTTGGCGAGCCTCCCGCCCGGCGCGCTTCTCGGCCCGGGCGATGCCCTGCCGCTCGATGATCTTCTGTGCCTGGGCCAGGTCACCGCCGGCTTCCTCGAGGGCGCGCTTGCAATCCATCACCCCCGCGCCGGTCAGTTCCCGCAATTGCTTGATCAGGTCCGTGCTCACCGGTGCTGTCATCGGTTGCTGTCCTTCCTCGTCCTACGAGTTTGTCGCACGGATCACGTGGCTGGGCGCCGCCCGTGCGCGAATCCGCCCCGGGGAGCCGGGGCGGAGGGTCAGGGGTTGGGCTAGCGCTCGATGTCCGACTCGTCCTCGATGGGCGGCTCGTCGTCCGGCGAGAAGCTGGCCTCGGTGATATCCGCGAAGGCGCCGGCCTCGACCTCCTCCGTCTCCGCTGCCGCGCCGGCTTCGTGCAGCGCGAGACCCTCCAGCACTGCGTCGGCGATCTTACCGGTGATCAGCTTGACCGCACGGATGGCATCGTCGTTGGAGGGGATAGGGTAATCGATCTCCTCCGGGTTGCAGTTGGTGTCGCACATGGCGACGATGGGGATGCCCAGCCGCAGGGCCTCGAGCGTGGCGTTGCGCTCCTTGGGCGGATCGACGATGTAGAGGGCGTCCGGCAGGCGCGTCATGTTTTTGATGCCGCCGAAGTGGCGGTTCAGCCGCTCGATTTCTTCGTCGATCTTGAGCTGCTCTTTCTTGGGCAGGACGTCGAAGTCCCCGCGCGCCTTGGCGTTCTCCAGGTGGATCAGGTGCTCGATCCGCGCGCGGATCGTTGGCCAGTTGGTGAGCGTGCCGCCCAGCCAGCGGGTGTTGACGTACGGCATGCCGCACCGCTTGGCCTCGGTCTCGACCGCCTCCTGCGCCTGCTTCTTGGTCCCCACGAACAGGATGATGCCGCCGTTGGCGGCTAGGTCTCGCACGAAGTCGTACGCCGCGTTGAGACGCTGGACGGTTTGCTGTAGGTCGATGATGTGGATACCGTTGCGCTCGGTGAAGATAAACCGGCGCATCCGCGGGTCCCACTTGCGCGTCTGATGCCCAAAGTGGACCCCTGCCTCCAGGAGCTGCTTCATCGAGACCACGGCCGGCATGGTGCGTTCCTTTCTCAAATCCGGACGCCATAAATTTGTCCCGGCACCGGCCGGGACAGGCATCCGCAACCTTCCCCGTATCAGGCGCCAGTATACCATCTCGCCCTTCGCCCGGCAAGCGATAATTGCTAAGGATGTCAGCCGTTGTTAGCACCTCTTGCCGAGGAGTGCTAACCCGTGGTAGACTGGGGCACAACCCAGGGCGGGAGGGATAGCGTTGCCGAAGTACGACTATCGGTGCACGGCCTGCGGTCACGTGTACGAGAAGCGTGAGGGGTTTGATGCCCCGGCGGTGCAGACCTGCCCGCTGTGTGAGGGACAGGCGCGGCGCGTGCTGACGGCGCCGGCTATCGTCTTCAAGGGCAGTGGCTGGTACATCACCGACAGCCGCAAGCCCGAGCCGAGCGCGGATGGCAAGAGCGAGAAGGACGTGGGCGAGAAGAGCGAGGCCAAGTCCGGCAGCTCGGTCTCCGAGTCGGTCGCGGCCGACTGAGCGCCGGGCGGCCGTCTCGGGGGCGCCGCCGGCTGCACCGGCCGGCGGTTTTCTGTGTCCGGGTGCCGGCGTGGGGCGTGCCCCCACCGGGCAGGCTTGCAGGAGAGGCGGATGCGCGCCGTGCTCCAGCGCGTGACCTCGGCCTCGGTGAGCGTGGCCGGAGAAGTGATCGCCACCATCGGCCCTGGGCTGCTGGTGCTCGTCGGTGCCGCTCGTGACGATACGCCGGCCGATGCCGAGCTGTTGGCCCGCAAGACGGCGGAGCTGCGCATCTTCAACGACGAGCAGGGCAAGTTCAACCGCTCATTGCAGGACGTGCGCGGGGCGGCGCTGGTGGTGAGCCAGTTCACCCTCTTCGCCGACACCCGCAAAGGACGGCGTCCGGGCTTCACCGATGCCGCCCCGCCGGAGGTGGCGGCGCCGCTGGTGGACGCCTACGCCGACGCCCTGCGCCGGCTGGGCGTGCCGGTGGCTACCGGGCGGTTCGGCGCATACATGCAGGTGGCCCTCGTCAACGACGGACCGGTCACCATCCTGCTCGATACCGCCGTGTGGACCCGTCGCGCCTGACCCGGCACCGGTAACGACGGTTCGCCCCTTGCGTTGGATCGTGTACCAACCAAGTGAGGACGATCCCGTGCCGATGGTGCGCCGCCGGTCCGCTCGTCGTCGGTTTCTCGGCTCCCTGCTCGCGCTCCCCGCGGTCGCCCTGCTCGCGCGGCTCAGCCCGCGCGCCGGGTGCACCGTCCACGCGGACGGGACCGACAACCTCATCCCCATTCTCATCCCCGATGACGTTGGTCAGGAGGAGCGCTGGGTGGCGGTCAACCTTACCGCCCAGGCCGCCGTGGGCATGATCGGGGTCGATCCGGTCCATGTGGCGCTGGTGACCACCGGTAAGCCGGGCTGGGAGACACCGATCGGCCAGTTCCGCATCGTGCGCCGCGTCGAGAACGAGACCATGACCTCCGCCTCGCTCGGCATCACTGACCCCGACGACCAGTACGTGCTCACCAACGTGCTGTACACCCAGTACTTCACCTGGGTGGGGCACGCCCTGCACCTCAACTACTGGCGCCCGGACAGCGTCTTCGGCCGCGAGCCCACCAGTCACGGCTGCGTGGGCATGCGCCTGGATGACGCCCGCTTCTTCTGGTACTTTCTCGGCATCGGCTCGCGCGTGGTGGTGCACACCTGATGGGCGTTGCCGCCCGAAGATACCAGGAGCCGCCCCAACAACCGGGGCGGCTCCTGCATCGATCCGGTTCCCTCGCGAGACCTCACCGATCGATATCGGCCGGTTGCTCTACACGGACCGGCTCGCCCTGGAGGGACCAGGGGCTGGTGTGGGTGATGCGCACGTCCACCAGCTCACCCGGGTGGGCGGGGCCGTGGATGTGCACCAGTTTACCGGTGCGGGTGCGGCCGAACGGCTTGCCGTCCTTCTCACCCGCGCCCTCCACCAGCACCTCCTGCACCGTGCCCAGCAGCCGGGCGTTGATCTCGCCGGCAATACGCTCCTGCAGCTCTTCGACGGCGTGCAGGCGCTCCTTCTTGACCTCTGCCGGTACGTCATCCGGCAGCTTGCGCCAGGCGTAGGTGCCGGGCCGGGGCGAGTAGGCGGCCACGTGCACCTTGTCGAAGCGCACCTCTTCCAGGAGCCGATAGGTGGCGCGGAACTGCGCCTCCGTCTCGCCCGGGAAGCCGACGATCACGTCCGTGGTGATCGCCACCTCGGGCATGAGCGCGCGCACCTTCTCGATCCGGTCCAGGTACTGGGCCACGGTATAGCCGCGGCGCATGGCCGAAAGCACGTCGTCGTCTCCGGACTGCACTGGCAGGCTGAACCACTCGCACACCTTGGGCAGCTCCGCCACCGCCGCGATGATGCGGTCGGTCATGTCCGGCGGATAGGAGGTCAGGAAGCGGATGCGCTCCAGGCCGGGTAGGTCGTGGATGGCGCGCATTAAGTCGCCCAGGTCCGGTCGGCCGTCGAGGTCGTGGCCATAGGCCTCGACGGTCTGGCCCAGGAGCGTCACCTCGCGCACGCCCTTGCGCACGAGCTGCGCCACCTCGTAGCGGATTTCATCAATCGGGCGGCTGCGCTCGCGTCCGCGCCGCAGCGGCACGATGCAGTAGGTGCAGAACTTATCGCAGCCTTCGATCACGGGCACGTAGGCCGTGGGGCCCTGGGGCTCACCGACCGTCTCCGGCCAGAACTCGCCGCCCAGGTCCTTGGGGTCGGCGCCTAGGGCGATGAGGATGTCGTCGAAGTGCTGCGGGCGGGCGAAGACATCCACAAACGGAAAGCGCTTCTGCAAATCGCTGACGCGCATCCCCACCATGCAGCCCGTCAGCACGATCTTGGTGCCGGGCCGGCGCTCCTTGAGCTTGCGGTAGCGGCCTAGTTGCGAGATGGCGCGGTCCTCGGCGCCCTGGCGGACGGCGCAGGTATTGAGGATGAGAACGTCAGCCTGCTCCGGCTGCGGCACGGCCTGATAGCCGAGGCGGTCCAGGCCAGCGCTCAGCTTGGCCGAGTCCGCCACGTTCATCTGGCAGCCGACCGTCCAGATGTGGTACCGCATGTGGGGCTCCAAACGCGCCGAGCGCTGACCGCTGGGGCTGAGTACAGAACCGCTTGCCCGGCACCCAGCACCCACTCCTCAGCGCTCGGATAGGGCGGAGGGACTGGGATTCGAACCCAGGACCGGGGGTTACCCGGAACCCGCTTAGCAGGCGGGCGCACTAGACCACTATGCGATCCCTCCGGGCAACGACGCCCAGCCACCATGGCCAGGCGCACCTTTACTATAGCATGGGACTGACCCCGCTGTCAGCCGGTTGCCCCTGAGCGTCGGCAGGCGTGGGCCGGTCGCGGTCACCCGGGGTTGGCCAAGCAAGCACGCTGGAGGCTCCATGACCAGCAGCCGCCGTATTACCGTCCAGGACGTGGCGCGCCTCGGTTACCATGCGCCGGTACAGGTGCAGTGGTCGCCGGACGGGCGCTTTGTAACCTATCTGTACAGTCCGGAACGCTCCCTGCGCCTGGAGCTGTGGGCGTTCGACCCCGACACCGGGCGGGAGTGGCCGGTCGCCGGCCTGCCGGCGGAGGAAACGGTGCCGCTCACCCGTGAGGAGGAGCTGCGGCGCGAGCGCCAGCGCCAGTTCGCCACCGGCGTCGCCTCCCACGCCTGGAGCGAGACCGGAAACACCCTGCTCATCCGCGCCGGTGGCACCGTCTTTGTGCAGGACGGCCTCGCGGGGCGGCCGCGACCGGTGGGCGGGGCCGAGTGCCTCGACCCGCAGCTCAACCGCGATGGCACCCACCTGGCCTTCGTGCGTGACGGCGAGCTGCACGTGCTCGACCTGACAGCGGACGCCGCACCCCGCCGCCTGACGTTCGATGCCGCACCGCCCGACGAGTATGGCGACCGTGCCATCACCAACGGCCTGGCCGAGTTCGTGGCCCAGGAGGAGATGCACCGCCACAGCGGCTTCTGGTGGTCCCCGGATGGCGCGCGCCTGGCCTTCGAGCAGGTGGACCATCGACCTGTCTCACGCTTTTTCATCGCGCACCCTGGCACAGACGACGTCCAGGTGGAAGTGCACCGCTACCCCTTCGCGGGCAAGGACAACGTGCGCTGGCGGCTGGGCGTGGTGCCCGTGGCCGGGGGCGCGGTGTGTTGGCTGCGGGAGGGCGGTAACGAGTCGTACCTGGCCCGCGTGCACTGGACCCCGGACGGTCGCATCCTGGCGCAGGTGCAGAGCCGCGACCAGCGCCGGGTGGAGGTGCGCCGCCTCGACCCGGACACAGGGCAAGACGAGCTCCTGTGGGTGGAGGAGACGGAGCCGTGGGTCAACCTCCACGACGATCTGCGCTTCGTGCGGCGGCGGGATGCCCCGCCGGAGGAGTACGCCATCCTGTGGTCGTCCGAGCGTACCGGCCGCCGCGCCCTTTATCTCTATGGCCGAGATGGCACCCTGCTGCGCGCGCTCACCGACGGGACGGTGTGCGTAGATGAGGTACGGGCGGTGGACGCCGAGGGCGGCTGGGTGTACTTCGAGGGGTGGGACGAGAGCCCCCTGGAGCGGCACCTGTTCCGGGTGCCGCTCGCCGGCGGCGCCATCGAGCGGCTGACCGCCACGCCCGGCACGCACCGGTGCGTGCTCTCCCCGGATTGCCGCCGATATGTCGACGTGGCCAGCGCCGTCGACGAACCCACGACGGCGACGGTGCGGGAGGTCGGCGGCCGCGAGCTGGGGCGGCTGCAGGCGGCGGCGCCGCCGGACCCGCGCCAGGTGGAGCTGGGGCTGGTGCCGCCCCAGTTCATCGTGGTGCGCGCCGAGGACGGGACGACGCTCTACGGCGCGGTGTACCGACCGCGTGAGGTGCCCGCGGGAGCCAAGGTGCCGGTCATCGTCGATGTGTACGGCGGGCCGCACGTGCAGCAGGTGGCCAACCATTGGGGTGTGACGGCGGACCTGCGCAACCAGTACCTGGCCCAGCAGGGATACGTGGTGCTGGTGCTGGACAACCGCGGCTCAGCCCGGCGCGGCCTGGCCTTCGAGGCGCCCATCTCCGGCAACCTGGGCGACCGGGAGGTGCAAGACCAGGTGGCCGGCGTGCGCGCCCTGGCGAAGCTGGTGCCGGAGGCCGACCTGGAACGCGTAGGCGTGTGCGGCTGGTCCTACGGTGGCTACCTGGCGCTCATGTGCCTGGCGCGGGCGCCGGAGGTGTTCAAGGCGGCGGTGGCCGGCGCGCCGGTGACGAGCTGGGACGGGTACGATACCCACTACACCGAGCGGTACATGGGCACGCCGCAGGAGAACCCGGACGGCTACCGGCAGAGCGCGGTGATGACGCACGTGGAGCGCATCCGCGGTCGCCTGCTGCTCATCCACGGCATGATCGATGAAAACGTGCACTTCCGCCACAGCGGGCGGCTGGTCAACGCCCTGATCCGCGCCGGAGTACCCTTCGAGACGCTGTTCTTCCCGGAGGAGCGACACGCACCCCGGCGCGAGGAGGACCGCGTCTTCCTGGAGCGTTTGATCGCCGACTTCTTTGCCCGGCACCTGTGACGAAGCGGGGGCCACAGCGTGCGGCGCCCCGCTTCGTTCCATGGCGGCCGGTGCGCGGGTCAGAGCAGGCCGCGCTCCATAAGCACCCGTTGCATCGTGCTGCCGATCTCGGCCGGGCTGTCCACCACCACGGCGCCGGCCTCGGCCAAGGCCGCCTTCTTGGCCGCGGCTGTGCCCTGGTTGCCGGTGATGATCGCGCCGGCATGTCCCATACGCCGGCCGGGGGGCGCGGTGGCGCCGGCGATGAAGGCCACCACGGGCTTGTGCACGCACGCTTTGATGTAGGCCGCCGCCTCCTGCTCGGCGGTGCCGCCGATCTCACCGATGAGGACGATGGCTTTGGTCTCGGGGTCGTGATTGAGCAGCTCGACCGCCTCCCGCTGGCTCGTGCCGATCACCGGGTCGCCGCCCACGCCGATGCAGGTGGACTGGCCGATACCCAGCGCGGTGAGCTGGGCCACCGCCTCGTAGACGAGCGTGCCGGAGCGGGAGACGACGCCCACGTTACCTGGCAGGAAAACGTCGCCGGGCATGATGCCCACGCGCGTGCGGGTGCGCGGCGTGATCACCCCTGGGCAGTTGGGGCCGATGAGGCGCGTGCTGGAGCCGCGCAGGTACCGCTTGACCATCACCATGTCGAGCACCGGCATCCCCTCGGTGATGCACACCACCAGCGGGATGCCGGCGTCGGCCGCCTCCAGGATGGCGTCGGCCGCGCCGGCGGCCGGGACGTAGATGATCGAGCAGTTGGCGCCAGTCTCCCGCACCGCCTGCTCCACCGTGTTGAACACCGGCACCGTGTCGTCGAACATCTGACCGCCGCGCCCCGGCGTCACCCCGGCCACCACCTTGGTGCCGTAGGCGATGGAGCGGCGGGCGTGTTGGCTCCCCTCACCGCCGGTGATGCCCTGCACGAGCAGGCGCGTGTGCTCATCCACCAGAACGCTCACGGGCAACCCCCTGCAGTCGTTACCGTGTTCAAGTTGCGGGGCGTCGGCGCCCGCTCAGCCACCGTCAGTCACGTAGCTCGGCCAGTGCTCGGGCAGGAGCAGGGCCCCGCACACCTTCTCGTAGAACGCGGCCGGGCCGACCGCGCCGATGATGCCGTAGAGATACCCCCGCGCGCGCATGTCGTGCAGGCAGCGCAGGAGCAGCGCCGCGCCGATCCCACGCCCGCGCCGGTCGGGCCGCACGCCGGTGGGCCCGAACACCCCCGGGTGGGCGCAGTCGTAGGCGGCGAAGCCCACGATCTCCGGGCCGTCCACGGCTAGAAAGGCGCTGATCGGCGTCCGTGCCCACGCACAGGACAGCTCATCCGCCCATCCGCGCGTGAAGTACCGCTCGGCGAAAGCCCGCGCCGGGGATAAGTCCCAGGGATGGGCCCGGCGCACGCGCACGCCGCCCGTGCCGGCGCGGGCGGCGGCGGCCGTCCAGTCCGGTAGCGTCAGCAACGGCACGATCATATCGCGGGGCGGCACGCACTCGCGCTCCTGCACGGCTCGGAGAGGCCGCGCTAGTGGGTCACGGCCGTCACCGCTTTCCGCGCGGCCTCGCCCAAGTCGTCGGCGGTGATCACCGGTAGGCCGGACTCGGCGAGGATCCGCTTCCCCTCCTCGACGTTGGTGCCGGCCAAGCGCACCACCACCGGGATACGCGCCAGGTCCATCTGCCGGAAGGCCGCAACGACCCCGGTGGCGATCACATCGGTGCGCGCCATACCGCCGAAGATGTTGATCAAGACACCCTTCACGTTCGGGTCTTGGGTCATGATCTTGAACGCGTTGACCACGCGCTGCGGGTCGTTTACCGTCCCGATATCCAGGAAGTTAGCCGGTTCACCGCCGGCCAGCTTGATCACGTCCATCGTGGCCATCGCCAGTCCGGCGCCGTTGACCACGCAGCCGATGTTGCCGTCCAGTTTGATGTAGTTGTTGATGCCCAGCTCCTGCGCCTGGACCTCGAGCGGGTCCTCTTCGTCGCGATCGCGCAGGGCGGCGATCTCCGGGTGACGGAAGAGGGCGTTATCGTCGAAGTTGATCTTGGCGTCCAGGGCGAGCACCCGCCCGTCGGTAGCCACGACCAGGGGGTTGATCTCCACCAGCGAGGCATCGGTCGCCGTGTAGGCCTTGTACACACCGGCCATGACCTGGAGCGCCTGGCGGAACGGCTCACCGGCCAGGCCGAGGGCATAGGCCAGCTTGCGACCGTGGTGCGGTTGGTAGCCGGACACGGGATCGATCAGGACCTGGTGGATTTCCTCCGGCCGCGTGGCGGCGATCTCTTCGATGTCCATGCCGCCGGCGGCGGAGGCGATCATCACTGGCATCCCGGCGGAGTTGTCGAGGATCAGGCTCAAGTACAGCTCGCGCTCCACGTCCACCTGTTCGGCGACAAGCACCCGCTTGACCTTCTGCCCTTGCGGGCCCGTCTGCGGGGTGACGAGCTGCATCCCGATGATAGCCGCGGCGTGCTGTTCCGCCTCCTGAACCGTGCTGGCCAGGCGGACGCCGCCGCCTTTGCCGCGGCCGCCGGCGTGGATCTGCGCCTTGACGACCACTTTCCCGCCGAACTCCTCGGCGATCTGGCGTGCCTCAGCCGCGGTGGCCGCCACCCGGCCGCGGGGCACCGGCACACCGAATTGGGCCAGGATATCTTTAGCCTGGTACTCGTGAATCTTCATGCAGACGTCCTGTGCACGAAATTCAAACTGCGGAGCCACTCGGCGGCGTGGCTGATAGGGCGCCGGGCACGGCCGCGGTTCCGCGGGGGCTGGGCGGAGGGGGTGGGATTCGAACCCACGGGCTGGCGGAGCCAGCCGGCGGTTTTCAAGACCGCTGCCTTAAACCACTCGGCCACCCCTCCAGCGGCAGCATAGCAATCGGCCCGGCCGAGGGCAAAGGCAGGTAAGCGACGGCGGACCCCGGCCTTGCCGCCCCCCGGCATACCGGGGCCTCAGCAAGCCCCCGGCTTTGCCCGGGCCGTGCCTATGGCCGGGGAACCGGCTCGCCGGGGTGCTGGGGCGGGCGACCACGAGGGGACCGAGGGGCCACTTGCGCCCTACACCGGCCGAAACCGGCCCCTCGGCCCGGGGGGATGAGACACCGAGGGGCCGAGGGGCGCCGGGGGCCGGGGTACTGACGGCCCCGCGCGCAGTGGGGGTACCGGTAGGCTCACCGGGCCGGGGTGGCGGGGCAGGCCGTGGGCCAGGATCGGCGCGGACGTTAACCGGCGGGGGCAGCGGCCGTTAGCAGGGATGCAGGCTGGTGCAGGGGTTTGGTCATGCCGCAGGCGTCGTCCGCCATCACCGTGCTCGTCGTGGATGATGACCCGCACATCCGTCACTTGGTCGAGGTGACCCTGGTGGAGGAGGGGTACATCGTCGACCAAGCCGCAGACGGGCCCCGCGCCCTGGAGCGCGTTTCGCTCTCCCTGCCCTCCCTGGTGCTGCTGGACCTCAACATGCCCGGTATGAGTGGGTGGGAGGTGCATGCCCGCCTGCGTGAGGTGCACCCACACCTGCCGGTGGTGTACATGACCGCGAACCTGCGTGCCTCAGAGGACGCGCGGCGGCATGGCGCCGCCGGCTGCCTACCCAAGCCCTTTGACATCGATGAGCTGATTCAGGTTGTCCAGCACCTGACGCGCGTGGCCGCGTAGGTGTGCTGGCTGGTGGTATTGCGGCGGCACGAACGGGGTGTCCGAGCACAGAGTGAAGCTGAGCGTTTTGTCGTCGTAGACAAGGTATTGCGGCGGCACGAACGGGGTGTCCGAGCACCGCGGCTCGGACACCCCGCGCGGAGGGGGAGCGCGCGGGCCGGACGGGGGAGACACACCGGCGCCGCGGGGTTACTATCGCACCCGAACGTTTCCGGCTCGTTACCGCGGTGCAAACAGCAGGTAAACGTTCACCTCCGCGCAGCGCTAGATTGAACGCGCCCTCCCACCTACGATGGCAGTGAACGGGCAGACGACAGCCCCATCCAGCGCCCACGGTGAGGGACACGATGGCGATCATCAATAAGTCCGCGCGGGCCGGCGAGTTCGTGCCGCCCGGTGCCGAACCGGGCCTCACCCGCCGCTTTGCCTGGCGCGACGCCGATCAAGACAAGGCGGTGCACGACGTCGCCGCGCGGCGGTTCAATTTCCCCAGCCCAGACTATCCCACCTATAAGACCTACACCAACCGGCCCGAGCGTCAGATCGGCGTGCGGCTCGACGATGGCTCCCTGGCCTTCCCCGACATCGTGGTGGTAGACCGGGACACGGCGGTCCGGCTCATCGGTGAGGTCGAGACCCACCGCAGTATGCGTGAGCAGGACGACCCAGCCTTAGTGGAGAAGTGGTCGACGCTGGCCGGTCTGGCCGACCTCTACCTGTTCGTGCCGCTCGACTACGTTGACCGGACCCGGCGCCTGATCAAAAAACACCGCATCAAGGTGGCAGGCCTGCGCACCTGGCGCTATATCGCCGGTCAGGATCTCATCGACATCACCGACATCCCGCTGTGAGCGCGGCGTCGCCCAAGGGCACCCCACCCGGCTGCTTCCCCGCTCAGCAGGCGGTGGACAGCGCGGCCTCGATCTCCTCGCGGGCGTTGGGAAAGCGGGCGGCAAAGGCGTCCAGCAGGCCCAGGCAGCCGCTGATCATGGTGTCACCCAGTGGCGTGGCCACGTACGGTTTCAGCCGGCTGCCGCGGAGCTTGCCCCGCTGGGGGCCCGTCACCGCCACAAATGCCTCACGGGTGGTGACGTTGTCCGTGTAGTAGACGCCGTGGCCGTGATGGGCGAACACCTCCTCGTGCGTCAGCTCGCCCTGCAAGAAGCGCTCGGCGAGGGACTCGATCTCCGGCCCACTCAAGATGTCGGTGTGATGCTCGAACAGCCCGTGAATGCGCGTGCCAGACGTATGCAGCGCCAGGGCGTGCATGTTGCCCAGATGCAGGATGAGCTGCTCGTCATGTTCGCGCACGCGCGGGTCCCACAAGGCGCCCAAGGCAGCGGCCACACCGCTGTCCACGAACACGGTCGGTACGTCCGCGTCTCGGCAGGCGAGCATGGAGCGGGCGCGGGTGAGGTACTCCGGCACCTCGTCGGCCAGCAGGGCGAAGGCGTGCAGGTCGCTTCCCTTGCGCACCATGCGGCGCATGTGCTCAAACCGGAACATCCGGTCGGAGACGCCGGGCGGGGGCGAGCCGTGGTCGAGGCAGCCGATGGCCAGGCCGTCGAACTGGGTGGGCGCCTCAAACGCGGCCAGGGCCGAGCGGATCGCCACCAGGTCGAGATCACGCATCTCGATCCGCTCCACACCACGCAGGGACGCCGCCTCGTCCTCGGAGACCACGGTGACGCCCATCGCGCGCACCACGGTAAGGTCATCGTCGAAGGTGCGGGCGGCCCGCTCGGTGGCGAAGGCGCGCAGGTCCTGGGCCAGGTGCGCCGCCAGCGCCCAGTGGCACGGGCCGCTGCCCATCGTCACACCGGTGAGGAGCACCGGCCGGCGTTCCTGGGTCGCGCGGCGGATACGCCGGGCGGCGATCTCCGTCGCCGATGGCATGACCATCTTGACGCTGCTCTCGACGGGCGCCCGCGTGTCGAACAGAAGGATGTCCTGTGTTTCCGCGCCGATGCCGATGGCCAGAATGCGCATAGGCCGTGGCCCTCGCTGAACAACCGGTTCCGGCATTCAGTCTACCACCGCGGCCGGACCGCCTCATCGCCGCCGGTGGCCCCTAGCGGGAGGAGCCGGGGGCGGGAATGAGGTCGATGCGCATGTAGGGCCGCAACACCTCTGGGACCACCACCGAGCCGTCGGCCTGCTGGTAATTCTCCAGCACGGCGATCATCACCCGCGGGAGGGCTAGGCCAGATCCGTTCAACATATGCGGGTACTCTGGCCGGGCTCCCGGCTCGCGCCGGAAGCGGACGTTCGCCCGCCGCGCCTGGAAATCGAGCACGTTGGACACGGAGCTGACCTCCAGCCACTCCTGCACCCCGGGCGCCCACATCTCCACGTCATACGTGATAGCCGATTTGAAGCCGATGTCGGCGCTGCAGAGCTGCACCACCCGGTGCGGGATGCCGAGCCGGCGGCAGACCGTTTCGGCCCGGCTCAGCATCGCCTCTAACTCCTCCATGGAGCGCTCTGGCTCACAGAAAGTGTACATCTCAACCTTGTCGAATTGGTGTCCGCGCTTAATGCCGCGCACATCCCGACCTGCGCTCATCTTTTCCCGCCGAAAACAGGCGGTATAGGCCACGTAGCGCAGGGGCAACATGCCCGGCGGAATGATCTCATCTCGCCAGAGGTTGGTCAGCGGCACCTCGGCGGTGGGGATGAGCCAGACATCGTCCTCGACGTCGTGATACAGGTTGTCGGCAAACTTGGGTAAGTCACCGGTAGCCCAAAAGCAGACCTCTTTGGCCACAAACGGCGGATACACTTCTTCCAGGCCATGTTCGTGCACGTGCAGGTCGAGCATGAACTGGATTAGTGCCCGCTGCAGGCGCGCGCCGTAGTTTTTGAGGACGTAAAATCGGGAACCCGCGATCTTGATCCCGGCCTCGAAGTCAATGATGCCCAGCTCCGGTCCCAGGTCCCAATGCGGTTTGGGTGGAAAATCAAACACCCGGGGCTCGCCCTCTTGGCGCACCACCACGTTGTCCGCCTCGCTTTCCCCATCAGGCACGCTGGGGTGCAGCATGTTGGGGATCTGGTACAGCAAGGTGGTGAGGCGCTGCTCAAGCTCTTTGACCTGTGCGTCCAGGGCCGCGATCCGCTCACGCACGCCCTGCTGTTCGGCGATCAGGCGCTGGCGTTCTTCAGGGCTCTTGGTCTGGGCGATGCGGCGACTGGCGGCGTTCCGCGCGGCCTTCAACTCCTCTACCTGCTGAAGGAGGGCGCGGTGCTGGCGGTCGAGCTCTAATACCTCATCCAGCGGCGCGTCCATCCGGCGACGCGCCAGCATGGCGCGGACCTCGTCGGGATGCTGTCGGATAAATTCCCTGCTGAGCATGGCGCGAGTCTCAACCACTCAAGGGTCAGTGTCAACGCGGGCCTCTGCCGTACAACGACCAGGGGATCGCCAGCCGTGCGCGCTGCCGGTGCTCGCGATACGCCTTCCAGAACGCCTCCGCCAGCACCCGGTGGCCGGCATCGTTCGGGTGCAGGTCGTCACCGGTGTAAGGGGGAACAAAGCTCACGTCCGCCGGCGTGGAGAGCACCTCCCACCGCAACACGGTAGGCGTCCACAGGTCCGCCACCACCAGTCCACGCTCCGCGGCCAGGCGGCGGATGATCGCGTTGATGCGCAGCGACGCCTCAAAGGCAAACGAGCCGGGCTGGGCGCCCAGCCAACTCAGGGTGGCTGGGATCACCTCCGCTCCGCTGGCCAGCAACCGATCCAGGATATCGGCATACCTGGCCTCAAACCGCGCGAGCTGCTCCTCATCGCTCCATATCTCATGATGGCCCAGTTCCAGGAAGACCAGCGCGGGCCGAGCGGCGAGCACCAACGGCAGCTTCTGCTGCGCGTCGTCGAGCAGGCCGACCGGGTCCTGGATGAAGGCCAGCACTGGCCCGGCATCGCGCGTTCGTGCCAGGCGCGCCGTGAGAATGGCTCGAAAGGCGCGTTCCGGCGCCGAGGCGTGTAGGCCATAGGTGAGACTATCGCCAAAGAACACGATCGCGGACGGCGCATCGGCATGTGCCGGCGCCCGCCACGCCAGGGCGACCGCCACGGCGGCCGCCAGCACGATCCACCTGGCCATGCGGGGTCCTGGAAGGGCCGTCTGCTAGCTCAACCCGTCCGATCCTACGGCACGGTCGGTGGATCACGCCAGCCCCGGCCGGCGCCGCAGGAGGTAGACGTGCTCCCCCTCCAGCACCACCTCACCGCGCTGATTGACCAGACGGGAGCGCAGCTTGAGCACGCCGCGCTCGCCCTTGGGGATGAGCTCGGCCACTTCCAGCTCCGGGCGGAGGGTGTCACCGATGAAGACCGGCGCCCTGAAGGCGGCCGACTGGGAGAGAAAGGCGATCATCGCCTCCTCAAGCTGCGCCGAGAGCTCGCCCGCACCCAGGGCGGTCAGGGCACTGAGCAGCAGGCCGTGGGCCACTCGTCGCCCGAACGGTGTGCGCCTGGCGTATTCGTCATCGTAATGGATCGGGTGGTTGTCGCCGGTGAGGGCGGCGAAGAACAGGAAATGGGCGTCGGTGAGCGTGCGCGCGGGGGCGCGGAACACCTCACCGACCTGGAAATCGTCGAAGTAGCGTTGCCTCATGGCACCACCGCGATGGCGTCGATCTCGATCAGGGCGCCGGGGCGCAGCAGGCCGGCCACGATCACGCCGGTGGCCGCGGGAAACCGGTCGCCGAACACCTCGCGCCGGACGTCGGCCGTGGCGCGGTAGTTTTCCACCGTGGTGATGTAGTCTGTGGTCTTGACCACATCGGCAAAGCCGGCGCCGGCGGCGGCCAGGATTTCTCCCATGCGCCGGTAAATGTACCGGGTTTGCGCCACGATGTCCCCGGCGCCGACCAGATTGCCCTCGTCGTCCACCGCGGTCAAACCGGAAATGAAGAGCAGGTTGCCGCGCCGCACAGCGGGTGAAAAGGTGTAGCGCTCGTAGCGCGGCCAACCGGGGTTGATCGGTTCGTTGTGCGTCATGTCTGAGCCTCCACCACAGGCCGTGTGTCTTCGCCGGCCCATGCTACAATCCCGCCGCGGCGCGCTCACGGCGACGCCCGCTCGGTCTGACCGGTCAAACCGGAACCTCGTCGAACGGAGATGGAACGGATGGTGCAGGAGTTCAACGAGACGATCAACGCCCTGTGGCGCGGCTCCATCGACATCCACGTCCATGCCGCGCCTGACCCGGTGGCGGCGCGGCGCCAGGACGTGCTGGAGATGGCCCACGCCGCCCGCGACGCGGGCATGAAGGCGGTGATCTTCAAGAGCCATGAGTACCCCACCGTGCCCGTAGCGTATGTGGTGAACCGGCTCCTGGCCGACTTCACGGTGTTCGGCGCCATCTCCCTGGATGACGAGGTGGGTGGGCTCAACCCGGCGGCGCTGGAGGCGTCGGCGCGCATGGGTGCGGCCAAGGTGTGGATGCCCACCTTCTCCGCCGATTACTGGAGCACCACCCGCCACAACCGGCCCGGCATCAAGGTGCTGGACGATCAGGGCCGACTGGTGCCGCGGGTTCACGAGATCCTGGACATCGTTGACCGGTACCAGATGATCCTGGGTACCGGCCACCTCTGGCCAGAGGAGCAACTGGCGCTGGTGCGGACGGCGCGCCAACGCGGTCTCAAGACCGTTGTCACCCACGCGGACATGTGGATCCCCCTCGAGCTTCAGGTGGAAATGGCGCGCCTAGGCGCCTTCATCGAGCACGCCTACCTGGGCTGTCTGCCCTCGGCCGGCTACTACACGGTGCAGCAGGTGGCGGCCGCCGTGCGCGCCGCCGGGCCGGCCGCGTGCATCATGTCCACCGACCTAGGCCAGGCGCACAACCCGGCGCCCGCCGAGGGGCTGCGCATGTTCATCGCCGCCATGCTGCGCGAGGGTTTCACCCCGACCGAGATCGAGCTGATGGTCAAGCACAACCCAGCCCAGCTCCTTGGCCTCGATTGACCGGCCGGCCCGGGCCCTCTCCTATCGACCATCTGCCGCCCGCATGCGACGATACGGCCAGAGCGTGCAGAGGCGACGAGCATGAACAAGAAGACCGTGCGCGACATCGACGTCGCCGGCAAACGGGTGTTGGTGCGGGTGGACTTCAACGTGCCGCTGGACTCGGCCACCGGGCGGGTGGCCGACGACACGCGCATCCGCGCCGCCTTACCCACGATCCAGTACCTGCGCGAGCGGGGGGCCAAAGTCATCCTGTGCTCCCACCTGGGCCGGCCGGACGGCAAGGTCGTTGACCGTTTGCGGCTCCGGCCGGTGGCCGAGCACCTGTCGGCGCTGCTCAATGCGCCGGTGACGATGGCGCCGGGCTGTGTGGGACCCGAGGTGGAGGCGCTGGTGGCACGCATGCAGCCCGGTGACGTGCTCCTGCTTGAGAACGTGCGCTTCCACCCGGAAGAAGAGGCGAACGATCCCGCGTTTGCGCGGCAACTGGCGGCGCTGGCTGACGTGTTCGTCAATGACGCGTTCGGCACCGCGCACCGGGCGCACGCCTCCACGGAGGGGGTGGCGCACTACCTGCCGGCGGTGGCCGGCCTGCTCATGGAAAAGGAGCTGAAGTTCTTAGGCGGCGCCCTCACCAACCCCGAGCGGCCGTTCGCCGCCCTGATCGGCGGCGCCAAGGTGTCGGACAAGATCGGCGTGCTGCGGCACCTGCTGGAGAAGGTGGACCTGCTGCTCATCGGCGGCGGCATGGCCAACACCTTCCTCCTGGCACTGAGCAAGCAGATCGGCGACTCGCTGGCGGAGCCGGAGCAGGTCGATGTGGCCCGCGAGATGCTGGCGCGCACGCGCCAGAAGGGGTCACCACGCCTGGAGCTGCCCGTCGATGCGGTGATCGCCGACCGCTTCGCCGCCGACGCCGTCACCCGCACCATCGACCTCGAGCGCGAGCCGGTGCCGCCCGGATGGCGGATCATGGACATCGGCCCGGCCACGGTGAGCCGCTTTGTGGACGCCCTGTCACCTTGCCGCACGGTGGTGTGGAACGGGCCGATGGGCGTGTTCGAGCTGCCGCCGTTCGCCGCCGGCACGCTCGCCCTGGCGCGCGCGCTCGCCGACCTGCCCGCTACCACCATTGTGGGCGGCGGGGAGACGGCGCAGGCCGTGGAGCAGGCCGGGGTGGCCGACCGCATCAGCCACGTCTCTACCGGCGGTGGCGCCGCGCTCGAGTTCTTGGAGGGCAAAACGCTGCCCGGCGTCGCCGCCCTGCTCGACGCGTAGCATCACACCACCGCCATCACGCGAGAGGCGCGATATGGACGAACGGCTTCTGCGACAGATCGTAGTGCCCGGCACCTCCAAGATCGTGCTGCTGGTGATGGATGGGCTGGGCGGCCTTCCCCGCCCTCAGACCGGCATGAGCGAGCTGGAGACGGCCCACATCCCCAATCTGGACCGGCTGGCGCGGGACGGGGCCTGCGGTCTGACCGTGCCGGTGGCGCTGGGGGTGACACCGGGGAGCGGCCCCGGCCACCTGGCCCTGTTCGGCTACGACCCGATTAAGTACGACATCGGTCGCGGCGTGCTGGAGGCCACCGGCATCGATTTCGACCTGCACCCCGACGACGTCGCCGCCCGTGGCAACTTCTGCACCGTGGACGCGCAGGGCATGATCACCGACCGGCGCGCCGGTCGCATCCCCACGGAGGAGGCAGCCCCGCTGATCGAACGGCTGCGTCAGATTCACCTGCCGGGCGTGCAGGTGTTCGTGGAGCCGGTGCGCGAGCACCGCTTCGTGCTCGTTTTCCGACGACCGGGCCTGTCCGATCGTCTGAGCGGCACCGACCCGAACCGGGAAGGGCTGGCGCCGCTGCCGGTCAAGGCGCTCGAGCCGACGGCCCAAGAGACGGCCGACCTGTTCAACCGTTGGATCGCCGAAGCGCGCCGCCTACTGGCCGACCAGCCCCGCGCCAACATGGTGCTGGTGCGCGGGTTCGCCAAGCCGCCCGTCATCCCCTCCATGGCCGAGCTGTTCCAGCTCAAGGCGGCTGCCGTGGCCATCTACCCCATGTACCGCGGCCTGGCCAAGCTGGTGGGCATGACCGCCCTACCGGCCGGCCACTGTTTTGCCGACGAGGTGGATGCCGTTGCCAAGCACTGGCCGGACTACGACTTTTTCTTCATCCACTTCAAGGGCACCGACACGGCGGGCGAGGACGGTGACTTCGAGCGCAAGGCGCGCGCCTTGGAGGAGGTGGACCGGGAGATCCCGCGCCTGCTGGCGCTGGCGCCGGACGTGCTGATGGTGGCGGGCGACCACTCCACGCCGGCCATCATGGCCGGTCACTCCTGGCACCCGGTGCCGTTCGTGCTGCACGGCCGCTGGGTGCGGCCTGATGCGGCGCAGCGGTTCAGCGAGCGGGAGTGCCTGCGCGGTTCGCTCGGCACCTTCCCGGCCAGCGAGGCGCTGCCGCTGGCGCTGGCGCACGCCGGCCGGTTAACCAAGTACGGCGCGTAGGCGGAGGTGAGTCCAGGCACGGCGCGGCCCCGTCCCCATACGGCGTCCCCGGCATGTCGGGACCGCGCTCCACGGAGGCAACCGTATGGCGCGCATGCCCGTGAGCGCGGGCAACTGGAAGATGAATACCACGCTGGCGGAGTTCCGGGCACTGGCCGAGACGCTCCGCGACCTGTTGGCTGACATCCACGGCGTGGAGCGAGTCGTGTGCCCGCCTTTCCTGTACCTGTTGGAGGCGCGGGACCTGTTCGCCGGCACCGGCGTCAGTGTGGGGGCACAGAACGCGCACTGGGAGGATAAAGGCGCCTTCACTGGCGAGATCAGCCCGGCCATGCTCGTCGGCATCGCCGAGTACGTGATCATCGGCCACTCCGAGCGCCGCGCCTACTTCTGCGAGACGGACGAGACGGTGCACCGGCGTGCGGCCGCTGCCCTGCGGCACGGGCTCCGCCCCATCATCTGCGTGGGCGAGACGCTGGCGGAGCGCACCGCCGGCCGCACCGAGGCGGTGCTGGAGCGGCAGGTGCGCGCAGCGCTGACGGGCTTGGAGCTGCCGGATGGCTTTATCATCGCCTACGAGCCCGTGTGGGCCATCGGCACCGGCCAAGCGGCCACCGGCGCCCTGGCGGCCGAGGCCATCGCCTTCATCCGCAGGCTCGTGGGCGAGTTGGCCGGGCCGGCGAAGGCCGCTGCGACCCGCATCCTCTACGGCGGTAGCGTGACTGCCGCCAACATCGACGAGTTCATGCGCGAGCCGGAGATCGACGGCGCGCTGGTGGGCGGCGCCTCGCTCAAGGCCGACGAGTTCAGCGAGATCACCCGCCGGATCGCCGCCCGCCGCCCGAGCTGAGCACTACCGCGGTGCGGGTCACCGCGGCCTTCCGCACGATTGCCGCTACCGGCACATGACCGACCGTTCGAGCGAGCAGCCGGAGATTGTGGTCATCGTCGGGCCGACCGCCGCCGGCAAGACGGCCCTGGCCGTGGCCCTAGCGGAGCGGTGCGACGGTGAGATCGTCAATGCCGATTCGCGCCAGATCTACCGCGGCATGGACATCGGCACCGCCAAGCCGCCGCCCGAGCTGCGCGCCCATATCCCCCACCACTTGATCGACATCCGCGACCCGGACGAGCCGTTTGGCCTGCACGACTTCTTGCTCCTGGCCGACGCCGCCATCCGGGACATCGCCCGTCGCGGGCGCCTTCCCCTGGTGGTGGGCGGCACCGGCCAGTACATCCGGGCCTTGGTAGAGGGCTGGCACGCGCCGCCGGTGCCGCCCGATCCGGCGCTCCGCGCCGAGCTGGCCGCCCGCGCTGCGCGTGAGGGTGGGGCAGCGTTGTACGCGGAGCTGGTGGCGCTCGACCCGGTGGCGGCGCAGACCATCGACCCGCGCAACGTGCGGCGCGTCATCCGCGCTTTGGAGGTGATCCGCGCCACCGGCCGGCCGTTCTCGACCCAACGAAGCAAGGGAAAGCTACCCTACCGCGCGCTGCTCATTGGCCTGCGCGTGAGCCGGGAGACGCTGTACCGTCGCATCGACCGGCGCGTGGAGGAGATGTTCGCGTCCGGCCTGGTCGAGGAGGTGCGGCGCCTGGTGGCGGCCGGGTATGGCTGTGACCTGCCGGCGATGCGCTCTATCGGCTACGCCGAGGTTTGCGGCTACCTGCGCGGCGAGCTTACACTGGCCGAAGCGGTGGCCACAACCAAAACGGCCACCCATCGCCTGGCACGGATGCAGGCCAACTGGTTTCGCCTGACCGATCCGCGCATCCACTGGCTGGACGCGGAGGCGACCCTGCCGGTGGAGCCGGCGGTAGAGCTGGTGCACCGCTTTCGGTCGGGCGAGCTGTCCTGAGCGGCATTCGCCGTGTGCCCCGTCGTCCGTGGGACGCATGCAGGAGGTCGTCCATGCAGCTTGCGCGCCGGGTGCAGCAGCTCCCGCCGTACCTGTTCGCCGAGATCAGCCGCAAGATCGCCGAGAAGCGGGCGCAGGGGGTTGATGTCATCAGTTTCGGCATCGGTGACCCCGATCTGCCCACGCCGCCGCATGTGATCGAGGCCCTCAAGCGGGCCGCCGATGATCCGGTCAACCACCGGTATCCAGAAACCGAGGGACTGCCGGAGCTGCGGCAGGCGATGGCGCGCTGGTATGAGCGGCGCTTTGGCGTGACGCTGGATCCGGATAAAGAGGTCGTGCCGCTCATCGGCTCCAAAGAGGGGATCGCGCACGTGGCGCTGTGTCTGGTGGACCCGGGTGACGTGGCGCTGGTACCGGATCCAGCCTATCCCGTGTACGCGGTGGGCACGATGTTTGCGGGCGGTGAGGTGTACCCGCTACCGCTCAGAGAGGAGCACGGCTTCTTGCCAGACCTGGACGCCGTGCCAGCAGACGTGGCGCGGCGGGCCAGGGTGCTGTGGATCAACTACCCCAATAACCCGACGGCCGCCTGCGCTACATGCGAGTTCTTCGAGCAGGTGGTGCACTTCGCCCGACGCTACGACATCGCCGTGTGCCACGACCTGGCCTATGCCGACGTGGCCTACGACGGCTACGTGCCACCCAGCTTTCTAGAAGTGCCCGGCGCCAGGGAGGTCGGCATCGAGTTCAACTCCCTTTCCAAGGCGTACAATATGACCGGATGGCGTGTGGGCATGGCGGTGGGCAACGCCGTCCTGGTGGACGCGCTCACGCGGGTAAAATCGAACCTGGACTCGGGCATCCCGCAGGCGATTCAGCACATGGCCATCGCCGCCATGGAGGGCCCGCAGGACGTGATCGCCCAGCACAACGTGGTCTATCAGCGCCGTCGTGACCGGATGGTGGAGGTGCTGCGGGCCATCGGCCTCAAGGTCGAGCCGCCCAAGGCCAGTCTCTACGTGTGGGCGAAGCTCCCGACCGGAGAGCGCTCCATTGATTTCGCCACCCGCCTGCTGGAGGACACCGGCGTGGTGGTGACCCCGGGCATCGGCTACGGCGCGCACGGCGAAGGATACATCCGCCTGTCGCTCACTACGCCGGACGATCGCATCGATGAAGGGCTGCGGCGGCTCGCCTCATGGCGGGCAGCCCCAACCCGCGGTTAACGAGGGGGAGCCATTCCGAGAACGCTGCATTCCACTGCACCGCGAGTTGAGCGCGCCTACCTGGTCGCCGTGGAGGTGCGCGGTAGCGGCACGTGGAACACCGAAAGCTCGCTGGATGAGCTGGCGCAACTGGCTGGCACGGCCGGGGCGGTGGTGGTGGGGCGGGCGGTGCAGCGCCTGGATAGCCCGAACCCGGCCACCTACATCGGCAAGGGCAAGCTGGCCGAGATCGTGGCGCTGCGTCCGCAACTGGAGTACGACCTGGTCATTTTTGACGACGAGTTATCGCCGTCTCAGCAGCGCAACCTGGAGGATGCGCTCAAGGTCAAGGTGCTGGACCGCACGGCGCTGATCCTTGATATCTTCGCCAAACGGGCACACACGCGTGAAGGTGCCTTGCAGGTGGAGCTGGCTCAGCATGAGTACCTGCTGCCCCGCCTGGCCGGCCAATGGTCGCACCTGGAACGGCTGGGCGGTGGCATTGGCACACGCGGCCCCGGTGAGACGCAGCTTGAGACCGACCGACGCCTGATCCGCACGCGCATCAGCCGCCTGAAGCGCCAGCTCGAACAGGTGCGGCGGCATCGCTCGCTGTACCGGGCGCGGCGGGCCAAGCAGGGCGTGCCGGTGGTGGCGCTGGTGGGGTACACCAACGCTGGTAAGAGCACGCTCATGAACGCGCTGTCTGGCGCGGGCGTGCTGGCCGAAAACCGGTTGTTTGCCACGCTGGACCCAGTAACGCGCAAAGTAGCGCTGCCGGACGGCGGCTTTTTCCTGCTCACCGACACCGTCGGCTTTATCCAGAAGCTCCCCACGCAACTGGTGGCCGCTTTCCGCGCCACCCTGGAGGAGCTGGCGGACGCGGACCTGCTCCTGCACGTGGTGGATATCACCCACCCGAACGCCGCCGAACAGGCGGAGACCGTGGAGCAGACGCTGGCCGAGCTGGGTGTGGCGGCCAAACCACGCCTCACGGTGCTCAACAAGGTTGACGCCCTCACCGGTCCGGACGGTATGCCCGTGCGGGGCCTCGACGACCTCACCGAGCTGCGCGAGCAGTTGCGACAGGAGGGCGCCCACGCGGTGCTGATCTCGGCCGAGAAGGGCTGGGGGCTGGACGAGTTGCGACGGCGTATCGGTGAGCTCCTGCAGGAGCCGGCCGCGCGCGCCCAGCGGCACGCCGACGACGAGGCGCTGCTGCGCCGGCTGGCCGCCGTGGGCAAGTCCGCCGAGAAGGCCACCGCGCTGACGGGCAGCACGCCATGGCGCTCACCGTTCGCCCCCTGACCGCGGCAGACATCCCCACCGCCCTGGATATCCTCAACCGCGCCTTCCACGAGGAGAACCTGCTCCTCACGGGTCGCGGCCGCATGCCGTTCTTCGGCGCGCGGCTGCTTGAGCAGCGCCGTGCCGCCGACCCCGCCGGCACGCTCCTCGCGGAACGCGACGGGCGGCCGGTGGGAGTCATTGGCGGCGCGCACTGGGGCTCGCTGGCTTGGTTCGGGCCGGTGGGGGTGGACCCCGCGCAGCAGCGCGGCGGTGTGGGCCGGGCGCTGGTGGCGGCGTGGACGGATATTCAGCAGGCGCGTGGCGCCAGGCTTTTCGGTCTGGAGACGTATGCCCAGAGCGGCGGGCACGTGCGCCTTTACACGGCGCTCGGCTTCCGGCCGTTGTGGTTGAGCGCCGCCCTCAGCCGCCGGGTGACGGACGGGGCAGTGATGCCCGGCGGCGTCTACCGACTTTCGGCGTTGCCGGGGTCGGAACGCCACCACGCGCTGGCCGCCCTGCGGGAGCTGGCGCACGACGTGTTTCCCGGCCTGGACTGGTCCATGGAGGTCACCGGCACACTCACGGCTGCGGCGGGGGACGCGCTGCTGCTAGCGCCTGGCGACAGGGTGCTGGGCGGCGCCGTCTGCCAGGTGGACACGCTCAGCCCTGGTCCCACGCTGTTCATCTCGGTGGCGGCCGTGCGGCCCGGCCCGGATGCGCACGCCGCCTTTCTCCGCTTGCTGGCCGGGGTGGAGGCGCTGGCGCGGGAGCTGGGCCGCTCACGGGTGGCGGCGCGTGTATGCACGCGCTACGAGGCGGCCCACGCTGCCCTGCGGGCGGCGGGCTTCCGCGACGAGGGCGCCATGCTCCGCCTCAAGCGCGGTGACGGCGCCGACTACGAGCGGCCCGACGTCTTTCTTCTGGACTCATGGCTGTAACGGTGGCTCTCTTGCGCCGCCCGATGGGCGATGCGACGATCCGGCCGCGCCGTGGGGCACGGCGTGGGACATCGTGCGGGCAGGGGACATGCATGACGGCTGAGGGGGGTCTGGAAGAGGTCACGGTGCTGGGCGGCTATGCCGACCTGCTCAAAGAGGAGAGCCCGTGGGTGATCGGCGGGTTCACGCTGCCGGACGGCTCGCGCTGGGAGTACCGCGAGCCCGACGCCATCGTTATCGCCCAGAACGGGCGCCTGCGCGTGACGGTGCCGCGACTGACGCGCAAGCACGACCGTATCCAGATTTTGGACAACGCCAAGCATATGTACTTCTCGCGTCAGCGCGTGCCCGTGCACCCCGAGGGCGAGACTATCTTCGAGCTCACCTACCGGGCCGTCGGCTTCAACACCGCTCCCGGCGACCTGTACGACGGCTTCGTCTCCTGGAACCTGCTGGACTTCGAAACCGGCATCGCCGTCGATTTCTTCGTCTCCAACGATACCATCGCCACGGTCTACGCCCGTCTGCCGTTCCCGGGCGTGCCGGAGCCGCAACGCGGTGAGCCCAAATACTTCGCCCTCTTCAAAGAGCTGCACGGCCGCACCGCACCGGGACAGTTCCACGACTACCGCATCGTCTGCAACCGCCCCGCGGACGAGATCCGCTGGTACGTGGACGGGGAGCTGGTCAACCGGGAGACGCGGGTGCCGGAGAAGGTCGCGGGTTTTAACGTGGCCCTGGGCCTGATGACCGAGAAGGACATCGGGCCGGAGGGCAGCACGTCAGTCCACGGCCAGGGCTTGATGGGCGAGTGGGGACCGGTGCGCATCACCCGCCGTGCCATCTAGAGGGCAGCTGCCCCTCTCCGCTCGGGCGGGCGGGTGAGGCGGCCAGGCGCACCGCCAGCTCAGCTACCCGGCGGCCCAGCGCCCGCGCCTGGGCGCGGTCGTCCTCCGTCACGGCGCCGTGCGCGGTGGCGCCGTAATACGAGCCGGAGACGCGCATCCGATCGCTCCAGGGCAGGCCAACGAAGATCATGCCGTGGCCGACAATCAGGTGAAGCAGTTGCAGCAGTGTGGCCTCGATGCCGCCGGAGCGCGAGTACCCGGCCACAAAGGCGCCGCCCGGCTTACCCGCCAGCTCCCCCGTTTGCCAGAGATCGCCCGAGTAGTCGAACCAGTCCTTGAGCTTGCCGGTCATGCCGCTCCAGTTGGGCGAGCCGATGATGAGCGCGTCCACACCGGGCAGCTCTTTGGGGTTCGCCTCGTCCAGCCGCCGGTAGAGGAGCGTCGCGCCCTTCACAGAGCGCACGCCCTCGGCCACGGCCGCGGCAAGCTGCTCCACCAGCCCACCGCGCGAGTCGAACAGCACCATCACCGTGGCCATCGGGCATGCCTCACACGCGCCGGGGCGGCCCGGAGGCCGCCCCGAATGCTGTGTCGCGCGAGCTAATCACCCAGCAGGGTGGTGTAGCCCAGCTCGATGATGTCCTCGACGTATTCGGACCGCCAGCCGGGGTCGGGGATGCGCTTGCCGTGCTCGCGGAACCAGCGATGGTAGGAGAGGTACTCCTCTTCCAGCCGCAGGCGGACCTCGTTCTCCTCGGCGAACACGTCCGGCGCTACCTCTTCCAGGCGCTTGTCCATGTCCTCCGGGTCGATGTCCAGGTCCTCCATCCAGTATTCGGCCAGATAGTCGAGCACCTCTTCCAGATCGCGCCGGCACTCGTTCAGGAGGGTGACCATGAGCCCCTCCTCGTCTACCTTGCGGGCGCGCAGGCGCAGCTCCCGGGCGCACTCCTCGCACACCACTACCAGTTTGCGGGCGTCGCACTCGTCGGGATTGGGGCAGTACTGGTGACGCGGCGCCCAGGCCCCGGCCTCCGGGGCGCGGGAGTAGCCGACCACGATCTCGTTGTTCAGGGAGCCACACCGTCGGCAGGCGATCTTGTTCCCTAAGATCTCGTTGATCGTGCGGTTCCAGTCGATCTGCATCGCCCACTCCGTCCCACGCTGGTCTCGACCGGACCCAGTTGCACCTTCACTGTACCGCGCGCTTCACGCCGCTGAAAAGTCGCCGGTGAACCAGCCCGTCTGCCCTGGCGCCTCCTCCACGCCCACGGTGACGCTGGTGATGTTGGTGATGCCGCGCTCGCGTAGCGCCCGGCAGAACTCGCCGTGCAGCCAACGCGCGATCTCCTCGGCCGTGGAGTTGCCGATGGGCAGCGGCACGACGTCGCACTTGGGGAAGACGTACCGCCGCCGTCCCTCCGCCACGAGCTCCCAGCTCTCCTCGTGCTCCGTGGCGGCAAGCAGGCCCGAGGGGCGCTGCAGCAGAAACTTGTGGTCCAATCGCTCGCACAGCGCCTTCATGACCACCTTGGCCTCGGCGAAATCGATCACCCAGAAATCCTCGGTGAGCGGACCCACGCATTCCACGATCACCGCGTAGTTGTGGCCGTGCAGCGGCTCCACCTGCCCGCGGAAGGTGGCCATGTGCGCCGCCATGAAGCGAAGCTGCCCTCGCTCGACGGTCACCCTGCTGGTCATGAGCCCGCCTCCGCGTCGCGTCCACAGCGATAGGACAGGTCCAGGAGATCCATCACATGCATCACGCGGGCGCGCAGCCCCCACCGCCGCAGGCCGGCCTCAAGCTGGATCATGCAGCCGGGGTTGGCTGTGACGACGATATCCGCGCCCGTGGCCGCTATTTCCTCAATCTTGCCGTCCAGCAATCGCAGGGACATCTCACGCTGCACGATGTTGTAGATGCCGGCGCTGCCGCAGCAGCGGTCGGGGTGTTCCATCTCCACGAACTGCACGCCCGGCACAGCGCGGATGAGGCGACGCGGCGCGGCGGTGATGCGCTGGGCGTGCGCCAGGTGGCAGGAGTCCTGATACGTCACGCGGGCGGTGACCGGGCCCAGGCCCTCCGGAAAGGGTAGCGTGGTCACGTACTCGGTGGCGTCCTTCACCCGGGCGGCAAAGCGTGCCGCCCGCTCCGCATAGGCTGGATCGTGCTCCAGCAGTTCGCCGTATTCCTTCAAGACCGAGCCGCAGCCCGCGGCGTTCACCACCACGGCGTCCACGTCCAGGGAGAGGAACAGGTCCACGTTGCGCCGCGCCAGGGCACGCGCCGCCTCCCGCTCGCCCGCGTGCACAAGCAGCGCGCCGCAGCAGGTCTGCGCCGGCGGCGTGAGCACCTCCACGCCCAGGCGGTTAAGCACGCGCACTGTGGCCATCTGCGTGTGGGCGTGGGTGTAGGGCATCACGCAGCCGAAGAAGAACGCCACCCGCGCACGCGGCGGCCCACTGGGGCGGATGGGCTCGGCCGAGGGACGGAAGACGCGGGGAGACGGCGACGGTGCCAGCGCCTCCAGCTCGCGCAGCGGGTGAGGGAGGAGGCGGCCCAACCAGCCGTGCCGCACCGCGCGCTGCAAGCCGCTCGCCTGATAAAGGCGGAGCAGCCGAGCCACGGCCTCCACCCGGCGGCGGTACGGCAGCAGGCCGGCGAGCACCGTGCGGCGCAGCAGGCGGGGCAACGCCGGGCCGAGACCCTGCCGCACGATCTCCGCCCGCGCCGCCTCCATGATGCGACCGTACGGCACGCCCGAGGGACACACCGCCTCGCAGTTGCGGCACTGCAGGCACAAGTCCAAGTGGCGTAGGGCTGTCTCGGAAAGCGGAACACGCCCCTCATGCGCTGCGCGGATCAGGTAGATACGTCCCCGCGGCGACTCCGGCTCCAGGCCGGTTGCCACGAAGGTGGGGCAGTTCATCAGGCACAGGCCGCAGTGCACGCAGCGTGCGAGGTCGTCGTCGCGGGGGGCGTCCGGCCCCGTGAACGCGGACCTGCCCACGACCGGAAGCGCGACTCCGGCGCTCATCTGCGGTCTCCTCCTGCGCCATTGGCCGTCAGGTCTACTGTAGCGGATACGCCGCGCAACGTCGGCGCCCTTCCTGCACGGCCGTCCGCGGACCTGCATGGGGCTCGCCTCCTGTGGGCGGGCTTTTCATACTGAAAGGGTGATGCACGCGATGCTGCTTGAGGCAGTGGGACAGCCGTTGCGGCTCACCGAGGTGCCCGTTCCCACCCCTGGGCCGGCGCAGGTGCTGCTCCGGGTGCGGGCCTGCGGTGTCTGCCGCACCGACCTGCACGTGGCGGACGGCGAGCTGCTCAACCCCAAGCTGCCGCTGGTCCTCGGCCACGAGATCGTCGGCGTGGTGGAGGCGTGTGGCGCCGGCGTGCAGCGCTTTGCCCCCGGCCAGCGGGTAGGTGTGCCCTGGCTGGGTTGGACCTGCGGTACCTGCCGCTACTGTCGCTCCGGCCGCGAGAACCTGTGCGATTACGCCCGCTTCACGGGCTATCAGCTTGACGGCGGTTACGCCGAGTATGCCGTGGCGGACGAGCGCTACTGCTTTCCCATCCCACCCCAGTACGGTGATGTGGAGGCGGCACCGCTGCTGTGTGCCGGGTTGATCGGCTACCGCTCGCTGGCCGCCGCTGGCGATGGGGAGCGCCTGGGCATCTACGGCTTCGGCGCGGCCGCGCACATCATCGTGCAGGTGGCGCGGCACCAGGGCCGCACCGTGTACGCCTTTACCCGGCCGGGCGACAGTGAGGCGCAGCAGTTCGCCCTGGAGCTGGGCGCCGCATGGGCCGGCCCTTCGGACCAGCCGCCGCCGGAGCCGTTGGACGCCGCCATCATCTTCGCGCCGGTGGGCACGCTCGTGCCGGCGGCGCTGCGGGCCGTGGTGAAGGGTGGTACGGTGGTGTGCGCCGGCATTCACATGAGCGACATCCCCTCCTTCCCCTACGCCATCCTCTGGGGCGAGCGGGTGGTGCGCTCGGTGGCCAACCTCACCCGCCGCGACGGTGAGGAGTTCCTGGCCTTAGCGCCACAGGTGCCGGTGCGCACCGAGACGGTACCCCTGCCGCTGGAGCGGGCGAACGATGCGTTGGACCGGCTGCGGTCGGGCCGCTTACGCGGCGCTGCCGTGCTGGTGCCCTGAATGGGGTTCGTCGGTACCGCGGATCAGATGTGCCCCGGGCCGCGTCCCGGGCTGAGAATGCCGGTGGGGTCGTAGGCCTTCTTAAGCCGGCGCATAAGGGTCACGTCCGCACCCTCGATCCCCCACACGTCCAACGCCTGCTTGACGGCGGTCGGGCAGCGTTCCACCACCAGCACCCCGTGCAGGCGGGCGAGCTCGCGGCGCAGGCGCTCCACCGTCGCGGGGAGAGAGGGATCTGCGGCGCGCGTCCAGGTGGCGTAGACCACGCCGTTGCCGGCACGCGCTACCAGTGCGGGTGGGGCGCCGTCCACCGTCATGGCGGCGAGCAGTTCGATGACCTCCCCAACCTGAGAGGGAAGGACCGCCACGCGCAGCAGCAACGCCGCTTCTCGCCCCGGCGTGCGGCCGAAATCGCGCAGGCCGCCCATCAGCGCGTCGACCGCCTCGCCGTCGGGCACCTGGTCTGGGGTGGCACCCGCCGCACGGGCCAGGGTAAGCAGCTCGGCACGGGTGCGCGCCAGCATAGCCGGCGTGCCGCCGATCTCCACCACCACGCTCCACCTGTCCGTGGCCGTGTGGGCCGGGTGACTCGCCGGCAGCGCCAGCGCGCCTGGCCCGGCGATGTCCAGGGCCAGCGGCGCCAGGGTGCTCGAGGCGATTTGCCACGCCAGGCGGCAGGCGGCTTCTGGTTCTGGAACGCTGAGCACGAGGGCAGCGCGTTCTGGAGGCGCGGGCAGCAGCTTGAAGGTCACGCGCGTGATGACGCCCAGCGTGCCAACAGAGCCGATGAACAGCTTGTTCAGGTCGTAGCCGGCCACGTTTTTCACCACGCGGCCGCCGGCCTTGACCTCGCTGCCGTCCGCCAGCACTGCCCCGGTGCCGATGACGATGTCACGCGCCGTGCCGTAGCGCAGCCGGCGGGGGCCGCTGAGGTTAGCGGCCAGAGCGCCGCCAACCGTGGCCCGCTCGGGAAGCGGTGGGTCCAGGGCCAACACCTGGCCGCGCGCCGCCAGCAGCGCCTGCACCGCCGCCACCGTAGCGCCCGCCTCCACCGTCACCGTCAGGTCCTGGGGGCGGTACTCCACCACGGCGGTGAGCGCGCTCAGGTCAAGCACGAGGTCCACGCCGCGTGGCGTGTTGCCGAGGTCCAGGGCGGTGCCGCCGCCGCGCGGCACTACCCGCCAGCCGTGGGCGGCGGCCGCCCGCAACACCGCGCTCACCGCCGCCGCGCGCGCCGGCCGCACCACCACGGCCGGAGGCACGCCGTCCACCGCGTCCGCTTCCGTGGCGGGGGAGACGGTGACGTCGGGGAGGGCGGCCAGCGTTTCCAGGGCGGTAGTGACGGTCATGATGGGTCGGCTCCTTGCGGCACGGGTTCGTCGGAAACCGCGCCGTGGCTCACACGTACACGTCCGGGCCCAGCCTGGCCACGGCCGGCCCGCGTTGCACCTCACCGCAGCCGGTGTGCGTGGGGAACACCTTGCACGGGTTGAAGCGCTCACCCGCGCCGAAGGCCACCTTGAGCCGCTGCATGGCGTCCATGTCCGCTTCGCTGAAGATCCAGGGCATGTAGTCGCGCTTCTCCACGCCGATGCCGTGCTCGCCGCTGATCGAGCCGCCGGCGGCCACGCACACGCGCATGATCTCGCCGCCGCACTCCAGCACACGGGCGGTGGCACCCGGCACGCGCTCGTCGAACAACACGCAAGGGTGCAGGTTGCCGTCGCCGGCGTGGAAGACGTTGGCCACCGGGAAGCCGTAGCGTGCGCAGATAGCGTTCACCTCGCGCAGCACCTCTGGGAGCGTGCTGGGCGGCACCACCCCGTCCAGGATGTAGTAGTTCGGCGCCAGCGAGCCGAAGGCGCCGAACGCCTGTTTGCGGCCGGACCACAGCCGCTCCCGCTCGGCTGGGTCGGTGGCGGAGCGCACCTCACGGGCGCCGGCCTCGCGTAGGATCGCGCCCACGCGCGCCACCGACTCGTCCACGAACTCCTGCAGGCCGTCCACCTCCACCAACAGCACCGCCTCCGCGTCCAGCGGATAACCGCAATGCAGCACCGGCTCCACGGCGCGAATGGTGTTGCGGTCCAGCATCTCCAGGGCACCGGGCACGATGCCGGCCGCGATCACCGCCGCCACCGCGCCGGTCGCCGCCTCCACGGTGTCGTAAATGGCGAGGAAGGTGCGCACGGCTTCGGGCCGGCGCAGGAGGCGCACGCAGATCTTCGTGACGATGGCCAGCGTGCCCTCGGAGCCGACCACCAGCCCGGTCAGATCGTAGCCGGGCCGGTCCCGCCCCCAGCCGCCCACGCGCACGATCTCGCCGTCGGCCAGCACCAGCTCCAGGCCGAGCACGTGGTTGGTAGTGACGCCCAGCGCCAGGCAGTGCGGGCCGCCGGCGTTTTCCGCCACGTTGCCGCCCAGCGTGCAGGCCTTCTGGCTGGAGGGGTCCGGCGCGTAGAAGAGGTCGTACCGGGCGACCGCCTTGGAGAGCTCCAGGTTGACCAGCCCAGGCTCAACCACCGCGATCCGGTTTTCCAGGTCCAGCTCCAGGATGCGGTTCATGCGGGTAAGGGGCATGAGGATACCGCCCTCGGTGGCCAGGGCGCCGCCGGAGAGACCGGTGCCGGCGCCGCGCGGCACCACCGGCAGGCCATGGGCGTTGGCCAAACGGACGATGGCGGCTACCTGCTCGGCGGTACGGGGGTAGGCGACGACGCTGGGCCGGCCGCGGTCGATCGTGCCGTCATACTCGAAGAGCAGCAGGTCCTCTGGCTGCCAGAACACGGCGTCTGGGCCGACAATCCGCTGTAACTCTCGGGCCAGTGTGGGTGGCTGAGTGGGCACGCGCATCGTTCGCCTCCGCGCTGGGCATGGTAGCACGAACCTGGCGCCCGACTCACCGTCACCAACGCGATTGCCGCTGGGATGACCACGGTGCGACACTCCGCTCGGAAGGTGGGTGGACGTGGACGTCACGGAGATCAAGGCGGCCGCCGCGCGCATTGCGGACCTGGTCCAGCGCACGCCGATGTTGCCGTCCCGCTACTGGAGCGAGGTGGCGGGCGGAAGGGTCTGGCTCAAGGCGGAGTGCTTGCAACGGACCGGCTCGTTCAAGCTGCGCGGGGCGGCCAACATGATCCGCATGCTCACACCGGAGGAGCGGGCGCGGGGGGTGGTAGCGGCCAGCGCCGGTAACCATGCGCAGGGGGTGGCGGTGGCCGCCCGCGCTGAGGGCGTGCGCGCCGTGGTGGTGATGCCGACCAGCGCCTCCTTCGCCAAGGTGGAGGCGGCGCGCGGGTACGGCGCGGAGGTGGTGCTGGAGGGTGCCTCCTACGCCGAAGCGGCCCAGGCCATGCGCCGCTTGGCCGCCGAGCAGGGGCTCACGGTGATCCCAGCCTTCGACGACGAGCGGGTCATCGCCGGCCAGGGCACCGTAGGGCTGGAAATCGTCGCGCAGTGCCCGGATGTCGAGTTGGTGCTGGTGCCGGTGGGCGGCGGCGGGCTGGCGGCCGGTGTGGCCATGGTGGTAAAGACGCTCCGCCCCGCGGTGCGGGTGGTGGGTGTTCAGGCCGCCGCCGCGCCGGCCGCACGTGAGTCGTTCATCCACCGGCATCCTCGCACCGTCCCCCCGCGGGTGACCATCGCCGACGGGATCGCGGTCTCGCGGCCCGGCGACGTCACCCTGCCGTTCTTGCTCCGTTACCTGGACGACCTCGTGGCGGTGGACGAGGAATCGATCACCGGCGCCATGGTGGCGTTGCTGGAGCGCTCCAAGCTGGTGGTGGAAGGCGCCGGCGCGGTGGGCGCGGCGGCGCTGCTGGCGCGGGCGGTCGACGCTCGGAACCGCATCACGGTTCTGATCTTATCCGGCGGCAACATCGACATGAACCTGCTGGGGCGCGTGGTCGAGCACGGGCTGGCCCACGCCGGCCGCTACCTGGTCGTGCGCGTGGCCCTGCACGACCGGCCAGGGCAGCTCGCGCGCGTGCTGCGGGTGCTGGCCGATGCCGGGGCCAACGTGCTGGATATCTACCACCGCCGGACGGGCTCTCACCTCACCTTTGGCCAGGTGCAGGTCGAGCTGCTGTTGGAAACGCGCAATGCCGCGCACGCCGAAGCCGTGTGCGCCGCCCTAGAGGCGCACGGCTACCATGAGAGCCCGGTGCTGGAGTCGGCCAGCGTCACGCGCGTGTTCGTGGCGGAGTGAGCCGCGCTAGGGCTTTTCAAGCTGAAACGCGCGATGCAAGGCACGCACGGCGTCGGGTACCCGCGCCTCGTCGATGATGCAGGTGATGCGGATCTCGCTGGTGGTGATGAGCTGAATGTTGATGTTTTCATCGTAAAGGGCGCGGAACATGCGCGAGGCGTAGCCAGGCGTGTTCTGCATACCCGTGCCGACAATGCTCACCTTGCCCAGCTTGTCGTCCCAAGCCAGTCCCTTGGCGCCGATCTGTTTGGCCACCGGCTCCACGATCTCCAGCGCGCGCTTGAGGTCATTGCGGGAGACCGTGAACGTCAGGTCGGTGAGGTTCTCCAGGCTGGCGTTCTGCACGATGGTGTCCACAGAGATGTGCGCCGCCGCCAGCGGCTCGAACAGCGTCGCGGCGATGCCCGGCCGGTCCGGCACGCCGCGCACGGTGATCTTGGCCACATCCGTATCGTGGGCGATGCCGCGGACCTTGTTGGTGGGTTCCATAGTGGTCTCCGCGTGGATGAGGGTGCCAGGCTCGTCGTTGAAGCTCGAGGCGACCAGAATCGGGAGCTGGTAAATCTCCGCCAGCTCCACCGCCCGCGGGTGAAGCACCTGCGCGCCGTGGCTGGCCAGCTCCAGCATCTCCTCGTAGCCGATGTCTCGCAGCTTGCGCGCCTCCGGCACAAGACGCGGGTCGGCGGTGTAGATGCCCTCCACATCTTTGTAATTCTCACAGCAGGTGGCGCCCAGGGCGATGGCGAGGGCAACCGCCGTAGTGTCCGAGCCGCCGCGGCCGAGGGTGGTCACGTCCAGCTCCTCGGTTACGCCCTGGAAGCCCGCCACTACTACCACCCGCCCGCGCGCCAGCTCGCGGCGGATGCGGGCCGGGTTGATATGGCGGATGCGTGCCTTGAAATGCACGCTGTCGGTCTGGATGCCAGCCTGCAGCCCGGAGAGGCTGATAGCGTCCACCCCCAGATGCCGGAGCGCCATCGCCACCAGGGTGCTGGAGACGATCTCACCGGTGGAGAGCAATACGTCCAGCTCACGCGGCGATGGGTTGTCGGTGATCTGGTGCGCCAGGGCGATCAGTTCGTCGGTGGTATCGCCCATGGCGGAGACCACCACCACCATGTCGTGCCCCTCCGCCCGGCGCCGGGCGATACGCGCCGCCACGTTGCGGATGCGCTCCGCGTTGGCGACCGAGGTCCCGCCGTACTTCTGCACGATAATGGCCATGAACGTTCCCGCTTACCCAACCACCCGCGCACCCTCAGGCGAGGGCCGGGTGGTGATGACGCGCCCGTCGCGGCCAGCGGCCCGCGCCCGTGCCAGCATAGCCTGCCCGATCTCGACCTCACGATCCACGGCTAACGCCATGATCGACGATCCGCCCCCGGAAAGGTAAGCGCACAGGGCGCCGGCCTCACGGGCGGCGGCGAGGATATCGAACATCTCCGGGAAGAGCCGTGCCCGTGCCGGCTGGTGCAGCCGATCCTGTGTGGCCACATGCAGCACGTCCAGCCGACCGGTGGCCAAGGCCGCCACCAACAGGGCGGCACGGCCGATGTTGTACACGCAGTCGCGCCGCTCCAGGCTCGTCGGTAGCAGCCGGCGGCTCTCGCTGGTCGGCATATCCAGATCAGGAACGAGCAACACTGCGCGAAGCTGCGGAGGGACCGGCACCGGCACCCGGCAGATACCGTGGTCATCCCACACACACACTTGCAGGCCCCCGAACAGGGCGGGGGCGGCGTTGTCGGCGTGCCCCTCCAGCTCCGCGGCGATGAGCAACAGCTCCTCGGCGCCGAACGGCCCGCCCAGGAGCACGTTGGCCCCCACGACGGCACCCACCCGCAGCACGGCGCTGGCGCCAAGCCCACGGCCGACCGGGATGTCTCCCCGGTACATCACCCTGAGCCCGGGCGGCACCGGCTTGCCGGCCCGTTCGTACACCGCGCGGGCGGCCGACAGGGCCAGCTGCTCGGCGCGCGATTCGGGAAAGGGGGCCGGCCGCTCCGCCCAGGTGACGGTCACCTCCCCCGTCAGGTCCAAGGCCAGTCCCAAGGCATCGAAGCCCGGCCCCAGGTTGGCCGAGGTGGCAGGAACGCGCACGGTCACGGACGCGGGTGGCATCGTGGTGTGAGGCCTCGCGGACAGGTGCGGCGCAGGGGAGCGGAAGCCCCGCTCGACAACGAAGCGCGGGCGCCCAGCCCGCGCGTGGAGCAGTGTAGCACCCGCCTATCGCGACCTCAAGCGGGTTTTCGCGACGAGAGATCACCAATGCAATGATTCTTGTATATTCGGACGAACATCATCCGTATCAGCTTGACACGGGTTCAGGGCAGTTGTACATTTGCATACGAACTATTCGGTCGGTAGTGACCGGGGGACGCGTGTGGTGTCCGCCCTGGAGACCAGCCTTGGCTGGCTGCTGAGCAGTGCGGCCCGCCTGGTGCAGCGGCGGTTCAGCAGCAAGTTGGCATCGTACGGCATCACGCCGCCGCAGTGGGGGGTGCTGGTGTCGCTCTGGGAGGAAGACGGGCTGTCGCTGAGCAAGTTGGCGGAGCGATCCTTCTTTGATGGGCCAACGATGACGGGCATCGTGGACCGCCTGGAACACGCCGGGCTGGTGGAGCGGCGACGGGACAGTCGGGACCGGCGGGTGATCAACGTCTACCTCACCGAGAAGGGTCGGCAACTGCGCGCGGTGCTGCCGCCGCTGGCGGAGGAAACCAACCGCGAGGCCGTCGCCGGCCTGAGCCCCGTGGAGGTCGAGCAGTTCCTCCGCGTGCTCCGCCACATCATCCGCAACCTGTCCTAGCCGAGGCCACGGCGACCCCTCAGCCGCTGGCGCTGATGCGGCCCAGCCATCGCGCCTGAACGCCTATCCCGCGGGCGCCCAGCCGCGGGCGTGTGCAAGCTGCACAAACCGCCGCCAGATGACATCGAGTAGTTCGGGCAGCGAGCGGCACCCGTCCAGCACCAGCCACCGGTCCGGCTCCTCCCGGGCCAGCGCGAGATACCCGGCCCGTACCCGCTCGTGAAAGGCACGTGGCTCCTGCCCGATCTGGTCGCGCCCTTCCTCGCCTCGCTTGCGCGCCAGGCCCACCTCCACCGGTACGTCCAGCAACACCACTAGGTCCGAGCGCAGGCCGCGCGTGGCCAGGGCAATGGCGGCATCCAGGTGCTCCCGCGGCAACCCGCGCCCGTAGCCCTGATAGGCGAGGGTCGATTCGACGTACCGGTCGCAGATCACGTGGGTGCCCGCCGCCAGAGCAGGGGCGATGAGGGTGTCAACGTGCTGAGCGCGGGCGGCGGAGAACAGCAGCAGTTCAGCAATGGGCGAAATCTGCGACCAGCGGGATTCGTCGCCCAGCACGGCGTAGAACCGGCGGGCCAGGGCCGGCTTGCGCAGGAGCTGGCGGATGAGCTCTCCCAGCGGCGTGCCACCTGGCTCGCGGGTGGCGATGGCCGGAAGGGCGGCAGCCCGCAGCCGCTCCAGGAGCAGGCGGGCAACCGTCGATTTGCCGGCCCCCTCGCCGCCCTCCAGGGTGAGAAACACGCCTCGGCGTCCGTCGCTCATGCCCGCACCCTGGCGGTTCGTCCGGCTCGGCGCAATCGGGCCCTATCACTCGCCGAAATCAAACGTGTTGTCTGGATTTGGATAAAGGCGCACGCGTCGGTATGGCTCGCGACCGTAGCTCCGCGACGGGATGTTGTAGCGCTGGGCGATCTGGTGCTGCAGACGGCGGATATAGGAGTTGGCCGGCGGTAGGTCCACCGCCCGTTCCGAGCTCATCACCTGGCTGATGGCGGTTTCCGTCTCGCGCATCGCTTCCACCACCGGGTCGAAGGCGCGGGACGGTTCGCGCATGGCCAGGAGCGACTGCTCCATCTGCGCCTGCGAGTTGTTCTTGAGCACGTAGATGGGGATCTGCCGCCCCTCCGCCTCGCGCAGCACGTCGGGCTTGCGCCGGTAGTAGTTACGCAGGGTCATCACGACATCCGCCTCATCGAGGCTGTCCGCCACCACGGCGGGAATGCCCACGCTGCGGATCGCCTGCTCCAGGCGCTTGCGCTGGATGCCGAAGGGGTAGATGCGGCGCACGGGCGGTCGCTCTGCACCCGTCTCGCCCTCCCGCTCCGGCCCAGCTCGGGCGCCACGCTCCGGGCGGAAGCCGTCCCGCGGCACCTCGCGACGCTGGTCGGCGCGCTCGAAGTATCGCTTGACTTCTCCCTCTGGCGTCAGCTCCCGGATCTCGACGGGCAAGTCATACCCGCGCAATTTGGCGTCCACGGTCTCCGCCACGTCCGCGTGGACGGCCACGCGGTCCCAGGACTGGATTTCCACCACGATGTCAAACGTGGGTGGCGCCTTGCGCTCCAGGATCGATTTCTGTGTGCCGCGCCGACGTGCCTCTTCATCGCTGAGGGTGACCGACTGGATGCCACCGATCAGGTCGGAGAGGGTGGGGTTCATCATCAGGTTTTCCAGGGTGTTGCCGTGGGCGGTGCCCACCAGTTGCACGCCGCGCTCGGCGATGGTGCGCGCCGCCGCCGCCTCGAGCTCGGTGCCAATCTCGTCGATCACGATCACCTCGGGCATATGGTTCTCCACCGCCTCGATCATGATCGCGTGCTGGTCGGTGGGGGTTGGCACCTGCATCCGACGGGCGGAGCCGATGGCTGGGTGCGGGATATCGCCGTCGCCCGCGATCTCGTTGGAGGTATCCACGATGATCACGCGCTTGTTCATGTCGTCGGCCAGCACCCGCGCCACCTCGCGCAGCATGGTCGTCTTCCCCACACCGGGGCGACCCAGCAGGAGGATGCTCTTCCCGGTCTGCACCAAGTCTTCAATGATGGCGATGGTGCCGTAGACGGCGCGGCCCACGCGGCAGGTGAGGCCGATGATCCGTCCCCGACGGTTGCGGATCGCCGAGATGCGGTGCAGCGTGCGCTCGATACCGGCGCGGTTATCGTCGCCGAACTCACCGATGCGGCTCACCACGTACTCGATGTCGGCTTCCGTGACCTCAGCGTCACTCAGCACCACCTCGCGCCCCGGGTAGCGTGCCTCCGGCAGCCGGCCGAGGTCCATCACGATCTCCAGCAGGTGGTCGTTATCCTCGCGATCACGCAGCGGGCGCGCGATATGGGGGGGGAGAACGTCCAGAAGAGCGTCAAGGTCGTCAGTGATTTCGCGCTGCATAGTGCTACCCTACAACGGTACCGCCCGCTTGACGGCGGCGCGGGCCGGGTTGGTCACCCGCACCGGCTGCGCCACCCGCTTGGCCAGCAGCTCGTACTCGCCTGCCGGCTCGAACCCGGCAGCCAGCAGGCGTTCCTCCAGCGGACGGTTGTACCCCGGCACCACCGCGTATACCGGCCGGCATGGGCCGAGCTCGCGGAGTCCCCACGCTACCAATGCGTCCAGCTCCTCCACGGCCGTCGTCTCGGCCATGAGATCCAGTCGGCCGGCATCGCCGACCCGGCCGGCGCGCAGATGCAGGACGATGCGGTCATCGCGCTGGCCCACCAGGTCTGCCGCCCGGCGACCGGCGCGCCGTCGCTCCTGGGCGGCCTGCCACTCGGCCAGGGTCGCCGCCTCTACCATACGTACCGGCTGCGGCACCACCCGGTTGTAGAGCTGGAACAGGGCCGCGTCGTCGTGACGCTCGCGCGGCCGGAGGATCACCCCGGCGGGCAGGCTGAGCTCCTCCACCAGGCACGCCCCTCCGTTCAGACGGAGCAGTCGTTCCGTCGCGTAGGGCACGAACCCGGCCTTGCGCGCGGGGCGGATCAGGTCGGAGCCCGCCTCCAGGCGCAGGAACACCTTCTGCACGCCGTGGCGGACACCGCCAGCGCTCACGCGCTCGAGCAGGTCGAGGGCCACCCGCTCGGGGTCGGCCGTGGCGGCGATCAGGCAGTCCACTTCCCAGGCCGCACGGGTCCCGCGTGGGCGGGCCGAGATGAGCCCGCGGATCGTCTGTCCCTGGATACTGATCCAAGTGTGGCGGCCGGTGGCGAAGGAGAACCACTGCTCGACGGCGCTGCCCAGCACGCTGGGCGGCTCTGGCCGGCAGCCAAGCCGATCCCACGTGCGCGCTTCGTTCGGGTAGATGCGCCCGTCGAACGACACCAGTGCCACGAGGTCGGTCGGGCGGACGGTGCGCGCAGCGCTCATGGAGCCTCGGGTGTCACTTTATGCCGGCGACGGGCGCCGCCTCGACCAGGTCGAGGAACAGGCGGTGGAAGCGCAGGTCGTCGGTCAGCTCGGGGTGGAAGGAGGTGGCCAGCAGGTGGCCTTGCTGGGCGGCCACCATGCGTCCGTCCGGCAGGCGGGCCAGCACCTCAACCCCAGGACCTGCCGCCTCGATCACCGGCGCCCGAATGAACACGGCGTGAAACAGCCCGGTCATCCCCTTGACGGGCAGGTCGACCTCAAAGCTGTCGATCTGGCTGCCGAAGGCGTTACGGCGGATGGTGATATCCATGGCGCCGATGTTTGGCTGGTCCAGGCCAATCGCCTCCCGCGCCAGCACGATGGCGCCTGCACACGTGCCCCAGATGGGGAAGCCGTTCTGGGCCAGCGCGCGCAACGGCTCCAGCAGCTCGTAGCTGTTCATCAGCCGGGTGATGGTGGTGGACTCGCCGCCAGGGATGATCAACCCGCGCAATCCGGCCAGGTCGCGCGGTAGGCGCACCTGGACCGGCTCAGCGCCGGCTCGGCGCAATGCCGCCTCATGTTCGGCAAAGTCTCCCTGCAGTGCCAGAACCCCGACTTTGGTCATCATCAGCTCATATTGCTCGCGGCCTGGGCTGGGTTGCGGCACAGCTTACCAGCCGCGGGTGGCCAGCAACTCCCGCTCCGGCAGGCTGCGAGCGGCCAGGCCGCGCATCGGCTCGCCCAGACCTCGCGACACCTCGGCGATGATGGCCGGCTCGCGGAAGTGCGTCGTCGCCTTGACGATCGCCTTGGCGCGCTTCTCCGGGTTTTCGGATTTGAAGATACCGGAGCCCACGAAGATGCCGTCGGCGCCAAGCTGCATCATCAGGGCGGCGTCGGCGGGGGTGGCGATGCCGCCGGCGGTAAACATCACCACCGGCAGCCGACCGAGCCGCTTCACCTCGCGCACCAGCTCCAGCGGTGCCTGCATCTCTTTGGCCGCGGCGTACAGCTCGTCGTCGGGCATGTTCTGCAGCCGACGGATGTCATCCATTACCTGGCGCATGTGCCGCACGGCCTCTACGACATCGCCGGTGCCGGCCTCGCCCTTGGTGCGGATCATGGCCGCCCCCTCGGCGATCCGGCGCAGCGCCTCGCCCAGGTTGCGGCAGCCGCACACGAACGGGACTTTGAACGGGTGCTTGTCGATGTGATGGGCGTCATCGGCCGGGGTGAGCACCTCGGACTCATCAATGTAGTCCACGCCGATGGCCTCCAGCACCTGCGCCTCAACGAAGTGGCCGATGCGGCACTTCGCCATTACCGGGATGGTGACCGCCTCCTTGATGCGCAGGATGATTTCGGGGTCGGACATCCGCGCCACGCCGCCGGCGGCGCGGATATCGGCCGGCACGCGCTCCAGCGCCATCACCGCCACCGCCCCGGCCTCCTCGGCGATGCGCGCCTGCTCGGGGGTGACGACATCCATGATGACGCCTCCCTTGAGCATCTGCGCGAGCCCCGCCTTGACGGTCCAGGTCCCCGTGCTGTGTTCGGCAGCCATCGAATGACCCCTCCTGCAGCCCATGCGCCGGGACACTGCAGCTCAGTACGGTGTCTGTCTACTAACTATCCATTTACAGTGTACCGCCGCGCGCTCAGGCCCGGCAACCAAGGCGAGGGTTGACCACCGGGACCGCCTCGGCACACCCCAGAACCTGGCGTGCAGGGCGAGAGCGGTGGCAATCAGGTGGGCGGGCTGCTATAGTGAGGAAGAGCCTTCCCGGGTAGCTCAGCGGTAGAGCGGCCGGCTGTTAACCGGTTGGTCGCAGGTTCGAATCCTGCCCCGGGAGCCAGCCTCATGCGTTCCCCTATCGGTCGGTGCTGGCCAGGCCGCGCGGGGCGAGCGGGCAGGCCAACGATCGGATTCTGATCTATCCTGTCGCCGCTACGGACCTGGATGCCTTTGGCGAGCACGTCTCGATGCTCCTCCCCCAGGGGAACGTTACGGCGCTCGCAGCGGTGCCCGCTCCGATCAGGCGCACCGTAGCTGGTGAACCGTCGGCCGAGCGTCCGGGGCAGCCGCCAAAGCGTCTCTAGAGGGCGGTCGCGCACTACCTACAGGGCCACCTTCGGCAGCCGCGCTCGCGGCTTGCCCGCGGCTTGTCGGTGAGCTGCGTTGGCGGGAAAGGGTTCCTGACGCGGTAGCCGATTAGGACCAGCCCTACCGCCTCGACGAGGGGGCGCACGTTCAGGATGTCGGGGCGCTGGAGCCAGCAGGGTTGCCTCATGGAGCGCGGCGGCGCCTCGGCTCTGAAGACGGCGATACGCCCCGGGGTGAGGCGGAGTAGGGCGCTCGCTGCGTGGCCCCCGGTCGAGATTGTCCGTCGATGCAACCGAGCACAGATTGGCCCGGCTCCCTTGAGGAGGCCGGGCCAACCTGCGAGGGCGCTGCCCATCGGGGGCGGTGGGGCGCACGCCCGCCGACCGGGAGGAGGGAGACCAGCCGGCGGGCGTGTGCCGGGCGGCGGGGCGCGGATCGGAGGGAGCCGATCCGCGCCGGGGGCACCGCCGGCCCGGCTGGGGGCCCCGACGGGCAGGGCTGTGATCACGGGCGCTCGGCGTTACGCCGCGCCCGGATGGCGGTCAAGTACTCCTTGATCGAGCGCACGAGACCGCGCGCTCGTTGGATCTCGTACTCCGTCGCGCAGGCGTTGCACACCTGGCGCTGCTCGTAGCGGATGAAGCCCGGGGCCGGACGCACGCGCTCACAGGCATCGCACCACAGGCCGCGCGTCGGTGACACGCCGTTCGCCAGGTCGTCCTCCACGAACAGGCGCATCACCGCCGCCACCGCCCGCACCTGTTCCGCCGACAGCCAACGGCCCACGGGCGCCGGCGATCGCGGCGGCCGTGCCGGTTCGCGGCGACCTTTCGGTCGCGTTGGCCGTCTGAGTAGCGGCTCTTCAGCCGCGGCCACACGCGCCTTGAGTCGGGGATCACACCTGGGACGGCGGCCGCTTGCGGTCATCGGCCACCTCCAGCGCGGCGCGCGCCGCTGCGGCCGACCTCACCGGCCCAGATAACGGGAAAGGCCCGGGGCCGTAGCCCCAGGCCTTGATATGGCCGCACTACGCCCTCCTTTGATAGCCTACGAGGTTAGCTGACGGGCTCGGCCTCAAAGGAGCCTGGCCTACCAGCCCGAAACACCGGGCCAGATTCGCCCCAGATTGGTGGGTCCCCCGTTCCCTCCGCCCAGGCGGAGAGATTCGGCTGTCTATGCGGTTGTGGCGCTATGATAGGCAGCCCGCCTGCCGCCTGTCAACCCATTTTGTGACCAGAGTTGGCGCCGCCGCTGGATGCGCCGCCGGGTGCCCGTTCGATCAGGAAAATCAGCGCGGCGAAGGGCAGCGCGGCGGCCAGCGCCAGCGCCCCCAGCGTGATCCGTCCGGCCAGCAGGATAAAGATACCCAGGGCGATGGCCAGTGAGAGGCCCAGGATGGCCACCACCCGCCCCACGATGATGTACGCCGGAATGCGTGGTTGCAGCGTCACCCTCCCCTTCCTCCACGGAACGGTCCCTTGCCGGCGCGTTGCCCTAGGTGAGGGTAGGTGTGTCGATCTGCGCCCGCTGCAAGCGACCGGAGTAATCGATGAACACGCTCTTCCACTCGGTGTAGGTGTCCAGCGCCGCCTGCCCGGCCTCGCGGTGGCCGTTGCCGGTTCCTTTGGTGCCGCCGAACGGCAGGTGCACCTCCGCCCCAATCGTGCCGGCATTGACGTACACCAGGCCGGTGGTGATGCGCTCGATGGCGCGGAACGCCTTATTGATGTCTCGCGTGTAGATGGAGCTCGACAGGCCGTACGGCACGTTGTTGTTGATCTCAATCGCCTCGTCAAGGCTGTCGGCGCGGATGAGGGCCGTGACGGGGCCGAAGATCTCCTCCTGCGCGATGCGCATGGTGGGGCGCACGTCGATGAACACCGTGGGCTCGAAGAAGTAGCCGCGCGCCAGTGGGCCGTCCTTCGCGCGGCCGCCGCCCACCGCCACCTTCGCCCCTTCCTGGATGCCGACGGGGATGTAGCTTTCCACCTTGGCGAGCTGCGGCGCGCTGACAATCGGCCCCACGTCGGTGTCCGGTTCAAGGCCGGAGCCGAGCCGCAGCCGGCGCACGCGCTCCACCAGGCGGTCCTGGAACTCGTCGAGCACGCCGCGGTGGACGATCACGCGGCTGGCAGCGGTGCAGCGCTGGCCAGAGGTGCCGAACGCGCTCCAGATCACGCCGTCCAGGGCCAGGTTCAGGTCGGCGTCGTCCATGATGATGATGGCGTTCTTGCCGCCCATCTCCAGGGCCACGCCCTTGCCCAGCTCGGCGCAGCGGCGGGCCACCTCGGTACCCACGGCGTTGGAGCCGGTGAAGGAGATGAAATTGATGCGCGGATCATCCACCACCGCCTTGCCGGTCTCCGGCCCCTCGCCGAACACGAGGTTGAGGACGCCGGGAGGCAGCCCCGCTTCCTCCAGGATCTTGACCAGGTTCCAGGCGCTCTTGGGCGCCCACTGCGATGGCTTGAACACGACGGTGTTGCCCGTCACCAGGGCGGGCATGATCTTCCACGTGGGGATGGCGATAGGGAAATTCCAGGGGGTGATCGCCCCCACCACCCCCTTGGGCTGCCGGATCGCCATGCAGAACTTGTCCGGGAGCTCGGAGGGGGTGGTGATGCCGAACTGACGCCGTCCCTCGCCGGCCATGTAGAAGGTCATATCGATGCCTTCCTGGACATCGCCGCGCGCCTCCGGCAGCACTTTGCCCATCTCCAGTACGATGTCGCGCGCCAGCTCTTCCTTGCGCTCGATCAGCATGCGGCCGGCGCGGAACAAGATCTCACCGCGCTTGGGCGCCGGGGTGGCCTTCCACTTGGCCAGAGCGCGGTCAGCCGCCTCTGCGGCCGCGGCCACGTCGTCGCGGTCCGAGTTGGGGAAGGTGGCCAGGGGCTCACCGGTGGCGGGGTTCTCGCGCACAAAGGTGCGGCCGCTCTTGGCGGGCACCCATTGCCCATCGATGTAGTTGTGGTAGGTCTCCATCACGTCGCCTCCACGTCCTTGACGGGGGTGAAATCGTCCGGGTTCTTACGATGATCATAGCACCCGACGAGGAGGCGACGGGCTGCGAGGACGTGTGCTCCCGCGCCTGAAGGTCCGTGCAACGGGATGGAGGTGGTCGGGGAGACAGGATTCGAACCTGCGACCCCCGCGTCCCAAACGCGGTGCTCTGCCGGGCTGAGCTACTCCCCGAACGCGGTCTCTCATCTCACTATAGCCGTCCAAACTCGGCTCGCGCGAGTGGCGGTGCCTCACATGGACGCCGCGGTGCGCAGCCGGTGCCCCGGCACCGGGCCGGTACGGGCCGCGCCGATGATCTCACGCACGTCGTCGATCCCCTCACGGGCAAGCCAGCGCTCCAGCCCTTCCAGCACATCCAGCGGCGCACGCGGGTTCGTGAAGGTGGCGGTGCCCACCTGCACGGCGGTGGCGCCCGCCATCAGGTACTCCACCGCGTCCTCACCGGTCATCACGCCGCCGGAGGCGATCACCGGGATGCGGACCGCCCCCGCTACCTGGTAGACCTGCCGCATGATGATCGGCTTCACGGCCGGGCCGGACAGGCCGCCAACGCCGCGCCCCGGCACCGGCCGCCGCGTGCGGAGATCGATGGCCATCCCCAACAGCGTGTTGGCGACGCACAGCGCGTCCGCCCCCGCCGACTCGACGGCCCGGGCGATGGAGACGATATCGGTCACGTTGGGCGTGAGCTTGACGATCACCGGCAGCTGGGTGGCGCGCAGGCAGGCGGCAGTGACCGCTGCGGCGGTGTCCGGATCGACCCCGAACTCCATGCCGCCCCGGTCCAAGTTGGGGCAGGAGATATTCAGCTCGAGTGCTGCCACTCCCGGCACCCCGTCCAGGCGGGCCGCCAACGCGGCGTACTCCTCCACCGTGTCGCCCAGGATGTTGACGATTACCGGCACCCGCCAGGTGGCCCATACCGGTGCCACCTCGCGGATCAGCGCCTCCACGCCGATGTTCTGGAAGCCGATCGAGTTGAGCATCCCGGCCGCCGTCTCCACGGTGCGCGGTTGCGGGTTGCCGCGGCGCGGGCGGAGGGTGGTGCCCTTGCTGACGATGGCGCCCAGGCGGTCGGTGTCCCAAATGCGGCGGTACTCCAGGCCGTTACTGAACGTGCCGGAGGCGGTCATCACCGGATTGGCGAGGGTAAGGCCGTATTTCCGTTGGGGCGCGAGTTCTACCGCCAGGTTCATGCCGCACTCCCGCGCACCGGCTGGGCAGGAAGCGGGGGCGCCTTGCAGCGCCCCCGCGCGGCCCCTCCGGCTGAAGTGATCAGGCTACGCCGGCATTGCGGCCAAGGAGGTCACGCAGGTCCGTGCGCGGCCGCTCGCTCTCCTGGGGTGGGGTCGCGTCCTGGTGCTGCGCCCGGCGGCGCCAGCGACCAAAGCCGCTCTCGCCGTGGTCGTTGTCCCAGACCGACTCATTGGTGGAGTTCGGAAAATCGCGTTCCGCACCGCAGTACTTGCAGACACCGCGGCTGGTGGCACCGTTCGGGGACGCGATCTTCCAATGGTGACGGCATGTGCTCACCTGACCCCCCGTTGCGGGCGTGTTCATCTCGCTCATTCGAAATCCCGCCTCCAACGTGTGGCTTGTCGTGCGGCGCCCCGGGGCGGTGGACCGCCCGGCTCGCTCGGAGCAGCGCGCCGGCCCGAGGACGGAACGGAGAGGGCCCATGGACCGGGCGACTACGGCGGCCTGCAGACGGCGGCTGCCGCGTGGCTAGTAGTTCCAGAGTTTTCAGCATAGCACCAATGGCCAGACATGTCAATGTTACCGGAGCTCTCGGAGCTACCAAGCGGTGCAAACCGATGCGTTTCACTGTTTTTGCGGAGGCAACAAATGCGATCTGATCGCGCTTCGGGCCGTTTTAGAGAGCAACGAACGCGATGACGCAGGCACAACCGTCAGCTTGAGCCGGTGATCAGCGGAACCGGCGGCCGGCGCCAAACGGCACTGCAACCATATGCCTGCTAGGCATACAATAGAGGGAGAGGTGGAACGAGGCCGGCACGATCCCGGGCCGCCGTAGCGGCCCCGGCAGCGCACCACAGCGAGGACCTGCATGACCAACATCGTCCGCGGCACCGAAACCCCGCTGCACCAGGCGATCATCGAGGCGCTTCGCCGCGTCAACGACCCGGAACTGCACCGAGATGTCATCTCCTTAAACATGATTCGCGACCTGGAGGTGAGGGACGGCGAGGTTACGCTCCGCCTGGTCCTCACCACGCCGGCCTGTCCGGTGCGACGAGACTTTCAGGAGATGGTAGAGCAAGCCGTGCGGGCCGTTCCCGGCGTGAACAGCGCGCGGGTGGTGCTGGACCACGAGGTGAAGGCGGCGACGCCCGCGCAGGGCAAGCGCCCCGTTGAGGGGGTGCGCAACATCATCGCAGTCGCTTCCAACAAAGGCGGCGTTGGGAAGTCCACCGTGGCCGTCAATCTGGCGGTGGCGCTGGCCCGCAGCGGGGCGCGCGTGGGTCTCGTGGATGCCGACATCACCGGCCCCAACATCCCCACCATGATGGGGTTTGAGCCCGGGTTCATGGCACAGAGCCGGGGCCTGCACGCGGCCGACGCCTATGGGGTGCGGGTGGCATCCATCGGCTTCCTGTTGCCCAGGGGGACGCCGGTGGTGTGGCGCGGCCCCATGATCGGGACCGGCGTGCGCCAGCTCCTGCACGACCTGCAGTGGGGTGAGCTGGACTACCTGATTGTCGACCTGCCGCCCGGCACCTCCGATGCCTCCATGAGCCTGGCGCAGGACGTGCCGGTGGCGGGGGCGGTGATCGTCAGCACCCCGCAGGAGGTAGCGCTGGAGGATGCCACCAAGGCGGTCTCGATGTTCGAAAAGCTGGGGGTGCCGGTCTTCGGGATTATCGAGAACATGAGCTACTTCCTCTGCCCGAACTGTTCCACCCGACACGAAATCTTTGGTCATGGCGGCGCCCGCACTGCGGCGGACGAGCTCGGGATCGATTTCCTGGGCGAGATCCCGCTCGATACCGCCGTGCGCAGCGGCAGCGATGAGGGCAAGCCGATCGTCGCGATTGCTCCCGAGTCGCCCGTAGCGCGCGCGTTTATCGCCATCGCGGAGCGGGTGGCCGCCAAACTAAGCGTGCTACAACACGCGGGAGCGAGCTAAGTGCCACGGTTTTACCTCAGACAGTTACGCGCGGGCCTGACCGTCCTCGAGCCCCCGCGCGTCTACGCGGGAGTGCCCGCCCCGCCGTTCGTGCCCACAGGGAACGGGCATCTCCTGGACCAGGAACCCCAACCGGATGCGATCCCTGAGTACCTAGAAGCGACGATGCCGTCGCAACTCCAGGAGCCTCCCGACAGCGCGACGGTCAGCACGGGCGAGGGCTCGATTGAACCCGGGGAAGCGCCGGCGACACCGGCGCGTCGAAGGCGCCGGCGCCGACGACGGGGACGCGCGGTCAGCGTCGCCAACGAGCCGACGCCGAGCAACCTCAGCGGCGACATCGGCGGGCTTTCGGTGACTGACGTCACGTCAGCGGGGCCCCTGCCGGCGGATCAGCAGTATGTGCCCGATATTCCGCCGTCATCGTTTCTGGCGGAGATGGTGCAGCGCGGCGACCTGATCCTCCCCGAGCGCGGCCGGCGGCGGCGCGCCGCCGCCGAGGCGACGGAGACGAGCGCACGCGACGGCGCCGCCGCGCCCGGCGCCCGCCCCAGCGGGCAGCGCCTCAGCCCCATCGAGGAGATGATCGCGCGCCAGAACGTGCTGTTCGACCAGTTGCTGCAGCGGCAGACGGCGCTGCTCAAGGCCGTGGAGCGGATGATGACGGTGCTGGAGCGGCGCGGCGGCGGCCTGGCCGGCGGGGGCGGCACCTTCAGCCCCATGCCGCGCGTGGCCATCTTTGTCGACGTGCCCAACATCGTCTACGCGGCCGAACGCCTCGGCGTGCAGATCGACTGGGGCAAGGTGCTCAACTACCTCACCCGTGACCGCCAGCTCGTGCGCGCAACCGCCTATGCGCCGATCTCGGACGACACGTTCCAGCGCCTGGAGACGCAAAAGTTCGTGCAGCCGTTCTATAACCTGCCTTACCGTATCCTCACCAAGCCGCTGAAGCGGTTCGGTAACGGCGAGATCAAGGCCAACTTCGACGTCGAGCTGGCGATCGACGCCCTCACGATGGCGGATCGCCTGGACATCATCTGCCTCGTCTCCGGTGACGGCGACTTCCGGCGTATGGTGGAGCTGGTGCAGGCCAAGGGCGTGCGCGTGGAGGTGGTGGCCTTCGGGGCGAGCACTGCCGGTGAGCTGCGCGTGGTGGCGGATGATTTCATCGATATCGGCCAGCACCTGCACGAGTTCACCGTGACCAAGTAAGCAGTGAAGCCGCGGGGTGCATGCGCACCCCGCGGCTCAGCGACCATGCCGACGCTGGCGCTGCTGATACGAGCGGATGGCGCGCAGGAAGTCCACCCGGCGAAACTCAGGCCAGTACGCGTCGCAAAAGTAGTACTCGCTGTAGGCGCTCTGCCACAGGAGAAAGCCGGACAGGCGTACCTCACCGGAGGTACGGATGATGAGGTCCGGGTCAGGCGTCTGCTCGGTGTACAGGTAGCGGGCGATCTCGTCCGGCTCCAGGCCGGCGGCGATCCCCTCCAACGAGTCGCCGCGGGCGATACGGTCCGCGATCATGCGCCGCACCGCGTCGGTGATCTCTTCGCGGCCGCCGTAGCCGACGGCAATGTTGAGCTGAAAGTCGTGATAGCGTTCGGTCGCTGCCTCCGCGCGGGCGATCACCTCCTGTGTGGAGGGCGGCAGGAGCTCAGTGCGCCCCACCACCCGGATGCGCCGTGGGGGACGGGCCGTGCGCTGCTGCGCCGCTAAGTCGGCGATTTTCTCCTCGATGATGGCCAACAGCGGGATAAGCTCATCCGGGTCGCGCTTCAGGTTGTCGGTCGAGAGGGCCCACATCGTCACCACGGGGATGGCCAGCTCGTTGCACCAGCCGAGCACCTCGTCCACCTTGTCCGCGCCGCGGCGATGCCCCTCCGAGACGTGACCCAGCCCGGCCCGACGCGCGAACCGACGGTTGCCGTCCACGATCAGCCCGAGGTGGCGGGGGATGGGACCGCGGCGCAAATGGGACTCCAGCCGCCGCTCATAGATCCGGTACATCAGGTTCTTGAACAGCATGCTTCGCCTCACTTTCGGCGACGCCCCCGCTGGACGGGCTCGATGCTGAGGGCGTGCACGGGGTGATACCGACCTCGGCGGCAATGCGCCGCCGCGCGATGACGGCGTACTCCGGCGCGTTCTCGATCAACACCCAGCGACGCCCGAGGCGCGTCGCGGCCACCGCCAGCGTGCCGGTGCCGGCGAACGGGTCCAGGAGCAGGTCGCCGGGGTTGGTGGCCAGTTCCACCAGGCGCTCCACCAACGCCAGCGGCTTCTGGGCCGGATGCTTGCCGAAGCGACGCTCTGAGCGCGGTGTGGTGGGAAACTCCCAGAGATTACGCATCTGCCGCCCGCCGTTGAGTTCTTTGGCCCGCCAATAGTTGAACGTCCATTTGCGCGCCCGGCCGGGCGCTTCGTTAACCGCCCAGATGATCTGTTCAGTGCTCTCTGTGAGCGTTCTCGCCGTGATGTTCGGCTGGGCGTTGGGCTTGTAGTAGATGATCGAATTGAGGATTCGACGGTTGAGGACGCTCTGCAAGATGGTGCCGAGCAGGTAGATGTTGTGATACGTGCCGAACACGATGATGTTGCCGTTTGGTTTGACGACCCGGCACACCTCCCGAAGCCAGGCAATATTGAAGGCAAAAAACTCGTCTGCGGAAAACCTGTCCCAGGCCTCCTGCATGGTGATGTGCGAGGAAAAGGCCCAGCCCAGGCCGCGGCGGCGCGAGATGTTGAACGGCGGGTCGGCGATGCAGTGGTCAACGCACGCGTCCGGCCAGCGGCGCAGCACCGCCTGGCAGTCGTCGACGTAGAGGGCGTGCACGAGTGGCCCCGCCGTAGCCTCCTGGTGCCCCGTCGCGTGCCCGTCCATCCGACGCGGCCCATCAACGGGATCAGAATACATCGCGCAGCTCAAACCGGGGACCGTCCTTGCAAACCAGCTTCACACCGTGCCGGCGCGTCTCCACCGCGCACGAGTAGCAGATGCCGGTGCCGCAGGCCATGCGCTCCTCCATCAGCACCTGACAGGGGCGACGGTAGTGCAGGGCGCGGAGCCGCGCGGCCATGGAGCGGAACATGGCCGTGGGGCCGCAGGCCAGCACCTGGTCCGCCCAACCGGCGTACTCCGGCAGCAGGTCGGTAACGGGTCCGGGGTGTCCGGCGCTGCCGTCGTCGGTGGCGGTGACCACCTCCACCTCCGGCGGCAGCAGCTCCGCCGGGTAGAGCTTGGCGGCCGTGCGGGCGCCGAGCAGCATCGTCACATTGCGGCCGTGCGCCACTTGTTCGTCCGCCAGCCACACCAGCGGCGCCACGCCGATGCCGCCGCCCACCAGCAGCAGGTTCTGGGCCGCCGGGCGCACGCTGAAGCCGTGCCCCAGGGGACCGAATAGCGCGACGTCATCACCCGGCCGCCGACGCGCCAGCCAGGCCGTCCCCCGCCCCACCACCTCGAGCAGCAGGCCGAGCTCGGGACCGTCGGCGCCGTCGCGCACCCGGTAGATGGAAAAGGCACGCGGGAGGAGCGGGTCGTAGCCCTCGCCGCAGCGTACCATGACGAACTGGCCGGGTGCGGCGCGCCGGACGATGTCCCGGGCCGCCAGCCACAGCGCGAACGTGTCCTCATACAGCGGGCGCACCTCGGTCACCCGTGCCCGCTGTACGGGCAGCCGGCCGGCGGCCAGCGCCGGTGTTGCCGGGTGGTTGCCGTCGCGCCTCATGCCCGCCGCTCCGAGAGCAACTCGCCGGTGGCGACGCGCCCGGCGGGAGCGGTGGCGCCGTCGCGGCGGTCGTCCGCGCCGGGCTCCCGACCGTGCAGGTACTCAGCGAGGGGCTGCACGTGGTAGTGCAGCCCCCCGCCGACCAGGGCGCCGGCCGCGGCGCGGGCGGTGTCGATGGAGGTGAAGCAGGGGATGCGCATTTCGGCCGCCGCCCGGCGGATGTGGAAGCCATCGCGCAGGGTGCCGGTGATGCGGCCCTCGGCCGTGTTGATCACCACGTGCACCAGCCCTTGGCGGATGACATCCACCACGTTGGGGTGGCCGCCGTCCGTGAGCTTCTCCACGCGCGTGACCGGGTAGCCCAAGGCCTCGATCATGGCCGCCGTGCCGTGGGTGGCGTAAAAGCGGTAGCCCGCCGCGGCGAGCGCCTTGATCACCGGCACCGCCTCCGGCTTGGTCCGGTCGGAGAGGGAGAGAAGGGCTGCGCCGGTGGGTGGCAGCATCAGGTCGGCGGCCAGGAGCGCCTTGGCCAGGGCGGCCGGCCAGTCCGTGTCGACGCCCATTACTTCGCCCGTCGACTTCATCTCCGGCCCGAGATAGGTATCGACGCCGATCAGCTTGGCCATGGAGAAGACGGGGGCCTTCACCGCCACCAGCCGCTGCCGCTTCCACAGGCCACCTGAATAGCCCTGCTCCTGCAGGGAGCGGCCCAGCATGATGTTCACGGCCACCTGCACCATCGGCACCCCAGTGACCTTGGAGAGGAAGGGCACGGTGCGCGAGCCGCGCGGGTTAACCTCCAGCACGTACACCTCGGAGCCGCCGCCGTTGCGCGGCATGATCACGTACTGCACGTTGATCAGGCCGCGGGCGCCGAGGGCCAGGCCGATGCGGCGCGTGTAGTCCACCACTGTGTCAACCTCGTCCTCGGTGAGGTTGATGCCGGGGTAGACCGCCATCGAGTCGCCGGAGTGCACCCCGGCCCGCTCGATATGCTCCATGATGCCCGGGATGAGCACCTCTTCCCCGTCACAGATGGCGTCGACCTCGACCTCCTTGCCCTCGAGGTACTTGTCGATGAGCACCGGCCGGCCGGTGGCGACGTCGGTGGCGGCCGCCATGTAACGCACCAGCTCGTCGGCGTTCTGCACGATCTCCATGGCGCGGCCGCCCAGCACGTAGCTCGGCCGCACCAACACCGGGTAGCCGATCAAGCTGGCCGTCTTGAGCGCATCCTCCACGCTCGTCACCGCCGCACCGGGTGGCTGGGGGATACCCAGCCGCGACAGGAAGTCCTCGAAGCGGCGCCGGTCCTCGGCCAGGTCGATCGCCTCCGCCGAGGAGCCGATAATGGGCAGGTCAGCGTGGTGCAGCGGGCCGGCGAGGTTGATCGCCGTCTGACCGCCGAACTGGACGATGCTAGGGGGCGGGTCGTCATCGCCCGCCTCGTTTTCCAGGATGTCGCGCACCGCCTCCTCATCCAGCGGTTCGAAGTAGAGGCGGTCCGACGTGTCGAAATCGGTGGAGACCGTCTCCGGGTTGGAGTTGGCGATGATCGCCGCGTAGCCGGCCCGTTGCAGGGCCCAGGCTGCCTGCACCGAGCAGTAATCGAACTCGATGCCCTGGCCAATGCGGATCGGGCCGCTGCCGATCACCAGGGCCTTCTTGCCCGGCAGGGGCGCAGCCTCGTTTTCCTGCTCGTACGTGCTGTAGAAGTACGGGGTGGCGGCGTCGAACTCGGCGGCGCAGGTATCGACCATCTTGTAGACCGGGCGGATGTTCCACCGGTGGCGCAGGTCGCGCACCTGTTCCGGCAGGCGGTCGGCCAGGCGGCCGATCTGCGCATCCGAGAATCCCATCCGCTTGGCGGCGCGCAGCAGCTCCGGCGTGAGCTGCTCGGAGAGCAGCCGTTTCTCCATGTCCACGATGTTCTTGAACTTGGTGATGAACCACGGGTCGATGCCGGTGCGCCGGGCCAGCTCCAGCACGTCCATGCCACGGCGCAGGGCGGCGAAGACAGACCACAGCCGCTCGTCGGTGGGGTGCATGGGCCGGCTGCACGGGTCCTCCCAGCTCCGGTCCTCCCAGAGCAGGGAGCGGCCGCCGACCTCCAGGGAGCGCACCGCCTTCTGCAACGCCGCCTCGAAGGTGCGGTCGATGGCCATCACCTCACCGGTGGCCTTCATTTGCGTGCCGAGGGTGCGGTCGCCGAAGGGGAACTTGTCGAACGGCCAGCGTGGGATCTTCACCACGACATAATCCAGAGCCGGTTCGAAGGCGGCCGTGGTCTTGCGGGTGACGGCGTTCGGGATCTCCTCCAGGCGCTTGCCGATGGCGATCTTGGCCGCCACGCGAGCGATGGGATAGCCGGTGGCTTTGGAGGCCAAGGCAGAGGAGCGCGACACGCGCGGGTTGACCTCGATCACGTAGTAGGGCAGGGGCTCCGGCACGCGGCCGTCGCCCCAGGGCACCACGTCCGGGCGCGGGGCGAGGGCGAACTGGATGTTGCAGCCGCCCTCGATGCCCAGCGCGCGGATAATCTTGAGGGCGGCGGAGCGCAGCATCTGGTGGTCCTTGTCCGAGAGCGTCTGGGAGGGCGCCACCACAATGGAATCGCCCGTGTGTACGCCCATGGGGTCGATGTTTTCCATGTTGCACACGGTGATGCAGGTGTCGTTGGCATCCCGCATCACCTCGTACTCCAGCTCCTTCCAGCCCACCAGGCTCTTCTCGATCAGCACCTGGTGGATGGGGCTGGCGGCCAGCCCGCCGGCCACGATGCGCTCAAACTCCTCCTCGGTGGTGGCGATGCCGCCGCCGGTGCCGCCCAGGGTGAAGGCCGGTCGGATGACCACCGGCAGGCCAATGCGCTCCTTGGCGGCGTGCGCCTCGGCCAGCGAGGTCACCGTCTCGCTGGGCGGAACCGGCTCACCGATGCGGATGAGGAGGTTTTTGAACAGCTCCCGGTCCTCCGCCATCTTGATCGTTTCCAGGGAGGTGCCCAGAAGCCGGACGCCGTAACGGTCGAGCACACCGGCCTCGGCCAGTTGCACCGCCAGGTTGAGCCCAGTCTGACCGCCGAGCGTGGGCAGCAGCCCGTCCGGTCGCTCGCGCTCGATGATGCGCGTGAGCACCTCGACGGTGAGGGGCTCGATATAGACGACGTCCGCGATCCCCTGGTCCGTCATGATGGTGGCCGGGTTGGAGTTTACCAGGACGGAGATGACGCCCTCCTCGCGCATCGCCTTGCAGGCCTGCGTGCCGGCGTAGTCGAACTCCGCCGCCTGACCGATGACGATCGGGCCGGAACCGATGATCAAGACTTTCGATGGCTTGGCCAACGTTCAGCGCCCCCGTAGTGTAGCGTGCGTCGGATGGCCCGGCCGGGCAGGGCCGGGCCGGCATGACCCTCAAACCGGCAGTTCGTAGAGCATTCCCCCTCCCGCCACCTGCACGATCGGGCCGATGGAGCTGAAGAAGGACAGGGCGGGCTCGTTGGAGGCGGGGATGGTACCGCGCAGCTTGGTGTACCCGGCGTCGCGGGCGAATGCGAGGCCCAGCTCAGCGAGCTGGGTGCCGATGCCGCGCCGGCGGTAGGCCTCGTGCACCCACACGCCCATCGTGGCCGTGCCCGGCTCGACCGGGTCGGGCTGAACGATGGCGAAGGCAACCAGTCGCCCGTCCATTCGGCAATAAAACACCGCCCCCCGCTCGCCAATGCGTTCGATCAGGGCGGCCACGTCTGCCGCGCTCCAGTTTGGCGGCAGGGCGGTGCCCACGCCGCCCATCTTGCGCCCGTGCTCCTCGTTGATCTCGGCGGCGAGGGCGGCGATCTCCGCCGCCACGGCCGCCACCTGCTGGGCGTCCCGATGATCGACCCGGTCCATGGTGCCGGTGCTCATACCGACCTCCCCCGCTCGGCGGCGATCAGCGCCAGGAAGCGGTCGAACAGGTACATATTGTCGAGCGGCCCGGGCGATGCCTCCGAGTGATACTGAATGGATACGATCGGCAGGGAGCGGTGCGTGAGCCCCTCGCAGGTGTAGTCGTTCAGGTTGATGTGCGACACCTCGGCGCCACCGCGCAGGCCGTCCGGGTCCACGGCGTAGCCGTGGTTCTGGGCGGTGATGTGCACCTCCCCGGTGAGCAGGTCTTTGACCGGGTGGTTGCCGCCGCGGTGCCCGAACTTGAGCTTGAAGGTGCGGGCACCGAAGGCGCGACCCAGTACCTGGTGTCCCAGGCAGATACCCATGAGGGCGGTGCGGCCGATGAGCCGCTTGGTGTTCTGCACGATGTGGTCGAGCAGCTCCGGGTCGCCGGGGCCGGGCGAGAGCAGCACCCCGTCCGGCTTGAGGGCCAGCACCTCCTCGGCGGGGGTGGCTGCGGGCAACACCGTCGTGCGGTAGCCGCGCCGGTTAAGCGCGCGCAGGATGTTGAACTTGAGCCCTTCATCCAGCACCACGATGTGGCCGCGTTCCTCACCCTGGGCCGGCCAGGTATACGGACGCGGTGTGGTCACGGTGCTCACCAGGTCGAGGTCACCGTACCGAGGCAGGTCCCGCAGACGAGCCAGCGCCTGGTGCGGCGTCTCATCGGTCGTAATCGTGCCCATCATCACCCCGGCCGTGCGCAGGCGGCGCGTGAGGGCGCGCGTGTCCACGCCGGTGATGGCCGGCACCCCGGCTTGCGCCAAGTACTCGCGCAGCGTCAGACCACCCAGCGGGTGACTGGGAACGTCGCACAGCTCGCGCATGACGAAGCCCGCCACCTGTACCCGGCGTGACTCCACGTGCGGCGCATGGGCGGCGTAATTGCCGATCAGCGGATAGGTCATGACCACGATCTGGCCGGCGTAGGAGGGGTCGGTGAGGATCTCCTGGTAGCCCGTCATGCTGGTGTTGAACACCACCTCACCGTGGCCGCGCACCGGCGCGCCGGCCGCCTCCCCGTCGAACACCGCGCCGTCTTCCAGAACTAGATAGGCCCGCTCCGCCACCGTCGCCTCCACCGTCGTTCCATCTGGCACGTCGTCCTGTGCCCTCCGGCATCGGTTTCCGACGCCGCCGTGATCACTCACCCGCCGTGTTACCACTTGCCCAGGGGCAACCGCGCCGCAGACGGCCTCCCGGTCGCTACGCCTGTGGGCCGTCATCGGCCTCACGCCGGAAGCCCGCCGTCTGCGGCGTGCACCACGCGGCCGGCGAGGACCGTGAGGACTACCCGCCCCGGCAGCTCCCAACCGATAAATGGCGTGTTCTTGCCCTTCGAGGCCAGGGCCCGCGGCTCCACCACCCAGGTCGCCCCTGGGTCAAACACGGTGACATCGGCCGGGGCACCCGGCGCCAGCGTGCCCAGACCGGCGAGCCCCGGCCGCTCGTCCAGGCGGAGAGCGCGCACCGGTCCCACCGTCAGGCGTGCGATCGCCGTGCGCAGCGGCAGGCTTCCCTCGTGTACCCGCCGCAAGAGCAGCCCCAATGCCAGCTCGAGCCCGGTCATCCCCGGTGCTGCCAGATCGAACTCGCACAGTTTATCCGTGTCGGCGTGGGGGGCGTGGTCGGTGGCCACCGCGTCGATGGTTCCGTCACACAGCCCGGCCAGGCAGGCCGCTACGTCGGCCTCCTCGCGCAACGGCGGGCTGACGCGCGCGTTCGCGTCGTAGGCCAGCCCTTCGCCCCCGCCGGCACGCATCACGGCCATGTGCGTGAGCGTCAAATGGTGGGGGGTGACCTCCGCCGTGACGGCGATCCCGCGCGCCTTGGCCGCCCGCACCAGGGCCACCGACCCGGCGGTACTGAGATGGGCGAGGTGCAGCCGCCCACCCGTGAGCGCCGCCAGCTCAATGTCGCGGGCGACGATCGCCTCCTCGGCCGCCGCCGGTTGTCCGCGCAGACCGAGGCGCGTGGCCACCCATCCCTCGTGCATCACGCCCCCGTCCGCCAACACCGGGTCTTCGGCGTGCTGGATCACGGGCAGGCCCAACGCCGACGCGTATGCCAGGGCGTTCCGCATGAGGGCGGCGTTGGCCACGCATGCGCCGTCATCGGAGAAGCCCACGCATCCCGCCTCGGCCAGCTCGGCCAGCTCGGCCAGGCGCTCGCCGGCACGCCCTTTCGTCACCGCCCCGATCACGAGCACGCGCGCCCGGCCGCGCTCGGCCGCCCTGCGCTGCACGTGCTCCACCACCGAGCGGCTGTCGATGGGCGGGTCGGTGTTGGGCATGGCACACACCGTGGTGAAGCCACCGCGCGCCGCCGCCAGGGTGCCGCTCTCGATCGTCTCCTTGTGCTCGAAGCCCGGCTCGCGCAGGTGCGTGTGCAGGTCCACGAACCCGGGGCATACCACCAGACCGTCGGCGTCGAAGACCCATGCCCCCGCGGCCTCCAGGCGCGCGCCGATCTCTGCTACGCGGCCCTCGCGCAGGAGCACGTCGGCCCTGCCGTCCAGGCCGGTGGCCGGGTCGATCACGTGCCCGCCACGGATGAGGATGCTGGCCGCTGCGGTTGTCATATCGTTCGCTCGCTCTCCCACCGAGCCGGTCGATCGTGGATCGTGTCACGCCGCCGCGCGGCGACCGGTGCGCAGCAGGTAGAGAATCGCCATACGCACCGCCACGCCGTTGGTCACCTGCTCCTCAATGCGCGACTGAACGCTGTAGGCCACGTCCGGGGCGATCTCCACCCCCTCGTTCATGGGACCGGGGTGCATCACCAGCGCGTTTGGTTTCGCCCAGCGTAGCCGCTCGCTCGTGAGCTCATACCGGCGCGAGTACTCCCGCAGGCTAGGGATGAGCCCGGCGCGCATCCGCTCGGTCTGCAGGCGGAGGGCCATGACCACGTCCGCGCCCTCCAACGCCCGGCGCAGGTCGTGCTCCACCCGTACGGGCGGCAGCGCCGTCTCGCATCCCTCGTGCCGCGCGCGGCCCAGCCCGGTCGGGATCAAGGTCGGCGGGCCGCAAACGACCACCTGGGCGCCCAGGGTCGTGAGCCCCCACAGGTTGGAACGGGCCACCCGACTGTGCATGATGTCGCCCACGATCACCACCTTGCGCCCGCGCAGCTCGCCCAGATGCCGGCGCATGGTGTACAGGTCGAGCAGGGCCTGGGTGGGGTGGGCGTGCCAGCCGTCACCGGCGTTCACCACCGCGGCGCGCAGGTGCCGGGCGGCGAGATACGGGGCGCCGGAGCGGTGGTGCCGCATCACCAGAATGTCTGCACCAATAGCCTGCAGGGTGCGCACCGTGTCGATCAGCGATTCGCCCTTCTCCACGCTGGAGCCGCTGGCAGACAGGTTGATCACGTCCGCCCCCAACGCCTTGCCCGCCAGCTCGAACGAGGCGCGCGTGCGCGTGCTCGGCTCGTAGAACAGGGTGACGATCGTCGTGCCGCGCAGGGTGGGCAAACGGGGGACGTCCCGGGCGAGCACCTCGCGCATCACGTCCGCTGTGTCCATCACCAGCGCGAGCTCGTCGGCTGTAAAGTCATCCAAGTCGAGCACGTGACGCCGCGTCCACGTGGCCCGGCCGCGGTCGGCGGGAGCGGGGGCCAGGGTATCGGGCAGAGGACCGTTCTGCACCGCAGTCCGTCGGTCGGATGGCTCGCTGCTCGGGCGCATACGCTTACTCCCCCGCATGGTTGAGCAACAACACCCGGTCGAGGCCGTCGGTCTCGACCAGTTGCACCTGTACTTCCTCGTGGCGGGACGTGGGTAGGTTCTTGCCGACAAAGTCCGGTCGGATAGGCAGCTCCCGGTGGCCGCGATCCACCAGTACGGCCAGCAGAATACGCCGGGGACGACCAAAATCGGTCAGGGCGTCCAGGGCGGCACGGGCCGTGCGGCCGGTGTACAGCACATCGTCCACCAGCACCACCCGCTTGTCGGTGATGTCGGTCGGGATCGAGCTCCGTTGCATGCGAGCGCGCGGGCCGAGCGTGGGCAGATCGTCGCGGTAGAGGCTGATGTCCAGCGACCCCACCGGCACCCGTTCCCCCTCAAAGCTCTCGATGGTCCGTGCCAGCCGTTCCGCAAGCGGCACCCCGCGGGTGTACAAGCCAACGAGCACCAGGTCGCGTGTACCGCGCGTGTTCTCCACGATCTCGTGTGCGATGCGGGTCAACGCGCGGCGGATCTCAACGTCGGTCAAGATCACCTTCACCGCCATGCCGGTCCTCCCGGCGCCGGATGGGCGAAAAAAACGCCTCCTGCTCCGCCACGGGGAGGGAGGCTCGCGCCCCTCAGGAGAGGGGTAGACGTATCGGCAAGCGCAGACAGCACGGAACCCGCCCTTTCCGGCCTCACGGGACCGGCTTAAAGGGTCGGCGGCTAGGCCGCTGGGGTTATCTTAGCAGACGCCGGCGGTTGCCACAAACGATCTGGTGGCACATGGACTGTCGCAGCCCGTGGACGGGCGTGCGCTTGAGCTGTGGTATAGTCGTCGCGGCGGCTCCGTGAGCATCCACCTGAGCGAGATCGCGTATGACCACGTCGACCGAGCATCTGCCCGTCGAGGCGGAGGGTGACGTGCGCGCGCGCATCGTGCATAGCGCGCTTGACCTGTTCGCCGCCAAGGGGTACGCGGCCACCTCGCTGCGCGAGATCGCCGAGGCGGCGCGCACCACCAAGCCGATGATCTACTATTACTTCCGCTCCAAAGAGGGGCTCTATCTGTCCACGCTGGGCGACCGCCTGCAGGCCTTCGCCGATGCCATCGACCGCGCCACTCGGCCGGACGACCCGCCGGTCGGGAAGCTGCGTGCCTTTGCCGACGCCTACCTGCGCTACTTCCAGTCGCAGGAGCCCCACATCGCCTTCGTGGTGCGGGAGGTCTTCGGGCTCGGCGCCGACATCACCGCTCAGTTCGGCTGCTACCTGGAGGACCGCGTCTTCTCCCGGCTCAAGGTCATCCTGCAGGAGGGCGTGCAAGCCGGGGACTTCTGCGAGTGCGACATCGACGCCTGCAGTGTGGCGGTGATGGGGATCCTCAACATGTTCATCCTCCGCCGGGTGTTCGGCGGAGCGCCGCTCGACCGTGAGCGGGCGGTGGCCCAGGTCGAGTGCTACCTCGAGGGGTTGCGTCGGCGCGAGCCCGATGCGGACCCCTTCCCCTGACGACGGCTCCGGTTTTCTCAGTCCAGAAGCTCCGGCGCAGGCGGCGACGCGGGCCGGGCGGTACGCATCGCCAGGGCCGGCAGCGATCGTCGCCGCGTGGCGGAGTACGTCAGCGCGAGCATGAACACGGCCGCGCCCAGCAGCACGATGCTGGCGCCGGAGGCGATGTTGAAGTGGTAGCTGAGGTACATCCCGGCCACACCGATACCGGCGCCCAGGGCGCTCGAACCCAGCAGGACCCGGCTGAACCGGTCGCTGAGCAGACGCGCGGTGACCGGCGGGATGACGATCGTGGCAGCGATCAGCGTCACCCCCACGACGTTCATTGAGGCGACGATGGTGGCGGCCAGCGCCAGCGAGAACAAGGCGTCGATGAGGCGTGAGGGCACCCCGTACACTGGCGCCACCTCGGGGTCGAATGTGGCGAACAGCAGCTGTTTGTAGGCGAAGAAGACGAACACGGCGACCGCCACCGCCACCGTGCCGATCACCCACAGGTCTGCGGCCGTCACGCCCAGGATGTTGCCAAACAGGGCCGCCTCGAAGTTCCGGGTAAATCCTCGGCCGCGGCTGATGAGAGCCACGCCCAGCGCGAAGCTGGAGGTGGTGATGATCCCGATGGCGGCATCGGAGCCGATGCGACGCCGACGCGCCGCGGCGTCGATCAGCAGGGCGGAGAGAAAGCCCCACAGGCCGGCACCAATGTAGAAGTTCCAGCCCATCAGGTGGCTGACCACCGCACCGCCAAACACCGCGTGCGACAACCCGTGGCCGATGTAGCTCATGCGGCGCAGCACGATGTACACGCCCATCAGGCCGCACAGGGCGCCGACCAGCGCGGCGGCGATCAGGCCGTGGCGGAAGAAGTCGTAATGGAACGGTTCAAGCACATCCAAGGGCACGGGCTCATCCTTCGCCAATTGCGCCGGTCACCGCCCAGCAGCGCGGGGCGCTCGCGCGTCCGGGTCGAGCGGCGGCAGGGCTTCCGCGAGATCCAGGCGGTGATGGTGGTGATGGTCATCGCCGTGGGCATGCTCGTGTTCGTGCGGTGCCTCCTCGCCGTGCCGGTGCGCGTGGCGGTGGCGGAGTTGCTCGCGCAGGCGATGAGGCGCGGCGTCGGCCACCAGCAGCAAGCCGTCCTGGCGTACCACCTGCATGGCGGCCCCATAGGTACGCCACAGCACCTCCGGGGTAAACACCTCGTCCGGGTCGCCCTGGGCGATGAGGCTGCCGTTGATGCACAGCACCCACGGCAGATGGGCGGCCACAGCGTTCAATTCGTGCGTGGTGAGCACGATGGTCATGCCGTCCCGATTGAGGTCGCCGAGGAGGTGGAGCACCTCATCGCGCGTTTTCACGTCGACGCCGCTGGTCGGTTCGTCCAGCAGCAATACGTGGGGTTCGCTGATCAGGGCACGGGCCAGAAACACTCGCTGTTGCTGGCCGCCGGACAGCTCGCGGATGTGGCGGCGCGCCAGTGACCCGATTCCCAACCGGTCCAAGATACGGTGCATCAAGCGCCGGTCCTCGCGGCCAGGCCAGGGCCAAGGGCGCATCCGCATGGCCCGCCCCATCAGCACCACCTCTTCAACGGTGACGGGGAAGTTCCAGTCCACTGTCTCCAGTTGGGGCACGTAGGCCACGCCGGGAGGCGGCGCGCCCGGCCGCACCTCTCGGCCAAGCACCCGCACCCGCCCCACCATGCGTGGCACCTGCCCAAGCAGGGCGCGCAAGAGGGTTGTCTTCCCGGCACCGCTGGGTCCCACCAGACCAACCAGTTGCCCCGCGGTGATGCGCGCATGAACGTCCTGCAGCACCAGCTCGGTACCGTAGCCGCAGGTCAACCCCTCGATCTCGATGACCGGTCCGTCGTGGGCCAGGGCACCGCGCGCCATCCGCTCACGCTCCCCGCTGCTCCGCCGACCGGGCCGTATCCCGGTGGTGGCGTGCGCCCGTCACGCCGCGGCAGGCGGCGCAGCGACCGAAGATGGCAAAATGGTCTAAGTTGGCTGCGAAGCCCAGGTCGCGCTCCAGCTCAGCGCCGAGCCGCTCCAGATACACATGGTCGAGCTGCGTGACCGAGCCGCAGCCGGAACAAATGAGGTGATGATGCGGTTTCTCCCGCACCCATTCATAGGTAAGGTCGCCGCTGCCCATGTCCGTTTCGGTGACCAGCCGCAGCTGTTTGAGGGCGTTGAGGGTGCGATACACGGTGGAGATATCGACGTAGGGGTAGGCGGCGCGCACCTGCTCGTACACCTCGGCGGCGGTCAGGTGGCCCGGCGCGTGGCGCAGGGCGGTCAGCACCATCAACCGCTGTGGCGTGAGCTTCAACTCCGCGCGCCGCAAGATGGCGGCCGAGTCAGCATCGCAGCTCATGGCATCCGGCTCCGTCCCCCTGGGCCTTAACCCCAGTGTATGGCAGGTGCAACCAGTTGCACAAGAAACGGGTGGACGCTCGTCCCGCCGTGCCACATGATCAAAGGGAGACCGCCCGAGGTGGGGTGAAGACGTGCCGATCTACGAGTATCGCTGCGAGCAGTGCGGGGTGACGTTCGAGAAGTTCTACCGCTCCGCGGCCATGGCCGGTGAGGCCCTGTGTCCGTCCTGCGGTCGGCCTGGCCGGCGCCTGCTCTCGCTGTTCAGCCGGCCGCGCGGCGCCCAGCCGGGGCCAGGGGAGTCCGAGCGAGAGGGCACCGGTGGCGAGCACGGGCACGACCACGATCATGGCCATGACCACGGCTTCGGTGGACACAGCCACGAGGCGCTGCACGGCCATCACCACTAAGCTGGGTTTGGGCGGGCGCCGCCGCGACCGGCGGCACCACGGTTGCAGCGGAACGTAAGCTGGCGGTCGGCGCACAGGGCGTGCACGGCTGACCATGGGCCGAGCGCGAGCGCCCAGCGGCCCATGGCCAGCCAACGGCTACAGGGGCGGGCGGCGCGGGCCGTCGCGCTCCCACCAGATACAGGCTACGGCGCGCTGTGGCTGCGGTAGCACCAGGCGTCCCTCCGCAGGGACGAGCTCCCCTTCAAGCGCGGTGCGCAGCACGGCCTCCACCGCGGGGTCGGGTGGGAGGATGAGGTGTTCGCGTGCCGCCGTCACGGCTTCATCAAGGTCGTGGAACGACCACATGCCCTGCCCACCCGGCAGCGCGTGCACGGTGACGTTGGCGGGAATGCCCATCTCGTGCAGCACGGCGATAGCATCGAAGGCCTCAGGCTGGCCCACCCGCTCCTCACCGTGGTAGCGCCGCCAGAGGGTAGCCATGAGGGGCGGCTCCGCCCAGGTGACCATCATGGCCAGCACCACGGCCCGCGTGGCGTGCGCCTCCAGCTTCTGGATGAAGGGCACCGGCTCGACGATGGGGTAGAGGACGTGCGCGCACAGCACGGCAGTGGCCGGCGCGACGGTGACGTCCTCCCAGCGCTGCTCGATAACGGTGACATTGGTGGTGCCCGCGGCAGCCAGCGCGTCGCGCAGATGCCGCACCATCGCCGGTGACGGTTCCACGGCGGTCAGGTGGCGGACGTGTGGCGCCAGCGCTACGGCAAAGCGACCGGTGCCGGCGCCGACGTCTAGTACCGTGCCTTCCGGTGTCGCGAGCTTGAGCACGCGGCGCACAACCGGGTCATCCTCCGATGCAACGCGCGCCACCGAGCGAAAGCGATCGGCCCGCCGCTCCCAGAAATCCGAGCTCGAGCGGCCCAGATGCGCGTAGGCGGCGTCCATCTGCCGCTGTCGGGCCAGGACCAGTTCCTTCCAGTGCTCGCTCGGCCGCATGCACGCCCCCTGACGCTCGTTCTTCGCATCGGCATGAGTATATGGGCGGCGTTCGGTTCGTTCAACGGGCAGAGCGGCCCGCGCGGCGACGGCAACCCCATTACCCGGCCACGAGCAGAGGCAGGAGGCTCCATTCCCCCACCCCGGCAGCGCAACAGACATAACGGGTTTGTGGGCGAGACCACCGGGGCAGGACCTGAGGGGGCGCGTACCACCGGCTTCAGTCGGTGGCGCCGGTCACGTGGTCAGCGCCTGGGGCAGGGCAGGTAGAGCGGCGGCTGCGGCCGGCATGGTGGCTCGCCGGCGGGGGCCGGTCGAGGGCCAGGCGCTGCCGGCTCCGCTGGCGCGGGCGTGGGAACCGCCGGTCCGGCGGAGGGCAGCCCGGGTGTTGGTTGTGGTATGGGCGGCGCTTCGACCGGGCCGGGCGTTCGGCCAGGAGCGGAGGGTTCCCCCGCGCGTCCCCTGGGCTCGCCCGGCTGTGGGGCTTCCTGCCCCTCCGCCAGCGGCGACGGCCGGGGCGGAGTGGTGGGCAGCTGCCCCGTGGTGATGCCGCTACGGGCGTCCTCGCGCAGGAGCGCTTTTGCCCCGCGGACGAGCGGCTCACGGTGGCCGTTCACGTATCGCCACTCGATATCGGGCGGCACCTCGAACTCCTTGGGTGGCAGTCGCAGCATGTCGATCGCTGCGGCCATGAACTCCTTCCAGATCAGCAGCGAGGAGGACGCGCTGGTGAGGTTGGGGTTGACGAGGCTGTTATCGGCGTTGCCCACCCAGACTCCCACGGTGAGCTGCGGGATATAGCCGAAGTTCCAGGTGGCGAGCACGTCCCGGACACTCTTTGGGCCCTGCTGCGTGCCGGTCTTGGCTGCTACCGGTCGCTTGTCTGGCATGCCAAACTGCCACTCCGGGGCGGTGTACGTGCGGCGCTTAGCGTTGTTGTCCTTGAGAATATCGGTGATCTGGTAGGCGTACCCCGCCTGCACCACCTGTTTGCGGGCTTGCTCCTGAGCGTAGTCGTACAGCACGCGGCCGCGGCCATCGGTGACGCGCAGGATCGCCGCCGGGTCGATCTCCCGATAGCCGGGGCGCGGGTTGCGGGCGCGCACGCCCCGCATCTCCCCGTTGTTGGCCAACACCGAGTAGGCGAACGTGAGGTCCAACAGCGTGAGGTTGGCGCCGCCGGTGGCGATGGAGACCCCGTAGGTCTCGCGGTCGCTCATGGTGGTGATGCCCATGCGGTGGGCCATGTCGATCACCGCGTCTACCCCGGCGAAGTGGGCCGCCTTGACCGCCGGGGTGTTCATCGAGTTTCCCAACGCATCGCGCACCGTCATCGGCCCCTGCCAGGAGATCGGGCCCTGCGGGATGAAGTACTCGGGCCGTCCGCCTTCGTAGCGGGACAGAAAACGCGTGGGCTGGTCATAGACAATCGTGCCGGGAGTCCACCCCCTCTCGAACGCCGCCAAGTAGACGATCGGCTTGAACGCCGAGCCGGGTTGTTTGACCGCGATTGCGTTGTTATTCTCGCCTTCGATGTCCGCGCGCCAGTAGTCGCGTGAGCCAACCATCACCAGGATCTGGCCAGTCTCGTTGTCGATGGCCACCAGCGCGCCATTGTGGCAGCGGCAGTTGCCACCGCGCGGGCTCTCGTAGTAAGCGATCTTCTCCTCAACGATCTGCTCGGCTTTGTGCTGGAGGTTGAGGTCCAACGTGGTGATCACCTGCAGGCCGCCGCTCCGGAAGGTCTCCAGGCCGAACAGGCTTACCAGCAGGTCTCGCACGTAGAACACCCAGTGCGGTGCCAGCAGCGTGACCTTGTTCTCCGCAAAGACCAGCTCCTCCGCCTTGGCGGCCTCCGCCTGCTCCCGCGTGATGTAGCCGCGCCGCACCATCAGGTCCAGCACCTCGTGCTGACGGGCGATCGCCGCCGCGCGGTTGCGATAGGGATCATAGCGCGCGGGCGACTGCGGCAGGCCCGCCAGGAACGCCGCCTGCGCGAGGGTGAGATCCTTTGCCGTGGTGCCGAAATAGCGGCGGGCCGCCGCGCCCACGCCGCTGGCACGGTTGCCGTAATAAATCTGGTTCAGGTACCACTCGAGGATCTGGTCTTTGGAGTAGCGGCGGGTTAGCTCGAGCGAAAACACGGATTCCTTGAGCTTGCGCGCCACGTTCCGCTCGTACCGCTCTTCCGGTGGGATAAAAACGTTCTTCACCAGTTGTTGCGTGATAGATGATCCACCGCTACCCTGCAGCAGACCGGTGTCGGCCGTGATGAAGTTTTCGATGCCAGCTCGCACCAGGCCGCGCACGTTAACGCCGGGGTTGTGGTAGAAGCTGGCATCTTCGGTGGCAATCGTTGCCTGAATCAAGTACGGCGAGATGTCTCTCAGCTTGACCGGGTTGCGCAATCCTTCGGTCTCATCCTCGAATTCATACAGCAGCGTGCCGTGCCGGTCGTAAATCTTCGCCGGTCCCATGTTCAGGCCGGCGAAGGCAACTTCGGGGTTGGGGGGCAGCGCGGCGATCAGGTGGCTGTAGAGGGCAAGGGTCACCGCGCCGCCGGAGATCAGCATCCCCACGGTGCACGCCAGCAACACGACCAACGCTGGCATGGCTCGCCCGCCGGCCGCCCCCCTCTCCAGACGGCGCAGACGACGTTGACGGACGCGGAGCGACTGATGCATGGGCACCGCCGCAGGCGGCGTTCGTTCCTGACTTGGGCCGGCGCACAGGCCCTGAATTCAGTCTATGCCCGTGGCAGCACGATGGGATCACCCGCCGGCGGTAACGTGACGGCAAGGATGCGTGACCCGGCTGGTATACTCCCCTCCGACAGGTCGCGCATACGCCGGTGAGGAGGTCGTGATGGATGTGCAGACCGTCCGCGACGTGGTGGTAGTCGTGGTCGGCATCGTTTGGCTGCTGGTGTCCTTGGTCCTCGCGGTTGCGTTCGGGGCACTGTGGTGGCTCAGCCGTCGAGCTTTCCAGGCCGCCAACCGGGCCTTCTCCGAGCGCCTTCGCCCGGCGCTGGCCGGCGTGCATGCCCAGCTTGTCGCCCTGCGCGACCGCACGTCACACCTGCCCGGCAACGTGCCGGTGCTCGAGGGTGTGGGGCGCCCTATCCGCCCGCAGCGGCTCCGGCTTCCCTTCCGGAGGCGCCGTCGCTTGCCCTTTCTCCGCTAAACGGATGTGGACGGTACCGAGGGTGCCAGTATACTGGTACGCGCGCCCGGCCGGGTAACATCTGTCGGTGCGCGACGTTCTCCGGGCAGCAGCACCTGCCCCGCGTATTGACGCGCCATCTCCCCACGCGGTCGGCGGTGCCTGTCCTGCGCCCCTACTCGGGCCGCGTCCATGAGAGATGTCCTCGTTCCCGCGAGACCAACAGCTCACTGAGGAGGACCCCCTGCATGCGGAGACTAATCGTCGCCGGGCTCACTGCGGCTGCGTTGCTGCTGGCTGGTGGCGGTGACGCGCTGGTCGCGCAGCCGGCGCCGCCCAACCGGTTCTACGGCACCCTGACCATCGATGGCCAGCCGGCCCCTGCGGGCACCGTGGTGACGGTGATCCAGGGCGGCCGGGAGTGCGGTAGCCGCCCCACCGACACGCCCGGCCAATACTGGGTGGACGCTGCCAGCGGCTCGCAGATATCCGGGTGTGGCACGGCCGATCCGGTGCAGTTTCGAGTTGGCTCCCGCATGGCCAATGAGACGGCCGCCTGGAACGGCGGGCAGTTCACGCGCCTGGACCTGACAGTCGGTGGCCCTGGTGGCGGCGCCTCGTCCACGCAACGCTTCACCCTGTCCCGGTTGGACATGTCGGGCAGTCTCTGTATTCCGGCCACGGGCAGCACGCAGTGCGACGCCACTCGGTTGCGCCTCTGGAACGGTGACCGCGCCGCCTGGTCGGCCGAGTTCGCCCGGCAGGGACGCCCGGAGCCGAGCGACGATGAGGTGTTTGTGGCTACCTATGAGTTCCGCATCGGCGCGGGCGATCCGGCGGCGATCGCCTCGCTGGCGCGTGGGCTCGGTTGGCCCAAGATTTACATCACCGCGGTACGCTACCGCGGCAGTGCGCCCGGCGAGGGCGACGAATACATCGAGGTCACCAACGTGGGCGGCGCGCCGCAGGACATGACCGGCTGGCGCGCGTTTGCGGTGGACAGCAACACCAGCTTCTATTTTACGGACGGCTCGGTCCTGGAGCCGGGCGCGCGCTGCCGCTTCTACACCGGAGCGCCGCGTGAGGACTCCTGCCCGGGCACCATCAGCGTCTCTGCTAGCGGCGTGTGGAACGACAGCGCTGGGACGGCCGAGCTGTGGTACGACCCCCTGGCCCTCCTTGCCGATCGCACGCGCTACAACGCCGACCCGAATAACCAGCCACCGCCGCCCAACCTGCAGGGCGCGGCCGGCCCGCTCGGCTGACGCCGGCGCCCCCAGATCACCGTCCACGCCCCTGCCCGGCGCCGCCGGGCAGGGGCGCTCCTTCAAACCCCGCGCCTAGGTCGAGCAGAACCTTGCCCGCACCGGGGCTGAGCCCGGCGCCCTTGGTGGCGAAACGCCGCCCGGTTGCCGGGGCTGGGCAGGGCGACTGGCTCAGCACGCCCGTGTGCTGCGATGACGGGGATCACCGCACGGGCACGACCTCGATGCGGCGCCCGCTGCGGGCCGACTCGTACAGCGCGGCCAGCGCTATCTGCACCACCAGCCCATCCCAGCCGGAGGCGTCCGGTTCCTCACCGCTGAGGGCCGCCCGGGCGAAGGCCTGGGCCTCCAGCGCGTACAGGTCGGTGCCGGCCGGTACACCGGTCAGATCGGGATCGGCGCCGACAGCCTCGAGGCGGCCGCGCGCCAGCTCGTCGATGCTGGACCGCGCCGCCAGGCGCGCGCGGGCGCCTTGCACCACCAGATCGTTGGCCGGATGGAAGGCCGGCCGCAGGCAGCGCAGTAGGCCGTAGGTGCCCCGGCGGAAGCGCAGCACCGCCACCAAGCGCTGCTCCACCGTGTGTGGGTCCTGCTCGGCGTCGGTGAAGGCGGACACCGCCGCCACTTCGTCGTCGAGCACGAAGCGCATGAGGTCAATGACATGGACGCCGGTACCGGTGCCGATACCGCCGCCGGACATCGAGGGGTCGCGTCGCCAGGCCGGCCCGCCGGTTCCCGGCGTTTCCAGCGACCACTCACCCTCCACACTGAGCACCTCGCCGAGGGCGCCGGCCGCCACCAGCCGTCGCACCTCGCGGTGCAGCGGGTGGTGGCGGAGGTGAAAGCCGGTGCCCAGGGCCACGCCGGCCTGCCGACAGGCGTACACCATGGCGCGCGCGTCCTCCACCGTGGTCGCCAACGGTTTCTCGCAGAGGACGTGCTTGCGCGCGGCGGCCGCCTCCTCGACGGCCGGCCGGTGCAGGTGATGCGGCGTCGCCACCCACAGGGCGTCCACCCGTGGGTCGGCCAAGGCGTCCTCCAGGCGGTCATAAGCGGCTGGAACACCGTGCTCGGCGGCGAACGCCTCGGCACGACCGCGATCGCGGCTCACCACCGCCACCGCAGCGCAACCGGCTGCGCGAGCCAACGCCGGCACGATGCGCGTGCTGGCAAACCGGCCCGTCCCCACGATGGCGAACCCAAACGCCATAGGTCTCTCCCGGGCTGCCGCCCATGCTAGGGGCCGTGCTGGGGTGCGGTCAAGGTCGCCACCCGGGTCTAGCACTCTCGCCCTTCAAGTGCTAAAGTAGGGGCGGCTTGAGACGGATTGGACCCCCTGAGCGGGACTGCGTAGAGGAGGAAGCGGCGACATGCCGGCAAAGCAGTTGTTCTTTGATACCGAGGCGCGTGATGCGTTGCGGGTCGGTGTCGATGTGGTAGCCAATACCGTCAAGGTGACCCTGGGCCCGAAGGGGCGCAACGTGGCCCTGGGCAAGAAGAGTGGCGCGCCGACGGTGACGCACGACGGCGTGACGGTGGCCAAGGAGATCGAGCTCAAGGACCCATGGTGGAACGTCGGCGCCCAGCTCACCAAGCAGGCGGCGACCAAGACCAACGAGGTGGTCGGGGATGGCACCACCACCGCCACCGTGCTGGCCCAAGCCATCGTACACGAGGGGATCAAGAACATCGCCGCCGGCGCCAACCCGATGCAGATCCGTACCGGGCTGGAGCGGGCGCGGGATGCCGTCATCGCGGCCCTCAAGCAGGCCGCCATCCCCGTGCGCGGGCGTGAGGACTACGCCCATATCGCCACCATCGCCTCCGGTGACGAGCAGATCGGTAACCTGATCGCCGACGCCATCGACAAGGTCGGGCCCCAGGGCGTGGTGACCATCGAGGACGGCCGTGGCCTCGGCTACGAGATGGAGTTCGTCGAGGGCATGAGCTTTGACCGCGGCTGGATCTCGCCGTATTTCGTCACCAACCCCGACCGGTTGGAGGCGGTGATCGAGGACCCGTTCATCCTGGTGACCGATAAGCGGGTCTCGACCCTCAACGACATCCTGCCGATTCTGGAGCAGGTAGCCCGCGCGGGGATCAAGAATTTCGTGGTCATCGCCGACGACGTCGACTTTGACGCCCTGTCCGTGCTGGTTATCAACAAGCTGCGCGGCAACCTGAACGCCCTGGCCGTCAAGGCGCCGGGGTTCGGCGACCGCCAAAAGGAGATGCTACAGGACATCGCTATCCTGACCGGCGCCACGGTGATCTCCGAGTCGCTCGGCCGTAAGTTGGAGCACGCCACGCTGCGCGACTTGGGCCGGGCCGAGCGCGTACGCGCGAAGAAAGAAGAAACGACGATCATCGGTGGCAAGGGGGACAAGGCCGCTATCGAGGCGCGTATCCGCCAGATCCGACGCCAGATCGACGAGGCGACCAGCGATTACGACAAGGAGAAGCTGCAGGAGCGCCTGGCGAAGCTGGTGGGCGGCGTGGCCGTGGTGCGCGTGGGCGGCGCCACCGAGGCGGACCAGAAAGAGCGCAAGTACCGGGTGGAGGACGCCCTCAACGCCACCCGCGCGGCCGCGGAGGAGGGCATCGTGCCCGGCGGCGGTGTGGCGCTGCTCAACGCCGTCTCGGCGCTGGATGGGCTCACGTTGGAGGGCGATGAACAGGTGGGCGTAAACATCCTGCGGCGGGCGCTCGAGGAGCCGGCGCGCCAGATCGCGGAGAACGCCGGCTACGAGGGGCCGGTGGTGGTGGCCCAGGTCCGGCGCCGCCAGCGGGAGGCGAACAACCCCAACATCGGCTTTGACGTGATGACCGAGGAGTACCGGGACCTCGTCGCCGCCGGCATCATCGACCCGGCGAAGGTGACGCGCTCGGCGTTGGAGAACGGGGTCTCCATCGCCGCCATGCTCCTCACCACCGAGGCGATGGTGGTGGAGATCCCGGAGGAGAAGAAGCCGGCGCCCGTGCCGCCGATGGAAGAGTACTAACCCGCGCGGCTGCCGCGCGGCGCGCGGTCCCCTTCCCCGCGGTCGGGGAAGGGGACCGTTGTCGTATTGAGGGCGTCCAGCAGGTCCTGCTGGAAGGCGGGGTGCGCCACCGCGACCAGCGCCTCCGCCCGTTGGCGCAGCGTCTTGCCGCGCAGGTCGGCCACGCCGAACTCCGTGACGACATAATCGACGGCATACCGCGGCGCCGTCACCGCCGCGCCGGCCGCCAGGGCCGGCACGATGCGGGAGGCGCGGCCACCGGCGGCCGTGGCCGGCAGGGCCACGACACTCACGCCTCCCGGGGCGTACATTGCCGCCTCGAGGAAGTCAAAAGAGCCACCTAACCCCGAGACCTGCCGGCCGGCCAGCCACTCGGCGTTGACCTGGCCGGAGAGGTCCACCTCCAGAGCGGAGTTGATCGACACGAACCGCTCCTGATTGCGGAGATACTCGAGGCCGTGCGACAGGCGGGCGGGCAACATGCGCACGGCCGGGTTGTCGTCCACGAACTCGAACAGGAGCTGGGAACCGATGGCCTCGCCGGCGGCCAACTTGTACGGGTCGAGGGACTTGCGTGCGCCCGTGATCACCCCCTGCTGCACCAGTGGCACCATGCCGTCGCATAGCATCCCGGAGTGCACACCCAGGTCACGGTGACTGGCCAGGGCGTCCAGGATGGCCTGTGGCACCGCGCCGATACCCACCTGAATGGTGGCACCGTCTGGAATAAGCCCGGCCACGTGCCGGCCGATGGCGCGTTCCACGTCCCCGACCGGGCCGGGCGGCGCTTCCACCAGCGGGTGGTCTGTCTCCACCGCGATGTCGATATCGCGCACGTGCAGGAAGCCGTCGCCGTGCGTGCGCGGGCACCGCGGGTTGATCTCGGCGATCACCAGCGGGGCGCGGCGGGCCACCTCCACTGTGGTGCTCACCGCTGGCCCCAGCGAGCAGCAGCCGTGCCGGTCCGGCGGTGACACCTGCACCAGCACGGCGTCCGTCGGCAGAGCGCCGCCCGGCGAGAAGGTGTCGGGGATGCGCGAGTACCGCACGGGTAGGTAGTCGGCCCGTCCGGCGGTGATGAGCGGCTCCACCGGCGCGGTGGGGTGCAGGGAGGTGAGACGGAAGTGGTGCGGCACGGCCTCGAGCAGGCGCAGCGGCTGGAACAACAGCCCGATGACCAGCTCCAGCCCCGCGAACCGCTCGCGTTCGTCGGCAAGGGCGTCCAACAGCGTCACCGGTAGGCCGCAGGCCGGCTGCACGAACACCCGCCCTGAAGGCGGCAGGTAGGCCACCGCCTCATGGGCCGTCATCAGCTTCATGCCCTTCACCCCCGCACCCTGGCGGTCCTTTCCGCCGAGATCGCCGTCGGCCGGTGAGGACCGGCTTGGCTCCCTTCGGGCCGTGTGCTCGCTGGTTTTGTTCCTCACCGGTGTGGGACACACACGGCCGGAATGCCTCACGTGGGCCAGAGCTTGGCTGAGCCGGTCAAGCGCGCGCGCCCACGGCGCCGCCCCAGAGTTGGCGGCTGGCGAGGCGGGCGCCCTCCACCAGCGCTTGCAGCTTGGCCCAGGCGATCTGCGGATGGATGCGACCGCCCAGGCCGCAGTCGGTGCCGGCGATCACGTTCTCCCGGCCCACTAGGTTGGCGAAGCGCACGATACGGTCCGCCACCAGCTCCGGGTGTTCGACGACGTTGGTGGCGTGGCTGACCACGCCTGGGATAAGGACCTTGCCCTCCGGCAGCTTCACGTCCTGCCACACCTTCCACTCGTGCTCGTGGCGCACGTTGCCGGCCTCAAAGGAGTAGCCAGCAACGTTGATGGCCAGCATCAGGTCCACGATGTCCCGCAGGGGGATATCGGTGGTGTGAGGGCCGTGCCAGCTCCCCCAACACAGGTGAAAGCGCAGGCGGTCTTCCGGCAGGCCCTTGATGGCGTAGTTCAGCGCCTCGATGCGCACCATCGTGAATTTGCGGTAGTCCTCTAAACTGGGCGCCGGGTTGAACATGTCCCAGTTCTCGGCGATACAGGGATCATCGAGCTGCAGGATGAGGCCGGCGTCCACGATAGCCTGGTACTCCGCGCGCATGGCGTCGGCGCAGGCGTAGATGAACTCCTCCTCGCTGGCGTAGTAAGTGTTGCCGATGCGGGAGAGGCTGCCAGGGGCCACGGAGGTCATGAACCCCTCCTCAACCCCGGCGGCGGCCAGCCCCGCTTTGAAATTCTCGATGTCCCGCTTGATGGCGTCGTGGCCGGTGTAGGTGAGCGGCCCGGTACACACCGGCAGCATGAACCGCCGGCCGGTGCGGGCGCGCGGCGACACGCCGGCGTCGGGGTCGGCGTAGGCCTCGGCGAAGGCCTGCCAGTCGCGTCGGTTGGCCCAGGTGGTCAGGCGGATGGTGGTACGCGGCGGGTTTTGCGGCACCTCGGAGGCATCCATCATCAGCTCCAGGCCGCCCAGGCGCTGGAAGGCGTAGCTCCACCAGGCGCCGTAATCTACCCGCTGGCCCATGGCCTTGCCGTACTCACCGTCGCCGGGCACGTCGATGCCGATCTCTGCCTGGCGGCGCACCACGTCGATGGTGGCCTGGCGCAAATGGGCGGCGTACTCATCCGGGTCGACGGGCTCGCCGTTCATGCGCCTGCGATTGAGCTCGATGAGGTCGTCCGGCCGCGGCAGGCTGCCGGCGTGGCTGGTGAGAATATGCGTCGTGCTACGCCTCATGCTCCTCCTCCCGACCATTGGCCTTTCTGATGAGCGCTGCCGGCGCCCGGTCCGCGTGGTCCGGGATCGCTCGGCAGTACCGCGGCGAGCATAGCAGGTCGCAACGTCCGGCGGCAGGAGGCCACGCCCCGCAGGTGTGGGAAGGGCCAACCTACGCCTGCGGCTCGATCGCGTCCGTCGCGCGCCCCCACAGCTCCCGTGAGGCCAGACGGGCGCCCTCCGCCAGTGCCTGCAGCTTGGCCCACTGGACCGAGGGGTGGGTGCGGATCAGGTTCCAGTGTTGGGAGAAGCCACAGTCGGTGCCGGCGATCACGTTCTCCCGCCCCACCAGGTTGGCGAAGCGCACGATACGGTCCGCCACCAGCTCCGGGTGCTCGATGATGTTGGTGGAGTGGGTGACCACGCCCGGGATGAGGACCTTGCCTTCGGGCAATTTCACCTCCTGCCACACCTTCCATTCGTGCGCATGCCGTGGATTGGCGGCCTCGATGGAGTAGGCACCCGCGTTCACCTTGAGCACTAGGTGCACGATTTCCTTAAGCGGCACGTCGGTGGAGTGCGGCCCGTTCCAGCTCCCCCAGCAGATGTGATAGCGGATGCGCTCTTCGGGGATGCCGCGTAGGGCGTGGTCTAGCGCCTCTCAGAACGTGAGGTAGTCCGCCATACTCACCCGGTCCACCATCCAGTCGCCCACGTGGGGCAGGAAGGCGTCGTCGACCTGCAGAAGCTGGCCGGCGTCGACGATGGCCCGGTATTCCGCGCGCAGGGCGTCGGCGATGGCGTACAGGTAAGCCTCGTCGCTGGGGTAGTACTCATTGGGGTGCGACGCCTCCACGCTGCCGGGCGCGACCACGGGCAGGAAGCCCTCTTCCACGCCCGCCTCGCCCAGCGCTGCCTTGAAGTTGACGATGTCCCGCTGGATGGCGGCGTGCCCCTTGTAGCCGATGGGACCGGTGCACACCCAGCGCGGTCAGGGCGCCAGTCGCGGGCACCGCCTGCGCCACCTCCGGAGGCAGCCAGATAGTGCGCTCCACCTGGTTCCACACGGCGTAGAAGTCGGCGAAGTCCCGGCGGTCCTTGCCTCGGCCCAGCGGGGTGGCGCCCGGCGGCAGCTCGCGGAGCTCCAGGCCGGAAAAGCGCTCCAGAACGTAGTTGTTCCAGCTGACCTTGCCGAACTCACCATCGCTGGGGATGTCGATGCCAACTTCGGCCTGGCGGCGCACCACGTCGGTCACCGCCGTGCGCAGGTGGCGGGTGAAGGCCTCCTGGTCGTACGGCTCACCGAAGGCTTCGGCTTTGAGGACCGCGATGATCTCCGGCGGCCGTACCAGGCTGCCGGCGTGCGTGGTCAAAATCCGCTCGGTGCTCCGCTTCATCGCGCCCGCCTCCCTCTCCAGCGTGCCGGAGCTCCGCTCCTCACCGCGCGAGCATCAACCGCGGCGCGGCTCGTTCGTCGGCTCATCGACGACGACAAACAGCGCGTCGTCGTGGCGGACGATTTCCCCCTGCACCACGCTGCGGGGCATGCCGTGCCGCCAGGTGCGGTCGTTCGCGATCACCGCCCGCTCTACCTCGATGCGCGGGCCGCGCACCTCGAGCTGCCCCGGCAGGCCACCGAAGGTCACCGCCCCACCGCCGCGCCGGGCGATGGCCGCCCGTGCGGCCTCAATATCTGTCAACCAGGTGCCCAGGAGCAGGATCTGTGCCATGGTGAGTCTCCTCCACGCAGTGACCACCTCTTCCCGGGGTCCGAGGTAGCCCGTTTGCCGTCCATTGCCCCGGACGGCCCCACGGCTCCATCACACGGCACCGTCTGAGCGTAGCGCCGCGATCTCGTCTGGCCCGTAGCCCAGCTCGCGGAGCACCGCATCGGTGTGCTCGCCCAGGGCGGGCGCAGGCCGTCGGAACGACCACGGCGTGTCCGATAGCTTGACCGGGTTGCCGATCCCCGTCAGGCAGCCCGCCACCGGGTGCTGGTAGGTGAACACCATCCCACGCGCCGCCGCCTGCGGGTGGGCAAGCGCCTCCGCCACGCTGGTCACCGGCGCGCAGGGGATACCGACCGCCGTGAGCGCCTCCAGCCAGGCGGCGGTGGGGCGAGCGGTGAACACCGCCTCCAGCAAGGCGGCCAGCTCGGCGAGGCGAGCGATGCGGTCGGGCTGGGTGGCGAAGCGCGGGTCGTCGATCAGCTCGGGCCGGTTGAGCACGGCGCACAGGCGGCGGAAAAGGGACTGGCTGCCGGCGCCCACCACGAGGTAGCCGTCGGCGGTGCGAAAAGCCTGGTAGGGCGCGCTCAACGGGTGGGCCGAGCCGAGCGGGCCCGGTACCTCGCCCGTGCCCAGGTAGGTGGCCGCGTGCCACACCGACCAGGCCAGGCCGGTCTCGAACAGGGAGGTATCTACCCGTTGGCCCACGCCGGTGTGCTCCCGCGCCATGAGCGCGGTGAGGATGCCGTAGGCGCAGAACATGCCGGCGCCGAGGTCCGTGACGGGGTAGCCGGCCTTGACCGGCGGTCGCCCGGGCTCACCGGTGACGCTCATCAGGCCGCTCATCGCCTGCGCGATGAGGTCGAAGCCGCCGCGGTCGCGCTCCGGCCCGGTCTGGCCGAAGCCGCTCACCGAGGCGTAAATCAGGCGCGGGTTGAGGGCACGCAGCGCCTCGTAGCCGAGGCCCAGGCGCTCCATCACGCCCGGCCGGTAGCTCTCCAGCAGCACGTCGCTCCACGCTGCCAGGCGGCGCACGACCCCGCGTCCCGCGGGGTGTTTGAGGTTGAGGGTAATGCTGCGCTTGTTGCGGTTGACCATCGTGAACGGCAGCGGCACCCCGTTCACGAACGGCCCCTGGCCGCGCTGGTTGTCGCCCTCGCCCGGGCGCTCGACCTTGATCACGTCCATGCCCATGTCGGCGAGCAGCATGGCGCAGTAGGGGCCGGCTAGGTTTTCGGTCAGGTCCACCAGGCGCAGGCCGACGAGGGCCGGAGGCATGCGGCGGTCCTTCTGGCAGGCGTGGTGGCTCCATCCTAGGCGCCGCGCGCAGCGAGGCACAACCGGGCCGTCAGCGAAAAGGGTTGGGCTGGTCCACGATCTCCTGCCGGACCAGGAGCAGGCGGCCGTCCGGCACGTCGCGGGACACCACGACACCGGGGCCGATGAAGGTGCCGGCGCCGATCTTGACGCCGGGGTTGATCAGCACGCCGATGCCGGTGCGGCTGCCGGCGCCGATCACCGCGCCCAGCTTGGGCAGGCCCGTGCGCAGGCGGGTGCCGGCCATCGTGCTGCGCACCGGCGGCGGGTAGAAGGGCCAGTTCCCGGTGACGGTGCCGAACCCCAGCCCCACGCCACGGTCGAGCACCGAATCGCCCACGTAGGCGTGGTGGAGGGTGCAGCCGTCACCCACGTAGCTGCGGGCTACCTCGCAACCGTAGCCGATCTCGGCCTCGCGTCCGATCACCGAGCCGCGCACCAGCGCCCCCGTGCCGATCAGGGTGCCGGCGCCGATCCAGGCCGGGCCGACGACGCGCGCGCCCGGCAGGAGCCGCACGCCCTCTTCCAGGACCACCGGGCCGCTCACCCCGTCTGGTAGTTCGGCCGGCGGTCGCAGCTCGCGCAACAGCAGGTCCATGACGCCGAGGACGTGCCACGGGTACTTAAGCGCCTGCCACGCACCCTCGTAGGGGAAGACCTCGTAGCGCAGGGTAGGGAGCAGTGCGGCCACGGCGCGCTCGTAGTGGTCGTCAGCCGCGTTCGGCTGGCGGTAGGCGTCCTGTAGGGCGGTGAGCAGCCGCTCCGGGTGGCGATGCCAGTGGAGCACAAGGCTCACCAGGTCGCTCGGCTCATGGCCGGGTTCCGGCTTCTCCACCAGGCCGGTAACGCCTTCGCCCCTGACCATGAGGTAGCCACCCGGGAAATACTCGCGCACGCGCTTCGCGGTGAGCAGGCCATCGAGGTTGCCGCGGCGGGTTCGCGCCAGAAACGCCTGGTACAGTGGTAGCTCCACCACGTCGTGCGCCTGGGCCACGAGCAGCGGGCCGTGCGTCAGCTCGGGCACGGCGTGAGCCGCGATGAGCAGGGCGTCGCCCATGCCGCGCGGTTCGGGCTGCACCGTCACCGCGATGTCCGCGGGCAGGGGCCGAGACACCTGCTCCACCTCGGCCACCGTGTCCGGGCTGGCCACCACCACGAAGCGACGGCAACCGGCGGCCGCTAAGCCGCGCACGAGGCGCTCCAGGAGCGTCTGTCCGCAGAGCGGGAACAGCGATTTGGCACGCAGTGGCCAGAAGCGGCGGTTGGCGCCGCCGGCCAGCACCACCACGGTCGGTTCGGGTTCACGCATCGCTGGAACCCCTCGGTATGGCTGGTGTTATTGTGGCACGCGCACGCGCTGGCGTCGTCTGGGTGCCCATCTGCGCGCTTGACGTGCCCGGCCCGAACAGGGGACGGTAAGGCGTACCCCCATTGCCGGGCGTCCGTCCATGTACTACCCCGTTGCCACTCACCTCGCCGCCTGGATGGTCATCCTGTGGCTCTTCTTGGGAACGGCCTGCCGGCCGCGGGAACCGAGCGCGGTGCGCATCGACCCGACGGCCGTCGCGCCGTTCATCACGTCGCCGACAGCGACGGCCACACCCACCGCGATTTCGGCGACCAGCGTGCCGTCACGTGGGCCGATCGCCGTAGCTACGGCGTCGACGACGGTGGCCCCTACGCCAACCGCCACGCGGTTTCCTGCGCCGGCACGCGTGCCGACGGCCGCGGCGCGCCCGTTCTCGCCGGGGCGGGAGGATCCCGGGCTGCTTGCCGCCATCCAGGAGGCGCTGGGCGAGGATGCGGCATCGGTCTCGGTAGCCGTGCGGCGCCTGAGCGATGGCCTGTCGGCCTCGTGGCAAGCCGAGCGCATCTTCTACGCCGCCAGCCTGTACAAGCTGGCCGTGCTGTACGAGGCGTACCGGCAGCGAGAGCTTGGCCTGCTCGACTTCGAGCGGGCGGTGCCCGTCACCGACGTTTATGCGCGGGAAGACCTGGGCACGCTGGCTTCCGTGCCGCGACTGCCGAACGGGGACCTGCGGATCGCCGACGCGGTGCGGGCAATGATCACGGTGAGCGACAACACCAGCGCCACAATCCTGTTGGACCTGCTGGGTCATCGGAACATCGATGCCACGCTGGCGGCCCTGGGCCTACGCGCCACGTCCGTGAACACCCGTGAGCTGCCCACCACGGCGGCGGACATGGCGCGGTTGATGGCGGCGATCGAGCGTGGTGAGGGGCTGAGCGCGGCGTCGGCGCAGGAGATGGTGAACCTGCTCCTGGCCCAGCAGGCGCGCGCCGGCATTCCGCGCGGGGTGCCGGCGGGTGTCCCCGTCGGCAACAAGACCGGCACCTGGAGCGGCGCCCTGCACGACGTGGCGGTGGTCTACGCCCCTACTGGTCCGTTTGTGATCGCCGTGCTCACGGACGGCAGCGCGGGTTGGGAGGTGGTCGCCCGCGTAGCGGCTGCGGTGTACCAATATCTGGCCCGGCTGACAAGAACGGGCGGGCGCTGAGCGCGCCCGCCCGCTGGTGCGCGAGCGTCCGCGGCGGGAGGGAGGGAGACCGCGGACGCCTGCAGGGAGAAAGACCAGCCGTCACCTGCCGGTGACCGACGTCACTATTTACGCACATCGCGGCCGGAAGTACAAGACCGTGTACGGATGATTTTTGACCGTATTGGCGCTGGGCTAGCGGGCCCGGCGCTGCAGGGCATCCAAGATGAAGGGGTTGGTCTGACGCTCGTGGCCGATGCGCGTCTCAAGCATGTGGCCAGGCAGCACGATAGTGTCGTCGGGCAGAGCGAGCAGCTTGTCAATGATGCTGTTCATGAGTTGGGCGTGGTTGCCGCCGGGCAGGTCCGTGCGCCCCACCGAGCCAAAGAACAGCGTGTCGCCGCTGAACAGCAGACCGTCGGTGTACAAGCACACGCTGCCGGGCGTGTGCCCAGGGGTGTGAATTACCTGCAGGCGGAGCCCGTCAACCTCGACCACATCGCCGTCGCCCAGCCAGGCGTCGGGCGCTGGCGGCGGCTCTACCGCCCGCCCCAGCCAGCGCGCCGCGCTGGCACCGGCCTGGGCGGCGATGGTCCGGTCGTCTGGGTGGAGCAGGAAGCGCGCGCCCGTGGCCCGCTGCACGGCGGGCACCGCCATGATGTGGTCGAGGTGGGCGTGGGTGTTGACGATATAGCGCACGTGCACGCCGAGGTCACGCGCCACTTCCATGATCCGGTCCGGCTCATCGCCGGGGTCGATGACGAGCCCCTCGCCGGTGCGTCGTGAGCCGACCACCCAGCAGTTCTCCTGGAACAGACCCACCACGATTCCCTTGATCAGGAGCTCGGTGACGTCCATGGTTCCTCCGATGCGACGCGCCTCTTACGCCGGCGATTGCACCCTGATTGTACCGCGCCGCTTGCCGGAGGTCGGCGTGGTAGGAGGCCGGAATAGAGCCAGGCTATCAACCGAAGGAATGATCGTCCATAGATGATATCGAGGATGGCAATAGAAGCTGTCTTGCCGCCAGGGCTTGCTCCCACGCCCTATTTGCCCGCCCAATAGAAGGGAGCCGATGGCGGGCCAGGCGCTCGCTGGCGCGGTCTTGGCAAGGCGAGGCCGCCTGGGGGCACGAGAAGGGGGTGGAGCATGGCTGGGATCGATCCGGGCGAGTTCGCCCGAGGGGCCGCGGCGCGGGAGGAGCTCCGTGCGGATCTCGAGCGTCAAGCGCTTGAGCAGCTGCTGGCGGCCGGATGGGGTGAGCGGACGGCCGCCGAGGCGCGGCGGCTTCATGAGGAGATCACCGCCGTCATTGCGCAGGCGCTGGCACGGCGCACCAGCGCCTGCAACGAGACGGTCTTGGGACTGGTCGGTGAGGCCCGCGGGCGGGCGTTCGCGGCATGGTGGGCCGCCGCGCACGAGCTGGACGATCACGTGCGCGCCATGCTGATGGATTGCGCGGCCGCGGCAGCGGCCATGGCGCTCATCGACGGATTCCACCTCGGCCGGGCCCGGGCGAGCGGCGAACCGTTGTCCACTCCTGCCACCCTCCGTCCCGCACCGGCGCGCGACGCCCACCCAGACGCGATGCGCCTGGACGGCCGCGCCCTGGTTGCCGCCCGCTAGCGGCGGTGATCCGTTTTCCTCTGCCGAAGAGGGTCGCCCGCCACAGGGCGACCCCCCGCTTTTTCGGCGCCTGAGAATTTATTCCGCCTATCAGTTTATCGCCTTATTATCGATGTTAGTCGGTATGTACCGATTCCGGCCGTCGCTCGCCTGGGCGGTAGTTGATCATAAGGGAGCCGTTCCGGCACGATCCTGTCTATAGAGCGTCGGGCGTCACACAACGCGGTCTATAGTGCCGGAGCTGCGAGGACGAAGGGGTGGCAGATGAACCGCCTGGAGTTGGGCACCGTTCCCGGTGAGATCGGCTGGCTGCCGGATGTGATGCAGGCAGTAGTGATCCGCAAGGAGCGGGAAGGCGACCCGATCACCGCCATGCGGGTGGAAGAGGTACCGCTGCCAGAGGTGGGGGCGCGGGAGGTCCTGGTGCTGGTGATGGCCGCCGGGGTGAACTACAACGGGGTCTGGGCGGCACGGGGCAAACCGGTGTCCGTGTTCCGGATGCACGACGAGCCGTTTCACATCGCTGGCAGCGATATGTCCGGCATTGTCTGGCGGGTAGGCAGCGAGGTCAAACGGTGGAAGCCGGGCGACTTCGTCGTGGCGCACTGCAACCAGAGCTGTGGCGAGTGCCCGGCCTGTAACGGGCTGGACCCCATGGCCTGTGAGCAGCAGAAGATCTGGGGGTACGAGACGAGCTGGGGGTCGTTTGCCCAGTTTGCCAAGGTGCAAGCGCAACAGCTCGTGCCCAAGCCGCCGCACATGACGTGGGAGCAGGCGGCCTCTTACGGCCTTACCTACTTTACCGCCTATCGGATGCTGGTGACGCAGGCCCGGATCCAGGCGGGGGACAACGTCCTGATCTGGGGTGCCGCCGGTGGGTTGGGGATCTTCGCCGTGCAGCTGTGCAAACTGTACGGAGCGAACCCGATCGCGGTGGTCTCGACGCCGGAGAAAGAAGAGCTGGTCCGCTCGCTGGGCGCGGAGATGGTGATCAACCGGCGAGATTTTGACTGGGAGAAGATCCGCACCGGCACCGAGGCCGAGCGGTTGGCCGAGCAACGCCGCTTCGGGCGTGCCGTGCGCGAGTTGACGGGTGGCAAAGATCCGGACATTGTTTTTGAGCACGTGGGTAAAGATACCTTCAGCACCAGCGTGTTCGTGGTGAAGCGGTTTGGAAAGGTGGTGATCTGCGGGGCTACGTCTGGTTACGACCTAGACTTTGACGTCCGATACCTGTGGATGCGGCAGAAGCAGATCATCGGCTCGCACTTCGCCAACGCCTACGAAGCGCACCGAGCAAACGACCTAGTCATCGCCGGGAAGATCCGCACGGTGGTCGACGACGTGTTTGAATTCGAGCAGACCCCGTATGCACACCAGTTGATGGCAGAGAACCGGCACATGGGCAAAATGGTGATCCGCGTGCAGGCGCCCCGGGGACCGGTTCCGCCGAAGTGACAGCAAGCGACAGGTGCCGCAGCGTGGCGCGCCCCTTGACCGGGAGCGCGCCCTTTGCCACGATGAAGGCGCCGAGGGCGCGAGCGTCCTCCGCACGGCGGCCAGGAGTCAGGAGGTCAGCTTGACCGGCGGCTCGCGCGCACGGTAGAATTAAGTGCCGGGCGCGTAGGAGCGTAGCTCAGCTGGTAGAGCAGCGGTCTCCAAAACCGCCGGTCGGGGGTTCGAGTCCCTCCGCTCCTGCCGGACCGCGGGTCGAGCGCTCCGGTGCCTCTCGGAGCTGCCGATTGACCAGGTCCATGACCGGGCATAGAGCCCGATGAAGAGCGCATGCCGAGGTGGTGGAATAGGCAGACACGCCATCTTGAGGGGGTGGTGCCCGTAAGGGCGTAGGAGTTCAAATCTCCTCCTCGGCACCAGCGCGGGGGCTGAGCGGTGAAGGCCAGGGGCCGGGTGACGGTGTCGGTGAGGCGACGCGGCCCGGTCCTTCATCCTCAGTCCTTCTCAGCGGCGACGTGGCCAAGTGGTAAGGCAGGGGTCTGCAAAACCCCGATCACCGGTTCGAATCCGGTCGTCGCCTCCCGTGTCGCATGAGGCACTGTACCGTGAACAGCAGGCAACCGCCGGTGGATTGATGCCGCGGGGCCTGCTGTTTGGCATGTGGGGGGATGGCGTAACGGGCAGCCGCAGCTGACTTAAAATCAGCCGCCCTTTGCGGGCGTGGGGGTTCGAGTCCCCCTCCCCCTACCCACCTCCAGCCCCCGTCCTAGGCGCGGTCCGGGGGCAATTTTTGTTGGCATGTAGGCGTGCTTGCCTCGCCCCCTCACCGGTCGTCTCACTGCGCACGCGAGTGGTGCCAAGCTGGCCTCCAGCCCCCTTACCTCCACCAATGTCCCTGCGCGAGGCAGCCTATCCCTTCCTGATCAGGGCTCATCGATGAGCAACAGGCTCCGCTTCGCTCTCTGCACTGAAGACCAGCGCCGTCATGGCGTCATCTAACAGCCAAGACAGCGCTGCTGGCTGCCACAGTGAGTTACCAGGACCCAGGAGTAGGTAATCCGCTTGCCGTCGGAGGTGTGGGGCGTTTCCCCCGTGGGAAGTTAGAAGGTGCCCGACAGACGGACGAAGAGTGAAGGCGCAAGCTGTTAGTTGTTGGAGTTACCATCGGTACCCCGGGCCGTGCTGGTCGCCGGCGTGATCGAAGGCCCCCCTCACGTGACGCGATCCCGGTCCATGTGGTGCAGCATGGGCGAAAGGGCACTCCGCACAGTGAAACAGGAGCTGTCAATGGCTGAATGGTGATTGTGGCGAGCGCGCTATTGAAGTTGTCTATCAAGAAACGAGGTAACCGATGTTGTTTGTGACGTTGTGCAAGCAGCGGGCCGGTACCACAAAGGAGCGGGTAGCGCGCCGTGCCCAATGGCAGTATCCCGCAGGCATGAACGTCGTCGGTGAGTACTGGCTCCAGACGACGGATCCTGTCGTGATCGTCATCGCTGAGGCGGACACTGTTGCTCCAATCATGGCAGCGATGGCCGATTGGGACGATGTGTTCGAGATGACGGTGGTGCCCGCCGTAACGGTGGCGCAGGGGTTGGAGCTTGCCAAACAGGTGATGGCCGGCGCACAGCGCTGACCGCTTTTCAGTGAAAGACGCCGATCTTCCCTACCTCAGCGAGTCGGGGCGAAGCATGTCCGTCAAACTTAATGATGGCAAGATGCTTCGCCCCGCCACGCGGTCCGTCTCAGCGTGCGACCTGCCGGCCGGTCGGCCCATGAGCGGCGTGGCGCTTCACCTGAGCGGCCGAGGAAACGGTAGAAGCAGCCCACTAGTCAGCAGGATCGTCTTCAGTGGGTTGCCGGCGTAAGGCCGCTATTCGGCGAACGGGCGACCGCCTCGTTTGGTCGGTGAGCTGGCATGATCGCTGGTGCGCCCGGCAGGATTCGAACCTGCAACCAACGGATTAAAAGTCCGCTGCTCTACCGTTGAGCTACGGGCGCCACGCGCACATCGAGCACGGCCCCACCCACCGTACGCTGGTATAATGGTGGACGTCCCCTCTCCCGCCACACCGGCTGCTGGTTGGATACCGAACCCCCGCCGTCACCCTCCATGATAGCCCCTGCCGCCACGCTCCGCATACCGCTACCACTCTTGGTGATCGCTCATGCCGGGCGAGGGAGCCCCGGATGGGAGCATGGCCGGGATGCCGCCCGCGATCTGGGCACGGCCAGCCAGAACGCGCTGCCGGCGACGATGGCTGCCCTATCCCCACCCCCACTCCGGGCGCAGGTGATAGTGCGGGACGGCGGAGACGCCGCCGCTGCACCAGCTGGTCACCGCCCGCCTGACCCGCCGTGGCGGCCGCTACCCCTCCAGCCCGAACAACCGCCGTGCCTCGCGGTAAGACGCCGGGGTGTTGATGTCTATCAGCACGCGCGGGTCACCAAGCTCCACCTCGCGCGTGTCGGCCGGGTAGGCGCGCCGCACCGCCCGCAGTCCTTCACCTTCTTCGGTGACCGCGCGTAGCTCGGGCAGGAGCACGCTCGCAAACACGGCGGGGTGGCCGCGCCGTCCCGCCCACACCGGGACGGTGATGGCGGCGTCGCCGGTCAGGTGCGCGGCCACGAGGGCGCGGATCAGTTGAGCCGGCCGCGGCTGATCCACATTAAGGGTGAGAACGGCCGCGACCGGCTCCCGCACCGCGGCGGCGCCCACCCGCACCGAGCCGGCGCGTCCCTTCCTGTACTCCGGGTTGCGGACCACCCGGGCGCCACTACCGACCAGCACCCGCTCCACCTCGTCCGCGGCGTGGCCGGTGACCACGATCACCTGTTCCACCCCGGCGGCGAACAGTTGCGCTACCTGGTACTCGACCAGGGTACGACCATCCCACAACAAAAGCGGTTTGGGCGTTCCCATGCGGGTGGATAGCCCTGCAGCAAGGAGGATCGCGGCGACCTCGCCAGGATGAGCGATGCCGGTCATGGAGTTTCCGTCGGCACGTCCCGCGGGGACAAGGACCGTCTCACCGAGTCCCCGAGTTGCAAGATCACAACAGATACTGCCGAATACCTATCACAAGGGTATACTAACCCCAGGTGGCCGCTGCCAGTGCGGGGTGGCGTGGCGGAGGGGGCGTATGGCCATCGATTTCTGCGTGGATTACCGGTGTGACGCCAAGCAGCAGATCGGAATCGCGGAGTTGCTGCGCCTGTACCAGGCGCGCCTCGCCTACCAGGCCACGCAGCGGGCGCCCGCCCGGCGGGGTGAGACGGAGTTCTGGACCCGGGTGGTGCGTGGACCACAGAAGGATCGCGTTGAGCTGGTCACCGTGGGCCAGTTGCGGCGCAAAAGCAACCAACTGATCGAGTTCACCGCGGATTGCGCCACCTGCCCGGCCAACGTCACGGGTGAACCGGCGGGCTGCTTCGGGCGTGTCACCTACCCCATCGATTCGCTGGCGGAACGCTATCTGGCCGACCAGGCGGCGTGCCTCGTCGCCGCGCAGCCCGAGGCGCCGGCACGCGCGTTCGTGCAGTGGATCAGCGACGGGCCGGTCGACGGGGCGCGCGTACGCCGGATGCGCGAGGCCACTCGGCGCGGGGTGCGCTTCTTCGAGCTGTCGGAGCCCCTGCCGGTGCCGTCGTCCGGCCTGGGCGGTCAGCCGACCATCACCACGGATCAGATCATCGAGCTGATGTTCTTCCCGTTCGTCAGCGGGCGGACGAGCTTCCACTTTGCGGTGCCGCACAGCGCGCTGCGCGGTCACCGTGCCTTCCTCGACTTCGTGTTGAACAACCTGGACCTGGGGCATCGCCGCGCCGAGCTCGAGCGGTCTACCACGCTGGAGGAGCTGCGCTGGTACGCGCGGGCGGTGGCGGTGGCGGACGAGCTGGGCGTGGACCTGCTGGTGGACTGACCCTCGCCGGCGCCCCGTCACGCCAGCTTCAAGTTCGGCTGTGCATCCAGCGACCAGTCGCTGCGCTCCCCGCGGGTGAGGCGGAAATAGGCGCACGCGCCGATCATGGCGGCGTTGTCGGTGCACAGGTGCGGCGGCGGATAGCGCACCGGCACCGGTGATCGCTCCTCGACGGCCCGCCGCAGCGCCTGGTTGGCCGCTACCCCTCCCGCTAGCAGCACCTGGCGCGCGCCCGTTTCGACGGCCGCCTGAACGGTTTTCTCGGCCAGCACCTCCACCACAGAAGCCTGGAACGCCGCCGCGATCTGCTCCACCGGCGGGGGCGTCGGCTCGCGCGTGAGATGGAGCACCGCCGTCTTGAGGCCACTGAACGAGAAATCGTACGAGCCGCGCAACCACGCTCGCGGCAGCTCTACCTGCGGTCGGGCCACCGTGGCCGCCAGGCGCTCGATGGCCGGGCCGCCCGGAAAGCCCAAGCCGAGGAGCCGCGCCACCTTATCAAAGGCCTCACCGGCGGCGTCATCACGCGTACGACCGAGCCGATGGTAGCGGCCATGGTCTTCCATGAGGATGAGATCCGTGTGTCCGCCGGACACCACTAGGCACACCGCCGGTAGCTGCGGCGAGCGGCCGCTGCCCCCGTCCAGCCAGTTGGCATAGACGTGGCCCTCCAGGTGATTGACCCCGAGGAACGGTAGCGCCTGGGCGAAGGCGATGGCCTTGGCGATGCTGAGGCCGATGAGGAGCGATCCGGATAGTCCAGGCCCATAGGTGGCGGCCACGGCGTCGATCGCCGGCCAAGTCAGGCCGGCCTCACGCAGGGCGCTGTCGATCACCGGCACGGCGGTGCGCAGGTGCGCGCGTGAGGCCAGCTCGGGCACCACGCCGCCGTACCGGGCGTGCAGCTCGGCCTGGGAGGCAACGATGTTGGCGCGGATCACGCGGCCGTCCTCGATAACAGCGGCACCGAACTCGTCACAAGAGCTCTCGATACTGAGGACGCGCACGCGTGTCACCTGGCCAACGGGGCAGCGATTACGCTCTGGCCGCCTACAGCGTAGAGCACCGCGCCACGCTCGTCGAGCGCGATGGTGCGCAGGGCCGCCAGGCGACGGTGGACCACCTGCGCGCGAAAGGTACCGGCGGCATCCAGCACGAGCACCCGCTCGTTGCCGCGGTCGGCCACGTACAGCAACCCATCGCCAGCGTTAAACAGGGGCGGCAACGGCGCGACCGGGGCCCGATCCAGCCCGCTCGGCCGCCATTCCTCTAACCGACCATCCCTAAGGCGCAACAGGCGGCTGCCGCTGGTGGCGATTACCGGTGAACCAACCATCGATATAGCGATGGCCTCTTTGAGGGAGCCACGCGCCACCAGCGGCTCGGGCGGACTGTCGTAGCCGCGCACCCCGCCGCTGTATCGCCAGACCTGGTCGCCCGCCGCGTCGAGCACGTACAGCGCCTCTGCGGTGGCGACCATGGCGGTGTCCGATTTCCAGGTGTCTGCGCGGGGCAGGGTGAGCGCTCGCCAGGAACCGTCAGCGGTCAGGGCGAACAGCCGTCGCCCGGCGTCCAGCACCAGGAGCGCGCCCGGCCCGCCGGCTTCCGGCACCACGGCGATGTGCCGTGGGCGCCCGGCCTGCTGTCCGGCCAGCGTGCGCGCCTCTTCGAAGATGGCCTCCGGGCGTTCCTGTCCGCTAGGGTCCAGGCGCAGTAGCTTGCCACCGGCGACATCGAGGAGGTACAGGTGGCCGGCAAACGCCACCAGCTCCACGGCGGATTGCGCCGCCACGCCGGCGGCATCGAGGTCGGCGATCTGGTGCACCCCCTCCAGCTCGTGCGTGCCGCTCAAGCCGTCTAGCTCGCGGCCGACGGCGATTATGCGCTGTTGTACCTCGCTTGCCTGCGGCCGGATGCGCTGGGCCTCCAGCAGGTCCGATTGGGCCCGCAGGAGTAGCTCCCGGCGGGTGCCAGCATCGGCAGCGGTCGCAGCCTGCGCCACTGCCGCATCGGCCGAGCGCAACAGCTCGGCGTAGCGGTCGTCCTCGGCCAGCCGCGCCAGCGCGTTGCCGGCAAAGTAGAGGAGGAGCAGCAGCGCCACAATGGCCGCCAGCAGCAGGAGCACCCGTCGCGAGGGTAACCGCCGCCCGCCCGCGAGGGAGCCCAGTTCGACGGGACGACGCGCGATGCGGCTGGGGCGCGGGGACGCCGCACCGGCGGTTGTCGTGGTCTCGGGGCGGCGTGCACCAGCCGGCGCCGTCGTCCGAGGGGCCGCGGTTGGCGTTGCCACCTCCGGCTCCTGCCGGCCGGTCGTGGGGCGCGCGGTCCCGGCCTCCTGGACCGGCTCCGGGCCGGCCGGCGGGGTCTCCGGCGCGGGCAGCACGCCAAGGTACAGCGCGCCGAAGGCCTGGATGCCGCGTACCCGCAGGTAGAGCTCGGGCATGGCCTCCTCCGGCGGGCTGCACACCAGCTTGCTCAGGGCACCGCGGTCGACCAGTCGGTCCGCGGCACTAAACAGGAGCATGATCACATCACCGGGGTGCAGCGTGAGGCGGGTGAACACCGGCGCTGCCCGCTCGCCCATGCCGAGGGGGCGACGGCTGTCGTCACCCACGGGGGCGGCCACGCGGAAACGACCGGCGGTGTGGGCCAACGCCAGCGCCGGCCCGCACTGCGCGAGGTACGCCTCGTCACCGCGCACCGCCAGGCAGCTTATGCCCACGCCGGCCGGACGCTCACCGTGCAGGCGGTTCCACTCGCGTACGTGCTGATGGCCGGCGGCCAGCGCCCGCAGCAGGTTGGCGGTGATCGCCGGCTCGGGCCGGCCGAAGTTTCGCGCGACCACCTCGATCACCTCGTCGCACAGCCGCGCGCCCGCGCTGCCAACCGGCTCGGCCACAACGTACAAACCCACGCCGGCGGCGCTCTGGGTGCCCTCAAACACACCCGCGAACGGCCCTTCCTCCTGGACCTGGCCATCGACGATGTTGAACTGACCGAACCAGACCGTGAGGGACACCGCCGCCTCCGGCACGCGTGAGAATGGCCCGCGAACGGCGGGCCATCGGCGTGAGTCTACACCTCGCCACCATAACGAAAAACCCGGTTGACCCGGGCGCTTCGGCCCAGCCTGACGGGAGGGTCGCTTCATGTCATACTGGGGCAGGACGCTCATTGGCCGGAGAAGCGCGTGTCCCCGCTGCGGCTGTGGTTCCTCGCCACGCGACCGTTTTCGTTCACCGCCTCGGTGGTGCCGGTGCTGGTGGGCAGCCTGCTCGGGTTCCGGGAGGCGGTGCGCCCACTGCACTTCCTCCTCGCCCTCTTGGGGGCGGTGGCGATCCATGCCGGCACCAACCTGGTGAACGACTACTACGACCATGTCAAAGGCGCCGACGGGCCGCATTCGCTGGGCCCCAGCGGCGTGATCCAGCGCGGCCTGCTCACGCCGCGGGCGGTGTTGATCGGAGGTCTGCTCTGCTTCGCGGTCGGCAGCGCTGCCGGTCTGCTGCTCGCGGCGCTCACCGGACCGGCCCTCCTCTGGCTCGGGTTGGCCAGTGTCTTGGCCGGGTTCTTCTACACCGCCGGCCCGCTGCCGCTGGCGTATGTCGGTCTGGGCGAGGTGACGGTGTTCGTGTTCATGGGGCCAATCATCGTGCTGGGCGCCTATTACGTGCAGACGGAGCGCTGGGCATGGGCGCCGGTGCTCGTTTCCCTGCCGGTCGCCTTCCTGGTCACCGCCATCTTGCACGCCAACAACATGCGCGATATCGAGGACGACCGGCGCACCGGTAAGCGCACGGTGGCCACCCTGATCGGCCGGCGCTGGTCCCGGTATGAGTACTATGCCCTAGTGGGTGGCGCCTACCTGGCCCTGCTCGGCCTGGTGGTGGCGGGTGCCCTGCCGTGGACCGCGCTGGCCGCGCTCGCCACCGTGCCTCTGGCGGTACGGGCAGTACGGCTCACCGCCACCACCACCCACCCCCGGCGCCTGAACGCGGTGCTGGCCCGCACGGCCCTGTTGCATCTCCGTTTCGGGCTCTTGCTTGCTCTAGGGCTGGCTGCCGGGCTGTTTGTCTGAACGCGGCGCGGCATCGGCCGACGACCGGCCACGCTCGCTATCATCGTGAACATCATCGTGTGAGCGCTACGCGTGGTGAATGAGTCGCAGACCCCGCCCGCGTCCCAGCCCTGCGCGGTCGAGCTGATCGTGGGCCTGGGTAATCCCGGCAGCGAGTATGCCGGCAATCGCCACAACGTCGGCTTCTGGACGGTCAACCGCCTGGCGCGGCGGCTCGGCATCGCCATCCGCCACCACAGCCGCACCGCCTCGTACGGGGAGGGCACCTACCGGGGGCGACGGCTGATCCTGGCCAAGCCGCGCACCTATGTGAACCGCAGCGGCGACGCGGTGCGGGAGCTGGTACGGCGCTATGGCCTGGCACCGAAGCAGGTCCTGGTCGTGTATGACGATCTCGACCTGCCCGTGGGCCGGGTGCGCATCCGTGCGAAGGGCGGGCACGGTGGCAACAACGGGGTGAAATCGATCATCGCCGCCCTGGGCACCCAGGAGTTCCCGCGCGTGCGCATCGGCATCGGCCGCCCGGTGGTGAACGGTGAACCGTCCTACGACCCCGAGGTGGTCGCCCGGTGGGTGCTGTCCGACCCACCGCCGGCGGAGCGGGCCAAGTTGGACGAAGCCGTCGCGCGCGCCCAGGAGGCAATTATCACCATCCTGGACGAAGGACTCGACGCGGCGATGAACCGCTTCAACCGGGATTGACGGCCGGCCGGGGCGTAGCTTCCTTCTGCTACACTGGTTGAGCGGCCGGCCGCACACCGGCCGAGGCCGCCGATAGCCCCCTCACCCACCGGCACCGCGGGCTCAAGACCGGCCCGCGGCCGTTTGCGTTGCGTTCGCGATGGATCTCTCGGGCCTGCTCGCGCTGCTTGATCATCCCACCCTGCTCTCCGCCGCTGCGGCACGGGCAGATGCCCCGCACCCGGTGCTCGCCGTGCCCGAAGGGGCGAAGGCGGCGGTGCTCGCCGCGCTGGCCGGGAAAGCTCACGGCCCTCTTCTGGTGATCACCGGGAAGGCCGACCGCGCGCTTACCGTGGCGGAGGAGATCATCGCGTGGCTGGGGCAGCCCAACGCGGTCCTGCGCTTTCCCCAACTCGACCTCACGCCCTATGAGCGCGAGACGCCCGACCCCGCCACCGCGGAGCAGCGCCTGGCCGTGCTCCAGCGACTGCGGGCGTGGCAGCCCGGCGACCCGCCACTGGTCGTGGTGGCCGGCGCGCGGGCGGTGAGCGAGCGCACGACCACGCCCGAGGCGATCGCCGCGGCCTCTCTGGAGCTGCGCCTCGGGATGCGCCTGCCGTTGCGTGAGCTGCTCGCCGCCCTGGAGCGGCTGGGCTACCGCCAGGAGCCACTGGTGGAGGCGCCCGGCCAGGCGGCACGGCGGGGCGGCATCGTCGACGTGTTCGTGCCCGGTACCGAGCACCCGGTGCGCATTGAATTGCTGGGCGACCACGTCGACTCGCTGCGCGCGTTTGACCCGGCCACCCAGCGCACCGTGGGCCTGCTCACGGACGCGCTCATCACGCCGGCGCGGGAGGCGCAGGTGCCCGTGGCGGCCGCGGCGGCGCTGCGCGCGCGGCTGGACTTCACCGCCATGCAGCACGGCCTCCGCGCCCGTTTCACGGAGGAGATCGAGCGGCTGGCCGCCGGGCAGGGGAGCGACCCCGGCTTCTACGCCCCGTTTCTGTCGCCGGCCCTGCTCGTGGACCATCTGCCGCCGGGTTCGCTCGTCGTGCTGGATGAGCCCGCCGACGTGGTCCACCTCCTCGACGAGCTGGACGCCCAGGCGGTGGAGGCGCGCGTCGCCCTGGAGGCGGAGGGGCTCATCCCCCGCGGTTTGCCGTTGCCCCATGCCGGCCGCGACGAGGTCCTTGGCGCCCTGGCGCGATGGCCGGTGGTGGAGCTGCACCGATGGGTCGCGCCAGAAGCACCAAGCACCGTCACGCTGCCGTTTGGCCCCGCCCCGGCC
>ENA-ORXB01000077-ORXB01000077.1-sediment-metagenome-genome-assembly--contig:-NODE-77-length-258343-cov-13.577800_pt1 | contig 258343 bp, 208 predicted proteins | sample MGYA00237863_ERZ511475 | MGnify/ENA primary metagenome ERZ511475 (study PRJEB26305, sample SAMN06343858) | sediment metagenome | isolation source: hot spring sediment | place: Canada: British...
CCGGGCATTCACATACTCCCGGCCGTCTCCATCCGCCCGCCCCGCTAGCGCATTCACCCGCGCCGCGATCCGCGCCGGCCCTATGGAGATATCCCCCGACATCTCGTCCACCAGCGCCCGCACCACCAGGCGCGCTAGGCTCTCGTCCACCCCGCCCGGGCGCCGATTCTCTTGAGTCATCTTTACCTCCTGTCCCCCATCGGGTTCAAAATTATTTGCAAAAGACCGCCGATTTTGCATCACTCACGCGATTCACACGATTCACAGGTTTCATAAACAAATTTTTTTTTCTACCACTCATAGAAAAGTTGTTCGAAAAAGGTGTGAATCCTGTGAATCGTGTGAGTAACCCCGCCTCTAACCTACTTCCAGCGCAGTCCTAGCCACGCCCACCATCTCCCCTCCCCTCGCTGGCCGCTCTCAAAGCCCAGGTCCCCCATTTCGCGCCCTAACCTGCGGTCCGAGTAGCGGTTGTGGCCCTTGCTGGACAACCAGTCGTTCAGCCGCTCGCTGAACTCGGATTTCAGGACGTAGTCCCCAGGGTCGCGCGTGCGCTCGCAGGTCTCCTCAATGAATTGAGTTAGCGGATTGGAGAGTTTCTCGTAGATCGCCTTGGCCTGGTCGGGCGTCAACGTCCCCGTAAACTTGAAGTCGCGCTGAATCAACTCGTGTAGTGTCTTCACCGCCTGGGCGAGCAGCCAAGCGAATTCGGGAACCCCCGCCGCGCTCCTCGCCAGACTCTTTAGCTCATCGAGAACACGCGGGTCTTCTATGAATCGCTGCTCGAAGGGCACGATAAACGCCCGCCGGTAGAAGGCCTCGGTTGTGTCCCGCGTCTTCGGCACCTCGTTAGTCAGAAAGAGCAGCTTGGCGTGATTTTCGAATTGGAAGGAATCGCGATACTTGCGCTCGGCCTGCAGGAAGTCTGTGCCCGTCGCTTTTTTGAGAAGGTCAGTGTGTTCCAGGTCGGCATAGCTCACCTCCCCCGCGATGTTAGCCAATTTGCGGTAGAGTGACGCGCCCGCAAAACGGTTGTTCTGCAGGTCCGCTAGCGACACCCCGCTCACGTTCTCCATGCCCAGGGCGTGGGCGAGCGTGAGGGCGAGGAAGCTTTTTCCGTTGCTGCCCCGGCCCACCCAAAGAAAAAATCTTTGAAAGGGATACTCGCGATACAGGCAGTAGGCAAGTAGTTCCCAAAAATGGGTACGTATCTCATCGGTGAAGTTGCCGATCTTTTCGCGGAGGAAATCGCTCTCTGCGCTGGGGTCGTAGGGCCAGGGCAGGCACCAGGTGAAGTAGTCCTCAGCCGCGAACGGCCGCAACTTCGCCGTCTTCAGATCGTACACGCCATTTTTGAACGGGATGAGCCGGAGCGGGGGCTCGGGCAGGTTCTCTGGCCTCCAGCTTTGGGCACGTACGCCGGCAATGATTTCGTTGACTGTGTATGTGCGCTTCCACTCGTCGGGCAGGATGTCGCCCTCCCACAACAGGCGGTCGAGGAAGGATTCGGCATCATCGCGCCACAAGCCCGCCCGGTCGTCATAGCGATAAAAATCGCCCCGGCTAGCCTTGCCAGTGGCCCAGAACCGGTACCGTTCCAAAAGCCACTCAGCGAACATCTGCGCCTGAAAGCGGGGCAACACCCGGAAGTATGGGGGCCCCTCGCTCGCCGGGGCCTGTGGGAGGGTGGACACTGGGCGCGCCTGGGCTTTGAGCGATTGTAGCAGGTCGACGACGGATTTCCCTCGGCAGTGTGCTTCGGAAATGTCCTTGATGCCCTCCGGCGCCTCTATCACCAGCGCCTCGGGCAGGTCCCGCCCGATGCGCCGGGCGAAGTCCGCAGCGCCCGGCTCCTGCCAAATGAACACCTGAAGTCCTTGCAGCAGGTCGGCCCATTCCGGGCGCCAAACGCTCTTTCCGGGCACGCCCAGCGCAGCAATATTGTGATACCATGCCGTCCAGCAATCCGACTCGCCCTCCACCAGCAGGACCTCCCCAGCCCGGCGGGCATCATCCAGCCGGTTGAGCCCATACAGCCCCACCCGCGCCCCTCGCTCCCAAAGGAACCTATTCTTGCCGTCGAGAGACAGCCGATAGCGGCGCGCCACCTCTGTGCCGCGTTCATCAAAGTAGGGGATGACCACCACCCGCCCCGATTTCCGCTGTTCGTCGCGCAGGCCCAGGGCGCGTAAGAACTCTATGGGCAGCTTCTTGGCTTCGGCAAGCTGGGCCACCGTCAGGCCACTATCGCGGTGTCTCCTCCGCTTTCAGTATCCTACCCTCGGATCGAACCATCGCTACCAGACGTCAAGTTTTGTGATAGAATGTGGTCAGAAAGGCTTTCAGTATCCTACCCTCGGATCGAACCATCGCTACTTTGACCGGGCGCGGGCGGGGATCGGGCGCCTGGGAGCTTTCAGTATCCTACCCTCGGATCGAACCATCGCTACCCCCCGGACCTCAAACACAGCAAAAGGTCCAAAATGACCTATTCTAAGCCAATCGTGTCTCTCAGAGGCGCACAACACGTCCCTTTTCATCTCCCCAGCACCCTATCCACCCATCATGAAGCATCCAGATCGCAAACCCAAATCTGCACAAAATCACCCCACATTTGCGAAGCTACCCTCACAACTCAACATCATTACAGAAACGACGAAACTCACACGCCCGACACCGCGCCCGATACGGCGTCGGCGGTGGCATGTGCTCCCGTTCCACCATCTCCCCCATCGCCAGACACACCGCCCGTACCTCCCCCTTCATCTCCTCCGTCAACCTCACCTCCTGCGCCCGCCGCGCCGGAATAAAATACAGAAAACCTCGCTCCACACGTCCCCAACCCATCTCCTCCAACATCAGCCCATACGCCGCCAACTGCACCTCCAAATTCCGCCCCACCCGCCCCGGCGAATCCTTATACTCCACCGGAATCACCTCACCATCTGCCATCACCACCACCATATCCACCTTCCCCCTTAGCCCCAGCACCTCACTCTCCAGCGCCACATCAAAATAGCGTTGCCCTGCCGCCAACCCATACACCCGCAAACTGCGCCGCTGCTCCAGCCCCTCTGCCCGTCCATGCGCCTCCACCCCCGCTGCCATCTTAAACGTCACCGGCCGCAACAGCGGCAGACAATACATATAATACACAACACGCGCACAATACACAAACTGCTTCAAATCCGTCACCCGAAACACCGCCTCACCTCAGGGATTGATCAACACCAGCCGTGCCCGCCAATCCTTCTCACACAGCGGGAAAATCTGCACATTCCCCGGCCGCTTCCCCAACCGCTTCTTCACCTTCAGCAGCAACTCCTCCTGGTGCGTCCGCTGCAAATCGCCCAAGAACGCCGAATACTGAATCCGCTCCAGCCCATAATCCAGGCAAATATCGGCCACCTTCGCCCGCACCCGGTCATCCGGGATGTCATACACCACCAGACACTGCATCAGCGACCCCGGTACTTGGCCTCCCAGGGGTTGCAACGATTGCGTCATATAGTCATACACCACCAGACACTGCATCAGCGACCCCGGTACTCACGGCTCACCATCGCGCGTGCCATATCCCCGCCTTATCCAGCCCCAGCCATCCCGTCTGCTCGGCCAGCGAGCCAGGCACCCAAGTCGGGGCAGCGATCATCGCTCCTCGGATCACACGCATAGCCGCCCAAGCCGCGCACCAGGGCCTCGTACCACCAGCGCAAGCCCCCGATCAGCCCGGTCTCGTGCAGGCGGTCGCAAGTCTGATCCACGCCGCCCGTCCACAGAGGCGTCAATGTCTGCAAGGTCATCTCAAGTGTCGTCATAGCAACCTCCCTTCGGCTCACCACCCCGCCACGAACGGCTCGTAGCGTTCGCGGTCGCCGCGCACATACGTCGCCAGATGCCGTGCCTGCATCTGCAGGATCACCCGCAACGCATGGCGCTTCCCCTCATACCGCTCCGTGCTCTCCTCCAACCGCCCCAACACCCGCTCCGCCAGCATCCGCCGCGTCCCCTCCGTCAGCCGCCCCGCCTCATCCTGCTCCAGCGCTACACCCTTGTTCACCAACCCCAGCACCGTCCGGTCCACCACCGCCTGGCGGAACTCCTCAATCAGGTCCAGCACCAGGCTGGGCTTCCCCGGACGGTCCGCATGGATAAACCCGGCATACGGGTCCAGCCCCGCCAGCACCAACGCCCGCTCCACCTGGCCGTACAGAATCCCATAGCCGTAATTCAAGGCCGAGTTCAACGGATCGCGTGCCCCGCGCCCCTCCCGCCCTGGCCAGCCCAACTCCGCCGGCACCACCAGCTTCACCGCTGCCCAATACTTCTGCGCCGCCCGCCCCTCCACCGACAGCACCTGCTCGCGCACGTCATCCACACACCCACCCCTCAGCCGGTCCAGGTCAATCACATGCGACAGCACCTCCCCGGCCACCAGCCGCAACTCGCGGTACAGCGTCGCGTCCGTCTCCTTGCGATACTTCGCCATATACTTCAGCAGGTTCGCCTGATTGCGGATCTTCCCCTCCGCGAACGCCCGCGCCAACGCCAGCCCCCGCCCATCCCCATAGGCCAGAAGCTGCGCCCGACGCGTCTGTACCGTCCCCGTTAGCCCGGCAGAATACAACGCCGCATACGGCTGCCCGCGTGACGAGAGAAAGTGGATAGGGATGCCCTGCTCACAGCAGGCCGCAATCGCATTCGCCGACAGGCTGATCCCCCGCCCGCTGATCACCACCTGCTCCAGCCCGATGAGCGGCGCCTCGGCGATCACCTCCTTTTTCAGCGTCACCTGTAGCCGCTCACTGTGCAGCCCCACCATCGCCCCAAACTGGTCCACGATCAACTCACGCACTAACGCCATCGCTCACCTCAGTTTCCTTGATCCCTTTAGATAATCCGTTAAGTACCTCATACCAGCCGTTCCCCTTTACTGCGTCTTTCCCCACCTGAGTGAACTGCCCCCATATCAGCCAGGGCAGAAACGGCCCCCAATCCTCCGCCCAATACGTCGCCCGCCCCACGAAGCCGCCGATGGGCGTCGCCCGGCGCAACCGCGTGGAATAGCTCGCCAGCTCCACCCAACGCGTCTCATCCGCGACGAGTTGTACCCCCTCCGCCCGCTGTATCAGGTCACGGAAATCCAGGTCAAGCGGCGTATCCGAGAACTCACGGGCCAGCGCGCTCAACCGCTCCAGCAAGCGCTGGAACAGCGGACGGAAGTGCGGGCGCTTCACCAACTCCCCCCGATCCACAATCCGCGTAGGTGTCAGGAAGTGGAGGGTGAGCCTGCCCCCCTGCGGAGGGCGCACCTGGCTGAGCACCTGGGCATGCGTGACCGGCACGTCGGGCACGCGCACCAGCGATTCACCGGCGCGGACGACGGGTCGGCGCTCGCCCGTGAGCGGGTTGACGGCCTCAACCGCACAAACGCGGAATGTCCCCCGCCGCCAGCGGTTCTCCTCCAGCTTCAACCCCAGCCCGGCACGCCCCATCTCGTCCAGCGCCAGGATGATGTAAGGAAACAGGTTAAGCGCCTGGGCGAACAGCGTCAGGCCGAAGGTGAAGCGGTCGCCGGATGGATAGCGCGTCGCAGGGTCCAGGGGCGGGCGGATAGCGTAGGGGCGGGGCACATCGCGCCCACGCTCGTTTTCAGGGCGCAGCGTGCTGACGAGCAGCGCGACGGGGCAGGTCGCGACGAGCGGGCACTCGGCGCAGACCGAGGCAGCCTTGTTCATGCAGAAACGGTTCCACAGGGCGTGGAACAGCCCGCCGCGCAGGCTGGAACCCTTGTGCGGGTTGAGCGCCAGCGGCTGCAGCACCTCGGCCTCGACGTGCAGGTAATGGGCGGCGAAGTGGTCCATCGTGTTGCTCCTTATGCATCCTAAAAGCGGACCGCGTTTGGTTCAGGCTGGCAGGCCGGCGCTATCCCTCGTCTGCACCCGTTCTGAGAAGTCTGCCGACGGCTGTGATAATCTCCTCGGTCATCGTCACGGCCTGGTTGGCGTCTTGCTCGCTATAGAACTCGGCCGGGATCACGTCTTCCAAAGCATTCGGATAGCGGGCCTCCACGTAGTAGAAATCCAGCAACTTCACCCGTTCCTTAAGGGTCGCGAAGTCCGGCTCATACCTGGCGGCCATATCACACAGCTTAAATATGGAATGGGTGAAGATCAACTCTTCTCCCTGAAAGAAGAGGTAAGCCTTGAGGGCCTTTTCGGCGGTCTGTTGTGCCAGAAAGCAACACGTGTCGTACTTACCGGCCTGGCGGGCCACCGCGAGAAAAGCGAAGTCGGAGAGCGCCTGGCGCCACCAGCGATCGGCCTCACGTTTGAGATCTTTCATAAAGTACCTTCCCTTCTCTCAGAATATGGCGGACAAAGGGCCGCTCAGACGCCCGCTCGAACGCCTTCTGGCTATAGGCCAGGATGTCCACCCCCTCGCTGGCCTGGATGTTTTGATAGACCCAGCGGGTCAATTCGCGGGCGGGCCGGTCTTGGTCGAACACGGCCACCAGGTCAATATCGCTGAAGAGCGAGATCTGGCCACGGGCCAGCGAACCGAAGAGGATGACCTTGACCGCGCCGAGGGCCTTCAACTGCTCCACCAGGCGCTGGGCCTCCGCCTCCAGGCGCGCGCGATCCTGAGCCTGTGCTTTCATTCTCTATTCGTCGCCTCCGGCCCTGGCTCTTCCCGGCCTTCACGTCGCGGGGGAACGCCCGGTCTCTGCCTCGCAGCGCCGCGATGCAGGGCGAGCATCCCGGCCTTAAGGTGCAGGTGATGGGTGGTGAAGTGGTGCATTGCGAATAGCTCCTTCGCATCCTATAGGCGGGGCGGACTTCCCAATTCGGCTCAATCTAAGCGCAGGCCGAACTCTGAACTGTATTCAGCTTCCACAATCTTGAGCCATTCCGGTTGTCCCTCATGCACCTTACCCTTGTTGCGCAAGTCCTGGAATTGGCGCCAGCGCAAGGGCACAAACAACTGGCTGGCTTCGAGCGGCTCATTGTTGTCTACCAACTGGTGATACTCTAGCTCCTTGCCCACTGGTAATACCTCGACGCTGTCGAATGCCCGATAGAAAGCCTCTTCCAACTGCTCGTTCGAGTTGAACGCCCGCAACGTGAGCAGGCAAGCGCCCTCGAACTCGTCGTAGGCTCGTTGATAGGCCTGATTCCACCGCTCGGCGATTGGCCCCTGGTATACTTCATCCAGCCAGTCCGAGATGCGTTCTTCATCAATCATCTGATCAGCGTTCTTGGCCAACACCTTTAAGGCTGCCTGCACCAGGTCATTTTCGTAGACACCCTGGCCATCGGTCGGTTCGGTGAACACGCATACCGGTGCCCACTCTTTTAGCCGTCGCCGATTGACGCGTCCGAAGCGCTGGATCAGCGCCTCCAGGGGGGCCGGGTCGGTGTAGATCACGTCCAGGTCAATATCCAGGCTCACCTCGACAACCTGGGTGGCAACGAGCACGATGGGCTTCCGTGCCGTGGATTGCGTTCCGGTGGCAGCCTGGATGGTCTTCTCCTTGTCCAGCCGGTCTTTGCTGTTGAAGCGTCCATGGAGTAGAACGATCTGGGCGTTCCCCTGGAGTCTGCGCCGCATCTCGTCGTAGACCTGTTGCGTACGTTTCACGGTGTTGCAGCAAACCAGCACCGATTGCTTACTCAAAGCCACTTCACCGATGTGCGCCAACCACCGATCCGTCAGCAAGTCACCATCCATCAGGTACAGCCTATGCCGTCGGAAACGCGTGAATAGCTCTGGAGTGGCCCGAATTGAGGTATGCTCCCCCAAGACATTAGCCAGCCGCGTTCGTAACAGCCCCGGCAGCGTGGCCGACATGACGAAGAACCGGGCTCCAAACTGCTCGCGCAGGTACTTTACCGTGCCCAGGATCATCGCCAGCCGGCCAGCCTCGTAAGCGTGAACCTCGTCGAGGATAAACGCGGCGTCGAAAAAGTCACTAAGCAACGCTTCGTAGCCTTTCAACCGATATGGCGCTTTGAGGATCTGATACGGACTGAGTACACGGACTGGGAAATAGTTCAGTTGCGCCAAGTTCTTGCCCCATCGCGCAGCACGGGCGGCTTGCTGAGGCGTATAGTCCTCGTCCAACCAGCGCCGATACAGCGCCAGCGTGCTCCGACTGTGTTCCAGACCCACCTGACCAGGGAAGGCCTTGCTATTCAGCCGATCGTACATGGCGTTCATACTGGCCTGATAGGGCAGGGTGTAAAACAGCCGGGGGACAGGGCGCGCTTCATTGGCCTGCGCACAAGCCCACAGCAGAGCAGATTCGGTCTTGCCACTGCCTGTTGGGGCGATCAGTACCGCCGATCCGCGTGTAGCGGCACACGCTTTCTGGTGGGCATACAGGCGGCTTTCATCAATACCCAGGCGCATCAGCAGATCGGTCGGGCGGGTCAGCAATAGCGTGGGTGATTCGTCAGTGTGGGCCGAGGCCATGTGGTCGGCGGAGACCAGGTGGCCGCGCAAGGCCAGTGTGCCGATGACCAGGCTGCGCTCGTCGCTACAGCTGAGTGTTTTCAACCAGCGGCGATAGGTCTGCAGCCAGTGCCGCGCACGCATGGCTCCTCGCTCCCGTAGGCCTTGCACTGCCTCGGCTTGGGCTGGCAGTGTGGGCACCTGGATACCTACCCCACCCAATCCCAACGCTTCAATCCATGAGGACGGGCATTCGTTCAGCCAACGCCATAGGCCTGTTATTGCTTCCTCGCTGATCTCAGCCACCAGCGCGGTCAGGGGCTCGTCGTCAAGGTCGGTTGGATCCATGTACATCAAGCCGATTTCGTCGGCATCTTTGTGATGCGAGACGATGGCGGCAGCGACCCATCGCCGCTCCTCGTCAGATAGGGCCTCGGAGATCCAGTCAAGGAAGGCCAGGGAGAGCACTTCGTGACGATGGGGCCATTTCGGGCCACCGCGCAGACGCTCCTGAAATCCTCGTGCTGCCTTGCCAAAATCGTGCAGGAAGCAGGCCCAGAACAAGCAGTTCCACAGGCTTGGGAAGCCGAGCGCCATTGGTAGATTGGGGCGCAGGCGGATCGCCTCAGCAAGTTTTTCCAGCACATACCATGTGTGCCGCGCCAGGCTTTCTGCCTGTCCGCCTGCGCCTTTCTCGGCGCTCTTAGCCCAGAGGACATCCTCCAACCAATCAGGCCATAAGGGGGTTGTCATCATATTCGCCTACAAAGGTAAGGAACGCCAGGCCCAAGTGAGCCCCATCCACCTCTGGCGAGGTTGGATCAACCCAGAATTCAGTATCGGCCGGTAAGTTCGCGAATTGCCAGAGTTGGTCGCTGAGGATGCGCCGGTTCAGCACCACATAGCGGGCGAAGGTAGGAGCGCGGCCGTGAGTGTAATCCAGGAAGCGCGGCATCAATACCACGTAGCCCTGGCCTGCCTGCAAGGCCATACGGTAAGGTGCCAACGTATGCTCAAAGTAGGCACGTCTGGCCCGTACCAGTTCCACCACACTAACGCTGGTGTAGGTAAACAGGTCCTGCGACCGGCCCAGCACTACCGCGTAGCGCGGGCTGCGAAAGGCCGCTTCCCATTCTGGCCGGTTGAGGTAGAGCACCAGCCGTGGCTTGAAAAGCATGGTGCGCTTGAAAGGGTTTACAATCCCTTCGAGAGCTTTGGGCCAGGTCGTGCCGGGCAATTTGCCGCTGGAACCGGTCACCACATGGACATGCTCTACGTCATCAAACGAACCTTGGTGCGTGAAATGGTAGGCGAACTCTATCCCTTCTGGTGACACCCACTCGCCCAAGGCGCTGCAGATGTGTCCATAGATGGTTGCTGGCGGCGGCATCTCGAACGTTGGGTGAACGCCTTGCATGAAGTGGGGGTAGCGGAAGGACGTGGTGAGTCCCTCTGCCACCACTTTGAGAACACGCATGGTAACCTCCTTTCTTACACGATTGAAACCGCCCCATGAAGCAAGCGGTTGAAACCGCGCCTGAAGAGCCTTCGGCCGGCTGTCCACCTGCGTGGACAGGGGGCGCGTCCGCGTAGGCGGACGACCGGCTCCAGCCCTACAGGTGCGACCTCGGTCGCTAGTGGCCGAAACGAAGATCATTGCCGACGTGGACGGACAGGCCCGCGTCGGCGCAGGCGGACGCCCAGCCAACGGCCCTCGCATCCATTTCAATCGGTCGGCGGTGTCTCCACCTCCTCGAAGGCCTCTTCCCATTCCGGGAACAGTTCATCGGTAGCATGATGCTCTTTCTGATGCTTCACATACTCGATGACCCTCTCCAGGTCCCAGCGGCTGACTGTGAAAGCGCCATAGCTACCTTGCCATTTGAACTGGGATGCCGGCTTTAGCGTTTCGTTGACAAAGTGGGACGAGACTCCCTTAACCTGCTTAACCAAATCGGCTATGGTGATCGTCGTAGGGAAACTCGTTACAAGGTGGACGTGATCCGGCATTCCATTCAGTGCCAACACTGTACAACCCATCTCGCGGGCTTCGCTTTCGATATTCCGGTGCAAACGCCGCTCTATCTCCGGCGTAATCATAGGGAGCCGGTCCCAGGTAGCCCATACGAGATGCAGGTATAAGGCGAGTTTGTTGCGTCTCATTACCACCTCCCCAGTGACTCAAGTCGCACCTCAGGGGCTTCCCCCGGGCGTCTACCGTCGTAAACGCTCCCGTCCGCGTCGGCGGACTATATTGGCATTAATCCAGCCAGTGCGCATGTTCAGGCTGTTGGAGGGCGGCAATGAGCGCCTTGAACGCCTCTCGCGGATGGCTGATCTTCACGTACTGCCCTTCCTCTGTCTGAGCGAACTCTTCCAGTTTGGCTCGCTCCTCGTCCAGATAGCCACGCACCCAGCCTACATATACGTCCGAAAGGATGTCGTCGCTGAACACCCTTAGCGCCTCTTTCAGGGCGTCGATCTTCAGTTCTGGCAGCCCGCGCGAGTTCGCGCCGACGATGTGCCCGAAGATGTGATTGCCCCCCTTGGTCACGGCCAGCACCACCAGGGCCGGGGCAACGTCCGTGTAGTGTAACGCCTGCTTGGCACCACCCTCCAACATGACCATGCCCTCAAAAAGGGTTGTGATGCGTTGCAAGCGCTCTTGAAACGGCAAACGATACGCCTTCTCTCCCTTTACTTCTGTCAGCCCGGCTTTCTTCGCTTCCTCGATCCGCACATCATCCAGGTTGCGGAAACCGGCCTTCTGGCGATACCAGAAGGTGCCACAGGCATGCAAGTCCAGCGAGAACAGGCCCTTGAGGGTGGCGCGGTAGAACTGGCTGCTGTAAGGCACGGGATCCCCCTCGTGCCGGCTCATGGTCTCCCAGTCCTCCACGATATTGACTGGGGCGATGGACACGAGTGTGCTAACCCGGAAAGGCGAAGCCCTGGTCACCGCATCGGTGGTTGGTGTTTCGGTAACGCGGGTCTCGTCAGCTTCTCGCTGTTCCACAGCTACGCCCTTCTTAGAAGGCGCGCGCATGTAGCCAAACAGGTCGTCGTCCCAGTAGCGGATGGGGTTGGCGTCGGTATAGGCCACTTTTGCCTCGCGCCAGATGGGCGCTGCCTTCCAACCCAGTCCGGCCTGTTCCAGCGTAGTCCGCAACCAATAGCGGAAGGCCTGGGCCGAGACATACGGATAGGCGCCCTCTCTTGTACGGATCACCTTTACCCCTGCCACGTTGTCGAACAATCTACCCGAAACGTTCCCCAGGTTGTTCAACGCCGAGGCTGGCGCATCAATCAGCAACAGTCCAGTTACGAATGCCATGGTCGTCTCCTTTCTTTTGATAGTTGGATCACAGAGCCGATTCTGGCTCCTCGGAAACCTCTGGGATGGCCTCGGGATGGCTACCGAGCCAGCCTTGCTGGTAGAGTTGCTCCACCATGCGGATCAGCACCAAATCGCGGGCCAACCGCCAGTCCGGTGCGGCCACCTCATTTCCCTCTTCAAAGATGGCGATGTATGGATCGAAAGTGATCAATGGAGGATTACCCCGCTGTACATGAGCCAGATTAGCCTTAATCAGCGCTGTACGAAAATAGTCGTAGCGGTGCTGAAAGAATGCGGCGAAGAATTGCCTGGCATTCTCCTGGCTCACGTAAGCGGCCAGGCGGTCGCCCAGTTCTCGGATTTGTTGGATACGATCTTTGTCCATGTTCATCACCCTCCTCAAGAATAATTCGGTCAGCTTCCATGACACGAGACCCGCCTCGTCTCTCAGTGAATAGGTACGGCGGGGGTCGTCCTCGGAGCGGGTACGTACCGGAATGCGCAGGAAATAACGGCGCACAAACTCCCGTGCGTTCCCCGGCAACTGGAACAGATCTTCGTAAAGCATGTTTCGTCGAGGTCGAGTGTCTCCTTCTTGCGTGTCCTCTTCTCCTTTCTTGCTTTTTTTCTTGGGTTGCGAAAGCCACCAGGCTCGATGAGCGATGGCATTCCACTCGGCTTTGTAGTTCGGGCCAACGATCTGGCTCAGAAAGTCCGTCAGTTCCAACGGCAAGTGATAGATATCCAAAGAGGGAGTCGCGCCAAGATTGCTCAGATGATAAGCTGTCACTGAGCAGGGACGGTACTCTCGGGCTTCATCTCGTCGGCTCTGCTCCACCTTCAACAGGGTCTCGATGAGCAAGGTCTTGGCGGATGATTTCGCTTCGGGTATCTTCTTGCTACCGGACTGCTGGGCCAGTTGGATGGCCCGGCGATTCTCCTGCAGGAATTCCGACGCAAAGTCTTGAATCAAGTCAGGATTGTCAGAGTGAACTGCTAGCAACCTGCCACCGCACTTGGCGCAACCCAGTGGAAACGCCTGGATAGCCAACAATGCCTCGCCAGATACCGGCAACCCGGCATCACCCCATGGGAAGAAGTTGATGACATCCTCCCCAGTAAGCAAGGGGATATGTTGGCGAAATGCCCGACCTGGTGGGAGTTTTTCTGAGAACGCTATGCCTACTGCAGGCTTTCCCATGAAGACGCAACGTTCTGGTAGCTGGGGTGTGCTTGCCCTATAGCCATGCAAGACACGTTCGGCGTATTCATCGCGCTTCTCTGGTGTCTTGCTAAATGCCGGGTTGGTAAAGCCCGAATTCGGAAAGGCTACTGTCAAGAACGATTTCAGCGGCTCCACAACATACTGCCTGGCCATAAAGCCAGCCACTTTGTCCAGATCGGCTTCGGTGATTGCAGTCAGGTCGCGTTTGTTTACGAACGCGGCAATCGTCGCCACTCCTACGTCTACCAACGGATGCCCTGTATACTGGAGCATGTTAACCTCCTCTCTCTGTCATTGGATTCACGATACGTTTCCAAACCACTCCCCCACCACCCCATCCACCTCCTCCCTCACCCCCTCAAACCGCCCGTCCAATAGGGGGCGCAACCCCGCTGCTCCCCTGCTTCCAGGTCCGTACCTCCTCGCCTTTCGCCATCTCGCTCTCTCGCTGATTCGCTGTCTCGTCTCCTCGCTGCCTCGCCGATTCGCCCACTCGCTGACTCGCCGATCCGCCGACCTCCGCCGCCCTCCGATGCTCCTCCGCCACCCGTTCCCGCAGCCAGGCCGGCGCCAGCACCTGCACCCGGCTGCCGTAGTACAGCACCCAGTTCACAAACTCCGGCGTGATGCCGATGCAGAAGCTCACCTGCACCCGCCCGTCCGATAACGTCTCCGCCCGCTGGCTGGGATGCCATCGCTCCTCGGTCACCCAGCGCCCCGCCTCCGGCGCAAACACCAGCACCACCTCCTCCGGCTTCCCCGCCGCCCCCCGCATCAGCCCCCACGCGTCCCCCAGATACGCGTCCAGGTCAAAGTCCGCCGGAATCGTATAGCCCTCATCCAGCAACTCGGCCCGGCGGATGCGGTCCACTTTGAATTCGCGCACCTCGCCCCGCAGGTGGTCATAAGCGATGAGCTGCCACGAACGCACATAGGGCATGACGGTGTAGGGCTCGACCACGCGTTCGCTCGTCTCGCCCCCCCGTGAACCGGTGGCGTAGACGATGCGCACCTGCCGCCGCTCGGCCAGTGCCCGGTGCAACAGGGCCAGCATCTCCTGCCGGTGCGGCGCAGCCGCCGCCCGCGGCAGCCGGTCGGTCGCCTGGCGCAACAAGGGCACAAATGCCTCCGGGAAGAGCGACTCCAGCCGGGCAATCGCCGCCGCCAGGTCGGCGGAGTTCACGCCCGGCATCGCCTGCGCCATCCGCGCCGCCAGCAAGAGCGCCAGCGCCTCGGTGAAGGAGTAGCTCACCGTCGGCAGGTGAGGCATCTCCTCAAAGTAATAGCCCTCCGGCTCATGCAACAGGGGCAGCAGCAGACCATGACGGATGACGTCAAGGTCCTTCTGAATCTGCCGCTCGCTCACCTCATACACCCGCGCCAAGTCCGACCGGCGCCACTGCCTGGGCGCCCTGGCGATGCGATGGACAATGTCGAGAATGCGCCTAACGCGCTTGGTCTCCTCCAGACGAGCCCCATCCGTCATCGTGCCCTCCTCCACGTCGGGTATAGCCCCACGATAACACGGCTATGGGAACACAGCAGTTCTCACGCCTTCACACCGCTTGGCCGCCCAGCCTGCCGACGCCAGCCGGCCTGGTCCATACCTGTGAGCAGCGGGTCACCGCCAGGCCAGTGACGATAGACCAATTATATTCCACCCTACCGTATAGTCAACCATATACGTAAAAATATTATGCCAATATTGCAATCAGAACCGCAATCGGCTGGAATACCTGGGATGGGCTCCACACTCCCAAAGCGTCATCGCTTACATGCCCAGCGACCGCACAGGGGCCTATTGTACATCCGTGATACCAATCCAGCCCCTTGCATCACGCCATCGGTTGCCATAGAATACCCGAGGAAGGACATGAGGATGGCTAAAAACCTGCCGGGCGAATGGTTCAGTGGCGGCATGGTGGGTATGCATGCCCATTATAACCGGTCCCGATTGATCAGGCGCTAGCGACTGCTACGGCTCATGCGAACTGGGAAAGCAACCGCTGTCAGTTGCAGTAACATCGCCTTCATTAAATACTGGGGCAATGCCGACGACGCCCTGCGCCTCCCGGCTAATTCGTCGCTCTCCATGAACCTGGATGGGCTGACGACCACCACAACCGTCGCCTTTGACCCCACCCTGGCGGAGGATGTCGTCGTGATTGATGGGCAGGAACGCAGCGGGCCGACGCGCCAGCGCGTCGTCGCCCATCTTGACCGCGTGCGGGCGCTGGCCGGGATCACCACGCGGGCGCGCGTCGTCTCCGAAAGCAACTTCCCCAGCGGCGCAGGCATGGCCTCCTCTGCCTCGGCCTTCGCCGCGCTCTCCCTGGCCGCCACCCGCGCCGCCGGGCTGGCGCTGAGCGAGCCGGAGCTATCCGCGCTGGCACGGCTCGGCTCCGGCTCCGCCTGCCGTTCGGTCCCGCCGGGCTTCGTGGAATGGCAGGCCGGACACAGCCACGAGACCTCCTATGCCTTCTCCATCGCCCCGCCCGACCACTGGCCGCTGTGCGATGTCATCGCTATCGTGAGCACAGGCCACAAGCCGGTCGGCTCCAGCGAAGGCCACCGCCTGGCCCGCACCAGCCCCCTCCATGCCGCCCGCGTCGCCAGCGTGCCCGAACGCCTGGCCGCTGCCAAAGCCGCGCTCCTCCACCGCGACCTGGCCGCCTTCGGCCCGCCGGTGGAGGAGGACGGGTTGACCATGCACGCCGTGATGATGACCTCGCGCCCGCCGCTGCACTATTGGCTCCCAGGCACCGTTGAGGTCATCCAGGCCGTGCTGCGCTGGCGCTCCGAGGGCCTGGGCGTGTACTTCACCATAGATGCCGGCCCGAATGTCCATTGCCTGTGCCTGGCCGAGGATGTCCAGCGCGTCGTGGCCGGGCTGCGCACATTGCGCAGCGTCCAGGACATCCGCGTCGCCCGCCCCGGCGGCGGCGCCCGCCTCTTTGACCATCACCTCTTTTAACCCCATGGATCTTCTCGCATCCCCCTTGACAATCCTCCTCGGAAAGGGTATCATTGCCCATTAATAGTTAAATGATCTAACTATCTAAAGGACATGACGGCCGCTCGCCGACGCACCTGGGGCACAATACTGATCTGGCTGGGCGTATTCGCCTGGGCACCCTTCCTGGTCCTCATCGCCAGCGGGGAGGAGGTCTCCATCTTCCCGTTCCTGGCAGCGCATCTGGCGGGTGTGCTGGGCGGCGCCTGGCTGCGGGCCAGCGCTGACCGGATGGAAGGGCTGAATCAGGCCCAAGACAGGCAGGGGCAGCGGCGCAGGATCGCCAGCCGGGTCCTGATCTATCTGGGGGTGTTGGCCTGGGCACCCTATTTCTATCTGGAGCGCGTTGTCGGCCAGGATGTGGACATCTTCCCCTTCCTGGCCGCGCACCTCACCGGCGTCCTGGGCGGGGCAGCCTTGCGGGCCAGCGTGGAACTGGATCGCCTGACTCGTCGCCTTTAGGCCAAAGACATGGACCGCGTTGAACGCTTGCTGGAACTGTTTGAACGGATACAGCACCTGCGGCTGCAGCCCGATGCCGCGCTTGTGCCTCTCGGCGATCTGACCCTATCGCAGATCAAGGCGCTGTTCTATCAAACACGAAGCCCCCTATCCTGCGATAAGGGGCCTGATACAGCGGGCAGCAAGGGGAGAGCGAGCGTGCCCTAAAACTCCTCCTCGTCCAACCATTCCTCGTCTTCTTCTTCCTCCTCCCACTCCTCTTCTTCCAGGGCGTAATCCAGCTCCGGTGGCTCCAACTCCACGACTTCCAGATGGGTACCGCAGTTGGGACACTCCACCAGATCCCAAAGCTCGGTGTCCGGCGGCAGTGGAATCTGGGTCTCACATTCTGGACATTCGGCGATCATGGCCCATTCTCCTGATAGGTTGAGGATTCAATATGTCGGTTAATACCAATCGTATAATAACGCAAAAGGGGCAAATGTCAATAGGGAATTGGCGCAAATGGGCCCAAAAGCAGGCCGGGGCGCATTAAGACTCGCCCCGGCCCCTCCGATTCACTGCTTGTTTCAGGCCCCCGATCGGACGCTCCTACCCGTCCTAGACGCTCAGCCCAGCGCACTCCTCTTCCGATCCTGTCCTTGTCCGCCGACCATCGGCCCAAGCAGTGCCGGACTTTACCTTACTACGCCCAGTATAGTAAATTGGCTAAACGGGACAATGGGAATGAAGTCCCCATGACGCAGCGCAAGTATCGCAATAGGGGCAGACTAGGACTGAGGTCATATTGGCCGTAAGACCAGGGCGGGTTAAAATGACGGCAACTACAAGCAGAGGGAGGTATTGGACTATGTTATATCTACCACATGAAGAGGGGCAGGGGCTCGTTGAGTATGCGCTGATCCTGGTGTTGGTGGCCGTTGTGGTCATCGTGATCCTGGCGCTGCTGGGCCCGGCCATTGGGAACGTGTTCAGCAACATCGTTCAGAATATCTAAACCCGCAATATATCTCAGGAAGCGAAAGGCCCGTTCTTGCCCGAAAACGGGCCTTTTGCTTTTCATCTACCTCTGGGTCAGGCCCCCCCATTGCGCCTTCAACCGGGCAGGCTATAATAACGCCGTGCCCTATGATAACGTAGAAAGCGTGGAGCGAACCCTCCTCCTGATTTGAGGAGGCTTCAGGCACGGAGGTGTTTATGCCCGAGCGCACCGTGATTGTCCTGGAAGGGGACCAGACAGGCCAGGAGTTGCTGGTAGAGGCGCTGCGCACCCTGGCCCCAGAGGTCATTGGCATCCCGATAGCCTTTAACTTCTTTGATCTCAGCCTGGAGAACCGGCGAGCCACCCAGAACCGGATCGTTTATGAGGCGGCTGAGGCGCTGAAGGGGGCCGGGCTGGGGTTGAAAGCCGCCACGATCACGCCGGAGGCGCCGGGCGATGTGGGTAGCCCCAACGCGATCTTGCGCGAGGCCATCGGCGCACAGGTCATCTTGCGCGTGGGGCGGCGGCTCCCCGGTGTGCGTCCGGTGGGCGGCGTCTATGCCCCTATCGCCGTGGTGCGCATGGCCGTAGACGACGCTTATAACGCCCGCGAGTGGCGCGAGGACAGAGACGGCGACGAACTGGCCTTCCGCACCGAGAAGCTCAGCCGGCGCACCTGCCGCGCTGTGGCCGAGTTCGCCTTCCAGCAGGCGCGTAAGATGCGCGCTAAAGTCTTCGGTGGCCCCAAATTCACCGTCAGCCCCCTCTATGAGGGCATGTTCAAAGAGGAACTGGACCGGGCTGCGGCGCGCTACCCCGATGTGCGCTACGAGCCGCAATTGATTGACGCCACCTACGCCCTCCTGCTGAAGGTGAGCGGCGAGCCGATGGTCATCCCCACGCTCAACCGCGACGGCGACTGCATGAGCGACCTGGTGTTGGGCCTGTTTGGCTCCATTGCTGGCGCGGAATCGCTCGTCCTGGCGTTGGACGATAATTACCAGGTGAAGACGGTCATGGCCGAGGCCCCACACGGCACAGCCCCGGCGCTCTTCGGCAAGAACATCGCCAACCCTATGGCCATGATCCTGGCCGGGGCGGCCCTCCTGACCTATTTCAACGATCCCCAGGCCGACCGCGCCAGCCGTGCGCTGTACGAAGCCTGCCTGGAGACAGTGTACGATGGCATCGCCACACCGGACCTGGGCGGGCAGGCCACCACAACCGAGTTCACCGATGAGGTCATCGCGCGGGTGAAGAAAAAGCGCGCTATCTGGGAATCGCTAGGCCCAACCTGAGAACCGTCATCCCTTTGCGGCGCTCCGGGCAGGCTGCGCAGGGGCGCCCCTTGTGGTCGCCCTGCGCAGGGTCTCTCACCTTCCCAAGGGGGGCAAAGTCACCCCCTTCCCCCTCTGTGGGGAAGGGTCGGGGTGGGGGTAGGGGCCCCACAGATGACCGAATCTCAGAACAGGGGTATTGACTTTTCCACAAATTTGTCGTATACTGAATGCGCAAATGTGCATCAAGTGCACATTTGTGCAGTGGCCTCATGAGCCGGGCGGCCGGCCTCACCGCGGCCCTCATGCCTGGCTCGCGTTCTGGTGTTTTGAACAATCCGGTAACATCCTGTGCGCCTGCGCGACCTCAGGGAGCTGTTTGTGATCCCCCCTGGCCCCCTGACCGCCGCCGGGACGCACCTAGCAGAAAGGAGGGAGTATTGACGGAACCCGTCCGCATCCCTGACTCCAGCCGAGGCCACGATGCCTTCGGCGCGACCGCTGATTAGCACCGGATTTTCCAGATGAACCAGACTCCATTCGTCACAAATCCGTTGCCTCAGACAGGTCTATTCGCGATGCGGCGTTGTGGCCGTCGGCACGCGCATCAAAAACAACCCTACACTACACTCATCCAATACGGAGGAACCCATTATGTCCAACTTCGTGGCTGAGATCATTGGTACAATGATCCTCATTCTCCTGGGTGATGGCGTTGTCGCCAACGTCCTCCTCGGGAAGTCCAAGGGGCAAGGCGGGGGCTGGATCGTCATCACCACAGGGTGGGCCTTAGGGGTCGCCGTGGCGGTGTACGCGGTCGGCCGCTTCAGCGGTGCCCACATCAACCCCGCCGTGACGATCGCCCTGGCTGCCGTCGGTAAGCTGGGCTGGGACCAGGTGCCGGTGTACATCATCGGCCAGTTCATCGGCGCCTTCATCGGCGCGGTGCTGGTCTGGCTGGCCTACCTGCCCCACTGGGCCGAGACGGAGAACAAGGCGCTCAAGCTGGCTGTGTTCTCCACCGGCCCGGCCGTCCGCAACTATGGCCTGAACCTGCTCACCGAGATCATCGGTACGTTCATGCTGGTCCTGGGCGTGCTGGCCATTACCTCCAACAAGGAGCCGGGCACCAGCGGCCTGACGCCCTTGCTGGTCGGCTTCCTGGTGTGGGGCATCGGCCTGTCCCTGGGCGGCCCGACCGGGTACGCCATCAACCCGGCCCGCGACTTGGGCCCGCGCATCGCCCACGCCGTGCTGCCCATCGCGGGCAAGGGCGACTCGGACTGGCAGTATTCGTGGGTGCCGGTGGTCGGGCCGATCATCGGCGGCGTGATCGGCGCCCTGGTGTGGGTGGCACTGGTTCCTGCCTGATGGAATAGGGTGGTGGGTAGTGAGCAGTAGATAGAACGCTCACTACCCACCACTTACTTTGATTTGTTAAGGAGGGGTCACCATGAAAAAGCTGATCAACAAACCGGAAGATGTCGTGAAGGAAGAGCTGGAGGGGATCGCCCTGGCTTATCCCGACCTGGTCAAGGTGCACTTTGACCCGAACTTCATTTACCGTGCCGATGCGCCAGTGAAGGGTAAGGTCGCGGTCATCTCCGGCGGCGGCAGCGGCCACGAACCCATGCACGGCGGCTTCGTCGGCCCGGGCATGTTGGATGCCGCCTGCCCCGGCGCCGTGTTCACCTCGCCCACCCCCGATCAAATGCTGGAAGCGGCCAAGACCGTGAACAGCGGCGCAGGGGTGCTGTTCATCGTCAAGAACTACAGCGGCGACGTGATGAACTTTGAACTGGCCGCCGATATGGCCCGCGCTGAGGGCATCCGCGTGCTCAACATCTTAATTGATGACGATGTGGCGGTGAAGGACAGCCTGTACACCCAGGGCCGGCGCGGCACAGGCACGACCGTGCTGGCGGAGAAGATCTGCGGCGCTGCGGCGGAGAAAGGCTATGACCTCAAGCGCCTGGCTGACCTGTGCCGCAAGGTCAACATCAATGGCCGCAGTATGGGCATGGCCCTCACCTCCTGCACCGTCCCCCATGTGGGTCGCCCCACCTTTGAGCTGGGCGAGGACGAGATGGAGATCGGCATCGGTATTCACGGCGAGCCGGGTCGCGAGCGCATGAAGCTCAAGACCGCCGATGAGATCACCGAGCTTTTGGCCCTGTCCATCATTGAGGACCCCGCCTACAGGCGCACCGTGCGCGAGTGGGACGAGGACAAGGGCGAATGGGTGGATGTGGAACTGGAGGACCCGCCCTTCCAGCCCGGCGACCGCGTGCTGGCCTTCGTCAACAGCATGGGCGGCACCCCGGACATTGAGCTCCCCATCGTCTATCGCAAGCTGCACGAGATCTGCGAGAAGAAGGGGCTGAAGATCGTCCGTAACCTGATCGGTCGCTACATCACCTCGCTGGAGATGCAGGGCTGCTCCATCACCCTGCTCAAGATGGACGACGAGATGCTGGAACTGTGGGATGCGCCGGTGAAGACCGCCGGCCTGCGCTGGGGCATGTAAGCCCTGGCGCCCACTTAAAGACTGGCACGAACGGAGGCCCGGAGATTGCATGACCATACCTAAAAGTAAGATCCTGGCGTGGTTACGGGCGAGCGCAGCCGTGCTGGAGGAGAACAAAACCTACCTCACAGACCTGGACTCGCCCATCGGTGACGCGGACCACGGCGTCAACATGGATCGCGGCTTTAAGAAGATCTTAAGCCAGCTCCCCTCAGTTGAAGACAAAGACATTGGCACCATCCTCAGGACCGCCGGGATGGCCCTGGTGAGCAGCGTCGGCGGCGCCGGCGGGCCCCTGTACGGCACCTTCTTCATGGATGCCGGCAAGGTTGCCGCTGGCAAGACCGAACTTTCCGATGAGGACCTGCTGCTGCTCCTGGAGTCCGGCCTGAAAGGGGTCATACGTATCGGGAAGACCAACCTGGGGGACAAAACCATGGTGGATGCCCTCCACCCCGCTGTGGAAGCGCTGCGGAAAGCGCTGGCCGATAATGTCGGCATAGAGGACGCGCTACGCGCGATGACGGAGGCTGCCCGGCAGGGCATGGTGGATACCATCCCTATGCTCGCCAGGAAGGGCCGGGCCAGCTACGTCGGCGAACGCAGCATCGGCCACCAGGACCCAGGCGCCACCTCATCCTACCTCATCCTGAAGGCGCTGATGGAAACCATCACAGCGGACCAGTCTGAGTAAAACCCGGCGCTGGGGAGCCTGAACGATAGGAGGGGCTTGAGCCCCGAATGAACGAGGCTTGAGCTTCGGAGTAAGGAGGTGATGGCCCACAGAGGACGACAGACGACGGACAGCGAATATCTGATCCTGAATATCTGAACCCTAGAAGGAGGGAGACATCCTATGGCAGAGAAGAAGTACGCAGCCGCAGTGGACCAGGGGACGACCGGCACCCGCTTCATGGTCTTCACCCATGACGGCAAGGTCGCATCCACCTACTACGAGGAGCACCGGCAGATCTACCCTCAACCTGGCTGGGTAGAGCACGATCCGATGGAGATCTGGGAGAAGACCCAGAAGGTGATCAAAGGCTCGCTGGCGGCTGGCAACATTGACCCCAATGCGATCGCCGCCATTGGCGTCACCAACCAGCGCGAGACCACCATCCTCTGGGACAAGGCCACTGGCGAGCCGGTGTACAACGCCATCGTCTGGCAAGATACCCGCACCCGCGACATTTGCCAAAAGCTCATTGACGACGGCTTTGAGCCGACGGTGAAGCAGAAAACCGGCCTGGTCAGCGCCACCTACTTCTCCGGCCCCAAGATCAAGTGGATCCTGGACAACGTCCCCGGGGTGCGCGCCCGCGCCGAGCGCGGTGAGGTGATCTTCGGCAACATTGACACCTGGGTGATCTGGTGGCTGACCGGCGGGCCGAAGGGCGGCGCCCACGTCACCGACTACACCAACGCCTCCCGCACCATGCTCATGAACCTGAAGACGTTGGACTGGGATGACGAGATCTTGAACTACCTGGGCATCCCCCGCGCCTGCCTGCCGGCCATCCGCCCCTCCAGCGACAAGAAGCTGTATGGCAGCACGCCGGTGGACGGGCCGGTCGGTGCGGCTATCCCGGTGTGCGGCGACCTGGGCGATCAGCAGGGCGCGCTCGTGGGCCAGGTGTGCTACAGCCCCGGCGAGGCCAAGAACACCTACGGCACCGGCAACTTCATGCTGCTCAACACCGGCACAGACATCGTCCCCTCCAAGAGCGGCCTGCTGACCACCGGCGCCTATGCCACCGAGGAGGGCAAGTGCATCTACGCCCTGGAGGGCTCCATCGCCATCACCGGCGCGGCCATCCAGTGGTTGCGCGACAACCTGGGGATCATCAAGAACGCGGCCGAGACCGAAGAGATCGCCAAGTCGGTGGAGGACGCCGGCGGCATCTACTTCGTCCCGGCCTTCTCCGGCCTGTTCGCGCCCTACTGGGACATGTATGCGCGCGGTGTCATCGTCGGCCTGACCCGCTACATTGACAAGCGCCACATCGTGCGGGCCACGCTGGAGAGCATCTGCTACCAGACCCGCGAGGTGCTGGACGCCATGCAGGCCGACTCCGGCATCAAGCTGACGCAGCTTAAGGTGGACGGCGGCGCGGTCAAGAACAACTTCCTGATGCAGCTCCAGGCCGACATCCTGGGTGTGCCGGTTGTCCGCCCCATGGTGGACGAGACCACCGCCCTGGGCGCGTCCTACATGGCCGGCCTGGCGGTGGGCTTCTGGAAGGACCTGGAGGACCTGCGGGCCAACTGGGGCGTGGACCGCGTGTTTGAGCCACAGTGGAGCGAGGAGAAGCGCGAAGAAGGCTACGCCGGCTGGAAGAAGGCCGTGCAGCGCACCCTCCATTGGGTGGAGAAGGGTAGCTGACGACGGAGGACGGAGGACCGGGGATGGAGGCCATCTATGCGGTCCTCTATCCTCGGTCTTCCGCCTGTTAGGAGGCTGCACTCTCCCCACCCCAATCCTCCCCTGTAAGGGTGGAGGGAGTGATTCCCCCCTTATAGGGGAGGGCCAGGGAGTGGCAGCTATGAGTTCAGGGATGAACACATTTCATGTCATTGTCATCGGCGCCGGCTCCACCGGTTCCGCCACCGCGCATGACCTGGCCCTGCGCGGCCTGCGCGTCACCGTGCTGGAGCGCGGCGAGGTCGCCTCCGGTACCACCGGGCGCAACCACTGCCTGTTGCATTCCGGCGGGCGCTACTGTGTCCGCGACCAGGAATCCGCCATTGAGTGCATTGACGAGAACATGATCCTGCGCCGGATCATGCCCGGCATCCTGGAACTGAACGACGGCCTGTTCGTGGCGCTCAACGAGGACGACCTGGCCTGGAAGGAGAAGTTCATCGCCGGCTGCGAAGCCTGCCATATCCCCTACCGCGAGATCCCGGTCAAGCGCGCCCTGGAGATGGAACCCAACTTGAATCCCCATATCCTGGCGGCGGTGCAGGTGCCGGATGGGGTGTTTGAGCCGTTCCACTTCTGCCTGGCCTTCTTGGCGACCGCCCGCAAGAACGGCGCGGTGATCCGCACTTATACAGAGGTCATTGATCTGGTATGCTCCGGCCATAGCGTGACCGGCGTAAAGGTCCGCGACCACAAGACCGGTAAAGAAGAGGTCCTGGGCGCCGACATCGTGGTCAACGCCACCGGCCCCTGGGCCGAGGAGATCGCCCACATGGCCGGTGTGGACGTGCCGGTCTCGCCGACGGCGGGCGTGATGGTCACCGTGAACCGGCGCACGAACAACATGGTGATCAATCGCATGAACAAGCCCTCCGATGGCGACATCGTCGTGCCGCAACGCACCACCGCCATCATCGGCACCACGTCCTGGACCATCCCTGATCCCGATCTCATTGAAATTCCCAGGGATCACATTGAAAAGATGATCCAGAAGGGACAGGAGCTATTGCCTATCATCCGGCACCTGCAAACGCGGGGCATCATGGCTGTCGCCCGGCCGCTGATCCGCAAGGCCAACGTGGACGAGCGCGAGGTCAGCCGCACCTTTGAATGCTTTGACCACAAGCATGATGGCGTAGATGGGTTCGTCACCATTTCCGGTGGCAAGACCACCACCGCGCGCGCCATGGCCGAGAAGGTCAGCGACATCGTCTGCGCCAAGCTGGGCATTCAGGCCGAATGCCGCACGCGCGAGACGCCGTTGGTTTCCTACCGCCTGTTCTATAACTGAGTATGCCTATCCAAGTCCCGCTCAAAATCTTCCGCTACAAACCCGGTTCTGAACCGCACTATGCATCTTATGTCGTCAGCGTGCCCGAATACGCGCACGTGATTGACGCCATTGAAGCCGTCTGGGCACAGCACGACCGCTCGCTCACCTTCCGCCACGCCTGCCACCATGCCTCATGCGGCACCTGCGCCGTGCGCATCAACGGGTACGAGAAGCTGCCCTGTATCGTGCCGGTGCGCGAAGCGCTGGCCGGGCGCACCGAGATCCTGATTGAGCCGCTGCGCAACTTCCCGCCGGTCAGTGATCTCGTCGTAGACGTCGCCGGGTTTTTCCGCAAGCAAGAGGCTTCTGGCCTGATCCCCACCCGTCAGGTGGAGCCCACTCTGAACGGCCAGCCCTATATGCGCACGGAGGTCTTTGACGCCACCGGCCGTCTGGAGAATCGGCCCTACAACCGCTTCCAGAACTGCATTGAATGTGGCATCTGCATCAGCGCCTGTCCAACGATGGCCGCAACCGATAAATTCTTCGGCCCGGCGGGCCTGGCAGGGATCTGGTACGCTTTGCAAGAGACGAACGACCCGGCCAGGAAAGAGGCGCTCCTGGCGTTGGCAGATGACGAACAAGGGGTATGGCGCTGCCACAGCGCTTTTGAGTGCACAGAATCCTGCCCGCAGGCCGTGGATCCGGCAGGCGCGATTATGGCGCTGCGGCGCGAATTGATCGGTCGCAGGTTCAGACGTTTATTTGGCCTCAACAGAGGTACTCAACGGATTAAGGAAACTGAGGAGCAAAGTGATGCTGGGAAGACAGGGGTCTAAACTGAGGCGTGCCCTGCTCTGGGGGGATGTGCGCGGGCGTGGATTGGGTATGTGGGCCTATGCGCTCAACCGCATCACGGGCATCGGCCTGGTCGTCTATCTCTATCTGCATCTGATCGTTCTCAGCCTGCTGGCACAGGGGGCCAGCGGGTGGGATGCGTTTATCGCGCTGGCGAAGACGCCGCTCTTCCTGGCGTTGGACGTGATCCTGCTGGTGGGCCTGCTCATCCACGGGTTAAACGGCCTGCGCATCACCCTCAACGCCCTGAATATCGGCGTGGCCGCGCAGAAGCAGCTCTTTGTTGTCGTGATCGGGCTGGTCATCCTCCTCGGTCTGACCGGGGCGGTCCGCATTTTCACACAATAGGTGGCCTATGGAGCGCAGCCTGGACTTCACAGAAACACGTCCGCGAACAGGTGTAGGGAGTTGGAGTTGGATATGGCAGGCGGTAACCGGGCTGGGGATCATCTTCCTGGTGGGTCTTCATATGATCGCCCACCACTTTGTGGTGGAGGGCGGCCTGCGCAATTTTGCGCAGGTGCAGGCCTACCTGCGCCACCCGGTCATCCTGCCATTGGAAGTGTTGTTTCTGATCGTCGTCACAGCCCACGCGCTATTAGGGGTGCGCGCCATCCTGTTTGATCTGGGGCTGAGCGATCAGACGGAAAAGCGCATCACCCAGGCCCTGACGGTTGTGGGTGTGTTGACAATAGGTTATGGTTTGTGGCTGACCTGGGTGGTCATTCGGTAACGGAGAGTGATTGGGAAGCCGCCTGGGCGCCTTACGATGAGGCGACATACGCAGCCGCCCTCGCCGCCGTTGGCCCAGACGATGTGATCATAGACATCGGCGCCGGCGACCTGCGGCTAGCGCGACGCCTGGCGGCGGTGGTGCGGCATGTCTATGCCGTAGAGCGCCGGGCGGATATTCTGAACCTGGCGTTCTCCGGGCCAGGTTCCGACCGGCGACAAGGCCTGCCCCTGCCCCACAACCTGAGCGTCATCTGCGCGGATGCGCGTGTCTGGCCCTTCCCCACCGACGTGACCGCGGGCGTTCTGTTGATGCGCCACTGCCGCCACTTCGGCCTGTACGTGGCCAAGCTGCGTGCAGCCGGGGCACGCAAACTGATCACCAATGCCCGTTGGGGCATGGGCGTAGAGGTCATGGACCTGCGACCGGGCCTGGCCTGGGAGGTGGCCCGCCGCACGCCAGGCTGGTATGCCTGCGTGTGCGGCGCAGTGGGGTTCATTGAGGGGCCAGCCGACCAGGTGCCCGACTGGGACGAGGTGAGGCAGGTGGAAGAATGCGAGCGTTGCCGGCCCGCTGCAGATTTGGGCTTATCAGACATACTGAGGTACTCAACGGATTATTTATAAGAATCAAGGAAACTGAGGCATAATTCTCTAAAATAGCTATACCTAAGGAGGAGTAAAATTGCGTCTACAAGGGAAAAAAGTTGCGGTTCTCTTGGAAGAAGGCTTTGAGGACCTGGAATTTTGGGTGACCGTGATGCGGCTACGCGAAGAAGGCGCCAGCGTCACCATTGTCGCCCCCAAGGCCGGGCATGAATATCGGGGGAAACACTGCCTGCCTGCCCGGAGCGAAGTGGCCGCCGATCAGGTGCGCGCCGACGATTTTGATGCCGTGGTCGTCCCCGGCGGCTGGGCGCCGGATAAACTGCGGCGCTACCCGGCGGTGACCGGGCTGGTGCGGGCGGCCTACGACCAGGGCAAGACCGTCGGCCTGATCTGTCATGCCGGCCTGGTGGGCATCTCGGCCCGCATCGTCAAGGGACATCGGGCCACCGGCTCGCTGGGCATTAAGGACGACCTGATTAACGCCGGCGCCGAGTGGGTGGATGCCCCGGCGTTCCGCGACGGGCAGATCGTCTGGGGGCGCGTGGTGGAGGACATCCCCGACTTCTGCCGCGAACTGGTGCGCGCCATCGCAGGGGAGGCCGCGTGATCGGCATCGTCATCGTGGCGCACAGCGCCAAGCTGGCCGAAGGCGTCAAGGAGATGGCCGACCAGATGGCCAAAGGGCTGGTGCCCATCGCCGCCGCAGGGGGCGTGGATGACCACACGCTGGGCACGAACGCCGACCGCATCTATGAGGCCATTCAGCAGGTCTATCGGGATGAAGGGGTGCTGGTCCTGTTTGACCTGGGCAGCGCCCTGTTCAGCACCCAGATCGCCCTGGAACGCCTGGACCCGGAACGCCAAGCCCACGTCCTCCTGAGCGAGGCCCCCCTGGTAGAGGGGGCCATTGTGGCTGCTGTGGAAGCCTCGCTGGGGCATGACTTGGCGACGGTCAACGCGGCAGCGGTGGCGGCCAAAGACATGCAGAAGATTCTTTAAGGGCTGCCAGCGCGCCGCTTCCGGCCAAAAGCATCAATCACTGTGGCACCGCCGAAAGCGGATAGCTGAAAGCTGATGGCTGCTATGGCTGAGACCACACTCGTTGTCCGGCACCCGGTCGGTTTACACGCCCGCCCCGCCGCGCTATTTGTGCAGACGGCTGCTCGCTTTAAAGCGGCTATCCAAGTGGCCAATGTGACACGCGGCAGCAAACCGGTAAACGCCAAGAGCATCTTAAGCGTGTTGACGCTGGGCGTGTCCCAGGGGCATGAAATCCACATCCGGGCGGAAGGGGAAGATGCAGAGGCGGCGGTCCAGGCAATTACGGACCTGGTGGAGGGCAACTTTGGGGAATGATAGAAGACCGCCGGCATTTGCTGGCCGAAGTGGCTTCCCTATATTACGAACAGAATTTGAGCCAGGCTGAGATCGCCGAACGGCTTGGCCTGTCGCGTTCCAATGTCTCGCGACTGCTGGCCGAGGCCCGCCAGGAAGGGATCGTGGAGATCACCATCCACTACCCCTGGCAGGGGAGGCCCGACCTGGAGAGGCGGCTGGTAGAGCGATTCAAGCTTAAAGACGCGCGTGTGCTGCAGACCGGCTCCTACGGCTATACCCAAATGGTTCAGGGGCTGGGTGTGCTGGCGGCGCGTTACCTGGAAAGCCACCTGCGCGATCGGATGGTGCTGGGCATCTCCTGGAGCACCGGCGTCTATCAGGTGGTGAACGCGCTGCGAGCGGCGCGGCGGCTGGGCGTAACGGTGGTGCAACTCACCGGCGCGGTCGGCTCGGTGTCCCCTGTCCTGGATGGCCCCGATCTGGCCCGCTGGCTGGCGCAAACCCTGGGTGGGCAGTACCGCTACTTACACGCGCCGCTCCTGGTGGAGAGCGCCGAGGTGCGCCAGGCGCTGGAGCAGGAACGGGCCATCCGCGAGACGCTGAACCTGGCCCGGCGAGCCGACATTGCCCTGGTGGGCATCGGCTCCATCCAGCCCGCTTTATCCACATTGCTCCAGGCGGGCCTGGTGGACGAGGACGGGCTGGCGACGATAGCCGCCATGGGCGCAGTGGGCGATATTTGCACGTACCATTACGACATCTATGGCCGGATTGTGCCACTGGAGCTTCACCAACGTATCATCGGCATCGATCTCGCCTCGCTTTCCCGCATCCCGTTGGTGATCGGCGTGGCCGGCGGGCGCGAGAAGGCCGAGGCCATCCTGGGGGCGTTACGCGGCGGCTACATCAACTGCCTGGTGACGGATGAGGTCGCCGCCCACGAGGTGCTGCGCCTGGCGAATCAGACGAGGGACGACGGAGAATAAGGGGGGGGGCTGAAGCCTGGGTTCAGCACACCAGGCCAGGGAACATGAAGGCATTCCAGGGGATCCCGGCTTCTGATGGGATCGCTATCGGTCCCATCTTTTATCTCAAGCGGGTGGAAGTGGAGGTCAAAGCCACAACCGTAGAGGACCCGGCGGCGGAATGGGCGCGGCTGGAGGCAGCACTGGCAGCGGCGCGGGCCGAGATTGAGGCGCTGGCTGCCAGCGCGCAGCAGGTGGGGACGGGCGAAGCCGCCATTTTTGAGGCCCATCGCATGTTCCTGGACGACCCGGCGCTATTGGACGCCGTGCACGCCCGCATTCGGGAGGAGAAGCAAAACGCCGAAGCTGCCTGGAACGCGGCGATCCAGGACTATGCCGCCATGCTGGAGAGCCTGGATGACCCCCTCTTCCGCGCCCGCGCCGCCGACCTGCGCGACGTCGGCGAGCGTGTCCTGCGACGCCTGGCCGGGGTCGCCGAGAGCACCGCCAGGCCGACCGTCCCCTCGGTTATCCTGGCCGCCGAACTCACCCCCTCCGACACAATTCAGCTTGATCGGGAGCTTGTCCTGGCCTTCTGCACGGCTGGCGGCGGGCCCACCTCCCACGCGGCCATCCTGGCGCGGGCTTTGGGCCGCCCGGCGGTCGTGGGCCTGGGGCCAGCGGTGCTGGCCCTGAAGCCGGGGACAACCGTGATCGTAGATGGTCGGGCCGGACAGGTGGTGGCCGACCCAGACGCGACGACGTTGGCAGAGGCCCTTCAGCGCCAGGCCGCCAGCGCCGCCGCGCTGACCCAGGCCCAGGCACGGGCCAGCGCGCCCGCCATCACCCGCGATGGTCACCGGATTGAGGTCGTGGCTAACCTGGGCGCGGCCAGCGAAGTGGGGGAAGCCCTGGCGCACGGCGCGGAAGGGGTGGGCCTGCTCCGCACCGAGTTCCTGTTCCTGGACCGGCACACGCCGCCGGATGAAAACGAACAGGTCGCCGCCTATCAGGCCATCCTCTCCGCGCTCAAAGCGGATGGGCGCACAGACCGCCCGCTCATCATCCGCACGTTGGACATCGGCGGCGATAAGCCTGTGCCCTACATCAACCTGGGGGCGGAGATGAACCCCTTCCTGGGCGTGCGCGGCCTGCGCCTGGGCCTGGTCTATCGTGACCTGCTCAAGACGCAGCTTCGCGCCATCCTCCGCGCTGGCGCCGTCGGGCGCACCCTGGTCATGTTTCCCATGACGACAACGCTAGAGGAGGTCCGCGCAGCGAAAGCGCTCCTGGAAGAGGCTCGCGCTGAGTTAGAGACGGCGGGTCTCTCCCATCACCTGGATGGGGTGGGGATTATGGTGGAAGTGCCGGCGGCGGCACTATTGGCCGACAAATTGGCGCCTGAACTTAACTTCTTCAGCCTGGGGACGAATGACCTCACCCAGTACACTATGGCCGCCGACCGCACCAACGCCAGCGTGGCGCCGCTGGCTGACGGGCTGCATCCGGCGGTGCTGCGGCTGATTGAGCGCACCGCCCAGGCAGCGCACGCAGCAGGCGCCTGGTGCGGCGTGTGCGGCGAGTTGGCTGGCGACCCGGTGGCCGTGCCCATCCTGGTCGGTCTGGGCGTGGACGAACTGAGCATGGCCCCGGCAGCGATCCCCCAGGTCAAGGAGATCGTCCGCAGCCTGTCCCTCACTGAGGCACGTGAACTGGCCCAGAAGGCGCTTGACCTGGCCTCGGCGGATGAGGTGCGCCGGTTGGTGCTCAGCCGCCCGACCGCATAGCGACTACGCCCCTATCCAGCCGCGATTTCAATCACCCTTGAAGTTCAGACATGAGTTGGGACAGGGTGCCGAACCCTGGCGGTGAACGCAGCCAAGGCGTTGCCAAAGATGCTCGGCCATTCCCCGGCCGGGAGCGACCATTGGGGTGGCTGCCCATACAGGCGGTCGCGTAAGCCTTCGCCAATCAAGAGCGCAATGGCATAAACCAGTAACAGCGCAGTTCCGCCGGTTCTCAATCTCCCAGTGGCCCCGCAATGCCTTAAGGGCCATTCGGGGACTAAGATCCCTGATTGCCCCGCCTGAGACCCATAAAAGCTCCTGCCCTTCCCACGCCTCGGGTTCCCCAAGCCTCGAAAGCCGGCACCTTTGCCTCCAAATAACCCCGCAAAACTTAAGCCGAGGCCAACCGTACTCAAGTTCAAGATACTTCCCAAGCTCGGAGCTTTCTAAAAGCCAAAGTTCCCTTACCTCAAGCCGACCATGGCCTGTGCTAACCTCCCGAATATCGGCCGGTCGGTCGAAGACCCCATTGCCCCAGAGCCAAAACCTTGTGGCCCTCTCAATCTCCGGCTGGTTGGCCTTTAACGGCCCGATGTACGACCCCCTTTTTCGACAACCTTGCGAACGACCGGTTCGGTCAGAAAGCCCGCATCAAGGGTTAGAAGCTTGCCCTCTATGGGCATCCGCTCAAGGAGCATAATGGCTGCCTGGGGCTTATCCTGACCTTCGGCTACCACCTGCCCGAGGACAAGCCCAAGCTTGTGGCTGAAAGCAGCAACCACCATAAGCGGTGCCTCACAATCCCGCTTGCTGCCCCGCAATGCCTTCTCATCAAGGCTTATCCGGTCGGCATTTGCGGCCGTTAGCCAGACGTTAAAGGTCTCCAGCAGTACCGACAGGTCTAAGCGGCAAAGTAAGGTTCTAAAAGTTTCGAGGGCTGGGATGCGGTTGCGGTGAAAGGGTAAGTACCTAGTAAGGCGGTCGGAATGAGCCCTGGCCCAAAGCCACATGCCCCTCAGGGACCCCTGGCCGTTGAGGGCGGCCAGAATCAGAGCGGCAAGCAAAGACTGGATGGGGTACCGGCGACCCCGCCTGCCCCTGGGGTCGGGGATTGCAGCCAGGACATCAAGCAAGCTCTGCTCCATGGGCCACCTCCGCAACGTCTTCACCCTAAAAATACCCCAACCCCAGAAAACTGGAAAGCCCTGGAACCTCAGCTCAACCACTTGACAAGAGTCGTAAGTTGTGCTATAATGGCTAAGAAATCTTAGCCGAATAATAGAACTATGGTGCCAGAGAAACCTATGGAATATTTGCAAACCGGCATCTACCGGATCAGTGAACCGGCGCAGATGAAAGCACTCTCACATCCTTTCCGGGTGCGGATCCTGCGCATTTTGATGACAAAGGCAGCTACCGTTGAACAGTTGGCTGATGAACTGGGAGAAGCTTCCGGCCGGATTCACTATCATGTCAAGATGCTCGAGCGCCATGGATTGATTAAGCTTGTGGACACCAAGCAAAAACTCGGTGTTGTCGAGAAGTACTACCGTGCTGTGGCGAGTGCGTTCGAGCTGGAAGGGGTCCAAGCTGAGCGTTCCACTGCGCTGGCTACTTTCTTGGGTCTATGGAGAGAGGCCGAGCAGAAGGTGACACAATTTCTGACGTTCACGGACCTGCGCCCCGAGCCGCGACCCACTGACATTTTCCTATTCAGACAACTCCACCTTGATTCCCAGAATGCTTCGCGCCTCATCGCCGAGCTTCAGCAGGTCATCACCGCATACTCAGAGCAGCGCTCCGACGCAAAGCCGAACTATCATCTTGTTGTCGTTTTCCATCCCTTACTCCAGACCTCCACGGATGTGATCGCTACCCCACCATGAAAGGGCGGAGGCGAATCCATAGTGGCGGGTCTAGGCCAAAGGAAAGGAGGTGAAGACATGACGTCCCTGAACAAGGATCGTGATCTCTGGATCGCTGATCCGTCTGAGGATCAGGCGCAGGCATACGCTGCGAGTTGCTGCCTGAACATCCAGATCAGGTCCTCTGAACGGTAGGCGGTCCGCCCTCCGCAACAGGAGAGGCGCCCTCCTGTTGCGGAGCTTAGGTCTATCTTGGGAGGTTGCGTGGTATGTATCTCACTAGACGGTTGCTCACCTATCCTCTGCCGGATGGGCGATTGTTGCTTATCAACACGCTCTCCGGAGCGATTGACATCGTTGCCCCAGAAGTTGCGGAAGCGCTGAAACAGTTGCTACAAAATGAAAGGGTCTCTTTGGATCCGGCTATCGAGACCCGACTGCGCGAACGCGGTTATCTGTTCGATAGCCCTGCCCACGAGGACTGTCGTTTCCAAGAGTTATTTTCCACCATGATGGAGCGACGAAAACGCGAGCCTGTACAATTTGCCATCTGCCCAACTTATTCCTGCAATCTGCGTTGCACCCACTGCTTTGAGGGAGATCTTACCGCCGGGCCGATTCGCGTCATGAGCCCTAAACAGGTCCGAAACGCGTTTATCGCCATCGAAACGATCAGAAGGGAACGTCATCCTGGTGCCGATGCTCACCTCATCTTGTTCGGTGGGGAGCCCCTGATGCGCCCAGTGAAACCTTGCTTGGCTCTCATTCTTCAGGAGGCTGAATTACGAGGTTTTGGAGTGTGGGTAGTCACAAACGGCGTCCAGATAGAAGACTTTCTGGACATGCTTTTACCGGAGAAGGGGCTTATCCGCCAGATTCAGGTCACCATCGATGGCCCGCCGGAAGTTCACGACCGCCGTCGGCCGTTCAAGAGCGGGAGAGGAAGCTTCTCAAGGATCGTAAGAAACGTAGAGCTTCTCCTTCGGGAGGGGCTTCCAATTTCGATTCGCATCAACGTAGATCGAGAGAATATCTCTAGCTTGCCCAATCTCATGGCTTATCTGGAAGATTGCGGATGGACCTTGTACCCAAACTTCTCATGCTACATGTTTCCCGTCACTGCCTACACGGACTCTAGCCAGACAGGAATTCTCGCTGAAGACGAAGTCCTCAGCGAGTTACAGAGAATGTTCGGAGGAGTAGGAGGCCAAATGCCCGGCTTCGCCCTGTACGGGTTTAAGGTGCTGGGACACGTCGCCAGCGTTCTCAATCCAAGCAGCCTTCCACTCCGGATGCCTCCGCTGTTTACCTATTGCGAAGCGAACGGCCTTCGGTACTTCGCCTTCGGACCCGATGGATTGATCTACCCTTGCGGCCAGGGAGTGGGACGCCAGCCCCTTGCCATCGGTCGTTTCCATCCGGTTTTTGAGCTCTGGGAGGACCGGTGCGCCCTATGGGAACGGCGAAGCGTCTTGACCATCCCCCAATGTCAAAGCTGTCCTCTTGCGACTCTGTGTGGCGGGGGATGCGCCTTCGGTGCGTGGGTACGCACCGGATCGCTTATGGAACCTCATTGCCAGGGTAGCCCCCAGGTGTTGGATCGGTACATTGACCGAATGATCTCTCACATCATGCATCTTGCTCCTATGTAAACAGACAGACATGGTTTACCAGAATCGCCTTTGGAACATTCCCCGTGTCAGGGGTCACCGAAGGTCACTTCAGGATTCTGGCGAGGTGACCGAGGAGGGCAACTTATGCGGATCACATTGGTAGTTCCTCCACCTATCGGCGAGGATGACGAGGAACTGGTAGAGTTCCTTGGTCTGGGCTATGTAGCAGCTGTGGCAAGACAATCGGGACATACCGTGGAGATCCTGGACTGCCGATTCCAGGGATTAGACCATGCTTCGGCCATTACAGCCCTCGCGCGCCTAGATCCTCAAATTGTTGGCATCACGGCTCCTTTCGCCTTAGATCTGGTCAGCGCTGTGAAACTTGCCACACAGCTTAGGCAGCAAGGATTCGGGGAGGTCATTGTCATCGGGGGTCACCCTGCTACGTTCACATTTCACTCCGTGCTTGAGAAATTCCCAGCAGTAGACATCGTAGTCAGGGGGGAAGGCGAGCAGACGTTTCTGGAGTTGCTGCGCTCCCTGGAACGAGGTGAGGATTGGCAACGGCTACCTGGCATAGCATATCGCCATAACGGCCGGGTGGAGATTACACCATCGCGCCCGCTTCTCGTCGATTTGGACACCTTACCTTTCCCTGCCAGGGATAACCTTGCAACCCATGGAGCTCCTGCATCCGTACAATGGTTTCGCTTGCACGGTCTCGTCCCCGGCACTGTGATCCTCTCATCGCGGGGCTGTCCCTTCAGGTGCAGCTTTTGTAGCGTTTCCGCCTTCTACGGCTCCTCTCCAGGACGCCGCTGGAGGCCCAGGAGCGCGATGAACGTCGTCCAAGAGATCGAGGAATTGGTTACACAGTGGGGGATCCGCTCCTTCCGCTTCTCAGATGACAATTTCTTCGGAAGCTGCAGGCAGGGTCGAGACCGGGCCAAGGAGTTAGCGCGTCTTCTCCTAGATCGGGACTTAGGTATTGAATTCGTCATCGAGTGTTGTGCTCAGGATATCGAGCCTGCCTTATTCGGGCTTTTGAAACAAGCCGGCCTCGTTCGAGTCAACTTTGGTTTGGAATCTGGGGTTCCTCGCGTGCTAAAGGACCTGAATAAGAGGGCAACCGTCGAGGACAACGAACGCGCTATAGCTATCTTGAGGGATCTTGGGATTGACTTCCACCCCAACTTCATCCTCATCGACCCCGATACCACCGCTGAGGAACTCCGCGAGAACCTACAGTTCTTCAAACGTACACAAGTGTATCGAGCACCTTCGGCGTACCGAATCCTGTATACAAACCGGTTGGGTCTGTTCACCGGAACTCCTATTTTAGGGCGGTATCGAGAGGAGGGGAGGGTTAGGCCATGGCGTTTTGCTGGGCTCACCCCCGAAGACCAGGCACTCGCAGAACAAATCGGCGCAGTCTTCTCTTATACCTTCCAGGACCCCCGCATCGAGGGGTTCCTGGCGCTCCACACCCCGGTGTTCCATGAACTAATCAAGCGAGAGAAGATGGTCCGACGTTGCATGAAGAAGATCCAACTAAAACCTGACACGGAAACAATGGTCAACGCTCTTAGCAGGTGGTGTGCAAACGTGGGTACTCTGGCACTCAGGATTTTCGAACAGGCTATTGAGGAGTCCGAAAAGGTGAACGCCTCGGGGCCATCCCTAGAACAGCTACACGAGAATCTCATCAACACGCTTAACTGGTATGACCGCCTGCACTTCGGAAAGCTCTCAGATGAGATTTGTGCGGAGCTGCTTGGCGATGGGAGCGACGGTCAACCAATTCAGGACGCGAACCATACTGTGGCGGGGGATCTATGAAGGTGCCTGTGCAGTTGGAAGAAGTTTCCAAGGAATTCGGTCGCGGGACCTCTCGGGTGGTGGCGGTGGATAGCGTCTCCTTCAATGTCGAATCCGGTGAAATCCTCGCCCTGTTGGGCCCAAATGGCGCCGGCAAGACGACCACAGTGAAGATGATCTGCGGCCTCATCGCGCCGAGCAGGGGGAGGATTCGCATTCACGGCCTCGACATCGCGAAGAGGTACCGCGAAGCCCTGAGTCATGTGGGAGCAGTCTTGGAGGGCAGTCGGAATATCTACTGGCGGTTGACGGTCGCAGAGAACCTGGAGTATTTTGCGCATATTCGGGGGAAGTCCGGACCAGGCCTGAGGAGAAGAATCGCACACCTTCTGGAGATAGTCCAACTCAGCGATAGGCGAAATGACATAGCCCAAACCCTCTCGCGGGGCATGCAACAGCGGCTGGCCATCGCCTGCGCCCTTGTAGGCGATCCGGGAATTCTGCTCCTTGACGAGCCCACGCTAGGATTGGACTTTGAGAGCAGCGAGATGATCAAGAAAGAGGTTCGGCGTCTGGCTCGCGAGGAGGGCAAAGCGATCCTGCTGACGACCCATCAGATGGAGCTTGCCCAAGGCCTGGCAGACCGTGTAGGCGTGATCACCCGTGGCCGTTTGGCCGTCCTGGACCGTTTGGAAAGATTACGACAGCTATTTGCTTTCGGGCAGTACGAGGTCAGCATCCAAGGGATTCTATCAGAGCAGGCTCGAATCCGTCTGCAAAAATGGAAGGTTCATGTCCACGAGAATGAAGGGCAGACCCACCTGACCTTTAGCAGCGATGATCCGAGCCATCTGTACCACGTGATCGCAATCCTTCGCCCCCATCCGATCATTGGCATCAGGCGCCAGGAACCAGATCTGGCTGAGATTTACCTTAAGATCCTACACAGGGAGGTTATCCATGGGACCGCTGACAGCGCTCCAAGCTGAAATCAAGCTGGCTTTGATCAAGATGCGGCGCTACCCCCTCCAGACCCTGTCCAGCTTGATCGTCCTCTACATCCTTTTCACCGGTCTGTTTTACGGATCCCGTGCCATCTCCACAGGGGACCTTTTGCCTCCTTCGGAGGGACTTGCTGGACAGGCCATCGTGGGGTTCTTCCTGTGGTATCTGGCCCTGTTCGCCATTGACAGTATGAGCCAGGCCATTGGGGAGGAAGCCCAGACAGGGACGTTAGAGCAGTTCTATCTAGCGCGCTGGGATTTCGCGGTGATGCTTTTCTTCCGATTCCTGGCCAGTCTAGTAGCGAGCATGGTTATGGCTATTCCCCTCTTTCTCCTTCTGAAACTCTCTACGGGCGCGACTACGCGTTTGGATCCAATCTGGGCTCTACTCATCGTCGGGACCACAACCGTCGGGCTTTGCGGATTTGGCTACTTACTTGCGGGCCTCACACTGCTCTTCAAGCGATTGGGCAATGCGATCAGCATTGTTCAGTTTGGGCTTCTCTTCCTTGCCTTAACCCCCCTCGAGCGTCTTTCGCCTCCACTACAGTTTATCGCCTCAACTTTGCCGCTCGCCCAGGGAGTGAAGCTTCTGCGCATTGCGCTTGACCAGGGAAGCTCGCTCTCTATCCCTTTATTGCAGATGCTTTTGCTCATCGCCAATTCCCTCGCTTATCTGACGATCGGCCTTCTATGGTTCCGACGGGCTGAAAAGGTGGCGAGGGAGCATGGTCTCATGAGTCACTACTGACCTTAATGCAGCGATAAGCTACGAATGAAGCAAACGTGATTGCCGGATCGCGGATGGAAGCGGCGATGATTCGCAAACAGGACGGTGAAATACCTCAGAGTGCTATCGCTTTGTGCGCTATGCACCGTCCAGGTCTTCACCTGTGGCCGTCGGGTGTAGACATTTTGCCGAATCTGGCAAATGCCTTCTCCACCTGTGCGATCTGCCCAAGGGAGAAACGACGGCAGAAGTCCCCCGCCGTGGTAGGATCGGGGGTCTCTTCCTATCCGATGACCTTTTTGATTGCGACATCCTCCCGTAAAGCCCCCAGATCTCCCAGGAAATCCCCACCCACAAAGGCGTTGGCTGCAAGGGCCAGGATGTGCTCAGATTCCGGATATCCCCTCTCCCGCTGCTTGACATGCACCTGTTCGTCAAGGCTCCTTGGGATCCCCAAAGCCTCAGCCATGGCATAGAACAGGGAAAGGCCGCTGTATACCGTCAACGGCTCCTGGGTGATTCCCAAGCGAACCGTATGACCAGGATGGTGAGGAGAATCCATCGCGCAATTCTCGGGGGATACGCTCTTTCACTTCCTTCATGAAACAACCCCTCATCGAGAAGATCGCCCTCTTGCTTGTAAAATAAGGCATCTCCACTGCATCCCAATGTCCTAACTCATGTCCGAACTTCAGAATCACCCGCCTTGACAGGATACGATGGGGCTGGTAAAATGGGTTTATCACCTAGAGTGATCGCAATGGTCCTTTCGTCTAGAGGCCCAGGACAGCGCCCTCTCAAGGCGCAGACACGGGTTCGAATCCCGTAAGGACCACACATTGACGTGACCGCCTCAGGGATAGCGCTATCCGTGAGGCGGCTTGCTTCAGAGTCACACCTACACGACACCGACGATCCTGCCATAACCCAACCTTGGAGCAGATCCTCCCGCCCGACGACTTCTACAACCGGCTGGCGCCTTTCTACGACACGATGAACGATTGGGGGGCGCGGCTGGCCTTTGAATTGCCCTTCTTCCGCCGCCTGTTCGCGCAGCGGAATGTGCACTCGGTGCTGGATGTGGCCTGCGGCAGCGGGCGGCACGCCGTCGCCTTCGCCCAATGGGGCCTGCGCGTCGCCGGGGCCGACATCAGCCCGGCGATGATCGCCCTGGCGCGGCAACACGCCGCTGACATGGGGGTAGAGGTACGCTTTGAGGTGGCCGGTTTCGGCGACCTGGCGGAGCGCTTCCCACAGCCATTTGATGCCCTGGTGTGCCTGGGCAACTCCCTGGTTCACATCTTAAGCGACGAGGAGATGGCCACGACGCTGCGGGCATTCCGCCACCGGCTGCGCCCAGGTGGCCTGCTCGTGCTGCACAACCTGAACTATGATCGCCGCTGGCGCGAGAAACCGCGCTTCTTCGCGCCCAATGGTGGCACAATCGGCGGGCGCGAGGTGCTGATCTGGCGTTTCGCGGATTATGGTGAGCGGCGGATCACTTTCCACACCGCGCTCTTCACCAAACAGGACGGCGGCTGGCAGGTGGAGGTGCATAGCACCCGCCAGCGCCCCTGGCAGCGCGGCGAGCTATTCAGCCAGCTCACCTTTGCGGGCTTCACCCATGTCCAGTTCTACGGCGACCTGAGCGGCGCGCCTTTTGATAAAGCCGCTTCAGAGGACCTGGTGATCGTGGCTGAGAGCCTGGCGGACATCCAGGCAGACGAAGCGCCCCAGCAGCCATTATGCTGAGCACAACGCCAGCCGGTTGTCCGTCATCCATCGGCAGCCGCCGCAGCCGTCGGACGCGCTCAATCAAGGCCACTTCTACAGCGTGCGGAGAACCCCATCCCCAGCGGCAGGCCGGACACCCTTCATCCCGGCAGATGGCGCAGGAAACCATGGCTTCCTTGCTTCCCAAAGATTCACGTGAATGGGGGAGGCGGGCAGGCTGTCGTTCACACCGCCACCGCTCATGGCCGCCGCCCCCCCAGCAGCGGCCATGAGTGGCTGTATTTGCATTCTATCGGGGTGAACGTGTAATGGGAATCGCCCGCTTAACGTATTTGGGCTACGTTATTTTGCGTAGCTAGTAGACCCTGCATAAAGGCGGGGATCAGGGCACAAGCGACCAGGACAATGCAGATAGGAGAGGCGACTCACCCCATTGAGGCGATCCTGTTTGACCTGGATGGGACATTGATTGATACCGATGACACGCTGATTGCGCGTTGGGAGCAGTGGCTGGGGCGACTGACCTGGCTGTTCCCCCAGCGCGACCCGCGCCCGTTCCTGCGCCGGGCGCTCCAATGGGCTGAGACGCCCGGCAATACCTTCGTCAGCGCGCTGGATGCCCTCTACCTGGACAGAGTGCTACACGGATTCAGTGAATGGCTCTACCGTGCTCGCGGCCTGGCAACGCCCGACACGGTCACACCCATTGCAGGCGTGGACAGGCTATTGAGTGCGCTGGCGAGCACATATCCGCTGGCGCTCGTCACCACGCGCGTTCGCCGCCAGGCCGAGGCGCTCCTGGCCGCCGCCAATCTCCCACCCGTCTTTCAGTTCATCATCGGTGGCCTGGATACGGCGCGGATGAAACCCCACCCGGCGCCGATCCTGCGAGCGGCGGAGCTTCTGGGCGTCCCCCCGGAACGCTGCCTGATGGTGGGAGATACAACAGTGGACATCCGCGCAGCGCGAGCGGCAGGTGCGTGGGCCGTCGGTGTGCTGTGCGGCTTCGGCCGGCGGGATGAGCTAGAACGCGCAGGGGCGCATCTCATTCTGGAGACGACGCCCCTGCTGATCCAGTATTTGCCCCAAGTGAGAGAAGAGGAAGAGTAAGAGCGCACATTACTCCAGCGACACCGGATGCACCTCCGGCCGGTGTGCCTCCGGCAGCCAGCTATAGGGGTACTTCTCGTCCTCGTAACGCAACGCTGCCCGGGTCACGCGCAGCGGATGGAACGTGTCGCACATGACGGCCAGTTCTTCCGTCTTCTCCTTGCCGATACTGGCTTCCACCGTCCCCGGATGCGGGCCGTGCGGGATGCCGCTGGGATGCAGCGTGAACGAAGCATAGTCAATGCCCCGCCGACTCATGAAGTTGCCGTCCACATAGTAGATGACCTCATCGGAATCCACGTTGCTGTGGTTATAGGGCGCAGGGATCGCCAGCGGGTGATAGTCAAACTTGCGCGGCACAAACGAACAGATGACGAAGTTGTTCCCCTCAAACGTCTGGTGCACCGGCGGCGGCTGGTGCACCCGCCCGGTGATCGGCTCAAAGTCGGCGATGTTGAAAATCCAGGGATAGAGGCAGCCATCCCAGCCCACCACATCCAGCGGATGGAAGTCAAAATAGAAGGCGGTGAGTTCATTGCGGGCCTTGACGCGCACCTCAAACTCGCCCGTCTCGGTGTGCGTGTCCAGCGTCTGCGGCACGCGGATGTCGCGCTCACAATAGGGCGAGTGCTCTAAAAGCTGGCCGTACTCGTTGCGGTAGCGGCGCGGCGGCTCAATGGGCGAGGGCGCCTCAAATAACAGCCAGCGATGCTCCACCCCCATGTCCAGAATGAAGCGATGCGTGCAGCCAATGGGGAGGATAATATAATCCCCCGGCATCCACTCCAGCGTGCCGAAGACCGTCTCCAATCGTCCCCGCCCCTCGTGGACGAAGATGCACTCAAACGCCTGGCCGTTGCGGTAGAAATAGTCCATCGGCTCGGTGGGCCGGGCGATGCCGATGGCGATGTCGCTGTTGGCCATCAGCCACTGGCGCGACGTCAGCGGGTCGCCCCCCTTGACCGCCTCTTTTGTGCGGAAGTGACGGTGGCGCAACGGCCCCGGCGCCTCAAACTCGTACACGAAGTCGGCCAGCTTCTCAATGCGCCGCACCTGCGTCGGCGGGTGATGGTGATACAGGATAGACTGAATGCCGGAGAAGCCCCGTGTCCCCATGACCTGCTCGGCATACAGCGAGCCATCCGGCTTGCGGAACTGCGTATGGCGCTTATGCGGGATCTCCCCCAATCTGTGATAGAACGGCATCGCAACCCCTCCTTAGTCGCCTAGGAACTCAGCGGGACCTGCGAGTTCCCTCCAGCCTATCTTCGCTCAACCACGCGATTCCTCAGCACACCCAGGCGTTCTACCTCCAACTCCACCACGTCGCCGGGCTTGAGCCAGCCGCCGGTCGTCTCCGGGCCTAGCTCCAGGATACAGCCTGTGCCCACCGTGCCGCTGCCCAGCACATCGCCGGGGTAGAGCATGGTATCCTGCGAGGCGTAGGCGATCATCTGAGCGAAGGTATAGTAAATGTCCTTAAAGTTGCCCCGTGAGAACTCGCGACCGTTAATGCGCGCCGTCATGGCCAGATCGTACACGCTCCCCCGGCCTTCGCGCACGATGCGCCGGTCTTCAAGTTCGTCGGGTGTGACCAGCGCCGGGCCGAAGCTGGTGGCGAAGTCCTTCCCCTTGGCCGGCCCCAGATTCAGCCTCATCTCCTTGCGCTGGATGTCGCGGGCGCTCCAGTCGTTCATGATCATATAGCCCGCGATGTAGTTCTCGGCCTCCCCCACCGGGATGTCCCGCCCCGGCTTACCGATGACGCAGGCGATCTCCAGCTCATAGTCCAACTCCTGCGTGGCGCGGGGCTTGGGGATGTCATCGTCGGGGCCAAAGATGGCATTGTGGTTGCTGAAATAGAACACCGGGACCTCGTACCACTCCGGGACCATCTCCAGGCCGCGCCGCGCCCGCGCCGCCTTGACGTGCTGCTCAAAGGCGTAAAAGTCGCGCACGCTGCGGGGGAAAGGCAACGGTGCAAACAGGCGCACGCGGCTGAGTGGGAGTGCCACCGCGGCCCGCCCCTTGCCCTTTAACGCCAGAATATCCTGGCCTTCCAGCGCGGCCAGCACCTCGCGAATGTGGTCAAAGTAAGGCTGGCGGTTGTTGCCCACCAGCAACAACTCCATATCGGTGGGCAACTCCAGCGGGCGCAGGCCGCGTGTGCCTTGCGCCCAGGATTGGGCGGTCACGATGTCCACGACCGCGTCGCCAACCAGCGCGCCAATCGCCGGCCCACGCCGCGCATCCCAGTGAGGACCAAGGCCCATAAACGTGACCAGCTTCATCAGACCCTCACGGCTGATCGGGGTTTGGGTAGATCGTAGCCTTCCCCCCACCCCGGCCCTCCCCCGTCCAGTACCGGGCTTCGGCCCGGTTGAGAAGGGGCTACTCCCCTCCCCGTGAATGGGGGAGGATCAGGGAGGGGAATAGTTCTGTGATTGACTGAGTTTAGAGATTGCCTCGCAAGGCCTGCTCGCGCTCCAGCGCCTCAAACAGCGCCTTAAAGTTCCCCTTGCCGAAGCCCCGGCTGCCGTGGCGCTCAATGACCTCAAAGAAGAGTGTGGGCCGATCCTGGGCCGGCCGGGTGAAAATCTGTAACAGATAGCCCTCGTCGTCCCGGTCCGCCAGGATACCCAACTCCTCCAGCGCGTCAATCGGCTCCTCAATCGCCCCGATGCGCTCCGGCAGGGCCTCATAGTAGGTGTGCGGCACGCGCAGGAACTCCACGCCGCTATCGCGCAACTGGCGCACAGACGTGATGATGTCATCGGTGCGCAGGGCGATATGCTGCACGCCCGGCCCGTGATAGTAGTCCAGATACTCCTCAATCTGAGACTTCTTGCGGCCCTCGGCCGGTTCGTTGATGGGGAACTTCACCCGTCCATCCCCGTTCTGCATCACCTTGGACATCAACGCCGAATACTCGGTAGAGATGTCTTTGTCATCAAAGTGGATGAGCTGGCGAAAGCCCATCACCTGATGGAAGAAGTTCACCCAATAGTTCATTTTGCCGAGCTGGACATTGCCGACGATATGATCAATCTCAACCAGACCCATCGGCTCCGTCCGAAACTCGCTGCGCGGTTTGGCGTACCCCGGCGCGAACAGGCCGGTGTAGTCGTCGCGGTCCACAAACTTGATCAGCGTGTCCCCATAGATGCGGATCGCGGCCGTGCGCAGGACGCCGTAGTCATCCCTGAACTCCAGCGGCGGCTGTGCGCTGACCGCGCCCCGCGCGGTTGTCTCGCGCCAGGCCGCCTCTGCGTCATCCACCTGCAGGGCGATAACCTTCACGCCATCGCCGTGGATCAGGTGATGGGCCGCCATTTCGCTGTCCGGGTGGTACGGTGCGCTAACCACAAAGCGGATTTTGCCCTGCTCCAGGACGTAACTCGCCCGGTCGCGCACACCCGTCTCCAGCCCGCTGTAGGCCACCGGCTGCATCCCAAAAGCCGTGCGGTAGAAATGGGCCGCCTGTTTGGCGTTCCCCACCCAAAACTCCACATGGTCAATCGCCCGGATCTGCAGGAAGTCGGCCTCCTCGGTCAGCGGGCGTGTCTCCGTTTGAGAGATGTCCTTGACAGCCATCGCAATTCCTCCTTGGCGTTACTTCCCCAGTACAGGGGGTGGATACACATGAACCACTGTCATTATACGTGGCAGGGGGCGAGATGCGCAACCCCGACCCTCCCCCGTCTAGGGGGAGGGCTGGGATGGAGGGTAAAATGTCCCTCCTCACCCCTCACTCCCCTCTCCGGCAGTGTGGGAGAGGGGCAGGGGGTGAGGGCCCTCCCCCCGCCCATTTAACCGTTTACAGTACACCACCAGCGCGTCACCGGGAGCATAGTAGTCGTCAACCTGGGCGACCCGGCTGTAGCCATGACGCTCGTAAAAGCAACGGCTGCGCGTGTAATCGGGGCGGCCCGAGGTCTGCACCACGATCATGCGACCGCCCCGTGCCTGCACATCGGCCTCAACGCGCCCCAACAGGAGCGAGCCAATCCCCCGCCCCTGCGCCTGGGGATCCACAGCGATCCAGTATAGATCGTACACCCCCCGCGTGAGAGGCGTCGGCCCATAACAGGCGAAGCCCAGCAACTGCGCCCCCTCCCGGTAGGTCAGGAAGCAGTAGCCACCATGGTCGGGCCGGCCTAGATAAACGTCAAGCAACTCCGCCACCGTAGCGACTTCCTCCGACGAGAACACACCCGTGCGGGCGGAGAGCGCCAGGAGAGCCGCCCGGTCGCCTGCTGTAGGTGCAACGAGGCTGCACTTCTCCCCAAAATTGTCCCCTATCCACCGGCTACCGCCTGTTGTCTCTTGCAGTCAGGTGCCTTCTTCCCAAGAGGCCAGGTACTTCTCCTGCTCCGGGGTAAGCGTGTCAATGGCCACATGCATGGCCTGGAGCTTGAGGCGCGCCACCTGCCGGTCAATCTCCTCCGGCACGGGATAAACGCGCGGCTCCAGTTCGGCGGCATGTCGGGCGATCCATTCGGCGCTGAGCGCCTGGTTGGCGAAGGACATGTCCATCACCGAGGCCGGATGCCCTTCCGCGGCGGCCAGGTTGACCAGACGGCCCTCGCCCAGCAGGTTGAGCCTGCGCCCATCGGGCAGGGTGAACTGGTCCACAAACTCGCGCACCCGGCGCACCTCGGTCGCCATCGCCCGCAGCGCCGGAATGTTGATCTCCACATTAAAATGGCCGGAGTTCGCCAGGATAGCGCCATCCTTCATCACCTCAAAGTGCGGACGGTCAATCACGTTGATGTCCCCCGTTGAGGTGACGAAAATATCGCCCTCGGCGGCAGCTTTGATCATCGGCATGACGCGGAAGCCGTCCATGACCGCCTCCAGCGCCCGCAGCGGGTTGACCTCCGTGATGATCACGTTGGCCCCCATGCCACGCGCCCGCATGGCGATGCCCTTGCTGCACCAGCCATAGCCGGCCACGACAAAGGTCTTGCCGGCCAGCAGGATGTTGGTGGCGCGGATGATGCCGTCAATCGTGGACTGGCCGGTGCCATAGCGGTTGTCAAAGAAGTGCTTGGTCTCGGCGTCGTTGACCGCCAAGATGGGATAGCGCAGCACGCCTTCGCGGGCCATCGCCCGCAGCCGGATGACGCCTGTGGTCGTCTCCTCGGTGCCGCCGATGACGTTCCCGATCAGTTCGCTGCGCTGCTTGTGCAGCGTGCTCACCAGGTCGGCCCCATCGTCCATCGTCAGATGCGGCCTGTGGTCCAGCGCGGCTTGGATATGCGCGTAATACGTCTTCTCATCCTCGCCCTTAATGGCAAAGACCGGGATTTCATAATACGTGACCAGTGCCGCCGCCACATCGTCCTGCGTGCTCAGCGGGTTGGACGCGCACAGGACCACATCGGCGCCGCCGACCTGAAGTGTATGCACCAGGTTCGCGGTCTCGGTGGTGACATGCAGGCAAGCGCTCAGGCGCAGGCCCTTAAGCGGCTGCTCCTGGGCGAAGCGCTCGCGGATCAGCCGCAGCACCGGCATCTCCTGCGCCGCCCATTCAATGCGCGAGCGCCCGGCAGGTGCCAGGCTCAGGTCTTTCACATCGTATTTGACAGTCATGCGTAGTCTCCTCTTCAGAAGTCATAGGAACCCACTAGGAACTCTAAGACGCCCTGTTGCAAAGTAGGGGCGCACGGCCATGCGCCCCTACACCGTAAACGGTGTAGGCCTATCCTTTTCTAATAGCCACCCCCTCCACAAATGGGCAATAGCGGCGATACCCCAGCCGCTCATAGATGCGGATAGCCGTTTCGTTCGCTTGGCCCACATTCAACACAATATCATGGATGCCCATCTCCAGCAACGTTGCGGTGACGGCACTGGTGCAGGCGGTGGCGTAACCGCGCCCGCGCCAGGCCGGGTGGGTGAAGACGTTGCCCACCGCGGCGATGCGCTCGGCCAGCGCGACTAAGTGGGTGCCCGCTGTGGACACCAGCCGTCCCCCCCGCTCCACGCCGTAGAACACGCCCTGGGCCAGTTGCAGCGGTGTAAACGCATCCGGCCGCTCCCCCGGCGCCATCCCCATCGTGTACAACCGCTCCAACTCCCCCCGATAGTTCGGCGTCAGCCGGATCAGCCCGGCATGGGACACAGGCCGGAAATCTTCGGGCCGCAGCCACATGCGCAGCATGGGGATCGGCTGGAGCAGATGATAATAGGCGCGGAACGCCTCCAGGTGTGCTTCCCGCGCCAGGAGCATAACGCGCTGCGGGCGCAGCCCCAGCCCCAGGATCGGCTTCAGCCCCTCTGCCTCGCCCATAATAAACAACGCGGGCGGCTGCAGCCCGCGATACACCAGCGCCAGTGTGCGCAATCGGCCCTCGCGCTCCGCCCCCCACCACTCGCAGTCCACGAAGAAGGCCGGGTCCAGATCGCCCAGCGCGTAGGCGGCGTAAGGCCGATCCTGCGCCAGGAAAGCGCGAATCTCGGCTTTGTCGGTGAGGCGACGGGCGTGCCACATGGCTCAGGAGCTTAGCAGGATGTCCAGCGCACCTTCATCGTCAAAGTGTTGGCGGAAGCGGGTGACGAATTCCGGCCGGGTGTAATAGTGGTTCTGGGGGCCATACTCCTCCAGCGCATAGGTCGCAGCCAGGCTGCCCACGCGCCCGGTGAGCGGCCAGGGCAAGCCCAGGGCCAGGCCACACAGGATGCCGCCGCGATAGGCATCGCCCACGCCGGTGGGGTCAACCTCGCGTTGAGGTGGGACAGCTTCAATCTCATAGGCCCGCCCATCGGCCAGGATGGTGGAGCCTTCCGGGCCTTTGGTAATGATCAGGCCGCCGGCGCGCTCCAATACCCCCTCAACCGAGAGGCCGGTCTTGTTCTGGATCATACCGAACTCGTAATCGTTGACCACCACCAGGCGCGCGCCGGTGATGCCCTCCACCAACTCTTCCGCGCTCAGGCGGATGATCTGCTGGCTGGGATCGTAAATGTAAGGGAGGCCCAACTCCTTGCACTCGCGCACGTAATTGACCATCGCACGTGGGTCATTGGGCGAAATCACGGCCAGGTCCACCGGGCCGTTGACGTGCTGGCGGAAGGAGAGGGTGTGCGCGTGGGCCATCGCACCGGCGTAGAAGCTGGCGATCTGGTTGCCCACCCGATCGGTGCTGACGAAGAACGAGGCGGTGGACTCGCCGGGGATCTCCACCACGCTGGAGGTGTCCACGCCGTGTTTCTCCAGCCAGGCGCGGTATTCGGCGAAATCCTCGCCAGCGGTGGCCATCAGCCTGGGCCGCCCCCCCAGAAGGGCCAGGGTGTAGGCGATGTTGGAGGCCGTACCGCCGCGCTGCAGGCGCATGGAATCCACCAGGAAGCTCAGGCTGAGGCGCTCAAGCTGGTCAGGCAGGATGTGCTCCTGAAACCTGCCAGGGAACGACATGATGTAATCGTAAGCAATAGAGCCGGTGATGACGATGTTCATCGCAATCCCCTCGCCACAAGACGGCCTAAGCCGCCGCCCGGCCCCCCACCACCCGCCTCAGGTTCTTCTGAAACGGCGGGTACACAATACCGTTCTCCGTCACAATGCCGGTCACGTAGCGGTAGGGCGTGACATCAAAGGCCGGGTTGCGCACCGAGACCCCTTCTGGGGCAATGAGAACGCCCTCTATCTCGGTGATCTCGGTCGCGGCCCGCTCCTCAATAGGGATATGATCGCCGCTGGGAAGCGACAGGTCTATGGTTGAGGTCGGCGCGACGGTATAGAAGGGCACGCCGTTCTCCCTGGCGACGACGGCCAGTTGGTAGGTGCCGATCTTGTTGGCCACGTCGCCGTTGGCGGCGATACGGTCGGCGCCGACGAGCACGAGATTGACCTGGCCGGTGCGCATGAAATAGCCTGCGGCGTTATCCGCGATCAGGTCAAAGGAAATGCCCAGTTGCTTTAACTCCCAAGCAGTCAGCCGCGCCCCCTGCAAGCGCGGGCGGGTCTCATCCACCAGCACGTGGACGCGCTTGCCCTGCTCGTGCGCTGCGCGGATCACGCCCAGGGCCGTGCCATAGTCCACCGTCGCCAATGCGCCCGTATTGCAATGATGCAGAACGGTATCACCATCCTCAATCAGGGCGGCGCCATGCTGGCCCATGCGCCGGTTGATGGCCACATCCTCATCGGCCAGGGCCTGCGCCTCGGCGATCAGCGCCTGGCGCACCTCGTCGGCGGTCTCCAGGGCCTCGCTGGTCGCCACGCGCATCAGCCGGTCCAATGCCCAGCCCAGGTTGGCCGCCGTAGGGCGGGCGCGGCGCAGGGTCAGGGCCGCCTCTTCCAGGTCGCGCAACAGCCCCAGGCGGTCTGTAGCGCGACTGTTTAACCCAGCCAGGGCCAACCCGAAGGCGGCAGCCGCGCCAATCGCGGGCGCGCCCCGCACGACCATATCGCGGATCGCCTGGGCCACCTGGCGGTGATCGCGATACGCCACCACCACGAATTGGTGGGGCAGCAGGCGCTGGTCAATCATGCGCACAGCGCCATCGGCCCAATCTACAGTCCTCATGGCAAACGGGGATTTTAACCGGGGGCGCAGCAAGTGTCAAACAGCCCGGCGAAGCTAGCCCGGCCGGCTACCCCCCACCCCAACCCTCCCCCACAGAGGGGAGGGAGGAGGGGAAGAGGCAACTTCCCTCCCCCTGGAGGGGGAGGGGCAGGCACAGGGCCTACCCGATAGGCCGCAGTTCACACAGAACGGGGGTTGTCTAATCGCGCCAACCGCATTATAATGTACCTCACCATTAATACATAGTGATTCATCATGGTTCATCAGGAGGGTTCCGCTATCCAACGCCAGACACAAGCGTCCACCTACTGGGCAGGGGCTTTCGTCATTGACGAAAGCGACCTGGAATACTTAGCCAACATCTTCCTGGAGCGCGAGACGCCGCTGGGCCTGGATGAACTCACCCGCCTGGTCGTTGAGCACCGCTTGCAACAGCAAGAGCAGGCCCTTCAGCGCCTGCTGGCCCGCGGCACCCTGTACCGGCCCAAGGGGGATTACACCGTCGGCCAGGAGGTGGTCTTCCCGGCGCTGGGCTTCGCTGTCGGCACGGTCGTGGGCGTGCGCCCCGGCAACAACCCGGAGTACGGCGAGTTCCAGGTCATTCAAGTGGAGTTTGAGGGCGGCAAGCGCCGCGAATTCGCCAGCCATTTCCACAGGCCACACCGCCTGAACACCGAGGACGGGCTGCCTATCCCCTCACAGGATAGCGAACAACTCTCGGCGGATGAGATTCTGGCGCGCTACGGCGCGGGCATCCGCGAAAAGCTGGCGGCAGCGTTGGAGGCCCACGACAAGTTCGCCACCTTCGCCGATAAGTGGTTCCTGAAAGCCCTGCTGCCAGAGGTCAATATCGGCCACCTGAACCTGGCCGAGGCCGTCCTGGATGTGCACGGCGGCGGCCCATTGCCCACCGAGGCCCTGCTGAAGGACGTGGGGCTGCCGGAGGAGATCCCCCTGGAGTTGCGCATCTTCGCGCTGGACTATGCCCTGCAACGCGACGAGCGCTTTGACGAGGTCGGCCCCAGCGGCGAAGTGCTGTGGTTCCTGCGGCGGCTGGAACCGCCGGGCGTCATCACAGCGCCCAGGCAACTGCATTACAAGCCCATCCCTTACGACCCGCGCCTGCTGTCCTCGGAAGAGCAACGCCTGGAACAGGAGATCGGCGACGAACTCTCGGCCTTACCGCCGCCCCCGGCGCCAGAGGACGAGGTCATCATCACACTGACCTACCCGCACCGCAGGAACGGCACGTTGCCCCTCTCGGCGCGGCTGGCCCCCATCTTCCCCACGGCCCGCATCGCCCCCCGCGTGCGCTTCACGCTGATTGACGCCCGCACCGGCAAGGAGATGCCCGGCTGGGTGGTGCGCCCCCACCGCTATGTCTATGGACTGGAGGAGTGGTATCGCCGCTATGAGCTGCCCGTCGGCACGTATGTGCGCGTCAAGCGCGGTAATACCCCCGGCACGGTGATCGTGGACTATCAAGGCGCCCGCCCGAAAAGCGAATGGGTGCGCGTGGCCACGCCACTGGGCAACCGTCTGACCTTTGAACTGCAAAAGCGCAAGGTCACGCCGGAGTTTGATGACCTGATGATGATCTGGGTGGACGACCCAGAACCTATTGACGCGCTGGCCCAACGGCTGGAAGAGCAGAGCCGGTCTCTGGCGCGCCTGCTGGCCGACCTGGTGCCCGAACTGGCCAAGCTCAATCCCCAGGGCACCGTCCATACCAAAACGATCTACAGCGCGGTCAACCTGCTGCGGCGTTGCCCGCCCGGCCCCATCCTGGCCGAACTGATCTCGCGGCCAGCGTTCATCTCCGTCGGTGGCGGCTACTGGCGCTTTGATGAGAGCCGTTGGGATGGTGCATAAGGCGTAAGACGCGAAGCGTCAAACGTCACGCCTGAAGGAGTCATCGGGTGCTTCCTGCCAAAATCCGTCAAATCAAGCCAACCCTGGATACGCCCTGGCATATTGACTACAAGTGGTGGGAAAAGGAGGGACGCGACCTGCGCGTCTACCTGCGCAGCCACCTGTGCCCGGAACACCAGGCCATCTTCCAAAGCCATCTGAACCTGCAACAGATGGACTGGGTAGACCCGGATACCGGCGAAGTGCGGCGCGTGGATGGCTTCCAGCATACCCTGCGTACCCACTGTAGCCAACAACCTGATTATATCACCAGCTACACCCCCCTGGTGGATGCCATTTTCCGCATCTTCCTGGCCAATGGGAACACACCGTTGAGCGCCCGCGAACTGGCTGACCGCCTGGGCCGCAACCCGGAGACCATCCTCCAAACCCTCGCCGGCGCACGCATCTACAAGGGGCTGCGCCCGGTTGAAGAGAGCAGGAGTTGAATGTCCAGGTCCGCCTTTACGGGCTGTTGCGCCACTCCCACCCTGGCCCGAACGCCACTGCCCCGCTGACGCTGGAACTGCCAGAAGGCGCCACCATCGCCGACATCGTCGTTCGCCTGGGCCTGCCTGAGGGGCTGGTACACGCGGTCTCCGTGAACGGCATCGCCTGTGAAATCGGCCAGCACCTCCGCGACGGCGATCAGGTGGGATTGTTCCCGCCTGCAGCAGGGGGCGCCTTGCCCCTTCCCTGATCCTCCCCTATCCAACGGGGACGATAAATAAAATCACCCCATCTTGACGGAATAGAGCGCCTGGGTTAGAATACGCCTGGGCGGTCGGCCTGAATACATCGCCAGGCCGTGCTCTGACACCCGCCCGTTTCTTGTTGAGGAGAACGCCCATGAGCATAGAGACACCTCAAGGCCCTTCCCAGGAAGAGGCCGAGGCGATGGCGCCTGGCCAGGCCCCTGCCGAGTATGACGTGGAGACGGTGGAGGGGAAGGTCGTTCAACTGAACCAGGTCACCGTCGGCAGCATTGAGGCCGAAGAGGTCCAGGCGAAGATGAGCCTGCTCCAGGATGTCCAGGCCGACAGCGTAGAGATGCAGCAAAGCGCGGCCCAGCACATAGATGCCGAGACGATCAGCATGAACCAGAGCGCTGCGCTATCCATTCAGGCGCAAGTCGTCGGCCTGGAGCAGGGCGCATCCGCTGGCCTGGTCATCGGTCAGGAGGCCAGCCTGCAGAACAGCAACGCCGTCGCGGTCATCGGCCAACAGGTGACGGCCAGCCGGGTGCGATCCGTGCTCTTGCTGGCCCGTCAGGTCAGCGGCGATGTGCAAACCCTGTTTGACCAGCGGGCCGCGCTCCTGTTCGGCCTGGGCGTTGGCGGCGTGCTCGGCGCCATCTCCCTCCTGCGCTCATGGATCAGACGACACTAAACATCCCATACGAGGATAAAGACTATATCAGGGAGAACACATGGAAGAAGTCGTACTCAATGCCTGGCCGCGCACCGTGGTGGGCAAGCAGGTGAAGGCGCTGCGCCGCCAGGGAAAGGTGCCGGCGACGGTGTACGGGCCGGGGCGCGAGCCGATGAACATTGAACTGGACGCCCATGAACTGGCGCGCCTGATCCCCCATATCGCGGGCGAAGCCCAGTTGATTTCGCTACGCATGGGCGGCAACGGTCAGACCATCCCCGTGCTGGCCCGCGAGGTGCAGCGCCACCCCATCCGTGGCGATATCCTGCACGTAGACTTTTACGCCGTCGCTATGGACCGGCCCATTCGCACGGAGGTGCCCCTGCATCTGGTGGGCGAATCGCAGCCGGTGGAACGGGGTGAGGGCGTGCTGCTCCACCCCCTCACCCACGTGGAGATTGAGTGCCTGCCCCGCGACCTGGTCCCGGCGATTGAGGTGGACATCAGCCGTTTAACCCAGGTGGACGACGCGATTTATGTCAAGGACCTGCTGGCCCCACCTGGCATCACCATTTTGACCGACCCGGATGAACTGGTAGTGCGCGTCAACCCGGTCGCGGCTGAAGAGGTGATTGAAGAGGCGGCCCCGGCGGCTGCGGCGGAGCCGGAGATCATCGCTAAGGGCAAGGCGGCAGCCGAGGGAGAGGAGGAGGAAGAATAACCTCCTGATCACCATGAGCGACCAGCCCGCCGGGCGCCCCCATTACCGCATCTATAGCCAGGTGACGCCATCGGCCTTCCTGCATGTGGAGGACGCCCTGGCGATAGGCAAGCTACGGCTGTTCGCCGGCAAATATGAAAAGGGCCAGGGCGCTTCGGCTACCGCCCATCACTACCTGGACCTGGACGACGCGCGCCTGCTGTTCACCGACCTGGCTGCGGGGAAAGTGCCGGTCACCGACGAGAAGGACCAGGCCTACGTGGAGTACAAGGGCAGCGGCGAAGGCATCCCGGTCAGCCGCATCCTCAAGGTCCAGGCCCGCCAGGACCGCGTCTTCTTTGAGCTTTCTTACGGCCCTGGCGAGTATTCCGGCGAGGGCCTGGGCGCAGGCGCGGTCCGCCCTGTGCGCGGCGCGCAGCGGCAAAGCGTCACAGTAGCCCTAAGCTGGCTGGAGGCGCGCAAGATGGCCCTGGCCGTGCTGGCCCACCTGACCGCCTGGGAGATCGCCTCCTTCCCCGCCCGCATCGCCACCCGGCTGGCACAGCAGGCGGAGGAAATGGCCGAACGCCGCGCCCTGGCCGCAGCGCCACAGGCCGAAGAAGAGGCCCCGCCTGCGCCCGCACGCCCCGCCGCCCCAGCGCCGCCCCCGGCGATACAGCCCACGCCAGAGGCAGTAACCGCCCCGCCCTCCCCAGAGCCGGAGCGGGCCGATGCCACCGCCTACTGGCAACTGGCGAACAGCGAGGCGGCACGTAAAGCGGTGGACCCGGCCCAGATCAAGGACTGGGCGCTCAAGGCCCAGCAATACAACCGTTGGGACCTAGCGATCCGGCGTCTCAAAGAGGCGATTGCCCGCAGCCAATAAGCTGGGTCTCTCCGCCCGGCGCGCGATTTATCCCCCTCCCCGCTCAGGGGAAGGTCTGAGGGAGAGGTCAAGGATGCGCCGGACGCCCCCCTCCCCGCCCCGGTCATCCCACGCCCGGCATAAGATCACATAGCGGCCCGGCTGGCTGAACCGGCAGCGCGCTTTCCAGCCCACCGCATCTTCAAGCTCTATATGGGCCTCGCCCCCATCCAGCGCCTCCACCCGCCATTCCACGCGCTCAATCCTCGCGCCGGGATTCATTGCGACCGAATCGGCGGCATTGAGACGGCAGGCCAGTTCGCCCACACGCCGGATGCGCGGGCGGATGCGCGGCGGCAGCGCCAACGTCAGCAGCGGGCCGCATGGCCCCGGGGCAAATGTCACCTTGACGCAGGCCAGATAGACCTCTCCCCCGACCCCTCTCTCCTCAAGGAGGTCGTCCGTCGTCCATCGTCCAACGTCCGTCTGGCCTGATTCTACCGCCAGGATCGTCCCCCGCTTCCATCCCCCCTCGCGCAGCGCCTGGGCAAACGCCGCCGTTTCAGCCGCGCTCACGGGATGCGATGCCACATGCAGGGCTTCGCGCCCCTTCACGCCATGAATCGGCCCCTCCTCCCGCACCTGGCCGCCATAAGCCCGGACCACCGCCTCGCGCAAAGCTCCCCAGTACCAGGCTTTAGCCCGGTTGTCGGATGAGATGGATTCCGGCGCGGGCGCCAGCCCGGCATACATGACCACGACATCGGGCATGGCAACGGGCTGCTTCGCCAGCCGCGCCAGCGTCACGCGGACGGCCTCCGGCGCAATGTCACAGCCGATCCAGCGCCGCCCCAGCCGCGACGCCACCACCAGCGCCGTGCCGGAGCCGCAGAAGAAATCGGCGACAACATCGCCGGGGTTGGAGCTGGCCCGGATGATGCGCTCCAGCAGCGCCTCCGGCTTCTGGGTAGGGTAGCCGGTGCGCTCGCGGCGGTCGTTTTGCGAAATAATGGGGATGCGCCACACATCATCGGCCACCTTGCCCTCCGGATGGTAATAGTGGGCTTTGGACGCGGGCACGTGGATGTCCGGGCTGTACGGCTCGCGCACCGCGTCAGCGTTGAAGATGGGCGTGTCGGAGAGCGAGTAGCGCAGGATGACGTTGTGGCGCGGGCCGAAGGCATAGGGCCGCCGCTGGCCGCTGTTCATGTACCAGATGATCTCGTTCAACATGCGGCCATAGCCGAAGAGCTTGTCCAGTTCCACCTTGACGTAGTGCGCCGCATGGTAATCCAGGTGGACATACAGCGTGCCGTTGGGCTTGAGCAGGCGCTTCATTTCATACAGGCGGGCATTGAGCCAGGCCAGGTACTCCGCCAGCCCGCCCTCCCACACATCGGAAAAGCCCGCGTCTCCCCCCAGCCCGCCCCGCGAAGGTCGGCGTGGAGCGTAATCGTTACCGGAGAAGAACGGCGGGTCAACAGTGATCAGGTCAATGCTCGCATCGGGCAGGCTGCGCATCACCAGGAGATTGTCCCCCAGGTAGAGGCAATTGGGCGGCTCATCCGGCTGGCCAAATGAGATGCGCTCGCCCGGGGTGAGCGGCAGGGCCGGCGTGGGGAAGCGCCAGGCGAAGCCGTAGCGCGCATGCCAGCCCACAGGCGGCCCTAAGGCGAGGGAGAAGGCGTCGGAGTGGGTGTTTCCCACGGCAGAGGGGCCTGTGGCAGTCGGTAATACACCTCAACCAGCCGCCGGAAGATGGGCGCGGCCACCTCTGCGCCCTCACCGGCGTTCTCCACCAGGACCGCGATAGCGACCTGCGGGTCGGTTGCCGGGGCATAGCCCGCGAACCAAGCGTGGGGCGTCTCGGCGGGGTTCTCGGCGGTGCCGGTCTTGCCCGCGACCGGGAGGCTCAGGTCGCTGAAGCGGTAGCGCGCTGTCCCACCCTGTTCCGAGGTGACGCCGCGCAAGGCATCCTGGATCACAGCCAGGTGCTCCGGACTGACGGGCAACGTGCCCAGCGGTTGAGGCTGGATGAAACTCTGGCTCTCCCCACCCGGCGCGGCCACATGGTGGACGAGCAGGGGCTTAAGGCGTGTCCCGCCATTCGCCACGGCGGCCAGCGCATCGGCCACCTGGAGCGGCGTGACCAGAAGATAGCCCTGCCCAATGGACAGGTTGACGCTATCACCCGGCGTCCAGGCCTCGCCCAGCCGATCACGCTTCCAGGTCGGGTCGGGCATCAATCCGGCCTCTTCAGAGAGGCCCTCCACCCCCAAGGGTGCGCCGAACCCGAACCGGTGGCCGTAAGAGGGGAGGAGATTAGGGTCCATGCGATCCAGGTTCAGGCCGATTTCGTAGAAGTAGGGGTCGCAGGAGACCACCAGCGCCTGGCGCAGCGAGATCGTGCCGTGGCCGCCGGGCTTCCAATCGCGCTTGACCCAGTTTGGCCCCAGGCCGGTCCAGATGCCCGTGCAGGTATAGGGCGTCTGCGGCGTATAGCCGCCGGCCTCCAGCGCCGCTGCCATAGAGACGATCTTGAAGACCGAGCCGGGCGGGTAGACCCCCTGGCTGGCGCGGTTCAACAAGGGCCTGTCGGGATGATTCAGCAGTTCATCCAGCGCCTCGGCGGGCGCGCCGGGCTTCACCAGCGTGTTGGGGTCAAAGCCGGGGCTGGAGGCCAGCGCCAGCACTTCCCCCGTGTGCACGTCCATCACCACGATGGCGCCGCGCCGGTCTTTGAGCAGGGCCTGGGCAGCGATCTGCAAATCATAGTCCAGCGTGCTATACACATTCCGGGCGGGCTGCGGCTCGCGCTTCGCCAACGTCGTGCTGATCTGTCCCTGCGGCGTCACCACCACCAGGGTCGCCCCCCGCGTCCCGGCCAGATACGGCTCGCCCCAGGCCTCCAGGCCGGTGATGCCCACCTGCTCATCGCCGCTATAGCCTTTCGCCCGGTACTCTGCCAGGCGTTCCGGCGGGATCGGGCCGACCACGCCGACAACGTGTGGCGCCACCCCCTCGCGGTAGCCGCGCACGAAGGACTCGCGCAACTGCACGCCGGGGAGCGCGGTCAGGGCCGCATAATTCGCCTGGGCGGTCTCCTGGGTGACCACGCCGAGCGGCACGAACCAGTCGGGCGCAGCGGCCTCAATTTTGGCCGCCAGGTCTGCCTGAGACCTGCCCACGAGCGGGCTGACAGTGGCCAGGACGGTCGCCAGGTCTTCAATGGCACGTGGCACCACACCAATAGTGACCGCAGGCTCATCGGCGGCCAGCACGCGCCCATTGCGGTCATAAATATTGGCCCGCGCCGGCGCACGCACGTCCAGCCGCAGGCGGTTGCCCCCGGCCAACTCCGGCATGATCAGCCCATCCGACCAGAGGATGCCCCAACGCCCCCCTGCATACACCAGGGGCATGGCCATCTGCTTGGGGCCGATGCTGCCCAACACAACCACCTCATAGGTCACCTGGTACGCCACCGTCGCCCGATCCCCGTCCTGGAGAGCCGAGAGCACCTGGGGATGGACCGCCGTCACGCCGCCCTGCTGGGCGAAGGTCTGGTAGCGGGCCAGGAACGCCTGGCGCTCAATCAACGCCTGGCTGGTGGGCGAGAGCAAGCTATACATCCCCTCCAGGTCGCCGCGCTCCCACGCCGAGAGGAAAGCCGCAGCCACCAGGTCAGCTCCGCCGGGCACAGGCGTCCCGGTGGGTGTAGGCGCCAGCTTCAGAGAGGGTGTACCTGTACAGGCGGTCAACAGGAGCAAAAGCACAACGAGCAGCCTGCGCATGAGAGGGATTATAGCGGCCAGAAAATCCCCTGTCCAATCGGTTTCCACCGTGCCACGCCGATCTAAACTTAAAATGTCCCAGGAACTCTAGGGCCTCCCACAGGTAGGAAGGGCTTCAGCCGTGAAGGGTTCACGGCTGAAGCCGTTCCTACGAACATCTGCGGCTGACGGCTGAATATACCGCCAGCGTTGCCCGCGCCGTCTTCTCCCAACTGAAACGGGCGGCCTGGGCCAGTCCCCTCTGGCGCAGCACCTCGGCCAGTTCCGGCTGCACCAGGATGCCCAGGATGGCCCCGGCCATCTTCACCGCATCATCTGGGTCCACCAGAAATCCCGCGTCGCCCACCACCTCGGGCAGTGAGGAGGTCTCGGCGGCGACGACCGGCGTGCCGCAGGCCAGGGCCTCCAGCGGCGGCAGGCCGAAGCCCTCATAGCGCGACGGGAACACAAAGCAGGCCGCACCCCGATACAACGCGGGCTTGTCGTCTTCCTCCACCGGCCCGATGAAGCGCACCGTGTCCTCCAGCCCCAGTTGTCTGACATAGCTGCGCAAATCGGGGAACAGGTGCGAATGGCCCTCTGGCAGCTTCCCGGCCAGCACCAGCGGATAGCGCTCGCCGACTGCCTGGGCGACGTAGGTGTAGGCCAGGAGAAGCGTGGTCACATTCTTGCGCCGGTCAAAGCCGCCCAGATAGAGCACGTACTGCTCCGGCAACTCATACTTGCGCCGCACAGCCTGGTCCACGAGCGCACCCACGCGGGGGGTGTAGCGCTCCCCCGCCGCCAGGGGGATCGCATAGACGCGCTCCTCTGGCATGCCCAGGTGGGCAATGATGTCGCGGCGCGAGGCCTCAGAGTCGGTGATGATCGCCTGTGCGCCGCGTGCGCCGGCCCTCACCAGGCCGGTGTAAAGCCGCACCAGCGCCGAACCGCGATAGTCACGTAGAAGCAGCGGGATCAGATCATGGACGGTGACGACGGTCGGCACGGGCGAGCGCAACGGCGCGCTCCAATAAGGCACATGGGCGATGTCGGCCTGCTGCTGTCGCGCCAGCCGGGGGAAGCCTACCTGCTCAAACCAGACCTTGCGCCAGTCCGAGCGCGAGGCGGGCGGCGAGGCGACGATAAATTCGTGCTCCGGTGCAATACGTTGGAGATGCGCCACAAGTTGGCGCGTGTATTGCCCGCTGCCCGTGTCCAGGCGATCCCAGAACCAACCGTTAATCAGGACGCGCATGGCTACCCTGCCAGAGCAGCGCGAAACATGAAACCTCAAACGTAATTATGGTTCACGTTTCACGCATACCCATTCGGGTGTGCCCGGTGCCAGGCCCAGGCGCTGGCGATGATGTCGCGCAAGGCGGGGGTGCGCGGCGCCCAGCCGAGTTCGCGCCGCGCCTTCTCGGCGCTGGCCACCAGACGAGGCGCGTCACCAGGGCGACGCGGCATCTCCACCGCCGGGATGGGATGGCCGGTGACCTCGCGGGCGACCTCAATCACCTGGCGCACGGAATAGCCCGCCCCATTGCCCAGGTTGTAGATGAGTTCGCCGCGCTCGTCCAGCGCCTCTAGCGCCAGCAGATGCGCCCGAGCCAGGTCCACAATATGGATGTAGTCGCGGATGCAGGTGCCGTCGGGTGTGGGGTAGTCCGTACCGTAGATGCCCACATGGGGCAACTGGCCGAGCGCCACCTTGAGCACGCGGGGGATCAGGTGGATCTCCGGCTCATGCGCTTCACCCCGCTCGGCAGTGGCACCAGCGGCATTGAAGTAGCGCAGCGCGGCGTAGCGCAGGCCCTTGAGCCGATGAAACCAGGCCAGCATCTCCTCAATCATGCGCTTGGTGTGACCATAGACGTTCGCCGGGGCGATGGGGGCATCCTCACGAATAGGCGCATCCTGGCTGGCGTAGACGGCGCAGGTGGAGGAGAAGACGAAGCGCGACACCCCAGCGGCAATGGCGGTCTCAATCAACGTCAGGCTGTTGGCGACATTATTGCGGAAGTACTTGCCCGGCTCCTGCATGGACTCGCCCGGCTCAATCAGCGCAGCGAAGTGCATGATGGCATCAAAGCGCTCGCGCCTGAGCGCGGCGTCCAGCGCGGCGCGGTCGCCGATGTCGCCCTGAATGAACGCCGCGTCGGGGGGCACGGCCTGGCGGTGGCCCTTGGACAGGTTGTCATAGACTGTAACCCGATGGCCGGCCTTGAGCAGTTCCTCTACGGTGATGCTGCCGATATAGCCGGCGCCGCCGGTGACGAAAACATTCATGAGAGACTCCTCTTCTCAAAGCAAGGGATCGCCAAGGGGAAAACGCAGAAATCATTGCGCGATCTGGGCATCCTTTGCGGTTGAATTTGGATTCACTTCTTCAGATACTCGCCGATAAGCGCAATGCTGCGCTCCAATCCCTCCTGGCGGAAAGCCGCAAGTTGTTCGGGCGCAAGGCGGCTGAAGATGCGCTCCGCGATGACCTCGGGCGCCAGGAGCGCGGCGAACTCCTCCGTTGGGATGCCCATCCGCCGGGCGAAAACTTCAACGGTGCGCACAGGCGCGCCGGGGGCGAGTTGCGCGGCGATCTCGTCGCGCCAGAGGATAAGATAGCGGTCTTCGGTAAAGGGCAGCCAACGATACGGCCTGGCGCTCTGGAGCAGGCGGCCCGTGCCATTGTTCAAGGCAGGCAGGTCCTCAAAATCCAGGTGGGTGCGCAGGACATTGTGCAGCACTAGCCGCTCGCGCAGGTCCTGGCCCCAGGTGGCGTTGCGGCCAAAGTAGGGGTAGAAGATGCGCTGCATCCACAGATCATCCAGCAGCAGATGAGCAATGTAGCCGGCCAGGAAGGCGGCGCGGGCTTCGGGCATGGCCTCCGGCCAGGCCAGTTCCGGGTAAGCCGCGAACATCACCTCATAAGACGGACGCGGGTCGGTGGGCGGGAGCGTGCTGAAGTGCGTAGCTTCACGCGGCTGGCCACTGACCACCTGGACATCCGGCGCGGTGTTGCCGAAATAGAACGGCCCGGCCTGGCGGGTCAGCAGCTCGCGCAGTTCCGCGTCCAGCCCCGGCTCGGCCAGAATCTTCTGCGCGACCGTGAGATGCATAAATGGCGTTGGCATGCCTTAATTTTACCGAAGGTTGAGGAGAGGAACAAGGGGAAAAGCACGCCGGACAGGAACGAAAGCCCCTCCCCCCTCTGCGGGGGAGGGCTGGGTGGGGGCAGAGTCACCCCCTCCCTGACCCTCCGGGAGGCCTGGCTGGAGCAACCCTACCAGGCGAACTCGGCCAGGGTGGGCTGGGCCAGGCGCATGTAGTCGTCAAAGGCCATGCGGATCGTATCGCGGTGCGTGCAGGCGCGGAAGACGATCTCGCCGGCATCCGCCAGTGACCGCTCCACCAGCACCGGCACCTGATAAAAGTGGCCAAACGGCGGCATGGCCCCCACCTCGCAATCGGGGAACGCCTCGGCGAATTCACTCTCACTCGCCAGCCGCACGTCCTGCGCCCCCAGGATCTGCTTGACCCGGCTGATGTCCACCCGCGCCGGGGCCGGGAGCACCAGCATGACCAGGCGGTCATCCGCCTTGGCCATCACCACCTTGGCAAAGCGCCGACCCGGCACATGCTCCACAGCAGCCACTTCCTGCGCGGTGAACACCTGAGGGTGAGTCGTGCTGTGGAAGGTCACACCCTGCTCCCGCAGATAGGCTTCTAAGCGTTCCTTGCCTTTCATCTGGGCACCTCCTCTTCCAGGGATGCACCCCACTACCCTGGTCAATGCATAAAAACGTCAAACATGAAACGTGTTAAAGTGTTAAGGAAAGTGTACCCCCACACGGCCAGGGGCACAAGTGGAGGTTAACGGGCCTTTAAACTGCGCCTCTCGTAGGCCCGCACAATGGCCGCATGGACTTTGACGCGGGTGAGGAAGTCATGCCGCAGATGGGGGTCAAGAATGCGGTCCGCCTGGGCCATCAGCCCCTTGTAGGCGCGGTCAAGCGCATCCAGGGCCTCATCCGGCGAGCCATAGGCGGCCAGCACCTGAGCGCAGCGGAAATACAACTCCGGCAATCCCTCCACACCGTGCGACCCCATCGCCACCTCGGCCAGCGCAGCCTGCGCCGCACCCCAGGCCTCCGCCTGCTGCCCTAGCGCCAGGTATGCCGAGGCCAGCCCGGCATTCACCCGCGCCGCCCATGAGCGTTGCTCCAACGCCTCAAAGATCGCCAACGCCTGTGTAAACGCAGCCACCGCCGCCCCCGGCATCCCCCTGTCCAGGAGGGTATAGCCGCGATACATCAGCGTGGCCGCCTCGCTCTGCCGGTCGCCCACCTCATGGAACAGCGCCCGCGCCTGCATATAGAATGTTTCCGCCTGATCGTACTCTCCCAGACAGCCGTGAACGATGCCCAGATTCAGCAGGTCAATAGCCTGGCCGTGCCGGTCGCCGACCTCACGCAGCAGATCCAGGGCCTGTTGATAGCAGGCGCGGGCCTCCTCATACTGGCCAAGTTCGCCGGCGATCTGCCCCAGGTTGCCCAGCGCGATCCCCTGGCCCTGCTTATCCTGCAGATCACGCCAGATAGCGAGGACCTGGTTAAACTGCCTGCGGGCGGAGACGTAATCCCCCATCCCCCAATAGACGATCCCCAGGTTATTCAGCGTGCGCACCTCGCCCTGGCGGTCGCCGCAGGCACGGAAACGGGTCAGCGCAGCCTGGTAACGCTGCCCGGCCTCCACGTACTCCCCGCGAATGGCGGCGACATCCCCCTGGCGGCGCAAGGCCACCCCCTCGCCCGCTGCGTCCCCGATCTCGTGATAGACCGCTTCCGCCTCGCGGGCCAGGGCCTCGGCCTGCGCGTACTCGCCCAGCATCCATTCCAGGGTGGCGTGGGCGATCAGCGCGCGGGCAGTCCAGGCGCGGTTGCCCGTGGCCCTGGCAAGGGCGAACATCGTCTCCAGTTCCGCCCGTTGCTCCTCGCGCCGCCCTTCCAGCCCGAATGCCTCAAAGCGGGCGATAGCCTGGTCAAAGTCCTGCTGCGTCGCTCCCTGAGCCATGTGTCCCCCGTGCGTGAAACGTGATATGTCACCATCACCTTTTACGTTTCACGAATCCCGGTCACTGCCCATCCCCGTAGCTTGCCCCCCAGGCCACGATCTCATCCAGCAGGTCGGCGCCGGTTTTGCGCGTCGTAATGCTCCTGGCCTTCTCCAGGTCGCTGCGGAAGCGGGGCATCAGGTCCACCCCCATCGTGCGCTGCGCGATCTGGATGGCGCGGACAGCGTTGGCAATAGCGTAGCGGGGTTCAGGCCGGGTCAACTCTTCAAAGAAGAACGTGCAACTCGCGTACATGCGCTGGCGCAGAAGCTGCATGCGCAACAGGCTGAGGACCCGGCCCGTTTGCGCGGTGGTCAGGGCACGCAGCGCATATCGGTTGACGAACTGCGGGCCATGCACGATGCCCAGCACAACCTGGATGTAATCGTCGCGCACCTGCCAGGGATCGCGCACCAGGCCGGTCAGCCCCTCCTCAAACACCCCGTCAAGCTGGTCGGCCAATGTCGTCAGCGCTGTCCGCAGCGCGCCCTTCCAGGCCGCCGCGCCCTCGGTACAGGCGCAGCCCGTGCTCCAGCGGGCCAGGCCATGCCAGCAACTCCACGAAGTCCCCTCCATCACCTCCACATCGGCGTGAGGCGCGTGCTCGCTCAAATACGCGTTCAAGTGGGTCACCTGATAGCCCGCGCGCGGCAACTCGCGGGTGAGCAGCGACCACAGGAATTCCACGCCATTGCGATGATGATGGCCGAACGTCTCGCCATCGGTGGCCACCAGCGTCAGGCTGCCTGGCGGATCGCCCAGCAGCCGCTCGCGCACCCAGGCCGAGGCGTTCGCATAGCGCCCCATGTCAAACGAGAGCGAGTTGGACAGGGGCGCATCCCGCACAAAGACGGCGATAGACCGCCGGGTATCCAGCCGGACGCGATACGGCCCGGCACCGCGCACCGGCGTGCGCAACTGCTCCGGCGAGAGGATCGTATATTTGATCCCGTGATCGACCAGCACCTGCAACGTGGCCAGGTCCACCGCCATCTCCGGCAGCCACATGCCGAGAGGGTCATGCCCGAAGCGATAGCGGAAGCTGGCGATCCCCCAGCGCACCTGAGTGCGCTTATCCCGCTCATTCGCCAGCGGCAAGATGGTGTGATGCACGGACTGAGCCATCGCGTTGCCCAGACCGGACATGACCAGGTTGGCGCGGTCAGCCGCCACAATGCGTTGATAGGTATCCGGAGCATAACGGGCCAGCCAGGCCGCCAGCGTCCCGCCCAGGTTAAAGCTGATGCGCTCAAAGTTGCCCACCTGGGCATTCGGCCCATAGCACTCGGCGGTGATCTTCTCGTTGAAATTGCTGTACGGCTCGGCGCCCAACTCCAGTGGCACCTGGCCGGTAAAGGGGTCTTCGCGTGGCGGTTGGTAGAAATGCCCGTGAACGCAGAAGTAACGTGGCATAAGGACGGATGACGAATGACGGACGACGGAGGATGGAGGGCAGATGCCCTTCGTCCCCCGTCGTCTACGAGACCTCCGGCGTCAGGCCGACGAGCTTGCCCCGCCCGATGACCTTATGGGGGAAGTCGCTTTCGCGCAGGTCCGGGCCGATGATCGCGCCTGGGTGGACGATGATGCCGGGCGGCAGGCGCGTGTTCTTGCCGATCAGCGTGATCCCACTCTCCAGGGGAATGTCCTGGATGGCGCCGACCCGCGCCCCCTGGCCGATGACACAGTTCTTGTCAATGATCGCCCGCTCCACCACCGCCCCCGGCTCAATGACCGTATCGTCCATAATAATGGACTGGCGCACCACCGCCCCGGCCATCACGCGCACCCCTGGCGAGAAGATGCTGTCCTCCACGTTGCCCGCGATAATGGAGCCATCGGTCAGCAGGCAATTGGACACGCGCGCCCCAGCGCGGATGTCCACCGGGGGCCGCTGTTGCGAGCGCGTATAGATGATCCAGTCACGGTCGTGCAGGTTCAGCGGCGGCGAATCCTGCAGCAGGTCCATATGCGCCTCCCAATACGCCTGCACCGTCCCCACATCCACCCAGTAGCCGCCAAAGGGGAAGGCGTACACGCGGTGCGTGTGGATCATCTTGGGGATGATGTTGCGCCCAAAATCGTGCTTGGACTCCTTATTGCGCCGGTCCTCCTCCAGGACCTGGTTCAGCACATCGGTGCGGAAGACGTAAATGCCCATAGAGGCCAGGTTGCTCTTGGGCTGCGCGGGCTTCTCCTCAAAGTCAATGATGCGGTAATCGCCGTCCACCGCCAGGATGCCCATACGCGGCGCCTCGTCCATAGGCACGCGCAGCACCGGGATGGTCACATCGGCCTGGTGGTCCTCATGGAAGTGGATCAGGATGCGGTAGTCCATCTTATAGATATGGTCCCCGGCCAGGATCAGCACGTGCTCCGGGTTGTGGCGGTTCACAAAGTCAATATTCTGCGCCACCGCATCCGCCGTCCCCGCGTACCAATCCGAATCCCGCCGGCCCAGATAGGGCTGCAACAGCGTGATCCCCCCCTCAATCTCGCGGTCCAGGTCCCAGGGGCGGCCCTGGCGAATGTGCTCCTCCAACGAGCGCGGGCGGTACTGCGTGAGGACACCGACCGTGTAGATACCGGAATTGACGATGTTGCTCAGGATGAAGTCAATCATGCGGTAACGACCGGCGAAGGGCACCGCAGGCTTGGCGCGCTTGGCCGTGAGCACGCTCAAGCGCGTCCCTTCGCCGCCTGCCAGGATGAGCGCAACCACGCGAGCCATACCTCGTCTCTCCTAATGTCAAACCTCACGATGCATCACGTTTGACGTCTGATGCACCCCCATTACTTCAAGGATAGCGCTTTTTCATACAGCGCCTGATACTGGCGCGCCGATTTCTCCCAGGAAAAGTCTACACGCATTCCGCGAATCTGCAAGCCGCGCCAGGGATTCCCCGCCTCGCCTTCCTGAGGGCGGGGGGCCAGGAGGGCAGATCGGTACACGCTCAACGCCCACTCCAACGTCCCCCATAGGGCGGCCGGCGTGTAGTCGTCAAAGACAAAGCCCGTTCCCGTCTGCCCTACCGGATCGTAATTCTGCACCGTATCCGCCAAACCGCCCACCCGGCGCACCAGCGGCACACTGCCATAACGCATGGCGATCATCTGGCTCAGCCCGCATGGCTCCCACAACGAGGGCATCACGAAAATGTCACTGCCCGCGTAGATGCGCGAGGCCAGCCGCCCGCTGAACTCCAGCGAGACAGCCATCTTGGTGGGATGGCGCCGCGCCAGGTGCGAGAGCATCTCCTCGTAATAAGGGTCGCCGCTCCCCAGGATGACCGCCTGCGCATCCCCCTGCATCAGCCGTTCTAAGGTCGGTATAAGGATATCCAGCCCCTTTTGTGCCGAGAGCCGCCCGACGTTGGCAATGAGCGGCACATCATCGCGCACGGGCAGCCTGAGTTCGTCCTGGAGCGCCCGCTTATTCTCAATGCGCTTCTCCAGCGTTTCAACGTCAAAGTTCACCGCCAGGTTGGGGTCAGTGGCCGGGTTCCACACCTCGGTGTCCATCCCATTGAGGATACCCACGAGCCGGTCGCCCTTGCTGCGCAGCAGCCCATCCAGCCCTGCGCCGCCCTCCGGCGTGGTGATCTCCCAGGCAAAGCGCGGGCTGACCGCGTTGACGGCGTGCGCGTGGTAGATGCCCCGCGCCATCCAATTGATGATACCGGGCGGCTCTTCATACAATTGCGGCTCCACCAACCCTCTTAAGCCTACATAGTCCAGCAGGCCGCTGCCCCCATGCCCTTGATAGGCGATGTTGTGGATGGTGAAGACCGTGGCAGCTTTAGCGAAGGTGGGGTCAAGCCAGCCGATGCCCGCCATCCAGGTGGGGACGACGCCCGTGTGCCAGTCATGGCTGTGCACGATGTCCAGGCGCCAGTCCAGTGTTTTAATCAGCCAGAGCGCCGCCAGGCCGAAGAAGGCAAAGCGGGTGGGGTCATCGTAGTAGCCGTACACCCGATTGCGCCCGAAGAAGTGCTCGTCCCAGATAAAATAGAACGGCACGCCGCTGGATTCGGCCATGAAGACGTCCACCGGGCGCGGTCCGGCGCTGGTCGGCACCCAGATGCGTGAGAGGGGGCTAAGGCCATACCTCCCCGCGTCAATCTGCGCATAGTGTGGGACGACCACGCGCACGTCATGTCCCAGCTTCTTAAGCGCCTTGGGCAGCGAGCCGACCACATCGCCCAGCCCGCCGACCTTCACAAAGGGGGCAGCCTCCGCCGCGACCATGAGGACGTTCATGGGCTTACTCTAAACCGCCGCCAGCAGCCTCTCCACCTGATAACCGCTCTTGCGCCCGACCCGGCGCAATTGCACAATAGCCTGAAACGCCTCGGCGATCTGCCTGCCCACCTTATCGGGCGGTTGATCGGGCTCAGCCATGATCTGCGTCACCGCCACGAGCAACAGCCACCAGCGCAACTGGTCAAAGGCCTCCTTATTGAACCACAGCACCCCCTGGTAGCGGTTGACCTGGAGGAATTGGCGCACATCGTTGTCTTCAATCAGCGCGCGCAGAAGAACGTCAACCCGCCGCTCCCAGCGCTGGTGGCTGGTGAGCACCTTGATCAGCAGCACCGCCCGCCGGGCCTCCGGCTCCGCCACGCCCAACGCTTGCAGGACGGCGGCCATCACCTTGCCCAGCCGCCATTCGTCTATCCAGCTCCGGCTTTGGGGCGCAAAGTCGCGGGGGTCGGCGAGTTTGCCCAGGGCATGGACGCTCCACCAGCCGATCAGCGTGCCCCAGACGCAGGGGTCGGCGACCAGGCCCGCCCGCAGATAGCGGGCTGCGGTCTGGTAGGATCGCTTAGAAGTTATGCCCTCTCTCCCTAGCGCAGGCAATTGCAGGATCGCTTCCAGTTCGCGCCGCAACGCCTGGGCGAGCGCAACCTCGTCCCCAGATGCGCCGCTGAACCGTTTGGCCTCACGCAATAAATGAACCAGCTTCCCCTCAACCTCATCCAGCAAAGCCTGGTCCAATAGCCTGCCGGCCTCGGTCAGCCGGGCGGCGATCAGCCGCCGGAACATGGCGGCGTTGACCAGTTCGCGGAAAGGCTGCTGGATAGGCTGCACCAACAGGTCTTGCAGGGCCTCTTCAATACTCGGCACCCCGCGCCCATCCAGGTAAGCGGTCAATTGGGCATAATGCTGCCAGGCATCGTCCTGGACCTCGCGGAAATCCAGGAACACGTGGTATTTGAACGCACCCAGTTCCACATATAACCCCTGGTCACACAACTGCCTGCTGTTGCGGATATATTCCAGGCCCGTGACGTGGTCGCGGAAAATACAGAAATAGTTCGGGTCGGCGTGCAGCCCCAGGCCCTCTCCCAGGGTCTTCTGCACCAACATGCGCCCATCCCCCTGCCCGGTCTTCACCGCGAAGGCCACCGAGGTGCGGATCCAGCCCTGTGCCCCCTCGTACTTGTTGTTATATACCACCAGCGCCCGCTCCTCACCGGCGCGGTTGGAATAGGCGAAGACGTTCTCATTTACAGTGCCTGCAGGCGTGAAGAAATCATAGAGCAGGAAGTTCTGGACGTCGGCAAACAGGTAGCGGCGCTTCATCAACGGGAAGATCTCGCGCTCGTGGCGCTGGATCAAATAGGGGTCCGGCTGCTCGTCCCAGTAAGCCCGCCGGTATTCCATGCCGTACTTCTCGGCGAAGCCCTCAATCTGGCCATGACCGAACATAGGCAGGCCGGGCATGGTCACCATCAGCGTGCACACGCCAAAGTACTTGTCGTCCTTACCGAACTGGGCCACCGCCGTCTCTTCGTCCGGGTTGTTCATGAAGTTGACGAAGCGCTTGAGGATCTCCGGGTCAAACTCCAGCACGTTTTTAATAGAGGCGCGGTATTTGGCGTTCTCCTCGTTCTTGAGCATGTTCATGAAGGCGCTGTTGTACACGCGGTGCATGCCCAGCGTGCGCACAAAGTAACCCTCCATCAGCCAGAAGGCCTCTGCCAAGAGCAAGGTGTCCGGCGCCTCCTGCGCCACGCGGTCCACCACCTGGCGCCAGAACTCCTCCGGCATGGCGGCGTCAAACTGGGCCTTGGTCATGCCGTGCTCCGCCCGCGAGGGGATGGCGCCGCCCGTGCCCGGCTCCGGGAACCACAGGCGCTGATAGTGGCGCTTGGTCAGCGTCATGGCCGCATCAAAGCGGATGATGGGGAACTTGCGCGCCACGTGCAGAATCGTCTGGATCACCGCCTCGCGCACTTCGGGCTTAAGGAAATTCAACTGGGCGGTGTCGTTCCAGGGCATACTCGTGCCGTCGTTGCCATGATAAATGTATTTCTCGCTGCCCGTCCAGCGGTCCACCCGCTTGAAGACAACGGCGGCGTCGGTGCGCGTATAATAGTGATCCTCCAGGAAGATGCCCACGCGCGGGTCCCAGGAGAGGTCCGGCCCATTGAAGGTATAGGAGGGGAAGGGGCTGTAATCCAGGGAAATGAACCAGTCGGGGTGCTCCATGACCCATTTAGAATCAATCCCCATATGGTTGGGGACCATATCGCTCGCCAGGCGGATGCCGCGTTGCCAGGCGCGCTCCCGCAAATTCTGATAGGCTTCCTCACCCCCCAGGTCCGCCGCGATCCGGTAATCCAACAGGGAGTAAGCGGAGGCGACCGCTTCCGGATTGCCCATAAGCTGCTTGATGCGTTGCGAGGCCCGGCTGCGCTCCCACACGCCGATCAGCCAGAGGGCGGTGAAGCCCCAGCGGGCCAGCCTATCCAGCTCCTCGTCAGGGATTTGGTCCAGGCGCGTGATGGGGCGCCCATACGTCTTGGAAAGCTGGTCCAGCCACACGTAGGTGCTCTTGGCGATCATCACCACGCGGGGCATCCAATCCAGGTCGGGGCTGTAGCGTTCCGGCTCCGCCTCCAGGCCCAGGCCTACGAACTCCAACACCGGCGCCGGGCCAGGGCCGAGGAAAGCGATCTTCTGCTCCTCCCTGAGCAGGTCCAGGGAGCTGAGCAGGCGTTGGAGATAAGGCCCTAAAAGCGGGCCCCAGCGTTCGCGGATATAGCTCAACTGGCCGAAGAGCGAATCGGGCACGGCGAGCGCCGGGGCGCGGAGCATGTCCACCAGGTTTTGATTTTCAGGGCCAAAGCGCGGCTGGGTCTCAAAGAACCGATACAGGTTCACTAGAAGTTGTAGATAAGCGGTTTCCCGTTCCAGCGGGGCATCGTCAAACAACTCCAGAAAGGGGGAGAAGGCCGGGTTCAGGTTGTCCAGCCAGAGCATGAGCACCTCTTCCAGGGCGATCTCGCGGTGGGGCGTCCCCGCCGTCTCCCCCTGAAGGTAGGCATCGGCATCCATCTCGCCCCGATACACGGCCAGCGGGGGGAATTCGTCCACGAAATAGCGCAAGGCGCGGTCTACCGCTTCCCCTCCTAGCTTATCCACCAGCCAATCCAATGCCTGGCGCATGACCGCTGGATTCCTCTGTTGGCGGTACAGCCCGACGATGTAATGCAAAATCTCATCTATCAGGCCCATCGCGTTGAGTTCGCCTGCCTTAACGGCCTGTTCGGGGAAATTGATCAGGTCGCGCTTCTGATTGATTTTCTGGGCGAAAGTGCGCGCGGCGTGAAAATGAGCGAAGATGACGTCCCCGCTGAGCGCGAACAGGGCCTCATCAAACTGATAGCGGTCGCGCGCCCGACGGGAAACATGGAATTCCATCACGACGGTTTTCCTCAACATCAAGCCGCACCACTTACGGGGCGGCACCCATATCCTCAGAGGTCCCCTCACCTCTGTCCTCCGTCTTCCGTCTTTCGTCCGCTGTGGCGGCGCGTATCTCAGAGGAGGAGATGTCCATGCGGAAGGCCGCCTCCGGGATCGCCTGGAATAAGTCCGCGAATTCCGCCGGGATGTCCAGGTCGGCCAGCGTGTGATAGGCGCCCTCCACCAGCCGCCCGGCGACGAGCAGGCGACAGCCCGCCGCCCGGATGGTGGCTAAGGCCCGACGTACACCCTCCTCTTCGCCTTCATAATACACCGGATTCAACAATCGCGCCGCCGTGTCATAGCCGATCACGAAGGTACAGCCGGGGAACAACTGCGCTTTCTGGGCGATCAACGGCGCATCGGTGAGGACGACGCGAGCGGGGAAGACCCTCACCCCGGTGTCCCCCTCTCCCGGGGCGCCGGGAGAGGGGGGTGAGGGTTGCTCCTGTGCAAACTGCGCCAGCCGCCGCCGGATGTCCTCCTCGCGCAACGGCTGCTTATCCACATTGCGCACGGAGATCTCAAAGAGGACCTCCGCGCCGAGCATCGCGCCCGCCACCTGGGCCAGCCCGACATGGCCGATGTGCAGCGGATTGAACGACCCCGGCAGAATACCGACCCCGGTGGGGAGGGGTTCGTCCTCCACCAGGCGGCCATCGGGATAGACGGTGACGGTCCTCACCTCGCCCAGCAGCAGGCGCTGAATGGGATCGTGGTGCGCGGTCTCCAGGGCATCGGAAGGCCGGAGTTGCAGATCAATCGGCGCCTCCAGGCCGCAGGCTGCGGCCAACGCCCGCAGCACCAGGCGGCTGACCACCCCCTCTTCCCCCTCCCGGTCACGCAGCCCCTTGGTTAACGTAAGCGAATAGGTGGTCGTCCCGGCAGCGGTTTGAGCGGCGATGTGGGCGCGGTGCTCGCCGCGCTTGGGCCGGTCGGTGATAATGGTCGCCGTGCAGCCCAGGCCGACGACCGGGACATCTTCTTCGCGCAAGGCGAGGGCGCGGCGATAGGCCCGCGCGGCCAGGGCGCGCGCCGTCTCTGCCGAGACATACTGTTCCGGCTCATGCCCCAGGAATCCGATCAGAGAGCGGCGGCTATAGGGGATCAGGGCCTCCAGCACCGTGCGTGAGGCGCCCGGCACGCCCAACAGCCAGGCGACCGCCTGGCTGCCCGCCCCGGTCACCACGATCACGGCCATGGTGTGTGCGGCGTGGATGCGTTCTACCAGGTGCCGGATGGCTTCATCCATATCCGCAGCAGCAATCAGCCGCAGGACAGGTTCCCTTGCATATGCTGCGCACTTACCCCTTCACGCCACCAATGGCCAGCCCACCGACAATGTACCTCTGGATTGAAAGATAAACAACGGAGACAGGTAAGGCGACCAGGATGGACATCGCTGCAAACATAGACCAGGGTGTGCTGTCCGCATACTGTCCGACCATGTTATAGAGCGCCATCATCAGAGTAAAGTTCTTGGGGTTGGTGAGAAACTGCCAGGAGATGGCAAACTCGGTCCAGCCGCTCATGAAGCCGAGAAAGGCAGTCACGGCCAGCGCGGGTGTGGACAGGGGGAGCGTTACCCGAAAGAAGGCCTGGTTAGGTGTGCAACCGTCAATCAGCGCCGCCTCCTCCAGGTCCCGAGGGATCGTGTCTATGTAGCCCTTCAGGTTCCAGATGGCGAAGGGGAGCATACCTGAAAGCATCGCCAGCCCCACGCCCCATAGGGAGTTGCGCAGATTGAACTGGGTCTCCCCCAGGGTAAACTGAACCTTGTTCAATAACACGAACAGCGCCGGCAACGTGGCAATAGCGGGCAACATAAGGACAGTAAGAACAGCGATCATTAAAGTTCGTCGCCCAGGAAACTTGAGCCGTGAGAAAGCGTAAGCGGCAAATACCCCGATCAGCACCGAGGCGAGTGAGGTCCCGGCAGCCAGCCGAAAAGAGTTCCAAGCCAATTCAGGCCAACTCACCGGGTTAGGTGTGGGCTGCTTGATCACCTGGATGTAGGCCTGAAGCGACGCCCCTGGCGGGATGAGCCGGAGTTCAGTGGGGCGAGAGATACCACGCGGGTCCAGGGAAATGCTCACGATCCAGAGAAGCGGATAGACCACCGTAAAGGCAATCAGGAGAAGCAAAGCCTGCAGCAGGAGCTGCTTCTTCAGGCTCAGCTTCCGCCCGGTGACGGAAGGGGCGCGCCCCCTCCGCTTCAGAAGCCTGACCAAGGGGGTGAGAACGGCGGTTCGGCTGGACATCGTTGCTCTCCATAAACACGGCTTATCGCCTTATTCCGCGTAACTCTCCGTGGCGCGGGTGATGGCATTCGTTGCCAGGGTAATCAACAGCAAAATAAAGAAGATGTAGACCGCAAAGGCAGCGGCGACGCCGTACAGACGTTGTTCGTTGACCAGGCGAAAGGCCACCGTCAGCAGAATCTCCGTCTGGCGCAGCGGCCCTCCGCCAGACAGAAAGTAAATTAGACTGAACAGGTTGAAGGTGACGACGATCCCATACACCGCGGCGGGCACCATCGCCGGGCGCAACAGCGGCAAGGTGATATAGCGGAATTGTTGGAGACCGCTCGCACCATCCATTTCAGCCGACTCGTAGAGGTCCCTGGGGATACTCTGCAAGGCACCGGTGGCCACGACGGACATAAACGGCCAGCCCAACCAGATATTGGTGATGAGCAGGGCGAAATACGATAGCGGCAACGGGATGCCAGGGATAGGCGGATCTACCTGATCGATCCAGCGGATATGGAACAGGTCAGGTGAAAGCCCAAAGAACTTGCCGAGGAGCGCAAGCCCCTGGTTGATCGCCCCATAGTCGGGATCGTACATATTGCGCCAAATGTTGGCGATAATGATCTGAGGGATGACGATGGGCAAAATATAAATAGCCCGATAAATGCCTTTGAACCACAGCCCTTCAGTGTTCAGCATAACAGCGATCACAATGCCCAGGGCAACGTGAATAACCACGTTAGAAAATGTCCAGAACAGGTTAAATGCGAGCGTGCGAAAGAAGTCAAAGTTAGACAGGCCGAGATCATTGCGCAAAATCCTGAGGTAGTTTTCTAGACCAACCCAGTTAGGCGGCGGCGCGTCCACCCTCAGGTTAGGCAAGCCATAATCGGTGAACGACATCCATACCTCAAAGCCCATCGGATAGAAGGTGATAATGCTCATGACGAGGAACGCCGGGAGCAGGTACATATAAGCGGGCAACACCTTGCGAAACGTTCTCACAAAGGCCTTGGGTTGATAGGCAACTCGTGCAGCTACGGCCATTGTCATTCCTCTCCCTTAAACGTCCTTATGAGACATCACCCCATACAGGCAGGCAGCGGGCCGGCCTTGCAGGGAGCGCCTGTAAAACGGCGCTCCCTGCAAGGTGAAGCGAGTTACGGGATCTTGTTGGCCTTGTTCATGTCGGCGCAGGCCTTGGCGACCGCCTCAGCAGGCGCGGCCTTGCCTTCCAGGACCGCGGTGAACATATCACCGAACGGCCCCCAGTAGTTATCAAACCAGGCCTCCTGGGGGCGCGGGAAGCCAGCCGCCGCCGCATCGGCGAAAGCCTTGACCAGGGGGTCTGTGGTCTCCACGTCAGTCCGTACCGGCGGGTCACCGGCTACGTCGGCGTACACCTTCAGCCCGTCTTTACCGAAGATATACAGGGCCAGTGCGACCGCTGCCTCCTTGTTCTTGCTGTTCGGGTTGATGTACCAACCATCAATCCCGGACAGCGGTTGGGCCGGGCCTTTGGGCCCGGCCGGCATGGGGGCCACGCCCAGCTTGTCGCCCAAGTCCTTCTTGTAATCGCCGAGCATCCAGGGCCCATCCACAATCATATCCACCTGCCCCTGGCGGAACAGGGTAGCGCCCTTGGCGTTGTCCGGCTCAAAGCGGGCACCGGCGGCTTTCAGATCGAGCAAGTACTGCAGCGCATCGGCAACGCCGCCCTGATCCGCAATGCACTTGCCGGTGTCATCGGCCAGCTTGCCGCCGAAGGCACTGAACCAGCCGAAGTTGAAGTAAGCCGCCCCACCCTGATAGAGGAGCAACTTCTTGCCGTCCTTGACCATCTGGAGCAACTCATCGGTGGTCTTGGGCGGCGTGGGCACGGTAGCCTTGTTGTAATACAGGGCCACCGCCTTGATGATCCCGGGCACGCCGTAAATCTTGCCGCCAACGGTCATGCCAGCGACCCCGGCCGGCGAGACCTTGTCAAGTTTACCCGCCACCAGGTCGTCAATCGGCGCAATCAGGTTGGCGCGCACCTCCTTGCCCAGGTTGTCATTGGGGGCCGTGAACATGTCGGGCCCACCGCCCGCAGCAACCTCGGTCTCCCACTTGTTGAAGATCTGGTCAAAGGGGATTGCCAGAACATTCACCGTGACATTGGGGTTGGCCATCTTATAGGATTCCAGGATCTGTGTGATGGCCTTCTCCTCCGAGCCGCCTGTGTGATAGGCGTGCCAGATGGTCAGGGTGACTTTGGGCGCCTCAGTCGGAGCCGGCGGTTGGGTCGGCTGAGGCGCAACCGTCGGCGCGGGCGTGGCTGCAGGCCCACAGGCCGCCAACAGCAAACCGACCACAGCCAGGACGCTCACCATGAGCATGGATCGCTTGAACATCTCTCTTCTCTCCTTTCATAAAACATAGTGGATTGTGCTCAGGCCGGATCCAGGGCGTCTCCGGCGAGCGCGTTTGTCGCCTTGTGGCGAGTTCAGTATAATCGGAAGCTATTCCGAACGAAGCATCACCTCCTTTGCGAGGGAATATAGCATAGACAGCGGGCAGGCGCAAATCCACAATTCAAGCGGAGGTGCATTCCGGGGGCCGGCGACCGGAGGTCTGTAGGGGCGCACGGCCGTGCGCCCCTACGCCGGGCGTACACCGGCGTGGACACCAAGCATCCGCCCGTGCCGATGCCCAGCCGCGGGGGCACGGCGCCGCCATGCCCCTACAGGCGCGGTTTCAACCGCGGGGTAACTTAAGGCCAAAGGGGGAGAGGAGGTGGCACGATGACCGCCAAGCCATCATTGACCATCGGAATAGAGGAAGAATATCAGATCATTGACCCGCAAACGCGGGAGTTGCGCTCCTACATCACCCAGTTCCTGGAAGAGGACCGGCTGGTGCTGCGCGAGCAACTCAAGCCGGAACTGCACCAGTCCATCATTGAGGTGGGCACGAAGATCTGCCACACCGTGCAGGAGGCGCGCGAGGAGATAGTCAAGCTGCGCCGCACCGTGCTGGACCTGGCTGCCCGCAAGGGCCTGGCCATCGCCGCCGCCGGCACCCACCCGTTCTCCTCCTGGCTGGCCCAGGACATCACCCCTCTGGACCGCTACCTGGGCGTGCTCAAGGATATGGGCGTGCTTGCCCAGCAACTGCTCATCTTCGGCACGCATGTGCACATCGGCATTGAGGACCGCGAGTTCCTCATTGATACTATGAACGTGCTCCGCTACATGCTGCCGCACGTCCTGTGCCTGTCCACCAGTTCCCCTTTCTGGATGGGGCGCGACACCCGCCTCAAATCCTACCGCAGCGTCATCTTCAAGAGCTTCCCCCGCACCGGTATCCCGCCCCATTTCACCTCCTGGGCCGACTTCCAAAGCTACGTGGAGACGTTGGTGCGCACCGGCTCCATTGAGGATGGCACCAAAATCTGGTGGGACGCCCGGCCCAACGCCAAATACCCGACGCTGGAGTTCCGCATTTGCGACTGCTGCACCAAAGTGGACGAGGCCATCTGTGTCGCCGCCCTCTTCCAGGCGCTCGTCGCCAAGCACTACAAGATGCGCCGCGACAACACCACCTTCCGCGTGTACCGCAGCGCCCTGGTGGAGGAGAACAAGTGGCGGGCCGTGCGCTACGGCCTGGATGGCAACCTGATTGACTTCGGCAAGCAGCAGGAACTCCCCGCCCGCAGCCTGCTGCACGAACTGGTGGATTTTGTGGACGACGTGGTGGACGAGTTGGGCAGTCGCAAAGAAGTGGAATACGCCTACACCATCCTGCAAGAGGGCAGCAGCGCCGACCGCCAACTGCGAACCTACGCCGAGACCGAGGACCTCCATGCGGTGGTGGACCGGCTGATCGCGGAGACGAAAGAGGGCGTCATATCTGAGGCGTGAGGCATCAGGCCTCCTGCATCTGGATCGCCGCAATCTCCTGGCGCAATTGCTCAATGGCCGCCTGATGGAGCGCGGTTTCGCCCAGGCGGGCCCGCTGATATTTCTTAAACGCTAGCCGCGTACACAGGTGATACAGGCGACCTAAGCGGCGATAGCGCCGGAGGTCGCCGCGCCGCAACGCGGCCCAACCGGCCAGCATCCGCCGCCACGCAGAACAGGCGACCTCGTAGTGCTGCCGACTGAGCAGGCCAGTCTCCACCTCCTCACGCAAATACTCTGCGATCCAGAGCCGCTCGCGCCGCAGCGCCAGGACGATGGTGATCAGCAGCCCCAGGACGCCCATCCAATCGGCCAGAAGGGCAATGCCCAGCGCCGCCAGGCCTGGCCCACCCTCAGCCGCCGTTAGCAGCACCAGAGTGTTGTGCAGGCTGTGCGCCGTTATCCCCAGCATCAACCCAACAGGCAACGCCACCAGCTTGATCGCCTGGCTGCGCGCCAGCCGGAGGACGGCCAGCCCTACCCCGATCAGGCTGGTGAAAAAAGCGTGGTTCAGGCCGAAGAGGACCGCCCGCAGGATGAACAGGATGATGAGTGCCGCGATCCCCTCCTCCGCGTAGACGCCGAACAGGTAAAGCACATTCTCAATGGCGCCGAAACCGAACCCCACCAGCGAACCGTACACGATGCCGTCCAGCACGCTATCAAACTCGCGTCGGAAGATGAGGAAAACCAGGAATACCGCAAATCCCTTGGCGATCTCCTCTGTCATCGGGGCGACCAGCCCGGTTTGAAGCCACTCGGCCGCCAGGCCCTCACCGATAATGCTTCGGATGAGCACATCCAGGATCAGTTGGGAGACCAGCGCGGCGATGGCCGCGGGGACGAGGCCCCACAGGAAGGCACCCACAATGAGCAGCCAGGGCTCGCGCTCGTAGCGGTCCAGCCAGGCGATGACCAGCGCATAGAGAGCCATAGGCAGGAGGCCGCCCACCAGCGGCAGCACACAGCCCATGGTTACCCACCCCCCAGCCGCTTGCGCCAGGCGGCCCAGCGCGAGGCGAGATGGATCAGGCGCGTCGTCGGGCGGGCGACGATCTGCGCCCCGGCCAGCGCCGCCAGGAAGTCCTGCGGGCCTGTGAAGGGGCGCATGCGCAGGGTCGCCCGGCCCAGTTCGTAGATCGTGTGCGCGTCGCTACCGGCGATCTTCAGCTTGCTGTGCGCCTCGGCCAGCGCCAGCGCCCCGGCGTTATCCGCATGAAACACGCTGCGGGCGTTGAACACCTCAATCATATCCACCTGGTCTATGATAGACAGAGCCGCCTCTCGCCCCATCGCCTCATGCCGCACGCGGTCCAGGGGATGGGAGATGCCCACCAGGCCACCCTGGGCACGAATACGAGCAATGGTCTCCTCCGGCGATAGGTCCGGCGGGATGGTCTCACTGAGGAAATAGGCCAGAAGCTCCCCCCGGCTCGTGCGGACCTCCTCACCCACGATGATCAGGTCGGGCGCCATCTGCTGCAGCATCAGTGCGCCTCGCGCGGTGTTATGGTCGGTCACAGCGAGTTTATCAATGCGCTTGCGACGACAGGCGGCGATGAGGTCCTCCAGCCGCGTCAAACAGTCGGGCGAATACAGGGTGTGGCAGTGCAGTTCAACCGTCCACATAAAACAGGTAGTCAATCAACGCAAGATGGTGTATTGGAAGTCGGGGCGACTGGGCCGGGCCGTGTCGCCTCAGGCCATGAAGTGTACACCTTCTCCGATGTTGGCGCTAGGCGCAGTGCCCGAACTGGCATTTGCGACCTAATTCGTATAAAATAGCCCCGTCGCATGTCCCACCTCATGCGCTGAGATCATTTTACGCCAAAGTAGAGGAACCTCTATGGTCAACCGCATCCCCGCCACCCGCCTTTATCTGGTGATCGCCCTGATCGCGTTCAGCGTTCTTCTGGCTGCGCTTTCAGCCGCCGCCGGGAGCAACGCCTCCACCGCCCAACCCACGCCCACCCCCACCGGCAACTATCCCGATAAACCCGACGTGAGCGACCCTGGGCCGTCCGACCACCTGCGCCCTGGCACGGTGACACCCTGCGTGAACGGCATGGCCGATGTCTATCCCTGCTTCGGCATTGACCTGTATGCCCGCGTCCCCTTCACCCTATTCAGCTTCAACCCCGCCCGCGCCTCCAGCATCTGGGGCTACGTGGACCTGGACGACATGCGTGAGTATGCTATCATCGGACTAAACACCGGCACCGGCGTAGTGGACATCACCGACCCGGCCAACCCGGTCGTCGTGGGCACGATCCAGGGGCCGACCTCAAGCTGGCGTGAGGTCAAAGTGCTCCAGTTTTTCAACTCTGCTGCCAATCGCTGGGACGCCTATGCCTATATCTCCAACGAAACCGGCGGGGGCATCCAGATCATTGACCTGACCAATCTACCTAACAGCGTCTCGCTGGCCGGGACGTACACGGGCGGCGGGTTATCCACCGCGCACTCCCTGTTCATCTCCAACATTGACTTCAGCACCAACGTGGCCAACCAGCCGGGCTTGCCCCCCTACCTTTACCTCAACGGCTCTAACCTGGGCGGTCTGCGCATCATCAGCCTGGCGAACCCCACCAACCTGCAGGAAGTGGGCTTCTGGACCGGCACCTACGTCCACGAGATTTACACGCACGTGTTCACCGACACCCGCGCCAGCCAGTGCCTGCCAGGGCACACCCCCTGCGAGGTCGCCTTCAACTTCGCCGGCTACAGTGGCATCCGGGTGATTGATGTGACCAATAAAAGCGCCCCCACCACCATCGGCTCGTTTACCTATTCGCAACTCGGCTATACCCATTCCGGCTGGATCTCACAGGACAACCAGCACCTGTTCGTCAATGACGAGTTGGACGAGTCAAACTTCGGGCTGAACACGCGCATCCGCACAGTGAATATCTCCAGCCTCACCTCGCTCTTCACCAGCGGCCTGTACACAGGCACGACGCGGGCCATTGACCACAATGCCTTCACCCTCGGCGACAAGGTGATCTTCTCCAACTACACGCGCGGTGTGGCCGTCCTGAACGCGGCTAACCCCAACGCGCTCTACGAAGCGGCCTTCTTTGACACCTATCCGGCAAACAACAGCGCCACCTTCGCCGGCGCCTGGGGCGTCTATCCCTATCTACCCAGCGGCACGATCATCGTCAGCGACATCAACCGGGGCCTGTTCGTGCTGCGCGAGCAGCCTGGGCCATTGCCAACGTATACGCCCACCCCTTCACCCACGCCCACACCGACGCGCATACCGACCAACACACCTGCGCCAACGTCCACACCCACGCTGACGCCTACACCCACCCCCACGCCTCTACCGCCGACGCCCACAATGACGCCCACGGAGACGCCCTCACAGCGCAACCTGTACTTGCCGCTTGTGCTGAAATAGCCCGAAAGGAAAGGCCCCGTGGACCTGCGATCCAAGGGGCCTTTCTCCGGTCCATCCGGCCACTTCAATTGGCTAGGGTCGGCGCCCCAGCCAGCCGCAAATCCAGCGCCGAATGGCGCTCGGCCACCTTGTCGTTTCTCACCGCAATCGCCAACGCCCGGCGCGTCCCCACAATCACCACCAGCCGCTTCGCCCGCGTGATCGCCGTGTACAGCAGGTTGCGCTGCAACATCATCCAATGCTGCGTTAACAACGGCAGGACCACCGCCATGTACTCGCTCCCCTGTGCCTTGTGCACGCTGGCTGCAAAGGCATGCACCAACTCGTCCATCTCCAGCCAGTCATACTCCACCAGCCGCCCGTCCATATCCACCCATACCCGCTGGTTTTCCACGTCAATCTGTTTCACCCGACCAATATCGCCGTTGAACACATCCTTATCGTAGTTATTGCGCACCTGCATGACCTTATCGCCCACACGGATGATGCGCCCGCCCAACAGGCGTTCCGGCTTGCGGAAATCGGGCGGATTCAGCGCCTCCTGCAGGCGCGCGTTGAGCGCCGCCACACCCGCCGCGCCACGATACATCGGCGAGAGCACCTGGATGTCATCCAGGGGGTCCAGGCCGAACCGGCGCGGAATACGGTTTTTCACCAGGTCCACAACCAGGTCGGCGGCTCGTTCCGGGTCGTCCTCAACGAAGAGAAAGAAGTCCTCCGCATCCCTGGGCGTGAGCGGCATCAGCCCCCGGTTCACCCGGTGGGCGTTGGTGACGATCAGGCTGCCCGCCGCCTGGCGGAAGATCACCTCCAGCCGCACGACCGGCACCTGGCCGGAGGCGATCACATCGCGCAGCACGTCGCCTGCGCCCACCGAGGGCAACTGGTCGGCATCGCCTACAAACAGGACATGGCTGGCCGGATGGATGGCCTTCAGGAGCTGGTTCGTGAGCAGCAGGTCCAGCATACTGCTCTCATCCACAATGACCATATCGGCGTCCAGCGGGTTTTCGGCATTGCGGGCGAAGCCACCGTCTGGCTTGTACTCCAGCAGGCGGTGGACGGTCTTCGCCTGGCGCCCGGTGGCTTCGCTCAGGCGCTTGGCGGCCCGGCCCGTCGGCGAGGCCAGCGCATAGCTGCACCTGGCCAGTTCCAGCGCCCGGATGAGCGCCCGCAGCGCGGTCGTCTTCCCTGTCCCCGGCCCGCCGGTCAGGACACTGACCTTATGCAGGAGCGCCGTGCGGATGGCCTCCTTCTGCCCCTCCGAGAGTTCAACCCCCGCGTCCTGGGCCAGCCGACGATAGACCGCCTCCCAATCCGTCACCTGCCGGAAGCGGGCCAGGCGCGACGTCGGGTGCTCCAGCAGCGCCCGCAGCCGCCCGCTCACGCCCACTTCCCCATAATAAAACGGCGTCAAATAGACCGCCCGCTCCTCCCGCACCGTGTTCCCCTCTCCCCAAGCTTGGGGAGAGGGGCCGGGGGTGAGGGGGTACAATGTCTCCTTGCGCACCACCTCGCTGGCATGCAGCCGCTCAATGGCCTGCGCCACTGCGCCTGGCGGCACGTTAAGAAGCTGCGCCGCCCGTTCTACCAGTTCCGGCTCCGGCACATAGACATGCCCCTCGTCCGCCAACTGGCTGAGCGCGTAGGACACGCCCGCCTCAATCCGCGTGGGCGCATCCTGTGGCAGCCCTAGTTGCTGCGCGATCTTATCGGCGGTCTTAAAGCCGATACCGTAGATGTCCCGCGCCAGCCGATAGGGATCGGTCCTCACCACCGACACCGCCGCATCGCCGTATTGCTTGTAAATCTTAACCGCCAAGCTGGTGCTCACACCGTGCGACTGGAGGAAGAGCATAATCTCCTTGATGTGCTTCTGGTCCTGCCAGGCGCGCTTGATCAGCGCCACGCGCTTGGGGCCGACGCCCAGCACCCCCAACAGGCGGTCCGGCTCCTCCTCAATGATGCGCAGCGTCTCCAGGCCGAACTTCTTGACAATGCGCCCGGCAGTGACCGGGCCGATCCCCTTGATCAGCCCGGAGCCCAGGTATTTACGGATACCCTCCACCGTCGCCGGGAGCACCTGCTGGCAATCTTCGGCCTTGAACTGGCGACCGTGCTGAGGGTGAGTCATCCAGTTCCCGCTCAGGCGCAAATATTCGCCGGGGTTGACCTCAGGCAGGTTGCCCACGACGGTGACGAGGCTACTCCGTCCCGGGGGTTGCAGCCGGATCACAGCGTAGCCTGTCTCGTCGCTGTAATATGTCACACGCTCCACGGTTCCTTCTAACGTCTCGCGGTACATGGAACCTCAAGCCGGACGTTAGCCTGAACCTGGCAGGTCTTCAAGACCCACCGGGTCTGCTATCTCACAACTGAAACCGCCCGGTCGCAGGGACGATCTTCTGCTCGTAATTCTGCACGTAGGAGAGGAGTTTGTCCTGAAGCTCCTGCCACTCCGGACTGTTGAGGATGCGGCGCATGGTGGCCAGGTCTTCGGTGACGCCGCCGGCCAGGATTTGGGGGCAATCCCCGTAAACTGTGTACCAGGCTTCCGTCGGCTGCAAGCCCAGGCGCATAATGCCAGGGGCGAACTCGCGCACCAGGAACTCAAAATACTCCGACTCGTGTCCAGGACGAATATCCCAACTCATCAATAATTTGACCCGCATAGATGTCACCTAACCCCTCACTCCATGAGATTATTCCTGTAATTGGCGTAGCAATTCTTGTGCCTGAGCCGCGCGGTCGGGCGGTGGGTTGAGCGTTAAGAAACGCTCCAACGCATCCTTCGCTTTGGCCCCATCACCGATGCGGAAGTAGGCATTCCCCAGCGCAAACCAGGCCTCCGGCAAACTCGGCTTCAATTGCACGGCCCGTTCCAACACCCGGACGGCATCGCCGGGCCTCTCCTGTTCCAGATAGACACTGCCCTGGCCGACATAGGCTTCGGCCAGTTCAGAGTTGCGCGCCAGCGCCGCTTCAAACTCCGCCATCCCCGCATCAAACTTGCGCTGTTGCACATAGGCCGCGCCCAGCAGGTAATGCGTCTCCGCGTCCTGCGGGTCCAGTTGCAAAGCTTGCTGGAAGGAGGCGATGGCGGCCTCAAGCTGGCCCTTCTGGTACAGGGCCACGCCCAGGTTGGTGTGCGCAGGCGCGTTTTGCGGCTCCAGCCTGATCACCTCCTGGAATTGGGCGATGGCCTCGTCCGGGCGGCCTGTCTGCGTATAGGCGTTGCCCAGGAGAAACCGCGCCCGCACCAGCGCAGGATCCATTTGCACCGCCTGCTCCAACAGGGGGATCGCTCCGGCGAAATCCCCTGACTTGACCCTGACCTCGCCCTCTGCCAGCAGCGCGCTGGCATCGCCTGGGGGTTGCCGGTTGAACAGGCTGCACCCGGCGACGAGGGCCAGCAGCAGCGCCAGCACGAGCCAGGCCAGCCTACGCGCCCTTGATCTCCAGGATAACAACCTGCGTCTCCTCCGGCAGCGTGGCTTTGGCCACTTTGAGCGTTTCCTGCGGCGCGATCTCGCCCAGACCCATCTCCTTCAGGAACTTGCTTACCGGGTCCAGCTTGAGTTCCACACCTTTCGTCTTATAATGCATGGGCACGACGATGTTCGGCTCCAGCAGGTTCACCACCTCCGCTGCCTGGGCCGCGTTCAACGTGTGGCCGGCGTTGCCGACCGGCAAGAGCAGCACATTGACCGGGCCGAGCGCCTCCACCTGCGCCTGGCTGGGCACGTGCGTCAGGTCCCCCAGATGACAAACGGTCACGCCATCAAAGGCGAACAGGAACACCGTATTGCGTGGCCGCTCCTCCTTATTCCGCCCTTTCTTCTCCGGACGGACATCTATACCGGTGATGAACACGCCGCCGATCTCGTACTCGCCCGGCCCCGTCAGCACGCGCGCCTCGCCCCTGAGCGCAGCCACGTAGTTATGGTCGGGCGCATCGTGGCTGATCGTGACCACGTCGGCCTTGAGCCGAGGCAGCGAGAGCCCCAGGCTCTTATCATACGGATCGGTCACCACCGTCGCCGCGCCGCGCTCGGAAAGACGAAAACAACTGTGGCCGTACCAGACGATCTCCATAACATTCCCCATTATAAGGGAAAGCCAGGCACTTGGCAATCTTTTACACGGCCATATGCCCCCACTGGGCGGGGGAGGGCTGTGGGGAGGCTACTCCACTACACGCTGCGCAGATACGCAGCCAGCCGCAGCGCCAGGTCGGCATACTCAATTGCTGAATCAGGTGCAAAGGCAAACTCAGAGGCGTGAGCTGCGGCATTGCGCAGAATACGCAGCCGGTGGAAGATCTGCGCCTTGCCCTCATCCAGAATGCCGGATTGCTCCAACGCCTGCCCTAGCAGGATCGGCGACCTCAGATCGCGGTAAGGCAGATTCAAGCCCCGCCGCCGCGTGGCCTCAATTGCCGCCTCCTCCACCTCCAGCCAGGACTCCAGGACCACCGCTCGCGGCGATAACTGCGCCAACTCAACCAGCCGGTCCACGGCCGGTCGGCCCGTCTCAGTCACGCCCGCTGCAGGCAACTCCTTCTTGGCTTCGCTGGCCAACTCCTGTACGCTGCGACCGAACTCAATCTCCAGGTCCCGGTAGCGCAGGCGCTGCAATGTGGGGATCAGATTGGCCAGGGGCTTGCGCAGGACGATAATGATGATAAGGAGGGTGATCGGCCAGGCCAGCGCCTTGATCAATTCTGTTACGAAGGTGAGCCAGTCCATGGGTTCTCTCTCCCTCTCACTCTTATCATATCACATTCTCCCTATCCGGAGCGAAGGACTTGCGGGTGCATTTCTATTTAGTGGGTGGGCCATCATAAGGGTTGCCTCTATGGGGGATGCACGGGGCACGCCCCACCGTGAACATTGGCTTCTTAATCCCGTAACGTGTGGGGAATGCGGGGACCCCACCGTAAACGGTGGGGTCCCCGCATTCCCAGGTCGCCCCGGTTACCACGTCATTTTGTTCATCTTCATTCCAGTGCCCGCCCTTATGCACCAGCGCTATTGAGCTTCCCCCATCGCGCTTTGACGGCTAATCGCCTCCATGATCAGCGCGATCACCTCTTGCAGGCCCTCGCGGTCACGCGGTGTATACTCCAACCCATTGCATCGCCGGCTCAACGCGATCCATCCCAGGTAGCGGCGACCCTGTTCCAGAGGTAAGCTGATCTCTGCCTGGCCCCTCCACTCACCACAGGTGTGCAGGAGCCGCTGCTTACCCTCTGGCCCCAAATACACCACCCCGCTCTCCGAGTCAAATGCTGCCACTACCTCGTCCAATAACCGGCATATCACCTGATCAGTGTCCAGCATGAAGATACGCCTACGCACCTGCTCAACAAAGGCCTGCAACCGCCGCACCGGGTCAGGCACCTCCTTGAAATACCGATCCACCGTCTTCTGCAAGCCATCCTTGATCGGCGTCGCCAATGTGACCAGTGTCAGCGTGGTCACCACGACGGCCGCATCCGACGTGTTCCCCGTGACGGCAACAAAGAACCGCTGCAGTAAAGTGATGGAGGCCGTATAGAGGCCGGCCAGGATCGCCGTGAGCGGAACATAGACCAACGTCCGGTTGATAATCAGGTTAATATCCCACAACCGATAGCGCAAGACCGAGAAGCCAATCGTAGACGGCAAAAGGAGCATGATCAAGATGAACGCGAAGCGCCAGCCCAGATCGTAATACAGCGCTACCTGTCCCGCCGAATCGCGCAGGTTATACATCGCCCCCGGCAGCGTAATAACGAAGAAACCAACAAAAGCGGCACATAGCCCGAAGACAATCCATTTGGTTTGCTGCCGCTGAATTGGGCTGGAGACACGCCAATAGCGATAGACCTGGGCGACCACCCCCGTCACTGTCCAGGCCAGCATAGAAACAGTCCAGGGCAAGGGTGACCACAGTTCCGGGTTAAACGGCTGGGTCATGACGGCGAAGACGGCGAAGCCTAACGCCAACGCGCCTGTCCAGCGGGGCACAAAACGCCCGTCGGGGAAAACATAAAAGAAGATCAGGAACGAGACCCAGGCAATAGCGCTAAGCGCGTTGACCAGGAAAGCCCACTGGGGCCGGGCACGCACCAATGCATCCAGGATGTCGGTAGTCCCTATCGCGATGAGCATAAGCGAGACGAACGCCGCCATCCAATCATCCGACCGTCGTAAGAAAATGATGAGGCCCACAATCACAAAGCCCAGGATGAACACAACGCTGAGGAAGCTATGGTAAGTGGCGTAGAAATCGGGCGCCAAGCTGACCTGCTGCAGGCCAGCCCGCACGGGCGCAGAGGGGCGGGTCAATTCCGCATAGCGCAGTGGGATGGCTAACATAGACAACAGCACACTCAGCACCGTGATCACCACCCACACTGCCCGAACCAGGGTCAGCCGCCACCCGGTCAATCGCGTCAAAGCAGGTGCGGACAAACGCCGATCTGCACGGCCTTCTTGTTCATCTGCTACAGCCATGGCCTAATCACCTCTGTCACGGTCCAGGAAAGCGCCGAGGCACGGGGCTGTCTCCTCGCGCCTCCTAATGGTCCGTCAACTCAAAAGCCTTCTCCCCGGCGCGAATGGGCACCCGGAGGCGGTTCTCCTTTGGGGGAATCGGGCAGGACCAGGCTTCATTGTAGGCGCAATAAGGGTTATAGGCATAGTTGAAGTCCACCAGGAGCCTCCCGTCCGGCAATCGCCTCGGCTCCAGGTAGCGGCCTGCGCTGTAGGTCTCCATGCCGTTGGTGGCGTCCTGAAACGGCAGGAAGAAGCCGCCCTGCGTGTCGCGGAAGATGACCAACTCCGCCTTCTGTCCCTCCACCTCAAATTCAAATGTGCCCCACTTCAGATAAGTCTGCACCTCGCCCGTGTTCGTTAGCATCTGCACACGCTCCGGGTTGGCGAACGGCTGGACCTCCACCTCCAGCCGCAACGCCGGGTTCTCCGGATAGTAGCTCAACCCCCGGAATCCACGCTGCTGCTCCGGCATCAGGGGCGATTGTGGAAAGGGGGCATACTTGAAGAACGCATCCTTCTCCTGGCGAAACGCCTCTAGCTCCGACATCATGTCCTCAATCTCCTTGATCCCTGATCAACACCTATTGGTGTGGGCGCAGGCCGACGCCCGGCCAACGGCCCCAGGCGCGCCTTCAGCCGCATGGCCGCTAAAGCGCCGATCACCCTCTCACATAGCGCCGGGCTTCGCTGGCGGCGTCCGCTGGCGGCGGGCCATAGATCACCAGGATGAAGCGCTGCCAGCGGGCCTCAAACTCGGCGCGGGAGATGCCAAAGACCTCTGGGATCAGGGTATCCCATGACGTATGCACGCTGAGGCCGCGCAACAGCGCGGGCAACCGTTCCCGGCCATATGTCACCACCACAAAATCAATCAGCGTCTCAGCGGCCTTAGCCCTGATCCAGCGATCCACGCTATAAGGCGCCGGGCCGGTGAGGATGTTCAAAGAAGGCGCATGGCCATTCGCCAGGAGTTTGCGCAACTCGTCGCTCAGGTGCATCTCCCAGGGCGAGGGCAATGGCCCGGCCTGCCAACTCGCCCAGCGCGACATCCCCTCCACCAGCGGATACCAACCCACGCGGACCGACGTCTGGGCGAGCGCCTCGCCCAACACGCGCGCGCTGAGGGGTCGAACGAGCGAACGCGCCAGCCGGTCGCTATCGGGGTGATCCACCGGCACAGGCAACAGAGCGGGCGAAGGGATGGTGAGGACATCACCGATAAAGCGCCACGAGGTCACATCCAGCCGCGGCACAATCTCAATCGTCATCGGGCGCGTTGTCAGGTCGGGCGGCAGCCCGGCATCGGTCCGGAGTTGGGCGTACAGCGCCTCGGCCTGAGCCGCCAGAGCCTCTACAGCTTCAGCATCGCGCTCGTAATACTTGAAATGGAAATGGGGCGTCTCCAGGGTGCGCTCCACCCCCCAGAAGGCCGGGTCGGGCGCGGTGCGCAGCCAGCGGCCCTCTACATTACGATAGAAGCGCGTCTCGCGGTAGGGCGCGGGCGCCCAGGTGGCGTTGGTCTGGGTGATCACCGCTTGGACCAGGGCGACATCGCCGAGCAATTCCAGGTCGCGTATCTCCACCTGGGGCGCCTGGGCATTCTCGCCGGACCAGCGACGGTAGAACGTCTCAATGCGCTCAAAGCGTGCGCGCCAGCCTGGGGACGCGTCTTCATCTATCAGGCGTTGCCACAATTCTTTATCCTGCGCCACCCAGGCGCGGCCCTCCAGAGCGATCGTGCCCTCAATGGCGCCGCGAATGTGAATGATGTTTTCGCGAGCACGTTGCCAGACCACCAGAGCGAGAATGGCGACCGCCAGGACGATCAGAGCCATGACGCCGCGCAGCAGGCGGGAGAAGCGCGGGGAGAATCGTCGTGGGAGAGGTACCTCCGGGGCGCTGTCCACAGCCTGGACAAGCAGGACAGCCTCTTCAACCGCATCGGCCTCGTCAATCTCCCAGTCCAGTATAGGGGTTCGTTGTTTCATCGCAGCTCACCTTTTCACATCATGCATTCATCTCAGCCCGAAAACCTCCTCTATCTCCTCCTCAGGATAGACTTCGCGCATGGCCTCCACCCAACTCAGGCCATCCGTCTTCTGGAAGTGCCACCAATCCGTATCCGGATAGTACGTCCGCCAGCGGCGCAGGGCCGCAACGGAGTGCCAGCCGTACTCGGCAGCCAGTGCGGTAAAGTCCAGCCAATAGCCGGACGGGATCACAAAGCTGGGGGCGCCGCCGGTCGGCGCCCCATCTGGCCCGGATTGCGCTGACCAGTTCCAGGGCGCGGCCCGCAGTGGCTCACCCTGCGTCCCATCTTGCCGGGCCGTGCGAAAATAGACCCGCCAGAAGACGCGCCCGCCAAACGTCTCCAGGACAATGACCACATCCTGCCCCGGCCCGTAGGGGCCCTGGTTGATGTCAAAGGCCCGCCCGGCCTTGTGCCAACTGCGCTCGCTCTGACCGGGGCGGGCGGAGGCATCAATTCCCCGCCACATATCGCCAAACACGCTCAGATAATCGTAGCCGGTCTCGTCAATCACCCGCTGGCGCAGGGCGCGGAACGAGTCATCCACGCGGTCGCTCAGGTAAGGCCCATTCGTGCGCACGGGCAGGCGCACAAAGCGAGAGTAGGGCGGTGCGGTCGGCGTCGGCGCGATCACCTCAACGTACAAGGGCGTCGGCTGCGGCGTCGGCGGCGCGGTCCGCGCACGTTCTATAGCCGTCTGAGGCAACCGCTTTTGTCCCCACGCCAGCCCGCCGAAGGGTAGGTCGGCCTGGAACGTCAACACAGAGCGATTGAAGCCTGCGGTCTCAATCACCTGAAGGCGCGGCGAACGGCGCAAAGGCGCATGGGCCACCAGGCTGCCCCCATCCGGCGACCAGGCCGGCCCGGCGCCTGTCCCCACCAGGCGAACAGACGCTGTGATCAACCGCCCGGCAGTCAAATCCATTGGCGCTACATAGAGCATACGCTCACCCCCCAGCCCGACGCTGTAAGCCAGTTCACGCCCATCGGGCGAGAAGGCCGGTTCGTCTTCGTGCTGGGCTGGGCTAGCGGTCAGGTTGATCGGCTCGCCCCCAGCCAGCGGGATCAGATACAGGTCGCGCTGGCCGGCAACGTGAGCGCTGTACACCAGCCAGCGGCCATCCGGCGACCAGGAAGGTGAGGTCTCTGCCGCAGGCGAATCCACCAGCGGCCTGGCCTCGCCCCCTTCTGCCGGGAGCAGGTAAATATCCAGGTCGCCCCCGCGTAGAGTCTCAAAAGCGATCATATCGCCGTTGGGCGACCAGGATGGATGTCCGTCGTAATCGGGATGCTCGGTCAGACGAACCACGCTCCCATTCCCCAGGTCCAGCCGGTACAGGTCCCAGTTGGCCCCCCGGCGGGCGGCGAAGGCCAGGCGACGGCCATCGGGCGAGAGGGCCGGGTCTCGCTCTGGATCGGGATCAAAGGTCAGGCGTGCGATCTCGCCGGTGGTCACATCTGCCGCGACCAGATCGCCATCCCAGGCATAGACGATGCTGCCGCCGCCGCCCGCCGGTGTAGGTGTGGGCGTCGGCGTGGGCATCTCTGTGGCGGTAGGCGTAGCTGTCGGCGTGGGCGTCAACGTGGGCGACGCCAGGGCGACGGTCAGCGGCGCAGGCGTCCCTGTCGGCTTGACCATGCTCAGCTCAGTCAGTCGCCGTGAGCGCAACGCCAACGCCAGGCCGGTCAGCAGCAGCACAGCCAGGCCCGCGATCAGCCATTTCCGCTGGCTCGCCCATCTCATAGGCCACTATACAGATATGCTTGGTCAAATTTGTGTGACCCCATAACCCCTTTTCTCCACCTTGCCCCGCTCAATCGGCGATTTGCTCCAGGATCTGGTCGGGGGTGATCAGTTCACCATCAATGCGGTTGATGCCGATGATCTCCGGCCCGTGAAGGATACGCTCAATCTCCCGGCGGTACTGGCCCAGGTTGAGTTCGGGGACGACAACGCGCTCCATCCCTTCAGCGGCTGCGCGGATAGCCGCCTCCGCTACCGGCCAGAGCGACTGGATCGTCAGGCCAGAGACCTTGCGCCCTTGTGCGCGGGCCATCTGGATGGCCTCCCACATGGCCCGTGCCGTCGTGCCGTAACTGATCACCAGGGTGCGCGCCCCAGGCTGCGGGTCGGGCTTCACCATGGCGATCTCGTCCACATGTGCCTCAATTTTGGCGGCTAAATGGGCCAACATCCGGCTCAATTTGGCCGGGTCCTTGACCAACAGGCCGCGCTCATCGTGCGCCGAGCCGGTAACGCGCACCAGGTGCGCATCGCCGAAATGCGACATCGGCGGAACTTCGTCCAGCCTGTCAAAGCGATAGGGAATGAAAGGCTGGCCGTCCGTTGGCGCCAGGCGACGCGGGCGCACAGGTACCCGCGTATACTCGGCTACGTCCACAGTGGCCATAGACATGACCATTTCCTTGTCCGGCATGAGGAAGACCGGGCAGCGGAAGCGCTCGGCCAGGTTGAAGGCGTGGATGGTCAACGTGTAGCACTCGGCCACGCTAGAGGGGCACAGCGCGATGATCGGATAGCCGCCGCTCGTACCCCAGCGGACGAACTGGATATCGCCCTGGGCAGTCGTCGTCGCGCCGCCGGTGGCCGGGCCTTGACGCTGGCAATCCACAATCACCAGCGGCACCTCGGCCATGATGGCGTAGCCGATGTTCTCGGAATACAGGCTGATGCCGGGGCCGCTGGTCGCGGTCATCGCCTTGGCGCCGGCCAGGGCCGCGCCGATGCACATGCTGATGGAGGCGATCTCGTCCTCGGCCTGGATGGCCTGCCCGCCCACCTTGGGGAGTTCGGCGATCATGTGGAGCAGGATAGGCGTCGCCGGCGAGATGGGGTACCCGGCGAAGAAAGTGCAACCCGCGTCAATCGCACCCCTGGCGATCGCTGTGGCGCCGTCAATATATTCTCTCATCGGGGGGAACGTCCTCGCTTGCCGCGCAGGCGGGCCAGTTCCGCCTCCAACGCCTGAACCCGTTGCTCGGCCGCCAGCCGCGGCTGGCGCTCAGCCTCCGCGTCCTCCTCGCCGGTTGGCAGCAGCTTGCCCTCTGCATCGTAGTAACGCAGCCAGACAGCTTCCTCGCCCTGAATCGCCCCAGCCCAGGGCCCCAGCCACAGCTTTAGTTCCTCGCTCCACAACCAGCCACGCTCATCCGGCGGGATGGGTGCATAGCGCCCCGCACTCAACCGCCAGCCCACGAACGCCTGTGGATCAAAGGGATCCCAGCAAAAGTATTCCGGCGTGCGGGAAACCTGTTCGTACAATTCCTTCATAACTGTCAGGTCTATCTGTGCAGTGCTGGGCGAGAGCAGTTCAATGATGACATTGGGGTAGCGGCCTCCCTCCTGCCACACCACCCAGCTTTTGCGCTCACGCTGCCTGTCCACATTCAGGACAACGAACACCTCCGGCCCGCGATAAGCGACCCGCTTGGGCGCCCTGCCCTCCAACTCGGCGATCACCTGCTGGGCCTGGTCTAGACTATGGTAGATGAACATATTCCCGCCCACGAAAAAGTCGGCCCGATCACGCCAGGCGTAACGGAGGATGCTGAGGCACAAGAGCATTTGGGTGACATGGCGATCCGATTCTAAGGGTTCACCGTCCTCATAGGGCAGGTCCAGGTCCGGCAATTGGACCCCAGGGATAGCGGCAAGCGGCTCTCTCATAGGCAATTCACTCCACTACTCCAGATTGTACCCGCCCAGGCCAAATCGTCAAGCGGCGCTTATCCATCGCCAGTTGAACCCGCCTGCGCCTGGAGCGCCCTCCAGGCCGCCTCCACCTGGGCGCGTGTCTCCTCCGGTGTGCCGGAGTTGTCAATGACTACATCGGCCAGGGCAACCTTCTCGGACTGGGGCGGCTGGGCAGCCATGCGCCGCTGGACCTCGGCGGCGCTCATTCCCCGCTCGCGCACCAGCCGCTCTAACTGCTGCTCCGGACGGGCAGTGACCACCCACAGCGCATCGCAATCGCGATACATACCGCTCTCAATCAACTTGATGGCCTCAATCACCACCACGCCGCGCCCGAGGGCGCGGATGCGCCGGTCAGCTTCCTGGATAACCAGCGGGTGAATAATGGCTTCCAGGCGGGCCAGGGCCGCCGGATCGGAGAAGACGATAGCCGCAAGCCGGGCGCGATCAATCGTGCCATCCGCTGCAACAACCTCCGGCCCAAAGGCGTCCACCACCTGTTGCCAGCCCGGTGTGCCAGGAGCGATGACCTTGTGAGCCAGTGTGTCGGCGTCAATCACCGTCGCCCCCAGGTCGGCGAGCATCCGCGTGACCGTGCTCTTTCCCGTACCGATGTTGCCGGTCAGGCCAATGACCGTGACACCAGGCCAGCGGCGAGACATCAGACCTCAACTCTGGAGGCAAGGTCCACCCATTCGTCCAGGCGGGCCTGAAGTTCGGCTTCAAGCTGCGTGTACTCCGCGCCCAGCGCTCGCACGCGGTCCAATTGCTGTGCCAGCCCAGCCTGCTCCAGTTCATGGCCCACCTGCGCCAGGCGGCTCTCCAGTTCAGCGATGATCGTCTCAAGCTCCGCCGCACGCTCGCGCATCTGACGGAGGACGGAGGACGGAGGATGGAGGGCCGTTGTCTGGGCTTGCTGCCTGTCTTCCGTCTTTCGTCGTCCGCCGTCCGTCGTCCGTCGTCCATCGCCCTCCCGCGCCTGCACAACCTCGGTATAGCCGCCCGGATAAACGCGCAGTTCGCCACCCTCCAGCACCCAGACCTGCGTGGCCAGTGCGTCAATCAGATAGCGGTCATGCGAGACGAGCAGGATCGTGCCCTCAAAAGCAGCCAGAGCCTCCTGGAGCACCTCCTGCGAGGGGATGTCCAGATGATCGGTCGGCTCGTCCAGGAGCAGGAAGTTCGCCCCCTGCAAGGCCAACAGCGCCAGCGCCAGCCGCCCGCGTTCGCCGCCGCTCAGCGCCGCGATCGGTTTGAACACATCATCACCGCTGAAGAGAAAGCGAGCCAGATAGTGGCGCGCCTGGCTCACCAACATCTCCTGGGCCGCCAGAATCTCCTGAAGCGGCGTCCAGTCCGGATGCAGCCCCTCATGGGCCTGGGCGAAATAACCGACCTTCACGCTCACGCCCAGGCGGGCCTCGCCTGCCAGGGGCGGGGTCCGCTGGAGGATCGTGCGCAGGAAGGTGGTCTTGCCCGCGCCGTTAGGGCCGATCAACGCCGCGCACTCGCCGCGCCAGAGCAGCAGGTCGGGACAGGTGAACAGCGGCCCATCTTCCGGGTAGCCCACGACCAGGCCATGCGTCTCCAGGACCTTATCGCCGCTGCGCAGATCGGGGCGCAGGTCCAGGCGCAGGCGGGGTTGCTCACGCGGCTTCTCCACAGGCGCCAGCCACTTTAGTCGCTTCTCGCGTCCCCGGGCCTCCCGGGCGCGCTGCCCGGCCTTGTAACGACGGATATAAGCTTCCGTCCGGGCAATGTACGCCTGCTGAGCCTCATATTCCGCCTGCTGCCGCGCCCGGCGTTCGGCGCGTTGGCGTACATAGGCGCTGTAGTTACCACTATACACCTCCAGCCTGCCGTTTTCCAGCGCCCAGACCGTGTTCACCAGCCGATCCAGGAAGTAGCGATCGTGTGAGACCAGCAGGACCGCGCCGGGCCAGTTCGCCAGCGTCTCCTCCAGCCATTCCACCGCCCGGATGTCCAGGTGGTTGGTCGGCTCGTCCAGGACAAGCAGAGCGGGGGCTTCCAGCAGCAGCCTGGCCAGAAGGGCGCGCGTCTTCTGGCCGCCGCTCAACCGGCTGAGGGGCCGGTGAACATCGCCGACGTCAAAACCCAGGCCGCCCAGCACCTGTCGGATGCGCGCCTCATAAGTATAACCGCCTGCCTGCTCAAAACGCTCGCTGAGCAGGCTGTATTTCTCCGCCAACGCCTCAAAGCGGGCCGGGTCGGCCATCTCCATTTCCATCTGGCGCAACGCCTCCTCCTGGGCGCGCAGGTCGGCGAAGACCTCCAGCATGGCCCGGTAAAGCGTGAGAGCGCCATCCAGGTGTGCCTCCTGGGGCAGATAGCCGAGGGTCAGCCCGCGGGCGCGGGACACCTCGCCCGCCGAGGGCTCCTCCAGGCCGCACAGGATGCGCAACAGGGTCGTCTTGCCCGCGCCATTGGGCCCGACGAGCGCAATGCGGGCGTTGTGCGGGACGGTCACGTTGACGCCCGCGAACACATCCTGCGCGCCATAAGATTTCGCCAGATTGGAGCCGGTCAGGAGTGACATCAGGGGTAATTATACCATGTTACTTGAGGATAAGCGGCAGGGCCGCCTGGCACATCCCCGGCAGGGTGACCGTGCGCGAGGCCATGACCACCGGCGCGGAGCGGTTGGTGCGCATCCACAGGTCGTAGAGGAGCTGGCCGTCGCCGTTCGTCACGTTCTCATCGCGCAGAAATTCAATAAACTCTCTGGAGGCCGTCTGGTAGTAGAGCGTCACGCTGGCGCGCACCGCCGTGCAGGGGAGGCGGTAGCGCGTATCATCCCAATACTGCCCATCGGCGTAGCTGTAGCCCACCGGCGCGGCCTGGACAGCCGCGAAGCCGGCGTTGGTGAAGCCGCGTGGCGGGATACGGTTGTCAAACAGGATGACGTTATTGAGCATCAGGTGGAAGGAGGGGCCGGGCGGCAGGCCCAGTTGGGCCGCCCAGGCGGGCGTCAGGCCCTGGCGGGCCTCGTACACCTTGATCGCCGGATCGCGGGTCAACTCGCCCGTTGCCGGGTCGTAGTGGCCCGACTCAAACACAAGCTGGTTGTTGGCGTCGTAGGCCTGGACATGCAGCCAGATGCGCCGACCATCCGGCTTGCCTGTGGGCAACTTATGGCCGCTCTGATTGGTCACGCGCACGACCAGTTCCCCACCCGCAGCACTGAGCACATCCAGTGTGGCGGCGTTCGTCAGCATATAGGTCGCCCGCACCATGCCGGTGATCAGCGCCTGGCTGTCCACCGTGCCGGAGAAGACCGGGTGGATCATGAGCGTCTGGGGCACCCAGGTGTTGCCGCCGGTCAGGTCGTGCTGGGGCAGGTCCTGGCGCAGGATACCGAAGGCCTGGGCGATGCTGGAGCCGTGGCCGGTGACATCGCGCATATGGCAGTCCTGGCAGATGGAGACATAGGCTTTGTTGCCGCCGAACTGGGGGGCATACACGCCCTGGGGGGAATTGTACGCGCTCATCCACCATTCGCCGAAGGTGCGCGAGAGCGGGAACAGGGCGTCATCGCCGATGTCCGCAGGCGGCTGGTTGAGCGGGTTCAGCCGGTACTCGTTCGCCGTCGCGTCCCAACTCAGGATGGGGTTGCTGATGTTATGGCAGGCACCGCACAGGGAAGCCTTCTGGTGAAAAGGCGAGCGATAGGTCCTGAAGGGGTGCGGGTCAAAGGGCATGGGTGGGACGATCTCAAACGGGCCGCGCCGGTGGTCGGCGGTGTCCACGACCAGCGTGGCGCTGCCGGTGATCGTCACCGTGGTGGTCAGCGCCTGGAGGATGAACAGGTCACGGTCAGGGCTGGCGCCCGGCTCATACACCGGGTTGACCAGGCGGTGGCACAGTTCGCATTGCACGCCATCAAAGTCGCTGCCCTCCAGCGCCGAGCCATCCGGCGGGAGGGCGCGCCCCTCCAGCCAGGCTTTCGGCGCGTGGCAGCGCAGGCAGTACGTGCCGGAAAAGGCCGCGTCCTGGTTGGCGACGGCCAGCCCGGCCCAGAAGACCGGGTCGCGGGCGGATTGGGCCACCATGCTGCCCTTCCAGTTGGGCGGCGCCTCGGCCAGCGGCTCGCGGGGGTTGTACTCCTCGGAGTGGCAGCCCTGGCACTCAAAGTAGGGCGTGAGGGTGTGCGTGATCCAGTTCGGCTGCGTGCCGGGCAGGAAGTAATCGGGCAGCGTGGTGGTGATGCGAACAGTTGGTTGTAGCGCCCCTTGTGGTTGCCCATCACCAGAATGGGGCACGTCTAACCCACCGACGGCCATACCGGTCAGGGCAAGCATTGTGATGACGCCGGCGAGGAGTACGGCGAGCAGGATCAAAAGGCGCTCAGTGCGCATCCAGGCCCTTTTCATGACCGAAGGGGGGAACACAATGGCCTTACGCACCGCGCCAAGCGGGGTTATCCAGGCGGAAGCCGTGCCCGCGTACGGTGATCACATAGTTGTGCTCCGGGTCGGCCTCGGCCAGCCGCTCGCGCAGGCGACGCACCAGGGCGTCAATCGCCTGCTCAGAGACGCCCGTGCTCACGGCCTCCGGCCAGACGGCAGCCACGATCTCCTCTCGCGTGACGATACGCCCCTCGCGCCTGTAGAGCAGTTCCAGCAGCCGGAATTGCTGTGCGGAGAGCGGCTCAATCTCCCGGCCCAGAATAAACACAGCGTGAGCCTCCGCGTCCAGCCGCAGGCGGCGTGGCGGTTGCAGGGTGGGGACCTGTCCCAGGGGCAGGGTGGCCTCGCTGCCGATGAAGGCCATCTTCACGCACAGCGCGATCTGCAGTTCGTCGCCGTCCTGCAAGCGCTGCACGCCTACCAGAGGCTGGCCGTTCAGATAGGTGCCGTTTTTACTGTGTAGGTCCTCGGCGTAGTAGCCGCTGTCCTGGCGGAAGATGCGCAAATGGTGGCGCGAGACCTGGCGCTCCGGCAGGACGATATCGCAGTCGGCCTCGCGGCCAATGAGCACCGTGTCGCCGGTGATGCTCCAGCGCTGCCCGGCCAACTGGCCCTCGCGCACAATCAAGTAAGGGGCTTCCGCTTCAGGCATAGTCACCTCCCAACAGGTTCCTGGTAGGGGCGCACGGCCGTACGCCCCTACCTAACCGTGCCGTACCATCTCATGATGAATTTCTTAAAGATTGCCATCCTGATTTCGCTTGACAACTGCGCCGTTCTGAGTACAGTAATAAACAGGGGGTTGTTGCATCGCCTTGGCCACTCCGATGTTATCACCACTGAAACCCGGCGCCACGTTGCGCCAGCGCTACAAGGTCATCCGGACGGTCGGCGCGGGCGGCATGGGCTCCATCTACCAGGCCGAAGACCTGCGTTTGTCGGGCCGCCTGTGCGCCATCAAAGAAGTGCTGCCCGAACCCGGCCTGAACGGCGAGGCCCGCGCTCAGGCCCATGAGCAGTTCCACCGCGAGGCCAGCGTCCTGGCCCGCCTGGACCATCCCAACCTGCCCAAAGTCTCCGACTTCTTTGACGACGCCGGGCGCGATTACCTCGTCATGGACTTCGTCCCTGGCCCGGACCTCAAGCAGGTGATGGACGAGGCCCGCCGCCAGGGCCGCTTCCTGGAGGAGCGCAAAGTGCTGGCCTGGGCGGCGCAACTCTGCGATGCGCTGGAATACCTCCACAACCAGGACCCGCCTATCCTGCACCGCGACATTAAACCCGCCAACATCAAGCTCACCCCCGGCGGGCTGATCAAGCTGGTGGACTTCGGCCTGGTCAAGCTCATGGCGCCGGACGACTCGCGCACCATCACCATCCTGCAAGGCCGGGGCACAGCCCACTACACGCCCTTGGAGCAGTACGGCGGCGACACCGGCCATACCGACGTCCGCTCCGACATCTACTCGTTGGGCGCCACGCTCTATCACCTGTTGACGAACGAGCCACCAGCGGAGGCCAAGCAGCGCTTCCTGCGCCCGGACAGCCTGCGCCCGCCCCGCGCCATCAACCCGGCCATCAGCCCGCGCACCGAGCGGGCCATCCTGTGGGCGATGGAGATGCACCCAGACAACCGCCCACCTAATATTGCTGCTTTCCGCCGCGCCCTGCTGGGCATCACCGGCAACGAAATGGGATTCCCGCTGGTGCAACAGCCCTCCCCCTGGGCCGAGGCCCTGGCCGCCAATCAGACGCTCCTCTTCCTGGTCCTGGGTCTGTTGATCGTGGCTGTTCTGGCAACGGTCCTGGGTCGCCCTTAACCTCTCGTCCGTTCTCTCCTATTACTCGTGCGCACCCTCAGGCGCGCCAGCAGCATATATCCGCCCAGGGCCGCCACAGCGCCGCTCCAGGCCAGGGCGACCACGCTCCAAGCCCCCCAACTCTCTGCCAATACCTCTGCGCCGGGAAGCCCCAAGGCGAAGTAATTGTAACCGATCAGCCCACCCAGCCAGCTCAACAACAGCAGCCGTATCGCCCCCACCAGCGAGGCCCCCCCATGGCGCCCCCACCAGAAGCTACCTGCTCCTACCAGGCCCAGCCCGACCAGCACCACCAGCAGGCTCCCCAGGCTCACAGGGCCAGCGTTCCCGGCGGAGAGCGCCGGCGTGGGCTGCGGCGTGGGCGAGGCCGTCGGTGTGGGCGAAGGCGGTGTAGGCGTTGGCGTCTCCGTCGGTGGCACCGGCGTAGGGGTAGGCGTGGCCGGAGGCGGCGCCACGGTGGCCACCGCCGGTGGCGTGCCACTCTGCGGGATGGTGATCTGCAACTTGATGGAGCGGGTCGCTGGCTCGGCGCTGACGCTGATCTCAAGCTGGCCGACGTGATCCAGCGGCAAGTCCACTTCAGCGATACCCCGGCGCGTCGTCGCGGTCAGCGGCGGCAGTTCCAATCCCTCCGCAGGATAGGAGCGGCGGAACTGCGCCACTGTGCCGTCCGGGACGATATGGCCGTTGTGGTCCAGGATCGGCCCGGCGCGCAGGCGCAGCGTCGTGCCGATCTTCAGCACCTCCGGTGAGGGCGTGGCCAGGCCGCCCGACTCTATCGTGCCCACGCTGAGGGCGATCACCTGGCCGGGGTCAGGCTGCGTCTGCACTGTCAGGTCGTAACCCAGGCTGCGGATGCTGACCGGCGAGGCGCCTCGCGGGGTGATCTCGCGGAACAGCGCCCGCACGGCCACGTCCACGAACGGCCCGACTTTGCTGTACAGCCCATAGTAGGCAGCCACCTTGCTCGTCTCGGTGGCGTCCAGATAATAGGGCGCGTTAAAGGCCAGGACGATCACCTTCTTGGCGCCGGCCAGGTCGGGGCGCTGGGCCAGGAAGGTCTTGACCACGCTGGACTCCGGCACCTCGGGCACGATGTCCAGCATGGCGAAAATGATCCAGTCGGCCCGATTGAGCCACTCAGCCACCTGGGCGGCTGTGGTCGGTGTGGGCGTGACTTCGGGCAGGGAGGTGGCCTCAGGCGAGGGGGTGGCTTCAGGTGACTCTGTCGGCGTGGGCGATGGGGTGGGCGTAGGCGACGGCGGCGCGCCGAGGAACTGTTGCAGGTCGGCGAAGGAGAAGCTGCGGATGTGGCTGGGGTCCACCTCGCCACTGGAGGCGCGCAAGGCGAGAATGGCTTTCTCCAACGCTGTGCGCGCGATCAGCGGGCGCATCTGGCAGCGCGGCGGCGGGCATTGGGCCGCCTCGCGGACATCGGTGAAGATTACAATATAATCGTCGCGCACGGGCGGGCGCGGCACGCGGTTGGTCAATTCCTCCAGGGGCGGCGAGATCAGTGTGACCGCGTCCTGAGCGATCTCAAAGATGGCGTTGAGAGACTGGCTCAGGTTGACTTTATCGCGCGGGTCGCCCCTCTGCGTCTGCTCCAGCGCCCAGCCGCCCGTCTTGCCGGGTGGGCCGTACAGCTTCTTTTTCAGCGCCAGAATGCGGGCCAGGGATTGGTCCACCCGCGTGCGGAAGGCCGTGTCCTCTTCGTAGCGGCGGCGGAAGAAGTCAATCGTCTCCTCAATCGTCTGGCGCTGCCGGTTGGCCTGCCCCGGCTTGTAGAACTCGGACAGGATCAACAGGTCGTTCCCCGCCAGGAAGGCATCGCGGGCGACAACCTGATTGGGGAAATCCTTGCCCGAAGGGTCGTAAAAGCGTTTCACCGCGCCGACGCCCAGGGAATCGCTGACGACCACGCCGCCAAGCTGGCGCCAGGAGGCGAACTGGGGCAGGGACATCAGCAGGCTGAAAGCGGCCTGGTCAAAGCTGATCGGCAAGGTGGAGGCGCGGATGTTCCCCTGAAAGCCGCGATAGCGGATGTGGGAGGTGAGCAGGGCATCCGCGACCTGGGCAGGCTCCTCGGCGCCGCCGGTGACAGCAAAGAAGGGGGCCAGCTCAATCTGCTTGAGCTGCTCCAACGACTTGGTCACCGTGGCCACTTCCTCATCGGTGCGGCGGTCGCTGCCGCCATGGCCGGGGAAGTGCTTGGCGACGACGGCCATGCGCCCCTCCGACCCCAGGTGAACGCCCTTGATATAGGCCTGGCCCATCACACTAACCCAATAGGGATCGCCGCCGAAGGTGCGTGTCCCTAAGTCGCCTGGCCCCTCCGGATGGGGATTATCCAGCACGTCCAGCGAGGGGCCGAGCAGCATGTTAATGCCCAACGCTGAAAGCTCCTGGCCGACGATGCGCCCCACCGTCTCGGCATGGGTGATCGTCCAAGTGGCGCCAATGGCCATGTTGTTAGGGACGGGCGTCAGGCCATTGCGGATGCGCGTATACGGAAAGCCATCGCCCTCGTGGTCAATGGCGATGAACAAGGGGATGAAGGGCGCGGGCGGTGCCGATGGCAGCTCATTGGGCGCTGGTGCAGGCGTCGGCTCTATAGAGGTTTGATAGGCGATGCTTTGCAGGCTGTTAGTCAACGAGACGACGGCGCCGGGCGTGTTGGTGTCCGGGGCGATGTTGCCGTTAGAGGAGAGCAGAACCACGCCGCCCACGTGGGAGTTGTGGATTAGCTTATAAATATCGGAGTCCGGGCCGGTATTTGTGCCGGTGAAAGTGACCAGGAAAAGCTGGCCGACCTTCTCAGCCGGGGACATGCGGATCATCAGCGCGCAGATGTCCTGATCGGGCGAAGGGCATTCTGCGGCAGCCATGAGCGGCCGGGCAAAGAGTGGGCCCAGGAGCGCAAGCAAGAGCAGCCCCACGAGCACGCGGCGTGCCAATTTCTCCTCCTGTTATCAAGTATACCAGGGGCAGGGCGGGGGAGCAAGCGCCCGCCAGCCGTATGGCTACTTTCGTCCTCCGCCCTCGCAGTTGCAAAATTGGCCCTTCAGAAGCATAATACCGCCCTATCCGACCAGCAGTTCCATCATCGCAGACATCGCCAGGGAGGGAAGATGATCCCCATATTTGCGGATTATGTCCAGCGGCTGCAAAAGCTACACGAGGAGATCGCCAAGACCATTCAAGACCTGCCACAGGCAGCGCTGGACTGGCTGCCCCCTGGGCCGGAGATGAACTCCCTCTGCGCCCTGGCCGTCCATGTCGCCGGCGCCGAGCGCTACTGGATCGGCGACGTGGTGGGCCGCGATCCCTCCAACCGCGACCGGCCCGCCGAGTTTCGCGCACAGGGGCTGGATGCGGCTGCGCTTCAGGCGCGGCTGGATCAGGCCCTGGAGCACAGCCGCACAGTGCTGGAAAACCTGACCCTGGCGGACCTGGAGGCCGAGCGCACCGTGCCTAAGGACGGGCGCAAAGTCAGCGTCGCCTGGGCGCTGGCCCAGGCCCTGGGACACACAGCAGAGCACCTGGGGCAGATGCAGATCACCCGGCGCTGGTGGGAACAGTGCAAATAGCCGTCAGCTTTCAGCGTGAAGGGGCGCATAGGCGCATAGTAGGGGCGCAGCGCCGCTGCGCCCCTACTGCCCCTACTGCCCTAAAGATGGATCGGAGCCCCCTCCACGCCGTGCGCCGCTTCCATGATCACCTCGGAGAGCGTGGGATGGGCATGGACATTGCGGGCGATCTCGTTGGCGGTTAGCTCCCACATGCGGGCCAGGGTCAACTCCGGCAATAGCTCGGTCACCTCCGGGCCGATCAGCGCCGCGCCCAAAAGCTCGCCGTACCTGGCATCTGCGATGAGTTTGGCAAAGCCTTCGGGTTCCCCCATGCCCAGCGCCCGGCCATTGGGGCGGAAGGGGAACTTGCTCACCTTGACTTCATAGCCCTGCTCGCGGGCCTGCTTCTCCGTCAGGCCGAAGCTGGCCACCTGGGGGTGCGCATACGTCGGGCGCGGCATGGCGTTATAGTCTAGGCGGACGGTCTCGGCGCCGGCGATGGTCTCGGCGGCAACGATCCCCTGGACCATGCCCACGTGCGCCAGCAGCAGCTTGCCGGTCACATCACCGATGGCGTAAATGCCTGGGACATTGGTGCGCAGCCCCTCGTCCACGACAATGAAGCCGCGCTCCGTCTGCACGCCCACCGCCTCCAGCCCGATGTTCTCGGAATTGGGGCGCACGCCGGTGGCCACCAGCACCTGCTCCACCTCTACGGTCTGCTCACCCTTTGGCCCCTCAATCTTCACCCGCACCTTGTCGCCGACAACCTCGGCGGCGGCCACCTTGCTCCCCGCCATCACCTTGATGCCCCACTTAGTGAAAGAGCGGCTGAGTTCCTCTGCCACCTCGTCATCTTCCAGCGGCAGGATATGTTCTAGAATTTCAACCAGATAGACCTCACTGCCGTAGGAGCGCCAGATGGTGGAGAACTCGCAGCCAATCGCCCCCGCGCCGATGATCACCACCGACTTGGGCAGCTCCTCTTGAAGGATGGCCTCGCGGTAGGTGACGATGTGCTTGCCGTCTATCTCAACGTTGGGCAGGGTGCGGGGGCGGGCGCCGGTGGCGATAATGATGTTTTTGGCGCGGACCGTCTGCTCCTTGCCCTCGCTGTCCACCACCAGAATGCGGTCGGCGGCCTGAAGCGTGCCCGTGCCCATATACACATCAACCTTGTTCTTGCGCATGAGAAAGCCCACGCCCTTGACCAGCCGGTCGGCCACTTCGCGGCTGCGCCTGACCGCGACGCTGTAATCCAACGTCAGGTTGTCAAAGGAGAAGCCGAACTCCTTGCCGCGCTGAAGCAGGCGGGCGATCTCCGCGTTGCGCAACAGCGCCTTGCTGGGGATGCAACCGATATTCAGGCACACCCCGCCCAGGAACTCCCGCTCAATAATGGCCGTCCTCAGCCCCAGTTGAGCGGCGCGGATGGCGGCGACATACCCGCCCGGCCCCGCGCCCAGCACGGCGACATCATAGGGTTCGTTGTTTGCCATCGTGAGCACTCGCTTTCGGATTACAACAGCCCTCCCCCTGGATGGGGGAGGGGGTGAAGTCCTTCCATCTCCTCACTCATCGCGCCAGTTCTCCAGCACCTCTTTGACTTTGGCGACAAAAGCGTCGGCGCTGGCCCCGTCCAGGATGCGATGGTCAAAGGTCAGGCTGATGTACACCATCGGGCGGATGGCGATGGTGTCCACGCCGTCGTGCGTCAGGACGACGACGCGCTTCTGCACCGCACCCACGCCCAGGATGGCCGCCTGCGGCTGATTGATGATCGGTGTGGCGAACAGGCTGCCGGAGACACCGTGATTGGTGATGGTGAACGTGCCCCCCTGCACGTCGTCGGGCTTGAGCTGGCGGTTGCGCGCCCGCTCGGCCAGGTCGTTGACCGCCCGCGCAATGCCCAGGAGATTGAGATTGTCCGCGCCCTTGATCACCGGCACGATCAGCCCTTCGTCGCCCAACGAGACGGCGATACCGATGTTGATCGGACGCTTGAGCACAATGCCTTGATCGCTCCAGGAAGAATTGACCAGCGGATAGGCTTTGAGCGCATGGACGGCGGCCTTGACGAAGTAAGCGGTATAGGTGAGCTTGACGCCATCGCGCTCGTAGGCTGCCTTGTATTTCTCGCGGTGGGCGACAACGCGGCTCATATCCACCTCAAACACGGTGGTGACGTGCGGCGAGGTGCGCTTGCTGCGCACCATGTGCTCGGCGATGGCCTGGCGGATGCTGGTCAGGGGCACGACTTCAGCGGGGGGCGGTACGGCCTCGGCAGGGGCCGGGGTTGGAGGCGGCGCGGCAGGCGCAGGCGCCGGGCCGAAGACCTCCTCGGTGGGGCGGAAAAGCTCGCCCAGGCCGGGCTGCTCCCAGGGGGGCAACGCCTCTTTCTTCTCCGGCGGTGGGGCGGCTTTGGCCTTTTCGCGGGCCTCAACATACGCCAGCACATCCTGCTTGGTGATGCGCCCGCCCTGGCCGGTGCCCTTCACCTGGCTCAGGTCCACATTGTACTCGGCGGCGATACGGGCGACAACGGGCGAGATGAAGCCGGCCTTCTCGCCCCTGGCCGCCTTCTCCCTTTCCCCCGCAACTGCAGGAGAGGGGGTTGGGGGCGAGGGCGCGACGTGTGCCGTTGTAGGCAACGGCCCGCCCGCCGGGATCGGCTCGCCTGGCTGGCCGATGACCGCCAGGGGCGTCCCCGCTCTCACCGTCGTCCCCTCCGGGACGAACACCTTGAGCAGCGTCCCGCCCTCAATCGCGGTGACTTCGGTCGTGACCTTATCGGTCTCCACTTCCAACAGAGGCTCGTTGCGAGCAACCTGCTCCCCCTCGCGCTTGAGCCATTTGGTCACCTTCCCTTCAACGACGCTCTCGCCGAGTTGGGGCATGACGACTTGCGTTGCCATAATACCGTAGTTCCTCCTTCGGGAGAGTGGACGACGGACAACGGTTCTCGTCCGTCGTCCACCCTCCATCGTCTAATAAGCTGCCAACTTCCGCATAGCGTCCGCGATCTTCTGCGGGTTCGGCATAAAGAACTCTTGCATGGGGTGGCTGAAGGGCACGCCGGGGACATCCGGCCCGGCCAGGCGCATGATCGGCGCGTCCAGATACTCAAAGGCTTCGCCGGCGATGATCGCGGCGATCTCGGCGCCGAAGCCGCCCGTCAGGTTGTCCTCGTACACGATCAGCGCCTTGTTCGTCTTCTTCACCGAGTTCAGGATGGTCTGCTTGTCCAGCGGCGCCAGCGTGCGGATGTCCACCACCTCCACGTCAATCCCCTCCTGGGCGACCATCTCGGCGGCCTGGAGGCAATAGTAATGCATCATGCCGTAGGCGTACACCGAGAGGTCCGTGCCGGTGCGCGTCACTTTGGCCGGGCCGATAGGCACAGTGTACTCGCCCTCCGGCACCTCGCCCTTGATCAGCCGGTAGCCCTTCTTCGGCTCAAAGAACAGCACCGGGTTGTTATCGCGCACGGCGCTCTTGAGCAGCCCTTTGGCGTCATACGGGTTGGAGGGGATGACGACCTTGAGGCCGGGCACATGGGCAAAGAAGGCCTCCACCGATTGCGAATGGTACAGCCCGCCGCCCACCCCGCCGCCATAGGGGGCGCGGATGACCATCGGCACGGGGAACTGGCCGTTGGAGCGATAGTACATCCGGGCGGCCTCGTTGACGATCTGGTTGAAGGCCGGGTGGATAAAGTCGGCGAACTGGATCTCGCAGATGGGCCTCATCCCGTTCAGCGCCGCGCCAATGCCGACGGCCACAATGGACAGTTCGGCCAGCGGCGAATCAATGATCCGTTTAGGCCCGTACTTCTCATACAACCCTTGTGTGGCGCGGAATACGCCACCGCGCGGCCCGACGTCCTCGCCGGTGATGAACACGCTCTCGTCTCGCGCCAGTTCCTCATCCATCGCCTGGCGGATGGCTTCAATCAGTGTGATCTCTGGCATAGCTCCTCCTTCTTTCCTCTCAGGGCGCGTAAACGTCCCCCAGTGCGTCCTCCGGATCGGGCCAGGGCGCGGCCTCGGCATAGGCCTGGGCATCATCCACAATCGCGGCGATTTTCTCCTCCAGTTGCTGGTTGCGTTCCTCGGTCAGAATGCCGCGCTCCATGAGTTCGGTGCGCAGGCGCACCAATGGCTCGGTCTTCTTGTGTTCTTCCACCTCTTCGCGGCTACGGTAGGTGCGGTCGTCGTCATCCGAGGAGTGCGGCACCAGGCGATACACCTTGGCCTCAAACAGGGTCGCCCCGCCGCCGGAGCGCGCCCGCTCCACCGCCTTCTTCATCTCGCGGTACACCGCGTGGATGTCGTTGCCATCCACCGTCACCCCCGCGATGCCATAGGCGCAGGCGCGGTCGGCCACGTTCTCAATGTTCATCTGAAGGTGGATGGGGACGGAGATGGCGTAGAGGTTGTTCTCCACGACCACGATCAGCGGCAGCTTGTGCACACCGGCCCAGTTGAGCGCCTCGTGGAAATCGCCCTCGCTGGTGGAGCCTTCCCCCAGGAAGGTGAGGACCACGCGGTCGCCCCCCTTCAGCTTCTCCGCCAGCGCCGACCCCGCCGCCTGGGGTACCTGGGTGGCCACCGGGCTGGAACCGGAGATGATGTTCAGGCGCTTGATGCCCCAGTGAGAGGGCATCTGGCGCGCCCCGCTGTTGGGATCGCCCTTGCGGCCAAACAACCCCAGCATGAACTCGCGCGGGGTCATGCCCACAGCCAGGCACAGCCCCAGATCGCGATAGTAGGGATACAGGATGTCATAGCCGCGCCTGATGGCATAGGCCGTGCCGATGTGGATGGCTTCATGGCCCATGCCGGAGATATGGAAGGTGATCTTGCCCTGGCGGTGGAGCAGCCAGGCGCGTTCATCCAGACGGCGCGCCAGCAGCATCCACTCGTACATCTCCAAAAGCGTCTCCGGACTCAGGTCATCCTCGGTCTCTTTTGTCTCTTTTACAGGGACAGTGACAGCTTTAGTGGTCATAGTGACTCCTCCATGGGAAGAACTCCAAGAACTCGTCGGAACCCGAGGAACTCCTGGGAACTCAGAGGGCCTCCAAGTTCCCAGGGTTCCTAATGGGTTCCCCTGATACGTCCAACGACGCGGCCACGATCTCGGCCACGTCTAACACCTCCATCTGGCCGCCAGCGGCCCTGGCGGCATCGGTGAGCATGATCATACAGAAGGGGCAGCCCACGGCCAGCGTGTCCGCGCCGGTGGCGATGGCCTCGCGCACACGATTGGCATTGACGCGCTCATCGCCGTGTTCCTCTTCTTTCCACATCTGGGCACCGCCCGCGCCACAGCAGAACGACTTCCGGCCATGGCGGGGCATCTCCACCAGGTGGGCCTGGGCCTGCCGCAGCACCGCACGCGGCTCCGCGAGAATCCCATTCTGGCGGCCCAGGTAGCAGGGGTCGTGAAAGGTGACCTTGCCCCGACTGTCATGGCGCAGTCTCAGGCGCCCGGCGCCGACAAGCTCGTTGATCAGTTGGCTATGGTGGATGACCTCATAATGGCCTCCGAACGCCGGGTACTCGTTCTTGAGCGTGTGCAGGCAGTGGGGGCAGGTGGTCACAATGCGCCGAGGGGCGATGGCATTGAGCATCTCCACGTTGGTGTTGGCCAGTTCATAGAACAGGTCCTCTTTGCCCGCACGCCGGGCGGAATCGCCGGTGCAGCGCTCCTGCTGACCCAGGACAGCGTAGTTGACCCCGGCAGCGTTGAGGACCTGGGCGAAGGCGCGGGCGGTTTTCTGGGCGCGGGCGTCGGTCGCCGGGGCGCAGCCCACCCACCACAGCACCTCCGGCTGGGGGTTCTGGTCAATCGTGGGCACGTTCAGCCCCTCGGCCCAGTTCAGGCGATCGCCGGGCGGCACTTGCCAGGGATTGCCTGTCCGCTCCATGCCCCGGAAGGCGTTCTGCCACTGGCGGGGGAAGCGATTCTCCATCAGGACCAGGGCGCGGCGGATGTCCAGGATGTCGCGCATCGGCTCGTTGCCCACCGGGCAGATGTCCACGCAGGCGCCGCAGGCCGTGCAGGCCCATACCGCCTCCTCCGGGATGATCGCCTCCACCAGCGTCACCGAGCTAGGCTCGCCCCGCGCCAGGCGGGCGCCCTCGGCGTTCAGCAGATAGCGCTTGTTGATCTCCATCGTCGCCGGGGAGAGAACCTTGCCCGTATTGTAGGCGGGGCAGACCTCCTGGCAGCGGTAGCACATGATGCAGGCGTAGGCATCCATGATCTGCTCCCAGCCCAGGTCCTCAATGCGGGTCGCGCCGAACTGCTCCAGCGCCTCATCCTCAAAATCAAGCTTGCCAAGCTCACCCATAGAGCGGCGTTCCGGCTTGAGCAGGAAGTTCAGCGGTGCGAAGAACAGGTGGATGTGCTTGGAGTAGAGGAAATAGGGGATGAACAGCAGGATCGTGCCCAGCGCCAGCCAGAAGAACACGTGCTCAGCGACCTCTATCGCGCCGGGCGTCAGCCCTGCCCATGCACGGGCGACCATGTTGGCGAACGGCTGCCAGACGTCCGTGCTCTGCCCGGCGATCTTGACGCTCTGCCCCAGGAAGCGCGAACCGACATGCACCAGGATGAACGTGGCCACGATGGCCGAATCGCGCCAGATGCCGACACGGGCCTGTGGGCTCAGCCCGGTCTCAGCGCGCGTGCTCAGGTGGGCGGGGCGGAGCACCCAGCGGCGGATGACCAGCGCGATCATCCCAACCAGGACGGCCACGCTGAGCAGGTCGCCGATCAGACGATAGAGGTTTCCGATTAAACCCATTCCCAAAAAGCGGAAGCCAGGGAGATAGCCCTCCAGCACATCCCCGGTGTTCACCAACAGATAAAACATAAAGCCCCAAGCCACGAACGCATGGAACAGGCTGGGGCCCAGACGCAGGCGGAAGGTGGGCTGAAGGGTAATCGTCTTGATCAGGACAGCGAGCAGGCGACGGGGGACAACGCGCCAATCCACCTGGCCATGCCCGCGACGGATGATCCGGACAATGCGCTCCACGACGCGCCACGCCGCGTAGAGTGTGGCGAGGCTGGCCACCGCGAATATGATTTTCTCAACAGGTGCAAGCACGAACCCGCCTCCGCCTCAACCCTTCTCCAGTTGCCGGAGTAACGCTAAGACCGGCTCAATATCCGGCACCTGGCCGAGATCGCTGACGTAGGCGTAGCGGATGATGCCCTCCTTATCCACCAGGAACAAAGCCCGCTCGGAGGCGCCGCTCTCGCGCAGCACACCATAGGCTCGCGAGACCTCGCGAGCGAAGTCGGAGAGGAGGGGGAAGGTCAGGCCGAGTTGCTGGGCGAAGGCGCGATGGGAGTACGGGCTGTCCACGCTGATCCCCAAGACCTCCGTGTTGAGCCTGTGAAACTCGTGCAGGCGCTCCTGCAGGCCAGGCAATTGCAGGCTGCACACCGGGCTGAAGTCAAAGGGGTAAAAAGCCAGGAGGACATGTTTGTGGCCACGGTAATCGCTTAAGCGGATAGGAAAGTCGGTCGTCCCCGGAAGGCTGAAGTCAGGTGCGGGTGACCCTGCCGGAAGGGGCTTCTGCTCGCTCATATCCACTCCTGGTATCCTGATCATATCTCCTTATCTCATATGGAATTGATATAAAATAGTGTACTATAAACTGAGGACAGTCGCAAGGCATACAGGAAAGAGGGTCTCGGTTTTTAACCCCCGGTGCGTTTCCCCCACCCCAGCCCTCCCCCACAGGGGGAGGGTGAGGGAGGGGATGAAAAATAGCGTCTCTGACGAACCTCTGGTATAATAGATATAATAGACTCACATTGATCCTATACAAGGAGGCATGGATGCGCTCAGCCGCTAAGCGGGTCTCGCTGCGCAGCGCCATCCGGATCGCTCTCACGCTTCTGATTGCCATAGCGGTATTGTGGACCGGGTGGGCCAATGCTGCACCGGCCTTCCAGTCACCCGTCACGGGCAGCGAGCAACCTTCCCAACCGCAGGTGATCAACCCGCCACCCCAAGGCCCCGGCCTGCCCAACCAGACCGGCGTGCTATTGGTGGTGGCGCTCCTCATCGTCGTGCTGGTGATCGGGCAGAGCCTGCGGCCTACCGTGCCACCGCAGTACGTGCCGCCACCCCCGGAGCACCATGCCGAGGGGCCTCACTCCCCTGAAGCATCGCGCCCCAGCGAGCACCATTAAGGCGACGACGGACGACAGACCCCAGACCCCAGGCCACAGGCCGTCTATCGTCCGTCGTCCGTCGTCCGTCGTCTATCGTCTGCTCCCCGCTGCCTGTCCCCTGCTCCTGAGCGCCTATGGCCTGCGCCTGTATGGGCTGACCGCGCAAAGCCTGTGGCGCGACGAGGTGGATGCGCTGCGCTTCGCCCAACTGCCGCTCTCCGACTATCTCAGCATCTTCTCCCAGCCCGGCCAGAACGGCCCCTTGTACTTCCTCCTGCTGCGCGGCTGGGTCGCGCTGGCCGGGACGGGCGAATTCAGCCTGCGCTATTTCTCGCTGCTGCCGGGCGTTGTGGCTGTCGCGCTGACGCTGACGTTGGGACGGCGGCTGTTTACTGCACCCATCGGCCTGATAGCGGCTGCGCTGGTGGCGGCCTCCCCCTACCTGGTGTGGTACAGCCAGGAGGCCAAGATGTATGCCCTGATCACCGCGCTGGCGCTCCTGTCGCTGTATGCCCTGCGGCAAGCGACCGCCGGGCAGCCCCGCTGGTGGGTCGTGGTGGTGGCGGCCACCAGCCTGGCGATGTACAGCCATATCCTGGCCGCGCTGCTGATCCCGCTGCAACTGGCGCTCCTCACCGTCTGGCGGCCGGTGGGCAGGCGCGGCTATGCCCAGGCGGCTGCCGCGTTTGCAGCGCTCATACTCCCTTATGTGCCTTTGCTGAGATGGCAACTGCCTATGGCGCTCACGCCAGCGGAGACGGGCTACCCCTTCTTTCCTCTGCCGGAGATGCTCCTGATCCTGCTGAACGGCTATAGCGCGGGCCTGGTGCCCTGGGTCAGCGAAGCCGTGCTCGCCCTGTTTGGCCTGCTCCTGCTGAGCGGGGCCACAGCGCGTTTTAGTCCGTCGTCCGCCGTCCGTCATCGGTCGTCCGATGCGGCCGCCCTGCTCCTCTGGCTGTTCCTGCCGGTCGTCGTAGTCTTCGCCATCTCCCTTGTCCGTCCCCTGTTCACCGACCGCTACCTGATCTGGATCGCCCCGGCCTTTTATCTGCTGGTGGCCCTGGGCATCGCGGCCTGGGCGCAGCGGGTCCGCTGGCTGGGGCCGGCGCTGCTGGGCCTCCTGCTCGTGCTGGACCTTCAGGCCATTCACATCCAGGTCACCACACCGTTCAAATCGGACTTCCGCAGCGCGGCGGCCTACGTCGCCGCCCGTATCCAGCCAGGCGACCTGGTCATTTTCCAGATCCCTTATGTGCGCTACACCTTTGATTACTACTATCGCGGGCCGGCCTACACCTGGGCCGATGGGCTATGGACGAACGCAGGCCTGAGCGAAGCCGAGGCGGACACGGCCATGCGCGGGCTGACACAGAGCTACCGCGCCGTCTGGCTGGTGGAATCGGAGAGCGCCATGTGGGATCAGCGTGGGCTGGTGCGCCGCTGGCTGGATGCGCACGGCCAGGTGACGGAGGGCGCGGAGTTCACCCGCGTCAATGTCATACGCTACCTACTCCTCCATTCGCCGTGACCGGCCGCCCCGCTCGGACTCGCCGATGATCCCCAGGGCTTCCAACTCGTCCATGAGGCGGGCCGCCCTAGGATAGCCGATGCGCAGCCGACGCTGCAATAGCGAGGCCGACACGCTGCCGGTCTGCCGCGCCAGCGCAATGGCCCGCTCAAGCAGTTCATCGCTATCCAGGCCCTGCTCGCGTTCGCGCAAAATGGCCTCCCAGGGGGCTTCTGGCTCGCGCTCCCAGCCGCTGCGTGCCGCCTGAAGCCGCCAATAGTCCACGACGCGAGCGATCTCGGCGTCGCTGACGAAGCAGCCTTGCAGGCGCACCGGCGCGCTGGCCTCCGGCGCCTGGAAGAGCATATCTCCCCGGCCCAGCAGGGTCTCCGCACCCGGCATATCCAGGATGACGCGCGAATCCACCAGCGAGGCCACAGCGAAGGCAATGCGCGCCGGGAAGTTGGCCTTGATCAGGCCGGTGACGACATCGGTGCTGGGGCGCTGCGTGGCCACGACCAGGTGGATGCCGGTGGCGCGGGCCATCTGCGCCAGGCGACAGAGCATCGGCTCGGTCTGATCGGGCGCGGACATCATCAGGTCGGCCAGTTCATCCAGGACGACGACGATGCGGGGCAGGCGCCCGGCGAGCTTGCCCGCGTGGGCATTGTAGTCGGCCAGGTGGCGCGCCCCGGCTGCGGCGAAGGTCTTGTAGCGCTCGCCCATCTCGCGCATCAGCCATTGCAATACCCCCAGGATGCGGTCCAGTTCCACCTCCACCTGCCCCAGCAGATGCGGCAGGCCATTGAAGCGCGTCAGTTCCACGCGCTTGGGGTCAATCAGCACCAGCCGCAGGTCCTCCGGGGGATTCGTGCAGGCCAGGCAGGTGACGATAGCGCTGATGCAGACCGACTTGCCCGATCCGGTCGTGCCTGCGATGAGCAGGTGCGGCATCTTCTCCAGGTCAGCGACGACCACCGCGCCGGAAACGTCGCGCCCCAGCGCGATGGTCAGGGGTGAACGCGCCCGCTGGAAGCGCTCGCTCTCCATCGCCGAACGCAGGCCGACCAGGCCCACTTTGATGTTAGGCACCTCCACACCGACGACGCTCCGGCCCGGCACGGGGGCCTCAATGCGCAGGCGGGGTGCGGCCAAAGCCAGGGCCAGATCGTTGGCCAGCGCTGCGATCTGGCTGACGCGCACTTTCATGCGGCGTATTTCCCCATTCGGACCGGTGCGCTCAATGTACCCCGGCTCCAGGCCGAATTGCGTCACCGCAGGCCCCTGGCGCACCTCCACCACGCGCACCGGCAGGCCGAAGTACCCCAGTGTCTCTTCTATGATCTGGGCCTTGCGCCGGACCTCGGCCTCGGAGATCACCACCTCTTCTGTCTGGTCAAGCAGGTCCAGCGGCGGCAGGCGCTCATCGCGGGGCGAGGGCCGGCGACGGGGTGTGACCTCCTCCCCTCCTCCCCGATGAGGCGCAGGGGAAACCGGGGGCAGTTTCAGCCCGCCTGGTCTGGCCTCAGGCCGGGGCGCAGGGGCGGCGCGGCGGGCGGCCTGGGGCGCGGCAGGGCGTGATGGCGGGGCGCGGAAGGCCCCCAGGCGGTGCTTCATGTTGAGCACGCCCCACCTCACCCCGTCGGCGATCCCCTGGAGAAGCCGCATCACGTCGGCGCGGCGCAGGCCAACAGCCACGCTCAAAGTGATGGCAAACGCACTCAGCAACAAGAAGGCCGCGATCACATCGCCCAACGCTTCAACCAGGAAGCGGGCAACGGCCTGGCCCACAGCGCCCCCGCGACCGGCGGGCAAAAGCGCCTCGCTCTGATCGGGAGGGCTAAACAGGGCCAGCAGGCCCAGCGCGGCCAGAAAGGCCCCTTCGGCGGCCACCAGGCGCATCCAGGAGAGGCGCAGCGCGGCCTCGCCCCGCCCCCAGCCGAGCCGCCGCACCACCAGCGCGCCCCCGGCAGCCAGGCAGGCCAGCGCCACCACCGGCGCGCCCCAGCCGAACGCGCTGCGCAACGCACCGACCCAGTTCGCTATAAGATGGACTTCAAGGGGGGCATAACCGGCCAGCGCAGCCAGCGTCAGGCCCCCGGCCAGGAGCAGGGAGACCCCCACAATCTCCGGCCACCAGGCCCGCAGGAGGGGCGCCAACCGCTCATCCCAGGTGGGGGGATGCGGATCGCGCTGGCTGCGCCGGGCGCGCACGGAAGGTCGGGCCGATTTCATCCAACGTGGGTGAGCTTATGACGAAGGGCGCAGGGCCAACGACGAATACACGCTATCCCGGTCGCCCTCAGTGGTGCGCTGTTCATCCCCACTGTCCACAGCCCAGGCCTCATCCCGGCTGACCCGGCGCAGGCTCAAGGCCAGGCGTCGCTTGGCCGCATCAATGCTGATCACCTGTGCGGTGACCACTTCGCCTTCTTCCACCACGTTGCGCGGGTGCATGAACGTGCCCTCGGCCAACTCCGAGATATGGATCAGGCCCTCCAGGCCCGGCTCAACACAGGCGAAGGCGCCGAAGCTGACCACATTGGTGATCACGCCCTGGACCAATTGGCCGACGCGGTAGCGTTGCTCCACCGTCTGCCAGGGGTCGGGCTGCAGGCGCTTGATGGAGAGGGCAATACGTCCGTGCTCGGCATCGGTATCAATCACATACACGTCCACCGTCTGGCCGACGCGGAGAACATCGCTGGGGCGCCCGATGCGCCCCCAGGAGATCTCGGAAATATGCACCAGACCCTCCACACCGCCCAGGTCTACGAAGGCGCCGAAGTCGCACAAATGCGTCACCGTGCCCCGGCGCACGTCGCCAGGCCGCAACCCGGCCAGGAGGGCACGCCGCCGGTCGGCTTCGGTGGCTGCCCGCTGCGACAGGATCAAGCGATTAGCTGCACGGTTGATCTCAATCACGCGCAGATGGAGGCGTTGTCCGACACGACGGGCCAATTCCGCTTTGCGCGCCTCTTCGTTCAATAAGGGGGGAAAATCCAGAAGTTGCGAGGCCGGGACAAAGCCACGCAGGCTGTTCCAGGCGACGATCAGCCCGCCGCGATTGTAGCCCACGACCTCCAATTCAACCGTGCGCTCGGCCTCATACGCCGCCTGCGCTGCCGCCCAATCCCGCGCCTGGGCCGCCTCTGGGTTAAGGCTGAGATCATCGTGGTGGCCGTTCAGCCGCAAACTTCGCCATAAGGGTTCGCTATCCGGGGCTGGCCCGCCACCGTTCGCGAACTCGCCCTGCTCCAGCAAGGCCCGCCAGTAGCCCTCATCGGGCACCCACCATTCTGCTTCGTTCGGATGATGCGCCTGTACAAACACGGTCTCTCTCCTCCCACTATCGCCCTTCAGCTATCCGCCCCACCGATCCACGCACACCGCGAAGAGCCACTGTCACACATGCGCTCCAACTGTCTCTCCTGGTCGGCTTGGGTAATCCTTCCACAGCCTCCCATCGGGGGGGTCCGCCAGCCATCCCAGGCTCTTCCGCGTCGTGGCGGTTGAGCTAATAGCCGCAGTTTCCTTGAACCCTGTAGATAATCCGTTGAGCGCCTACTATAGTGCGCCATTATAGGCCCGCGCTTATACCCTGTCAAACGCGCTGCTCCGGTCTGCGGCCCGCCCCCGGCTCCTGCTCAAGCTGGCGCTGCGCGGCCTGCTCCATCTCGGCAATCGCGCGGGCGACGCTCTCAATCGCGATCCGTTGCTTCCGGTACAGGTCCGACTCGCTCATCGCCAGCCGCATGGCGATGTCGCGCACCCGCCGCCCCTGCAGGAACTTCATCTCCAGGATGTTATACAGAATCCACTCACCGGCGGTCAACTTCTGCTGGCCCTCCGGCTTGAGCCGCTCAATCGCCTGGAGCAGCACCGACCGCAGGGCCCGCACGGCATTCCCATCGTTCTCCTGCAGGGCCTGCTCCACCACCTTGAGGCGCAGCAGCGGGCTTTCGGCCAGCTTGGGGCCGCCCCAGTAGTGATTCAAGGCGTCGCGGACAAACTGCACATAGTCCGGGTCCTTCAGAATATCATCGCTGGTCAACAGGTCCGCGCCGCCATACTGGGCGGCACCGCGACGGCGTTGCAATGCCTCAATGCTGGGCAGCAACCCTTCCACCGCAGCGAAGACATCCTGTTGGAGCAGGCGGTCCTCCAGCGCCATGGCCGCCTGGGCGGCCAGCGTCCGCAACGCCTGGAGGCTATCCGGGCTGAGTTCCCCGGCCTGCGCCGGTACAGCCACCCCTAAGACGCCCAGGAGCGTAGTGCCTGCCATATTATGCAGGGGCACCAGCCAATATCCATCCCACAGGAAGAGATCGCCCTGAGGGCGGAGCGCCGGGCCGGACGGGGCCCCCTCTTCCAGGCCCACCTCCCTTTCGGAGGAGAGGGCTGGTTGCCCGTTCCCATTGGCCTGGGGTGCTCCCCACTCTGCCAGCGGCGGCAGGGCCCCCGGTGGCGGCAGATGGCCCACTGTGACCTCCAGGCGCGGCCCGGTCTCCGTGATTGCAGCCACGAAGGCCGACGGTGCACGCACCTGCTCACATACCGCTGCCAGCACGCTTTCCAGAAACTGATGCAGGTCGCGGGTGGTGAGCAGGCGGTCTTCCAGCTTTTGAATCCGGCGCATTTCCGCCCGCTCCTCAAAGTACAACAGGCGCTCCAACGCCGGCTTGAACAGCACAATCGCCCACTGCAACAGCAGGATGACCGCGACCATCGTAAACAACGAGGCGATGTCGCTGGGCAGGCCCAGGATAGACGTGGTGCGCCGGACGGCGATCACCGCCACGAGTGTCACGGTGGCGACAAAGGGACCGCGCACCAGGAACTTGACCAGCCGCGCCCGCACTACACGGTCGGGCGTGAGCACGCCGAAATAGGCCACAACATACGCCATCACCGTCAGCATGGCGGCGACGGCCAGGTTGCCCGCGATGGAGACCAGCCAGAACAGGGTCGGTGTGCGGAAGGCGTCGTAGCTGGCAACCAGCATATAGGGATAGACACCGGCAGCCGGTGCCGCCGATGCTGCCAGCAGGTAGGTCATGCGCCGCCGCATAGTAGGCGTCAGCGAGCGCTCGCGGGCGCGGTACAGGTTATAGGCGCCCCACCCCACAGTGATATAGAAGTAGAGGGTGAACAGCCAGAACAGCGGCCCGGCATCCAGGTGGGGGGCGGTGGCCAGCGCCGGAGATGGGGGGAACACGACCCCATCCACGACCCAGTTGGTGAACAGCGCCGCGGCCAGGAACAGGGCGCTGACAAGATAGGCCAGGCGCGCGGCGACCCGGCGCCGTGCGGAGCGATCGTTGGTCGTGGCCAGCAGCGCATCGGAGAGATGGAGATAGGCCGCCGGGACAAAGGCGATGCCGATCCACTGGAAGCGCAGCCACAGCATCACCTGCGTCGGATCGGCCACCAGCCCGGCGCCCACATCGCCCAGGTACACCACCACCACAAAGCCCAAGAGCAGGCTGAATGCCCGTGCGACACGCTCGCGCAGGTTGTGGGTCAAGCTGTACAACAGCAGCGAGAAGCCCAGGATGACGATGGCCGACGTCAAAATTTGGTTGGTGAGCGTTAAGAGACCGATAAGCGTGGGCATGGTTCAGCGGATGGGACGCGCAAAGAACAGGGCAATATCTTGATTAGGATAGTAGCGGTCGTGGTAGCCGCAGAAGACGAACCCCAGGCGTTGGCAGAAGCGGATCGCCGGGTAATTCTTGGTCTGCGTCTCCAGGATCAGGCGCGTTAGGCCACGTTCGCGCCCCCAGCGCACCGCCGCCTCCACCAGCGCCGTGCCAATACCGCGCCGGCGCTGGTCGCGGGCCACAGCCAGATGGGTGATCCAGCCCGCGTCGGAAACGGGCTGGAGCGCCAGGCCGAGATAACCGAGGATACGGCCTGCCTCATCCGCAACCAGATACAACCCCTCGCCACGCTCAAACTCCTGGGCCAAGGCCTCAACGTTGCGCGGGTAGGTGACGCGGATGGAGCGCGGCAGGCGCACCGTGCGGAAAGCGATCGCCATGTTGCCATCGCTTTCACGCGCCTCCATCTGCCAGACGTATTCCGTCGTGTAGCCCGGATCGATCGCCAGAATGTGCGGCAGATCCGCCGGTGTCACAGCACGCACCCTCATATGTGCGCTATTTTACCACCCGACCGCTCAAGCGCCAAACGCAGGCAATAGGCAAGAGGGACCTGGCCCCCCCCTATCTCCTTTCCCTGGCAGGGGAAGGGGCGGGAGAGGGAGAGAACCGGACTTTCGTCCGGTTGACACGCGCCGCGTTCTATGCGATAATGATGCTATCAGGTGGCTCAGCCACCTCACTATTATTTTTTATCCTGATCTCGCTATCTTTATCCAATAGGAGGTGGTGCCACCATGAGTAGTTATCTTAAGCGCCGCGCCGTAGCATCACCTCCTGTTCAAGGATAAATGCTACGGCGCAAGCAAGGGGTCGTCCTGGGAGGGCGGCCCTTTGTCTTTGGAGTGCTATGAACACCCCTCTCCCGGTGGGTAAACTGCCGCTCGCGCTCCTGAGCCGGCTGTTTGGCCTGGTCGCGCCGACCGATCCGCGCGTGATCGTCGGCCCGGCCATCGGTCAGGATGCCGCCGTCCTGGATTTCGGCGACCGCTACCTTGTCGCCAAAACCGACCCGATCACCTTCGCCACAGATGCCATCGGCTGGTATGCCGTCCAGGTGAACGCCAACGACATCGCCTGCATGGGCGCAATGCCCCGCTGGTTTCTGGCGACCCTGCTTCTACCCGAAGGGCGGACAGAGGCCCCTCTGGCCGAGGCCATCTTTACGCAAATAGGCCAGGCCTGCCGTGCCTTGGGTGTCAGCCTGGTGGGTGGCCATAGCGAAGTCACCTATGGGTTGGACCGGCCTATCGTCGTCGGCACGATGTTGGGCGAGGTGGCCCCCGACCGGCTGGTGACGGCTGCGGGAGCGCAGCCCGGCGATGTCCTCATCCTGACCAAAGGCATTGCAGTTGAGGCCACCGCGATCATCGCCCGCGAGCGTGGCGAGGCCCTGGCAGGCCGCTTCCCACCCGAATTCCTGGACCACTGCCGCAACTTCCTGTACCAGCCCGGGATCAGCGTTGTGCGCGACGCGCAGGTCGCCCTGCACGCGGGTCGCATCCACGCCATGCACGACCCCACAGAGGGCGGACTGGCGACCGGCTTGCATGAGCTGGCCCTGGCCTCTGGCGTCGGGCTGGAGATTGACGCCGAGCAAGTGCCCGTCCTGCCGGAGACCGCCGCCCTCTGCGCCGAGTTCGGCCTGGACCCCGCCGGCCTCATCGCCTCCGGCGCCCTATTGATCGCCGCCCCCGCCGAGGAGGCTCCCGCCATCCTGGCCGCCCTGCATCAGGCCGGCATCGCCGCCCACATCATTGGTCGCGTTCTCCCGGCAGAAGCCGGCCTGTGGCTGCGCGAAGGGCCTGAGAGACGCCCCCTCCCCACCTTTGAGCGCGACGAGATCGCCCGCCTGTTCGCCTGATCACACCAGCGCCAGGCCTGTGATCCTGACCGCATAATAACTCCCCTCCCCCGTCCAAGGGGGAGGGGAAGCCCCCGCGCTGCACTCACAGCCTTGCCGCAGGGGGTAAGGCAGACTATAATGCAGCTTGTGGCTGCACGCATCCTGGTGATTGAAGACGATCAGGGCATCGCCCGTATGATTGAGCGCGGGCTGAAACTGGCAGGCTACCGTGTAGACGTCGCCCCCGATGGCCAGTCGGGCCTGGCGATAGCGCGAGACAACCCGCCTGACCTGGTGATCCTGGATTGGATGCTGCCCGGCGACCTGGACGGCCTGGAGGTGTGTCGCCGCCTGCGCTCGGCTGACCCCGCCGTGCCCATCCTGATGCTCACAGCCAAGGACGCGGTCTCGGACCGGGTGAAGGGGCTGGACGCCGGCGCCGACGATTACGTAGTCAAACCGTTCGCTTTTGATGAACTGGTCGCCCGCGTGCGGGCACTGTTGCGCCGCGCCCAACCCCAGACAGCGGAGGTGTTGCGCTTCAGCGACCTGACACTGGACACAGGTGCACGTATGGCCTATCGGGGTGGGCGCGCCATTGAGTTGACCGCTAAGGAGTATGATCTGCTGGAGTTGTTTATGCGCCACCCGCGCCAGGTGCTCACCCGCGACCAGATTTACGACAACGTCTGGGGCTATGACTTCGGTGGCGAGAGCAACATCCTGGAAGTTTACATTCGCTACCTGCGCAACAAACTGGAGGCCAATGGCGAACCGCGGTTGATCCATACCGCCCGCGGTATGGGCTACGTGTTAAGAGAAGAGTGATGTCCATCCGTGCTCGGCTGACCCTGTGGTACACCAGCGTCCTGGGGGCCATCCTGATCCTGTTCAGCGTGGCCGTGTACGCCCTCCTGCTGTATGCCCTGCTGGATGGCGTGGACCGGCCCCTGTGGGACATCGCCGAAGAGATCAGGGCGCAGAGCCGGGCCTTCCCTGGTGAACTCACCCGCCTGCAGATCCCACCGCTGGATATGTTCCAGTCGCCAGGGGTGTCCGCCATCCAAATCTGGACCCCCGATGGGACCCTCTCGCAACAGTCGGGCCGCCAGCTTGCTGAGCCTCTGGACAAAGAGGCGCTCCACACGCGGCGCCCCGTCATCCGCGACGTCAACGTATTGGGCGCTCATATCCGGGTGCTGACCTATCCGCTGATCGTGGAAGACAGTGGCCAGTTGGTGGGGTATCTGCAAATTGCCTCACCGCCCCTCACCACTGTAGACCAGGCGCGCCGCGACCTGCTGACCATCCTGGCCCTCGGCATCGTCCTGGCCATCGCCCTGTCAGCCCTGGTCGGGGCGATGCTGGCCCGGCAGGCGCTGCGGCCCATTGACACCATCATTGAAACCGCGCTGACTATCAGCCGCGCCGATGACCTGGAACGCCGTATCATCTACAACGGCCCGCCCGATGAAATTGGCCGCCTGGTGGCAGCGTTCAACGAGATGCTGGAACGGCTGGAGAAGCTGTTCCGCGCCCAGCAACGCTTCCTGGCCGACATCTCCCACGAACTGCGCACGCCGCTCACCGCCATCCGGGGCAATGTGGACCTGATCCGCCGCTTCGGCCCCGACCCGGAGAGCCTGGATGCCATCCAGGATGAGGCCGAGCGCATGACGCGCCTGGTCGGCGACCTCCTGCTCCTGGCGAAGGCCGAGGCCGGCAACCTGTCCCTGGCCTATGAGCCGGTGGAACTGGACACGCTCCTGTTGGAGGTCTATCGCCACGCCCGCATCCTGGGCAGTGGGCTGGACATCAAGATCGGCGAAGAGGATCAGGTGACGGTGCTGGGCGACGCCGACAAGCTCAAGCAACTCCTGCTCAACCTGGTGGACAACGCCATCAAGTACACACCGAAAGGCGGCCAGATCACGCTGGGGCTGGCGCGTGAGGACGGCTGGGCGCGGCTGACCGTTGCCGACACCGGCGTGGGCATCCCCCCGGAGCACCTGCCGCACATCTTTGAGCGCTTTTATCGCGTGGACAGGGCGCGTTCACGCGGGGGCGGTGGCGCGGGCCTGGGGCTGTCCATCGCCCAGTGGATCGCCCAGGCGCACGGGGGCCGTATCACCGTAGAGAGCGAGGTGGGGCAGGGGACGACCTTCACCGTGTGGCTGCCGATTGCCCCTCAGGATGGCGAACCCCCACCCTGGGCTGTGGAAGCCAACTCCGGGCTTCCGCACCCCAACGCTGCCCAGCCCCCCTGAACCGGAGCGCATAACTGTGCCCTTCATCCCCCCTTTTACGATGTTATCATCGTCGGTGCCGGGCCAGGTGGGTCAGCGGCGGCGCACGGTCTGGCGCAGCAGGGGCTGGACGTGCTGCTGCTGGACAAGGCTGACTTTCCCCGCGACAAGACCTGCGGCGATGCCCTGACGCCGCGCGCCCTCGCAGTCCTGGCGGACATGGGGCTGCTGGATGAGATGGAGCGAGCGGGCCGCCGCATCCACTATGTGGATATCTTCGCCCCGCAAGGCCACGCCGTCACCACGCCCATCCCCAAAAAGGACAGCCTGCCCGGCTATGCGCTCATCGTCCCTCGGCTGATCCTGGACAACGCCCTGCGCGAACGGGCGATAGCCGCTGGCGCCAGGTTTGAAAGCCCGGTCCATGTGACGGCGGTGGCACCCTTCTCCGAGCAGGGAAAGGAGAGAGGTGTCCTCATCCGGGGGGAACAGCGGGACAGACCAGTCGCATTCAAAGCTCGCGCCGCTGTGATCGCTACGGGCGCCAGCACCAGATTGCTCTGGCCCATGGGCTTGCTCAGGCAGGCGCCGCCAGTAACGCTGGCCGCACGGGCGTATCTGGAAGGCCTGGCTGGCCTGAACGACCATATGCAGATCCGCTTTGACGGCGTGCCCCTCCCAGGCTACGGGTGGGTTTTCCCGTTATCTGACTCGGCTGCTAACGTTGGCGCGGGCTTCTTCCGCGCTGGCCCAGCCACACGTCACCTGCCCGGCACCCCGCGAGCGGCCTTTGAAGCCTTTGTGCAGACCGCGCCACTGCGTCGGATGCTGGCAGGCGCACATTATGCCGGGCCGGTGAAAAGCTATCCCATTCGCATGGATTTCGCCACTGCGCCGACCTTCGGCAAGCGCACTTTATTGATCGGCGAGGCCGCCGGGCTGGTCAACCCGCTGACCGGTGAAGGGATTGACTACGCCCTGGAGAGCGGCAGGCTGGCTGCCCGGCATCTGGCCAGGGGCGATCTGACCCGCGCTGACCTGGAAGCCTATGACGGGCTACTGCGCCAACGCTTTCAGCGCCTGTTCATCTTCTGCAACCAGTTGCGCGATCTGTTCCTCAACCCGCTATGGCTCAACCGCATGGTTAGCGCCGCCGCCCAACGGCCCGACCTCAAGCTGTTACTCACAGACATTGTATTGGGGAATCGGGATGTGGCTGAGGGGATGTCCGTGCGGGTCGTGCTGAAGACCCTCTTGGCGCTGGTGCTCCGATAGCGCCGCTTCCCCTTGCGGGGGAGGGTTGAGGTGGGGGCTATCACCCCCTCCTCCTGGAGGAGGGGGGCCGTAGGGGCGCAGCGCGCTGCGCCCCTACGGAGTTCCTATGTTCGCACCTGGCCCTCCGCCATGCGCCGGAGTTCGGCTTCGTCAATCATGGGGATGCCCAACTCCCGCGCCTTATTGTACTTGGTCGCGCCGGGGGCTTCTCCCACGACCAGGTAATCCGTCTTCCTGCTCACGCTGCCGGTCACCTTGCCGCCATGCGCCTGGATGTAGGCTTCCACCTCCTCGCGGCTGAAGCCGGGCAACGTGCCGGTGACTACGAACGTCTTGCCCGCCAGCGTCTGGGTCCCCGGCGCGGCGGCCGGCCGCTCCACGCTGAAGCGCAACCCCGCCTGGCGCAGCCGCTCAATCAAGGCGCGGTTGTGCGGGTTATCAAACCATTCGCGGACGGCGCGCGCCGTCTCTGGCCCGATGCCCTCAATGGCCTCCAGCGCCTCCTGGCTGGCGTTCATGAGGGCATCCAGGGAGCCGAAGTGGCGGGCCAGGAGCGCCGCCACGGTCGCGCCCACGTGGCGGATGCCCAACGCCGCCAGGAGGCGCTCCAGGGGTTGAGCCTTGGACGCCTCAATACCCGCCAGCAGATTCTCCACCTTTTTCTCGCCGAAGCCCTCCAGGGTCAACAACTGCTCGCGCCTGTCCTTGAGCGTGTAGATATCGGCAATGTCGCGGATCAGCCCGGTCCGCATGAGCTGAGAGACCGTTTCGCCGCCGAGGGTGACCATATCCATGACCGCCACAAACCACTCCACTTGGCGCATCTGTCGGCCAGGGCAGTCTTCGTTCGGGCAGTACACATAGACCTCCCCCTCCGGGCGCAGGGTAGGTGTGCCGCAGAAGGGGCAGGTGTCGGGTGGGAGGATCGGACGCTCCTCGCCGGTGCGCAGGTCGGCCACCGGCCCGACGACGTAGGGAATCACGTCGCCTGAGCGCTTAACTGTGACAACATCCCCCAGCCGGATATCTTTGCGGGCGATATCCTCATAGTTATGTAACGTCGCGTGGCGGATGATCACACCGCCGAGTTCCACCGGCTCCAGCACGGCGACGGGGTTGAGGACGCCGGTGCGCCCGACGTTGATCTCCACGTCCACAATGCGCGTGGTGGCCTCTCGCGCCGGGAACTTGAAGGCAATCGCGCCGCGCGGGTCCTTGCCCACCACACCGAGTTGCTCGGCCAGGCGCAGGTCGTTGATTTTGATCACCATGCCATCGGCCTCAAAATTGAAGCGGTTGCGCTCCCGCGCCCACTTCTCGCAGAAGGCGATGGCCTCCTCCAGCGAATTGCACAGGGCCACTTCACGCGCCACCGGGAAGCCCAATGCCCGCAACACGGCCAGCGTCTCCCATTGGGTGGTCACTTCCAGCCCCTCGGCCTCAACGATACTGTAACACACCAGGTCAAGGGGACGCGAGGCTGTGATGCGCGGGTCAAGCTGGCGCAGGGCGCCGGCGGCGGTGTTGCGTGGGTTAGCATAGATGCGCTGGCCCTGCTCCGCCATCTTCCGCTTGAACTCCTCAAACTTGGTCAGCGGGATATACGCCTCGCCGCGCACGACCAGCCGGCGCGGGATGGTGAGGGTAGAAGGCTCAAATAGGGGGAGTTGTTGGGCAGGCGAGGAGCGAACGGCGGAGGGCACAGGCCCATCGCTCATTATCTCCCTTTCCACCACCATCAGGCGCAGCGGCAGGCTTTTGATCGTCTTCAAGTTGGCCGTGATGTCCTCGCCAATCTCGCCATCGCCGCGGGTCGCGCCCTGGACGAAGACGCCGTTCTCATAAGCCAGGACGACCGTCAGGCCGTCCACCTTCGGCTCCACCACGAATTGAACGGGCAGGGCTTCCGGCGGGATCAGCTTGCGGATGCGCTCCCACCAGGCGCGCACCTCATCCGCGCTGTAGGCATTGCCCAGGCTGAGGATGGGGCGGGGATGGCGCACTTTAACGAATTTCTCTGCCGGTGCGCCTCCCACGCGCTGCGTGGGCGAATCCGGCGTGATCAGTTCTGGGTAGGCCTCCTCCAGTTGACGCAACTCCGCCATAAGCGCGTCATACTCGGCGTCCGAAATGACCGGCGAATCCAGAACGTAGTAGCGGAAATTATGATAACGGATCTGTTCGCGCAGTCGTTCAACCCGTTCAACGATCCGGGGATCGACCATGCCGACACCCTCCTATCCATCAAAAGCCTGTTATTCATTTTATCTGGTCGGGGCTGTCCTGGCAAAGCGTTGCGGTTAAAACCGCGCCTTGTAGGGGCGCTGTAATCTGTTGAGCTATTGAGCTTCTCAAGCGGCGGAAGGTGGGGCGGTCTGCTGCAAGACGCTGATTACCTCCGCCGCCGTGTCGTAGCGGCCAAACGCGGGCATGATATAGACGCCCCGCACCAACTCTTTCAGCCCCAGGAGCAGGTCCTGGGCCATGCGGATGCCCTCTTCGCGCCCCCTCTCGCCCGCCAGATGCATCCGCCGCCGCACCTCCTCCGGGAGGTACATGCCGGGGACCTCGTTGTGCAGGAACTCGGCATGGCGCCCGCTCGCCAGCGGCAGGACACCCACCAGGAGCGGCAGGGTCAGCGGGCCGTGCAGTTCATGGTAGCGATCCAGAAAGGCCCGCACCGTGCGGATATCAAAAACGGCCTGGGTGAGGGCGAAATCGGCCCCAGACTCCATCTTCTTGCGCAACAGTTTGATCTCTTTGTCCACATCCTGGGCACTCAGGTTGAGCGCAACGCCCACCAGGAAGGAGCAGGGGCGGCCAATGGGCGCGCCCGCCTGGTCAACGCCCTGGTTGAAGTGCCGCTTGATCAGCCGCACCAGGCCCGTGGGCACGACATCATACTGGTCGGTGGCCTCCGGGTAATCGCCGATATTGGGCGGGTCGCCCATGACGACGAACAGGTTGCGCACGTGCAGAGCGTGGGCGGCCAGGAGGTCGCTCTGCACACGCAACAGGTTGCGCCCGCGTGTGGGGAAGTGCAGAATCGTTTCAATGCCCACCTGCGTCTGAATGAGGTGAGCGATGGCCCAGGGACTCATACGCAGGCGGGCGCGGGGGCTGTCGGCCACGCTGATCACATCGGCGCCCTCCTGCTTAAGCATGAGCGCACCGGCCAGCACCCGCGAGGGGTCAAAGCCCTTGGGCGGGCTGACTTCCACGTTGACAACGAACTCGCCGCGTTCCAGCTTGCGAGCAAGCTGCGTGGGCGGCTCCGGCGGCAAGGGCTGTTTCTGCCGGGATGGGGGCTGGACGACGACCACACGCGCCTCTTTGCGCTGCGGGGCCAAAGCCAACGCATTGAGCGTCAGGCGCATGGCGCTGATGTGCGCCGGCGTCGTGCCACAGCAGCCGCCGATGATGGTCGCACCGGCCAGGACAAAGCGCCGGGCATAATCGCCGAAGTACTCCGGCGTGGCGCGGTACATGATGCGCCCGCCGCTGACCTCCGGCCAACCCGCGTTCGGCTGGGCCGAGACCTTGATCCGGTCATCCAATCCGGCGGCGCGCAGCGCGGCGCGAATGTCTTCGGTAACGGTCAGGACGCGGGCAGGGCCAACCGAGCAGTTGACGCCGATGACCGGGACGTTGAGCGCGGCCAGCGCCTGGGCGACCGCCTCCGGCGTGTGGCCGACCGGCGTGCGCAGGTCCTGGGTGAAGGTCATCTGGGCGATGATGGGCAGGTCGCACACGTCCTGGACAGCCCGGACCGCCGCCTCAATCTCCACCAGGTCCGAGAAGGTCTCCACGATGATCAGGTCGGCGCCGGCGTCGGCCAACGCAGCGGCCTGTTCGCGGAAGGCCGCCCGCACCTCGTCGGGCGTGACCGAGCCGGTCGGGCTCAGGCGCACGCCTGTGGGGCCGATGGAACCGGCGATGAACACAGGCCGCCCGGCCAGCGCGGCCACCTCCCGGGCGATGCGCACGCCAGCCGCGTTAATGTCGCTGACCCTATGGGCCAGGTTGTGCTCGGCCAGACGGAAGCGGTTGGCGCCGAAGGTGTTCGTCTCAATGATCTCGGCCCCGGCCTCAATATAGGCGCGATGGATCTCGGCGACCCACTCCGGCTGCGACAGGTTCAGTTCGTCAAAGCAATGCTCAAACGTGCCGGTGCGCTGGTAGAGCATCGTGCCCATCGCCCCGTCGCACAGGATCGGGCCACGGCTCAGGCGTTCAAGAAAGGCATCACTCAGTGTTGCTCGTGCGGCCATAACCCAAATCCCATCCTGAATATCTATCCGCCCTGCTGACCATTGGCTGTCGCCCGGAACGCCTCCAACTGCTCCACCCGGCTCAGGCCCACGCTGTAGTACTTCGCCTCCGGATGATGGACGAGGATCGCAGCGGTGGATTGCTCCGGGACAAGCTGGTACGCGGCGGTCAGGCTCATGCCCAGTTCGCGCTCCGCAGGCAGAAGCTGAAAGACCTTGACATGATCGGCCAGGTCGGGGATGGCGGGATAGCCCCAGCTATAGCGCTTGCCCTGGCCCTCCGGCAGGCCCAGTTCGCGCCGGATATAGCGGTGGACGTACTCGGCGGTGGCCTCCGCCGTCTGCACGCTCAGGCCATGCGTGAAGTAAGCCTCGCTGTACTCGCCCCTCTCCTGAAGCTCGGCAAAGCGCGCGTCCGCCCCCGGCCCCACCGTCACCACCTGCAGCGCCACGACATCCACCCGACCGCTGCCCACCGGCGCGAAGTAGTCGGCCAGGCACAACCGCTCACCGGAGGGCTGGCGCGGGAAGCTGAAACGGGTCAGCGGGCGGAGGGCAGAGGCCCCGCCGTCCGTCATCCCTCGTCCGTCGTCTGTGGTCAGCGAAGCCGGATCCCAAATGATCAGGTCATTCCCCTCCGAGTTGGCCGGGAAGTAGCCATAGACGGCGCGGGGGGCCAGGTAGCCCAGGCGGAGCGCCTCGCGCTGCATCCGCGCCAGCCGTGCCTCAAACTCGGCCCGCAGCCGCTCCCACTCCTCGCCGTGCGCGTTCTTCGCCCCCCACGACAGGCGGAAGAGTTCATCCTTGTCAATGTATTGGAAGGCGATCTCCAGCGGCATCTCGCGGATGGTGCGCACGCCCCAGAAGGGCGGCCTGGGGATAAAGGGCGCCGGGCCGACGGCCGGGACAGCCCCAAGGGCAGCCCCGGAGCGTTGGGGCAGGGGCCGACCGATCTCCTCATAAGCTTCGGCGATGACCCGCCCCACAAAGTCGCCCCGCTCCAGAGGGTCAATCAACTTGTCCAGCGTCTCCAGCCCCTCAAAAGCGTCTTTGCAATAGAACACCCCCGGCTCATAGGGCACACCGTCCTCCACGAACAGGATGCGCCGTCCGAACTTGCGGTTGATCGCCGCGCCGCCGACAAGCACGGGGAACTTCAGGCCGCGCTTGTGCAACTCCTGCACCACCAACGGCATCTGCTTAGAGGTGGACACCAGCAGCGCCGACAGGCCGATAGCTGTGGCGTTCACCTCCACCGCCTTGTCAATGATGACATTCGCCGGGACCTGCTTGCCCAGGTCATAAACCGTGTAGCCGTTGTTCGCCAGGATCGTCCCCACCAGGTTTTTACCGATGTCATGGACATCACCGTACACCGTTGCCAGGACGACCTTGCCCTTGGTCACGCCCTCCTTCTTCTCCAGGAACTGCTCCAGGTGGGCGACGGCCTGCTTCATGACCTCCGCCGATTGCAGGACGAAGGGCAGGATCAGTTCGCCCGCGCCGAAGCGGTCGCCCACGTCCTTCATCGCCGGCAGCAGCACATGATTCAGCACCCAGACCGGGTCGTGGCGGGTGAGCGCCTCGTCAATCAGCGCCTCAATCCCCTCCCGCTTGCGATGCAGGATCTGCCAGTGAATGCGTTCCTCGGCGGTCATCGCGGCGGTCGGATCAACCTCAGGCGCCTTGCTCGCCTGGACCTCGTGCTCCGCAAAATACTGGATGTAACGGGCCAGCGCGTCGGGGCGGCGGTTGAAGATCAGGTCATCGGCCAGTTCGCGCTGCTCCGGCGGGATCTCGGCATAGGGTGTGATGTGCTTGGGGTTGACGATGGCCATATCCAGCCCGGCGGCCACGCAATGGTAGAGGAAAACGCTGTTGAGCACAGCGCGCGCCGCTGGCGTCAGGCCGAAGGAAACGTTGGAGATGCCCAGGCTGGTGAAGACGCCGGGCAGTCCCTCCTTGACGCGACGCAGCCCCTCAAGCGTCTCCATCGCCGAGCGGGCCAGTTCCTCCTGGCCGGTAGAGACCGGGAAAGTGAGCACGTCAAAGATCAGGTCTTCCGGTTTCAGGCCGTACTCGCCCACGACGATATCGTAGATGCGTTTGGCGATAGCGAACTTGCGCTCGGCGGTGTGGGCCATGCCCTCCTCGTCAATGGTAAGGGCCACAAGCACGGCGCCGTGTGCCTTCGCCAGCGGCACCACCCGGTCCAGCTTCTCGCGCCCCCGCTCCAGGTTGATGGAGTTGATGATCGCCCGGCCCGGATAGGTCTTCAGGGCAGCTTCCACCACCTCCGGCTCGGTGGTATCAATCATCAACGGCACCTCCACACCGCTGGCCAGTTTCTTGACCACCTGACGCATCTGGGCGACTTCGTCGGCGCGCTCGGTCAGCGCCACGCACACATCCAGGACGTGCGCCCCACTCTCCACCTGCTCGCGGGCGATCTGCAGCACGCCATCATAATCCCCCGCCAGGAGCAGCCGTTTGACGGCGCGGCTGCCCTGCGTGTTGACGCGCTCACCGATCAGCAGGGGGCGGGGGTCTTGGCGGAGCGGTGTGGCGCGAATGGCGGAGGCGATCATGGGGACAGGCTCTTTAGGGCGCGGTGGGGTCAGGGGCGAGGGGTGATCGCTGCCCACAAGCTCAATCAGGCGTTTCAGGTGGGCCGGTGTTGTGCCGCAACAGCCGCCGACAATAGCGATGCCGTGCCGCTCCACGAACTCGGCCAGCGCCTGGGCGAACGGCTCCGGCTCCAGGGGGTAGATCGCCTGGCCGTCCACATTGAGCGGCAGGCCGGCATTGGGCAGGCAGGAGACCGGCTTGGTGGCGTGCTCGCCCAGGTAGCGGATCGGTTCGCGCATGTGCTCCGGCCCGGTGGAGCAATTCAGGCCGATGACATCCACCGGCAACGCCTCCAACGTCGCCAGCGCCGCCGCCACGTCCGTCCCCAGCAACATGCGCCCGGTGGTATCCAGCGTCACCTGGCATTGCAGGGGGACACGCTTGCCGGTCTCCGCAAAGGCCCGCTGAATCCCGTGCACGGCAGCCTTGACCTCCAGGATGTCCTGGCTGGTCTCCACCAGCAGGAGGTCAACGCCCCCCTCAAGCAGGCCGATGGCCTGCTCGCGGAACACATCGGCCAGGGCATCAAAGGTGATGTTGGAGAGGACCGGGTCATCCGACGAGGGCAGCATCCCGGTGGGGCCGATGGAACCGGCGACGAAGCGTGGGCGGTCAGGCGTCTCAAAACGATCGGCGACGCGGCGGGCGAGCGCAGCGGCGACACGGTTGATCTCTATCACGCGGTCCTGCAGGCCGTACTCGCGCAGGGTGATACGGTTGGCGCGGAAGGTATTGGTCTCAATGGCTTCGCAGCCCACCTCCAGGAAGGAAGCATGGATGGCCTCAATCACATCGGGCCGCGTGATGACCAGGACATCATTGCAGCCGTTGGTGCGCTCGCCGCCGAAATCCTCGGCGGTGAGGTTGTATTTCTGGATAGTCGTGCCCATGGCGCCGTCAAAAATGACGACGTGGTCACGTATCGCTGCCAGGTAATCGCGTGCCATACTGTTTCCCTTTGACGACAGACGAGGGGCGGTCAGTCCCTCGTCTAACAACAAAAAAGCCCCTTCTGGAATGAAGAGGCTCAGTCAAGTTCGTGCCTGACCGCTCTCATCTTCCAGATATACTCTGCCGGAATTGGCACCATGCTCAGGCCGAGCGGGTTGCCGAGGCTTCGTCGGGCCGGTCCCTCCGCCTCTCTGGATAAGAGCGCGTTGCCGCGTATTCGGTTGGTATTATTGAGGTAGATAATAGCATAAAAGCGTGGGGCTGTCAATAACGAAATGAAGCGCGCCCAGGGGCTACCCCCGCTTGCCCCGAAATCCAATTGCGGCTATCCTATTTCCTCAAGCCAAAACACACAGGAGGTGGCCCATGCAGAAGCGCTTCCGCGCCTTACGGGTGATCGGCACAATTTTCAAGGTGCTGGCCTGGATTGACCTGATCCTGGGCATCCTGGGCGCAGTAGGGGTATTGATATTTGGGGTGCTTGGGGGGATACGCCTGGGGGGTGCGCTCGGCCAACGGGAGGGTGCACTCCAGGGTCTGGCGGCTGGCGGTCTCAGCGGCCTGGGCACGGCCCTCGTGATTTTGCTGCTTACGTTGCTGTACTTCCTCATCCTCTACGCCACTGGCGAGGCGATCTACCTGGCCCTGGCCGTGGAGGAGAACACACGCGAGGCTGCGCTGTTACTCCGCGAGATGCGCTAGCGGCCCATAGCCCCCGCAGAGGCACCGGCGCCGGCAGCATCCCCGCCCCCGCCAACGTCGTGACCTCAGGTCCCGCGTTCGGCCAATATCTGGCGCACCGGCACGACCTTGCGATAGACCCCTTCGGGCGGACGCCGTTCGCCGTCAACGGTCAAGAGCGCCTCCATGGGGAGGCCAAACAGCGCGGCGTTCTCCTCCAGATAAGGCTGGAGCACAACCCAGTCCTCGCCGTTGAAGCGGATAAAGGTAGCGCCGTTCAACTGGCCGGGGTCCAACGTCCCATAAGGGTCATTGAGATACCCGGCGCCGCCGGAGGCCAGGGAGAAGAAGTTGCCGCCGGGATAAGGCTCGGCCAGGCGGACAATGCGGCCCTCCCCATCAAAGCCGATGCCGTTGATGCACACGAACCCACCGCCGGTCTCCGCCCCAGCCATAAAACTCTCAGCGCAGTAATCCAGGCAGGTGCCGTTGATGATCGCCCGCACCCGACCGACGGCGTTGATCAGCGGGCGCCCGGCGGCATTGCCCATGACATAGGCCACGCCGCCCTTGGCGCCATACAGGAACGTCTGTCCGACGTTGCCGTAGATCACCAGCTTGCCGCTGGTCAGAATCTGGCCCAACTGGTCCTGGGCATCGCCGTGGACATGGATCTCGGCGCCGTCCAGGCCAGAGCCCAGATAATCGCCGCTGGCGCCATATACATCTATGCGCACGCCCTGCGTCCTCGGCCCCAGGCCGCAGCCCAGGAAGCGGTCGCCGTGGCAGGCGAACACGACGAAGCGCCGCCAGCCCAACGTGTACCCGCGCACCAGCGTCCGCGCTACGGAAGCGTCGCCTTCGGGCGGGAAGCCCCGCGCATCAATGAACAGCGCCCCATCGCCGCGCGGCCCGGCCAGCCGCTCCCGCGTCTCCCAGGTCAGGCGCCGGTCCGCATCTGCCACGTCGCCCTCAAAGCCCGGCACGGTCTCAAACAGGCGGTCCAGCGCGGCCTTGAGCACGGCCAGGACGTGGCTACGCTTGTGCGGCCCGGTGGCGTAGCGCCAATCGTGCAGCCGCGTCAGCAGGCGGATCCCTGCCCAACGCCGCTTCACATCGCCTGTGCTCAGCCGGATGACCCGCTCGCACCAGGCGCGGAACGTCTCCAGGCCCCATTCCGGCAGCGCCGCCACGACTTGCTCGTACAGCGCATCCACATGGGCCTCGTCCAGCATCTCCCGGAGCCGGCCATTAAGCGATGGGGGACGGAGGACGGAAGGCGGAAGATGGGATCCCCCGGTCCTCCGTCCTTCGTCCTCCGTCCTCCGCCCGAACTTATCTGTGCACGTCAGGCGATATCCGCCATCTTCCGGCACGACGGAGTAAATGAACGCGCCGCCGTCGCTGTGGCTGCCGCCACGCGCCACCCAGACCTTATCGGGCACGGGGCAAATGCCGGTGTCCTCCGCCGCCAGGCTGCGGAAGACCGCGTCAATCGCCTGCTGCTCCGAGGCGATCACGCCCACGCGCTCCTGCCAGGCGAACACCTGCGGGCGCAGCATGGAGGTATCGGTGATGCCGATGAGCTGCCAGACGCCGTGACGGTAGTCGTTGCGGGCGATGATGAAGAACCAGGGGCCGTCCGGCGAGCCGTGCAGGTGCGCCCGCTGGATGGCGCGGTACAGGCGTTGCTTGTCGGGCGGCAGCAGGGCGAAGTCGCGCTCCGTCGTCGGCGCCAGCGCCTCAATGACCAGTTCCAACGGATAACGATACACGCGGTTATACAGATCAAACAGGAGCACGGCGACCTCGGTATCGGTGAGGAACAGCGGCTCGTAGCCGCGCTGCTTCAGATACTCGCTGACCGCGTAGTAGTTGGCGAAGTCCCCGTTGTGCACCAGGGCCTCGTCCAGGCCGATGTAGGGGTGGGCGCCGCCGGGGTGCCACACCCGCCCGCGCGTGGGGTAGCGCTGGTGGCCGATCCACACGTAAGCCGTCACGTCGTCCAGCAGGTAATAACGGGCGATGTCCTCAGCATAGCCCACCGCCTTCAGGATCATCATGTTGCGCCCGTGCGACAGGACAAAGGCCTGCTTGTCCTCGCGGTCGGCGTAGAAGGCTTTGTTCAGGCGGAAGGAGTTCTGATAGACGAACTCATCCTCAGCCGCCTGCGCCTCATCAAAGCCCTGTTCCTCGGCGAAGCGGGCCAGGACATCCGGCTTGACGCGCACGAAGTAGCGCACAACATGCGGTGGCGCAATCTCCAGCCCAAAGGCGCGGTAATCGTCGGCGTGGGGCTGCTCCTCCACCGCGGCCACCTCAAAGTGAGGCCAGACGTGTGCCGCTTCTACGGCCTGGCGTGCCCCCGGCTCCAGGTAGCCGATGTTCAGCGCGTAGTGATGGGGGAAGCGCGGGAAACAGCCGACAAGCGCCAGCCCGCCGCCCTTGCCGTTGCCCCGGTTGCGCATTTGCCCTACCGCACGGATGATGTGCCGCCCGGCGACGGGGAAGCTGGCTGCCAGCCCGATGACGCCGCAGCCGCCCTCAGCCTCGCGCTCCGCTGCCCTTAGCGGCCCGGCCAGGGCCTGCCGTGACCCCCGAATGACCTCGGCGAAATTTGCGCTCATACTGCTTACAACACCTCCAGATACCGGTTGAGCTCCCAATCCGTCACGTGCGTGCGAAAGGCATCCCACTCCTGGCGTTTCGCCTCCAGGTAGCGTTGGAAGGTGTACTCGCCCATCACCTGGCGCACAACCGTCCCCTGCTCCATCAGATGAAGGGCCTCCTCCAGCGATCCGGGCAATTTATGGATGTAATACTGCTGCAGCCGGGCGTCGTCAAAGCCGTACACGTCTTCCTCCACCGGTTTGGGCGCCTCCAGCCCTTGCTTGATGCCCTCCAGCCCTGCCTTAAGCAGCACGGCGAAGGTCAGATAGGGGTTGCTGGAGGGGTCGGGGCTGCGGATCTCCAGCCGGGTGGCCATCTCCTCATATCCCCTGGACACCTGGGGGACGCGGATCAGGGCCGAGCGGTTGATGCGCGCCCAGCAGATATACACCGGCGCTTCATAGCCGGGCGTCAGCCGCTTGTAGGAGTTGACCGTCGGGGCGAACACCGCCGCGATCTCCCGCGCATAGGCGAGTTGCCCGGCCAGGAACTGGAGCGCGGTTTGGGATAGGCCATACACGTTGGTGGGGTCATAAAAGGCGTTGACGCCGTCGCGCCACAGGCTCTGGTGTGTGTGCATGGCGCTGCCGTTGATGCCGTAGAAGGGCTTGGGCATGAACGAGGCATAGAAATTGTGCCGGAAGGCGATAAACTTGGCCGCCATCTTGAGCGTGATGGTATTGTCGGCGGTCTTGAGCGCCTGATCGTAGTGCAGATCGATCTCGTGCTGGTTGTTGGCCACCTCATAGGTGGCGCTCTCGGAGCAAATCCCCAATTCGCTCAGCGCCGAGATGATCTCGCGCTTGATGGCGTGCGCTTCGTCCACAACCAGGTTGAAGTAGTAGCCGTTCCCCTTGGACTCCAGCACGATCTGGCCGGAGGCATCCCTGGGGAACAGGAAGAACTCCACTTCCGGGCCGGTGTAATACTCAAAGCCCATCGCCTGCGCTTCGGCCAGAACGCGCTTGAGGATGTTGCGCGGGTCGCCTTCAAATGGCTCATGGTTGGGTTTATACACATCGCAGATCAGCCGCGCCACTTTGCCGCCCTCAGCAGAGTTGCGCCAGGGCAGCAGCGCATAGGTGGTGGGGTCCGGCATGAGGAACATGTCGGACTCGTGGATGCGGGCGAAGCCTTCAATGGACGACCCGTCTATCCACACGCCGCGCAGGAGGGCTTCCCTCAACCTGTAGCTGGGGATGGTGCAGTTCTTCAAATTCCCCAGGAAATCGGTGAACTGCAGGTCCACGAAGGCGACCCCTTCTCGTTCGGCTCGCGCCAGCACCGCCTCAATCTGTTCCTGTGACATGGTTGCCCCTTTCTAGCGAATATAGGTGAGCAGGTCCGTCCGCCCGCGCAGTTCGCGGAAGCTGCGCAGGCCCAGGCGCTGCAACAGGCTGACCCATTCGGCGTGCCAGGCCGCGTACATGTTGATAATGCGCTGGGCGCCCCATTCCGGGTCAATCAACGGCGCCAGGTGCGGGTCGGTGGTGGCGATACCCAATGGACAACCCCGGCCCGACTCGCAGTTGCCGCAGCGCACACATTCCAGCGCGACGAGTTCCGCCGTGCCGATCACGCAGCCATCCGCCCCCAGCGCAATGGCCTTGGCCACGTCGTGCGCCGTGCGGATGCCGCCGGAGGCGATCAGCGTCACCTCATCGCGGATGCCCTCTTTGACCAGGAAATGATGTGCCTTGGGGATGGCCAGTTCAATGGGCATGGCGATGTTCTTCTTGGCGATCTCCGGCGCCGCGCCTGTGCCGCCGTAAGCGCCATCCAGGTGGATGATGTGCGCCCCGGCATAATACGAACCGACCGCGACCATGTCCACGTCCTCCGGCGTGCTCACCTTGACCGACACCAGCGCCGTGGGGTTGACGGTCTTGATCCAGTCCACGTGCTTCTTGTGGTCCTCCACCGAATAGACCGAGTGGAAGGGGAAGGGCGAGAACAGGCTCGTCCCCGGCACGGCCTCGCGCACGTGGGCGACGGCGCGGGTGACCTTGGCCGCCAGCAGGTGCCCGCCCAGGCCGGGCTTGGCGCCCTGGGCGTACTTGAACTCCACAATGCGCGCCCGCTGGATCGTCTCCTCGCGCACACCGAACAACCCGGTGGCCACCTGCGTGATGATCCAGGGGGCGTAGGGGACGAGCGCCTCCGGGTAGCCGCCCTCGCCGGTGCAGGTGAACGTCCCGATGCGCTTGGCGGCGATGGCCCGCGCCAGCATGACGTTCAGGCTGACCGAGCCGAAGGACATGCCACCGCCATACACCGGGATGGGGATGGTGATCTGCGGGCCTTCGCCCCGGCGGTTGAGCGGGATAGAGGTATCAATCTCCTCCGCCGGGATCGGCTCAGGTCGTTCCGGGAAGGCGAAGCGCAACCGATCAAAGCCGCCGCCCGAAGCGCCCACCTGCGTCTCGCCGAGGAGGGGCAGGTCGCCGGTCTCCGCCGCGTAGAACGTCGCCGCCAGCAGATCGTTGGTCCAACGCCTGTCCCCCAGGCAGGCGTAGGAGGGGTTTGGGCGGATGGTGATGGCATCTACCGGGCACACGCGCACGCAGGCGTTGCAGGCCGGCCCCAAACAGCGGCCATCGGCGGGCGCGGCCAGGTGGTGCCGGCCAGGGTCGTAGTGGAACACATCCGTCGGGCAGGTCTCCACACACAGGCCGCAATCAATACAGTTGCGATTGACCTCCACCCGCCAGGGGCCGACCGTATGGCGCAGCCGTAGAGGCGGCGCCGGGCGCACATCAACGACGTTGACTTGCTCTATCGGTTGGTCCATTCTATTTACCGCTGAGACCGCAGAGAAGAATCTACGTTTTCCTCTGCGCGCTCCGCGCTCTCTGCGGTGAATGTCAAACTGACCGCTGATGGCTGACGGCTGATGGCTGTCAGCGGGATGAACACGCGCTCCTCCATCTCTGCCGCGAACATGGCCCGGCCGCGCTCGCCGCGCAGCCGCCGCACCTCGCGCATCCCCATCGCGCCCAGGACCTCCAAAAGCTGGTTGTGCCAGGAGGCCATCAGGTTGACCACGCGCTGAGCGCCCCAGGCCGGGGAGATGCTCTCCAGGCCGCATTCGCAGCCGCCCCGGCGGCAACCCTCGCTGTTCAGATGGCATTCCAGCGCCGCCCACAGCGGCCAGTCAATCACGACACCCTCCACGCCCAGGATGATCGCCTTGGGCACGTGCTCGGCCATCGTCACCGCGCCGGAGGCGATCAGCGTGATCTGATCGCGGAGGCGGGCCTCCACCAGCCGCCGATGCACCTGGGGCAGCCACCTGGTCATGACCAGCGCCGCCTGGGGGTCATCCAGCCCGTCCGGGGCTACCAGATGGACCACCTCCACCCCGGCCCGGCACAGCCCCTCGCTGGCAACCGGCGCCAGTTCGTCCAGGCGCAGGCGCACGGCCACCACCGCCTGGGGCTGGATCGCCTTGACCCGCGCCACCGCTTCGGTCAGATCGCTCAGCCTGGCAGAGGCGGCTTCCACCTCCACCAGGCGCACACGCCGGATCAACCCGGCGGCGCTTTCAATCTCATCCGCCCCCAGGCGCAGGGCCATCGCCTCCTGATACGCCTCCCCTCCTGCCTGCCGGTCGCCTGGCCGGAGCAGCACCAGCGTGCCGAGTTGGTGCGCCGCCCGCAGCAGCGCCTCGGTGACAACCGCCGGAACATGCGCGCCTTCCGGCAGCGTGAACAGGACCGGCAGAGGGATCTCAATAAAGGGCGGCAGGTCCATCACTAGATTGCCCTGCTCATCAAAGCGCAACGCCTCCGGGCAGCGACCCAGGTCAATGGCCGTGCTGATCGTCTCGCGCCCGTGAATGCCGTCGCGGGTCGGGCGGACGATCTCCGACATATCCGTCCAGATGCCATCAAAGCCCGGCCCACTGAACGGCCCGCGATAGCCCGCGCCCAGCACGGGGATCTGGCCGCGCTCGGCCTGCTTCGCCAGGCTGGCCACGATGTCGGGCGTGTAGGCGCCCTGCCCCAGGGCCTGGTAGGCCGGGTTGAAGTCCATGCTCAGCGCCAGCCGGGGGCATTCCTGGATGCAGCGGAAGCAGTTGCGGCACAGGGCGCTCTCCGGCTCGGCCATCTTGCGCACGTCAAAAGGGTTGCGGGTGTGCACGCCGTAGATGCAGGCGCGCTCGCACTGGCCGCAGTTGATGCAGAGGTCCACGTCCCGCAAGATGAGGAACTTCCCCACCGCTTTACGGCGCGACGGCGTGGGCACAGGGTCAATGCGGTACTTCCAGCCGCGATGGACGACCGGCGCCGGGGCATGTATTTCCGGCTCCTGAACCGCTGGCGGGGCCTCCACATCGGCCTGGGCCAGCGGGATAAGGTCAACAGGCAACTCCGGCTGCGGCGGCGGGAAGGGCTGCGTGCCGATGAACTCATAGTAGTCGCGGCGGCGCTCGGCCTCCTGGATGAAGGCGCGGATCAGCTCATCCGGGCGACCGAAGCGCTTGGCCAGGCGCTGCTCAATCTCCTCATAGGCGCGGATGAGCGGCAGGTGGCTCTGGCACACGTCCTGACAGGCCTTGCAGTACATGCACAGGAAGGTCTTGTCGGCTTCCAGTGGCGTGACCGCTTCGCCGCGGATCAGCTTCAGCCCGGTGCGCAGCTTGGCCCGCCCCGTGACCGTCTCGTCGCCGGTGACCAGGTAAGCCGGGCAGACCGGGATACAATCGCCGCAGGCGGTGCAACCGAGCGCCGTGGCCTCCAGCAACTCGGCGGGCATCCCGCCGTGATCCCCGCCCGCCGGGAGGTCCGTGTGCGCCAGCGGCACGGGCGTCGCCTGGGGCCCCAGGCGGTCCAGGCCCCGCGCCAGGCGGCCCAGGGCGGGGGCCAGCGCCAGTGCAGCGTCAACCACCATGCGGAAGAGCGCCGGATGGAGCATCAGCCCCGGCAGGTTCCCCAGGCGCGACCGGACCAGGGGGAACTTGCCTGGGTTGAGCCGACCCTGGGGGTCAAGCGCCTGCTTGGCCGCCCGCAGTGCCTCCCAGCGCTCGCCGAACTTGGCGCGGTTGAAAGGCGCGTTCCAGATGCCCGCCCCATAGGGCCTGCCGCCGTGCGCCAGCCCCAGCCGCGTGATCATCTGGACGAGCAGCAGGTACAGCGGGTAGGAAGGCCGCCGGGCGTCGCAGGTGAACCAGGCCATGACCAGCGCCTGGGGCCGATCCCCGCCATCTACGATGTAAGTCTCCGAGCCAAGCTCAACGCCAAAGCGCTCCCCCAGGCGGGCGCCCGCCTGGATGAAGGCCGCTGCCTCGGTGAGGGGCAGGACGACCTGGCTGGCCAAGAGCGTCGGCCCCAGCCGCTTGACCTTCATAGGGAAGAAGCGTTCGTGCCAGAGGGCGCCGGCGACGTGGCGCGGCGCCTCATCCCTGGGGAGGGGGAACGCCTGGAACGCGGCCTCGTCTTTGGGATCGTCAAACACCAGGAAAAGCGCGTCGCGTGCGGCCACCAGCGGCCTGCCCTGCGGGTGGGCCTCGGCGTGCAGCCGGTTGAGGTTGGCCATCTGCTGTCGGTCAATGACCTTCATGTGGGCGGGGCGGAGGCCCGCTTCGGCCAGCGCGTGCGCAAAGGCAAAGGCTTCGGCCAGCGTGTCAAAGTAAAGGAGATAGGGGCGTTCTATCTCCGGCCTGGGGCGCACGCGCAAGGTCACGCCGGTGATCACGCCGAGCTGGCCCTCGCTGCCGAAGTATAAGGGGAAGGTCGGGTCCGCGCTTGTCACGGCATGGAGAGTGCCATCGGGGTCAACCACCTGAAGCGCCTCCACCCAGCGGCTGAAGTGGCCGTATTTGAAGCTGTTGATGCCATAGCCGCCGGTGGCCACCCAGCCGGCCACCGTAGAGAAACGGCTGGAGGGGTACGTGTACACGGCCAGCCCGCGCTTAGCCAGGTGCGCCTCCAGATCGCCCCAGCGCGCCCCGGCCTCCACGTGAACGGTCAACCCCACCGGGTTGGGCAGGCTCATACCCTTCAGTGAGAGCATGTCCAGGAGGATGCCGCCCTGGGTGGGCACGGCGCCACCGTAGGCCGAGGAGGCCAGCCCGCGCGGTGTGACCGGCAGATGATGGCTGTGGGCGAAGCGCAGGGTTTGGGCGACGTCTTCGGGCGTCGCCGGGCGCACGACGAGATCGGGGGTCGTGCGGAAGAGGAGGTGTTCAAAGACGCGGGGCAGTTCCGCCAGGTCGCGGCTGTACAGCGCCCGTTCCGGCGCGTTGGTGATCACCTCGGCGCCGGCGCTCAGGGCGGCGGCCAGGTCTTGTGCCCAGGCCGGCCCCTGCCCGGCGCGCGCGTTGAACTCGCCGGGCCGCCCCTCCCAGGGCCTGGCCCAGACCTCGCCTTCCAGGTCAATCCGTGCCATTTCTGCCTCCTTGACCGTGTCATCTGGGGGCAGCAGATAAAACAAAAGGCACGTCAGGCAAGCCCGACGCGCCTGTCATGTCTGTCGTGCATGCCCTCCCCATTCTCACACAACACAAGCGGCCCAGGCGATCCGGCTCGCCGCTTGCGGCCACTGCGTCCCGTTTTGTGCCCGTCGGTTACCCGGCGGATTTGTCGGGCCGCTTTTGGGAAGGGATGGAAGGGCCGTGGCCGGCCCTGGAGGCATCCGCTGACCTGTCGATTTTCCCACGCCAGGCGGTGGATTCGCCCGCCGCCTGGGGGTTAACCCCACCTCGCGGTGAGGAACCTCCTCCTCGTCACCCCGCCACCGCTGACGGGGCCATGCGCTGTCATCCCTGTATGCAATTGTCTTACAACCCCCATCCGGCCGGTAGCCGGATGCAATTTACCTCATCCTAGCATAAATTGCCAGCGCTGGCAAGGGCCTGAAGTACTGGGACCTTAAATAAATCTCCGGCGACCCAGGAGAGTCGGGGCGGGCGGATTTGAACCGCCGACCCCCTGCACCCCATGCAGGTGCGCTAGCCGAGCTGCGCCACGCCCCGGATTAAGAGCCATTATAGCAGAGCGGCGGGGATTTGGCAAGGCGCAGGCGACGACCTTAGAGGAGGCGCTTAGATGCTTGACTTCTCTGTAAAATTTGATTGTGATAAAATATCGCAAAGTGGCTATTGCGGTTTAGGCGGATAGGTATATAATTATAACACCTTCCTGACAACCGCAAGACATAAGCGGTTATATGGAGGGCATCAACTAAAGCTATAGTTAGCCCGCTCAGACAAAGGGGATGGAATCCGTAACTATGCTACTGATCCTTCTCTTGTTGGTTGCAGTTGCGGCTGCTGCCATTGCCGGCCTCGCGATCTATAACCGCAGAAGACGGCAGCAGACACAATTGGCTGTGGCGGAGGAAGTACAGCCAGCAGCGGTGGAGGAAACGCAATGGATGGCAATAGGGGAAGTGCAACCCACTGTGGCAGAGGAACCACAACCGATCCTAGCGGAGGAAACAGGACAAATCGCAGCAGAGGAGACGCAACCGACGTCGGTAGAGGAAGCTAAAGCAGGTGAAGTACCAGAAGAGCGACCAATGGCCGTGCAGGAAACACTCCTCACGGCGATAGCCGAAACGAAATCCGCAGCAGTAGATGAAGCCCTGCCCACAGAAAAACAGGAATTACAACCAATAATAGTGGAGGAGGCACAGCCAATAGTAGTGGAGGGAGCCGAACTTACAGCGCCGGAGGAAATAGAGCTGACAGTAGAAGACGAAGCCCAACCACAGACAGCTGAGGAAGTGTCACGGGGAAAGAAAAAAAAGCAGCCTAAGCCTGAAAAGAGGGGAGGCAAACCACGAGGTACTGCCCAAAGCTATGAGGAAGGACCAATCCAAGAAGCCAAGCAGTCTCGCCCAAAGCCTGAGATCGTTTGCTGGAAAAGGGAATTTCAGTGGGTATCGGCGGTAGAATTGCCAGAGGAACTCCTTGAAAGTTCCGACGTGGTGGTCCTTCAAGATGGGTCACCACTTTCAAAAGATGAATCAAGAGAGGCCTGTTGGCGTCTGGAACGGATTTCGGGCGAAGTAGTAGTCCAATGGAATGAAAGCGAGAATGTCAAAGAGACGAAGTTAGCACTTAACGAGAAATACCTTCTGTTCAAACTGAGCGGCCAAAACCAGAATCAGGGACGCTATGTCAAATTCCCTGCCTCTGGGTCGTATCTTGTGATGGTTCCAGACGACTGGGAGCGTGACGATACGTTGTTGGGGCCTCCGCCAGTGACACCGGAGCCTGTGTCCCTCCCTGGGTATCAAGCTCACTTCTTCGAACTTGAGAAGGACGGTGATGGAAAGATTGCTTTCCGTACCCCTACGGGCGAGCCATTCGTAATCGCGTCGAAGGCACCACAGTTCGAACTGGTTGGGAATCGACTCAATGACGCCAGTGAAGACAAAGGGCCTCTTTTCGGTGAGGTGCCTCCTCGCATTCGCGCTCTGGACGAGCAAGGGTGGAAAAGTGTTGGAACGATTGTTGTCGGTGAGGAGGGAATGGGAAAAAAGAGATGGCGAACACACTTTACTCCTAATTCAGACGGTCAAGAACAAGATCTGCCCTCCGAGGTTGCGGACAGAAAAGGTGGATGGTACTTTCTCAGATTTTACGACACGAACGATGACCTTATAGAGAGCCTGGACTTTAGATTCACATGCGCCCTGAAAGAGATCAGGATACTTCAGCCATCTCCTCTTCCTTCTGAAGGTGGGTATGGGCTGGTGTGCGTCGTGTTTCTCCACGAGCCCGGTTGTGCCGTGCAACCGGCTGATGGCCTCACAAACATCCAGATTGAACGCCAGGATGACACAACGATCCTGACCATTCCTCCCGATCCTACCTATGACGAGACTCGCTGGCTTGTGGGCCGCGAGGGCGGGCCGCAAGTAGAAGTGACCATCCTGGTGGAAAGGCTTTGGTGGAGTATAGGGGAAGAGCACAATGCGCCATCCGAATGGAAAGACCAACCTCCTACTCTCCTACGTGACGACTTCGCCGCTACGTCAAAGAAGGCATTGTGGTTACGACTCCCAAGACGCCGCTGGGTGGATAAAGTCCTTGTGGGATTCGAACAACCGAAAGCCAGACCTTATGACGTAAAGGTAACGGAGAAAACAATCGCTGTCCCGTTGCGTGAATTCGGTGATTCCAAAGAAGTGGGAGACTGCACGCAGGAATACCCGCTTAAGGTCTGGATCAAACGTGACGGCAAGTTTATGGAGGAAGTTGTTGCTGTCATCCCGGCGTCAGTAGTAGCGCCTGAGCACGGTCAAGTGGTTTCGCCACCGACAGCATATTGGGTCGGGCTCAGAAGAAAGAAGACTGCCGTGGCGGAAGCAGTTTTGCGACACGGCTCCGCCAAGATTGAGGTTAACGGGCATCCCATCGATGAATACTTCAAAGGCACGCCGTCCAAAGCAAAGCGTTTTTTGTATCGTCTCCTCGAATTGGATCGAGCGCATGAGGCATTGTCGCAGATGGAAGTGCGGATTACTGTGACAGGAAGCAGTCCAATCACAATGCGGCAAGCAAAGGCAGTGGCGCATGCCATAGCACGTGCCCTAATGAGTTATGACCCAAAGCTGAAGCCATTGCTGAAACAAGCAGGATTTGGAGGGGTCAGGGTGAAAAAACAGCCAGTGTGCAACGGGAGGGGTAATCGATGAATCCAATAGAACTGGCGCGTGAGATTGAAGAAAGATATGGGCGCTACCTGAAGACCACCTTTTACTTCAAGGACCCGGATCTTCGCGCGTCTTTTGAAGAAGCCCTGAACTCAGGACATCTGAGCAAGGGGCCGTTTCTCGAGGCCACGCCGGTGTTCAGACGGGGCCAAACGCCGCGCACCTTGTTCCAAAGTCTCCTCGGATCCCAGCCTGATGAAGGATTCCTAAAGGCGGTGCAAGGCGACAGACCGCTTTACCAACATCAGGAGGAGGCAATCCAGAGGGTGTTCGAAGGGAGGAATGTGGTCGTCGCCACAGGAACAGGGAGTGGGAAAACCGAGGCTTTTCTCTATCCGATATTGCTTCATCTTTATCGGGAATTCCTGGCAAGCCAGTTGTGCCCGGGTGTGCGTGCACTCATCCTCTACCCGATGAATGCTCTGGCAAATGACCAGCGCGAACGTCTTGGGGAAATTTGCAAATGGCTTGTAGAGGCGAATTCGCCTTTTCGGTTCACTTTCGGGCAGTACATTGGAGAAACACCTGAGGATGAAAACGACTCCCAGCGCCACGCAAGGGATCACATCGCAGAGCGGGACCAAAAGGGTCACTCCATAGTTGAAGGTGGTCATGTGGTGCACGGGGAACTTATCCTTCGGTCTGAGATGCGGAAGACACCGCCCCATATCCTCCTGACCAATTACTCAATGCTTGAATATCTACTGCTCAGACCCGACGATAGCCCGCTTTTTGATAACGGACGCGCTCGGTGGTGGACATTTCTGGTGCTGGACGAGGCGCATCAATACCGAGGTTCTCGTGGCATGGAGATGGCCATGCTCCTGCGCCGTCTCAAGCAAAGGCTTAGAGAAGGCGGCCGTCTCAAGCCGTTCCGATGCATTGCCACAAGCGCTACACTGGTTGGTGAGGAAGGAGGCCAGTCAGCGGTCGCTCAGTTCGCTTCTGACCTATTTGGGGAAGAGTTTCGTGAGGAGAATGTGATTCTGGGGGCGACTGAGCCGATCCCCGAACCAGGCCCAAAACGCCTTGCCCCGGATGACTATCGCCTCCTTGGAGAGGCTCTTCATGGAAATTCAAAAGCCGCAAGTGGCCTCGCTGAATTGTCAAGCAAGCTGGATGTGGGGCTTCCAGGTAACGAAGACCTGGCGAAAACTGTCGGGAGGGTCCTTCAGCATGACGGCCGCGCCGCAACCCTCCGCCGCCTAATCACAGGCAACCCCGCGGAAGTTCAGGAAATTGCCAAGCTCGTCTTTGAGGACTTGCCAGAGGAGAAGCGCGTATCTGCTCTGGCCGAGTTAGTTGGACTTCTCTTGCAGGCGAAGGACCCCTCATCCGATGCGCCTCTTTTGTCCGCACGTTATCATCTCTTCCTCAGATCACTCGAAGGTGCCTTTGTCTCCTACTGGCCTGAAAAAAAGGCCTTTCTCGATCGTAAGGCAGTGGGCAAGGATGTCACAGCCTTTGAAGTTGCGCTGTGTCGAGAGTGCGGTCAGCATTATTTTGTAGGTCAGAAAGATTTCAGGGGTGGCAAATTAATGGAGGCGATTCGCGATCCGAGCCATCTCAATTTTGGGGCCACCTTTCTTCGACCTATTGAGAACGGCCAAGATGAAGAAGATGAGGAAGGCGAGAGCGGCAAGGCCAGTAACAAGCAGGTATTTCAACTTTGTGTGCGGTGTGGTGAAATGCGGCGAGGCAAACCTCAGTGTGGGCATGATGACTTAATCAGGGTAGTCAAGGAAGGATCCCCACCAGATGAAGACAGGGCAGACCAAATGGCGAAATGCGGTGCCTGCGGGTACAACGCCGCTGGTCGCGACCCTGTACGGGAAGTGGTGCATGGCACAGACGGCCCCCACGCTGTGATAGCCACGACTCTCTACCAAACCCTTCCAGAGAAGCGAAAGAAGGTGCTTGCCTTTGCCGACGGTCGTCAGGAAGCCGCATTTTTTGCCTGGTATCTCGAAGATTCCTATAAAGACATTCTCAGCCGCAACTTGATCCTGAAAATTGCTCGAAGCTTTGCACGCTATCCTGCAGAAGGAATCAGCCTCACTACAATTGCCGATAAGGCATTTCGTGATTACCCTAATGCTTTCAAGGAGAAGAAGGCTGAGGATGAACCAACGACTCGCAAGAATATTTGGCGCGCCCTCTACACAGAGTTTCTTACCGATGAGCAGCGAATTTCTCTTGAAGGTGTTGGCCTGGTTCGATGGGGTATTAAATGGCCTGATTGGCTCAAGACCCCAGAAGTCCTCAAGAACCCCCCTTGGTCGCTAACCGAACAAGAGGCACTCGACCTGGTATCCATTCTCCTTGATACCATGAGGGCCGACAGGGCCGTCGAACTTCGAGCCGAGAACAGCGTCTCTTTGAATTGGAACGACCTTAGCTTGCAGGCATCGCAAATGCGCATCCGAATCGGCCCCCCTCGGCGACCAAAGGGCGTGAAGAACTGGGCTGTCCAAAGCTGGGATGGCAAGACAGGGAAACGGGCTCGTTTCCTGACCAAACTTCTTATGAGGATGAAGGATGGTCTTTCAGAGCAAGAGGCCATTGAGCAGGCAGTGAATGTCTTGAGAGCCGTATGGGATGCTGTGAGACAATCTGATGAAAATGCCCCTTCATCCCATGACCGTCTGCTGATCCCTGTGGATGACGCACGGAGGCTAAATCCTGAGTGGTGGAGACTTCGTCTCATCACAAATGAAGACACAATCTTTCAGTGCGACACCTGTGGCCGTCTTCAGGCAATCTCCGTTTGCGGAGTGTGTCCAAGACACCGTTGCCCCGGCACGCTCAAGCCGGTAAAAGTGAGCGAATTGGAACCCAACCATTATTGCCTCCTCTACGAAGAGGACCTGCCAGGCGCTCTGCGCGTTGAAGAGCACACGGCGCAACTTGACAAAGAAAAAGCCCGGGAGTTTCAAAGGGAGTTTAGGAAGGGCAACATCCATGTCCTGAGTTGCTCAACGACCTTTGAACTGGGCGTGGACCTGGGTGACCTCGATACCATCTTCCTTCGCAACGTTCCTCCAGAAGCATTCAATTACGCTCAGCGAGTGGGACGGGCTGGGCGCCGAAGCGGATACCCCGGATTTGCTATCACGTATTGTCGGCGCGGCCCCCACGACCTTTACCACTTCTCTGAACCTCAGCGAATGCTCAGCGGGAAGGTTCGTCCCCCCGTGCTGAGTCTCCGAAACGAGAAGATTATCACTCGCCATATTGCGGCAGTGGCGCTATCACGCTTTTTCCGAGCCTTCCCTGAAAGGTTCGAGACCGTGGAGAAGCTATTCAAAGACTTGCAACATCCGTCCGGCGTTGCCGATTTCAAAGCCTTTCTTCACAAGCACCAGCCTAAACTGCAAGAATCCCTGCGCGCCATTGTTCCATCGGATATGTTCCGTGAAGTTGGATTGGACGGTGGACAATGGGTTGAAAGGATTGCTGGAAAGTACATCGGCCGTACAATGGTGGAAGAGGAAAGTAGGTTTTCTCTCGCCGAAGCCGAGGTCTCGAGCGACTATAGGGGTGTGATAAAACTTGAAGAGGAAGCCAAGACGAGGAGGGATTACAAAACGGCTGAATGGGCTCAGAAGAGAGCCAACACTATCGCGGGCGAAGATGTCCTTTCCTTCCTCTCACGCAAAGCAGTGATTCCCAAGTATGGCTTTCCGGTGGATGTTGTTGAACTGGATACCCAAAGAGCACAGCAAAACCAGGAAGCATTTGAAGTCCTGCTCCAAAGAGACCTTAGCATTGCAATTTCCGAGTTTGCCCCAACGAGTAAGCTGGTTGCCAATAAGAAGGTATGGACTTCTTATGGGCTCAAGAAAGTGGCCGAGAAGGAGTGGCCACGGAAATTCTACAAACGATGTGCACGGCACAACGTATTCATTCAGTGGGAGCGAGGGCAACCCGAACCTGTGACTCCATGTGGCGATCGGTTGACGGTGTCTGAGTATGTTATTCCCCGTTTTGGGTTTGTCACTGATCGTGATAAGCCAAGGGAGCCAAAATCTCGCCCTACAAGAGTATTTACAACGCGTCCTTATTTTGCGGGTTCACTCGGTCCTGACCTTGGCATCATCACTGTACCTCTGAATTCTCCGATAATCACGATGAAGAAGGCATCTCCAGGCTTGATGGCAGTGTTGTGCGAGGGCCGACGTGGAGAGGGATTCTATATCTGCAGCGCATGTGGTGCAGGGTTCAGGAAGCGCGAAAAGGCTCACAAGACGCCCTATGGTCAGGATTGTCATGGGACACTTGGACAAGTCTCTCTCGGGCATGAGTTTGTGACCGATGTGCTGCAACTCCAGTTTCACCCAAGACCTGATGGGGATATGGAGGCTGTTTGGTTCGCATACTCACTTGCCTACGCTCTGGTCGAGGGGGCTGCAGAGGTTTTAGAAGTGCCCTCCATTGACCTGAGTGCGACGGTAGCCCATAGTGAGCAGTACCCTTTACCTCCGATCATCCTGTACGACAACGTACCTGGAGGGGCAGGCCTTGTCGCTCGGCTTGAGGGAGAGGAGGTGCTTAAGGATTGTCTGGAGGCTGCACAGAAAAGGGTCAGCGGCAACTGTGGCTGCGACGAGAGCACAAGCTGTTACGGGTGCTTACGAAGTTACAGAAACCAGTTCGCTCATCAATACCTGCAGCGAGGACCAGTGATGCATTACCTGGAAGCACTGTTCTCGAAATGGGAGTAGCTCGAGTGACTCCAAGTGAAGCAGGCAGGCTAACGACTCGCCGGAGCCGACCGTGCTCCGCTCCGCACGGCGGCTCAGTTCGGTGCCGTTGGGCGCACGCGAGAAGCGATTCGTGTCACGAGAAGCTGTGCAATATCCGACAATGTAATCTTGGAGAAGCATCCGCTTGAGCAAGATCGCGCAAATCCAAACCCTTGTCCGTAATGGTCTGTACTACCTAACCGAGCATGCTGACGATGAAGCGGCCGCAGACGGCTTTGACATTTATGACGTGGAGCAAGGCATTCTTGCGGGCAAGATTCGGAGAACATGGCCGAAGGAAGGCAAGTAGGAAGTGGTTGGTTCGGCGTTGGATGGGCGCCGAATTGGGATTATTTGCCGTATTACCCAGACGGGCAAAGTACGCGTGATTACGGTTTACGAAGACAGTCCCAAGCGATGAAAGGAAAAACGATGAGTTTTTGGGAAGGTGAGACCTGCGAATACTGCGGTGGACCTATTGTTGAAAAGCGCGTGACGCTGCATCGTAAAGTGCGGGGAGAACATGTTCTGATTGAGAATGTGCCCGCTGGCGTCTGTGCCGAATGTGGCACGCGCTACTATGCAGCGAACGTGCTGAAAACGATAGCAGAGAGCCTACGCGGACGCCGCCAAGCAGAACGTGAAGTAGTGGTGCCTGTGTACTCGCTATAGCCAGCGTGGGCGTGCGCCCAACATGCGCATTCACCCGACAGGCTTCGCTCGCTGCGCTCCGCGGCGGCTGAAGCGCAAGCCGTTGGGCCGCCATCCAAGGTCTACAGGAGACTGCTATGGCGAAAAAGAAATCCCCAAAAACAACCAAGGTAGAGCAACCACACCCAGAGAAAGAGCAAACAACCAGGCAGATAGATGAGCAACTCCTGCTCGCCGCGTTCAGGGGGGACCTGAGCGAGGTGAACGCTTGCCTGGAGAGAGGAGCGGACGTGAATGCTCGTGACCGGTACGGGTATTCGGCCTTGAACGAAGCGGCAAGAGAGGGACACCTTGAGGTTGTGAAGCGGCTGGTTGAAGCCGGGGCGGATATTGAGAACACGGGAGGCGCCGACATAACGCCCCTGATGAGCGCTGCCTTCGCAGGACAGTTCGACACGGTGGAATTCCTGCTCGCCAAGGGCGCCGAGGTCAGGAACGATCTCTTGGCAAACATTCAGCTCAAGGTCAATATCCTCAAAGAGAACGCCGAAGCCGGAATGGTGCATCCAGAGGCCGTGGAAGCTTGGATGTGGTTTCTCAAATTCTTGCAGGTAGCTCAGATCAGGCAGGTTAGGCCCCAAACAAAGCATCACTCTGCTCCAGACGCGCAATTGTTAAAAGCCGCCTATGAGGGGAATCTCAACGACTTGAAAATGGCGCTCCAGGCAGGGGCCAACGTCAACGTGTCTGACGACCAGGACATTTCAGCCTTGCGCTGGGCAGCGCAAAGCGGCCAGTCTGAGGTGGTCAAGCTCTTGCTGGACGCCGGGGCCAATATCAACCAGCAAAGTGCTTCGGGATGGACGGCGCTGATGCAAGCCGTGATCGCGGGAAGCGTGGAAACAGTATCCTTGTTGATTGAACGAGGGGCAGACGTCAATGCCAAGACATTTGCCGGTGCATCCGCGCTGTATTTCGCCCACGAGATTGTGCCGCTCTCACCTGACCCAGAGGCTGCCCATCAAATCGTAAAGTTGCTGAAAGCGCACGGCGCAGAATACAGCGCACCCCCCGAGGATTAAGGGGAGAGGTATTCCAGAATGCGGGGTAATCTTGTAGGTCTATGCTGTTTTGCGAGGGTCAGGCTAACACGCGCTTGCTAAGAACTGGCTCGCCCAGTTCATCCGGTTGGAAGGCGGGCCCCCGCCTGCCAGGAGGTGTTGCAGCCGACCCGCCTCCGCTGGCGCTCCGCGTGCGGCTGATGCGCGGGCTGTTGGCCGCGGGACTTGACAAAAGCCATATAAGTCGTTATAATGCGGCCAATACACCTATGGACGCTGCGCTGTTTCGCCCTCGTGCTCGTAAGTCGGGCCACCCTCCGGTGGGGGAGGTGGGTTGGTTGCGTTTGGGCAAGTAAGCGCAGGCGATCACATTAGCAGCTAAGCCCAAAACAAAAACCCTCCGAACCCGGAGGGTTTTTGTTTTCTGGCATCAGGGAGGAGGGAATATGGTCAAACCAAGCGTTCACAAAGTGGTCCTGGCCTATTCGGGCGGCCTGGATACCTCGGTGATTGTCCCCTGGCTGCGCGAGAACTACGGCTGTGAGGTGATCTGCTTCACCGCCGACATTGGCCAGGGCGAAGAGCTTTCCGCCCTGCCCGAGCGTGCGCGCGCCAGCGGCGCAAGCAAAGTCATCATCCGCGACCTGCGCGAGGAGTTCGCCACCGACTACCTCTTCCCCCTGCTGCGTTCCGGCGCGATCTATGAGCGCAAATACCTGCTGGGCACCTCGGTGGCCCGTCCCTTGATCGCCAAGCACCAGGTCCAGGTGGCCGAGGAGGAGGGCGCGGACGCGGTGGCGCACGGCTGCACGGGGAAGGGCAACGACCAGGTGCGCTTTGAATTGAGCTATCTCGCGCTCAACCCGCGCCTGAAGATCATCGCCCCCTGGCGCGAGTGGGACATCCGCTCGCGTGAGGATGCCCGCGCTTACCTGCGCGCTCGCGGCCTGCCCGTGCCCGACAGTAGCGGCCCCTCCCTGTATAGCCGCGACCGCAACCTGTGGCACCTCTCTCACGAGGGCGGCCCCCTGGAGGACGCCAGCCGCCCGCCCGAACCGGCGCTATTGCAGATGTCCGTCTGGCCGGAGCAGGCGCCGGACGCGCCTGAGGAGGTGGAGATCGCCTTTGAAGCCGGGAATCCGGTGGCGGTGAACGGCCAGCGGCTTTCGCCCGCCCGCCTGGTTGAGACGCTCAACCGCATCGGCGGGCGGCACGGCATCGGCCAGGTGGACATGGTGGAGAACCGGCTGGTGGGGATGAAGTCGCGGGGGGTGTATGAGACGCCCGGCGGCACGATCCTGTATGCGGCGCACCAGGAACTGGAGTCCATCACCCTGGACCGGGATACGCTGCACTACAAAGACCTGGTGGCCCAGCGCTACGCGGAACTGGTTTATTTCGGGCAGTGGTTTACGCCGCTGCGCCAGGCGTTGGACGCCTTCTTCGCCGAGACGCAGAAGCCCGTCACCGGCACGGTGCGCCTCAAACTGTACAAAGGCAACCTCATCGTCACCGGCCGCAGCAGCCCCTATAGCCTGTACCGCGAGGACTTCGCCACCTTCGGCTACTCCGAAGTGTACAGCCACAACGACGCGGCAGGGTTCATCCGCCTGTTTGGGTTGCCGCTCAAGATCCGGGCGTTTATTGAGCGCGGCGACCAGAATGTGCCGCCGGTCGCGCCAGAGCAGGTGATTCGGGATTGAACCGATGAAGATGTGGACGGGTCGTTTGAGCGGTTCGCTGGATGAGGCGGCGGCGCGGGTGAACGCCTCGTTGCCCTTTGACCGCCGCCTGGCGCCGCAGGATGTGCGCGGCAGCATCGCCTGGGCGCGGGCGCTGGCGCGCGCGGGCGTGCTCACCGCGGCGGAGGCTGTTGAGATCGTGCGCGGGCTGGAGGCGGTCGCCGGGGAGTTGGAGCGCGGCCAGTTTGTCTTCCTGGACAGCGATGAAGACATCCACACGGCGGTTGAACGGCGGTTGACCGAGTTGATCGGCCCGCTGGCGGGCAAGCTGCATACCGGTCGCAGCCGCAACGATCAGGTGGCGACCGACCTGCGGCTGTGGCTGTTGGAGGCGCTGGAACATCTGGATACGCAACTGCGCGAGGTCCAGGCCACGCTCGTCGCCCGCGCCGAGCAGGATTGGGGGGTGGTGCTGCCCGGCTATACTCACCTGCAACGGGCGCAGCCCATCCTGCTCAGTCACTGGTGGCTGGCGCACTTCTGGGCGCTCCAACGCGACCGCGAGCGCCTGCATGACCTGGGCCGCCGGACACGGGTCATGCCGCTGGGCAGCGGCGCGCTGGCAGGCACGGCCTTCGCCATTGACCGCGCCGCGCTGGCCCGCGATCTGGGGTTTGAGGCGGCCTCGCCGAACAGCCTGGATGCCGTCTCTGACCGCGACTTCGCCGCCGAGTTCCTGTTTTGCGCCGCGCTCATCGGCCTGCACCTCAGCCGCCTGGCCGAGGCGCTGATCCTGTACGCCACCGCCGAGTTCGGCTTCATAGAGCTGGATGAGGCTTACGCCACCGGCTCCAGCCTGATGCCGCAGAAGAAGAACCCCGACCCGCTGGAGTTGGTGCGTGCCAAAAGCGGCAGGCTGATCGGGCTATTGAGCGGGTGGCTGGCGACGCTAAAGGCCCTGCCCTCGGCCTACGACAAGGACTTGCAGGAAGACAAGCCGCCGGTGTTTGAAGCTGCCGACACGCTGGCGTTGGCCCTGCCGGTGATGCGCGGCGTGATCGCCACGCTGAAGGTGCGGGCCGAGCGGATGCGCGCTGCGGTGGAGGCCTCCATGCTGGCGACCGACCTGGCCGATTATCTGGTGGCGCGCGGCGTGCCCTTCCGCCAGGCCCATGCCGCTGTGGGCCAGGCGGTGAAGCGGGCGGAATCCCTGGGCGTGGCCCTGACACACCTGCCCCTGGCGGAGTATCAGGCCATCCATCCCGCCTTCGGCGCGGACCTGGTGCAGGTCTTGGAGGTGGAGCGCGCGCTGGAGCGCCGCAGCGCAAGCGGCGGCACGGCCCCGCAAGCGGTGCAGGAGCAGCTTGCCCTGGCGAAAACCATCCTAAACAAACCGGAAAGCGAGGTGTGAACCATGATGGCCCAATGTCCAGAATGTGAAGGGGATGTGCCCATAGAGGCGGGCGTGGTGATGGGGGAGATCCTGGTCTGCCCCGATTGCGGCGCGGAACTGGAGGTCACCAGCCTGACGCCGCTCAGCCTGGCGCTCGCCCCACGTGAGGAGGAGGATTGGGGAGAATGAGGCACTCACCGAAGATCGGGCTGCTTATGTCCCGGCTGCGCGTGGAGGAGAAGTGGCTGATGGCGGCGCTGGAGGCGCGCGGCCTGGACTACGACCGGATTGACGATGGGGAGGCCATCTTTGACGTGGAGGCCGGGCCGGGGGCCTGGGCGCGCTACGACGTGGTGCTGGTGCGCAGCATCTCCTATGCGCGCGGGCTGTATGCCGCCCAGGTGCTCAATAGCTGGGGCATCCCCACGGTGAACAGCGCCGCCGTTGCCGCCATCTGCGGCGATAAGCTGGCCACCTCCGCTGCGCTGCGGCAGGCGGGCGTGCCCCAGCCGCGCGTGCGCCTGGCGTTTTCCGGCGAAGCCGCGCTCCAGGCGATTGAGGAGCTGGGCTATCCGGTGGTGATCAAGCCGGTGGTGGGGTCGTGGGGACGACTGCTGGCCAAGATCAACGACCGCGATGCCGCCGAGGCCCTGGTGGAGCACAAGGAGTTTCTGGGGTCGTACCAGCACAGCATCTTCTACATCCAGGAATACATCACCAAGCCGGGCCGCGACATCCGCGCCTTCGTGGTGGATGACCGCACGGTGGCGGCGATCTACCGCAAGTCCGATCACTGGATCACCAACACAGCACGCGGCGGCCAGGGCGAGGTCTGCCCGCTGACGCCGGAGTTGGAGGCGGTCTGCCGGGCGGCGGCACGTGCGGTGGGCGGCGGCGTGCTGGCGATTGACGTGCTGGAGGACCCGCAGCGCGGCTATCTGGTCAACGAGATCAACCACACGATGGAATTCCACACCACCGTGCCCACCACCGGCGTGGACATTCCGGGCCTGATCGTGGAACACGCCCTGCGCGTGGCCCAGCAGGGCAGCCCCCAGTCGCAGGCGCTCTCGCTGGTGCGCCCGGCGCCATCCCCACTAGGAGTGGCCGCGTGATCCGGGCGGGGATCGTGGGGGCGTCGGGGTACACGGGCGGCGAACTCCTGCGCCTGCTGCTCGCTCATCCTCAGGTGGAGGTCACCCAGGTGACGTCCGAGCGCCATCTGGGGGAGTACGTGCACTCCCTGCACCCCAACCTGCGCAAGCGCACGCTGTTGCGCTTCATCTCCCGCGAGAGGGTGCAGCCCTGCGATGTGCTCTTCTTGGCGTTGCCGCATGGCGAGGCGCAAAAGGAGATTGAGCGCTATGCGGCGCTGGCGCCTTATGTGATCGATCTGTCGGCGGATTTCCGCCTGCGCGACCCCGCCCTGTATCAACGCTGGTACGGTAGCGAGCACCTGGCCCCGCACTGGCTGTCGCGCTTCGTCTACGGCCTGCCGGAACTGCACCGCGAGGCGATGCGTTCGGCGCGCTATATCAGCGGCGTGGGCTGCAATGCGGCGGCCTCCATCCTGGCGCTCTTGCCCCTGGTGCGCGCTGGTCTGCTAGACCTTTGCCGTCCGGTTATCGTGGACGTCAAGGCAGGCTCTTCCGAGGGGGGCGCCACGCCCAACGCCGGTTCACACCACCCGGAGCGCAGTGGGGTCATCCGCACCTACGCGCCCACCGGCCACCGCCACACGGCGGAGGTCCGCCAGGAATTGGGGCTGGAAGAGGTCTATCTGACGATCACCTCGGTGGATGTGGTGCGCGGCGCGCTGGCCGCCGCCCATGCCTTCACCCGGCCTGGGGTGACGGAGAAGGACCTGTGGCGCGTTTACCGCGCCTGGGCCTCGGCAGAGCCGTTCGTGCGCATCGTCAAAGAGAAGGGGGGCGTCCACCGCGTGCCCGATCCCAAAATCCTGGCGGGGAGCAACTATGTGGACGTGGGCTTTGAGCTGGACGCGGAGACGGGGCGGGTGGTGGCGCTGGCGGCGATTGACAACCTGATGAAGGGCGCGTCAGGCTCAGCGGTCCAGGCGATGAACCTGATGCTGGGGCTGGAGGAGACCACCGGGTTGGAGTTCCCTGGGCTGCATCCGATCTGAGCTATAAACCCTAGAACTATCGCTCCCTCCCCGGCCTGTCGGGCAGAGCCTGTTCCCTCCCCCTTGCGGGGGAGGGCTGGGGTGGGGGGTAAGGGCACAGCGGTGCCGCGCCCTTACGGGGATTGCAGGGGGTGAAATGATGCTGGTGATCAAAATAGGCGGTGCACATGGGCTGAACCTGGCGGCGATATGCGCGGATGTGGCCGCGCTCGTGAGCCAGGGGGAGCGGGTGGTGCTGGTGCATGGCGGCTCGGACGAGACCAATCGCCTCTCGGAGCAGTTGGGCCACCCGCCGCGCTTCATCACCTCGCCCTCCGGCTTCACCAGCCGCTACACCGACCGTGCCACGCTGGAGATTTTCGCCATGGTGACGGCGGGCAAGATCAATACGCTGCTGGTGGAGGCGCTCCAGCGGCAGGGGGTGAACGCGCTGGGGCTTTCCGGCGTGGACGGGCGGCTGCTGGTGGCGAAGCGCAAGGAGGCGGTGCGGGCGGTGGAGCATGGCCGCGTGCGCGTGATCCACGATGACCACACGGGCACAATCCAGGCGGTCAACGTGGGCCTGCTTCACCTGTTGCTGGAGGCGGGCTATACACCCGTAGTGGCACCCCTGGCGCTCTCGTCCGAAGGCGTGGTGTTGAATGTGGATGCCGACCGGGCGGCGGCGATGATCGCGGGGGCGCTTCGCGCTGACAGCCTGATCCTGCTGACGAACGTGCCGGGGCTGCTGCGCCACTTCCCCGACGAGAGCACGCTGATCCCGCGCCTGGAGCGGGCCAGGCTGGGGGAATCGCTGGGCTTCGCCGAGGGGCGGATGAAGAAGAAAGTCCTGGGGGCCAGCGAGGCCCTGGCACAGGGCGTGGGGCGGGTGATCCTGGCCGACGGGCGGGTGAGCGCGCCGGTGCAGCGGGCGCTGGCCGGCCAGGGCACAGTGATCCAATAGGCGGCGGGGATGGGGATGAGCAACCCATTTGATCTTGAGCTGAAACACACCTCAGGGGTGTATGTCAAGCGCCCGCTGACGCTGGTGCGCGGCGAGGGCGCGCTTGTCTGGGACGACCAGGGGCGCGAGTATATTGACTGCGTGGGCGGGCAGGGGGCGGCCAATCTGGGCCACGCCAACACGGCGGTGGCGGCGGCGCTGGCAGCCCAGGCCCGCAGACTGATCGCCTGCCCAGAGATGTTCCCCAACGACCAGCGAGCGGCGCTGATGGCCCGCCTGAGCGCGTTGACCGGCCTGCGGCGCGTCTTCCTGTGCAACTCCGGCACGGAGGCGGTGGAGGCGGCCCTCAAATTCGCGCGGGCCGCCACCGGGCGAACGGAGATCGTCGCGGCCAGGCGCGGCTTTCACGGGCGCACGCTGGGCGCGCTCTCGGCCACCTGGAACAAGGCCTATCGCCAGCCGTTTGAGCCACTCGTGCCCGGCTTCCGCCACGTCCCCTACAACAACCTGGATGCGCTGGCCCAGGCGGTGGGCGAGAACACCGCTGCCGTCCTTTTGGAGGTGGTGCAGGGTGAGGGCGGGGTATATCCCGGCACGACAGAGTATCTCCAGGGAGCGGAACGCCTGTGCCGCGAGCGCGGGGCGCTGTTCATTCTGGATGAGGTGCAAACAGGCTTTGGCCGCACGGGCAAGATGTTCGCCTTTGAGCACTACGACCTGCACCCCGACCTGCTCTGCCTGGCGAAGTCCATCGCGGGTGGCGTGCCTATGGGAGCCACCCTGATCGGCGAGCGCGTGGGGCCCTTGCCCGCGCACAGTCACGGCTCCACCTTCGGGGGCAACCCCCTGGCCTGCGCGGCCGCGCTGGCCGCATTAGACGAGATGGAGCGGCTGGCCCTGCCCGCCCGCGCCGCCGAACAGGGCGCCTACTTCCTGGCGCAACTGCGCCAGGTCCGCGCCCCACTGATCCGCGAAGTGCGTGGGCTGGGGCTGCTCGTCGGCGTGGAGTTGCGTCAGAAGGCCGCGCCCGTGTTGCAGGCCCTGATGGAACGCGGCGTGCTGGCCCTATCGGCGGGACTGAATGTCATCCGCTTCCTGCCGCCGCTGGTCATCCGCCGCGACCAGCTTGACCGCGTTGTGGAGGCGCTCGCCCAGGTTGTAGCGCAGCCTGTGGGGGAATGAGCGCGGCCATCCCTGCCACCCTGCTCGGCCTGGTGCAACGCTACAGCCCCTCCGGCCAGGAGGGGGAAGCCGTCGCCTGGCTGGTGGCACACATGAGCGCGCTGGGCTTCACCCGCGCCTTTGTGGATGAAGCTGGTAACGCCGTAGGCATTATGGGCACAGGCCCACGCCAGGTCATGCTGCTCGGCCACATTGACACCGTCCCCGGCGCCATCCCCGTGCGCGTGCAGGCGGGCAAGCTGTATGGGCGCGGCAGCGTGGATGCCAAAGGGCCACTGGCGGCGTTTGTGGACGCCGTCGCTGCTGTGGGCGCGCTCCCCAACTGGCAATTCGCGGTCATTGGCGCAGTGGGGGAGGAGGCCGATTCACGCGGGGCGTGGCACGTGGTCGGGCGCTATTCCCCCGACCTGGCGATCATCGGCGAGCCGAGCGGCTGGGAACGGGTGACGTTGGGCTATCGCGGCAGCCTGTGGCTGGAGTACCGAGTGCGCCGCCCCCTGAGCCACACAGCTTCCGGGGACGAAAGCGCCTGCGAGGCCGCTGTGGGCTTTTGGAATCGGCTGCGTGCGCGGTGCGATGCGCACAATGCCGGGCGCCGCCGGGTGTTTGAGCAGCTTTCCCCGACGCTACGGGCTATGCGCTCCGAAAACGACGGCTTTGAGGAGCGGGCGGCATTGCAGATCGGCGTGCGCCTGCCGCCAGGGATGTCGCCCGCGCAGTGGCAGGAGACCCTCCATGAGCTGAGCGGCGATGGCGAAGTGCACATCCTGGACCGTCCGGTGCCCGCGTACCGCGCCGAGAAGAACACAGCCCTGGTACGAGCCTTTCTGGCTGCCATCCGCGCCCAGGGGGGAGCGCCGGCCTTCGTGCTCAAATCGGGGACATCGGACATGAACATTGTGGGGCCGGTTTGGGGATGCTCCATGCTAGCCTATGGGCCGGGCGACGCCGCCCTGGACCACACGCCTCAGGAGCATCTCTCATTGGCCGAGTATCAGCGGGCGGTGCAGGTGCTCGCCCAGGTGCTGCGTTCTCTGGGTACAGAACCCCCGATCCCGGCCCCACATAAAGGGGCACATTCCCCTCCCCGTCCAGGGGGAGGGAGAGGGAGGGAGTGATTCTCCCCCCCAACCCTCCCCCGCAAAGGGGGGGGAGAGGGAGGGGGTGAGGTTGACCTGATCAAGACAGGCGGATGATGCCGCCGCCCAGGACGACTTCGCCATCGTAGAATACTGCCGCCTGCCCCGGCGTCACACCGTACAGCGGTTCAGCGGCCACGACCTCGGCGCAGCCTCCCTCCAGGGGCGTGACCGTCGCCGGGACCTCGTTGGCCTTGTAGCGGATTTTGACCGTGCAACGGAGGGGAGCGGTGGGCGCCTCGCCGCTGATCCAGTTCACGGGTTGCACCTGAAAGCGCGCGCGCCCCAACTCGGCGCGGCTGCCCACGATCAGGGTGTTCGTGGCCGGGTCGGTGGCGACCACGTAGAGCGGCTCCGGCCCGCTCAGGCCCAGGCCCTTGCGCTGGCCGATGGTGTAGAGGGGCAGCCCCTGGTGCTGGCCCAGCCTTCGCCCGGCGGTATCCACAATGGGGCCGGGGCGCAACGCCTCCGGCGCGTGCCGGGCCAGGAAGCGGCGGTAGTCCCCATCGGCCAGGAAGCACAGGTCCTGGCTCTCCGGGCGGTCGGCAACGGGCAGGCCGCGCGCCCGCGCCATCTGGCGCACCTCGGCCTTGGTGTAGCTCCCCACTGGGAAGAGCGCATGGGCCAACTCCTGTTGGGTCAGAACGTGCAAGACATACGACTGGTCCTTGCGCTCATCCACGCCCTTGAGCAGTTGGTATCGGCCGTTCACCTGGCGCACGCGGGCATAATGGCCGGTCGCCAGGTAGCTTGCGCCCAACGCCAGCGCGTAGCGCAGCAGGTGGCCAAAACGGATGTGCCGGTTGCATTGCAAACAGGGGTTAGGCGTGACGCCGGCGCTGTATCCCTGAATAAAGAAGTCTACGACCTGCGTCTTGAACGGCGTCTGCACATCCAGAATGTAGAAGGGGATCTCCAGCAGATGGGCCACATAGCGGGCCAGCGCCTGGGCATCGGGCGTGCAGCAGCGGTTGCCCGCCGCGCCGGACGTATCCCCCTCAGCCCACAGGCGCAACATGATGCCGACGACCTCATAGCCCTGCTCCACCAACAAGGCCGCCGCCAGCGAACTATCCACCCCGCCGCTCATGGCGACGACCACGCGCTCGCTCATAGCGCCCTCAACCGCTGGACAATACCCGGCAGCACATCCAGCGTATAGGCCACATCCTCCTCGGTTGTCTGCCGCCCAACGGTCAATCGCAGCGCCCCCAACGCCCACTCGCGTGGCAAGCCCAGAGCGAGCAGGACCTCTGAAGGCTCCGGGTTGCCCACCGCGCAGGCCGAGCCGGAACTGGCGGCGATGCCCGCCATGTCCAGGTGCACCAACAAATCCTGACCGGTCACGCCGTGAATAGCGAAGCTGGCGTGGTTGGGCAGCCGCTCGCTGGGGTGCCCGGTCAGACGCGCCTGAGGAATGGCCTCCAGGACGCCCGCGATCAGCCGGTCGCGCAGCGCCTGAAGGCGGGGATTAAGGCTATCCTTCTCGCTCTGCGCCAAGCGCAACGCGGTGGCCAGGCCAACGATGTAGGGGACGTTCTGCGTCCCGGCGCGCAGGCCCTGCTCATGCCCGCCGCCCGTCTGCATCGGCAATAGCGGCGTGCCTCGGCGCACATAAAGCACCCCGACGCCCTTGGGCCCATAGAACTTGTGCGCCGACAGCGCCAGCAGGTCCACGTTCAGCCGGTTCACATCCAGGTCCAGCATCCCCCCCGCCTGAACCGCGTCGGTGTGGAAGGGGATGCCTTTGCGCCGGGCCAGCGCGCCGATCTCGGCGATGGGCTGGATCGTGCCAATCTCGTTATTCGCATACATCACGCTGATCAGGATCGTGCCATCGCGGATGGCCCGGCCCACATCGTCGGGGTTCACCCGCCCGTATTCATCCACCGGCAGGAAGGTCACCTCAAAGCCGAAGACATCGCGCAGTTGCAGCGCCGTATGGCTCACGGCGTGATGCTCAATAGGCGAGACGATCAGGTGATTGCCCTTGCCGCTGGCGCGGGCGGCGAAGGCCACGCCCCGCAGCGCCAGATTGTCGCTCTCCGAGCCGCAACTCGTGAACACGACCTCCTCCGGCGCGCACCCCAACACCTCGGCGACCTGGTGCCGGGCGTGTTCCAACGCCGCTGCTGCCGCCTGGCCGTAGCGGTGGATGGAGGAGGGATTGCCGTACACCTCCGTCCAATACGGCGACATCGCCTCTATCACGCGCGGGTCCACCGGCGTGGTCGCCGCGTGATCCAGATAAATAGATGCTCGCTGTGCCATTGCGCTTTACTCTACCGGGTGAAGGCCAAAGGACCAGATGAGCAGCCCCCTCCCCGATCTCAGCCATTGTAACATACGGGCAGGGCAGCGTCAATGGAAAAGGCAGATGGCCTGGCCGGTTCCCCCCGCCCTCCCCCGTAAGGGGAGGGAGAGGGTGACGGCTGACAGCAGGTGTGAAATGCACCGGCTGTTGGGGCATAGAATTATCGCCATGGCTGTCATCTTATGTTATGATTGATGATGGCGTCCAGGCGCATGGAAAGGGCATTATCCGACGGTGCTTAGAAGTGTGGAGATGCCGGAAGGCATCTTTGGGGAATTGTATCTCTCGGCGATGCCGGGGCGCTATGAGCCTCTGGATCAGGCCCTGGCCGAGATAGAGGCGAAAGCCATCTCACGCATCGTCTGCCTGTCGCCCAGAGAGGAGATCAAGATGAAATCCCCCGCTTATGCCCAAGCCCTGCGCTCGCGCACATTCCCCTGGCCGGTGGAGTTTTTCCCCATCGCGGACCGCAGCATCCCGCAGGACCGCGAGCAATTTGCCGCGTTTGTGTTCCACCTGGCAGATGAGATCCGCGCCGGAGAGGCCATCCTGCTGCACTGCGGCGCGGGGATCGGCCGGGCAGGGACTGTAGCGATCTGTGTCCTGATGGCCCTGGGCCGCTCGCGAGGGCAGGCCGAGATGGCCGTGAGACGGGCCGGGTCGTATCCGGAAAGGCCGGAACAGCAGGAACTGATCGCCTGGCTCGCCCAGCGCTATCGCCCGTAGATCTCGGTCAACTCGCGCAGCCGCTCCTGAATCTCCGGCGTGAGGCTGCCAGGCAGGTAGCGCCAGGCCCAGTTGCCGCTGGCCCGCCCCGGCAGGTTCATGCGCCCCTCGCTGCCAATGCCCAGCACATCTTGCAAAGGGATGATCGCCGTATCGGCCACCGAGGCCAGCGCCAGCCGGATCAGGTCCCAGTTGAATTCCTTGCCAGTGCTACCTGTGTACTTGAGCGCGAAGGCGCGTTCCGCAGGCGGCGCCGTCTGGAACCAGCCCAGGGTGGTGTCGTTATCGTGCGTGCCGGTATACACGACGCAGTTGCGCGGGAAGTTATGCGGCAGAAAGGGGTCGGCGGGCGTGGTGGCAAAGGCGAATTGGAGCACCTTCATGCCGGGGAAGTCAAACCGATCGCGGATGGCCTCCACCTCCGGCGTGATCACGCCCAGGTCCTCGGCGATGATGGGCAATGGCCCCAGGGCGTCCTGCAGCGCCTGGAACAGCGCCGCGCCCGGCCCCTTGACCCAACGGCCTTTGACCGCCGTCGGCTCCCCGAAGGGCACCTCCCAATAGCCCTCAAAGCCGCGGAAGTGGTCCAGCCGGATGATGTCCACCAGGCGGAGCGTAGCCCGGACACGCTCAATCCACCAGGCATAGCCATCCTGTGCCAGCACCTCCCAGCGATACAGGGGGTTGCCCCACAATTGCCCGGTTTCGCTGAAGAAGTCGGGCGGCACCCCGGCGACGACTGTGGGCTGGCCGTTCTCGTCCAGATAGAACAACTCCGGGTGCGCCCAGACATCTGCACTATCGTAGGCGACGAAAATGGGGATGTCACCGATGATGCGGATACCGAAGGCGTTGGCGTAATCCTTCAACGCCAGCCATTGGGTGAAGAACAGATACTGGGCGAACTTGTGGGCCTCAATACTGTCGGCGAGTTTCTCTGTCCAGGCCTGGAGGGCCTCCGGCTGGCGGGAAGCGATGTCCTTCTCCCAGGAACTCCACACCGCCCCCTGGTGCGCCTCCTTGAGCGCCATAAACAGGGCGAAATCGTCCAGCCAGGCGGCATGGCGGCGGCAAAAGGCGCGGAAGGCTGCCCGGCGCGTCGGCGTCGCCTGGGCCTGGAAACGTTCATAGGCCCGACGGAGCAGAGCCTGTTTGAATGCGATCACCGGCCCATAATCCACGCGACCCTCTGGAAAATCGGGAACAGCATCCAGGTCCGATGGAGAAAGCAGGCCCTCCTCGGCAAGAAGCTTCGGGCTGATCAACAACGGGTTGCCGGCGAAAGACGAGAACGATTGGTAAGGGGAGTCGCCGTAGCCGGTCGGCCCCAGGGGCATGATCTGCCACAGCTTCTGCCCGGCGCCGACGAGGAAATCCACAAACTGATAAGCCTCGCTGCCCAGGTCGCCGATGCCGAATCGCCCAGGCAGCGAGGTAGGATGCAACAGAATCCCGCTGGAACGTGGCAAACGCATGAACGCCTCCGATCAGGCTGGTTTGGCCGCGTATTATAGACCGATTGGGGTTACGCTGAAAACCGGCCGATTCTCCTGAGTGCGCCTGGCCCCAAACTTCCCAAACCAAAGGAGGCCCTCATGATTGATCGGTATTTAAAGCCCAACGTCAAGCGCGGCGCCATCTACGATGCCATCGTTGTGGCCGTGCTCGGCATTCTCACGGCGATCCCGGTTCTGGCCTGCCTGGTCTCGCCACTGACGTGCCTCATCGGATTGATCCTGCCGTTCGCCATCGGCTGGTTGGTGGCGCAGTAGGGGCAAAACATGCCAGCCGGGACCACTCCCCTGAGCGTCTCCTCCACGTCCCCCTACGCCACACCAGCCGTAGATGGTGCTGTCGCCACCGGCGTGGGGCACCTCGTGGGTGGCCTGGTCTCGCTGGTCATCGGCCTGCTCGTCAGCGGCCTGTTCGCCTCTATCAGCGCGGCCAGTGACCTGAGTGGCGCGGGTGGCGCTGTTGCAGGGCTGGCCTTTGGTGCAGCCGGTGGGGTCATCGGCCTCATTATCGGTGCGATCATCGCCGCTATCGCTGGCGGGGTCGGGGGCGTCCTGTACGTTGTCTTCTCGCAGCGCAAGGCCTCTGCAACATAGTAGGGGCACAGGGCCATGCGCCCCTACGCGACCCGCGCCTCATCGGGCACGGACAGAGGATAGGGCTTGCGGGCAATACACAAGAGCGACTGGCCGACGGGCAAAGGCCCCAGGCGTTGCAGGCTGCGCTCCACCCAGATAAATAGCGGCGCCAGCGCGTTAAACAGCCCCAGCATCCGGCGTGACAGGATGCGCTGCTTCAGCACGCGGCTGCTCAGCCACCAGCCGGGGATCCCGGCCAGGTTCATGTAAACCAGCCGGACGATCTCAAACCCCTGCCCGCTGACCAGCTCGCGCAGCGGCTCGCGCTCATAGCGGCGCCAGTGGCGCAGCCCTTCATCTAACGTGCCGTAGAGATAGCGCCCGGCGGGCACAAACAGCAACAAATGGCCGCCGGGTTGCAGCAGTTCATACATATGCCTCAACGCCTGCGCGTCGGCTCTGACATGCTCCAATACGTTCAGGCAGGCCACCGTATCAAAGCCGTAATTTACCAGCCGGGGGAGCACGGCCGGATCGGCGATGTCGCCCTGCACCAGCTTAAGATTGGGCCGATCTGGGAACTTGGTGACCGCCGCCTCCAACGCCTCCGGCAGGATGTCCATCGCCACCACCAGTTCACGGTCCAGGAAATAGCCGGTCATATTGCCGATGCCGCAACCGACCTCCAGGATACGCTGGCCCACGTGGGCGCGCAGTTCATCAAACAGCCAGTCGTTGTAGCGCCGCACGCTGGCCAGGCGGCGCAATGTCTCCTGCCCGATGCGCTCATCCGTATAGACTGCTGCGCTATATATCTCCTCTAACACGCCTGGCCCTCTCCTCTGTCCTATGCCTTGATTGCCTTCACCGCCAGGATCAGCGCGGTGCGGTGGGGAGGCTCATCCATCCGATTGTAGCGATCAATCCAGTTGAACACCGCCAGCCCCAGGTTGATCGGGTTCCACAGGCTGCCGCTGTTCTCCTCAAAGCGAAAGCGGTCGGCGGCGTTCGCCAGGCGCCGGGGCAGATGCCCCCCCTCCAGCAAGGGCTTGCCGAAGCCATAGACAATGTTGTGGTGAAAGGGGAAACAGTAATGCGTGAATTGACGCAACTGCTCAATCTGGAAGCCCGCGCGCTCTATGACCTGGCGCAACGACTCGCGTGTGTACAGCCGGACATGGTTGGCCCAGATACCGGCGAAGATGCCCTGGGCGATATGGGTGTGGAATAAGGTCTCTAATGTCTTATTAATGGGATCCCACCAGAAAGGGTAGTGCTGGTTGGGCACGGTGAGCGCCAGGATGCCGCCCGGCTTAAGCACGCGATACACCTGCCGCAACGCCCCGGCATCGTCGGGGATATGCTCCAGCACCTCGGACATGACGATTTTGTTAAAAGCGTTGTCAGGGAAAGGCAGGTGGGTGATGTCGCCGTTGACCAGCTTGATGTTCAACCCGGCCAGTTCGCGTTTGGCAATCTCAAACAGGGGAAAATCCAGCTCAATCCCGGTCAGATCGCAACCGCTCATGCGGCGCAGGTAGTTCAGGAAAAAGCCCCGCCCGCAGCCCGCGTCCAGCACGACATCGCCATCCCGTAAGTCAAGAAACTCCAGCACCGTCTTGACCCGGCGCTTAAAGGCGATGTCCGCCTCGTTGCGCAGCAGCCGGTTGACCTTCTCTTCATCATACGGGCGAGGGGCGAGGGGCGAGGGACGACGGTCTGCCCCCCATCGTTCATGGTCTATCGTCTGTCGTCTATCGTCTGCCGTCTGCCGTCTGTCGCCGATCATCGCCGATATTCACGCACCAGCTTCTGCATCAGTGCCTCGTATTCATCAATGCTCTTCTCCGGGTCAAATACAGCGCGGATATCCTCATAGGGCTTCACATAGCAGCGGGGATTCTCTAGCGCCTTGATCAGCCCTTCGGCCAGGGCACGCTCATCATGCGATTTGACCAACAGGCCCATGCCTGTGCGCTTGATCACCTCCCGCGCACCGGGGATGTCGGTGGACACAAGCGGCGTACCGCTCAGGATGGCCTCCACCTGGACACTGGGGAAGCAATCGGAGCGGCTGGGCAGGCAGAACACATCGCACATGGCGTAGAAGTTGGCCAGCTTCTGGGGATCGCGCAGCAGCCCCAGAAACACCAGATGCTCTTTGTTCTGCTCTACCAGGTGCTCCCAGCGTTGGTAGAACTTCTCATAGACGACGAAGCGCTCGCCCGCATAGACGAATTTGGTGTGGGGGTGCTTCTCCAGCACCAGCGGCATGGCCTTATACAGATAGTCAAAGCCTTTTTCCTCCACAAAGCGCCCAGCGTAGCCCACCAGCTTGTGCTCGTTCAGCCCCAGTTCGTCCCGCCACTTCGCCACCTGCAGCGGATCGGGGCGGGGGATGATCACCGGCGGGTAAATGCAGTACAGCTTATGCCTGAAGGGACGCAGGAAGTTGGAATGCTCGGCGTAATCGCAGCTATGCACCGAGATCGCCGTGGCCTGCTTCTCGGCCTGGACCATCATCCAGGTGACAATGCGCTCAATCGCCTGGTTAAAGAAGCCCGCAGGCATAACCAGATCGCCCTGGTGGGTCAGGAGTACCGGGCGCCCAACCCAACGCGCCACGCTAGTGATCAGTGGGGCCTCCAGGATGGGCGTGTGCACCTGCACGATGTCGTGCTCCGGGATCAGGCGACGCAAGGCGCCAGGGAAGCCCGGCATGATCACCCCGCGACTGATGCGCATGAGCGTGGGCAATCGTATCACCCGCACGCCGTTCACGTCCTCTTGCAGCGGCAAGGCGCGGTCGTGCTGCGAAGCCAGCACCGTGACCTGATGCCCGCGCCGGACCAGGCCCTCGGCGATGCGCCGGGCATAGGCCGTCAGCCCGGTCCAATGCGGATAATAGTACGTCAGGATCACCAGAACTTTCATGAAATTTGTCCTGTCCCTCTTACGAAGGCGATGAGGCTCTAGACGAGCGCATGTGCACCATCCACTGGTGCACCGCATTGGCGATGCCGAGCAACGATTCCCCCTCGCGCAACAGGAAAAGCGCGCCCAGGGCCGAACTGAGGACGGTGCCCAGGGCGTGGAGCGTCAGGGCCACCGCCACAGCCGATTCCTGGGGCACGGTGAACGCCTGGAGCGCCAGGACCGCGGCGGCCTCAAATACGCCCCATTGCCCCGGCGAGGAGGGCAGGCTGACGCCCAGGCCGGTCAGCGCCAAGATAAACGCCCCTAGCGCCAAGTCGGCCTCCGCCACGAAGGCGCGCGCCACCGCCCAATCGGCCAGGATGGAAACGCCCCAGATGGCAGCGGTCCAGGCGAACAGGGCCAGCATCCGACGCCAATCCGAGAGCGCCGACAAGCCATCTAAAAGCTGGCTGACCAGGCCGGTGATGCGCTGCTCGCTCAGGCGCGGCACGCGCCTGAGCCCCCAGGTCACCGCCCGCAGCGGCAGCGTCGGGCGGACCGCCGCAACGGTCAGGAGGGTAAAGGCCGCCAGAGCCGCCACCGTCATGGTCAAACCGGCCCCGACGATCTGGCTGGCGAGCGCGCCACCTCCTACCCCGGCCAGCGCCGGAGGGAGCGCAAAGGCCAGGACGCCCGCCAGCAGAATGACCACCGCCAGCACGTCGGTGACGCGTTCCACCACCACCGAGGACAGGCCACGCGCGCCGCCCACGGGCGTGCCACGGCTGATCAGATAGGCGCGGGCCACATCACTCAGGCGGAAAGGGAGGACGTTATTCAGCAGGTAGCCGACGTTGATGACCGAGAAGGCGCGCAACGACCCCACCTGACCATCCAGGAGCAGGCGCCAACGGAAGGCGCGCAGCGCGTAACTCATGACAAGGAACACGCTGGCAGGCAGAAACCATTGGTAATCCGCCTGGCGCAGGTTCTCCCAAAAGCGGGCCGGGTCCAGCCCCCGGACGACCAGAAACAGGAATAGCACGCTGATGGCCATCCCAATCCACCACCGTGCCCGGTTATTCAACTTTCCCTCCGGCCTGCTCTGGGTAATCTAATATGCGCCCCACAATATCCTGTCCGCTCTTGAAAGGACTTTCATTATAACATGAGGGGCGACCTCCTGCCAAGATGGGAAATGGGGGGCATCGCCAGGTACTGGGGCAAGCTGGCTATTGGGGCAAGGAGGCACCGGGCGGAAGCCCGACACCGGGCAAGGAGAGTATGATCTCAATCGCCAGACAGGTATTCGCTCTGCAGGATGCTCATCAGGTGGACGTCGTGATAGCGCCCATGACGAAACAGCGCCTGGCGGCGCGTGCCCTCATGGCGGAAGCCCGCCTTCTCATAAGACCGCATGGCACGGGAGTTGAAATCAAACACCTCCAACTCCACCCGGTGCAGATTCAACTCCTCAAACGCGAAGCGCAGCATGGTGCGTGTCGCGTCGGTGCCGAAGCCCTGCCCCCAGTAGGCCTTCTCCCCCAAGGCAATACCAAACACCGCCGTGCGGTTCTTCCAATCAATCCGGTGCAGGCCCACGTTGCCGATAGGCACCCACTGCTCGCCGATCTGAGCCTCAATCGCGAACACAAAATCGTTCTTGCGCTCCAGCATCTCTTCAAACCAACGCTCCTCCTTCGCCATAGACATCGGCTCGTACATCATGAGATACTGGCGCACCTCCGGATCGTTGAACCAGCGCACAAACGTGGGAAGGTCCTCCCGCTCAATGCTACGCAACCGCACGCGCTCCCCGATCAACATGGCTCCCCTCCTTTGTCAGGCAATAGACGCCTATCCGTGTTGTGCCCTCGTGTGCTAGCGCAGCCTCCCCACCAGCCGGTGGGTCAACTCCAACAGGGCCTCAGCGGCCTCCCCCTGCGGTTCAGCCGCTTTGAGATGCTGTGTGGCCGCATCCGAGTAGGCCCGCACCTGCTCCTCGGCGTAGGCCCGTGCACTGACCGCCTCAAGCTCCCGCACCACCTGGGCGACTTCGGCGGCATCGGTCAGCGGCCCGGCAGCGTACATCGCCCTCAGGGCCTCGCTGCGCTCCAGGCCGTAGACGACGGGAAGCGACTTCTTGCGCGTCTGGATGTCGGTGGAGACCGACTTCCCGGTCACATGCTCATCGCCCCAGATGCCCAGGATATCGTCCTGGATCTGAAAGGCCAGCCCCAGCGCGTAGCCAAAGGCGCGATAATGGGCTACGCACCCGGCAGGCGCGCCCGCGATCAGGGCCCCGATCTCGGTTGAGGCCGCCGCCAGCGCCGCAGTCTTGGCGGCGATCATGGCCAGATACTCCTCCACGCTTACCCGCTCGCGGCGCTCAAAGCTCAAATCCAGATACTGCCCCTTGGTCAACTCCAGGCAGTTCCGATCCAGCACCTCCAGGACCTCCAGCGCGACCTCCGGGCGGACACCGCGCCCGGTGAGCTTCTTCACCTCCAGGTGGGCCAGTGTGAACAGGGCATCGCCGATGTTGAGCGCCTGGGGCACGCCCCACAGCTTCCACACGGTGGGGCGGCCCCGTCGCAGTGGGCTGGCGTCCTGGATGTCGTCATGGATAAGGGAGAAGTTGTGGCTGAACTCAATGGCGACGGCGGCGGGCAAGGCCTGCTGCCAGTCGCCGCCGCTCGCCTGGGTGACCAGCAGACACAGCAGCGGGCGAATGCGCTTCCCTGCATCCACCCGCGCCGGGGCGAAGGTCTCATCCGCCCAGCCCATGTGATAGCGCAACATACCGTAATACGGCGTGAAGGCCGGGTCATCCTCGGTCAGGAGCGCCTGCATCTCGGCTTCCAGGGCAGGGATGTAAAGGGCAGCGAGTTTGTCCAGGGACATGTCAATCGCTCTTCAATAGCGGTGTAGCCTGCAATTCGGGGATGCTCCCGGCGCCGGCACAGAACATGGCGATACGCAACACGCGCGTGACCTCGGCAATGGCCTCGGAGACGGCCTCGGTGGAGACCGCCGCCGCCTTAAGGAAAGGCCCAGCCATGCCCGCCGCGGCCGCGCCCAGGGCAATGCATTTGGCCACGTCAATGCCGTCGCGCAGGCCGCCGCTGGCGATGATCGGCAGGTTGGGCGCGCCCCGGCGGGCCATCAACAACGTCTCGGCGGTGGGCAACCCCCAATCGGCGAAGGCGCTGGCCACGCGGCGATGCAGTTCAGTCGGCGCCCGCCGCGCCTCCACCTCGCTCCAGGAGGTGCCGCCCGCGCCAGCCACATCCAGCGCAGCCACGCCGGCCTCGGCCAACTGGCGCGCCACACGCTCCGACAGCCCCCAGCCCACCTCTTTGACCACGACCGGCACGGGCAGCGCCCGGCACACCGCTTCGATCCGCCGCAGCAGCCCCTTCCAGTTCCCGTCGCCGCCGGGCTGAACGGCCTCCTGGAGCGCGTTCAGGTGTAGGATGAGCGCGTCTGCCTCCACCATCTCCACCGCGCGGCGGCAGTGATCCACACCGTAGCCGTAGTTAAGTTGCACGGCGCCGAGGTTAGCGAACAGCAGGATGTCCGGCGCCAGGTCGCGGACCTGGTAGGTGGGGGCCAGCGCGGGGTTCTCAATGGCGGCCCGCTGCGAGCCGAGGCCCATGGCGATGCCGGCGGCCTGGGCCGCCTGGGCCAGGTTGCGGTTGATCGTGCGGGCCGCCTCGGTGCCGCCGGTCATGGAGGAGATCAACAGCGGCGCCCGCAGGCGCTTGCCCAGCAGCGTGGTAGAGAGGTCAATCTCGTCCAGGTTCAGTTCGGGCAGCGCCTGGTGGATGAAGCGGTAGCGTTCCAACCCGGTTGTCAGACGGGGGAACTGCACGTCCTCTTCCAGGTTAATGCGGATATGGTCCGCTTTGCGCCGCTCAATCTCAGGTGGGGTGCTCACATCGGCCTCCTCAGGCTCGGCCTCGTAACTTTTTCTTTTCCCCGGTGTTCAACCAGGGTAGAGTCATCTTAACAGCCCTGAGGCGGGTTGTCAAGCGAACTGGCCCTCACCCCGGCTTATGGCCCCCCCTCTCCCAAGCTCGGGAGAGAGGACGGGGGCGAGGGTGTCCAGCTTGACAATCTCGGCCAGAACGATAGAATGTGATGGTTATCACATCCTGATCCCTCACGAAGGAGCAAAGTTCATGACAACTGTCTACGAGCGTGTGCGCGATATTATCGTAGACCGGCTGGGCGTAGACCCCAGCAAGGTCACTCCGGAGGCCCGCTTCCGTGAGGACCTGGAAGCGGATTCGCTGGACCTGGTTGAGCTGATCATGGCCTTTGAGGAGAGCTTCGGCGGGGAGATCTCTGACGAGGACGCGCAGAAGATCACCACCGTCGGTGAAGCCGTCGCCTATATTGAAGCCCACATGAACCCCTGAATATCGGTCAGCAGCAGCCGGTAGTCAGACTACCTGTACAGGCGGGTCTGAGACCCGCCCCTACTGCTGTCACGGCGCCCACGCCAGCCGCTGATTCAGCCAATCCGGATACACCGGGCCGAGGTCCAGGAGCTTGCGCTGCTGGCTGCCGTCGGGCTGCATGAGATAAATCCCCCAGGCACCGTCGCGGTCGGAGATGAAGGCCAGGGCGCTGCCGTCCGGCGCCCAGGCGGGCAGGCCATCGTTGGCGGAGTCGCGGGTCAGCAGCGTCACCCCGCCCCAGATGTTGACCGTGTACACCTCCCAGTTGCCGCTGTGGTTGGACATATAGGCAATGTACATGCCGTCCGGTGACCAGGCCAGGCCGATGTCATTGATGTCGGCGGTCAGGCGCACCGGCGGCTCCGGGTCATCGGGGTTGCTGTCGGAGAAGATGCCGCAGAATCGGCCAGAGCGATCGCAGCCGGTATAGGCCAGGGATTGAGATGGAGACCAGGCTGGCCAGCGACCTTTGCCCACTGCCCTGGGCGACCCGCTGCCATCGGCGCTGATGATATAAATCGTCCATTCGCCCCGGTCGTCCGGCGCGGCGTAAGCCAGGCGCGTGCCGTCAGGCGACCAGGTGGGATGGCTGATCGTGCCGCTGACAACTTGGGTCAGGTTGCCTGGGTCGCCGTTGGTAACGTACAGGCCGGGCCTGTCGCCGTGCATCCGGAAGGCCAGCCAGGTGCCGTCCCGATTCCAGGCCGGTTGGTCGGCGCTAATGGCGATGCGCTCGCGCCGCAGCCCATCGGCATAGACCACATACAGGCTGGAATCGCCTAGAGCCGGATCGTAAGCCACATAGGCCAGCTTGCCGGTGTGGAAGCCGCCGATGGGCATGGTTGTGCTCAAAGGGACGGTCGTGCTGACACTGCCGGGGAGCGGGGTGGGGGTGGCCTGCTGGCAGGCCCGCGAGGCGTTGATGCGCTTGCGCTCTACCTCCTCGTCATAGCGCAGGCGCACGGCGGCGGCATACTGGGCTTCGGCGGGGCACCATTCGGTCTGTTGGGCCAGCAGGTCACCGTAGGTAATATGCGCCTCCACCAGCCGGTCGGCGACGTCGCGGTAATCCGGTGCCTGGGCATATAGCTCCTCCAGCAACGCAATCGCCTGGCCCCAATCCTTGCCCCAATAGCGTTGCGCGGTCAGATAGGTGGCGGCGCGCCGGTATTGCGTCTCGGTGTCGGGGTCAAGTGGCTGGATGGCGGCGGCCTGCTCCAGATAGGACACGGCGCGTTCCAGTTGATCGCCGGCCAGGAGCGCCAGCCCCTCACGGCGATAGCAGGTATAGAGCATCCGCCGGGTGGCCTCGGTTTCGTAGCTCGGGTCAAAGGTCTGCGCCTCGCGCAGCGCGGCAATGGCCTCTTCGCATTGCCCGGCCTCAAAAGCGGCTTTGCCCCGGTTGAAAGCGGCCACCGCCGCATCGTGCTGCACCTGGGAGGTGGGGCTGGGGCCACTCTGGAGATAGCTTCTGGCTTTGGCGATGGCCTCCAGGATGCCGGGGTAGGTGGCGCCCAACTCGCGCTCGTACAGCCCCTTGACGTACTCAAACTCGGCCAGGGCGATCTCGTAATCGCCCCGCGCCAGATAGCCCTCACCCTTGGCGAAGTGCTGGTCGGCCATGGTGCGAATGCGCTGCTCACGTTCCACGCCGCCCTGGTGGATGCCCAGAGCGACCGCCGTGGCCATCGCCCCCAACACCAGGAGCGTGCCGATGAACGCCAGGCTGAGCAGGCGCAGCCAATCCCAGCGCTGCCACAGCCCCCTGGCACGGCGGGGCACGTCCTTCATGAGGATACCACCGCAATTGGGGCAAAAGGCGAGCGCAGGATCGGCGTAGCGCGCGCCGCAGGTATCGCAGATCATGGCATAGCGTCCGGTCACCGCAGGCGCCGGCTGTCTGGAGGGGGTCATCGGCTGCCTCACGACACCGGCCCTGTATTATAACGGCTCCAGGCAACTTGTCCAAGTACAGGTGGCCTGCTATGATCGGGGGGCAGAATCCACGTGAGAGGGTCGCCCTGATGTATCTCAGCCGGCCGCCTCGGAAGCGGCGCTTCCCCAGGCTGCTCCTCGTGGCCCTGGTGCTTGTCCTGGCCGGGGCCGCCCTCTGGGCCTACCGCCAGCCGCGCCCCCCCGCGATCGCGCTCATCCAGCCCACGCCCACACCGGCCATGACGCCGACGCGCTCCGCCTCCTCGTTCTTTGAGGAGGCCCAGGCAGCGGAAGCAGAAGGCAAGCTCAATGCCGCCATCGCCGCCTATGAGCAGGCCATCGCGCTGGAGCCAAACCGGGCCGAGTATTACCCACCGCTCGCCAGGTTGCTGATCCTGCGCGGGCGGCTGGACCAGGCGCTGGGCTATGCCGACCGTGCCATTGCGCTCGCCCCCAACAGCGCCCCGGCGCACGCGATCAAGGCGATGGCGCTGGATTGGAAAGGCGAAGCGGCAGCGGCGGTGATTGAGGCCCAGAAGGCCGTAGAGCTAGACCCCAACTACCCCGAAGCCTATGCCTATCTGGCCGAGGCGCTGGCCGACCAGGGGCGCTTCTTTGAGGCGGCGCAGGCGATTGGGAAGGCCCTGACGCTGGACCCGGAGAACTTTGACGCCCGCCGCAACGCGGGCTACCTGCGTGAGGTCCAGGGCGATTACCGCGGCGCCATCGCGGAATACGAGAAGGCCGCCGCCCTCCAGCCCAACCTGGCCTATATCTATGTCAGTATCGCCCGCAATTACCGCGCCCTGAACGATTGGGACCGGGCGCTGGCGGCCTTTAACCAGGCCCACGCGGTGGACCCGGAGGATGCGTTGGTCCTGGACGAACTGGGGCGAAGCTACCTGGCCGTCGTGGGCGATGTCAATCAAGCCATCGCCTATCTGGAGCAGGCCGTCCAGCTTGAGCCGGACAACGCCGAGATTCTGGGCCATCTGGGCATCGCCTATTACCGCCGCCTGCGCTTTGAGGACGCCCAGCCGGTTCTGGAGAAGGCCATCGCCCTGGGCGATACCGGCCTGGATACGCTCTTCAGCCTGGGCCTGACGTATTACTACCTGGACCAATGTAACCAGGCCATCCCCATTTTTGAGCAGGTGCTGGCTCAGGCACCCAACGATCCCACCGCCAGGGCCCACCTGCGCGATTGCCAGACACGCCCCCCGCCGCGCCCCACAGCGACGCCCCGGCCCTGATCGGTCGCTGCCCCCAGCGCAGATAGGACAAAATGCATCAGAAAAGGTGACATCTGTCCCTGGACAAGGGGAGCAGGGACGGGGTAGTCTGATCCCAGAGGGTCGCTTACCGCCAGATGAAACTTGACAAACTAGGTCATATTTGGTATACTGAATTTAGTAGATGAGTATGATCTAATATTTTAGGTTAGATATACCTATCTTATGTCATGCGAAGCCTTCATCCGGCCCCTCATTTATCCTAACCCTACCCTAAAGGAGGTCACTCTATGCTAGCTGCTCTCCTCATCACACTGCGCGAAGGCCTGGAAGCCGCGCTGATCGTCGGGATCGTGATCGGTTACTTAAAGAAGATCGGTTACCTGGATCGCCAACGTTACGCCTGGTCAGGGGCGTTGGTGGCCCTGGCGGGAAGCGTTGGGCTGGCGTTTGGCCTGCAACGGCTGGGGGTGGAACTGGAAGGGCAGGTGGAGCAGATTTTTGAAGGCACCACCATGTTCCTGGCCGTGATCGTCCTCACCTGGATGATCTTCTGGATGCGCTATCAGGCACGCTTCCTGAAGGCCGGACTGGAACGCGATGTGCGCCAGGCCACGCTTTCAGGCCAGAACTGGGGGTTGTTCAGCCTGACATTCGTGGCCGTGTTCCGCGAGGGGGTGGAGACCGCGCTGTTCCTGTCGGCAGCCGCCTTCGCCAACGAGGGCACCACGACGCTCATCGGGGCGCTGATCGGGCTGGCCATCGCGGTGGCCCTGGGTTGGGCCATGTACGCCTCGGCCATCCGGCTGAACGTCCGCCGCTTCTTTGATGTCACCAGTGTTTTGCTTCTCCTGTTCGCGGCGGGCCTGTTGGCCCACGGCGTGCACGAATTCCAGGAGGCGGGGCTTTTGCCCTTCATGACCACAACTGTGTGGGACACCAGCCATATCCTCTCTGAAGAGAGCCTGATCGGTTCGCTGCTGAAGTCGCTGTTCGGCTACAATGCCGATCCCTCGTTGCTTGAGGTCCTGGCTTACATCGGTTACTATGCCGTCATCCTGTCGGCCATCCGCTGGTGGATAGGGCGTCTGGCCGCACGCCCGGCTGGGGCCGCGCCCTGAGAACTGTAGGGGCGCAGCGGCGCTGCGCCCCTACAATTGCCCGCCCTTGCCCTCATAAAATACCTGGCCTCCCTGGATGGCGGAAATACATGGGCGGCGCTGCGCCCCTACAATTGCCCGTCCTTGCCCCCAAAATTGAATTGCCCCGCAGAGACTGCCAGAATTGACGTGCCCCCAGGCGTGTGTTATACTTTTCCAGGATGCATGAAGCCGTTGGAGAACGAACGGTATGGATGAAGGGAGTAGTGCGCCAGAAGCCAATGGACATAAGGGGCAAGTCAGCCTCGACGATGCCGTGTTGGTGCTCAACGCCAATTATGAGCCGCTTAACGTCTGCAATACGCGCCGTGCGCTGGGGCTGATCCTGGCGGGGAAGGCGGAGATCCTGGTGAATGGGCGCGGCGTGATCCGCACGGCGTACAACGAGTATCCCTGCCCCTCTGTCATCCGCATGGGCTACATGATCCATCGCCCACGTCCGCGTGTGAAGCTCACCAAACGGGAGATCTTCCGCCGCGACGGCTACACCTGCCAGTATTGCGGCCAGGAATCGCCCCACCTCACCATTGATCACGTCATCCCCCGCCATCGCGGAGGGACGCACAGTTGGGAGAACCTGGTGACGGCCTGCCCGGCCTGCAATCGGCGCAAGGGGGGGCGCACCTTGCAGGAGGCTCAGATGGTGCTACGCCGCCGCCCGGTGGAACCGCAACCCACTGCCAGTTACCTCTTTGCCCGCCATCTGCGTGAGAACCACGACTGGGCCCCGTTCATTGAGGGCTGGTAGAGCCAGCAGGTGGCGAGGCCAGTTCAATGATGCGGGGATAGCCGCGCTCAATCAGACCCTGCAGTTCAGCAGCGCACAGCCGATAGTCCTCTATCGCGCTGCCGTAAGGGTCCTCCACGTCGTAGCGCAGGCCCACCATCTCGCTTAAGGCGTAGACCTTGTGGGCCTGCGCAGGGAACTCAGCCCGGATCGCCTCCGCCTGGCTCAACTCCATCGTCAAGATCAGGTCGGCCTCGGCCACATCCTCCGCTGTCAGCTTGTGCGAGCGGTGCTCGCGCAGATCAATGCCCTTCTCCTCCATGACCTGGATGGAGTACAGGGAGGCGGGTCGCCCCTCCACCGTCCAAGTACCCGCCGAACGCACGCTCCAATCCGCCCGCCCATCGCGTGCCAGCCGCGCCCGCAACAGGCCGACGGCCATCGGGGAGCGGCAGATGTTTCCTGTACAGACGAACAGTATTGTAGGCATACCCTCTATCTATTCCAGATGAACTCCGGCTTCTAAGGTTTCCAGCAGCGCCAGGAGGCCGCCCGCCATGAGCGAGTGTCCGCCCAGCAGCACCGGGACGCGCGCAGCAGCGGCACAGGCGGTGAACTCGCGCCAGTAGGGATCGCTGACCTCAGCCGCGCAGAGCAAGTCTGAAGCGTAGCGGTCGGCAGCCGGGGGCCAGTTGCCCCGCTGGGCCATAAGCACCCGCGTGTCCAGGAAGACCGCTTCGGCCAGGCTGGCCAGCGTCTCAAAAAACGCCGCCGGCCCGACCAGGGACAGGTAGGCGCCGACAAGGGAGCGCACCTCGCCTCGCGCCAGGCGGCCACTCGCGGCCATCCCCCGCTCCTCGGCGAAGACCCGCACCCAGCAGGCCGTGCGCGTCTCCAGGTCGCGCCAGGTGGCCGCGCCGATGCGACCGGCGACGAGCACGTGCCCGCCTTGCCGCGCCAGGACGCGGGAGGCGGCGCCCAGATTCGCTCTCACCCGACGGCTCCGCTCTGCCCACATCTGGGCAGCCTGGCGCAAATGCCTCCCCGCCGCCGGGTGGAGCGCCGCGATCACGGCATCCGTAGGCGTGTCCAGATCGCACTGGGTTGCGGCAGAACGCGGCAAGACGTCGGCACTAAACCCGGCGTCGTGGACCAGCACCCAGGCCAAGGCGTTATCACGCTCCAGGCGGTCGGCCAGGCCCACCACAGCGTGGGCTGGGGCGAAGACCGCCCAATCGCTGGAGTGCAGGTTGTTGGTGACGACCGCACCTTCGCGTAAGCGCGAGAGGGCCTCGGCCAGCCCCTCGCCTCCCAGGAGCGGCATACTGCCGCCGCCGACGTACAGGGCGCGTTGGACCCCGTAGGTTTCCACCAGCCCTGCCAGCCGCCGCCCGAAGTGGAAAGGCCCCTCCGGCGCATCCAGGTCAAATATGATCCTGTCGTTGCTGAGCGCATCTCTCAGTGAGGCGGCCCAGACGGCATCGCTCGTCGCCACGATGATCTGGCCGATCTCCGGCAGCTCTAACGCGCGTTCCAGGAAGTCGCGGGCTGCGGCCTGGCGTGCCTGCCCGATGCACTGCTCGGCGGGAGAAGGGCCTTCCTGGCCGAGCAGGAGCAAGGCTACGACATGACCCATTCCAGCCCCAACGCCTCCAGGGTCTCGCGCCTGGGGAAGCCGGTTAGCGGGTCCCAACCGGCCATCCGGTAGTACTGCTCCAGCGCCGCCTCAAATTCCTGAGGATCGAGGGCCAGTCCCTCTGTGCGCCCACCCTTGAGCGGCTGGAACAGCTTCTTGGGCAGGGTGTCGTGGTCGCGCCCAATGCCTTCGCGGGCGTTAAAGGCCCGCATGAGATTTAAACGCCGGGCGCCGATCCGCTGGATCTCCTCCAAGGTGACATCGTCCCAGCCTGTGGCGGCGCGGACGAGTGCCACCAGTTCATCCGGGCCGTAAAGCTGGTAAGAGGGCCCCCAGACAAACTGGCACAAGGTCAGGGTATCCAATGCGCTGTAGGTGTATTGCGTGGTCAGCGCGAAGCGCACCTTCTCCTCGTTCATGTCCTTGGGCCGTTGCGGGCTGGTCAGGCCCAGCCGCGCCAGCCGGTGGAGGTACAGCGGCGGCGACTTGGGCATGTAGAGCGTATCGTGCTCAGAGGACTGGTGGTCGGCGCCGAAGGGGTTGGTGGCGTAGATGACGCTGAGCGAGCGCTTGCCCTGGGGCATGTGTGCGGCGAGTTCCTGGCCTTTGACGGCGACGACGAAATCGGCGGCGCCCTTGCCGATGACCTCGGCGGCGCGTGCCGAGCCTTCGGCCAGGATGTCGCCAAAGCCCTCGCGCTTGAGCATCTTTTCCAGCATCGCCAGCATGGCGTCGGCGTCGCCGAAACGCAGCGCGATCCCGCCGGTATCCGCGGTGGTGATCAGCCCGTGCTCAAAGCACTCCATGGCGAAGGCCAGGGTTGCACCGGCGGTCATCGTGTCTGCCCCATATTGCGCGCAGAGTTGGTGCGCCAGCGCCAGCGCGTTCAGGTCACCGATGTCACAGTACGAGCCGAAGGTGGAGAGCGTCTCGTACTCCGGGCCGCCGTAGAAGGGATCCACCTTGCGGCCTTGGTACTCGGTTTGGACGACGCGTTTACAGCGGACGATGCAGGCATAGCACGTGTCACGCTCCTTCAAGATGGTCTCGTGCATACGCTCGCCGCTGATGGCCTCAGCCTGCTCAAAATAGCCACTGGTGTAATTGTGGGTGGCCTGGCCGCCCGCCGCGTTCTGCGGGAGCATGGCGTTGGCCGTGCCCAACTCCCCCAGGTTGGCGACGGCGGCGTTCTCCGCCAGGGCATCTGGCCCCGCTTTGGCCAGGCGGGCAATCGCCTGGGGGTCGGCGGGCCGGGGGCGCAGCTTGCCGCGCACGGCGATGGCCTTCAGGTTCTTCGCGCCCATCACCGCGCCCAGGCCGGTGCGGCCATGCGCGCGGTTGGACATGTTCATGATAGAGGCGAAGCGGACACGCTTTTCGCCCGCCGGGCCGATCTGCGCCACCTCAATCTTGGGGTCGTCCAACTCGGCCTTGATGGCAGCCTCGGCCTCGCCGGTGACCAGCCCCCACAAGTGGGTCGCATCGCGGAGTTCCGCCTGGCCGTCGTGGACCCACAGGTACACGGGCTGGGGGGCCGCGCCGCGGATGACGATGGCGTCAAAACCGGCGAACTTGAGTTCAGCGGGCCAGAAGCCGCCTGCCTGGCTGTCGCCAACGCAGCCGGTGAGGGGTGATTTGGCCACCGCAGTGGCCCGGCTCTGGCCGGAGATGGCCAGGCCGGTCGGCGCGCTGATAGCGAAGGTGAGCGTGTTCTCCGGGCCGAAGGGATCGGCTTTGGCGGGGGTGAACTGCATCAGGTAGTATAGCCCCATCAGGCTGCCTCCCCAGTAGGTGCGGTAGAACTCCTCCGGCGGCTCCTCAATCGTCAGTGTGTTGTGGCTCAAATCCACATGCAGCACTTTGCCTGCGAACCCGTAGCGCATAGGACTCCTCCTCTGCCCAGATTTTACCCTATCGGTGGAGGAAAGGCAATGAACCGGGCACAGCGGTCAGGGTGCGTTTTACCACCCCTTTTCTGATCTGGCGGTAGGAGAATCGGTGTTGTGCGGTGGCTGATTTGACAACTTGGGAGTTCTGTGGTAAGCTGTAGTGAACTGTTCGTCGGACGGAGTAAGACCGTAAATCGTGTGGTACGGTGATGCCTGGGCAAGACCGCCGGGGCAGCAAGACCGCCCGGCGGTTTTTTCATAAGGTAGCTCGCTCGTTGCCGGAAGACCGGCCGGGCTGCGAGAACGAACAGAGTGAAGGAGGAACGCGCAAGATGGCAAGCAATCGCACTACCGGAACTGTCAAGTGGTTCAGCCGCGTGAAGGGCTATGGCTTTATCCAGCCTGACGGCGGCGACAAGGACGTCTTCGTCCATTACTCAGCCATCGTAGGCGAGGGGTACCGCAACCTGGACGAAGGACAGCGGGTGGAGTTCTATATTGAAGACACGCCCAAAGGCCCACAGGCCGTTCAGGTGGTGAGCCTGGACGCCGGCGACGGCAAGCCGAGCAACAAATAAACGGCAATTCCATTCCCTACGAAAACAGAGAAACCCTGGACCCCCCACCAGGGTTTCTGTTTTTAAACATCTCTGAGTACAATAGGGGGGAATGAACAAACCAGAGGTCGCCTTATGACACCGTCATCCTCCCGTCCGCCGTTGCGCCTGACGCCCACCCGCCTGGCGGCCTGGCTGGACCGCACCCAGCCGCCAGAGGAAGCCGTCATGATCGGGGCGGCACTTGGCGTGGGTGTGCTCGGCGCCCTGGGCACACTTCTCTTCCGCCGCCTGGTAGACCTGTACTTTGGCTTCTTCTTCACCGATGTCCAGGGGTTGCTCTCGCCCTTCCTGCGCCAGCTTGGCGCGGTGCTCCTCCCCGGCCTGGGCGGGCTGATCGTGGGGATCATCCTGGCGGGCTTCCTGCCCAACGAGCAGGGCATGGGCCCCGGCATCGCCTCCATGATGGAGGCGGTGGCCTTGCGCGGCGGCCGGCTCAACCTGCGCCGGGCGATGGTGCGCATCCTGTGCGCCACTATCACCCTTGGCTCCGGCGGCTCCGCCGGGCCGGAGGACCCCGGCATCCAGCTCGGCGGGCATATCGGCTCTGGCCTGGGCCAGGCGATGCGCCTCTCGGATGAGCGCACCAAAACGCTGGTCGCCTGTGGCGCAGCGGCGGGGCTGGCTGCCGCCTTCAACACGCCGTTCGCTGCCGTCTTCTTTGCGCTAGAGGTCGTCCTGGGCCAGATCACGGCGGCGGCCATCGGTGTGGTGGCGCTCTCGGCAATCGTCTCCGCCGTGCTCACGCAGGCGTTGGCCGGGCCACAGCCCGCTTTCGCCATCCCCGCCTACCCGCCTGGGGGCATAGCCGCGGTGCTCCTGTCCCTGTTCCTGGGGGCATTGGCGGCGTTGGTAGCCGCGCTCTTCATTCGGGCGCTGTATTGGATCGGTGACCGGATACGCGGCTGGGGCATCCCCTTGCCGATCAAGGCGGCGGGGGGCGGAGTGATCGTGGGGATGCTCGGCGTGGCGGTGGCCCTCGGTTTTCGCTTGCGCCCAGAGGAGACCGGCATTTTCGGCACCGGTTACCTGCTTATTGAAGACGTGTTGCAGGGGGCCTCTTTCGCGCCGGGGGCGGTCTTCGCTCTGCTCCTGATCAAACCGCTGGCGACGGCCATCACGCTGGGTTCAGGCGGACAGGGGGGCGTGATCGCGCCGACGCTGTTCCTGGGCACGCTGACCGGTGCGCTCTTCAGCCAACTGGTGCAGGTGTTCTTCCCTACTGTGGCCACGCCGCTGGCCACGTTCGCGCTGGTGGGCATGGGGGCTGTGTTCGCAGCGGCGCTGCGTGCGCCGATCACGGCGGTCCTATTACTACTGGAGTTGACGCACGAGCCTGCTATCCTCGCACCGCTCCTCTTCGCCACGGCGGTGAGCACGCTCATCGCCGAACGCTGGCATGAGCCCTCGGTGTACACGTTGACGCTGCTGCGTCGGGGTATCCGGCTGGTGCGCGGGCAGGACGCGGATGTGCTCGCCGGGCTGCCCGTGTCGGAGGCGATGGTGCAGGAGCCTTATATCGTCCGCGATGAATTGGAACTCCCCGCGCTGGAGCAGGCGATTTACGAAACCCACGAGCACAGCTTCCCCGTACTGGACCGCAGCGATGCGCTGGTGGGGGTGGTCAGCCTGCAAGACCTGGAGCGGGCCAAGAGCACGCCGGGCTGGGAGAAGCTTCGGGTGGGGAACATCTCCACGCGCGATTTGCTGGTGGCTTACCCCGACGAACCGGTGGGCACGGCGCTGCGCCGGCTGGCGGTGCGCGATGTGGGCATGTTGCCGGTCGTGTCACGGCGAGAGCCGGGCCGCCTGCTGGGGACGATCCGGCGCGAGGACGCGCTCAAGGCGTATAAGCGCGGTGTGCTGCGGCGGCAGGAGATGCAACAACGCGCCGATCACGTGCGCCTGGGCCAACTCGCCGGCGCCGATTTTTATGAGTTTTTGGTGGAGCCGGGCTGTCCGGCGGATGGGGCCAGCGTGCGCGATCTGGAGTTGCCGGAAGAGGTGCTGTTAACCGCGATCCGGCGCGGCGCGATCACCAAATTCCCCCACCCGACGGATGTCCTGCGTGCGGGGGATAGTATTCTGGCCCTGGCGCGCAATCAGGAGGCCGCCGGGGCATTGGCGGCGCTGTTTAAACGCGACGCCTCGCGCCCGCGCCTGCCGCCTGGCCCACGTGAGGTGTCTCCTCGCGGTGAACTGCCGCCAGCGGTCAGTAGCCGGTAGTCAGATAGGGTGAAGACTCAGTGGAGCATAGGATCGTCACCCTCTCCCTATCCCTCCCCCATCAAGGGGGAGGGGATCAGCGCCACGCCCTCCCCCCTTATGGGGAGAGGGCGCTCAGGATAACTCATTATGTGAACTAAGGAGGTGCGATGACCGTTAAGGGGTTACGTATGCGTATGTGGCGCCCGATCCGGGTGCGCTCCAGGCCGTTTACCGGGAGGTTGCGCGTGCTGCCCGCCGTGACGCCCCGCGAACGCCTGACCTTCCTGCAATTCCCCTGGCAGGTTTATCGGGACGATCCCAACTGGGTACCGCCCATCATCACAGAACGCCGTGATTTTATTGACCCGGCCAAAAACCCCTTCTTTGAGCATGCCGAAGCTGATTATTTCATCGCCTGGCGCGACCACCAGCCGGTCGGCACGATCGCTGCCTTTATCAACCACGCCCACAACGCCTTTCATAACGAGAACATCGCCTTCTTTGGCTTCTTTGAGGTCCTGCCCGACCGCGAGGCCGCCGAGGCGCTGCTGGAGACAGCGCTGAACTGGGCGCGCCAGTGGGGCTGCACCGCACTGCGCGGCCCGGCCCAATTCTCTACCAACGACGAGTGCGGCCTGCTGGTGGATGGCTTTGACTCGCCGCCGATGGTGCTGATGACATATAACCCGCGCTATTATGTAGACTTCTTGGAAGGCGCGGGCTTCACCAAGGCGATGGACTTATATGCCTATTACATTGATACCAGCGTGCTGGGGCGGCGCGTGGAGGAGTTGCCCCCCAAACTGCTGCGCCTTGTAGATATGCTGCAAGAGCGCACGCAGGTGCGGGTGCGGCCCGTGAATATGCGCGATTTCTATAATGAAGTAGAACGCTTTAAGTATGTGTACAACCGGGCCTGGGAGCGCAACTGGGGCTTCGTGCCCATGACCGATGCCGAAATTGACCATCTGGCCCGCAACCTCAAGCCGCTGGTGGACCCAGATATCATCTTCATCGCCGAGGTGGGCGATGAGCCGGTGGGTGTCTCCCTGAGCCTGCCCAACCTGAACGAGCCTCTATTGCGGGCGCGTCCAGGCCCGCAGGTGTGGAGCGTCCCGCTGACCCTGGGGCGCTTCCTTTGGCACCGGAGGCACATCACCTCGCTGCGCGTCTTTGCCCTGGGCATCATTGAAAAGTATCGCGGCCAGGGCATTGATGCGCTGTTCTACTACCATACCGCCCAGGCTGCCTATCCGAAGGGCTATACCTGGGCGGAGATGTCCTGGATTTTGGAGAACAACGTGATGATGAACCGGGGCATCCGCAGTATGGGGGGCCGAGTGTATAAAACGTATCGGTTCTATGAGAAGGCGGTCAGCGGATAGATAGCGAATTAGCGGATAGCGGCATGGCGCTCACCCATTTATCCGTTACATGTCCGTTGGCAGAGCATGATCTATTTATAGGAGGAACCCATGCCTCTTGACCCGACGATCCCATACGGTGACATCACCTATCGTATCATCGGTGCGGCGATGCGCGTGCACAACAAGCTCGGACCGGGATATAAAGAGAGATTCTATCAGCGTGCCCTGACAGCCGAGATGCGGGCCGTTGAATTGCGCGTTCAAGAAGAATGGCCGTTCGACCTATATGTAGACGATGGCTTCATTGGGCGGATTTACCTGGATCATCTGGTTGAAGAGATAGTGGTGGTAGAGGTCAAAGCGTTTCCTCACCTGCTTACGAATGAGGAGATTGCACAGGTCATTTGCTATCTGGCTGCCACCGATTTTAAAGTGGGGCTTCTCTTCAACTTTGGCCGCAAGCGCCTGGAATACAAGCGTATTCTCCAGCCTCGGAATGTAGCGGGCTGGCAAGATCGCATCCAACGCTATTTGTGGAGGCCCGGGATGTAGAAGCTCAGCAGCGGACGGATAACAGATTGGCAGATGGGGCGAGACCTATCCGCTAATCCGTTATCCATCCGCTGATAGACTACTGCCCCCATGTCACCAGCATCGTGTTCCCCGGCTCGGCCAACTGCACCTGCTGGCCCGTCTCCAGGTAGGTCAGGGTGAGGGCGCCCCTGGCCGGGCAGCACGCCGCCGGGTCTACCGAGGCGACGATCTGACCATCGGGTGACCAGGCCAGCGGCGTGGAAAGGATGAAGGTCCGGCCGCTGATGGGCTGGACGTCGTTGCCATCCGGGTTGACCGTGTACAGGCGGAAGACGGGGACGAACATGTTCAGGCCGGGGGCGGCCAGGAAGGCGATACGGCCATCCTCTTGCAACCGTGCCGCCTGGACCAGCCACTGCTCTCCCAGCAGGCGCGTCACCTGCGGCGGGTTGCCCGGTGTGGCCAGGTGCAACCCTGGCGTCGTGTAAGCTCCACCAGCCGAGGCCAGGAGAATGCGGCTATCGGGCGTCCAGCGGGCCTCCGGCACGCCGCTATCGGGGATGGTGACCGGCGCGCCGCCTGCCAGAGGCACAAGCGTCCATGCATTGCCCTCCCAGTGCTGCTCCCAGACCAGCAGCCATTTGCCGTCGGGCGACCAGGCAGGGCGCAGATAGAGAACGGTATTCACCTGCTGGGCCGGGCGTTGGTCGGCGACAAGCTGGCGTGGCGCGCCGCCCGCCGCCGGGACCACCCATATGCCATCCTGGACATAGGCGATTTCCTGGCCGTCCGGCGACCAGGCAGGTTGCGCGGCAATCGGGCGGTGGGGGTCTTGGGTGGAGAGCCGGGCCAATATCCTGCGTTCCTTGCCGTCAACGCGGACCACAACCAACTCATTGCCGGTAGTGTAGGCGATCTGTACCCCATTGGGCGAGACGGCGAAGTCCACGATACCGCCCGGCTCCTGGGTCAATTGCATGGGCGGGCCGCCGTTTTTAGGCCAGCGCCAGACCTGCGCCGGGCCGTCTGCTGTACCCGCCAGGAAATACAGGTCGGCGGGCAGGCGCAGGCCGGAGGCCTCGCGCACCTGCGTTGGGGGCGGCGGTGCAAAACGGGCCAACGTCGCCTTTTCAGCGCCGGGGATAGGCGCGTTGGCGCCGCTTTGCGCATCGGTGATGTGCAGGCCCTGGCCGGGGACGCGCACCAGCAACCGCCGCCCCCCAGGCGCGAGGATGGTCCCCGTCAAGAGGACTGCGCGTTCGCCCTCCACCCGAAGGTCGCTGCCATCCGGGTTCATGGAGGAGAGGATGCCGAACTCGTCCACAGGCGCCAGGCCGAAGTCCATAAAGGCTACGCGCCCGTCGTCGCGCAGGCTGGCCAGGCCGATGAGCGGCTGGTTTTGGAGCGGCACGGGCTGGGGGTTGGGGCTGGGGGCGAAGCGCTCGCGCTGGCGTTCGGCCCTCGTCCCCCAGAGCGTGCCGTCGCTCAGCCAGAGGTAATCGTAGTACTGTTGAAGCAGGACCGCCGCCGGACTCTCCGCCTCTGCATCCACCAGAACAAGCTGCGGCCTGGCGCTACCGCTGGATGGCGCCGCCAACGCGGCCAGCCAGCGGCTCTCGGGGGACCAGCCCAGCCTGCCGAGCTGAGCGCCCTCCAGGGGAACGCTCACCTCGGCGGGCGCATCCCTCCCGACCCGGTGGATGCGCAGCTTCGGGCCGAGGCTATAGGCCAGCTTCATGCCGTCGGGAGACCAGGCAATAGAGTCGGGCGGTGCCCCCTCGGCGGGCATGGGCGCCTGATCGTCCACTAAGGCACCCCCACTGGGGTAAGCCACCACCACGATCTGGCCGGTGCGATAGGCCAGGGTGCGGCGGTCGGGCGCAATAGCGAAGTCGCTGATCGGCTGGCCCGGCGGCGTGACCTCTGTGGGTAGCCCGCCTGTGTAAGGCAGGCGCCAGACACGCGGCTCGTCGTTCGCGTCTGGAGCGATGAAATACAGGTCAGCGGGGAGGGGGAAAGCCTCTATCTCAGGCAGGCCCGCGCCGCCGGGCGTATGCGTCGGCGGAACGGTCGCCGTCGGCAGAATCGGACCGCGTGGCGGGGTCGCTGTCGTTGCTGGGGATGTGGGCGTGGCTGCCGCGGCCGGTGGAGTGATCGTGGCTGGTGGCGTCGGCGCGGGCGTGGCGCAGGCCGACAGCATGAGCGTCGTCAGTACAAGCAGTGAAACAAGGCGTCGTATAGTTGTCATGCGTCTGATCCTGGATTCTGAAATGAACGGCGTGGATTACACCTAGATAAGGGTTAAATCTGCGACGCGCACCTTCTTCAGGCTCTCTATCTTTGTTAGTGCCTTGAATTATACGTTTGTGCCCACTTGCGTCAACTGCTGAAATTCATATATTCAGCATTGTGCGATCGGGACAGAATGGGTCAGTACAAACAAGCAAGGAGGTGCGCTTTATGAAGATGCTGAACTTCCTGGCGGGACTTCTCAGCGGCGCGGCTGTCGGCGCCGTGATTGTGCTGCTTTACACGCCCATGCCGGGCGAGGACGTGCGCGAGCAGATTCGTCTGCGCTTTGAGGAGGCAAAGCAGGAGGCGGAACGCGCCGCGCAGGAACAGCGGGCGCGGCTGGAACGCGAGTTGGAGCACATGAAGCGATCTTGAAATAGGGCGTTCCGCCCCGATCCCAATCGGGCCGGGTAGGCGAGACGGCTGGGTTGACGGTTTACCCCTTTACCAGCAGGAGAAAAACCCCGGTCGCCAGCTTATAGACGGCTACAGTGGTCATGTGATTTTCCTCCTGTTTGATATGGGCAGACAACGGACAGATAGAGCCAATGCCCCCGCGTGAGGGGCGCGCCTGTTCAGGTGCGTTCCTCACGCGGGGGCTAGCAAAACAGCGCGGCAACGGCCCTAGCCCCAACAGGCCCGGAGGGCCTGCATGGCCGCTATGCTTTTGCCGCTTCTTCTGCTGTTTCCTCCAGGCAGAAGCCAGCACTGGCCGAGACGTAGTGCCCCACCGACTGGCTGTTCACAATAGCCCGATCCGCGGCGACGACCCGGATCACGTAGCCGCAGGCTTGCATACCGGCGGTGTTGAGGCTCCAGGCGTCGCCCGGCGCGGGCGCCGTGTTGGTCAGCCCCGAATTCGGCACCGGCACGCCCACACCCGGCGGGTTGATGGCCGGCTCCACGCCTAGGCTGTAACTTCCCAGATAGTCGTCGCGTGCCACGAACGTGCCGGCCAAGACCGTGCCGATGGCGAACTTGCCGCAATCCCCGGTGCCGGTCGTGATGGTGATAGACACCTCAGGCGCCGTATTGTCAAGCTGAACCAGGTGGGTGTCTGTCCCCTGGAGGATACCGCCCCCATCGTACACGGAGAGCCTGACATACCATTTGGCGTCGCCCGCCGTGTTCCACTGCGCCAGAACACTGTTCACGTTCTGCGTAAAGGGCAAATAGTCAAAGCGCTTGGTGATGGGGTTGGCCTTATGCACGCTCGTGTTACCGAACTGGTCTGTCACCACCAGGTCGGTGAGCACGGGCGTCCAGATGAGGCCATCCTGGCTGACTTCCACCACGTAGGTGTACCCCAGCACCGGCGCGCCCTGCACCGTGACGCGGCCGGCGAAAGGACAGGGCCGGCCCAGCGCGTCGGGCGGCAGGTTGTTGGTGGCAAACACGGCGCTGCTGGTGGTCAGGCCGCTCAGGTTATCTATGTGGGCCACAGGGATACCGCCGAGGATGGCGATCTTGCCTGCGGGAGCCTGCGCGGACGGCGCGATGTGGATGAGCGTCTCCTCGCGGTTGCCCCAGGTGGGCACGTAATTGGGGTTGGCGCAAGGGGGCGCGACGTTCCAGGAGAGGATGGCACGTATGCGCACCACCTTCGGCCCCTTCTCGCAGGCCTGGCGATAGGGGGTGAGGTCCACCGGCAGGCGCACAGCGTAATACACCCCCGCCGGGGGGACATTGGCCAGGTCATACACCTGCACCTGGGCCGTGCCCAGACAGGCCTCAAAGCTGCCATCGCCGTCAAAGTCCGCCCAGAAGGTGACGTACTCACGGCTGCCATCGGTGCACGGGCCACCGGAGTAGCCGCTGGGTTTCTTGAGCTGGATGACGCCTACCAGGGTGTCTGGCGTGTTGGGGTCCAGCCCGATGCACTTCAGTTCCTCAAAGCTGATATCGCCGTCCGTCTTGGGAAAGAGCGCCTCCAGGATGCCGGGGTCCAGGGTGATGCCCGGCAACAGGGCGGAAAACGCTTCGGCACTCAGGGTGGTCTGTGCGGAGAGGAAGCTGGTGATCTCCTTGAAGGCGAAGCGATGGGCGGGGACGCCCTTGTCTCGGTACAACGTGGCCAGTTCTGCCGCTCCCAGGCTTTTGGCCTTCGTCTGGATCGGCGCACCCAGGTCAATGACCTCCGCCAGGTAGGGCGGCAGCTTGATCTTGCCGATCTCCAACAGGTCGGGCCAGGGGATAAGGCGGAAAGGCTCTAATTGAATGGTGGCCTCGCGCACATGGCCCCATACAGGCACCCAGTTGGGTTGATTCGCGGGCGGGGGGTTATTCCAGGAGAGGATCGCCCGCACCCGGATCAGGGGGTCAAACAAGCAGAACCTGGGGTGTACATCGGCGGCCAGCGAGACCGCGTATTCCAGCCGCTTGCTTCCCGCGGTCCCCTCCGGGATGTTGAACGCCTGGAAGCTGGTCATGCCCTGGTCTTGCCAGGTCGCCCCATTGTCATACGAGAGGTAGAAGCGCACGTATTCGGGCGTGCCCGGGCCGCAGACGTCCGTCCCGTAGCCTGAGGGCTGGTTGATGTAGACCACCGCTTCCAGCCGCTCGTGCTGCGGCTGATAACCTACACAGGCGAGTTCCTCATAGTAGGTGTTGCCGCTGATGGGCAAGACGGGCTTGAAGGGGCTTTCAATCAGGTTGCCAAAATAGTTGGGGTTGGTCAGGAGCAGCACCTTAAATGCGGCGCGCTCCCTGGAATGGGCCTCTTGCATGGCCGCTTGTGACTTTTGAACTGCTTTTTTTAGCTCGCTGTCCATATCTGTGTTCCTCCTTTGCATGGGGAAGGGCTGAGAGCTTCAAACGCCCTAGTGGTCCAGATGTCGGCTCCGCCCTTCGGATTTTGACGGCGCACTACTTGCCTTTGTCAGACTTGCGCCTGGTAAACCGCGGTTTCTCCTGCTCACGCTTTTGGACGATGTCGTGGGGCTTGACCAACTCTAGCCGGATTCGCGCCTGTGTTCCGCAGCGAAAGACCACCGTCTGTCCGAGCAGGATTCCCACGCGGTGGGGGCTGAACCTTCCTGTTCGCTTCACTTCCACGATGCTCGGCTGGTCCAGGCGGTAGCGTTCCGCTGGCATAGCGACTTCCACCAGCCCCTCCGCGTTGGCTACGGTGTTAAGTGCGCGATAGGCGCCCGGCAACACCAGGGTCACGGCGAAAAGGTCACCTTCTGGAATCACCTTTGCGCTATCGAGCAAGGTCCTCTTCTCTTTGGTGCCTATCTGTTCTACCAGCACGCTGTAGCGCGATATGCCCTTTGACACAAAGAAGCACATCACCCCGCCCTCGCGGAGGGTGTACCCTGCGCGCTTACCGCAGTCACACCCTTTCGGATCGGCGGAGAGGCGCGCCATGTCCACATCAATCTGATGTGCCGCCTCGGCCTCACGTACCACGTGGACCTCCGCCCGGTGAACGACCTGTTCTCCGCGCCGGATGAAGAGGTCGTACGTGCCCGCCTCCGCGAAGCGATGAATGAGCGTGGTCAGCACCGTCAGTGCACTGCTGTCAAATGCCCGCTGGGTAAAGACGGGACGGTTGAGAATCGCTTTCGTCGTTTGCATGGCTACGCTCCTATATCTACTTCGGCAACCATCTCCACATCATTCACGCGGACACTCAGGTTGCGCAGAGGGATTCGGACCGGGATCAGCCCCCCCTCGGCTGGCAGTAGTTCGTAGGGGTCATCAATAGCGTAAATCGGGTTGCAACTGCTGAAGAAGTCCAGCACCAGCGTGCCAATGAAATCCAGCAAGCCGAAGCTGACGTTAAACAGGTCGCTGAGCCACTCCTCAATCTCATCGGGGATGTCCAGTAGGAAGCGGATGAAGTCGGCGATGCCCCCGATGATGGCGAGGATGATGTCGCGCACGAACCCGCCGGGGATAATCGCGCGGATAGCATCGCTGAGGGCGTCCTCAATGAGGTTGCCTACAATGTCGGGGAAGTCAAACAGGTCCACATCAATGGTTTCAGGATCGATGTGAATGTGCCATTGGTTATGGTCAGGTAGGGGCTCAATGCGTATCGGGGCGCAGAGGTCTGGTGACGGCAGTGGGATGGAGGTGTCGAAGTACCGGGCAACGACGCTACCAGTGAAGCTGACCTCCTGCGCCACAAACGCCGCCAGGTCGGGAGAGAGGGAAACATCCGGGTTCCCACTGAACACGCACACTCTCGGCAAACAGATGTCCGGGATGGGCCAGGGCATATTGATACATCCACCGCCCACACAGATTTCGGGAATGTTGATGCTCAGTATGAACCGAAGCCTATCCCAGCGGATGTCCACCTCTCTGACACTGATGGTGTTGTCGTTGCGCAGGTCAATGGTACCCCCTTCCAGATGCGCCTGCACATCGTAGCCTGCCACAAAGATACCAAAGCTCACCTGGTCGGCTTGGGCGAACGTCAGGTTGCGCTTGAGCAGGTCAAAAGAGCGCCGGAAAGTGCGCTCCGAAACAGCCAGAGTGAAGTGAGCCATGGTTAAGCCTCCACCTCCAGATGGATGAATGCTTTAAGCTGGTTGTCCTCAACCGCCGGGTTGTTGGGTACGCCAGTTGGCACAGGGGTTGGCTGAAGCGTGATAGTCTCCCCAATTGCCAGTCCTTGTTTGCGCATCAGCTCAGTGACGTTCAGCACCATCGCCTCAATAGGCACGCTCAGCCGGGGCAGGATGCCCAGCTTCAATACTGTCCTGATGTAGCACTCCACAATCTCTTCCAGCGGCGCGGGGCCGAGGTCTACGATTTCCAGACCATCCAGGCGCACCTTCAGCCACTGCTGCGGGCTACCGGGTATTGTGCCCCACTCAAAATGTAACACGGCGAAGAGTTCCAGGCAGAAACAGAGCAGTTTCTGCGTGGGGAACACGATGGTATCGGGCGTTCGCCCCTCCTTGGCAAATGTCGCCAGCCCCAAGAACTCCTTTTCGCGCTGAGCGAGCCCTGCCGTCTCAACTCTGGGCAGGATGTCGCGGATGTGGCTTTCCGACGGGCAGTCCAGCCCAAAACACCCCCGCATCCGCAGCGCGAATCGCTGGGCAGGCAGGGTGCCCAGTTCGGGCGGGAGAGCGAACACGTTGCCCGGATGGAAGTCCATCTGCAGATCGGTGAACTGCAGGCACCAGTTCAGCCCCAGCGGCATCGCCGCGCCAAGCACGGGGATCGGCTCCTGCGCGCTGAAAAGGGGGTTGTGCGCTCGGAGCACTTCCGGCGCCGCCTTAATCTGCTCGCACAGCAAATCAGGGTGTTGCAGGAAGAACACGGTGGCATAGTTAAATAGAGAGGGGCGTTGCTGCATGACGTGGCGCACCACACGGTTGATGCCCTCTTCCTGTACGCTGCCGAAGATGTCACATCGGTCTGTGAAAGCCATCAAAAGCCTCCTTATCGTAGTATATTCGCAGCCTTACCTTTATCTTATCTTCCCCGTGTCCCGGCGGTACAGCGAGGTTGGTGATACACACCTCTTTTTCAGTTGCTGAAGGAGCAGGTTCTGCCAGACGATGAGCCGAGGGACTCCAAACGCCCTATCGGTTCGGGCATCAGCTTTGCCCTCTGGGAACCCTGGCCTCCAGCCTGCCATCTTTGGTGCTTCAGATGGGATTCTTTTTTCTTTACTGTGAGTGTTCAGAAGTCGGTGAAGGCGGCAGAAACTGCCGTAAGGGCGATGACGAGGTGATTACGCCGGACAGAAGACGAACGCGTTCACCAATCTTTGAACAGTCATATACGCCTCTGCAGAGGCTGCTCTTATGAGAATATGGGTCTCTCTCCGGAACGCCTGGGATAGATGGTCTATTCAGACATTATAAGGCCAAAATGAGAGTTTGTCAATACCCGAATTTGTTATGTCAATGTTAAAATACCGATGGTGCTATCGTTATAGGGCGACTTGGCCGGGGCAGAGATGCGCTGTGCCTGAAGGGATGCGGGGGCATATTGCCGGTGGGCTAACGCTCCGGTTCAGCGGCGGCGCGCAGTGCCGTCCGCTGCAACCGGTTGTTAGCATGCACTCACGAGCGCCAGTCGCTACCGTCGTTCGCCCGCTGCCCAGAGAAAGACGTTCTCGTAACGAACGCTTCCATCCGCACGCATGTGGGCTCGGTCGGCGTTTGCGTAAACGGCGCGAACCGCAGCCTCGCCGCTATGTGCAATGGCCGCCTGATTGACGCCCGCGCTGGCATTCCCGCGCCACGATGCTTCGGTGCTGGGGAAGACAAAGGGACAGGCGACCTCGCCTTCCTCAACGACGCGCAAACCCGCGCCGTGCAGGAGAGCCGCCAACGCTCCCGGCTCGGACAGGGCACCCGGCTGCGGCGGTGGAGCACCGGGCGGCGGGGGCGGCATCAGCGGCGCGAGCGCGGGCATCACGGCAGTTAGAAACTCGCACCGTTCCGGCGGTCCCCAAGCGGTCACGACGACCCGCCCGCCGGGCCGCACGACGCGGACGAGCTCACGCATGGCAGCAGTCATGTCTTCGGCATAGAAGACGCTGTTTACCGCCGTGACCGCGTCGAAGCTGGCGTCGGCGAAGGGCAGGTCCTCCAGATCGCCCTCCCGCACATCGGCAGCGGGCAAACGTTGCCGAGCTATGGCCAGCAACCCCGGTGAGGCGTCAAGTGCGGCCACCCGCGCACCGCGGAGGTGAGCCAGCAGCGCGAGGAGTCCTGCCCCACACCCGGCATCAAGCAGGTGTGTGCCGGAGGTCACGCGGGCGGCATCAAGGGCCGCACCGAAAAGCGGCAAGCACACCTGCTCCATGTAGGTGGCCCAGTCCTGAGCACGAGCCCCCCAAAGCTGACCTTGAATCGTTGCACCATGCGGTTCAGCCGCACGCGGAGCGAGCGCAGCGAGCGGAGCGTGTCGGCTTGATGCGCGTGTTAGCCAGCGCTCCATTTCATTTCACGAGCACAGTCACCAAGCAACTTGAACCGCATACTTGGCAATATTGGGGTCTCCACTTACCAGCACTGCTCCTTCAACCATCGCTTGAGCAACCAGTAGGCGGTCAAAAGGGTCCTTGTGATAAGCTGGCAAATTCTCCACTGCCAGCACGTGTGCCAGCGTAACAGGCAATATCTCGATGTTGTTGATCTGTTGCTGGGTTTCGATAATCTCTCTGAGGGGCAGAGCCAGCCTGAGTTTGCCCAACTGCAGTTTGATTTGCATTTCCCAGACACTGACCACGCTGAGCCACAAAACGTTCTGGCGATCTTGACAAACTGCCAGTGCCTGCGGCGAGAGTCTGGCAGGTTCGCTGTCCCACCAGATAAACGTGTGCGTGTCCAGTAGCAACTTCATGCGTTGCCCGTCCAGAATGCTTCGGGTAGAGGTTCGTCAAAATCTGTGCTGATCCAAATTGTCCCTGCATGCAAACCTGCCACGCGAGAAGAGATGGGTACAAGGCGAGCAACAGGGGTCACTCCATCGGTGAGAATCCACTCTACCCCTGAAGCCATTTGTGAGAGCAACTCTTGTAATCGGACTTGGGCTTCTTTGACATCAATTTGCTTGGTCAACATATGTTCTTCTCCTAGAACTACAGCGCTCGCGTGGCGCTGGCTAACTATTGCTTATACGGATTCCGCTTTTCTCCCCTCTAAAGCGTCTTATACGGAATCCGTATAAGACGCCCCTGGGGTTGCATTTGCGGAGATCATCCTATATAATAGCCCCTGGCGACCGTTGTGCTACTCTATACGCACGGTCGCCTCGTCTACTACCATGCTAACACAAGAAGCGCCATCTGTCAATGGGGGATCTGATGGAACCAAAACCCAAGAAACTGCTGGACCAGGTCAGGGATGCTCTGCGCCTCAAACACTACTCCATCCGTACAGAAAACTCCTACGTGAACTGGATCCGGCGCTTTATCCTCTTCATAAGAAACGTCACCCCAACGAAATGGGCGCAGCCGAAGTGCAAGCCTTCCTCACCCACCTCGCCGTCAACGAACACGTCGCCGCCTCTACCCAGAATCAAGCCCTCAGCGCCCTGCTCTTCCTCTACCGCGAAGTGCTGAAAAAAGACCTAGGTCCCATCAACGCCCTGCGCGCCAAAGAACCCAGGCATTTACCAAACGTCCTCACACAGGAAGAAGTCCATCGTATCCTCACGCAACTCTCGGGCGTTCATCGCTTGATGGCGCAACCCCTCTACGGCAGCGGCTTGCGTTTGATGGAATGTGTCCGCCTGCGGGTCAAAGATATTGATTTTGCTCACCGCACTATCATCGTTCGGGACGGCAAAGGCGAACAAGACCGCGTCACCGTCCTCCCCGATGCGCTCATCGCATCACTGCAAGAACACCTGCAACGCGTCAAACGCTTGCATGACGAAGACCTCGCGCGCGGCAACGGGGCCGTCTATCTCCCCTACGCGCTCGAACGAAAATATCCCAACGCCAATCGCGAATGGGGCTGGCAATACGTCTTCCCCTCCGATCGCCTCTCCACCGATCCGCGCAGTGGCAAAACCTACCGCCATCACCTTGACGAGAGCGGATTGCAAAAAGCCGTTCGCCAAGCCGCCCAGCGCGCCAACATCTCCAAACCCGTCGGCTGCCACACCTTCCGCCACAGTTTTGCCACTCACTTGCTTCAAAACGGCTACGACATCCGCACCGTTGTAAGGGCGCACGGCCGTGCGCCCCTACCGGCCACAAAGACGTGAAGACGACCATGATCTACACCCATGTCCTCCAGCGCGGCGGCCGCGCCGTCCGCAGCCCGCTGGATGACTGATCCCCCGCAAGGGGAGGGGACGTGTATGCGCGCTCAGGACGAGGCTACTTCACCGTGATGCTGTACTCGTAGGGGGCGACCTCGGTGGTCACCGGCGCGATGGCCGAGATCACCAGGATGGCCTCGCTGACATCACCACCCAACTGAATATCCCACCTGCCCGTCTGGTCCTCCGCCAGCGGCAGGCGGCGCACCCGCGTCTCGCGCCCCCGCTCAATCAACTGGACGATGAAACGCTGCGGCAGGGTGTTGTTCGTGCGGATGAAGCCCCGCGCCTGCCAGCCGTTGTCGCCCTGCTCACCATCGTCCATGAAGCCGATCTCCGGGATGCGGATGTCATCCAGGGCGAAGCCGGAGAGATTGACGGCGGCATCCGTGATGTACTCAAAGCGGATGAGCACCTTGCGGCCCGCGTAGGGCGAGAGGTCCACCCGCTGCTCAATCCACCTGGGCGTCTCCCCACCGCCGCTGGCGCCGGTCCAGCCCCAGCCGTAGCTGTTGCCGTTGGGGTTGGCATCGGTGCTATCCGGCGCCCGCAGGATGTCCCAGGTCTCCCCGTTGTCGGTGGAGGCCTCCACATAGGCGTAGTCCCAGTTCTCCTCTAGGTGATACCAGGTCCAGAACTGCAGCGTGGCCGTCTGCACCTGGCTCAGGTCAAACTCGCGGGTGAGCGTCATGTCGCTCTCGTCGCTGCGGTTGGACCACCATTGATAGCGCCCACTGTGCGGGTCAGTGTCCATGAGCTTGACCGTCGTGGCCCCCTGAAAGTGGATGGTCAGGTCGCCCTGACAGCGGATGGCGATGTAGTCGGTGGCGTATTGGTGGACGGTCTCCTGGGTGGGGGCGACGGGGCAGCGCCGGTGGGTGGTCTGCACAGCGAAGCGGGGGACGTCAATCAGGCTGTTGCCGTAGCGCCCGTCGGCGATGGTGCTGTCGTCCAGGAAGTTGGCGATGACCCAATCGGCGAACACATCGTCGGCGGTCAGGGGTCGGCCCGTCTGCGGGTCGCTGAGGCCGAGTTGGTGGAGGACGTTGTCCACGCTGGCCAGGCCGTTCTCGTCGTCAGCGATGAGCGCGCGCGTGGCGTCGCGGCCAAAGCGGTCCAGGAAGTACGAGGTGAACAGGTAGGCCGCGCCGTAGTTGGCCGTGGCCGAGCCGGGGCCTTCCGGCCAGGTGTTGAGTTGGGTATCGGGATCGCGGCTAAACACAATGTCAAAGCCGCCCACGTCGTACCCGTTGAGGAAGGAGGCCAGCTCCGACAGCCCCTCGTTCAGCCAGGTCTCCTCGTTGGCGTCGTTGTACCAGTGGATCATGTGCTGGAATTCGTGCGCCAGGACGCCGTTGTAGAAGTCGCTACCGATCTGAAGCGGATTGGGCAGGCGGGGGTCAATGTTCAGGTAGAACATCTCGTGCTCGTTGGAGAAGGGGTGGACCAGGCGGGAGAACTCGTCGGCGCTGGAGTAGTACCCGGCCAGGCTCTCACCCAGGTCGGTGGCATGCAGCAGGAAGAGGTGGGGGTCGCCATCCACGCCCGGCGTCCACTCGCTGCCGAAGAACGCCCGGTTGGTGGGATAAATCTTCTCTTCAAAGTTGTCGGCAGCGCGTTGGATGTCGCGGTCGCTGACCTCAACCCCGTTCTCCACCCACATGTACACGTGGGGCGTGGCGTAACGCAGGGTGGCCGTGATCTGGCGGTTCTCCTGGCGGTCGGGGTTGCTCACCCAGAAGACCTCCTGGTCGCCCACCTGGTACAGGTGGGGCTGCTCGCGCACCACGCGGGGGATCGCGTTGATCTTCTTCAGCCGCCTGGTGATGGCGATCAGGTCGCGCTGCGGCACGTCGGTGTGGCGCACCAGCTCCTCGGTCTGGCGCACATCGGGCGGCACGGGCGAACGTTCCACAGGCGGCGGTGACGCCTCACCTGTAGGCGTCTGCACTGGGGGGGACACGGTCGGCTCAGGGATGACCGCTTCCTCGGTGGGGGTGCTGCGCACCAGGTCCAGCAGGCGCGGCAGGGTAAGCGCCGCGCCGCCCACGAGGGCCAGGCACAGGCATAGGAACACAACCAAAACGCCAACAACGATCAGCCAGGAACGTCGGTCCAATTTTGCCTCCATATATGGACTATCCCCTTAACCCTAAGGCTCATCCGTGGGTGCCATTATAAAGGCGAATTGGCGATCTGGCGAACCGTGGGCCTACTCCTTCCCCCTTGCGGGGGTGAGGCCCTTCGGCCTGGGGGGGTGCGGCTATACGCCCCTACTCAGCGCTTGCCCTAAGCGTAGCGAAGGGGCGCGAAGCGGTCAGGGTAGGGCGACTTCCTCCCCCCTTGTCGGGGAAGGGTTGGGGGTGGGGGGTGACTCCCCTCCCTGCCCCTCTCCCTAACCACAAGGCTAATCCGTGAGCACCGCACAAAATACCTGAGCTTCGGACATGGGTTATGTCTGAAGTTCAAAAAATACGACTTGACACCGGCCAATACTCTGTGCTATGCTGACATTATGGTCTTCCGGCAGTTCTTCCTTGAGGGCCTGGGCTGCATTTCCTATTTGATCGGTTGCAGCCAAACGGGCGTGTGTGCTGTGGTGGACCCGCAGCGCGATGTGGATGGCTATCTCCAGGTCGCCCAATCCTATGGGCTGCGGATCACGCACATCTTTGACACCCACCTCCATGCCGATCACGTCTCCGGCAATCGCGAATTGGCCGCCCGCACCGGCGCCACTATCTACCTGCCCGCTCAGGCCAGAGCCGCATTTAAGCACCAGCCCGTGCACGATGGCGATGAGGTGACCATTGGGACAGTGACCCTGCTGGCCATCCATACGCCCGGTCACACGCCGGAGCACATGTGCCTGGCAGTGATAGACCATACACGCGGCCCGGAACCCTGGTTTCTGTTGACCGGCGATTTCCTCTTCGTCGGCGATGTCGGCCGCCCGGACCTGTTGGGCGAAGCAGAGATGCGCCAGTTGGCCGACCAGATGCACACCAGCCTGTTTGACCGTCTATCCGCACTTGACGATGGGCTGGAGGTGTTCCCCGGCCATGGCGCAGGCTCGCTGTGCGGGCGCCATATGAACGCCAAGCTGAGCACAACCCTGGGCTTTGAACGTCGCTTCAACCCGGCCCTCCAGCCGCGCTCGCGCCAGGAGTTCATCGCCTGGCTGACGCAGGACCTCCCGCCGCAGCCCGCGAACGTCCCCTACATCAAGCAACTCAATCGCCAGGGGCCGCCCATTTTGGGGGAGTTGTACCGGCCCAAACCGTTGACCGCCCAGGCCGTGCGTGACCTGTTAAGGGGCCAGGGGCCAACGCCGGCAATCCTGGATGTGCGCAGCCCGGCGGAGTTCGCGGCCGGGTATATGCCCGGCGCACTGAACGTACCGGTGAGCAACGGCCAGTTCGCCACACGCGCCGGCTGGTTCATCCCCCCAGAGCGGCCCATTGTGCTGATCGTCGGGCGCGAGGCGGAGGCCGATCGGGCGACGCGCGCCCTGGCCCGCGTCGGCTACGATCGCGTCATCGGCTATCTGGTGAACGGGATCGCCGCCTGGCGGGCGCTGGGCCTGCCCACCGCCTCGCTGGCCCTGTGGACACCGGAACGATTGCGCAGCGAGGCCCTCACGCGGCAGGGCGAGCCTCTGCCTGGAGTCACCGTTGTGGACGTGCGCGACCGCTCCGAATGGCAGCAGGGGCACATCCCCGGCGCGGTGCACATCCCCCTGGCCGAACTGGCGCAGCGCGCGGACGAGTTGAACCCCTTCCGCCCCACCGCTGTGATCTGCGCCAACGGCACACGCTCCAGCACCGCCGCCAGTTTGCTCACCGCATGCGGTTTCAAACACGTGGCCAACGTCATGGGGGGCATGGAAGGCTGGGAGGCTGCCGGTTACCCTGTGGTGATAGATGCGGATGACCAGAGGGATATGTCATCCATCGGCCGTCATCCGTCATCCTCCTGGTAAACCGATGTCTGAAGTGAATAAGAGTTCCAATACAAAGCCCCGTGTGGCCGAGAGCGAGGCGGGGGGTGGCAGCGCACAGGCGCGGGCGCGCCCCGGCGAACCTGTGTGGAGCTTCCGCGGCTACCGCATGTCGCCGTCAGAGTTCAACACGGCCATGGTGCACTTTTACCGCGGCGAGATCAGCCGCACGAATACCTGGCGCACCCGACTGGACGCCACCACCAACTGGGCGGTGCTCACCGCCGGCGCCGCTCTCTCTTTCGCCCTGAGCGACCCCCTCCATCCTCACGGCATCATTCCGCTGGATACCATCCTGGTGACGATTTTCCTCTACATTGAGGCGCGGCGCTATCGCTATTACGAACTGTGGAGCTATCGGGTGCGCCTGATGGAGACGGATTTCTTCGCCGCCATGCTCGTGCCGCCGTTCGCCCCCCGCCAGGATTGGGCCGAGTCCCTGGCCGAGAGCCTGCTCCACCCGCAGTTCCCCATCAGCATGTGGGAGGCGTTGGGCCGCCGCTTCCGCCGCAACTACGTGTGGATTTACCTCGTTTTGGGCATAAGCTGGCTGCTGAAAAACGTCATCCACCCCACACCCGCAGGCTCGCTGGCCGACATTCTGGAGCGCGCTACAATTGGCCCCTTCCCCGGCTGGCTGGTGTTGCTGGCAGGGCTCCTGTTCAACGGCGCGCTCTTCCTGATGGGCATCCTGACCGCCGGGCTGCACGAGGCCACAGGCGAGGTGCTGCCGCGCTACGGCGAGTTCCCCGGCCTGAGTGCGCTGTTTCAGAGCCTGCGGACGCACGAGGCCGAGGCCGCCCCCCGGCGCGAACGCGCCTGGCAACGCCCCCGGCGCCATCGCCAGCAAATCCTCAGCCTGATCATTTCCAGCAAACCCCAGGCCATCGCCGACCGCATTTTGCGCGACCTGCATCGCGGGGTAACCGCGCTGCACGGCAAAGGCATGTACACGGGCCAGGAGCGCGAGGTGCTCCTGTGCGCCACGACAGTGACCGAGGTGCCGCTGCTGAAGAGCATGGTGAGCGAGGAGGACCCCCAGGCGTTCATGATCGTGGCCCCGGCCCAGGAGGTGGCCGGCGAGGGCTTTCAGCCACTGGTGAATCAGTGAGGGTGGTGCCGTGCAACACCTGCCCGTTGCCCGACCCGGCGTTGGGCCGCATGATCGCCCCCTTCTGGGATGACCTGTATCCGCCCGGTGGCGGGGGCATCTATTATAGCCGGACCGGTAGTGCCCCCAATCGCGTCTTCACGGTGGAGTGGCGCAATATTGAGCACTTCCCCGGCACGGCGTCTGGCGTGACGTTTGAGGTGCAGTTGGAGGAGACAACCAACGAGATCTACGTGCTTTATCAGGACACGAGCTTCGGGAGCGGGGAGGATGACGGTGCCTCAGCCTCGGTCGGTATCCAGAACGGTAGCATCGCCTTCCAGTATAGCTGTAACGAGGCGGTGCTCTATCCTGCGCTGAATATCCACTGGTTTCGCCCATCGCAGGTGACGCCGACCCCTACTCGGACACCCTCACCAACGCCGACAGCAACACCCACGCCGGGCAACCCATACCTCTATCTGCCTCTCATCTTGCGTGGGCCATGAGGTATCAGGGGGTTGGGATGAGACGAGGCCCATCCCACCCCCCTTTCTTACCGCTCCCTGCCCCGATCCGTACACGGCCTCGCTCTCCCAATAGCGGATCAGCGTGCCCTGCTACTCACCGAGGCTGGCCGGCACCTGATACACCGCCACCTGGCCCTGCTGAAACACAGGGTCGCCCAGGCGGGTCCTGAACTTGCCCAGCCCGCCTGGGCCATACGTCCCCTGCTCCACCGGCCCCACCACGATATAGGCCACGTTGTACCGCTTGAGCAATGCCACCACCTCGTTCCAGTTGGAGGACTGGTAAATAGTGCGGACATCCTGCTCGCGGCTGCCCAACTTATCGGCGCTGCCCCGCCACTGCACCTCATGGAAGGGCCAGCCCAGTATCGTAGGATACCCTGCGTGTTGCGAGAAGTAAGGGCCGGCGAACTGAGGATCGTAAGAGGGGCGCACGGCCTCCAGGACGACCGGCGCGCCGGGTTCCCGCGTCTGCATCCAGCGGATCGCCTCCATATAGTCCGGGTGCAGCCTCTCAAAAAAGGCCAGGCCGTTCAGCGTCGGCTCCCCGGCGAAATTGCCCGCCCGGTCCGGGATGGCCTTGATGGGGTAAACCAGGGCCATGATCAGTGAGACCCCCGTCGCCAGCCCGAACGCCAGGCGCCCCATCCCCCGTAAACGCTGGCTCAGCAGATGGATGGCAAACGCCGCTGCCACCGCATACAGCACCCAGCCCTGATAGTAGAACTTGAACACGGTGTTGATGCGATAGCCGAAGTTATCGCGGATGTAAACAAAATCCGGCGCCAGCGTCAGCAGTGCACCTGCCCCTGCCAGGAGCAGCCCGAACAAGGCCACCGGCGGCCAGGTGGCCCCCCAAGACCGGGCCTTCGTCCTTCGCCCCTGGTCCTCCGCCCGCCGATACGCCCCGATCAGGCCGATCACCAGGCTGATCAGGCCCAGCAGGGTGAGGAGCAACCAGGGGTTCCTGAGGCGCAAGGCCACAAACTGTGAGACGATGGCGCCCAGCCCGCCTGCCTGCCGGATGAATTCCTGCGCCTGAGGCGCCCTGACCGCCAGCACTGCGGCGAACAGGAGCAGAGCCAGCAGGCCCCCCAGGACCACACCCCCTGCCGCCAGGATGGCCCACAGCGACAGGCGCCCTGCCCGCGCCGCGTCCACCGCCAGGACGGCGAGCAGTATGCCGATGGGCACCAGGAACACCCCGAACATGACCAGGTATTGGGGCAGCCGCGTGACGTTATAGACCGTCGGCAACAGGCCGCTCGCCTGGGTCTGGAAGCCGATATAGAAGGGCAGGTACAGCAGGACGCCCGCCAGCCCCAGCACAGCGCCCAGACCGATGACATCCGCCGCCAGCCAGCGGTCAAACTGACCTAACCACCTCACTCCCTGCCCTCTTAGGGCAGGGGCGGGGGGAGAGATCAGGCGGGCCAGGGCATAGCCGCCGATGACCACAAACCAGGTGATGGGGAAGTCCCAGGTGTTCAGGAAGGCCAGCCCACCCAGGATAATGGCGTACACCAACAGGTCCAACCTGCCCAGGCGTAACACGCGCCTGAGCACTGCGTTCAGGGACAGAGCCGATTCGCCTTCGGCCGCGTCCTCCGAGGCGCACGCCGTGCGCAGGAACAGGTTCAGCCCCAGGCCCAGCGCCAGCAAGACGAAAGGCAGCGCCAGGACATGGGGGTGCATATCGCCCAGGAGGAAGCTGAAGAAGGGGAACTCATCAATCGCCTCCTGGTCACCGCTCCCGTCCGGCCCATAGTCGTGGATCACCCGTGAGGCCCGCCACCACCACCAGCCGCCCCGCGGCGGCCACGACGGCTGCGCGGGCGGCGGCACATTGATCTCCTGGATGTCCAGCCACTGCCAGAACGCAGCGCTACCCACCCCTTGGTTGTGCCATACCTCCAGCGTGCCTTCCCAGTTGCCCACGCCTACCAGCAACAGCGCCCCCAACAGCCCGAAGGCAATGGACACACCTTCTATCTTCCGTCCTTCGTTCTCCGCCTTTTGCTTCATCGCCGAGGCGACCAGGTTGACCACCACGCTAAAGCCCCCGACCGCCGTCAGCGCAAACAGGAGCGCAATGGCCAGGTTGAAGCCGACCGCGCTGGGGACGCCGGTCAGCCGGATCAACATGGAGACGAGCACATAGCCGAAATAGTAGTAGCTGATGGCAAAGCCGCTCATCCAGGGGTCAAGCGGCGGGAAGGCCGGGCTGCGCAGGATGGCGTTGAGGAAGGCGAACTCCATGGGCTTCTCTGTGGCCGCGATGTCCGGGTTATACGCCTTGAAATAGGCCCAGAAGGCGAAGGCCACCAGAAACAGGCCCTCTGTCGCCAGGACCAGCGCCCGATGGGCGCGCAGCCACTCCCGCACCCCCTGGCCCTCCTCTTTCGCCTGGCGGCTATACCACCACAGCCCGGCGGCGAAGACCAGCGCCATGGCGGCCACGACGCCGCCCACAGTGTTACGCATAAAGCCCAGGCTGGCCAGCAGCCAGAAGACGTAGCCGCTGAGCAACAGCCCCAATGGCTTGGCCAGCGCATAGCCCCGGTCGGGCAGCCAGCGCAAGAGGCGAAAGGCCAGCGGCAGGCCCACCAGCCCGAACACCTCCATAACCAGCCACCAGCGGATGAAGGCCAGCAGATCGCTGCTCATATGTCCATAACGTTTGACGCCTCACTCCACAGGCAGCATCACTGCGTAAATCTTCACCTGCGGATTCTGATAAACCAACCGCAACTCAGCCATCTGGTCAAACTTGGCCAGGCCCGCCGTGCCGTAGAGGGCCCGCTCCTCCGGGCCGACATACACATAGCGCACGCGATAGCGCTTGAGGAACTCCAGCGCCTGCGGCGCATCGTAGACCGTGTAGAAGTCGTGGACCTGCTGCTCACGCTGATCGATCCACTCTCCCGGCGTGCCACCCGGCACGAGCGAACGTTGCTGCTTCTGGTGCCAGTCCCACCCCATCACGGCGGGCAGGCCCGTGTTGATGGAGACGCGGTTGCCGTAGTGATACAGGGGCGCGTTCGGGCCGGGGTAGCCCGACGCGGCCTCCACAATCACCGGCGACCCCTGGATATTCTCCTGCATCCAGCGGATGGCGTCGTAGTCGCCTCGCAGCGAGAACGGCCCTGTGCCCTCATCGTATTGCGCCCCCTGCATATAGGCCATGCCGTTCAACGTGGGGGGGATGTCCCTCGGCGCGAAGCGGTCCTCCCACTTGGCCCGCGTCGCCTGGATGGGATAAAGCGCGGCGCAGAAGAGCAGGACGCCCAGCGCCAGCCGCCACGCCTGGCGCAGCCGGGGTGCCCAGGCCCGCGAACTCTGCCACAGCCACACCAAGGCCACGCCGGAGGTCACGGCAAGCATGATCCACACCTGCATATAGAGCTTGAACACGGTGTTCATGCGGCCAATGTCCAGGCCCTTGGGCACCACGACCTCCACGACGAAGGTGAGCGCCAAAGCCACAGCGACCAGCGCGCTGATAATGCGCCGCTCGGCCTCAATGCCGGGCCGCAGCGTCAACAGCCCGGCCAGGAGGATCAGGGGCAACACCAACGGCGTGATAAGCACAGGATAGGTCTGCTCCACCTTTGACCAGAACGAGGTCTCCGGCACGAGCAGGAGCAGCGCCACCCCCAAAAGGAGCGCGGCGCCGACCGGGCCCCACCAGGCGCGCAGCCGCTCCAGATCATCGCGCCCCAGGCTGCGCAGCCAGCCGATAGCCTCATGCAGCATCCAGGAGACCAGGATGAACAGGAATACCCCGTTCAGGATCAGGTAGGCCCAGATGGGCGTCTTGGACCCCTGCCAGGGCTCCAACTCAACCCGGCCCGAGGCCAGCGCCCGCCGGTAGGGCAGGAACAGCGCGTAGCTCAGAACCGCCACAACAGCAGCCAGGGCCACGCCGCGGGCCACTGCTCTCAGCGTCAGGCGGCCCTCGTGCTCAATCTCGCCCAGGGCCACCGCCGCCATCGCCAGGGCCAGGTAAGTGTAGTAGTCCCAGGCGTTGGTGGGCCACATCACACCGGCGCCGAGCGCCAGCAGGCCCAGCGACAGCGCCAACGGCCAGAGGCGCATCCCCTGCTGGCGTAGCCCGGCCCACAGGTCCACCGTCGGCTCCAGCCCCACAGCCGCTTCTACCTCCAGCCCATCCGCCCGTTGCGCCTCTCCTACCCCCTCTTCAACCACAGGCGACGCAGAGGCAACCGCTGCGATACCAGCCACGCCCGCTTCCGCTGCAGAGGCTTCGGGCGCGAGCAGCGTCTCCGCTGGGGGATGTGCCCCTTCGGCGCCGCTCTCAACGCGGCCCGCTGGGAGCGCCTCCTGGCTCCCATCTTCCACAACCCAAGACGTCCCCAGGGCCGCAGCGCTGGGCTCAGGCGCAGACCGTCGCCTGTCCTGAATCCAGGACAGCCCCAGCGCGAACGACAGCAGCGCCAACGACATGGCAAACATGTGCGCGTGCATGTCGGCGTAAAGGAAGGTGAAGTAGGGGAACTCGGTGATCGGCCCGGCTTCGCCCTCCGCAGGCGGGATCACCCGCGTCGCGTTCCAGTACCACCAGTTGGTCGCAATCGGCAGCCTCTCGCCCTCTAACACCTTGGTGATACCCGTGAGCGTCCGGTCCACCGCCGGGATGGTGTTGCACACAAGCGGCTGTAAACCGGGGATGGCGCTCTTGAAGGTGCAGGGCGCGTTGTCCGCAGGCGCCAGCGCCATGAAGCCCTTCTCAATGATCAGGTGAATCTCCCCCAGATTGCCCAGCACCATGAGCAGCAGCGCCGCCATAACGCCGGTGGCATAGGGCGTGCGCCGCAGGAGGGAGAATAGGCGGGCGAGGACCGTATTGCCTGGCAGCCTTTCGTCTTCCCTCCCCCGTCCTCCGTCATCACGGACAGCAGCCCGTTGCCTGCCGACGACCAGGTTGTAGGCGATGCCGAAGCCGCCCAGCGCCGTCAGCGAGAACAGCATCGGCAGGATCAGGTTATAGGCATAGGCCGGGACCAGACCCAGGAGCTTGGGGATGACGGCGGCGATCACGTAGCCGAAGTAGTAATAATTGATGTAGCCACCTGCAAACCAGGGATCGTAGGGCGGGAACCAGGTCGTCTTCAGGATGGCGTTGAAGTAGGCGAAGTTCATGGGCTTCTCGCCGCCGAACGCCGGGTGCCATAGCTCCGGGTTGCCCAGCCGCACGAAGATGAAGAACAGGTAAAAGAGGAAGAACAGCCCTTCCACAAACAGGATGTGCTGCCGCTGGGCGCGCACGAAGGCGACGATCTCCTCGCGTCGCGCCCGCACGATCACCGTGGCCACCGCGCCCAGGATCAGCACCATGAGGAGGAGCGTGCTGCGCGTGAACGGCAGGAGGCGCAGGCTCCCAGACACCCAGGCGCCATAGGCCAGGAGCAGGAGCGCCAGAATCTTGCTGAAGACGTAGCCACGGTCGGCCAGCCCGCGCATGGCGATGAAGGCGATGGGGAAGGCCAGTCCGCCCAGGATCAGGACGGTCAGCCACCAGACGGCCATGGCCAGCGGCTCAAATTGCACCAGCAGGCTCTCCCAACTGAACATCTCCGACCAGGTGCCGCCCGCTTCATTGCGCTGCCGGGCCTGCTCATCCAGCATGAGTTGCGTGGTTGAGCGCCGCCCCACCTCCCGCGCCGGCGTCTTGATCACCTGCGCCGGGTCAAAGCTGTACAGGAAAGCGCGCACCGCCTCGTGGTTATAGCGCTCCGGATTCTTGCGGAAAATCCACACCGGCGGGTGGTCGTACACGCTGAAAGCCTCATCCGCGCCCAACTCGCTCACATACGGCCCGATCACCGGCGGCCGGCCCCAGGCGAGTTCCGCGCTGATGTCCGAGATGATCAGCGGGCCAAGGTTGGGCAGGGAGTGGAATACACCAACCAGGTCAAAGCCCAATTCACCGGAGAACAGCTTCTCATAGTAGGCGATGGTCATGGGCCAGCGTTCGGGGATGCGCACCACCGACCACACCACGCGCTGGCTGGACATGGCAATGTAGTCGGCCTGATCCAGGACCTGGAGCATGTTCTCTCGCTTGGGCGGGTCCTCCTCCCAATACAGTTGGAGGTTGACGCCGTTGTACATCATGCTGTAGGGGTCGCGCCCATCCAGGCGCAGCGGCAGCCAGTCGTCCCAGTCCGTCTCCGCCGCGATCACGCTGGTGGAGGCCATCACCGGCCCGCCGTCCAGCACCTCGGTGATCAGGTAGTACGTGGTGTCCGCCGCCAGCGTTGGCGCGTTGGGGAATTGGAACGAATAGGCCTGGCCGCGTTCATCCCGCCCTGTGTTCATCACCGCGGTGATCTGGGCCTCGTCCATCACCTGTGTCCCGCCGGGGTCCGTCGCCAGCTTCACCCGGATCGTCCTGGGCGTGGGGTCGCGGTTGGTGGCCATGAGATAGTTGAAGCGCACGCCGGTGAGCGTTGCCGGGCCATCCAACTGAAATTGGGCCACGTGAGGGGAGCCTGGGATCAGGTTGACCACCGTGCCCATAGTCATCTGATACTCGCGGGCGCGGCCCTCTGGCGTTTGCAGCAAGAGCGAAGCCACCGAGGGGATGTTTTCGTACATCCAGATGGAGGCGGCCTCGCGGCTCACCGGGCGGGTGTAGATCTGGATGAAGGCCACGGCCCACAGGAACGTCCCACCGAGCACGCCAACCATCGCCAGCGCAGCAAGACGGGGGGCGGAGGGCGAAAGACGGAAGGCTGAGATCATCCGTCTTCCGTCTTCTGCCCTCTGCTGAGTAATGTCCCACAGCTTCACCAGCCCCCACGCGGCCATGAGGGTCAGGAAGGGGTAGATCGGCAGGAAGTAGCGCATGGTGTGGCTCCAGCTCCGCGCCGCCACGAAGAAATACCCGCCGATCCAGATCACCGTCAGAATGTGGCTGCGCCACTCCTGCTGCGCCTGTGTATTCACATGGAGCGCGGCGAAGACTCTGCGCAACGAAGCCAGAGAGCGGATGATCGCCCAGAGCCAGGCGCCCCAGGCGGCCAGCCCCAGAGGCAGCCCCAACCCCCATAGTACAATATTCTTCCAGGGGTCAAAGTACATGATGCGGCCCGCCCACTGGATGCCCGGCGGCGATTCGCGCTCCCCGCTGAGTTGCCCGGCGATCTCCTCCATATTCGCCAGCCACTTGGGATTAAGCTGGACGCCCAGGAAGCCCGGCCCGGTGAAGGCATAAGGCTGGCCGATGCGGAAGACGATCACCGCCAGCAGCATGGCGACAATGAACAGGTTGGCGGTGCGCAGCACGACCAACTCGCGGAACTCCGCGTCCGTGCGCAGGCGGGGCAGGAACTTGAGCGCGTGCATGGCTGCCGCCAGCCCGATGACCCCGCCCAGCACAGCCACGTTCACGCGCGAAGCCACCGCCATGCCCATGAGGATGCCCGCCAATACGTAATCCCACCAGCGCCCTTCGTCGGCGATGCGCACGGCGAAGTACATCGTCGCCACCACGAAGGTCGTGCTCATAGCGTCCACCGTGTAAAAGTGCGCCTGCTGGATGGGGAAGACGGCGATGGCGTACAGGAAGGCGGCCAGCAACCCGATGCGCCGGTCATACAGCCGCCGCCCGATGAAGAAGACCAGGACCAGGCTCAGCAGGTCGGCGATGGCGGACAGGCTGCGACCCAGCAGGAAGATGTGATCATAATCGCTGTAGATGTCAAAGGCGCACAGGCCCTTCAGCCAGCCGGTGGTGCAGGCCGAATCCAGCCAGCCCGCCGTATAGCGCACGATAAATACCGGCAGTGTGCCATAGACAAAGAAGCCGAAGCCCTTGTTATGCGGGTTGAGCGGCGAGGCATCGGTGTTGAAGTACTCCGCCAGGTTCGCCGGGGGCTGGATGGCGCTCCCCACCATCGTCAGGAAGCGCTCATCGGGGTGCAGGTGCTGGCTGTTGTCCCAGTTCTGGTTAAGGAAGCGGAAATAGGCGCCCAGGAGCAGCACGGCCAGCAGACCGATAACTGTCAACCGCTCGGCGGAGAGGCCCAGCTCCGCCAGGAACGAGCGCATCCCCTCCCTCAGCCTCTCTCCCCAACCGACGGAGGGCAGGGACATCGTCTTTGCCTGGCTTACAGACCCGCGATGGGGGACAAGCGGCGTTTCTGAAACACCCGACTCCGATTCACGCATCCTGTCATCCTCTCTGACGACTGACTGCAATCAGTTTCAAACATAGGCCGAAGCCCTCACTGTGTCAACTCCCCACCCAGTACCGGGCCTCCCGGTGGGGAGAGGGCATATTCCCTCCCCCTTAAGAGGGGAGGGCCGGGGAGGGGGTGGGGCGCTTCGCTGGGCTGCAAGGCGACATGTTGAAATAGGTTCTACTGCATTCAGCGTTCACCGATAAACGTATAAAAGGCGATCCCCCCGCTGTTGTCCGGCATAGCGATCATAACCCCTTTCGGGAAAAACTGCTGCAAGACCTGGATGGAGCGCTGGTCGGAGGGATGTACGATGAAAGCGGCCTTGCCCTGGAGCCCGGCGAGCGGGGGCCTATCAGGGCTGAGGTTCTCCGGCCAGACCTCGTTCTGCCAGTCGTGCGGGGCCACGCGCAACTGCGCCCGCACCGCGTTGCCGTCGTACCAATAGGGATAGATCACGGTATAAACCGGCCCATTTGGCCATAACCGGTCAATCTCCCGCGCTATCGTCCCGGATAGATCAAAGTTGCGCAGGTTCATCTGCTCCGGATAGTCAATGAAGTAAGCGTTCACGGTCGCCCTGACCTCGTCCGCAACCATCAGGGTAAAGCCTGCCACCAGGAGCGGGGCGACCAGGGCAGCCGGACTCAGGCGGATCTCAAAGCGGCGGCCCGTTTTCATGCTTTCCGCCTCCCTCCCCCCTGATGGGGGAGGGCCGGGGTGGGAGGGAAGGGGGCTTCCCGCCTCGGAAACAATTGTGGAGATCAGGCGCAGCGAACGGGCGGACCCCACCGCCCCGGCCAGCCGCCGCCGTAACAGCGCCAGCGGCAGGGCCACCAGCACGTAAGCCGGCGCGACCGCTCCGCTACCTCGCCCGGCGTTGGGCACCTCGCCGGGGAAGGCAATGGCCAGCGCAGGCGGCAGGATGGTCGCCAGGAGCAACAGCAGGATGACCAGGTTGAGGCCGCGCCGCCAACGGGCCAGCGCCCAGGCCACCCCTGCCAGGAACAGCGCGCCGCTGATCACACCCAACTGGGGCATAAAGGGCACATTATAGCGCGCCACATGGTCGCCTTCTACATTGAACATCAGTGCACTGCGCTTCAGGTTGTCCAGGAAGACCATCGGGATATTCTCTGGCAGGGGAGCCTCTGTCCCCGTCAGGCGCGAAGCCACGCGCTGGCCGTACACCTCAGGGTAATCGTGCGCGTACCGGGCCAGCGGGATAAACACCAAGGTGGCCGTAAATACCATGATGACGATATTATAAAAGATAGAACGCACTCTTCCCAGGGTCCACGTCTCCCGCCTGACCAAAATCTCATAGGCGACGATGCTCGCCACAACAGCGAATGGCATGACCATCCAGGCGTTATAGGTGTGCAGGCCCAGGCCCACGACCAGCCCCAAGAGCGCAAAGTCCAACCGGCGACGGCGGCGCAACGCCTGCCCCATCAGCCCCAGCGCCATCAGCACAAACAGCGGCATCAGGATCAGGCGCAGGCCCATGCGGCTGGCGGTGACGTGCCAGCGGCTGATCGCCAGGAACAGAGCGGCATACAGCCCGGCTTCAGTATTGAACAGGCTGCGCACCACAACATACATCAACGCCACCGTCAGGATGCCGATGATCGCCGACGTCGCCTTTAGGCCGTAATAACTCAGGCCGAAGATACGCCCATACAATGCCTGGAGGTAGAACATCAGCCCTTCGCGCCCAGGATGGGAGGGGAAGAAGATGGAGAATTCACCGTTAAGGATGGCGCGGGCGTTCTCGTAATTGTGCGGCAGGTCCTCGCCCATCTCACCGGGGATGGTGTCCAGCCGGTCAAAGCGCAACACCAGCGCGATCAGCAGGATAGCTAAAAGCGCCAACCCCGTCCAGGGGATAACCATGCCGGGGCTGGCCCGGAGCGCCCTGATCCGCGTCTGGAGCCAGCGCCAGAAGCTATGGGCTGCGCCAAAGCTCGCCAGGAAGGCGAGCAGCCCGCCCAGCCAGAGGGCCGTCCCCAGCGGCGTGAAGGTGTTCTCCTCAAAATATTGGTAGGAGAGCAGCCCCATGGCGCCGCCTGCCAGTCCCAGCGGCCAGAGCCAGGGCCGCTCGTCGGCCTCCACCTGGCCCTCCCGTTCCAGGGCCACATCCGCCAGGCCGATGCCGACATACAGCGCTCCCAGTGCCAGGAACCAGCCGTAGCCGGCCTTATCCCCGCCTTCGGCGTAAATCTGCGCCTGCCCGTACAGCGCCAGGCCCAGGCCGATGATCGCCAGCGGCAGGCCGATGGCACGCAGGCCGCTCAGATCAAGGCGCAGCCCGATCTTCCCCACCAGGGGAAGAGGCGCGTTCCCCTCCCCCTTTGCGGAGGAGGGCTGGGGCGGGAGGTTATGGGATTCCGACATCATAGAGCGTGAATAACGGTCTCCCATCCAGCCCGGCGAATTCCCGCACACGGCCCTGGGGATAAGCCTGACGCACCCACTGCAACTCCCCCCGTCGGGAGGGCAGGAACACGAACACCGCCTCGCGTGAGGCGTCCACAAAGGTCGGCGGCCCGCTGAGCGGCTCCAGGACATCTACCACAGGCGCCCCATAGAGCATGTAGCGCAGCACGCCGTTATCCGAGAGGACCTCGCCGTTGGAGAGCAGATACACCTGATAGGTCCCGCCGCGCTGCTGGAGATAGCGCGCCAGCGGCGTGGCCACCTGCGACGAGATGTAACCGTATTCCGTCGTCGGCGTGTATTCGCGGAAATAAAAGTTCAGGTTGAGGATGGCAATGATGCCCGCCACAAGCGGCAGAGCTATCCATGCGACCCTGCCTGCCATCTTGCGGCCCAACTGAACGAACTGCTCCAGGCCAACGGCCACCAGGATGGCCACCGCCGGTGTAGCCACCAGCATACGCATGGAACTGGGCGGGTTCTCGGTCAGGACCCAGCCGAACATCACCGCCAGGAATAGCCAGGTGACCACTAACCCGTACTCCCGCCGCCGCCAGGCCACGATCCCATAGGCCACACCAAAGACCATCAGGACCGCGCTGACCGCATCCAGGAGCGGCCTTCCTGGGCGATACCAAAAGGTCGGGTCTGGCGTGAAGTGGAAACCGGTCAGGGACTTACGGAGTTGCTCGCCGATAATGTGCACCTTGGTCGTCTTCCAGTAGGCCGCTTCCCGATCCAGATACCCCGGCGACAGAATGCTCACCGCCTGGATGCGCGAGGTGAACGTCTCCGGCGCACGGATATAATGCCCGATCAGGGGGGCCAGGACCAGAAGGCCAGCCACCAGGAGGACCGTCAGCCCCAGCGCACTGCGCACCAGCGGCTGCCAGTCCCAGGCCCCTGCCCGGCGGCGGTTTTGCCAGGCGGCCAGCCCGCCTACAGCGCGATACAGGATAAAGACCGCCAGGATGATCCCGATAATGCGCGCGCCATAGTAAAAGTAGAGGCTGAAGCCCAATGCCACCCCGCAGAGCGCATAGGTGAGAAAGTGGCCGCTGCGTTCGGCGCGCACGTACAGCCAGAGGACGAGCGTAACGAAGAAGGCATCTATGATTTGGGAGGAGCCCAGGCGGCTGAAGTGGATATGGTAGCTGAACGTCGCCAGAATAAAGGCCGAAAGCAGCGCCAGCCGACGGCTCCCCCAGAGATCGCGCACGAGCAGATAGGTCCACAGCACCGACAGGAGACCGGCGAGCGCGAAGGGCAGGCGCAATGCTGCCACAGAGCCGACCGGGAAGAAGCGCAGGAAGGCCGCTACGATGAAAAATTGCAGTGTGGGCATGTTGTACCAGCCGGTGGTAAACATGTTCCTGAGCTTGCCGGTCAGGGCGTCCAGCGCCCAGACGCCCTGTGTGCCTTCATCGCCGCCCAGGTTGATGGGGATCGTCTCCAGCGCGATCAGGCGCACCAGGAAGGCGATGAACAGTACGCTGCCCAGGGCAAGCAACTCCAGGGCATGGGCAGCCAGCCAGGCCCGCCACCGGCGCGCCAGTTCCGCGCGCCCCGGCAACGGGTTGCCAAGAGCGAACACGCCCAGGAAGCCCACCCAGCCGATCAGCCATAGCCAGAACGGCCCCCAATAGCTCTCGGCATCCGGAGCGCGATTGGCCAGGGTGGCCGCTAACAGGCTACAGCCCACAGCGACCAGGGCCATCAGCCCACGCATCCTGCTCCCTATTCCGGCCAGGCCCTCCGGCAGAACCTGAACCGCTGCTTTGGAGCTTTCCGTTAACACCTGGGAGAGGGCCGGGGTAGAGGCATCGTCTGGCAAGGGCTGCAGCCTGCGCCACGCCGCCACAAAGCACGCGACGGCGACGGCGTAAAACACCACCCCATCCCACATGTAATCAGGCTGGTGGAGGAAGACGTACTGCCCCCGTGCGGCAAAGGCCAGCGCCGCCAGTGCCAGGATCAACACACGCCAGTCTGTTGCCGCTAACGGGAACGCCGATGGGCTGAGGGGGCTTCCCATCTGGGGGGTGCTGGGGGCGTTAAATTGAGTTGCCGGTTGATCGTGCTCAGCCAGCGTCATGGGCCTCACTCCCTGGCTTATGGGCGGCGATCAGGGCGCCACGAGAACGAGGTAAACAGGATAACCGCACAATATCACCCTGGAATGATAACGCCACGCGTGCCTGTGAGGATTTACGGCAGTGCCCTCACTTCCCCCTACATACGGCATAGCGTCACATACCGGCCTTGCATTGTAACCGACCTTCGGAGATGGTGCAAGATAGGCGCCGGATCGCTGCCTGAAAAGGATTGCCATTGGCTCCGATTTTGCGTAGAATTGGGGGCGTGAACACGATTCCGATTGAGAGCATCCCCGTTCTAGGGAACACCGAAGCACAGCCTGTGACGGACAGCCCCCGCCCCCTGCGCCGCCCCGATTGGATCAAGGTGCGGGCGCCGGGCGGCGAAACCTACGCCTGGCTCAAGGGGCTGATGCGCGCCAAGGAACTGCACACCGTCTGCGAAGAGGCCATGTGCCCCAATATCGGCGACTGCTGGGGCCGGGGCACCGCTACCTTCCTGATCCTGGGCGACGTGTGCACACGCTCCTGTGGCTTCTGCGACATCAAGACGGGTCGCCCGCTCCCCCTGGACTGGGACGAGCCCGAGCGGCTGGCCCAGGCCGTCAAGGCCATGAACCTGCGCCACGTGGTCATCACCTCGGTCAATCGTGACGAGCGCCTGGACGGCGGCGCGCCCATCTTCGCCCTGGCTATCCGGCGCGTGCGCGAGGTCCTGCCCGATTGCAGCATTGAAGTGCTCATCCCCGATTTCAAAGGCTCGGCGGAAGCGCTGGCCATCGTCCTGGCCGAACAGCCTGACATCCTCAACCACAATGTGGAGACCGTCCCGCGGCTGTTCAAGCGCGTCCAGCCGCAGGACAAGTACGAATGGGCCATGGCCACGTTGGGCAACGCCAAGCGCATCTCGCCCGATGTCGTCACCAAATCGGGCATGATGTTGGGGCTGGGCGAGACGATAGAGGAGGTCATCGCGGTGATGCGCGACCTGCGCGAGCGCGATGTGGACATCCTGACGCTGGGCCAGTATCTGCAGCCGACGCGCCAGCACTTGCCGATTGAGCGCTACGTCCACCCCGAGGAGTTCGCCGAACTCAAGCGCATCGGGCTGGAGATGGGTTTCCGCTGGGTGGAGAGCGGCCCGCTGGTGCGCAGTTCCTATCACGCCGAGCAGCAGGCGGATGCGCTCTCACTGCGGCACCGGCGGCAGACGGCCTTGGGTATCGCACCGGCTTCCGTATAGGGGTATAAAGAGTTACCGCTCCACGCCTGTCACCCCGACCCCCGCCCGCGCCAGCGCCTCCTGCAGGTGCGCCAGCGCGGCCTCCAGCGCGGGGCGGGCCTGGCCGGGGGCGCCGGAGACCGAGAGGGTCACGCGCAGCTTCACGTCCGCGCCAAAATGGGTGGCCCGCGACTTGATATAGACTTCCGGATGCGCCGCCACCACAGCCCGCAGGACCGGCGCCAGCACCGACTCGTCGCCGCAGTCGGTGAACACGGTGGCCGAGGCGAAATCGCGCTCGCCAAACAACTCCAGCAGGAACGGCGTCAGGGCGTTGGTGAAGATGTCCTTCAATTCGGCGGGCACGCCGGGCAGGCAAATGAAGGTGGTTTCCGGCAGCTTGAGCCAGACGCCGGGGGCTGCACCCACCCGATTGGGCAGGGGGATAGCCCCCTGGGGCATCCGCGCCATCTTGCGCCGTTCTGGGGTCAGGTCGGCGCTGGCGACATAGCCCTGCCGGGCCAACTCCGCATACCGCTGCGCCACCAGCGCCACCGCCTCGGCGTTTTCCACATAGGGCAGGCCCAATCCGGCGGCGACCGCGGCCAGGGTCAGGTCATCATCGGTGGGGCCCAGGCCGCCGCTGGTGAACACGGCGTTTGGACGACGGTCGCGTGCGGCGCGGACCTCGGCAGCGATCACATTCGGATCATCGCCGATCACCGTCACACGTTGCACCCGGCCCCCGCGCCCGGCCACCTGGCGGCAGAGCCAATAGGTGTTGGTGTCTTGAACATCGCCCAGGAGGATCTCGTTGCCGATAATGAGAATTTCAATAAGGGGTTGCACAGCGGACATCCGCTCAATCCGGGCCAGTCTCGCCGAGGACCCTGTTGACGCTCTCTAAAAGCTCCTGCGGGCCGAAGGGCTTGGTGATGTAGTCATCCACCTTGGCAATATGCAGGCCCAACACCTTATCAATGCTTTGGGCCTTGGCGGTGACCACAATGACGGGGATGGAGCGCAGATCCTCCCTGGCTTTAATCTGCTGATAGACCTCCCAGCCATCCATATCCGGCATCATCAAATCCAGGAGGATCAGGTCAGGCTTCCTTTCCTCAATCAATTCCAACCCTGAGCGCCCGCCAACGGCCCCTTGGACTTCAAATCCCTTCCGCCCTAAAATGAGCTTGACCAATTCAATCATCTCCGGTTCATCTTCAATACAGATGATCAACCTGGGTCTTTGGGGGGGTTCCTGGGTCTCCAACATGCATTTTCCTCCTGAAGGTTGACTCCTCCGCAGGATGCAGTGTACCACAAGAGGCGAGCATTGTCCACTGAACATTAGTCCTAAACGCAGGCAACGCAGGTCACAGGGGAAGCACACCAAATTGGGGACAGCCCTGCGATTGAAACAATGTGCCCCCTCCCCCCTCTGTGGGGGAGGGCGGGGGTGGGGGACAGGCCACTTCCCGTCGCCAGCTTGCTGTTGACGGTTCACCCGGACCGTGCTATGCTCCTGAGTATGCCATCGCAGGACCTGTTTAACCATAGCTTTCAGCAGCGCCTGCAACGCGAGGCCCCCCTGGCGGCGCGGATGCGCCCGCGCACGCTGGACGAGTTCGTCGGGCAGACGCATATCCTCGGCCCAGGGAAGCTGTTGCGGCGGGCCATTGAAACCGACCGCCTGTTCAGCTCCATCATCCTGTGGGGGCCGCCCGGCACGGGCAAAACCACGCTGGCGATGATCATCGCCAACACCACGCGCTCCCACTTTGAGACCTTGAGCGCGGTCACCGCGGGCGTCGCCGACCTGCGTCGCATCATCCACGAGGCGACGGAGCGCCGCAAGCTGCACAACCAGCGCACCATCCTGCTCGTGGACGAGGTGCATCGCTGGAACAAGGCCCAGCAAGATGCCCTCCTGCCCCACGTGGAGAACGGGACGATCGTCCTCATCGGCACAACCACCGAAAATCCCTTCTTTGAAGTCATTGGGGCGCTGGTCTCGCGCTCGCGCATCTTCCAGTTGAAGCCGCTCTCGGATGAGGAGGTGATGACGTTGTTGCGCCGGGCGCTGGCCGACCCGGAGCGCGGCTACGGCCAGCGCCCGATCCAGATAGACGAGAGCGCCCTGGCCCATCTGGTCCACGTTGCCGGCGGCGATGCCCGCACCGCGCTCAACGCGCTGGAGCTGGCCGTGGAATCCACCCCACCGGATGCGGACGGCGTGATCCGCATCACGCTGGACATCGCCCAGGAGAGCATTCAGCGGCGGGCGTTGCTCTATGATAAGGACGGCGATGCCCATTACGACACCATCTCCGCTTTTATCAAGAGCGTGCGCGGCAGCGACCCCGACGCGGCGCTGTACTGGCTGGCGAAGATGATCTACGCAGGCGAGGACCCCAAGTTCATTATGCGCCGCCTGCTTATCCTGGCAGCGGAAGACATCGGCCTGGCCGACCCCCAAGGCATTGTGGTGGCCGCCGCCTGTGCGCGGGCTTTGGAATGGGTCGGCCTGCCCGAAGCCATGTACCACCTGGCCGAGGCCACGATCTATCTGGCCACTGCGCCCAAATCCAACTCGGTCGGCGCCTGGATGAAGGCCATGGAGGCAGTGGAGAAAGAGGGGATTGTGGAAGTCCCCGACTATCTGAAGGACAGCAGCCGCGACGCGCAACGCCTGGGCCATGGCCAGGGCTATCTCTACCCGCACGACTACCCTGGCCACTACGTCCCCCAGCGCTATCTGCCGCCAGGGCTGGAAGGCATCCGCTGGTATCGGCCCAGCGACCAGGGATACGAGCGCGAGATCAGGGAGCGGATCAAGAGGTGGCTGGATGCGAGGGCAAAACAGGCGCAGGACGTGATAGAGAATAGCCGTCAGCGCCCCGCCCAATAAAAACGCCCCACAGGTTCTGAATCTGTGGGGCGTTCGCTCCAATCTCTAAGCGCTCTGCGCCACCCTGCGCCCTCTGCGTCTCGGCGGTGATGTGTACTTCCGTCGTCCGTCTTTACCGCTACTCCTGCTCGTCGTCGCCTGTGGCCCCCAGCCCCAACAGGCCGGTGAGCAGCTTGGGCGTGCGCGCCTTCTCCTCGTCCTTGCCGAAGCGGATGACCTCGCCCGTGTCGGTGACGGCCTCCACCGCCAGGCCCAGCGATTGCAGTTCCTTGACCAGGACGCGGAACGAGGCCGGGATGCCTGGCTCTTCAATCGGCGCGCCTTTGACGATGGCCTCATAGGTCTTGACGCGACCCTGCACGTCGTCGCTCTTGATGGTGAGCATCTCCTGCAGTGTGTAGGCCGCGCCGTAGGCTTCCAGCGCCCACACCTCCATCTCGCCGAAGCGCTGGCCGCCGAACTGAGCCTTGCCGCCCAGGGGCTGTTGCGTCACCAGCGAGTACGGGCCGGTGGAGCGCGCATGGACCTTGTCCTCTACCAGGTGCGCCAGCTTCATCATGTGGATGATGCCCACCGTCACAGGCCGGTCAAACGGCTCGCCCGTCTTGCCGTCGTACAGGATCATCTTCCCCAACGTGGGCAACGGGTAGCCGGTCATGACGCTGGCCCGCTCGGCCACCGTCTCCACCTCCTCATCCGTTAACGCCTCCGGGGCCACGCCCTGCAAGACATCGGGCAGGTCCTTGCCGCGCCGCTCCAACTCCTCCCCCAACCAGCGCAGCCACTCGCGCAGGCACACGATCCGCGCCCGGCGATTCTTTTCGCTATCTATGACCCGCTGTCCATCCCCGCGCCAAGGCTCAAAGTCCAGGATGGCCTCCGGGGCCACGCCCCGCTCCTTGAGCCATTCGTGCAGGACGGCGTAACGGGCGTAGGTGCGGTTGAGCAGCAGGTCTTCTTCTTCATAGCCGCGCTCCACCAGCCAGTTGGTGATGTACAACATGCGCAGCTCATCATCGTCCGTGATCAGGGTAGGGTCTTCCTGGCCGATCTCCTTAAACCAGGCCCAGGCGCGCTGGCCCGCTTCCTCCCAGGCGCGGTCAATCAGCCAGGCGCGAGCCAGGTCGGCCTCAATCTCTTCCTCGCTGGCGCCGTCAAACACCGGCGTGATCGCCCGGAAGCCCAACCGGTCGGCCGCCCAGCCCAGATGCGTCTCAAAGATCTGGCCGATGTTCATGCGCCCTGGCACGCCCAGCGGGTTCAGGATCAGGTCCACCGGCGTCCCATCCGGCAGGAAGGGCATATCCTCAATCGGCACGACCTTGGAGATGACCCCCTTGTTGCCGTGACGCCCAGCCATCTTATCGCCCTCGGTGATCTTGCGCTTCTGGGCCACGCTCACCCGCACCATCTTGTCCACGCCCGCAGGCAAATCGCGGTGCTCGTCGCGGGTGAACACTTTCACGTCCACCACTTTCCCGTGCTCGCCGTGCGGCAGGCGCAGGGACGAATCTTTCACCTCGCGGGCCTTCTCGCCGAAGATCGCCCGCAGCAGCTTCTCCTCCGGGCTCAGTTCCTTCTCGCCCTTCGGCGTGATCTTGCCCACCAGGATGTCATTCGGGCCGACCTCGGCGCCGATGCGCACAATGCCGTGCTCGTCCAGGTCCTTGAGCGCATCCTCGCCCACGTTGGGGATGTCGTAGGTGATCTCCTCCGGGCCGAGCTTGGTGTCGCGGGCCTCCACCTCGTGCTTTTCAATGTGGATGGAGGTAAACTTATCCTCGCGCACCAAGCGCTCGGAGATCAGCACCGCGTCCTCATAGTTGCCCCCCTCCCAGGAGAGGAAGGCCACCAGCACGTTGTGCCCCAACGCCAATAGCCCGTGATCCGTAGAGGAACTGTCCGCGATCACCTCGCCCTTCTTGACGATCTGCCCCTTGACCACGATAGGGCGCTGGTCAATGCAGGTGGACTGGTTAGACCGCTGGTACTTGCGCAGCTTGTACACACGCGGGCCGTTGGCACCCTGAATGACGATCTGGCTGCCTGTGACGCTGATGACCTCGCCATCCTCCTCGGCCAGCACCACCTGCCCGCTGTCCCGCGCCGCCACCCATTCCATCCCTGTGCTCACCAGGGGCACCTCAGGCTGGAGCAAGGGCACCGCCTGGCGTTGCATATTAGAGCCCATCAGGGCACGGTTGGCATCGTCGTGCTCCAGGAAGGGGATCAGCGCCGCCGAGATGCCCACGATCTGGCGCGGGGCCACGTCCATGAAGTCTATTTCTTCCACAGGCAACTGCAGGAAGCGCTGGTGACGCCGCACGGAGGCGCGTGGGCGCACGAACTCGTTCTTTTCTGTCAGCGGCGCGTTGCCCTGGGCGATCACGTACTGGTCCTCCGTGTCCGCCGCCAGATAGACGATCTCGTCGGTGACGAAGGGCTTGACCCGGATCTCCAGCGCTTCGGGGTTCTCCAGTCCTTCGGCCACCTGGCGCAACTGCGCAGCGACCTCCGGGGCGATCTCCACGCCACTGCCCACCAGGACCTCGCCGGTCATAGGGTGAACCACTGGCGCGCGCGTGGTGCGCCCGATCAGCCGAGCGTACTCTTCTGGCAGGATGCGGCAGACGCCGGCGCTGAGCCTGGTCTCCTCCTCGCGCTGCCGCACAAAGCGGAAGACGCGATAGACGCGGCGATAGGGCGTTTCAATGAAGCCGTACTTGTTCACCCGCGCGTAGGAGGCCAGGCGACCGATCAGGCCGATGTTCGGGCCTTCGGGCGTCTCAATCGGGCAGATGCGGCCATAGTGGCTGTGGTGCACGTCGCGCACGTCAAAGCCAGCGCGCTCGCGGCGCAGGCCGCCGGGGCCCAGGGCAGAGAGCGTGCGCTTGTGCGTCAACTCGGCCAGGGGGTTGGTCTGCTCCATGAACTGCGAAAGCTGGCTGGAGCCGAAGAACTCGCGGATGGCCGCAACGATGGGCCGAATGTTGATCAGGTTCACCGGCGTCATGGCCTCGGCATCGCGGATGCTCATGCGCTCCTTAACCACGCGCTCGGTGCGGCGCAGGCCAATCCGCAGCTTGCTCTGGATGAGTTCGCCCACCGTTTTGACGCGGCGGTTGCCCAGGTGGTCAATGTCGTCGGCTTCGGCCTGGCCGTTGTTGATGCGGATCATGCGCTTGACCAACTCCACCAGGTCTTGCTGCATGACGGTGCGCTGGCTCGCCGGGAATTTGTTCGGGTCCCCGTAGAGGCGCTTGTTGATCTGGTGGCGGCCTACGCGCTCCAGGTCATAACGCCGCCGGTCAAAGAGTTGCGACCACAGGTATTCACGGGCGTTCTCCAGCGTGGGCGGGTCGCCGGGGCGCATCCGCTTGTAGAACTCAATCAGCGCTTCCTCGGCGACGCTGCGGCCATCCTTACCTGTCCAGGTCGGCTCCTGGCGCAACGTGGCGGGGATATACATGTGGTCGGTGTCGGTGTCCACGTCGGCGAACAGCGCCAGCAACTCCTCGTCTGTGCCCTCGTGGATCACTTTACAGTCTGTGCCATCATCCACAGCGGCCAGGGCGCGCAGCAGAATGGTCACCGGGACGGTACGCTTGCGGTTGAACTTCAGCGTCAGGTAATCGCCCCGGCGCGTCTCAAATTCCATCCAGGCGCCGCGGTCGGGGATGAGCTTGGCTGCTGCCAAGGTGCGCCCGGTGGTGCGGTCCTCCTCGGCGCTGAAATACACGCCCGGCGATCGGATAAGCTGCGAGACGACCACGCGCTCCGTCCCATTGATGATGAACGTGCCGTTCTTGGTCATCATGGGGAAATCGCCCAGGAAGATTTTCTGGACGATGTTCTGGTCGGTGGTCATATCCCGCAGGAGCACATTGGCGTACAACGGCGCGGCATAGGTCATGTCGCGCTCGCGACACTCCTCCTCGCTGTATTTCGGCTCCTCAAACCAGTAATCCAGGCCGAACTCCTTGGCAGTCTCGCTGCGGTCGGGGAAATACAGCTTGAGCGCGCCGTTGAAGCTCTCAATCGGGGAGATCTCATCAAACAGATCGCGCAGCCCTTCCTCCAGGAACCACTTAAAGGATTCCAGTTGGACCTCAATCAAAGTGGGCAAGGGCAGCACGTCACTGATGCGTGCATAGGACTTTGTGGCAGATAGTTGGGCCATACGCCTCCTCAGAATTCCTTAAAATAACAACACTAAACCAGCGGTCAACCCTTCACCGGTCGCCGATCTGCATCTTGTATGCAGTTGAGGGCTGATTGCGTTGAGGTAACGATAGCCGCCGCCCTACTCAATACAGCGTTATTATACTCAGCTTAAGCGGACCTGTCAAGGAGAATTTCAGCGCGCTCAGGGGGGTAAGAACCCGGCTGAAGCCCGCTACTGGGGCGGCCGGTGCCTGTCCCGGCGCCGGCCCGTTGCAGGCGACATGCCCTGTTTGGATGCGCAGTCACGCCATAACTCCGCCCGCCAACGCCCACGCCCTGCCCTTTGGTGACAAATGTCACTGCCACAACATGTCGTCTGACACTGACGCTTCGCGCCTCTCACAGGTACACTCTCTATAAAAGGTATGCAACGGATTGGCTTCCTTAAACATTCGGGTAATCCGTTGAGCACCATAACGTCGCCTTTGGCGACAAGGGTCAAGGAAACGGACGAAGGCATGAGGCCATTCTTTCCTGGGCTTTCGTCCGCAACCGAAAGCGAATCAGGGATGATCAGCCAACGCGGCCCGTTGCGCTTCACCATCCTGAACGCCACCGGGCTGGACATCGCGGCCTGTAGCAGTTGTGACTCGTGCGAGGAGGGCTGCCCACACGCGCAGGAGTGGGACCTGCACCCCAGCGAGGTGCTGTATTGGGCGCGTAAAAACCACGACCGGGCCTTGACCTGCCGCACCATCTGGGTTTGCGCCCAATGCCAGACCTGTGGCGTCATCTGCCCCAACGGCGTGCCCTTTGAGACGGTGGCGGCGGCACTGCGCACTGAGGCACGGCTACGCGGGCTGTCCTGCTAATGCAGCGAAGCAGTAGGGGGCACAGCGCATTGTGCCCCTACGCTGAAAGCTATTTTAACCATAAAGCTAGTCCGTTAGTACCTTATGCGTATCCTGGCGATTATCTCCGGCGAATACGGGCAACGGCATGTGGCCAACATCCGCGCTTATGGCCCGCCGCACTGGGACATTCAGGTCTGGCGGGCCCCGGCGGCTTTTCCGCCGGTGATTGACGACCCGGCGGAGCACCTGCCCGCCACGCTTCCCCCTGCCGACCTCATCCTGTCTTTTGGCGAGCATCGCGGCGTGGCCGAGCTTCTCCCCGACATCGCCTGCATGACCGGCGCCCAGGCGGTTATCGCCGCCATAGACAACGAAGCCTGGCTGCCGCGCGGCCTGGCCCGGCAATTGCGCGGCTGGCTCAATGGGATGGGCGTCGCCTGCGCCACGCCCAAGCCCTTGTGCACGCTCACCGAAAGGTATTATGCCGTCAACCGTCGGGAGCGTGTGGCTCACGATAGCCCGCTTATCGCCGAGTTCGCCCGGTACTTCGGCCAGCCCAGCCTGCACCTGACCGTTGACCCGGAGACGCGGCGCATCGCGAGCGCGACGGTCCTGCGCGATAGCGTGTGCGGCTGCGCCCGCTTCGTCGCCCAAGGGTTGATCGGCGTCTCGGCGGACGAGGCCGAGGAGAAGGCCGGCCTGCTCCACCACCACTACCCCTGCCTGGCGAGCATGGGCATAGACAGCGACTACGAGGATACTCTGATGCACGTCTCCGGCAACATCCTCAAGGACAACGTGGGCGCGCAGGTGAAGCCCTTCAAGCGCATCCCCGTGATCGTGCCGGGGACACGGAGCGAATAATGGCTAAGATTGCGATCAGCGGCAAAGGTGGGGTGGGTAAGACGACGTTGGCGGCGCTATTGGCCCAGGTCTATGCTGACGCCGGGCGCGTGGTGCTGGCGGTGGACGCCGACCCCGCGCCCTGTCTGGCGGGCGCGCTGGGCTTCCCCGCCGAGCTGCGGGCCCGGTTGCGCCCTATCGCCGAGATGGACGAGTTGATTGAGGAGCGCACCGGCGCCAGGCCGGGCACAGTAGGTGGCTTCTTCACCCTCAACCCCCGCGTGGACGACCTGCCGGAGCGCTTCAGCGTCGTGCACCGCGGCGTGCGCCTCCTGGAGATGGGCGGCGTGGAAGCGGGCGGCTCCGGCTGCATCTGCCCGGAAAGCGCCCTGCTCAAGGCCCTGGTCCGCCATCTCCTTCTGCGCCGCGAGGATGTCCTGATCCTGGACATGTACGCGGGCATTGAACACCTGGGGCGCGCTACAGTGGATTGCGTGGACGCCATGCTGGTCGTGGCCGAGCCCACACGGCGCAGCCTGGCCACCGCCGCCCAGATCAAGGCCCTGGCCGCCGACATCGGCCTGACGCGGCTGTGGCTGGTGGGCAACAAGGTGCGCACGGAGGAGGACGCCGCCTTCCTCCAGGCCGAGTCGCCCGGCCTGCCGCTGCTGGGCCTGTTGCCCGCCGACCCCGGTGTGCAGGAGGCCGACCGGTTGGGCATCCCCGTCTATGACCACGTGCCCGCCCTGCGCCAGGCCGCCGAACGCATCGCCGCTGCCCTGGAGGCCCTTACAGTGGGAGATGCATAACCACAGGAGGAGACTATGCCAGCACAGCCTGAATTAAGGGAACACCTGTTAGAGTTGATCCGCCTGACCGCGACCGACCTGCCACCGGACGTGGAGGCCGCGTTACGCCAGGCGGTGGAACGCGAGGCGCCCGGCTCGGCCGCCCGAGGCGCCCTGGAAGCCATCCTCAAGAACGTGGAACTGGCGCGGCAGAACGCCACGCCCATCTGCCAGGATACCGGGACGCCCATCTTTTATGTCACCTATCCGGAGGGGTGGAGCACGCGCAGGCTACGCGAGGACATCCGCGCCGCCGTCGCCGAGGCCACCGCCCGCGCCTACCTGCGCCCCAATGCCGTCCACCCCATCACCGGCAAGAACACCGGCAACAACCTGGGGGACGATTACTTCCCCACTATCCACTTTAAGGAAGTGGAAGGGGATGCCCTGACCGTTGATCTGATGCTCAAGGGCGGCGGCTGCGAGAACGTCGGCGCGCAATACGCGCTCCCCGATAGCCGCCTGGGGGCCGGGCGCGACCTGGAGGGCGTGCGCCGGGTGGTGCTGGATGCCGTCCATAAGGCCCAGGGCAAGGGCTGCGCCCCCGGCATCCTCGGCGTGGCCATCGGCGGCGACCGCGGCTCGTCTTACATTGCCTCTAAGGAGGTCCTCTATCGCCGTCTGAACGACGCCCACCCCGACCCCCAACTGGCGGCGTTGGAGGCCCGCCTCACCGACGAGGCCAATCAGTTGGGCATCGGCCCGATGGGCTTCGGCGGCCAGACGACCGTGCTGGGCACGAAGCTCACCACGCTGCACCGCCTGCCCGCCAGCTATTTCGTCACCGTATCCTATATGTGCTGGGCCTATCGCCGCCGCCGCATGACCGTCCGCAACGGCCAAGTGACCTACGAGTAGGGGAAAAGACCATGCATGAAGTGAACATTCCCATCAGCGATGAGACCATCCGCAGCCTGAAGGTGGGCGACCCTGTCCTGCTCTCCGGCGTCATGGTGACCGGGCGCGATGCCGTCCACAAATGGCTGGTAGAGACGTTCATCCGGCAGACCCGCCCGCCCCAGGGGGACGACCTGGAAGTGCTGGAGGCCATCCGCCCCCTGCTGAACGGCGGCGTGATCTACCACTGCGGCCCGGTCGTCGCCGGCCTGGACACGAAGAACTACCGCTTTGTGGCCGCCGGCCCCACCACCAGCAGCCGCGAAGAACCCTATCAGGCCGACGTCATGCGCTTCTTCAACCTTAAAGGCGTGGTCGGCAAAGGCGGGATGGGGCCAAACACCCTGGAAGCCTGCCAGCAGGTGCCCGGCGTGTACTTCCATGCCGTCGGCGGCGCCGCCACGCTGATCGCCCAGTCCGTGCAGCAGGTGCTCGGTGTGTATAAACTGGACTTCGGCGTGCCCGAAGCGATATGGGTGATTGAGGTCAAGGACTTCCCGGTGGTGGTCACGATGGACGCGCACGGGAACAGCCTGCATGCCCAGGTGGAGCGCCAGTCTAAGGAGGCCCTGGACAGGCTGCTGGCTGCCTCCTAGCAGGAGCAGAGGCTGGCACCGTTCCAACAGTCAGGCCTCACTCCGGTCATTGTCCCACAGGTCTGTAATCTAAATCCTTGCTCGGCCACGTTCCAGCATGGGCATCTTAATCCCATGCCGTTGGGCCGCTGCAATTGCCTCCGGGTAGCCCGCATCGGCGTGGCGCACGATCCCCAGGCCGGGGTCGGTGGTCAGCACGCGTTCCAGCCGCCGCGCCGCTTCCGGCGTGCCGTCGGCGACGATCACCTGCCCGGCGTGCAGGCTGTAGCCAATGCCCACCCCACCGCCGTGATGGAAGGCCACCCAGGTCGCGCCGCCCACCGCGTTCAACAGCGCGTTCAGAATGGGCCAGTCGGCGACCGCGTCCGAGCCGTCGCGCATCCCCTCGGTCTCGCGGTTCGGGCTGGCGACCGAGCCGGCGTCCAGGTGATCACGGCCAATGACGATGGGCGCGCTGACCTCGCCCCGTGCCACCAGGTCGTTGAAGATCAGCCCGGCTTTGGCCCGTTCACCGTAGCCCAGCCAGCAGATGCGCGCGGGTAGCCCCTGGAACTTGACCTTCTTCTGCGCCATGCGGATCCAGCGCCGCAGGTGCTCGTCCTCCGGGAAGGCCTCCAGGATGGCCTCGTCCGTCCGGTACAGGTCCTGCGGGTCGCCGGAGAGGACCACCCAGCGGAAAGGCCCCTTGCCCTGGCAGAACAGCGGGCGGATATAGGCCTGGACAAAGCCGGGGAAGTTGAAGGCGTTCTTGACGCCGGCGTCGTAGGCCCGCTGGCGGATGTTGTTGCCGTAGTCAAACACAACCGCGCCCCGCGCCTGGAAGTCCAGCATCGCCTGCACCTGGCGGGCCATAGAAGCCACCGCCCGGCGCGCGTACTCATCGGGGGCCTCCACACGCAGGCGCTCGGCCTCGGCCAGCGTCATCCCGTGCGGCACGTAGCTCAGCGGGTCGTGCGCGGGTGTCTGGTCGGTGACCACATCGGGGGTGACGCCACGCATGACCAGCTCCGGATAGACATCGGCAGCGTTGGCGATCAGCCCGACCGAGAGCGGCTCCCCCCTGGCGAGCGCGCCCTCCACCAGCGTCATGGCCTCTTCCAGCGTATCCACCACCGTGTCAATATAGCCGGTCTCCAGCCGCCGCCGGGCGCGGGCCGGGTCCACCTCCACGATCAGCCCGACGCCCTCGTTCATGGTGATCGCCAGGGGCTGCGCGCCGCCCATGCCGCCCAGGCCGGCGGTCAGCACAAAGCGCCCTTTGAGCGAGCCGTTGAAGTGCCGCGCTGCGACCGCGCCCAGGGTCTCATACGTGCCTTGTAGGATGCCCTGGGTGCCGATGTAAATCCACGAGCCAGCGGTCATCTGGCCGTACATCGTCAGTCCCTTGGCGTCCAGTTCATCAAACACCTCCTGCGTCGCCCAAGCGGGGACCAGGTTGGCGTTGGCGATGAGCACGCGGGGGGCATCCGGGTGGGTCTTGAACACGGCAACAGGCTTGCCCGATTGAACGAGCAGGGTCTCATCGTTCTCCAGTTCGCGCAGCGCCTTGACGAGGGCCTCAAAGGCCTCCCAGTTGCGTGCCGCCTTGCCCCGCCCGCCATACACGATCAGGTCGTCGGGCTTCTCGGCGACGTCGGGGTCCAGGTTGTTCATCAACATGCGCAGGGCGGCCTCTTGCAGCCAGCCCTTGCACGAAATCTCCCGCCCACGTGGTGCACGAATCACTCGCTGCATATGGACCTCCGTGATTGAACCGCAAAGAGCACAAAGAGCGCGAAATATCCAGAATGATTATAACGGATAAGGGGAGCAGGGGCTACTGGATAAAACAAAGCACCCCCCGGCAGGCGCTCTCGCCCAGGTCGGCCCTTAGCCCTTTAGCGCGCCAGCCAGGATGCCCCGGATGAAGTAGCGGCCCAGGAACAGAAACAGCAGCAAGGGCAACGCCACAGTAACCAGCGCGGCGGCCATCTGCAGGTCGTAGTACACCAGCGTCGTCCCTTTCGTCCCTGCCATGACCACCTGCACCGTCTGCGTCTGCGGGTTGGATAGCGTCAGCGCCAGGAAGAACTCGTTCCACACCTGCGTGAAGATGATAATCGCCACCGACACATAGGCGGGCATGGAAATAGGGGTCACAATGCGGAAAAACGTCTGAATCCGGGACGCCCCATCAATCGCCGCCGACTCCTCCAGTTCTCGCGGCACGGAGAGGAAAAACGTGCCCATCAACACCGTCGCATAGGGCAGGTTGAGCACCAGATAGCTCACAATGAACCCCAGGTGGTTCTGGCTCAGCCCCGTTCGCGCCATGAGCACGAACAGCGGGATGATCACCGCCTGATAAGGCATGTACAGGGCGATGCCTACCAGAACGAACAGCACCCGTGTGAAGCGCGATTTGGAGCGGCTCAGGTAATAGCCCGCCAGCCCACCGAAAAACGCCGCCAGCGCCGTTACCGTGACAGAGATGATCAACGAGTTCACCAACGCCGGCCCCATCGGCGTGCGCAGGCGGTCGCTGCCCACCAGCACTTCCACGAAGTTCTTAAACTGGGGATCGGTGGTAATAGAGAGATAGTTGCGCTGGTTGATCTCTTGGGGCGTCTTCAGCGCCGTCGTCACCATGACGTAAATTGGCAATAGATAGGCAAACGATAGAGCTATAAGCACCAGAAAGACAATGATCTTCAGGCTGAGGCTCTTACTTCTCATTCAAACCACCTTCTGAGAGCATACACCGTGTAGGGGATCACCAGAATGAACGCCAGCAGGAAGATGATCACGCCGATGCCAGCGCCTGCCGAGACCAAATGTTGCTGGAAATACGTGATCCACATGTTCATAGAGAGCACATCGGTCGTAATCCCCGGCCCGCCAAAGGTGACGATATACACAATGTCAAACACTTTCAACGTGGAGATCAACAATAGCGACACCAACACCAGCAATCCGGCGCGAATGTTGGGGAGGATCACCGACACCAGGATGCGCAGCTTGGAGGCCCCATCCACCGTGGCCGCCTCAATCATCTCCTGCAACTCCGACGTCCTGAACGACGACTGCACGATGATCACCGCAAACCCCAGGTACTGCCAGATGAAGATCAGGATAAGCCAGTAGGTGGCAGTGCGAATATCGGTTGTATATCTCAACTGGGAATCAATCCCGATAGCGCGCAATAAGGTATTGAAAACCCCCTTATCCGGTTCATACATCCACGACCAGACCGTGCCGGTGACGATGAACGACATGGCCACCGGATAGAGGATCAACGTGCGCACATAGGATTCCATCCCACGGAAGGGCGCCAGTTCAAGCAGGTAGGCCAGAAGAATGGCGATCACGACCGTCGGCACCACGCCCAGGATCAGCCATCTCAGGTTGTTCTGCACATCCACCCAAAAGCGCGGTTGGGCCAGCAGGAACTTATACCACTTCAGACCGGCGAACTGATAGTTGGGTGCTACGGTCTTCCAATCGGCCAGAGAGACATAGAAGGTCCACAGCAACGTGCCGTATAGGACGATAACCACCACCAGGATAGGGAGCAAGAACACCACAAATTCGGCCAGGGTCAGGCCGCCCCGGCCCCGTCTTCTGGGCAACGCTTTCGCCGCTTTATCTATCTCTACAGTGATCGGCGCCATACCCTTCCTCTCCAAGACCTGGCGGCTGTCATGGTGGGGACGAAGGGGGAACTGGAGGGGCGCTTGCCCTTGCACCCCTCCAGCCTGTCAGCCTTTACGGCCATTGATACCAGGCAGAAGCTGCCTTGACGTCGTAGGTGGTCATCATGTTCGCCACCGCCTTGATGGTATCGTCAAGGCTGGCCGAACCCGCCAGGTAGGAGGCGATGATATCCCAGTACACCGGCTGGGCGGTCGCCGGCAGGATACTGCCATGCTGGTCCAGGATCAGCTTGCCAGGGTTCTGGCTCACGAAGGTCTGCAACTCCTGGCGGATCGGATCCGGGAACTCCTTGGGGTCAATATCCGTGCGGGCGAACAGACCGCCCTGGGTGACGTCCGTGGGGATCTGCAGCTCCGGCGAGGCCACAACCTCCAGCCACTTCATCGTGGCGTCGGGGTCCGGCGCGCCCACCGTGATGCCATAGGTGTCCGGGTGGAACAACAGGATGCGCTCCGGCTTCTGCGGGAAGGTCACCGCGCCGAAGTCCACACCGGGCTGCCAGTTGCTCCCCTTGACGAAGGCGCCGATGGCCCACGTGCCCATCAGGACCATAGCCGCCTGCCCGGAACCAACCAGACCAACGGACTGGTCCCAGGTCAGGCCGGCGTGATCGGCGTTAATGTAGGGCCGCAGCTTGGCAAAATCCTCCAGGGCCTTGCGATAGGTCGCATCGGCCGTCACGTCAACCTCGCCCTTGTACAGCTTCACGTAGTATTCGGGGCCGCCGTACTCCAGCAGGATGCTGTCAAACACGAAGGCATCGCCCCACTTCTCCTTGGAGCCGAGCGCCAGGCAGGTCATATTGGGCTTGGAGGTCTTGATCTTATCGCAGGCCGCCAGCAACTCGGCGAAGGTCGTCGGAGGCTGGATGCCCAGATCGTTGAACAGCTTCAGGTTGTAATACAGGATGTTCTGAATGTGCATGTTCAACGGCACGACATAGGGGTGCCCGTTGACCGTGACAGCCTTGAGCAGCGGGCCAGGGATCACCTTGTCGTAGCCCAACCGCTGATAGAAATCATCCAGCGGCTGCAGCACATTGCTGTCCACGTAGTTCTTCAACTCGGCCCCGCCCAGGGTCTGGAAGGTGTCCGGTGGGATACCGGCAGTAATGCGGGCCTGCAGCACCACGCGGTGGCTGACGCCGCCGCCACCAGGAACCGGGTTCTCCACGATCTCAATATCGGGATACTTGTCCTTAAAGGCCTTAAACATGGCATCGGCGGCCTCGCGCTCACCCGGCGCCGTCCACCAGTGGAAGATCTGCAGTTGCTGCTTCTTCGGCTCCGGCGTCGCCGTGACCACAACCTGCTGCGGCGGTGCCGTCTGGACGATCACCTGAGGCGTTGGCGCCGGACCGCCACAGGCTGTAAGCACCAGGCTGAGGATCACGAACGCCCAGAGCAAGACCAGGGCTATTCTCTTTCTCATGGCTTATCTCCTCCGAGGGATAGGTTTTGGGAAAACGGTGATTGGAACCTAGCAGAAGGCGTCTGTCCTCTTCTCTTCAATAGTAGTCCCCCCTTTCTAAGGTCCTGGCGGTGACATCCATCGGACAGCCCCCAGATCATATTACGAGAGACCCATCCGCGCAAGTTCAGCATGCCGGCGATCGGGTGCATCAGTTTGAGCGCAGTTTGCCACCCCTCCCCCTCTATGGGGGAGGGACACAGGCAGAGTGACCTGGGTCCTGGAGTTCCCAGTTCAACGCTTGCGCTATTGGCCGACCTTAGTATAATGGCAGCGCAAAAGAGGCGAGGCCGCACCGTGACCGCCCCGAAACTGGCCCGTATCCTGATCGTTGAGGACGACCCTGAGACCGCGTCTGTCTTCCGCCAGATGCTGGAATTGCACGGCTATCAGGTGGATGTGGCGCATGGGTCGGGCCAGGCCATGCTTAAACTCAGCCGCAGTCTCCCTGACCTGGTGCTCTTGGATGTGATGATGCCCGACGTCAGCGGCCTGGAGGTCTGCCGCTACTTGCGCCGCGACCCCAAGACCGCACACCTGCCGGTGATCATCGTCTCGGCCAAGGCCCAGAATGAGGACATCGCCGAAGGATTGGAGGCCGGTGCGACCGCCTATCTGACCAAGCCCATCCCGATGGAGCAACTCATCCGGCACATTGAGGCTGCGCTTTCTGGTTCCGGCCGGTAACGACCCATGACATCCATCACAGCCACAGGCGACCCGAGCCCTCAGGCCGCCACCCGCCCCCCACAGCGCTTCGCCGGTAGCGCTGTATGGATAGCCGACCACGAAGTGCTCTTGGTGGCATTGCTGGCGCCGCTGTTGCTCTTCCCCACGGCTGCGCCGCCCCTGACTGCGCTGGCCCTGGCCGGCGTCCCGCTGCTATGGTTGGCGCGCTGGCGGGCGCGCAGGCGTTTGACCGTGCCCACGCCCCTGGACTGGCCCATCGTCATCTTGCTGGCCCTGGTCGCGATGGCCGTACAGCTCTCTATTGTGCCTGCGCTGGCGGCGGAGAAAGGCGCCGGCGTGATCCTGGGAATCGCCACCTACTACGCCATCGTCAACAGCGTGCAACGCGAGCCCAGGCTGTGGTTTGCCGCTGGCCTCCTCGTCGCGGCGAGTGCGCTCCTCGCGCTCATCGGCCTGTTCGGCACCAGTTGGTGGACCGGCGGCAAGACCCTGCCACTCCAGGCCATTTACGAGGCCCTCCCACGCCTGATCACCTCCATCCCGCGCTCCAGAACCGGGGGCATCCACCCGAACCAGATCGGGGGAACGCTGGCGCTGCTGCTGCCGCCAACGCTGGGCGTCTGGCTGGCGCTGCGGCGTAGCCCGCGCTTACAGCGTCTGTTGGGCGTGCCGCCGACGCTGATCCTCATGGTGGCTGCCTTCATCGCCCTCATGATCCTGCTGATCCAATCGCGGGGCGCCTGGCTGGGCATCCTGGGCGTGTTCGTCGCGGGCGTGGTCGTGCGTCGGCGCTGGCTCGCCTGGACGACCCTGGCCCTCGCGCTGGTCGGCTGTGCTGTGCTGGCCGCCGAGGTCTTGCCCCGCCTGAGCCCCGACGCCCGGCTCAGCCCCTCCGAAACCCTGCCCTCCGATCTCGCCCGCATCGTCATGGAGATGGACAACCTGACACGGCCGGATTGGGAGGGCTACTCCCCTAACTGGCTGAACCGCCTGGAGATCTGGCGCAACGCGTTGCTGACCCTCTACGACTACCCCTTCACCGGTGTGGGCATGGCCGCGTGGCCCCAGGTCTCTGCAGCCAATTACATCTATCAGGTCAGCGGCGCGCAGTTTGTCTTGAACGAAATGACCCATGCCCATAACCTGATCCTGGAGGCAGCCGTCAATTTCGGCGTCCTGGGGCTGGTCGCCTTCCTGGCGCTCCTGCTGGGGTACTTCGTGAGCGTGGGCCGCAGCCTGCGCCGGCTCTCCGCTGAGCACCGCTGGCTGCTCCTGGGGCTGGCCGGGGGGATTCTGGCGCACCTGCTGCACGGGTTGGTGGATGCGATCGCCTTCGGCGCCAAGCCGGGCGTGTTGCTATGGGCCATCCTTGGGTTGAGTATGGCGATTGTGCGTTGGGAGGCGGATAACGCACGACGAACAGCCTGCCCTGATCAACGCGAAGGGACGGACGACGGACAACAGACCACAAAGCCGGTGGCTTCTCTCCGCCCCCTGCTGGCTATAGCAGCAGCTATGTCCCTGTTGGGCGCGATCACCCTGTCCACAGGCTGGATCACCAGCGCCCGGCTGAACCGCGCCGCGCTCTCGCTGGACCATGCCCGCCTCACGCCGGAGCTATCTCCAGAGGAGAGAAACGCGCAAATCGAGCGGGTGCTGCCCGAACTCCAGCACCTGGCCTCCTCCCTGGATGCGCCCGGCCTGCGCCCCGGTGCAGCGGCACGCCGCCTGGGCATGGCCTATTTCCTCCTCGGCCAGACAGAGCAGGCCCGGACAGCTTTTCGTGGCGACCCGCAGGCAGCCGCCTATCTGTTCTCCCAGGGGATGATGCGCCTGGAAGAATCAGACCAGGCCCAGGCCCTCCTGGCCTTCTACCGTCTGGCCAGCGAGATCGATCCCACCACAGACCTGATCTACTGCCGACTGCTGGGCGGGCTGAGTGGCGCTGAGATCAGGCGAGCTGTGTTTGTCAGCCCAGAGCCTGCCTCCCCGCCCAGCCCGGAGGTACTGGCCCGCTGCCATGAGCTCTTGGGACAGAAGTTCATTGAGCAAAACCAGTGGGGTCAGGCGCTGACCGAGTTCCAGCGCGCTGTCCAACTGCTGCCGGATTCGGCGGCGTATCAATATCAACTTGGCTGGGCGATCTATCGTATGGGCGGCGACCTGGCGCAGGCCGCCCAGGCCCTGCAACGTGCAGCGGAACTGGACCCCAAGGCCATGTGGCCCTACCTGGTCCTGAGCCAGATGCGCCGCGAACAGGGGCTGTTGGAAGAGGCCATGGCCTGGGCCGAGGCTGCTGCCGAGCGCGCCCCTGACGATCCCCTGCCGCTCGTCTATCGCGCCCAGGCGCTGATTGAGGCGGGCGAATATGCCCAGGCCGAAGCTGCGCTCCAGCAGGCTCTGGCGAAAGACTCAGACCTGGGCGCGGCCACCTTCTGGCTGGGCGTGGTCCAGTGGCATAACGGCGAGACCGACCAGGCCATCGCCAGCTACGAACGCGCCGTGCAATTAGAACCGAACAATGTGACCTACTGGCTCACCTTAGGAGAGGCTTACCAGGCCCTGGGCCGTCGCGCCCAGGCTATCGCCGCCTACGAAGCGGTGCTGCGCCTGGATAGGGAAAACGCCCACGCCCAGGAAAGGCTGACCGCGTTGCGCGGGGCCAAAGACGAATGACGAGGGACGGATGACGAATGAGCGCTATTGCGTAGCAGTCATCGTGGCAGCAACGGCCCTGATACTTGCTGTTGCCTGTGTCCGTGTCATTCAGCCTGAAGCCAGTCCTCCCACCCCCCTCCCCACCATCCCGGCGACGATCACGCCCCGCCCGACGGCGACGCCGCGCCCAACGGCCACCCCCTTCCCCTCGCCGACAGAAGAACGGCCCAGCGCCACCCCCCTGCCGCCCACAGCCACCGATACACCTGCCCCCCCTGCCGTCACGCCAACAGAGTCCGCCCTGGAAGACCCAGAACTGACGACGCCGCCCACGCCCGCCAGCGAACGCCTGGAACAGGCACAGCGGCTGATGCACAACGGCGACTACGCGGAGGCGGAATCGGTCTATCAGGGTATTCTGGCCGCGCCCTTGACCGCCGCCGAAGCCGACGAAGCGCGCTACGGCCTGGGCGTGGCCGCGTTGCGGGCCGGCGACTACGCTGCCGCAATAGCGGCGTTCACCGATTTCCTGAACCGTGCCCCCCAGGGCGACCGCGCCGCCGACGCCTGGTTCCTCATGGGGGAGGCCCGCCAGGTGGCGAGCGATCCGGCAGGAGCCATCGCCGCCTATCGCAGTTACCTGGCGACCGCCGCCTCAGCCTTTGCCGCGCCTTACGCCCAGGAGCGCATCGGGGATGCGTATCTGGCGTTGAACGCGCCGGGGCAGGCCGCTGCTGCTTATGAAACCGCGCTGGCGCAGGCATCGGCAGACCAGGCGCTCCGCCTGCACGAGAAGGCAGGCCAGGCCTATGCCGCCGCAGGCAACACAGCCCAGGCCATCGCCCACTATGAGGCCAACCTGGGGCTGACCACCAACGCAGCCACCCAGGCCAAGATGCTGTTCCTGGCCGGTCAGACGCTGCTTGACGCAGGCCAGGCCGAGGCGGGCTACAACCGCTTCCTGACGTTGGTCAACACGTATCCGGCCACCGCCGACGCTTACCAGGCGTTGATCGCCCTGGTGAACGCCGGCGTGCCGGTGGACGATTACCAGCGCGGGCTGGTGGATGTGTACGCCGGGGCCTACACCCCCGCCGTGGAGGCCCTCAACCGCTATATCGCCTCCGGGCGCGAGGAGCACCGTGCCGACGCCTTCTTTTTCCTCGCCCGCGCCCAGGCTGGCCTGGGCAACACCGCCGAGGCACTGGCCGCCCTGGACACGCTTCTCAACACCTACCCCGCTTCGGCCCGCTGGGGCGACGCCTGGCTGGAAAAGGCGCGCATCCAGGCCGGGGCGAACGATGTTAGCGCGGCCCTGGCCACCTACCGCGCCTTCGTTGACCAGGCGCCGAACCACCCACAGGCGCCGGAGGCGCTCTGGCGGGCCGGCCTCCTGGCAGAGACCAACGGCGATGTCGCTACAGCGGGCGCGCTCTTCCGCGAACTGGCCGACCACTATCCCAACCACGCGCGGGCCTCAGAGGGCCTGTGGCGGGCGGCGTTCAGCACCTACCTCCAGGGTGACGTGGGCACGGCCACGGAGTTCTGGCGCAGCCTGGCGGCCCGTGCAGCAGGCGAGCGTTCCGCAGCGGCGGCGCTCTGGCTGGGGCGGGTGGCCCAGCGCCAGGGCGACCCCCAGGCAGCGGCCCAGTACTTCGCCAGGGCGCAGCAGCTTGCACCGGACACTTACTACGCGCTGCGAGCGGCGGAACTGGCCGAGGGCATCGGACGCGCCTTCAGCCGCCCGGTGACGTTCAACCCCAACGTTGACCTGGCGGCGGAGCAGGCCGAGGCCGAACGCTGGCTGGCGGCGCGCTTGCAGTTGTCCCGCTCAAGCGGCCTGGGCCGGCTCAGCCCGCAGATCGCCGCAGACCCACGCCTGCGGCGCGGCCAGGCCCTCTGGCGGCTGGGGCTGTACCCCGAGGCCAAAGTGGAGCTGGAAAACCTGCGCCGGGCCTATGCCCAGGACGCGCTCGCCAGCTACCAGCTCGCCCTTGCCTTCCGCGACCTGGGCCTGTACCGCTCCTCCATCCTGGCGGCGACGGCTACCGTGCGCCTTGCCGGGGCCTCGGCGACCACCGCGCCCCGCTTCCTGGGGCGGCTGATGTACCCGATCTATTACGCCGATCTCATCGTGCCGGAGGCGCAGAAGTACGGGCTGGACCCCCTGCTCATGTTCGCCCTTGTCCGCCAGGAGAGCCTGTTTGAGGCCATCGGCACCTCCTACGCCCAGGCGCAGGGCCTGATGCAGGTCATCCCCCCCACCGGCGCCTGGATCGCCGAGCAACTCCGCTGGCCCAACTACCAGAACCAGGACCTGTACCGTCCTTATGTAAATATCACCTTCGGTACGTATTACCTGGCAGTGCAGCGCAACCGCTTTGAGGGCGACCTGTATGCCGCGTTGGCGGCCTACAACGCCGGCCCAGGGCGGAGCGCGGTATGGCACCAGCAGGCCGGCGGCGATCAGGACCTGTTCCTGGAACTCATCACCCTGGAACAGCCACAGACTTACATCAAGCGCATTGCAGAGCACTACGCCATCTACCGGATCCTGTACGGCCGATAGGAGGTTCCACCTGTCTGCTCTCATCCGCCATATACCAGGGCGCGATGGCCGCCGCCTCCCGGTGTTGGTGCTGGGGGCGCTTGCGCTCGGCCTGGCTGCCAGTTGGCGCCTGTTCGCCTATGTGGGCATATCCCTGCCCTATCTCCCCAGTGAACCCTTGCCCCCCGGCGTCCAGGACAGCGTGATCCTGAGGGACATGGACCACCCAGTGGCGTTGGCCATTGACGCACAGGGCCGCATTTTCTACACCGAGAAGGACGCCGGGCGGGTTCGCCTGATCGCCAACGGCCACCTCCAGCCCCAGGCCATGATCACCGTGCCCGTGCGCACGGTGGGCGAGGCCGGGCTGATCGGCATCACCTTTGACCCCGATTATACCTTGAATCATTACATGTATATCTACCACACCTCGCCCGATCCGCTGGAGAACCGGATTGTGCGCTTTGAAGAAATTGACGGCGTAGGCCTCAATCCTACGATTGTGTACACATTCCCCCACCAGGCCAGGGAGTGGGATATGCACCTCGGCGGAAACCTGCACTTCGGGCCGGATGGCAAGCTGTATGTGACCGTCGGCGATGACGCCGTCCCCAACCGTGCCCAGGACCTGGGCAGCCCGCACGGCAAGATACATCGCTTCAATGCGACGGTCCCCCTGTCCCCGCCGCCCGACAACCCCTTCTACTCCACGCCAGGCGCGGTCCAGAGCATCTGGTCGCTGGGCCTGCGCAATAGCTTTGACTTTGACTTTGACCCGCTGACCGGGCGATTGTGGGCCTCGGAGAACGGGCCTACGCGCGATGATGAGATCAACCTCCTGGTCCCTGGCGGCAACTACGGCTGGCCGGTCTGTATCGGCCCCTGCGATCCCCCTGATCCCAGATACATTGATCCCAAATGGGGTTGGACGCCCGTGATCGCCCCCACTGCCGTCAAGTTCTACAGCGCCAGCCAGATCCCCCGATGGCGGAACCAATTGTTCATGTGCAGTTTCCTTGACCGGCAACTGCGCCACCTGATCCTGGACGCCGGGCGACAGAACATCATCCAGGAGGTCATCGTGGAAGGCGTGCCCTGCACTCTGGATATGGAGGTAGGGCCGGATGGCGCCATTTACTATATTGAAGGCGGCGGCTGGTCAAACGGCACCTTGCACCGCTTGTGGTCGGCCTCGGTCTCCATCGCCAAGTCCAACGACCCGTATGGCGCCGTCCAGCCCGGCGAGCGGATCACCTACACCATTAGCTACGCCAACACCGGCAGCGAACCCCTCACCGGCGTGGTCATCACGGACACCGTGCCCTCCGGCACGCTATTGGACCCGGCTTCCGTCTATCCTACAGCCACCGTCGTGGCCGATCTCATCTACTGGCCGCTCCCCACGCTCATGCCTGGAGCCAGCCAGCAGGTGGGGTTCTCGGTTCTGCTCCCCTCCCCGACAGCGCCGCCAGTGGAGACGCCCCCACCGCCGTCTATGGCCCGTCGCCCCGCGTCCTTTGTGGATACCCCCACGCCTGTGGCTAGCTGCCCCGCCAACGCCCAGGTGTGCAACCTGGCCTGGATCTACACCGATCAGACGGGCCGCTGGCAGCCCAGCAACCCAGCCTTCAACCCCTCGGAACGCTACTACATGCCGCTTGTGCTGAGATCTCCCTGAGGCGCGACTTCCGCTCGCCCACCCCAACACATCACCACAAGCGCAACTTACATTCTGAAAATCTACAATAAAATCGGTATTTTGGGACGCTTTTGGGACGCGGATGTGCTATAGTCTTAAAGGCCAAGGAGCGTTTGTGTGAATACGGCAACGCAGCAGGCGTCCAGCGTTGCCTGGGGAGGTCCAGCCCTACATACGCATCCTGGTCAGGGAACAGGGGGACGAGAGGGGGTGGTCATCTCACGAGGGAATGCGGCAGGGTGTTCACTGAACTGAGGGGCTGCCGGCACTTGCCGCTGGCAGTATGACGCTTAAGAAAGGGGCACGCATCACATGAGAACTCTGATAACTCTCTGCATGCTACTCGCCCTCACTGTGAGTAGCTGTACCTCCGCTGCGCCGGTCACGCCGACCGTGGAACCGACCGTACCTCCCCCCACACCCGATCTGGCTGCGACCGAAGCGGCACTAAAGGCCAAAGTCATCGCACAGGCGACGGCAGACATGGCCGCGACGCTGACAGCGATGCCGACGAATACACCGACGGCGACAAACACACCTACACCGAAGCCGACGAACACCCCCAGGCCACCGACCGACACGCCTGCGCCGCCGACCAGCACGCCACGACCGACGAACACGCGTGGCCCTAGCCCGACACCGCGCCCAACTAACCCGCCACCAAGCCCCACGCCGGGCGCGATCACCGCTGTGTGGAACGTGAAGGGCTATGAGCAGTGGGGGCGGCCTGTGTTCGGCTGCGCGGCGTTTGACAACGGCAATCCCGTGCGTAAGTTCAACGTGGAGGTAATTGTCACCAATAACTCGGCTCAGGACATTGAGGACTGGGAGTTTGTCTCCTACAACAACACGGGCGGCCAGGCCATCATCACCTGCTATTACTTCTATGGGGCCATCCTGCCGATTCACCCTGGGGAATCCAAATCGGTCACCTTCGCGGCCTTCGTGGAGCGTGACCAATATGTCAGCCGAATGCGCATGGAGTTTGAGCCGCAAAACGTGGTCATACAGCGGTGCTTCTCACCTGAAGGCGCCATTGTCGGCTGCTGATCGGAGAACAGGCTGATCGTGGGCGCTTAAACCCAGCACAGGCAGTTTGGTCATGACCAAACTGCCTGTGCCTGTGGTCTATAGTTTGTTGTCGTCACCGGGCTGTTTGACCGCGCGTGATGGCGGCCCGATACGCATAATAGATCCCGGCGCAGGCGATTCCCACAACAATGGCGATCAAAAACGCTGACCCCATATTCGCCACGATGGCCTCCCAGGGGTCGCGCTCTAATCGGCCTACACTCGCCGTGTAGGCCAGCCAGATCGCCCAAACCAACGGCGGCAGAGCCGACAATGCAAAACGCACCATCCGCAACTTCCGTTCCACTTGCTCCGACATAGGCAGATCTCCTTAATCATTCCATCGCCGGCACGGCGGGCACCCGGCCGCAGTTGTGAATATTGCGCTCCCAGCGGTAAAACCAAAGGCTGGCGCCAGGAGCAGATCGCTATGATGAAGCATACTGCATCCGCCCACCTGGGGTCAATAGGACTTCTGGGGTAAAGTTGACGCCAGGGCAGGCTGCTGGTATCCTTAGACCCATGCGAACATGGGGACTACCTTACCTGGTCTTACTGTTGATGTTATGGGTGGCGCTGGGTCTGGCCTTCCTCAGCCCGCCGGACCTGTACAGCCCACCGGCCCTGGCCCACGCCCATCCATCGCCCTTCTCCACGCCAACGTCGCCTGTCGTGGAGTCACCCACGCCGCTGCCGTCGCGCCCCACCCAGACACAGGCGCGCCCAACTGCCTCACCCACACCCACCGTGCAGCCGCCCACAGCCACGCCGCTCCCCGCCACTGCCACCCCACTCCCCACAGCCACGGCCTCCCCCCTGCTGCCCTCGCCAACGCCTCAGGCCTCGGCCACGCCCATGGTGATCATCACGGCGTGCCAGCCGGAGGCCACAAAAGGGTGCGTCAAGGGGGAACGCTTCACCAGTGCGCTGGAGGGGGAGCAGGTCGCCTGGATTTATCTGCCGCCGGGCTACCCCCAGCCCGACCATCGCTATCCGGTGCTGTACATGTTCCATGGCTCAAACTCTAGCGACGGACGGCAATGGATCAACGTGGGCCTGACCGACGCCGCTGACGCCGGCATCGCCAGCGGCGCGCTGCCACCATTCATCATCGTCATGCCGGTGTCGCCTCTGCGCGGCCTGTACATGTTCAGTGGCGGCGGGCCACAATCTTACGAAGCTGTCGTCGTGGACGATCTCATCCCCCATATAGATCAGACCTATCCCACGATCCCGACGCGGGAGGGGCGGGCCATTGGCGGCCTGTCGCGTGGCGCCTACTGGTCGCTGGAGATCGCCTTCCGCCACCCCGATCTGTTCAGGGCGGTGGGGGGGCATAGCGCTGCGCTCTCGGTGGCCACCGCGCCGCCCGGCTATCATCCCTATGACTTGGCCGCCTCACCCGCCATCCGTGACCTGCGCATTTACCTGGACACGGGCGAGAACGACTATCTGCGCCAGGGGCCGGAGCGCCTGCACGCGTTGCTTGACGCCAATGGCGTGCCCCACACGTACATCGTTAATCCCGGTGCCCATGACGAAACCTACTGGGCAGCCCATGTGGCCGAATACCTGGCCTTTTATGCTGCAGAATGGTGAAACCGGCTGAGGAGGGAAGAGGGTATGGCGAATGTCATCCGCATTGAGGATATAGCTGCACACACCGGCGAGACTGTCACGATCCAGGGGTGGTTGTACAACAAAACGGACAAGGGCCGCCTCCAGTTCCTGCTCGTCCGTGACGGCACGGGCATCGCCCAGGCCGTCGTTTTTCAGAAAGAGGTGCCCGAAGCGGTGTTTGAGGCGGCCCGCACCCTCTCACAGGAATCCTCGCTCATCGTCACGGGCACGGTGCGGGCCGACCCGCGCGCGCCGGGCGTGCCCGGCGGGTATGAGATCGGCGTGAGCGATCTGCACATCGTGCAACGCGCCGAGGACTACCCTATCGCGCCCAAGGAGCACGGCGTGGAGTTCCTCATGGACCACCGCCACCTGTGGATACGCTCCTCGCGCCAGTGGGCTATCCTGCGCGTGCGCGCCACCGTTATCCGCGCCATCCGCGACTGGCTGGACAGCCATGGCTTTATTAACCTGGATACGCCCATCCTCACGCCCGCCGCCGCCGAGGGCACAACCACCCTGTTTGAGGTGAACTACTTTGATGACAAAGCCTATCTGGCCCAGACCGGCCAGCTTTACAATGAGGCTAACATCATGGCCTTCGGCAAAGTGTACTGCTTCGGCCCGACCTTCCGCGCCGAACGCTCCAAAACCCGCCGCCACCTGACCGAGTTCTGGATGGTGGAACCGGAGATCGCTTTCTGCGACCTGGACCAGCTCATGGAGATTGAAGAGCAATTCGTCTCCTATATTGTCCAGACCTGCCTGCGCGAGCGCGAGAGGGAACTGAAGCTGTTAGAGCGGGACACAACGGCGTTGGAGCGCGTCACCCCGCCCTTCCCACGCATTTCCTACGATGACGCTGTGGCCCTCCTCAAACGCCTGCGCGACGCGGCCACAGACCCGGAGCAGAAGGCGCTGCTGGCTTTTGAGTGGGGCAACGACTTCGGCAGCCCCCACGAGACGGCTATATCGGAGCAGTTTGATCAACCCGTCTTCGTCTATGGCTATCCCACAGCGGTCAAGGCGTTTTACATGGAACCCTGGCCGGGCCGGCCGGAGGTGTGCAAATCGGTGGACCTGCTGGCGCCGGAGGGCTACGGCGAGATCATCGGCGGCAGCGAGCGCATCGCCGACCCCGACCTGCTGATCCAGCGCCTCAAGGAGCACAACCTGCCGCTGGAGCCTTACCAGTGGTACATTGACCTGCGACGCTATGGCAGCGTACCCCATTCCGGCTTTGGCCTGGGCGTGGAGCGCACGGTGGCCTGGATCTGCGGCGTAGAGCACATCCGCGAGACCATCCCCTTCCCGCGTATGCTCTACCGGCTGTACCCGTAGGGGCGAGGCATCCTCGCCCCTACGAGAGGGCCTCAGCTCCCAGTATTGGGGGTTAACCTGGTTATGAGATATGTCTGGCCTTGCTGACGACCGTTCGCCTATGCCTGAGATCGTCATCCGCCCGCTGACGCAGGCGGATATTGAACGCCTGCCAGGGATGGAGTTGAACTTCCAGGCCGAGGCGTACCTGGCGGTGGAAAAAGTGGTGGAGGGACTGAATGTGACCTGGCGCCTGGTGGAGCGGCCCCTTGACCCGCCCTTCATCAGCGTGGACTATAATATAGACGAACAGGACCAGGCCGAGATCGCCCAACGCCTGAAGGAAAACGACGGCCTGTACCTCGTCGCCGAGCACCAGGGACGGCTGGTCGCCCTGCTTGACCTGGAGCGCGAAGCCTGGCGCGATACCGGCATGATCTGGAATATTGTCGTGGACCGGGCCTACCGGCGCCAGGGGCTGGGCACGCGCCTGATCCAGCGGGCGATCACCTGGGGACGGCGGCGCCGCCTGCGGGCGCTGGCGCTGGAGACGCAGACCAACAACCTGCCCGCCTGTCGCTTCTACCAGAAAATGGGCTTCCAGCTCTGCGGCCTGGACGACCATTTTTACTCTAACCGTGATATAGAGCGAAAAGAGGTCGCGCTATTCTGGTACTACGAACTCTGATGGCTGCGCTTTCACTGGAGGAACAACGCGCCGCGATCCGGCCACTCTTATCTTTGAGCGATCCGGGTGATGCGTTGGCGGTGTACTACGCGCTCTACCACGACCCCAAGCGCACCCAGTTGACGCTGCACTACGATACCGGCGGGCGGGTGGACGGATTTGTGGCGGTGTGCCGCACCGGGCAGGACCTGTTCCGGCCCCTGGTGACCCTGCGCGCCCGCTCCCGGCCTGTCCTGGCCGAGTTGCTGCCCCAGGCGCTCCTCCCAGGCCGGCCCTATACCTGTGTGGTGCCAGCGGAGATGGCCACCGCCATCTCCGCAGCCGTAGCGCTGAGCGCCCCCAGCCTGAACCTGATCTATGTCCTGGACCCGGATCGTTTCCAGCCGGTGATCAACGTGTTTGTGCAGCGGGCGCAGGGGTTGGAGGGATCACCGCGCATGGTCATCCGCTCCGGCGAACGTATCATCGCCGAGGCCGGCCTGAACTGGCGCTCCCCTTATTTCGCCGAGGTCTATGTCCACACAGAGCCTGCTGTGCGCGGGCGCGGCTATGGTCGCTCCGTTGTCGCCGCGCTGACCGCGCTGTTGCTGGAAGAAGGCGTGCGCCCGCTCTACGTCGTCGGCGAGGGGCACACCGAGTCCATACAACTGGCCCAGAGCCTGGGCTATGTGGATAGCGGCGCACGCGAATACCAATGCGAGATCACCCTGAAACCCTAGACAGGAGGCACTTCATGACCATCCAGCGGGCACTGCTCAGCGTCTGGGATAAGACCGACCTGATCCCATTTGCCGCCGGGCTGGTGGAGGCCGGGGCCGATTTGATCGCCAGCGGCGGCACAGGCCAGGCGCTGCGCCAGGCCGGCCTGCCGGTGCGCACGATTGAGGAGGTAACCGGCCTCCCGGAGATGCTGGGGGGGCGGGTGAAGACGTTACACCCGGCCATCCACGCCGGTCTCCTGGCCCGCGACACCGCAGACGACCGGCGCGACCTGGCCGAACACGGCTGGACGCCGATTGACCTGGTGGCGGTCAACCTCTACCCCTTCGCCGCCACCGTCGCCCGGCCCGACGCCACCTTGGAAGATGCAGTGGAGAACATTGACATTGGGGGCGTGGCGCTGTTGCGCGCCGCCGCCAAGAACTTCGCCCGCGTCACCGTCATCTGCGACCCGGCGGACTATGCGCGTGTGCTGGAGGCCATCCGCCAGGACGCACTCTCGCTTGACCTGCGCCGCGAACTCGCCTACAAAGCCTTCGCCCATACCGCCGCCTACGACGCGGCCATCCGCGACTATCTGGCGCCCCCGGTGGCCCCAGATGAACCTCCGGCCCACCTGCGGCTGGCCCTGACGCGCATTCAGACCTTGCGCTATGGCGAGAACCCCCACCAGGTCGCGGCCCTGTACGCCCTGGACCCGACAGCAGGGCCGCTCGGCGGGCGGCAATTGCAGGGCAAGGAGCTTTCCTACAACAACCTGCTGGACCTGGACACCGCCTGGCGTGCCGCCCTCTCTTTCCCCGACCCAACCATCGTCATCGTCAAGCACCTCACGCCCTGTGGCATCGCCAGTGCCACAACGCTGGCCGAGGCCTGGCCTGCAGCGCTGGCCTCCGACCCGGTCTCGGCTTTCGGCGGCGTGATCGCAGCCAACCGCCCTTTTGATGGCGCGGCGGCTGAGGCCTTGGGCGGGCTGTTTATTGAGGCCATCGCTGCACCGGCGTTCACGGCTGAGGCGCGGGAACGCCTGGCCCGACGGGTGAATTGCCGTCTGCTGGAGATGGGCCAGAAGGCCTTTCCCTGGGTGCCCTGGGAGATGCGCAGCGTGCGCCAGGGCCTGCTGCTGCAGTCGCTGGACCTGGGCGATGAGGCTGAGTGGCAGGTCGTCACGCGCCGGGCGCCGGATACGCGGGAGATGGTGGCATTGCGCTTTGCCTGGCGTGCCTGCCAGCACGTCAAATCCAACGCCATCGTCCTGGCGCAGGGGACGGCGACTGTGGGCATCGGCGGCGGCCTGCCCAGCCGGGTGGACGCGGTGAAACTGGCGGTGGCCAAGGCGGGCGAACGGGCGCAAGGCGCAGCCCTGGCCTCAGATGCCTTCTTCCCCTTCCCCGACGGCGTTGAAGAGGCGGCGCAGGCGGGCGTGACCGCCGTCGTCCAGCCCGGCGGCTCGGTGCGCGACGCCGAGGTCATCGCCGCCGCCGACCGGCTGGGCCTGGCGATGTGCTTCACCGGCGTGCGCCACTTCCGGCACTAAGAAACCCTCTCAAACCTGTCATACTGAGCCGCGAAGCGGCGAAGCATCTCTGCCTGCGCCCTGAGATCCTTCGGGCGCTTCGCACCCTCAGAATGACAAGAGGGGTTGCGATCATCCCATCACCTTAGTACGCTGTTAAGCGGTGGGAAGGTGGGGCATCTGAGGAACTTAACCACCCCGCCCAAGCAGCGCACCCCACGGTCGGCAAAGAACACCCACCTCTTCCGCCTCTACCCACCGAAACTCGTTGGCCAACGAGGCGTCCGCGTCAGTAGATGTCCGGCCAATGGCCCGTCAGGCGCGGTTTCAGCCGCAGAGCCGTTAAACCCGCCGGGCCCGCTTCCTGACCGCCAGCGCCACGACCGCCGAGAGGCCCCCCAGGCCGCCCAGCGCTGCCAGGATGCCTACAGGCAGGCCGTTGGCTGGCGGTTGAGGCTGCGTTGGGATGGTGGGCAGAGGGGTCGGCGTGGCCGTGTGGCCTCTTGGGAGGCCGGTCGGCGGAGGCGTAGCTGCCGGGGGCAGAACCAGCGGGTCGCCTGCGCCCTCCACTGTCTCATAGGCCACCCCCTCCAGGACGACGATCACGCGCGGCCCCAGAGCGAAGACCGGCCCCAACTCAGGCCGGGCTGCGAGCAGCCGGAAGTAGTCCTCCGAGCCGAAGCCCACGCGGGTGGTCTTCATTTGTGAGGGGTCAAAGGCCGTGTCGGTCCACACCCCCTGGCGCAGGACGAAGGTCTTATTGCCCACAACCTTGACCAAGCCAGAGAGCTCGCTACCCGGGTCGTTGCCGCCACTCAGCGGGGCAGCGTAAGCCTGCCCGGCATCACGGAGTTCGCTTTCCGCCCGGCTGCGGAAGACCGCGCCTGCACCCGCCTGTGGCACTGCGGGCGCCGTCGCCAGCGCCTCGGTGACGAGGCGCTGCTGGCCTTCCCGTGTCAGCGCGTCCTCCTCCTGCACCAGATAAGACGTGTAGGGCGTAACGATGCCATAGCGGATGCTCAGTTTGACAATGGCGTCTATCGTCTCCTCATCCGGGCCATTCAAGCGGATCTGGGTCAGCAGGTGGCCGATGGCACGCGTGGCCCACAGGCGCGGGATGAACGCCTCTCCCCCCTCCGGGCGGAAGACCTGATCGGGATAGGTAAACCGCTGCTCTATGCCGTTGATCTGGCCGGAGAGCGTGATCGCCGCCGGGCCGCCCTGCCGATACCGCCCGGCCACGATGAGCTGTGACCCGGCGAACAGGTCGGGCAGCGGGTCGGGATAGACATCTTCCACCGTCACGCCCGCGACCTCCAGCCTGAGATCGGTCAGGAGCGGCGTCTGCACTTTGGCGTAAAAGCCGGAGACCGCCTCATCCAGAGGCTCATCGGGGCGGACGTAGGCGCTGGCGCCGTGATGCTCCTGGGCCAGGGTATCCAGCAAGGCCGTGTTAACGTCGTAGCCGACGCCAAAGGCGAACAGCCGCACGTTGTCGGGCGCGGCCTGGGCGACGTTCCGTAAGATATCGTCCACGTTGGTGACGCCGGCAGTGGGCAGGCCATCGGTCAGGAAGATCAACACGGTCGTGCGCTCACGATCCGCCTGACCCATCGCCTCCAGCAGAGCGCGGTTAATGTCCGTGCCCCCACTGGCCTCCAGGCGGCGCACGAACTCGCGCGCCGCCGTCGCTTCGCTGGCCGGGCGCAACCCCTCGGCATACTGCCTGAGGCCAGTGCTGAAGGCGATGATGTTGAAGCGATCCTCCGGGTTCAAATGGGCCAGGATGTAGGTCAAGGCTTCTTTGGCCTGGCGGAGCTTATCGCCCTCCATGCTGCCAGAGGTATCCAGGACGATAAGCACGTCTTTGGCCACGACCTGGGCCTGGTCAATCTCCACTTTCGGCGCGACTAAAAGCAGGAAGAAGCCATCCTCATCGCCTTCGCGGAAGCTCAACAGGTTCAGCCCAACGGCCTCCCCGGCCACACTGTAGTACAGCGCAAAGTCGGTTTCCGGGCGGACGTGGGTCTCTTCGTAGCTGACCACAGCGTGATGGTCGCCGTCGCGATCAATCGCGATCTTATGGCTGGGTGAGTAAATGGATTTAAGCGGCGTTGTGGAGCGGATGTCCACCTGAATAAAGACCTCCTGGAGGGGGCGGGCGGAGAATTTCTCCGTGTTCAGGGGATAAACATAGTGGACCAGCCCACCCTCGGCGGGCAAGACCTGGCTGTAGGTGAGTTCAATACGGCGCTCCTCGCCCGGCGGGATAGGGAAGACGCTGGCCCGGACCGCGCCCCGGCCAATGTACTCCAACAGCGCCGGGTCGCGCCGCCGGCGCACGATCTCCTCGTAGATGGCGCGGGCCTCCTCACGGCTAAGCAGCTTGCCCTCCAGCCGCGTCCCATCCACCCACATGGCGAAGTCCGACACGGCGGCCTCGGCGGGCAGAGGGAACAGGTACGTGCCCTCAATAGTATAAGGTTGCTCATTGACGAAGACCTGGTCCACGTGCGTCGTGGCCACGCCGTCCTGGATCGTCACCGTGACGCGGTGGTATTTGACGGTCAGGTTGGAGAGAGGCGGGCACGGGGCGGGTGGGCAATCCACACACAGGGGTATCTCCGGACAGGGCGGGCCGGGCGGCGGGTCCACGATGATGATCCCGTCGGCGGCGGCGGGCGCGGCCAGCCCCAGCAGGCCAGCGCAGATGGCGAAAACCAGGACAACGGCGGTGCGTGCGTTCATACTTGAGCCTCCATCCTCTTCTGCTTGCTAGACGCGCAGAAAGGAGAAAATGTTCCGCTGGAGCGAGGCTTGAGGGTTCATCCTACCTCACCCAGCCCTTCCCCGCAAGGAGGAGAGGGATAAGCGACTTCCTCCCCCTTGACGGGGAGGGGGTGGCAGAATACGCTAAAACCAGCTCTTGCCCCAGCCCTAACTGCGATTGACAAATGGGATCATCAGGTGTAGAATGGTTGTGAGGCAGGAGTCAGTGGGCGTTGATGACCTCAACGTTTCACGCCAGCGTGTGGGGTCCGGCGGCTTGGGAGTGCGCCGCCCATCTCGGTTCAGGTCAATCGGGTCAGCCTATGACAGGTGGATAACTGAACGTATGGGCAAAGGCTAGCGGGCCAATCCCTCTCCGGACACCACCGCTCGGCACCGGGCCGTTCGTGCAGGCGGCCACCAGGTTTGCCGGGCGTTTTTGTTCATTAAATTATGGTGGGTTCAGAGACGGAACAGAACGAATTTAGCGACCTGCAAGCGTTTCTCGATGAAGCCTATCGTTACCAGCGACCGGAGCGGGGCGATATCCGCATGGGGACGATCATCTCCCTAGATCGCGAGGGGGCGATTGTGGACCTGGGCCTCAAACGGGATGCGTTCGTCCCGCAGAGCGACATCGCTCAGCTTAGCCCACAGGAGCGCGAGACCATCCAGGTGGGCGCGGAGGTGCCGGTGTATATCGTCCGCACCGAGGACGAGGAGGGCAACCTGATCGGCTCATTCCACCAGGCGCTGCTGAACAAGGATTGGCTCATCGCGGAACGCTATTTGCAGAGCGGCGAGGTCTGGGAAGGGCGCGTCGTGGGCACCAACCGCGGTGGCCTGATCGTCAAGTTCGGCGACATTCGCGGCTTTGTGCCCGCTTCGCACGTCACCGGCCTGCCCCAGGGGCTGACCGAAGAGGAACGTCAGCGCCGTCTGCAAAGCATGGTCGGGCAAACCTTCGGCTTCAAGGTGATTGAGGTCCACCCCCGCCGCCGCCTGGTCCTGTCGCAGCGCGAGGCCGAGCGCGATTACCGCGACCTGCGCAAGGAACGGCTGCTGGCCGAGATCAAAGAGGGTCAGGTGCGCCGCGGCGTGGTCACCGGCCTGCGCGACTTCGGCGCATTTGTGGACTTGGGGGGCGCGGACGGCCTGATCCATATTTCGGAGTTGAGTTGGGGGCGGCTCAAGCACCCCCGCGAGGTGCTTAAGGTCGGCCAGGAAGTGGAAGTGCTGGTCCTGCGCATTGACCCCCAGCGCAAGCGCATCGCCCTCAGCCTGAAGCGCCTGCAACCCAACCCCTGGGTTCAGGTGGAGGAGCGCTACTACGTGGGCCAATTGGTGGAGGGCACGGTGACGCGCCTGATGAACTTTGGCGCGTTTGTGGAAATTGAGCCGGGGCTGGAGGGCCTGCTGCATCTCTCGCAGATCAGCTCGCCGCCCCCCTCTAAGCCGGAGGAGGCCTTAAGCGAAGGGGACCGGCTGGTGCTGCGCATCATCAGTATTGAGCCGCAGGAACAGCGCATCGGCCTGAGCCTGAAAGACGTGAGCGAGCGCGAGCGGGCGCGCTTCCTGGAGAAACGCCGGGCCGCGCCCTCGGACAATGGCGCACACCAGGACCAGCCCCAGCCCCAGGCCGTAGACGATGGCGGGTAGGGGGAACGCCGCGTGCGGCGCCCGTACCTTAGCGTGTGATCATCGGACGCTGGCGATTTGGCGTATAGGATCACAGAAGTCGTGGGGGGACGTGTACGATACAAAGGATGGAGAGGGGGTGACAGGATGACGACGGTGACACTGCGACCGAACGAGTCGCAGGAGAGCCTGCTGCGGCGCTTTCGCAAGAAGGTGATGAAGAATGGCGTGTTGAGCGCAGTGCGACGCAAGCGTTGGTATATCTCCAAGAGCGAGTTGCGGCGGATTGAAAAGAAGCGCGCCATCCGCCGTTCCCGCCGGCGGGAGCGACGCCAGCTGGAAGAAGAACTGGAGTAAGCTCACTGACGACTGAACGAAAGGGGCGCATGGCCGCAAAATCCAAAGAGGAGAAGATTGAGGTTGAAGGCACGGTAGTGGAAGCGCTGCCGGGGACGATGTTCCGTGTCCAGTTGGACACCGGCCATGAGGTGCTGGCCTATCTCTCCGGCAAAATGCGCAAGTACTACATCCGCATCCTGCTCGGTGATCGGGTGCGCGTGGAACTTTCACCCTATGACCTGACACGCGGTCGCATCACCTATCGCTTCAAGAAGCGCGGCGTGCCCGAAGAGGAAGAAGAGTTCTTCTAAAGCGTTCCCTTCTCCTGCTGGCTCTGGCGAAAGGCGACGATGAAGCGCTGCCAGCCCGCCTCATCCCGGCCTGGGATAAAGGGCTGATACAGCGCCAGCCGGTCAAGCAGGCCCGCATATTTGGCCTGTAACCGAACGGCCACCTCCTCCCAGGTGCCGCTGACGGCAAAGGCATTCAGTTGCTCGTCGCTGATCGCCCCTGGCATCTCCGCCCACTGCCCCCGCGCCGCCAGCGCCGAGAGCCGCTCGCCGGTCGCCTCCCAGCCGTGATGCGCCCACACCGCCCGATAGGACGGCGTTGAACCATAAAAGGCGACCTGCCGCCGGACCTCCTCACGCACCCTGGCCCGCTCCGCCTCGCTCTCCCCCACGATGGCGAAAGCGGCTGTCGCCAGTTGGATGTCGCCCCGCCCCCGGCCAGATATGGCGGCGCCCGCCAGGACGTTGGGCAGGATGACCTGCTGCAGGTACTCCCGCGTATGGAAGGGGTGAACGTGAAACCCATCGGCGACCTCGCCCGCCAGCCGGCATAACCGCGCATTAACGCCAGCGATATAGATGGGGATGGCCGGGTGCTCAATGGGGCCGGGGTTGAAGAAGGGCGTCATCAAGGTGAACGTGTAGCAGCGGCCACGCTGGTTGAGGCGTGTGCCATGCTGCCAGCACGCCCAGAAGGCCCGGATGCCCTGAATGGCCTCGCGCAGTTTGGGCACAGGCGCCTCCCAGCGCATCCCGAAGCGGCGCTCAATATGGGCCTTCACCTGCGTCCCCAGGCCCAGGTTGAAACGCCCACCGGAGAGCGCGGCCAGGTCCCAGGCGCTATAGGCCAGGACCGCCGGGCTGCGGGCAAAGGCGATGGCCACCGCGGTGCCCAGTTCAATCCGGCCGGTATGCTCTGCAGCCAACGCCAGCACCTGGAAGGGGTCGTGCTGGATTTCGCCGACCCACAGCCCATCAAAGCCCAAGGCCTCCGCTGCGCGCGCCGCCTCCGGCACGTCGCGGAGACGAAAAACGTGCAGAGTCACATCCAGCTTCGTGGTAGGAGATGACGGCATGGAAGTAGGATAACCTCCTGTTCTGACGATTAAACCATCCTCGCGCCTTGTTGATCCACCTCCAACACCAACACCCTGGCCTGGACACCTTGCGCTTCCCAGGCGCGCTGCATGGCCTTGCCGATGCACTCATGGTCACGTTCGGCAAAGGCGATCAGGCTGGGGCCGGCGCCGCTGAGAGCCACCCCTGCTGCCCCCGCCTCCCGTGCCGCAGCGAAGACCGTCTCCATCCCCGGAATCAATCGGGCGCGATAGGGCTGATGCAGGCGGTCATCCATCGCTTGCGCCAGCAATTTATAATCCCCCCGCTGCAGCGCCAGCAACACCAACGCCGCCCGCCCCAGGTTGAACACGGCATCGCGCCTGGGCACAGCGGCGGGCAATATCGCGCGCGCCTTGCGAGTCGGCAGCGCGAAATCCGGTATGACGACGACCAGGCGCATTGGCGGGAGGGGAACCTGCGTGTAAATCAGGTCGCTCTCGCTAGCGCTGGCGACCACCAGCCCGCCCAGCAGCGCCGGCGCCACATTGTCAGGATGCCCCTCCATCTGCACCGCCAGCTTCAGCAGATCGGAGCGCGTCAGGGGACGGTGGGCGAGTTCATTCGCTGCGACCAGGCCGCCTACGATGGCCGCCGCGCTGCTGCCCAGCCCGCGCCCCAGGGGAATGGCGTTGTGCAGCGCCAGGCGCAGGCCGCGCCGCCGGACGCCGGCGGCGTCAAACAGGCGTTGCGCAGCGCGCACGACCAGGTTGGAGGCGTTCCTCGCCAATGTATGTGCCCCCTCACCCAAAATGACCACGTGCGTTTCATCGTCCTCTTGCATCTCAACGGCGTTGTACAGGGTTAGCGCCAGGCCAAAGGCGTCAAAACCTGGGCCCAGGTTGGCGGCGGAGGCAGGGACGAGAACACGAACGGGCTGCATGGGATGGGGCTATCTTCAACCTTGGAGGATGGGCAGCACCGCCTCCAGACGCGCCGGCACAGGCACCAGGTCCGGCACACGTTTCAGCGCGGTCTCCGGGTCTTTGAGGCCGTGCCCGGTGAGCACGCACACGGCCAGCGCACCACGTTCCAGTTGCCCCAGGCGGGCCAGCTTCAATAGCCCGGCCACCGAAGCCGCCGAGGCCGGTTCCACAAAGACGCCCTCCTGTTCCGCCAACATGTGATACGCAGCCAGAATCTCGTCATCGCTCACGGCGGCGATCAGACCGCCGGAGTTGCGAGCCGCAGCTTCGGCCTCTCTCCAACGCGCCGGGTGGCCGATGCGGATGGCCGTGGCGACCGTCTGGGGGTTGGCGATGGGGTGACCGCGCACGATAGGTGCCGCGCCCTCGGCTTGAAACCCCATCAGGCGCGGCAACGTGCTCACCCGGTTGGCGCGACGATATTCGCCGAAACCCATCCAGTAGGCGGTAATGTTGCCGGCGTTGCCCACCGGGATGCACAGAATATCAGGGGCGCGGCCTAACTGATCGCACACCTCAAACGCGGCGGTCTTCTGCCCCTCCAGGCGGTAGGGGTTGAGCGAGTTGACCAGATAGACCCCCTGCCACTCGGCGATCTGCCGCACCAGGGCCAGGGCTTCGTCAAACGCGCCTTGAATGGGGATAATGCGGGCGCCATAGGCGATGGCGCCGGCGAGTTTGCCCAGGGCGACGGCGCCGTGCGGCAGGACGACGAAACAGCGCAGTCCGGCGCGGGCGGCATAGGCCGCTGCGGAGGCGGCGGTGTTGCCGGTGCTGGCGCAGATCACCGTGCGCGCTCCCTCCTCCAGCGCCCGCGTCACCGCCATCGTCATGCCGCGATCTTTAAACGAGCCGGTGGGGTTGGCGCCTTCGCACTTCAGATAAACGCGCAGCCCGGTCAGATGGGAGAGCGCTGGCGATTCCAGCAGCGGCGTGTTCCCCTCGCCCAGGGTCACCGCCGCCGCGGGGTCGGCGACCGGCAAAAACTCGCGATAGTGGTGGATGATGCCGCGCCAGATCATGGTTCTTGTGCTCGCCTTTGGGTGCAGTCTTGTCTCTTGGCGAGCAGAGTTGATTATAGCACGGCCCGCAGCGGCGACCAAGCCTGTGGGCGTATCTGTCAGGTATAGCGAAGTAGGCCATGTGGGGGGCGAACGGCACGTTTCAGCCGCACGCGAAGCGGAGCGTGTCGGCTGGAATACTCCCTGGCAGGCGTGGCCTGCCTTCCCACCGGATGAAACAGGGGCGCTGTCCCGGCATTGTGATATACTGGCTGCTGGTCAGGCACGCAAGCCGTACCTTCGCATTGGTGTCCGGGCAGTGACCCGACCCGAGCTGGAATCTGGTTTCCGGCCACGATGATTTCATCACTGGTGGCGCTCTGAGCGACCCCGATTAGCAAGTTATCTTATCCTGGTGGCCGGGCCTGACCCACTCTCTCATCTCAGGAGGTTTCTATGGCGCGTTCCCAATCCCATGCCCGGTCCCTCGCTCAGGGGGAAATCCGCTCCACCGAAGGGTTGCCGGTCATCAACCCCCACGCTGCCGGCGCCGACATCGGCGCTCAGGAAATCTATGTCTGCATTCCCGGCCCCAACCAGACCCAGATGGTGCGTTCCTTCGGCACCTACACCGCCGACCTGCACGCGCTCGCCGATTGGCTGGTCCAGAACGGCATCCAGACGATCGCCATGGAATCCACCGGCGTCTACTGGATTCCCCTTTTCGAGGTCCTGGAAGACCGTCGCATCCATTGCTGCCTGATCAGCGGCAACCTGGCCCGCCGCCTCCCCGCCCGCCACAAGACCGATGTCCTCGACTGTCAATGGATCCAAACTTTGCACAGCCTGGGGCTGCTCACCGAATCCTTTCGCCCCGACGCCGACCTGATTGCCCTGCGCACCCTGCTGCGCCACCGCGCTCAACTCGTCGAGCACCGCTCGCCGCACATCCTGCACATGCAGAAGGCGTTGATTCATATGAACGTCCGCCTCGATCAGGCCGTCTCCGACCCCACCGGCGACACCGGTTTGCGCATCATCCGGGCTATTGTCGCCGGCGAGCGTGACCCCCACAAACTGGCCGCCTTGCGCAACTATCGCTGCCACAAAGACGAGGACGAGATTGCCCAAGCCCTGACCGGCACCTGGCGCGAGGAGCATCTCTTCGTCCTCAAGCAATCGCTGGAGATGTACGACTTCTACACCCGCCAGATCGAAGCCTGCGACGCCGAGAGCGAGCGCACTTATACCGCCATCCGTCCCCACTGGCCTGACCCCGCTCCCGACGACCAGGAACCCCTGCCACCCAACAAGCGCGGCTCCCACAGCAAGAACCTGCCCAAGGATTCACCGGTCCAGGTCCGCCGCCACCTGCGCCGCATCACCGGCATTGACCTCAGCGCGGTAGACGGCCTCAGTCTCGACCTGGCACAAAAGATCGTCAGCGAAAGCGGGACCGATATGAGCAAGTTCCCCAGCGAGAAGCATTTCACCTCCTGGCTCAAGTTGGCACCCAATAACCAGATCACTGGCGGCAAGATCATCCGTTCCTCGACCGGCAAGAGCCACAATCGTGCCCGCCAGGCGTTCCTGCAGGCCGCGGCCTCGGTGGCGCGCAGCAACTGTGCCTTTGGCGCCTTCTATCGCCGCCTCAAAGCGCGGGTCGGCCCGGCTCAGGCTCAGGTCGCCACCGCCCACAAGATCGCCCGCGTGGTGGACCATCTGTTAAAGTTCAAAGTGGAATACTGCCAGATGAGTGCCCAGGAGTACGAACAGCAGTTCCGCGAGCGGGAAATCCGGCATCTGCAACGCAAGGCCGCGCGCCTCGGCTTTACCCTGACACCAGCCGGGGCTGTTTCTTAGCATGCGCAGGTTGGGCAGACGGTTGCTATTCATTTACCCTGATTTAGGCTTGACCTCAAATTCGAGTTGGGAACGGTAGAAGCAAACATCAAACTCTATAAAGAAATTGGTTTGGCCAAGGACTAAGGGAACTTCATTGCTCTTAACCCACGCAAACGCTAAACGCACAGGTGCAAATTGACCCACCTGGGCGGTCACGAACAACGGCATAGCATTCAAATTGCCCAGTGTGCCTGCCAGTCGAATGTTGGCTTTATGGTCATCCCAACTTGCTCCCAAGCGCAGACCAACTTCGTAGGGAAGCACATTGACGGTTGAGCCACTGTCTACCAATTCCACAACCTCAACGCTCTGGCTGCCGAGCTGAAGCACAAGGGGCAAGCGGGGCAAACTGTCAAATTCGTCCTGCGATGGATCCGTTGTCGAGTACTTGAACCGCACTTTATTCAGCCTCAACAAGAGTGTCGGTCGTCCGCGTGGCATCCATTAAAGCCTTGCCTGCCCCGAACACATTGTAGGGTGTTGCCAGGTAATATACCTTGTACGGCTCAAAAGGGAAGATGTTTGCCTCTACATCGAGTTCTTCCGCCAAGATGCGGATAAGCCGAATCTTGTCTAGTACGGGCAATTGTCTAATGGTGGGAAGGATTTCAGTTAGGGTCATAATTTATTCCTTTCGCATTCTGAACAAACATACCTGTTACGAAGGTCTGCCCAACGGCCAGCGTCAGCCGCCACGCGAGGCGAAGCGGAGCGTGGTTGACTGCACGCGGTGTTGGGCGACGCTATTTCGCTCAGTAAGCACCGCCTTTGGGAATTTCACCTTTCTCATTCGAACACCTGGTTTTCAATTGACAAGAGGCGGCCTGTCAGTCCGCGATCTGGCGAGTCTCTATCGCCTGCAAGACTTGCTCAGGTGTTGGATTTGGCCCCAGCTCAAATTCCTTTTGTGTGGTGAACTCCCCGATGCCAAACCGGCCGCCAGCGGCTTGCAACACCTTGCCGGTCCACGGGCACAGCTGGGAGCCCAGCAGCACAACCCCAGGCGAAACACTCTCCGGCGAGAGTTCATTCGGTGCAACTGCTCGCCGAAAAATGCGCGTCGCCGCGACGGGCGATATGGCATTCACGAGAATTCCATATTGCTTACCTTCGCCTGCCAGGCCGTTCACGAGGCCAAACTGGGCCGCCTTGCCAACGCCGTAGGCGGTCACATCGGAACCCTCGAAGGTCTTGAGACCATACCCCGAGACGCTCAGGACGATGCGGCCATATCGCTGGCGCTTCATGATAGGCCAGACGGCCCGACTGAGCCAGAAGGGGGCGTCAATATTGATGCGCCGCAGTCTGTCCCACTCTTCATCCGTCGTATCTTCGATACCCTTGTAGACCACCAGACCGGCGGAGTGCACGAGCACATCAAGCCGACCATATCTTGTCACAACGTTGTCGATCAGTGCTTTGCAGGCTGACTGATCCGACAAGTTGAGTGTCTCGACAAAAGCGGATCCGCCACTGGCGTTGATTGCTTCGGCGATGGAGACTGCCGGGCCGGGATCGCCGCCCGTGCCATCCAGATCTACACCGGCATCATGAACAACAACGCTGGCGCCACGTTCCGCAAAAAGCCGGGCATACGCAGCACCAAGCCCGCGGCCTGCGCCCGTAATGAGTACTACCTGATTGTCAAAACGAATGAAGGTCATCACCCATTCCTTTGTGCTGCGACACCAGCGTCGCCTGACGCTCCG